>PJTY01000010.1_pt1 | contig 379193 bp, 349 predicted proteins | sample 1512121 | NCBI WGS metagenome assembly PJTY01 (sample SAMN08177680, study PRJNA422409) | Soil metagenome, whole genome shotgun sequencing project. | isolation source: Soil enriched (2) on filter paper: alkali lignin treatment | place: USA: Madison | collected 2015-01-15
CATTGTTGGTTATGTCGTCCAATGGTTTGGGGATTCAATGGACGGGAGCATCGCTCGCTTTCGCCGCATTGAGCGTCCTTCCTATGGCTATTTCATCGATCATAGTTGCGATGGGCTTGCGACCCTACTCATCCTTGCCGGCATCGGCCTCAGTCCGTTCGTCACCATGGACATCGCGATGGTGGCGCTTGCTGGATATTTGCTGCTCTCGATCCACGCCTATCTTGCCGCGCGCGTGCTGGGAGAGTTCAAGCTGTCATATCTCGCAGCGGGCCCGACCGAATTGAGATTGATGCTTATCGCGCTCACGCTGATGATGATGGTTTTGGGTTCTGGTCCAGGATATTTTGGGCGCCTGTCGGGCTTCGACCTGTTTGTCGGGGCAGCAGGCTTTATTCTTATTCTTCTTTTCGTCATTCAGACCTTGACCACGGGCCGGCGGCTGGCGCGCTCCGAGCTCTTGGAAGGGTGAAAAGCAGCGTCTCAGGGGCGATGGCGGATTGCAGATTTAGAAACCGTAGCATGAACGACGCAAATGGTCGCTTCCCTTCCAGCTGGTTTCCGGCAACGCCCAAGGCAATACATTCCATGAAGGCACGTTCCCGGATATTCACTGCCATAACGGCCCCACAGTGATGCGGGGCCGTTATTTGCATCACGCGATACCGGCACCTCCCGTCACACCATAGACTTCGCCCGTGATATAACTGCCCTCCTGCGAGGCAAGCAGCACATAAACGGGCGCAATCTCGACTGGCTGGCCAGGACGACCGAACTGGCTCTGCTCGCCGAACTGTCTGACCTTTTCCTGCGGCTGCCCCCCGCTGGGCTGCAGCACGGTCCAGAATGGACCGGGCGCCACCACATTGGCGCGGATGCCCTTCTCGATCAGCTGCTTTGCCAGCGCCTTGGTATAGGCGACGATGCCGGCTTTGGTCGTGGCATAGTCCAGGAGAATGGCCGACGGCTCATAGGCTTGCACCGAGGCGGTGGTGATCACGGATGCGCCAGCAGGTAGATGAGGAACCGCCGCCTGCGTGATCCAATGCATGGCATAGAGATTGGTCTTGAGCGTACGGTCGAAATCTTCCGAGCTCACGGCTGTCACATCATCGCGATATTGTTGATGACCAGCATTGATGACGAGGATGTCGAGGCCGCCTAGGCCAGAGAGCGTTTCATCGACAAGTTTGCGGCACCAGCTCTCATCGGTGATGTCGCCCGGTAGCGCCACGGCCGTGCGCCCTTCAGCCTCGATGAGGGCGACCACTGCCTTTGCGTCAGCTTCTTCACTTGGAAGATAGGAGATGGCGACATCAGCGCCTTCTCGCGCAAAGGCAATGGCTGCAGCCCGGCCGATGCCGCTATCGCCACCGGTAACGAGCGCCTTGCGGCCCTTGAGCTTTCCTGAACCGACATAGCTGTCCTCGCCATGATCAGGCTTTGGATCCATGTTTGCTGCGATGCCGGGGACCGGTTGCGGCTGCTCTGGAAATGGCGGCTTGGGATATTGCGCGCGCGGGTCCTGCATGGTGAGACGCTCTGCCATGTTCGCTCCTTGCTGAGTGGAATGATGGACATTGTCCGGGTTGCCTCCTGAGGCGACAGGGCAATTTACGAGCCGCAAGGGCATCTGGTTCCAGTGAATGAGCTGCGTAGACCGATCGGCGGGAGCAGTTGCGATGGCGGCGGCGCGCGCCCTTAAACGATGGTAGAGTTCATATCGGCGCAAGACGCGCATGCTAGATGCATCATCCGTGGTGAAAACGGCGTTCAGCTGAGGCAATCTGTCGTGGCGGAGGGCGGGAGGCCGGGCTTTGAGGTCCTGTTCTGCGAGCTCATACGGTGCCGATACCGCGTGGCGCTAACAGGAAAAGAGCTTAATTCGCATCAACTATGGCAGTTACCATGGCACTCAATGGCGCCACGGGAATTGCACTGACATGCCTACCGCAATCGCTTTCGTCGGCGCAGGTCCGACCACCATCTATACGTTGAACGCGCTGATTGATGCCCTCGGGAGTTTACCAGGCCGGCCTGACGCCAATATCACCATATTTGAACTGCAATCCCAGCCAGGTCTGGGCACCCCATATCGGCCAGGCTGGAATGATCCCGCCATGCTGTCCAACATTGCGAGCGTCGAAATTCCGCCTCTGGCAGAAACGTTGATCGATTGGCTCAGCCGCCAGGATGAGGATCGGCTTCGTGCACTCGGCATTGATCGATCAGGCGTCGACGAACGGGCTTTTTACCCGCGGGTAGCGCTCGGCCGGTTCTTTCTCGACCAGTTCACCCAACTGGTCGAGCGCGCCCGTTTGAAGGGGATCGACGTTCATGTCCGCGCGCGAACCAAGGTAGTCGACATTGAAGTTGAAGGAGACAGCCTGAAGCTGATGATCGCCCCTGCCCGCTTGCCCCAGTCAATCGAGTGGTTTGATTATGTCGTCCTGGCGACTGGGCATCAGTGGCCCGAAGAGCCCGAAGTGCGACCCGGCTATTATCTGAGCCCATGGCCGGCAAGCGCGCTTCAGCGGATTTCCGCTACAAAGGTTGGGCTGCGCGGAAGCTCACTGACGGCCATTGATGCCGCGGTGGCTCTGGCTGTCGCCCACGGTCAGTTCGAATGCCGGAACGGCGGAGCTTTGACATATCGGTCAAAGCCCGGCCATGAAAAGCTTCAGATAACGATGATGTCGCGCAAGGGCCTGCTTCCGGAAGCTGATTTCTACCATACCATCCCCTACATACCGCTTTCGATCTGCACGGAAGCAGCGATCACAAGCCTGATCGAGGATGGAGAAGGCGATATTCTCCGTCGAGCCTACGCGCTTTTCCGGCAGGAGCTGCAGGAGGCTGACCCGGATTATGCGAAACGCATCATGCTTGCAGACCTCGCGCCCGAACAGTTTTCGGATCGCTATTTTGGAGAGCGCGCCAACGTCGATCCATTTGAGTGGGCAGCGACCAACCTGGCAGAAGCCAAGCGCAACTTCGCCAAGGAAGTCACCGTTCCATGGCGCTATGCCATCTTGCGGATGCATGAGGTGATGGCACTGATCGTTCCGCACCTTGATGAAGATGAACTCGAGCGGTTTGACCGCTTTCTAAAGCCGATATTCATCGACGACTATGCAACAGTGCCACACCTTTCCATCGAACGCCTGATAGCACTACATCAGGCAAAAAAATTGGATGTGAAGGCATTGGGAGAAAATTACAGAATCGATAGTCATCGAGCCGATTCCGGTGTGCATGTGTTGATTGATGGCGAAGATCACCATTATCCTGTGTTCATCGAAGCAACCGGACAGCGTCCACTCAATGTTGACGCATTCCCCTTCCCAACCTTGATCGAACAGGAAATCGTCCAAAATGCCGCAGACATGCAAGGCTGCAGCGTCAAAGGTGTCGCAATCGACGAGCGCTATCATCCTGTCTCTGACGACCCGGCGGCGCGACGCATATTCTGTCTATGCCTGCCTTTCATTCTTGGTCGCCATCCCTTTGTCCAGGGCATCACCAGCTCCCATGAAATGGGCCTGGTAGTCGGCGCCGAACTGGCTTGTGCGATCGCGATACGCCCATCGCGATCGCCTGTACGGTCCGAGCACCAGCCCGGAGCACCGATATGAAGCTTTTTGCGATATATGTGGGCGGCGAACATCCCAGGGCCCATATCGAAATCCACGATATGCGGTTTGTCGTAGCTGATACGATCACGGACACCCATGCAGCATTGCGGGAGCAATGGTGGGGCACGCCAGGCACGCTGCACATAGACTGCTGGGCCGTGATCGATCATGCCGATGGCTACAATGTCACTCTACGCCCCGAGCGATGGACGGGCGCCGAGAGGCTATATTATGTCAATCTGGGAGGGTATGACCCGACGGACTTCGCGGAGCAGCATCGCAACATGTTCGTCGTGGCAACCAGCCTGTCGCGGGCGAAGGCAAAGGCGATCGAGGCCGTGGCTGGATGGAAGGACGCCCATCGTGACGACATGTATGAGGCGGAGCAGGCTTTCGCGCTCGACACGATGGTCGGAGAGCAGTTCCACATCCATTTGACACCGAGCCTGCCAGCCCGCCCGTTGAAATTCAAATGCAGCTACAAACCGCTAAAATAGAGGCACTCCAATGAAAATCGCCGCCCCGGACCGGGGCGGCGATTTTCATTGGAGGACCGTTACTCGCCGGTGCCGGGCTTGTCGGTCTTGGGTGGTTTGCCGTCTTCCACCCTACCTTCGTTGCGAAGGTCGCGACCCTCCTGGGCCTTCTTCTGGCTTTCAGGCGATTTGCCATGCTCGAAAGCTTCTTCCTTCACGTAGCCGGCGGCTTCCTTGGCCTTGCCTTCAATGCTCATGATACTCTCCAATCTGCTCGAGACAAATATTGTCCCGCCAGAAGGACAATCCCTAGCCAAGAGGGGCGTTCCCGGTCGCCGCTGTCGCTTTAATCTCGATCAGTGTGATTTTACCGAGCGCAGTCGGCACGTCCGCACGGCTGAGCATCCTTCCCAGACGAAAGATGTCTCAGCGCGCCAGTGCATAAATGCGACAATGGTCGAGATAGCCTGCTTCATGTCGCGCCGCCAAGGCAACTACGGCCCGCCACAACCAGGATGGGGCGTCCATGCCGTTCGATCGGCCGTTGCGCAAAGTCGTGAGCCATGCGCGGCGTGTCGCTTTGTCCATTTGTCGTGCATGGGCTTTTCCCACAACGAAGGCGAGATATCGCGCGGCTTTCAGGGCCTCGCCCCGAGAAAATTGTTCTGCCTCGATCTTGAGGTCTTGCGGCATCAGTTCGCGAACGAAGATCGAATGTCCAAGCATCCTTGCTGTGGCCATGCGCTCGCCCAGATGCGGAGACAAGGCGCGTGCTGCTGCCAGCACGCGTTCAGCAGGATCATCCGGCATGCAGGCTCCGGACGCGATCGGCGCGACAGGTTGAACAGCTTCCTTGAGATCGACCAGCGCATGATCGGTGCGCTTTTTTCCTTCCAAGGTGACGACCGCGGCAAACCGCAGAAGGCCAAGCGAACTGCAACCCTTCATCCAATAGGCAGCGTCCGCCATGACAGGTGTGCGTTCTTTCCCGCGATGATCGAGAGACAGGATCATCGCGCTGACAGGCGGATGGATCACGACATCGCGCAGGGCCGCATATTCCTTTTTATCGAGCGGCCAAAATCGCTTGCCAAGAGGAATACAGGGTTCAATCGCCTCCAGCCGCTCTTTGGCCAGATGACGCCATTTGCGGTTGAGAGCACGGCGGCGAACCGTGCGCACCGCATCAGGTTCCTGCTGGGCCTCCCGCTCGTCCTGGTCCGGGTCGGAAAAGGCTTCGGCGTAGCCCGCAATCATCTCTTCCAGCATGCGAGCGGTGATGACGCCTGGAAGATCGGAACCGCGCGCCGCAGTCGCAAGTGACAGACCAAGGCGGATGAGATCATGAGCGGGATTGCCGATGACTGCCTGATCAAGATCGCGTATCTGGATCGCGACATTGCCGTCGCTATCCGCTAACGGACCAAGATTGCCAAGATGGCAGTCCCCGCAGATCCAGATCGCCGGCCCTTCCGGGACGATCCGGGCAAGCCTGCTATCTTCCAGCCATTCGTAGAAACGTGCAGTGTTGCCCCGCACATAAGCATGGGCCGACCGTGCCATTTTGAGGTCACGACGGGCATGGAGATAGGGAATGCGTTCTGCAGGCGCGAATGGCTTCATGGAGACATGAACGAGCAACAATTTGTGCCGTTCCGTTAGCTTTTGCCATGTGCTTTTCAAGCTGGGCCGGTGACTGGCCTAAGGGCTGTGGCATGCAAGGCTGTAACACGCCGTGCTGCACAAAATGATGGATCGGATGCTGCTCTGGCCAAGCTCTCCGGAAACCTGGTCAGCCGCAGCGGCAGGTCTTTTGCGAGGCCGGCGATCAGCAGCCCGATTTGCGCGCGAAAGCGAGGAGCATTTCTGCGACAATCATGCGCGCGTCACCTTCTATTGCCAGACTTTTCGGGTCGAGGCTGTGATTCAGTTCACAATTGAGATGCGCTTGGGCAGCGCCTTCCAGATCGAGGGACAATCCCTGCAATCGCGCCATGTTGATGGCAAATTCAAGCGTGGTCTGCGCCAGCTTGGTGGCGGCGACGGATTGCAGTCTGAGCGCGTAAGCTTCTTCTTCCGTCATGCCTTTTCCTGCTCAGATGGTGCGAAAAGCCTGTCATCAATTCCGTGTGGAGAACCTAGTGGGACGATTGGCAATCGGTCAATCTCAAGCAACATTATGGCGCGCTTCCATGCTACATTCCGATGGAAGCTTGACAATAAATCTATATAGGTAGATTTATTGATCATGCCTCGAACACGTTCCTTGTCCTCTCACGCCCGGATGGTACTTGCCGTCCTGCTCGATGCCGATGGCCAATGGTCGCACGGATATGAACTGGCGCGCCACGCTGATGTGAAATCCGGCACACTCTATCCGCTCCTCATCCGCCTGGAAGCTCAGGGACATCTTGAAGCAGAATGGCAGCAGCCAGTTGAAGCTGGCCGCCCGCCACGGCACGCCTACCGGTTGACGGCGAGCGGTGTGCAGCTTGCCCGCGCCAATCCTCCCGGTCATCCGGTCACAACTGCCGTGCGCAGCCGGCAGGCAACCATATGAGCATAGGGCTTCGTCGCCGCTTGATCGATCTGGCCTGTCGTGCGCTGCAAGCTACGCTGCCCACGCCTTTGCAGCCATGGGGATGGGCGATCCGTTGCGAAGCCGCTGCCATCCCGGATGACAGCAAGGCTCTCTTATTCACGCTCGGCAGCCTATGTGGGCTCATGCCGCGTGCGGTCGCATCCCGCCTGCTGACCATCTTCGCCTCGCCTGTTGGTGACCATGTTTCCCGTCCGGAAGGATCGACCATCATGCATATCGTCAACGCCGCTACACGTCGTCCCCGTGCGCTGGGCATCGTCTGTCTGACCAGCGCTGTCCTGCTCGGCACTGCCTATATGGCGATCGCCGGTGCGCCGATGCGCTATCTTGGGGTGAATCTGGGCGCCTTGATCATCGGCTTGACTCTGCTGCTGCTGCTGGAACGCGCGGCCCGATCGGGGCAAGGTTGGACGGACGGGGCAAACCTCATGATGGCAGGCGCATTGTTGGCAACAGCTCTTTTCGGCTCCCAAGCCGATGGAATAGCGCGCTGGGTTTATTGGGGAGGATTGGCGATGCAGCCAAGTCTGATCCTCTTGCCGACAATGCTCGTCGCATTTTCGCGTTTTCGAAACGTCCCCGCGACTGTCAGCATCGTCGCGGCTGCGGTCGCAATGGCGCTTCAGCCCGATCGCGCGATGGCGGCGATGCTCGTGATCTGCCTAACCGCGCTTGCAGTCATGCGCCCCGATCGACATGTGTGCACCGCACTTGCTGCCAGCGCCGCGAGCTTTGCGGCAACGCTGATCCGTGCCGACAGACTGCCCGCAGTACCCTATGTCGATCAGATTCTCTATTCATCGTTCGACCTTCATGCCGTTGCGGGACTGGCGGTATTGGGCGGCTTGATGCTGCTCGTCGTCCCTTCAGTCATTGGTTGGCGCCGGGCTGCCGAGAGCCGCGCAATCTATGTCGCTTTCGGCGCCGTCTGGTTCGCCGCGATCCTGGCGGCTGCCCTGGGCAATTATCCGACGCCGGTTGTGGGCTATGGCGGCAGCGCCATCATCGGCTATGCGCTGAGCCTGCTGGCGCTGCCGAAATTCTCCAGTGCCAACGCCCTGGCTACTGCCCCCAAGTGCGGCGCTATCGATGATATGCCCACGGATGGCCCGTTGAGCGTCGCGCTTGCCTGATGGCGTGTGGCGCTTCTATCGGCTCGCAGCTGACGAGGGGCAGCCCGTTGTAACGGAAAGAGGTGCCAGGCAGCCACCAGACGACCGAGCGCCGTTCAACATAACTCATTTGTAACGGAACATGGGTGCCGCTCGCCGCTTACCCCTGCATCTCAAGATGCTATCGGGGAACAGTTCATGACCACAGTGGCGCAGGTAATCGTGGAAACGCTCGCGGCAGCCGGGGCGAGGCGATGCTACGGCGTCCCGGGCGACACCCTCAACCATGTGACTGATGCCATCCGCAAAAGCGACATTCGCTGGGTTCATGTGCGCCACGAGGAGGCGGGCGGATTTGCAGCGGGGGCAGACTCGATGCTGACCGGCGAATTGGCCCTGTGTGCGGGCTCCTGCGGCCCCGGCAGTCTCCACTTCATCAATGGCCTGTTCGAATCCCACCGCAATCGCGCGCCCGTGGTCCTGATTGCCAGCCAGATCGTTCGCGATGAGCTGGGCTTCGACTTCCCACAGGAGGTCGACTTCCGGTCAATCTACCAGAGCTGCAGCGTATTCTGTGAAGAGATCAGGACGCCCGCACAGGCACGGCGCAAGACCGCGATGGCAGCCCAGGCCGCTCTGGCGAAGAAAGGGGTGGCGGTACTGATCGTGCCTGCGGATGTCTCGAGCGCCAAGGCCCCCGACGAGCCACCCTTTGCGGTTCATCCCGCCCGTCCGCTCATACGCCCGACCGATGCGGATATCGACCGCATCGCCGCTAAGATCGCTCAGGGCAAGAAGATCGCCATCTACGGTGGATCGGGTTGCGAGGGCGCCCATGATCAGATCATTGCCTTGGCGCACGCGCTCCAGGCACCGGTCGCCCATACCTCGCGCGCCAAGGATTTCCTGGAGCATGACAATGCATTCAATGTCGGGATGACCGGCATATTCGGCGGTGAGGCGGGCTATCATGCGCTGATGGCCTGCGACACGCTGCTGCTGCTGGGCTGCGATTTTGCCTGGCGGCAATTTTATCCCGAAAAGGCAACTATCATCCAGGTCGACATAGATGGTAGCCATCTGGGACGACGCCATCCTGTCGACCTTGGCGTCGTGGGCGATGTTGCTGCAACGATCGAAGCGCTGCTGCCACGCATAGCATCGCGTAGCGAACGCGCGTTTCTCAACGAATGCCTAGCTCATCGTGCCCGAACGGTTGAGGATGAGGCCAAGCATGCGACCATCGGCAAAGGTGGGGCAATTCATCCCCAATATCTCACCGAGATGATTTCACGGCATGCGCCCGCCGACAGCATCTACACCGCCGATGGTGGATCGCCGATGGTATGGTGCCTGCGCCATGTCGCGGCCACCGGGCACAATCGCACCGTCATCAGCCTGAGCCATGGCACAATGGCCAATGCGATGCCTCAGGCCCTGGGCGCCAAGGCGGCGTTCCCCGACCGGACCGTGATATCCTTGTCGGGCGATGGCGGCATCGCCATGCTGTTGGGCGACCTGCTGACCGCAGTGCAGGAGAAGCTGCCGATCAAGGTCGCGGTGTTCAATAATGGTGCACTCGATTTCGTCGAAATCGAGCAGAAGGTGGAAGGCCTGCTGGAGGCCTATACCGACCTCGTCAATCCTGATTTTGCGCGCGTGGCCGAGGCGATGGGTCTATGGGGCCGGCGCGTTGAACAAGCCGACCAGCTTGAAGGGGCCGTAAAGGACTGGCTCGCCGCGCCCGGACCGGCTCTGCTGGATGTGGTCACGGATCGGTTCGAACTGGTCATGCCGCCCAAGGTCGAAGTGGGGCAAGTTGCGGGCATGGCGCTCTATTCGGCCAAGGCGGTGCTGAACGGACGCGGTCGCGATGTGGTCGGGCTGATCCGAAATCTTCTCTCGTGAGCGAAAGACCCAATCTGGTCGCGGCATTGACCCGCGACCGTCCGCTGTCCCGAAACCTGCTGCTGCTGATCGGGCTAGTCGGCACGATTGGAGCGCTGGCCATTGGCTGGCATCATCGCCATGCGCTGTGGGTGTTGCTTGTGCTCGCGCCGATCCTGGTCCTGGCGTTGACCGATTTGTTCCAGTCGCATCATAGTCTGCGTCGAAACTATCCCGCCTCCGCCCGCTTCCGCTGGTTCTTCGAATGGTTGCGTCCCTTTGCCAGGGCCTATTTCGTCGAAAGCGATCTGGATGGGCGACCCTACAGCCATGATGAACGGGCGCTCGTCTACGCTCGCGCCAAGGGCGAGGTGGATGCCCATCCATTCGGCACCGAACTCGACGTCTATTCCGACGAATATGAGTGGCTTGCCCATTCGATCGCCCCCTCCCGCAACGCTCCGAGGGAAACACGGGTCCATGTCGGCACGGATCAATGCAGTCGGCCTTATCAGGCGGCGCGCCTCAATATTTCGGCAATGAGCTTCGGCGCACTCGGCAGCAATGCTATCGAGGCGCTCAACCTCGGCGCAAAGATCGGTGCTTTCTATCACGACACTGGAGAAGGCGGCCTGTCGCCCTATCATCTCAAACATGGCGGCGACATCGTCTGGGAAATAGGGTCGGGCTATTTTGGCTGCCGAGACCGACAAGGCCAGTTTGATCCAAGCCATTTCGCTGATCGGGCCGCCCATGACGCAGTGAAGATGACGGAGATCAAGCTGAGCCAGGGCGCCAAGCCCGGTCATGGCGGACTATTGCCAGCGGCCAAGGTGACGCGCGAGATCGCCGAGACCCGCGACGTGCCCATGGGCGAGGATTGCCTGTCGCCCGCTGGACACAGCGCCTTTTCCACTCCGATCCAGCTCGTCGAATTTGCTGGAAGGATGCGCGAACTTTCTGGCGGCAAACCGGTCGGGATCAAATTGTGCGTGGGCTATCCCCATGAACTTTTCGCTGTGGTGAAGGCGATGATCGAGACCGGCATCCTGATCGACTTCGTCGTGATTGACGGCGCCGAGGGTGGCACGGGGGCTGCTCCCACCGAATTGTCGGACCGGGTTGGCATGCCGCTGCGCGAGGGACTGATGCTTGCGCGCAACGCACTTGTCGGCACCAATCTCAAGGGGAAGATCAAACTGGCGGCTTCAGGCAAGGTCAGTTCGGGTGCGGGGATCGCGATGAATGCGGCTCTGGGCGCAGATTGGTGCAATGCGGCGCGAGCCTTTATGTTCTCGCTCGGCTGCGTTCAGTCCATGCGCTGTCATACCGACACCTGTCCAACCGGCGTGGCGACACAGTCACCGGCCCGTCAGAGAGGCCTGGTGATTTCCGAGAAGGCGGAGCGTGTCGCCCGGTTCCAGCAATCCACCCTGTCGGCACTGCATGACATCGTCGTCGCATGCGGCCTCAATTCTCCCGACGAGTTTACGCCGGACGGATTGCGCCAGCGGATCAGTGCCGTTGAGATGCGTTCCTTCGATGAACTCTATCCCTTCGTTGAGCCTGGGGAATTGCTCGATGGCGCTCGCGATCCGCGTCTTGCGCGCTGGTGGGCACAGGCTGATGCAACCTCGTTCAAGAGGCAAATAGACTGATCGATGGTCGGCAAGCCCGGCTCGGTCTGGCCTTGGATTGCGTTCACCCGAAAGCATTCGCCCGCGGCTGCACGAGCCACTATTTCCGGTGTCTCGCGCTGATCGTCGACGGACGAAAGATATCCGCGAAAGCCGAGAAAGAAGCGAAGTCTAGCAAAAGCGAGCTACCCAACCGGGAGGGCTTTCCACAAGCTGGGTAGACTGAGCGAGGCGTCAGCGCGCATATGTCAGTTTAGAGAGCGCGGAAGACGACCCGGCAGCCTATCGATCGCCATCTTCTTCAAACTGAGTAATCGACTCATTGATTGCGGCTTGAGCCATTGAAAAATGGAGTATATTCTTTGCTTTGCAACCGCATGGGCACTGGATTGTTATGAAGAAAATATCTGGAAAAAGAAGGTAGGCATGCCACACAAGGATGTTCAAGTGAGGAAGGCTGATAACGGATTGGCGAATATTGCGAAATCCGATCCTGCGCCAGGCCTTGATCGTGCCGCTGAGAAATCATGCGCTACTTCCAAGCCCGCGCGCCGAATTCTGACACTGCCGTTCGCAACGAATTAGCAACGGAGCGGCCTGTCCAGGTGCTGCACGCAGACATCATCTGGCATGATCCGGACATCGAAATGCCGGCAGCACGCTGTCGGGTTAGCTGTTAGCTCTCAGGTGGTAAGCACTTCTGTAGAACTGACCATGCAGAAAAATGATAGATCGGCGTCATTATGGCTAAGCTTTGCGATCGGTCAGAAAATATTGGTGGTCGGGCCTCCTGCCGTTGATGAATGTTGGGGGGCTTCGGTTGCTCGCACCTAGCCCCACCAACATTCCCCTGGTTCACATCGCTGATTTTGAGCGCCCGGCTTTCCAATCAGGCTCGTCTTCCGGTCACGAACTGATAGACCAGAACGATTACGGCCAGAACCAGGAGTAGATGGATCAGGCCACCGCCGACCGGAATGACGAACGCGCCCAGAACCCAGAGAACGAGAAGGACTAGAAGAATTGTCCACAACATAGAGGCGTTCCTTTTTTATCGAGCAGAAAATTTCCAACCAGAAATCATCTTAGCCCACGCGCGAACAGGAGAGCCGTTAACAGAATGGCGCCACCCATGGCGACATGTTGGCCGGTTAAAGATCGGGACGAAATATTGTCGTCCGACCGCTGCAGTTCTTCGGCGTCCGCGAAAATGGCCAGGTGCGGCAATGGAGTGGGTCGCGCCTCAACAAAGTGCATTAAGGGGGAAAATTGCATCAGGCCGGTCTCCTCGACGCAATGAACGCTCAAAGATCTGAAATGGTCCAATCCGTTAGCAAACTTCGTAACGGTGAAGGATGTCAGGCTACAGACAGATGATGTGCCGATTTGCTCTGGTCTCTTGGCATTGCACGTTGCGGTGAGGAGCCGCCTTTTACGGTGAATATATTCTGCTGCCGGTGACCGGATCATATTCGGGCGGCGGCAGGCTGCTGATTCGATCCAGCATGCTCTGACTTGGCGAGACGCAACAAATATCCCAGATCTGCCCGACAGGATAAGCGCCTACCGCGAGGAAATCCCGACTCTGCTTGACTGCGCGGTGGCCGGTTCCGGCCGGCAGCATCAGCGCATCGCCGGCCGCCACCGCAATTTCAAATCCGGCCGATCCTCCAAGTGCGAGAGTGGCATGACCCGAGGCCATTCCAAGCACTTCATGCGCAGTCGAGTGATAATGATCATAATCATAGATCTTGTCACGCCACTCAGGCAGCCAGCCATGGCTCGCAAATCGCGCCTCGAAGGCCTTGGCCAGATCCGTCCTCTCGCTTGGCTCCACGCCGAGGTACAGCCCGACCGGGATGGCGGAATTATTGGGCACCCAACCATCTCGCGAGAAAAGGATCGACTTAAAGATCATGCCTTTTCCTTGATGTTTTCAATGAAGGAGTTCAACCGACACTGGCTCATATCGCAGCCCCGTCCCAAGCTGCGGCGACGGGTTGCACAGTCGCGCTGGGAGGGGCCTGCATCCAATGGCTTCGCAAGCCGTAATTTTCATCTCGTGGGCGATCGATAGGGCCGCAGATTTCGTTCAAGTTTTTTCCGCGATTCGCGTCTGCAAGGACAGCATCGCGAACGACCGGAGCATGCGGGAGAGAGAGAGAGCGTGGCAGGCTTCCGGTCGCCTCAAAGGGCCATCTCGACAATATCCAGGCGATTGTCCTGCGCGTAGATCATCGCAGCCTGCAGGGCGTCCATGCGCGAGGCATAACCTCTGTTGTCGAGATTGAGGACTGGATCGCCCGGTCGGCCGCTCTCGGCGCTGATATGCCAGCGGCCCTTTTCCTGCCTGATCGCAACATATTTGAACATCATCGAAGATCCTGCAAGGCGCGCCATTGGTTCGCCGACAATGCGGCAATCGCCGTTTCGTTCCCCCGGGTCGATCTTGCGTTCATGGGGGCTATGCGGAATCCAACAATTCCCTGTTCAGTCTCGCGTGGAAGCGGCTTTCTGCTCTGCCAATATATCCCATCCCGTCAGGAAGAAGGCCGCAGCAATCGGCCCAACCACGATGCCGCTGAGCCCAAGCGTCTCGATACCGCCGAGGGTTGTCACCAATATGAGCCAATCCGGCAGACCGGTATCTCGACCTACGAGCATGGGCCGTAGGAGATTGTCGACAAGACCGATCACAAAGACGCCGGAAGCAACCACGATGACGGCCTGCCAAAAATCGCCCGTAGCAAGCAGATAGGTCGCTACCGGCAGCCATATTATCGCAGGTCCGATCGCTGGTAGCAGGGCGGCAATCGCCATCAGCACCCCCCATAGAAGGGCGGCAGGCATGCCTACTATCCAGAAAGTTGCTGCGCCCAGCATGCCTTGCGCCAGGGCGACAATTCCCGATCCCTTTATGGTCGCGCGCACGACGATTACGAAGCGGGTTGCAATCCGATGGGCTATGGTCGGTTCAAGTGGCAGTCTTGTGATGATCTGCGATGCTAACGCCTCCCCATCGCGCAGGAGAAAGAAACTCACATAGAGACCCACCCCAAAGGAAAGCACGAAAGCTGCTGCGTCCGCGCCTATGGTCAATGCGCGCTGCGTCAATATGCTCGCGCTGTTGCTCAATGCCTGAGAGATCTTGGCTTGTGCCCGCTCAAACGTGCCAAAACCGGCATTCTCAACCCAATGCTGCAACCGCATCGGCAAAGCAGCATGCACCTGACCGAAATAGGTCGCAAAGTCGATCTGGCCACTTCTGATCTTTGCGTAGACGCCGCTTGCCTGCTCGATCACGAGACTCCCGATTATCAAGGCCGGCATGATGACAGCTATGATAATGATGAGCAGCGTCAACGCCGCCGCCATGTTGCGTCGCCCGCGACAGTCGAACAGGATACGTCTGTAAAGCGGCTGAAAGAGCAAGGCCGCCAGAGCAGCCCACAATAATGCCGAGATGAAACCGGAAACAATCAGACCCAGCCCGAGCGTCGAGATGGCGATGAAGAGGATCAATCCTCCATTGTCGATACGCTCGCGCGGAATCATCCAAATCTCGATCGTTTATTGCTGATGTGCTGAGCGGGACCAGCGCCCTGTGCGTGGGTGCAATAGTCGGCTGATGCCATCCGGCTCAGCTGTGCGCGGTCCCAGGACTGGCTCATCACGCTATACTGACAATCCTCACTTGACTGTCCCGATGCTGCGGTTTGACGACCACCGTATCTCCCAGGCGCTCAAGCATGATATCCGCCTCAGCCAGGCCCAATGGCAACGCCTTGATGAAAAGGCGGTCGATAAATGTCGGCAAGGTGGGTTGGCGGAAAAGGATTTCGTTGGACGAGACATCGAATGCCAATCCAAGACTGGCCTGGATCAGCGACAGCGGGGCCGCCGCCGACCATGCCTGAGGGCTGCAAGCGACCGGATAAAAGGTCGGGCCCTGGGAGCGTCGTCGCGGGAAACCGCAGAACAGTTCAGGCAGCCGCATGAGATCAACATAGGTTGCAGCGGCGAAGAGCCCCTCGAATATCTGCGCCGCCTGACGCTGAAAGCCATATCGCGAAAAGCCTGCGGCAATTAGCGCATTGTCGTGCGGCCAGATTGAGCCATTATGATAGCTCATGGGATTGTAGCGTTTTTCGGTCGACGCGATCGTCCTAACGCCCCAGCCGGAAAATGAGGCGGGCGCCATCAAGGTTGCCACCACCATGGGCGCGCGCTCTGGTCGAGCCAGGCCCGTGTAAAGGACATGGCCTGCGTTGGAGGAACGAACCCGGCACGGCTGCTTTTGCCCATCGAGCGCGAGCACATATGTCCCCAGGTCCGCGTCGAAGAAAGACGCGTCGAAACGCTGCTGCAGATCGACAGCCCGGGCGAGATAGGTTTCCGAGCGATCCAGATCGCCCATCGCACGATAGATGATTCTTGCCGCCTGCCACGCGCCATAAACATAGGCTTGAACTTCAGCCAAAGCGATCGGGCCTCGGGCGATACTGCCATCGGCATGGAAGATGGAATCATGGCTGTCCTTCCAGCCTTGGTTCTGCAGGCCCTGATCCGTCAGGCGTCCATATTCAACGAAGCCGTCGCCATCGCGATCGCCATGAGTGTCGATCCATCGCAATCCAGCCTCGATATTGGGTAACAAGCCAGCGAGATATTCAAGGTCCCCGGTGCGCTCCAGATAGGCGCCGGCCAGCATGACGAAAAGCGGCGTGGAATCGATGCTGCCATAATAATGACGGAAAGGAACCTCCCCCAACTCGGCCATTTCGCCGTGACGTACTTCGTGCAGAATTTTACCTGGCTCGGCATCAGCTGTCGGGTCGAAATCCGTCGCCTGATGCGCAGCGAGATATCCCAGCACGCCTCGGCTAATGTCTGGGTCCATCCAGATCGTCTGAAGGGCGGTGATCAGGGCATCCCTGCCGAAAACGGTGCTGAACCAAGGGATGCCCGCATAGGGATAAGGCCCAAATTCTGTATCGGTGGAGAGCATCGAGATGTCGGAAACCGAACGCCGCGAAACGGCATTGAACAAGTCATTGGACGATTTCATCGAAGCACCGCGGCGTCGCGCATGCTGAAGCGCACGCATGGCCTCGCGCAGGGATTTTAGAAACAGCTTGGGCAGGGGTTGATCGACCTCATTCCTATGTTCGCAGGAGATACGTGCGAACAATGTGGATCGACTGCCGGGGCCAACAGTGACTTCAAATAGCGCCTGCTCCGCCGTCAGTTGCGCGGGTGCGGGATCAAAATGGAGATGTGTCGAGCGTTCAAGGTCATCGCGTCCTCTATAGCCCAGCAGGACATCGGCGTCTCCGACCTGTGGCTCGTGCATGGTGCCGCGGCGCAATCTGGTCATGCCACGTATCTCGAACAGATCCGCGAAATCGGAAGCGAAGGACAGACCCACCGACACCCGCCGCTCTACAATGTCGAAATTGCGCACAATGATGCGTTCATAGATTGCGCCGTCCCATAGAAAGCGGCTGCGACGCAGATGGATCAGGTCATGCTCCACCTCTACGCGCCCGTCCTCTCCAAGGAAGTCCGGGTTGGCCAGATCACAGGTCAACATCGCATTGTCGTCCCGCAGCGCCGAACTCAGCAGGATCGGGCGCATGCCATTGACCGTAAGGTATAAGTGCGAAAGATGGCGCGTATCGCGATGGTAGAAACCCTCGGGACTACCAGGCCCGGATATGGCGTCGCCGCTATGATCAAAGACAGCAAAACTGTCTCCATGCTTGAGTGTGCGTGGGCGACGTTCATGCAACGAGGCGGTCGCAGGAATGAAGAACTGGGTTTGCGCCTGCGACAGCGCCTGTCCCCCTGCAATGCCCGAAACCCCTGGCTGCGGTTGGGTCTGCGACATGGCGGCTCCTATGCGACGATCTGCAATTCCGATTCTTCGCCGCGCCGGCGACGCAGCCAGGCTGCGTCGGTGCGCGCACCGGGCAGTCGATGATATAACGCGGCATAATCGGCAGCCATCCTGTCAGCCGTGAACCGTGCGTCGAATACGCCGCGCACCATTTTGCGCTCGAGGTGACGAATTTGTTTCACCGCTTCGACAGCCTCGTCTTCGCTGTCGACGATGAAACCCGAGCGCCCATCCTCTATGACCTCCGGAACCGATCCGCAGCGGAAGGCGATGACCGGCGTTCCGCAAGCCATGGCTTCGATCATCACCAATCCAAAAGGCTCAGGCCAGTCGATCGGAAACAGCAAGGCGCTCGCACCACCGAGGAAATCGGCTTTCTGTCGCTCGTTGATCTCACCGATGAAGCGAATATTGGGATATAGTTTGACAAGAGGCGCGATCTCTTCCTCCCAATAGGCGCGATCGACCGCGTCGATTTTCGCCGCAATTCGCAACTCCATGCCGGCTCGGGCTGCGATGCGAATGGCGCGATCCGGTCTCTTCTCGGGCGAGATACGCCCGAGAAAGGCGAGATAACCTTCATTTTCGCCAAGGCTGGGGGTGAGAAGGTCGGCCGGGAGACCGTGGTAGATGGTCGCGCCCCAATTTACCGGGGGCATGGGTTGCCGTTGATCATCAGAGATCGAAACTAGGCAGTGATCGCCAAAGCAGCGATAGAATGGCGGCAGATCAGGCAGGTCCAGCCGACCATGTAATGTCGTCACGGTGCGTCCAATAAAATCCTGGATCATTGGCAGATGCAGAAGATCTATATGGAAATGGAGCGCATCAAACTCGTCCGCCCGTTGCCGCACCGCATCAAGCATCATCATATGATAGGGGATCGTGTCGACGATGCCCGGGGTCAGTCGCAGCGCCGCCGGCGTGATCGGAACAAGCTCGGCCGAAGTCTGCGAATCGCCGCTGGCGAACAGGGTCACGTCGTGCCCCTGATCCACCAAAGCTTCGGTGAGATAGGAGACGATCCGTTCGGTACCCCCGTAAAGCTTGGGTGGTACACTTTCAGCCAGGGGAGCGATTTGAGCGATCTTCATGCGGCTATCCTCTAACGGAGATAGGCCTCGCCCCCCCCCCTCAGCACACGAGCCGCAAAGTAAATCCGCATGGATGGCTAAAGTTGCATTGCGGAAACAATAAAAATAAAGAGCAATTCCGAAACGATCTGAAATATTGATCTAAATTAATAAGATTTTATCTTTAGTCTTCCGCAAAATCTTCGGCTTGTCCTTTTTCCAGTTGTTCGCGCGCCAGTTCTGCGGCCCGCAACAGGGAAAGACCCGTCCCCTCCGCTGCACTGGCTGTCAGCGTTATTGCGATGCCGTTAGGACCATCCAGCATGATCAATCCAGCGTGGGCTGAGGCAATGCCAGCTTCTTCATGAATACCCGGGGTTGGCATATCTTCTTCGCTCCTTCTCCAGGCCCCGACAACGACAGGCTGGCAAGGGCGGTTCCGTCAATTCTGCTCTTCGAGGAAAAGGTAAGCAGGATCAAATTCGCCCAACCGCTCCAGGCCTTTTCGATCGCGAATTTCAACCTCCTGGCGATGCATCGACAGGAGGTTGCGGTCTTTGAGATCCCGCAGCATCCGGTTCATATGAACGGACGTAATGCCGCACGCCTCTCCCAGATCGGCCTGCGTCATCGGAAGGGTGAAATGCGATCCATCGCTTCGACCGATCGCGCGCAATCTCGCTTCCGTCTCGCAGAAGAAATGGCTGACTCTCGCAATCGCATCGAGGCGCCCGAGGCGAAATATCCATTCGCGATGCATGGCAGCATCAAGGAGCGTGCTGAACCAGAGCAATTTCGTAAGCGCCGGGCGCGTCGCAACAAGATGTTCGAGCGCAACATGGGGCACCAACGCTACCCGACAGGCGGTCAAGGTCGCGAGGTCATGATCAAGATGACCAAGCGGGTAGCCATGAAGGTCGACGAAATCGCCGGCCACATGCACTGCAACAAGCTGTCTTTCTCCCTGCCGGTCATCCATGTACCGGCACATGACGCCTTCGATGAGATAGGTGCTCATGGTGATATTTTGATCGCGAGAGATGAAGGTCTTGCGAGGAGGCAGGTTTCGCACGTCAGCTACCGCAGCTTCAAGCGCTTCGAGATCCTGGGCACTCAGGAGGTCACGCCTTCGACCTCGCAGAAAGTCGGCAAACACCATCATCATGTCCAGCATTGCAAAATGGATGATCAACGCATTCGCACATCACCCGACAAGGGTCGAGTGCAAAGGATCACTCACGCTTCGCACAGATAATCCGGCCGAGATCCGAGCGAACTGGATCGCGGTCGCCACGGTCAAAAGGTCATGGGTGCATCACGCGGGAGCCGCAACGAAAGCCAGATACTAAAAACCCTGCATCTTTCGATGCAGGGCTAGGGGGGCCGCAAGTCAATGACTTACCGAACGATAACTTCTCAACGTCCGCTTTGTATCCGAAGAAATGCGCTCACTTGAAATTTTCTGGTCAAGCTGCACGCAGGCAGTCGCACCCTTGCCTAAAGATCGCTCAGCCTTCGTAATTCGAAAACTCCAGCGCGTCTTCTTCAGGAGGCGTCCGGACTAACCATATCAGCCCGCTTTCGCGTATGTTTGTAGCTCACCGCAGGGCTATTGGTCGCCATGGATGGTTTTGTCCTGCAGGCAGATTGCGCATTTTGCGCCACCGTTTTTTCGAAGGTCCGCTTGAGGAGCCAACCCACCGCGAATGTGACTGTCGCAGTGACAGCGGCACGCGCTGCGGTTTCCGCAATTCCGATCTTCACCGCGTCCTGCATCGCCTCATCACGAGACTGGCCAAATGCCCGACCCTGTATGGCCTTTTTACGAAAAATCATCGACCCTCACCCTGTTGCAAAATTGGCGGCCGCTGTCCGCCGCCGTTCCAGAAAACGTTCAACGCGATGACGCGTTTGCAAATGCGTCGACGAGCGCAGCACAAAATGCCGGCAGATCATCAGGACTGCGACTGGTGATACACTGACCGTCGATCACGACTTCCTCATCCACCCAATGACCACCGGCATTTTCGATGTCCGTCCTGATCGAAGGATAAGAGGTAAGCGAATGACCGGGGGCTATCTTGGCTTCGATCAGAAGCCAGGGCGCATGACAAATAGCCCCGATCGGCTTACCCGCATCGAAGATTGCCTCGACAAAGGATATCGCTTCGGGGCTGGCACGCAATTTGTCAGCACCCACACTGCCACCGGGAATGACTAGGCCATCGAAAGATGCAGGATCTGCTTCAGAGAAGGTCATGTCGACGGCATATTCGCCACCGGGATCAAGATCATGAACATTGGTGCGTGCCTGGCCAGATTGAAGGCCGATCACTTGAACGCGCGCACCCGCCCTCTTCAAGGCGTTCATCGGCTCCAGAAATTCGACTTCTTCCGTACCGCGCGGAGCGATGAGAAGGGCGATCGTGCGGTCGCTGAGCGACATGGCGACTCCTTTGGAAATAGTTTTTCTGACTGGGTTAGATGAGGGGGTAACGGCCAGAGGCCCTGCAGGATCCGATCGCCCCGTAAACATGCGCCTCGCACCGGCTTGCCATGGCCGACAGGCGGCTGGCGCAGAGGCGGACAGGTCTTCGCCCCGCCGACCCCAGCGGAACAGATCGTCAACCACCCCGTTATCAGACACAGCGCTACATCATCGTCACGAAGGGTCTTATGACGGCAACGCAAATCGCCGAGACTCCGCACAAGCTGACTGACACAGCATTCAAGCGGGAACTCACGCTGGTCCTGCCGCAACTCAGAGCTTTTGCCCGCAGTCTGTGTGGCGATCGCGATCTTGCCGACGACCTGGTTCAGGAAACCATGCTGAAATCCTGGAACGCGCGGGGGCGATTCATACCCGGCACCAATTTTCGTGCATGGACGTTCACTATCCTTCGCAATCACTATTTCAGCCTCAGCCGGCGCAGCAAATTTGTCGGGGCGTGGGACGATCTTGTCGCAGACAGACTACTTGCCGCGCCCGCGGAACAGTTGCAGATTGTCGAGCTATCCGATGTCGTGCGCGCTCTTGCGCAGGTTCCCGTCCCTCAACGTGAGGCACTCATATTGGTCGGGGCGGGTGGCTTTTCCTACGAGGAAGCCGCGACCATCATGGGCACTGCGATCGGCACGGTCAAAAGCCGCGTTGCTCGTGCTCGTACGGCGCTCGAAGCTTTGATCAACGATGGCCAATTAGCCCGGTCCCGATCGGAATTCGAAGCCGATGAGAATGTGACAAACCTGTTTTCTGTCATCGATGCCATTGAAGATCGACTGCCGGCTGGAGAGCCGGGTGAGGCTATGACCCGTCTCGTTGCCTGAAGGGCTGCATTCACTTGGCCGGGCGATGCAGAACGCGCTTATCCGTCTGCGACGACTCGCCAGAGTTACGCTGACCGCCATCGCGCCAATCCTGAACCGGCGCCGCCAGCCTCTCGGTTCGTTCGAGATGCACCTTGTCCTGTATTGAAAGAAATAGGCTGCCAGAAGAGCCGAAGGCCAAGAAGGCAAATTCCGGAAATTGCGTTATGTGCGAACCCAAAGACTGATCGAGCCGCCGGGCACCTTAAGGATGATGCTTCCGTTTTCATCAGCGATTATCTCTTCAGCATGATGGCCCAGAAAATCATGGAAAGATGCCCCTGCATGCTCCGGTCCGAGCTGGACCGATTTGCTCGCCTCTTCGCCATTTGACACAAGCAGGACACATCCTGGCTGATCCTGGGTGCCATGGCGTATGACACCGACACAATGTGGATCATCAAACAGATCGCTTTGCGGTCCATGGGCATAGAGTTGCCGTGCTCTGAGCAACTGAGGCAGACATGCCACCGGCTCGATGACGATCTCATGCGCGTGCCCATCGCCACCTTGATCGGCATATCGTGCGCCGAAAAGATCGGGATAGAAGATGCATGGGGTGCCCTGTTCGCGGATCAGGATCAAGGCATAGGCCAGGGGTTTAAACCAATCCTCCACGGGTGCTTCAAGAGCCTGGAGCGGTTGGGTGTCGTGATTGCCGACGATCGTTACCGCATGATCCGGGGCGGCATGCAGCAGCGAACCATCGAAGATCGTTCGCAGGTCAAAATCGCCGCCGGCTCGGGCCGCATCGTGAAAACGATGGAGAAGGCCGACATCGAAAAGCATGAGTTGTCGATCGACCATGTCCAGATATGCTTGCAGGACTGTCATGTCGGGATGCCAATATTCGGCGACGACAAACAGCGCGTCGCCGACGCTTTCGCGCATGTGCCCTACCCAATCGCGGAAAAACCATGCAGGGATATGCTTGGCTGCATCGAGACGGAATCCGTCACAAGGCAGTTGATCAGCCAGCCACCTGCCCCAATATTTGAGCTCTTCATAGACCGCCCGGTTCCGAAACTCGACGTCTGATCCCATCAGATAGTCAAAATTGCCCTTTTCATCGTCAACCTCAATATTCCATTCCCCATCACCATATTCATTGACGAGCCGGAACACGCCATCTTCATCCGGTTCTTCGATATGATCGACGCCGGTGAAGCATCTGGCATCCCAGACAAACTCTGAATAGCGCCCCTGGCGTCCAGGGAAAATGTAGCGGGTCCAGGCGCGAGCCTGGAATGCTTCGTCTTCCACTTCGTCCCGATTATCGGGATTGGCCCTGCGAACATGGACCGTTTCCATCTCGTCCGCGCCCATTTTATGATTGAAGACAACGTCATGAATGACGCCAAGGCCAACGTCGTGCAGCGCATGCGCCGCCCGTTCCAGCGCGGCGCGATCACCATATTTGGTGGCTATGGATCCTTTTTGATCGAATTCGCCCAGGTCAAAAAGATCATAGCTGTCATAGCCTACGGAATAGCCGCCTGCAGCCCCTTTACAGGCCGGGGGTAGCCAGACGTCCGTCACACCCAACTCCTTGAGATTCTCCGCTTTTTGAGCGACCTCGTCCCAGAGCTGGCCTCCATCAGGATAGTACCAGTGGAAAAACTGAAGCAGCGTGCGTCCGGCCATGAAAGCTCCCGTTCCAACATAAGTCGCTGCCGCTAAACGAGCGCATGGGACAGGAGTTGCAGAGGCCGAATTGCTTGCCGATTTTGCGCGGGGCGCTTCGCGACGGCTGCACAAATTCGAGCCATAGAAAGCGTGTGCCGCTTGCTCATAATTCCCGTTTGGGGGCTGCAAGAGGAGAAAATCCGGAACCACGTCGCTCCACGGGAGATTAGAGCGACTATGGAGAAGTGAGAGGAAGCATCATGTGGATATTCATCCTGGCTATCGCGGCAGCCGCGCAGCCGCAGGCCACGACTATGCAAGGCAATGGTCACCACGCGAATGATGCGCGGCGCACGCAGGAGGAGCAGTCCAAAATCCAGCCGATCCACGGTCAGGAGGCGCAGCCCGACGACCGCGCCCTGGGCGAACGGTCGGGACCTGAGGAGGATCGGAATGCTGACGGAGCCTTGATGCCCGGCGCGCCAGGAACAAACAATCCGACCATCCCCGACGACGCCTGAAAATCTCCGCCTTCAGGGACATCTTGCGACGACCTGAGGCGCGTGGTCAGGTGCTGCGCGGAAATGGTGGCGGAGCGCTGCGCAAAAATTGGGCTTATTCGGCGAGTAGCTCGAGTATCGTATCTCTCAGGGCCGCGGGCGAACAGGGCTTCTCGCACACCGCAGCCTTGGAATATCGCCGTTTGAGATCCGATGCGTCGGCATGCCCGGAATGGAATATGATCGGAACGCCCGCTTTTTCGAGCAAATCGGCCGCCGGAAAGACCTCGCCATCCTGCAAACGCACGTCGAGCACAGCGCAGGACGGCAGTTGCGCAGTGACCGCCGCGACAGCATCCTTGACAGAGATGTAGGGGCCGTCGACCGAAAAGCCCTGAGCTTCAATGATGTCCTGTACATCGAAGGCAACCAGGAGCTCGTCTTCAACCAGCATGATCGTCTTAGGCATCGGCCAGAACCTTGTCCGGCAGGGTAAGGCTTATCGTGAACATGTCGTCGCTAATATCTCTTTCCACATGCCCGCCCAATTGTCGGGATGATGTCTGGACCAGCAGGGTGCCAAATCCGCTCCCAACGTCGCCATCCTCGCTCAGCGCGTCCCTGCGCGTTTCGCTCCACGTCAACTGGAGGTCATGGTCAAGTTTCCAAACGATGTTCAATCTCCCATCGGAGGCCCCCAGAGCCCCATATTTGACCGAATTGGTCGCCCATTCATGCAGCATCAACGCCAGGGACGAGAGGCAGGAACGCGCGATGAGGATTTCAGGTCCACAGATCGAGATTGCTGCATGATCCCGATAGGGTTCGATGGTTGTCCGAACCAACTCTTCCAGATTGATGGCCTGTACTTCCCCCGTTGGCGAAGCAAGGGAATGCGCACGTCCCAAGGCTGCAATACGCTCCCTCAGATCGGCGGCGTAGGCACGCACATCATCATGAATCCGCGCGCCAGCGGAGACCATTCCGCCCACGATCGCGAAAAGATTCTTCACGCGATGATTCATTTCGCGCAGCATCAGTTCACGCGTCTCGGCGAGCATATATTCCGACGTTACATCGATAGAGACGCCGACCAGATGACGGACTGAGCCATCGCTTACGATCCTGCCGAAACTCTTGATGCGACGCGTTTGGCCGTTCTCGACGACGCGATAGCTCGCTTCGAAATCGCCCCCTTGCGCGACAACTTCCGCCAATGCTGCATCGAAAGCTTCACGGTCGTCGGGATGCAGTCGCGCCAGGCGCCGGTCACCATCGGTTGAAGCGATGTCGGGCGCTATTCCCAGGATGGAACGCCCATGGTCGTCGATGATCGCCTCACCCGTGTCGACATTATATTCCCATGTTGCAACGCCGCCGGCCCGAATGGCCATACCAAGGCGCTCACGTTCGGCCGCAAGATCGCGCTCGAGAGACAATGCGTCAGTGATGTCCGTAAGGACGAGCGTCGCGCCGTCCGTTGATCCGCTCTGGGTTCTGTAAGGCAATGTTCGAAGCGAAAGGGTTCTCGCGCCATCGCGGGTCGTGACACGCCTCTGGATCACAGGATGCCCCTCTGACACGGACCGTGCATCATCAAGATAGAGCGTCCCTGCAAGGCGTGACGTGACATCCTCCAATGGTCGTCCGCGGTCGCTGGGCTGAAGCGGAAAAAGGGCCGTCGCAGCTTCGGTGTAGCTCCTGATCTGAAGTTTTCCATCGAGCACAATCACCGCCAGATCGGTCGACTCGAAGAAATTTCGAAGGTCGGAATTTGCAACAGTCAGCTGGTCAACTTTTGATTTCAGCTCATCATTTACGGTTGTGAGCTCCTCGTTGGTGGACTGAAGCTCCTCATTCATCGACATCATTTCTTCGTTGGAGCTTTTCAGTTCCTCATTCGCCGTCTCCAATTCTTCGACAGCGGTACGCAGGCGGTGCCGCGTGACACGAAGCTCGTCCTCCAATGCATCGAGATGATCATCGCTTGCGTCCAGTTCGCCGACATCCTGATCAAGCGCTGGGCGGAAAGGTGCGGTGTCGCGGAAAACGAAAAGTAGCGTGCCATCGGTCAGTGGATCGCAGATGACATCGATCTGCTGCATGCCATATTCGGACATGACCTGCACATCACGCGCAACGACCCGCTTTCGACTGTCGCGCGCCTCGCGCAGTAGCGGCCCAAGAACGTTGCGAAGCCCAGCACGGGCAAGACCAATCGCGCTCGAGCCTCCCGTCCGTGTGACCGGAAAATCAAAATAGCGGCCGAGCCGACCATAGGCAGAGATTATGGCGCCATCCTGATCTAGCACGAGACTAGCGGGCGTATAACGCTCGACGAGGCGACGGACCGCTATGGTCTCATCGCTTGCCGACCGACCCGACGGCCTGTTGCCGGAACCTGTTGCGGGTTGATCGCGAAGCCTGCCGCCACCCGGCAGATCGATCGGATAATTGGGTGGCCCAGGCGCGCGTTGGAAAAGGCGCGCCTGTTGATCGATCGCGGGGAAGAGATGCTCGAATCTCCCGACACTTTCGGACGGTCCAAGAAACAGATATCCATTTGGCCGAACAGCATAATGCAGGATCGGCATGACCGTCTGCTGCAGCCGATCATCGAAATAGATGAGAAGATTGCGACAGGAGACCAGATCGATGCGCGAGAAGGGCGGATCCTTGACCAGGCTATGACTGGAGAAGCGGATCATGTCCCGCAATTGGGGAACGATCGTGAATCTTTCTGCGTGAGGGATCGCATATTGCTCGCGCAGCGCCAGCGGAATATCTGCAAGCGCAGACGCAGGATATACTCCTTCGCGCGCAATCTGCAGCATCTGCTCATCAATATCCGTAGCGAAGATCTGCACGGATGCCGGCAGAATATTTCGTTTGCGAGCAGCTTCGGCGAAGAGCATCGCAATGCTGTAGGCTTCCTCGCCAGAGGAGCAGCCTGGAACCCATACCCTGATTTCCTCGCCATCGGCCTGATCGACCAGCGGCTCGATAACCGTGATCCTCAGACGCTCGAACAGATCTGCGTCCCGAAAAAATCGGGTGACGTTGATCAGGAGATCACGAAACAGCGCTTCACATTCGTCCCTGTCGCTTTTTATCCGCGAAAGATAGCTGTGGCCCGACGTGATCCCCAGCACATGCATGCGCCGTTCGACCCTCCTGATAAGGGTCGTGCGCTTGTAACCCGAAAAATCATGGCCCACCGCAGTCCGCAGGGTCTTGCACAGATCATCGACATGATCGGCGACCAGCGCAGCTTCCCGTTCGGGTGTTTCGGCCGTGGCACGGTGCTGGAAAAATCCTTCCAGACATTGAATTATCTCGCTTGGACGTTTGACGAAATCGACCAGTCCGGTTCCCACAGCAGACAGCGGCATGCCATCATATTTTGCCGTTTCAGGATCCTGCACGACACACAGCCCACCATTTTCCTTCACGGCACGCAAGCCCATGGTCCCGTCAGCGCCGGTACCTGAAAGTATGACGCAGGCGGCGTCCGCCTGCTTGTCCGACGCCAGGGAGATGAAGAAATCATCTATCGGTCTGCGAAGACCGCGGGGCTGCGCGAAGTCGGTCAGTTCCAACATGCCCTGCCGTATGACCAGGCCGCGACCGGGAGGGATGATGTAAACCTTGTCCGCCTCTATCTGCTCACCACCCTCGCACTGGAGAACTTCCAGGGTCGTGTGGCGGTCCAGCAATTGCGCCAGCATGCTCTCATGATTGGGATCAAGATGCTGAACGATGACGAAGGACATGCCGGTCTGGCCACGGGCTGACGCCAGCATTTCGCGCAGGGCCTCAAGCCCGCCCGCCGAAGCGCCGATGCCCACGATCGGCAACCGGCTGGGGTTAGCTGTCTCACCGCTCAAAGGAAATCGCCATTGTCCAGATCCGACAATATGAGCTTGGCCTGTGCTATGGTGGCCACCGTATTCGCGATTGTCATCAGCGAACCTTCAACCACGATCCCGCTTTCCGCGAGGACCGGACTCAATCGGTCAAGCGTACGCTCAAGGTCGAGATCATAATCCGCCAGTCGATCCGGCTGGGTGCGACTGACATCGAATTGAGACGCAAAAATATAGCGCACCTGGCCCGACTGAGCGCGAAGTTTCGTCATGTAGAGAAGATTGACGAAGGGGCGCCCGTCCTTCCGGAAATTGACGATGGACGTCCGCACGTTCGCCTGCCCATCGTCCTGGAGGAACGACCGTATCTGCGCGCGGGCCTCTTCATTCCGGCTGCGTCCCTGCAAGAACCTGCAATTGCGGCCGACGATCTCGCTCGTCGCATAGCCGGTAAGGTTCCTGAAGCCCTCATTCGTCAACAGCAGCTCATGATCGCCCTCTGCGCGGCCGAGCGACAAAGCCACAGGCGAGCTGTCAAAATAGGTTGCCAGCTGCTCTGGGAGGATTGCGCGCATCAGAACTCCATAAGTTGATCCGCACGCACAACGCCCGGCCCTTTCATCGGCTCCGCGATACCCTTGGCTTATCGTCGAAACAAGCCGACCCGATTGAGCCATGCCACCATCTGGGCAGAAAATGATGATGTTATAGGTTGGCCTGTTCCTCCTCCGAAAGATCTGCGTCAGGCGGGTAGTAAAGTTCAGCGCATTCCGCGCGCAGGCATCCCCCCTCTATCGAGATATCATCGCGATAGGCTTCTGCTACGAAATCCAGCGTGTCGACATGCCTTGCCTCGAAATACATCTGATGAACATCATGCCTTCCAGCGCCGTAAACGACCCTTCCGACCTTTGCCCAGATCGATGCCATCGTGCACATTCCACATGGCTGAAGCGTCGAATAAAGCGTTGCGCCGCGCAGCTCCATGTCACCGCTATTCTCGCAACCGCGTCTGATCGCCATCATTTCTGCATGGGCTGTCGCGTCGGGCAACTCCTGAGTCTGATTGCGTTCGCCGGCTATCATCCTCCCATCCAGCACGATCACGCAGCCCAGAGGGGAGGTTGAAGGATCAGACCCTTTTGAACGCGCAATCGCGATAGCCTCGCGCATCCATGCTTCGTCTTCGGGCTGAATCATTTGGTCCTCCTCGTCCTGACGCGTTCCTCAGGACTGCTAAGATGTTGGCGCCGCGCACCGACCTCATGTCGGCGCCAGCTGCTTTGGATGTGCCAACGAAATGAATCTGTCGTCCCGGACAGCTCAGCACAGAATTGTCCGCATGCGCACTAATGGCGCGCATGCGGACTTATTAGCTGATCTCAGGCGAGATCGCGGATTTTCGGCTCTCGCGCCCAGTGCCGCTTGGGGCCCTTGTCCAGCAGCATCTCGTTTGGAATGACGCCGTCGTCCTTTTCCACCCCCGCTTTGTCGAGGATGATCTGCGTGCCGGGGCAATGGGCGATGGTCTTGCAGTGGCCATAGGCGTCCATGAACCATTGGACCGCAGCGCCTTGCTTCGACAATATTTCCGCGCTTTGCGGCATCAGCACGGAGGCAATCGCATCGAACAGCACGGAGGGCGAGCCATCGAGCTTGCCGTCCGCTTCGAGCGTTCCGCCCTTGACCTTGAGGGGACCAATCTTGGGCGCAACCAGAAAGACGCTGCCGCCTGCTTTCTCCACGCCCGTCTTGAGCTTCTCTACCATCGCCTTGTCGGAGCCTTCGGCAAACAGAATTCCGACCTTGCGGCCGGCGAAGCCATCCTTGGCATTCTTCTGGATAGAAAGAGCGTCGGAGATGGGCATCTCCACAAGGTCTCGGGCTGCTGGCGCCTTTTCAGGCAGAGCGATCGACAGCCCGTCGGCGACTCGTTGCGCCAGATCCTCGTCAATGTTGCGCAGACGCGAGAGAACCCGAAGCCGCACATGAGGCATCACCACCTTCGACAACTCGAAGACAATGGCCGATGCGATGTGCGCCTGTTCATTCTCGGTCTGCGACAGATAGAACATCCGCGCCTGACTATAATGATCGGCAAATGTTTCGGCACGTATCCGCATCTTGTCAGTGGGATCGTTGCGTTCTCCATTATCGCTAAAGGATGTGAAGCCGGTTTCGGGCGCAACGCGTGGACCACTATCCTCGCCAGCCTCGTTCAGGCTGTTCGGCTCGTAATTGGCGCGCCCCTTGGGGACCAGCGTCTGCATCAACCCGTCGCGCTGCATATTGTGGAAGGGGCATTTGGGCGCATTGATCGGGATCTGATGGAAGTTGGTCGTTCCCAAACGCGACTTTTGCGTATCGAGATAAGAGAAAAGCCGCCCCTGCAGCAGGGGGTCATTCGTGAAGTCGATGCCTGGAATGACGTTGCTGGGCAGGAAGGCCACCTGCTCTGTCTCGGCAAAGAAATTGTCGACATTGCGATTGAGCGTGAGGCGCCCGATGATCTCGACAGGAATATCCTCTTCCGGGATCAGCTTGGTTGCATCCAGCACATCATAGGGCTGTTCTGCCGCCCAAGCCTCATCGAAAATCTGCACGCCCAGGTCCCAGGCGGGATAATCGCCGCTGGCAATGGCTTCGTACAGATCGCGGCGATGAAAATCGGGGTCGGCGCCTGCCGTCTTGACAGCCTCGTCCCAGACCTGGGACGCAACGCCCAGAACCGGCTTCCAGTGGAACTTCACGAACTTGCCGTCGCCGTCTTGATTGATGAAGCGGAAGCTGTGGACGCCAAATCCTTCCATCATCCGCAGCGAACGAGGAATGGCCCGATCGGACATGGCCCACATGATCATGTGCATGCTCTCGGGCATGAGCGACACAAAATCCCAGAAGGTGTCATGGGCGCTCGCAGCCTGGGGATAGCCCCGATCCGCTTCCATTTTCACCGAATGGATCAGGTCAGGAAATTTCATCGCATCCTGAATGAAGAATACCGGGATGTTGTTGCCGACCAGGTCCCAGTTGCCGGCTTCCGTGTAGAATTTCACAGCAAAGCCGCGCACATCGCGCGGTGTATCAACGGAACCCGCGCCACCGGCCACAGTGGAGAAACGAACGAACACAGGGCAGCTCGCACCCTTCTTCTGGAAAATGCTCGCTTTGGTCACATCGGGAATGGCCTTGGTGCACTCGAAAATCCCATGGGCGCCAGAGCCGCGTGCATGGACGATCCGTTCAGGGATGCGTTCATGGTCAAAATGGAAGATTTTCTCGCGCAGTACGAAATCTTCCAGCAGCGTGGGACCGCGGGCGCCGGCCTTCAGACTATTCTGATTGTCTGCGATCCGATGCCCGAAATTGTCTGTCAGGGCATCACCGGAGCGCTCATCCTGCAACCTCTGCTGCGTCTCTCCGCCTTCTCCGACCATCGTCTCATAATCGGGACTTCCAGCTCCGGGCTGGTGATCGGCAAGACCATTTTCCAGAGCAGCATCACTTTTGGGACCCGAAGCGGCCATATCAATTCTCCCTGACGCGCATGATAGGCTGCGATTGTCGCAGCAGACAGACCTCTAACCGGAAGCGGGAGGCTGGGTTCCGGCGGGAGGCGAGAAGATGTCCAGGACCAATCTGGATCAATATGAATCTTAGATAGCGACCGCGCGGCACTGGGGCGCGTGATGTCGGCGGCCAGAACTCACCGGAACTTTTCGTGCATATGCCTCTTTTGGCGTGAAGCGCGGCCGATGATGGCGGCATGGGAGCAATGATGACTGTCACATATCGTGGGCCGCAGATATTGCCGCGTGGGTCGCAAGTTCAGGGCCCGGCCAGGGAACCGTCCGATATCGAGTTGCTTCACGCGATCAGCGTTACGCTCATCGCCGAGAATGATCGGTTCGAACTCTATGGCAAGATCGTGGAGGCCGCTGTTGCCATCACCGGCTCCCAGTTCGGGACGATGCAACTCCTTTGCCCCGCCGATGACCCTTCGGGACATGGGGGGCAACTCCAGTTGCTGGCGCACAGAGGCCTGCCGGCAGAAGCGGTCGGGTTCTGGCAGTGGGTCAGTCCAGCAGCCTACAGCAGTTGCACGCTAGCCCTGAAAATGGGTCAGCGCGCCATTGTTCCTGATTTCGAGAAATGGGCCGATATCGCCGGGACTGCCGACCTCGATGCGTTTCGCGCCGCGGGCATCCGCTCGGCTCAGACCACGCCGCTTCTCTCGCGCACCGGCCGCTTGCTCGGCATGATCTCCACCCATTGGGATCGTCCGCATCATCCTTCCGAGCGGGACCTGCGTCTGCTCGATATCCTCGCCCGGCAGGCCGCAGACCTTCTGGAGCGGACCATTGCGGAAGAACAGCTGCGCCTTCTCAATGACACGCTGGAGGCGCGTGTCGAGGAGCGTTCGCGCGAACTGTCCTCGGCTCAGGATCAGCTTCGCCAACTTCAGAAGATGGAAGCGATCGGGCAACTGACAGGCGGCGTTGCGCATGATTTCAACAATCTTCTCACCATCATCCGTGGGTCCGCCGACCTTCTCGCGACCCGCGAGCTGCCGCGCGAGAAGCAGAAGAAATATATTGATGCCATCTCGGAGACCGCGGACCGTGCGGCGAAGCTGGCGAGCCAGCTTCTCGCTTTTGCGCGCCGCCAGGCCCTTCGACCAGAGACGCTCAATGCCGCGCGCAAGGTTGAAGCCGTTGCGGATATGCTTCGAACGGTCGTGGGTTCGCGCATTGCCCTTGTTGTCGACCCGATCTGCACCTCCTGTTTTGTCGAAGTCGATGCGAGCCAGTTCGAAACCGCGCTGATCAACATGGCGGTGAACGCACGCGACGCGATGAACGGAGAGGGACGGATTACCCTGTCGGTGGAAGCGGCCGGATCAATCCCGGCCCGCGGCGGCCTCGCGGCTGCCAGGGGCGATTTCGTCAGGATTTCCGTGACGGATGAGGGTTTGGGCATGAGCGAAGGGCAGATAGAACATATATTCGAGCCATTCTTCACGACCAAGGAAGTGGGCAAGGGTACGGGTTTGGGGCTGAGCCAGGTCTATGGCTTTATCAAACAGTCCGGTGGCGAGATCGACGTTGCAAGTCGGTTGGGTATCGGGACGACGTTCAGCCTCTATCTGCCGCGGGCTGCCGCGCCACATTCCCTGGAGGATGTCACGCCGTCAGGACGTTGCGCCATCCAGCATGCGAATATTCTGATCGTCGAGGATAATGAGCCGGTCGGAGACTTCGCTTCGCAGCTCCTCGAGGATCTTGGTTACAAGACGTGGCGTGCGGCCAATGCTCCTGAGGCGATCGCGGTGCTTGAGCGTTCGCACGGCAATATCGATATCGTTTTTTCAGATGTCGTCATGCCCGGGATCGATGGTCTGGAGCTTGGGCGTCAGATCCGGGCGCGCTGGCCGGAAATCCCCGTGGTGCTCACCAGTGGCTATAGCCATGTCTTGGCTGATGATAGCCGCCATGGCTTTCCACTTCTGCACAAACCCTATTCGGTGAATGAACTGTCCCGACTGTTGGGAGAGATATGCATCGGCGAAGAACGAAAGCATCAGGCGGTAATATAGCCCCTCCGCAGATACCAATTATTGCAAATATAATTGAATAGATCATCTTTTGATCAAATAATGAAGGTTTAACATTTGTCGGATGATTTCTGGGCAAAGAAACCATCGAATGACCTGTAGATTTTCATGTCTAGATCGCGCCTCGAATTGGAAAGGCAGTTATGCTCATTCGTGCTGGCTATGAACTGGTCCTGGAAACCGGCGCTCTTACGCCGTTAATTTCTCTCCTCACGATCCGACCGTCCAGGTTTCCCGATCTTCGCACGCCTCACAGGATCAGGACAGACGCGCCGATCCCGACCCATGATTACCGCGACAGCTTTGGCAATATCTGCACACGCATGACCCTGCCGGCAGGGCGCACCGCCCTGTCATGTGACTTCACCATTGCCGATAGCGGCCTGCACGATCGCCAAAGTCCATCGGCAGTCCAGCATGAAGTTCGGGATTTGCCCTCGGACGTCCTTATCTATCTCATGGGAAGCCGTTATTGCGAGACCGATCTCCTCTGCCAGAAAGCCTGGTATCATTTCGGCCATATCGCGCCCGGGTGGCAGCGTGTGCAGTCCATTGTCGATTTCGTGCACCAACATCTGACCTACGGATATCAATATGCGCGATGCACCAGAACCGCTTGGGAGGCATATAATGAGCGGGTTGGCGTATGCCGGGACTTTGCCCATCTTGCAGTGGCCCTATGCCGGTGCATGAACATTCCGGCACGATATTGCAGCGGATATCTTGGCGATATCGGCGTCGATCCGGTTGATGTCCCAATGGATTTCCACGCCTGGTTCGAAGTGTATCTGGATGGTGAGTGGCACAGTTTCGATGCGCGGCATCATGTCCCTCGCATAGGGCGCATCCTGATGGCGTGCGGACGCGACGCAGCCGATACCGCTTTGACCACGGCGTTCGGTCCGATGCGACTGGCCTCGTTCAAGGTTCATACTGATGAGGTGATCCAGACCGGACAGCATGTCGACACCCCGCTGACCATCGCCGCCTGACAAGGTCCCTCGATGGGTCTGCTACCCTTGCATGAGGACATGCAGCCCGCTTCTGTCCGCTATGCGATCACCATTAAGGCCATGTGCAGCGCGGCGGATGGCGCGAGGCGTGATTGGCCGCAACCCGTGGTTCATTCTCGGCAAAACGGATCGCGCGCCAGGGGCGTTCAAGCGTCGAGAAGATGCCTTGCTCGCATCAAGGCCGTTCCGTCGGGCGCGCGTCCCAGGAAGGCCTGAAAGGACGCCATGGGATCGCGGCTATTTCCTGCGGCGAGTATCTCTTCGCGGAACCGCGATGCGAGACCGGGGTCGAAAATATCACCTGTCGCGACAAAAGCCTCAAATGCGTCGGCATCCAGTGCTTCGGACCAGGCATAGCTATAATAGGCAGCCGAATAGCCGCCATCAAAGATATGCGTGAAATAGGGAAAGCGATGGCGCAACCCGACCGCGCGGGGCATTGCGAGCGCATCAAGCTGCGCCTCGACAAATGCGCGAGGATCGATCTGCGCGTCCGGATTCTGGTGGATCGCAAGGTCCACCAATGCGCAACCGATCAATTCCACGGTGGCAAAGCCCTGACCATAAGCCTCCGCCTCGCGAATGGCCCTGATCAGATCTTCCGGCATCCCGAGATCGGCGAGCACCTGCGGGCTGACAATCCAGTTCTCCATGAACTTGCTCGGAAATTCCACGAAGTCGCGGGCAACCGCAGTTCCGGACTGGCTGGGGTAGGTGACCCGTGAAAGAAGCCCATGCAATGCATGGCCAAATTCATGAAACAAGGTGCGCGCCTCATCAATCGAAAGGCGGGTCGCACCCCGGTCGGGTGGCGGAGCAGCGGCGAAATTGGCGACCAGATAGACGATCGGGCGCACGTCGCCATCCATCGCTTCTTGCACCCGCAGGCTTCCCATCCAAGCGCCACCATGTTTTTCCGGGCGGGCCAGATAGTCGGTGAAGAGCAGACCCACAATGCTCCCGTTGCTCTCCTTCACTTCCCAGGCCCAGACGTCCGGATGATAGCCTTCTATGTCCGCACGCCTGAAGAAGCTCAGGCCATAAAGTCGGCCGGCTGTGTCGAATGCTGCCTGCCGCACCGCATCGAGCCGCAAATGCTCCGCAGCTGCCGCAGTATCGAGCGCGTAACGGGTGCGTCGTACCTGTTCCGCGTAAAAGCGCCAGTCCCAGGGCGCGAGGCGGAAATCGCCGCCCTCCGCATCGATCAATGCCTGCAGTTCAGCAGCTTCCTGCGCTGCGCGCCGTTTGCCCGGCGCCCACAGCTGGCGCATCAGCGCGCTCGCTGCTGCCGGATCATGCGCCATGCTGTCGGCCAGCGCATAATGCGCATGGTCGGCATAGCCCAGCAGGACCGCCCTCTCCCTGCGCAACGCGAGCATTTCGGCGATGATGGGCCAATTATCATGTTGGTCGCCGTCGCAACGCGCGGTGAAGGCCCGCCATAGGGCCTCGCGCAAGTCGCGCCTCTTCGAAAAGGTCAGAAATGCCTCCAGGTCGGTGCGATCGAGCGTTATGTGATAACGGTCTTGCACCCCCTTCGCTGCTGCTCGCGCCGCAGCCGCCTCGCATATTGCGCTCGGCAGTCCCTCAAGCTCATTCTTCTCCAGATCGAGCACCCAGGCATTTGTTGCGGCAAGCACATTCTGCCCGAATTGAACTGCTAGGGCAGACAGGCGAGCCTCGATAGCGGCAAAGCGGTCCTTGCCAGCCCTCGTCAACGCTGCGCCGCCTCTAAGGAAGCTTGCATAGCTATCCTCCACGAGGCGGACCTGTTCCGGGGTGAGGCCGCTCTCGTGCCGTGAAGCATGGACTGCGAAGACGCGCGCTGCCAATTGGTCATTATGGCTTATGGCGACGGCATGCGCGCTAAGTCGCGCCGAAATTTCAGCTTCCGCCTCGCGGATGGCCAGCGTGCCCTTCGCCGAGGACAGGGCCCAGAACAACCGCCGGACGCGCGCGAGCGGCTCGCCCGACCGTTCCAGTGCGGCAATCGTATTCTCGAAGGTCGCGGGCGCGACCTGCTCGCAAATCGCATCAAGTTCAGCCTTATGCCAGGCGATGCTGGTCGTGACCGCGCGAAGGAACTGGTCATCGCCTATCCGCGCAAAAGGTGGCGCGCCAAGCGGGCCAGTCCAGGGTTGGAGAAGCGGGTCGATTTGCTCAGTCAAGGGCGGTTACTTCCTGGGTGTGCACCTGAAATCGCACCAGCTTTGCCGGGCCAAAAGCGGTCGTCAAGGCTACGTCGGTGGCGTCGCGCCCGCGCGCCATCAGGATCCGGCCGATACGCGGGCGATTATGGCGCGCATCATGGGTATACCAGGCGCCATCGATATAGACATCGAACCATGCGCTGAAATCCATCGGAGCATCTACCGGGGGCACGCCGATGTCGCCGAGATAACCGGTGCAATAGCGAGCGGGGATATTCATGCAGCGGCACAAGGTTATGGCGAGATGGGCGAAGTCACGGCACACGCCCTTTCGCTCCTGATAGCCATTCCAGGCGGTCTTGTCAGCGCGCGCATGCTGATAGCCAAATTCAATATGATGATGCACGAAGCCCACGATCGCCTCCACCCTTTCCCGCGCGCTGGCCAGATGACCAAATTGAGCCCATGCCACGTCCATCAGACGGTCGGTTTCGCAATAGCGGCTGCCCAGGAGAAAGGGCATGACGGCATCTGGAAGCTCTTCCACCGGCATCTGAGGACCACTGGGCGAGCGCTGGTCGGGATCTCCGCTATCCTCGATCACAAAGTCGCATGACAAGCGCACATTGCCCGGTGGGATGGTGAGCCGGGTGGCGACATTGCCGAACCCGTCCTCGAATTGATAAAGCGGAATGTCGGGCGCCGCTATAAGCCGCTGCGGCGTTCGCAGATCCTGATGGCGCGAGGGATGCAGGCTGAGCATGGCCATCATCGCCGTCCGGTTCTCGGTCGAGAATTCGATATCATAGCCGCACCGGATCAGCATGTCGGGTTCGTTTCCTGATTGCCGGCAAGCCGGCTGTTGATGGCGCCATGGCCGGAGAGCGAGAATGGTTCTGGATCGGCACGACTGACGTTGACGCTCACATCCATCCCCAGAAAGCTTGCAGGCAGGCCGAACCAGGTGCCCGACAACGGTAGCGCCTGATACGGGTCGCGTGCGATCGCCACGCGGATCAAGCCGCGATTGCCGATGATCCCATTTGTCGGATCGAATTCCACCCAGCCAGATCCGGGCAGGAAGATACGGACCCAGGCGTGGGTGTTGCCGCCACCGACCAGCCCTTCGGTGCGCGATGGGTTATAGACATAGCCCGACACGAAGCGGGCGGCGAAGCCCAGCGCCCTGACAGCCTCAATCATCAGCACGGCAAAGTCACGGCAGGTCCCCTGCCGCTTGCGCAACGTCTCCATAGGAGATTGGGTGCCCTTTTCATGTCTTGGCACATAGGTGAAGTCACGCTGGATGCCTGTCGCGATCCGCGTCAGGAGATCGATGGTCGCTGTATCACCATGATTGCTGACGAAACCTCTGGCCCAATTGTCGACGATCCGCTCGGGATCGAGATGGTTTCGTTCGATCGACCGCAACAGATCGGGCATGTCTTCCGACGAATAGGTGAAGGGGAAAAGCCGGGCATAGGGTTCGACGTCGACCTGCTGCTGCGTCAAGGGTGCATGCTCGAGCGTGACCTCGCTCGCGACTTTCAAGTGCGACGTGCGTTTGTCAAACAGAGCAATGGCCACGGAATTTCCGAACACATCATGCAGCCAGCGCAATTCACAAGGTTGAGGATCGATGTCGAGCCGCGCGCGGAGCAATCGCTGGTCGAAGGCCTCGCGCGGCCGCATCATGATGCGATGTTCGCCCAGCGACACCGACTGCTGATAGCGATAAGTCGTCACATGTTCGATTGTGAGCAACGGCATGAAAGGAAGTTCCCAATGGGCAGGGAGAAACCATGAATCTACTGGTGCCAGCCGATCCCGCGCCCTTCACCGTCATCAACGCGAACGGCTCCTCCCCGTTCCTCCTGACCGGAGATCATGCAGGGCTCGCAATTCCTTCGGCCCTGGGTGATCTTGGCGTAGGCCCGGCCGATTGGTCTCGGCATATCGCAATCGACATAGGCGTGAGAGAGATGGGGCTGGAACTGGCGCGTCTCCTCGATGCCCCTTTCATCTTCCAGAATTATTCGCGATTGGTGATCGACTGTAATCGCGATCCCGCGCGCGACGACGCGATACCTGCGTCGTCCGATGGGACCGATATCGGTGGAAATCAGGGTTTGACTGAAACCGACAGGCTGGCGCGTGTCACCTCCATCCATGCTCCATATCATTCCGGCATTTCAGAAATGATCTCAGCTCGGCTGGCAGCGGGGCAGGAGACAATCCTGCTCGCGCTCCATAGTTTTACCCCGATACTGGACGAGATGAGGCGCCCCTGGTCGGTGGGCGTCTTGCACGCCGCCGGCCGGATCGATTTTGCGATTTGCCTGCTGGACGCGCTACGCCGGTTGCCGATCATGGTGGGCGACAATGCTCCCTATGCCATGGATGAAACCGATTACAGCATGCCCTTCCACGCCCCTTCAAATGACCTTCGCTACGCTGAAATCGAGGTCAGGCAGGACCTTATTTCCCAAGGCCAGGGGCAATCCTTCTGGGCGGCGCGACTGCGCGATGCGATGGAAGAGGCCTGGCAGCGGCTCACATAGAATATGCTGACACAATGGTGAGCGCATCGCCTCGCGCTGTTCAAGAGAAGTTATAGGCTATCAGGCGTTGACCGCGACCAGCAGACACTGTTCCTGACCCAAAGCCGCTTCGTCCGACATTGTTGCTATGCCCCGCCACCACTCGATGCCCGGACTGCGGAACATGGCAAGGCTACCCGTTCGGGGGCGCGCATTCCAGTGCACGCCGTCAAACGCAAAACGCCAATAGGAATCGCAGTTGAGCGGTACATGCCAGAATGCAGGCTCTTCGCTCGCGCTGTCTGCGTGCAGAACACGAAGCTCGCTCGGCACATCCCGACGGCTGCCATCGGGGAAGCGAACCTCGATCGTCATGCACAAGCCTCCAAAATGCTGCAAAGAGCGCAGTAGCCCACGCAAAACGCTTTGGTATTCAACGGGTTCACGGTACGGGCAGAAAATCTTCAGATCATGTGGATGAGCCCGGCACATTCTGGCTGAATGGGAGAACGGGCCGCTGTAGTTGCCCGCTCTACCCCATGGCAGCGCCCATCTTTCGCTCAAGGCGCATGCGGCCCAGAAGCGGCTGTGCGATCAGCCTTTGCGCCCTGGGGGAAGGCCATATCTTATTCCTTCCCCTGGAACTGTGGTAATTTTCAGAAGTGGAAAATGACGCCAGCCATGGGACGGAAACTGTCCCAATCATAGGTGTCGACCTGCACGCGCAGGCGGACGCCGCTGCTGCCAGTGACCCCGCCAAGGCCGATCTCCTTTGGCCCCACCTCGACACCCGCACCGTACATCCAGTCCTTCTCGTCGGGCCAGCCGCCTTTGCCATTGACCCACTGATAGCCGGCCGAGGCGTAGATCAAACCGCTCTCGCCTGCGCGGGCGCCTACACGGCCCTTCACGCCATATTCCCAGTCGATGTCGCTAAAGCCCTTCGAGGCGTTCCCTTCCACCCCGACGAACACCGGCCCGAGCGGCACATTCACGCCCGCGATGCCGCTGATCAGGGCACCGTTCATGATCGTCTCGCCCGGAACGCTGCCGAACTCGGTCCCGCGGTCGAAAGTGTGATAACCGCCCAGAATGCCTACATAGGGTTCAATACCGAAGGCTTTGCTGCCATCGGGTGCAGTGTCGTCCTGGGCCATGGCAGCAGTCGGTAGTGCCAGGCAGCCCAGCAACGGGAGAATGATCTTCTTCATGATGTACGTCCCTGTTTGATTATGTCCACGAGGCTCAAACTAAAGGGCATGCACCGGGGTTGCCGCGTGCGAAAACAATAATGCTAATGTGGCAATTTTGACACTATCAGAGCGCCCTCGCCAAGGTCTATTGAGGCAGAAGACATGTATGGAGCGGCATTCGAAATATTCATTTCGATATCGTCATGGATTTAGCGGCGGGATTTTCATGAAGCCCTTCGTCATTTCATGGTGAGTGTTGACGCGAGCCGGGCGGATTGCTGCCCGTAGGTGAGCCAGTGGCAAAGTGCCCAGTATATTTACGCATTTTCATGCTAGAGGGGCCGCGATGAATGCGCGGATTCTGATCAGGGGTCTATCCCGACATGGGCTGGCGATTTGCTGCGCCATGCTCTCGATCGCACTACTGATCCTGGGCGGGGCACAGCCTGCGCGCGCTGAATTGCTACGCATTGGCGATCCTCTATGTCATGCAGTGAGCCGATCGATCGCCCCTGACGACACGCGCCCCTCCCATTTTGTCTGCAATGGTGATCCTGATGGCTATCAGAAGGGCACATTGTGGCTCCATGCCGCCTTGCCCCAGGGCTCGCGCGATCATGAGGATCTGTCGCTGATCATCCACAGCTCTCGATTTGATCGGCTGGTCGTGCGCTTCATCTATCGTGACGGTGCCGTCGAGCAGCAACATGTCCGGAGCGGCAATTTCGGGACCTATTGGAGAGCTGGCGGCCAACTCGCGTTCCGCGCGCCCTATCGCGACGTTCCTGTCGTGGCCTTCACCTTGAGATTTGACAGAGTGGCGAGCGCGCATCTCCTGCGGATGAGGCTTGTCGAGCGCGGTGAAGAAGCCACCCAGACAACTGGCCTGGCTACCTTGACCGGTGCTGCGCTCGTTCTGCTGATTGTGGGCGCGATTTATAACGCCTCACTGGCTCTTGCCGTTCGTCAGCAACATGCCGGCTGGCAGGCTGCATGGGCATGCTGCATGGTCATATGGGGGGCGTGCTGGTCGCAACTTCATCTGTTCTTCTTTCCCTCGATGGCGGGCGCGGTATCGGCGCAAATCTGCACTGGTCTCTCCTGTCTCGCCATCACGCTCGCCACTTTGAGCGCCGTCACTGCTCTTGAAAAACAGCATCTCGATGCGGGGTTGAGGCGCACCGCCCTGGGCCTCACCGCAAGCGTGTGCGCATTGGGCATCCCGCTTTCGCTGATGCGTTCGGGGCCGTTCGACATGCTCGGCAATCTGCTGGGGTTCCTGGTCCTGGCCAATCTGGCGGCGGTCGCATCCTGTATCGGCCAGGCATGGCGACGGGGAAGCAGCGCGGCGCGGAGCCTGGGTGGGGCCTGGGCACTGCCAATGATCGTCCTTGCGTCGACCAGCTTCTTCGATGCGGACGCCATGTTCTGGGGCGGTGGGTCGCAAATTCTGGTCCTGTTCGCAGCGGCCTGGCAAACATTGTGGCTCTCCGCTGCCGCTTCGCGTGCTCATGCCCGATTGCGGATGGAACGAGACGTCGCGCGGCTCGCAGAGGCTAAGGCCCATGAGCTTGCCCGCCGCGACGTTCTGACAGGGCTGCCAAACCGACGGGGTTTCATGGAAAGAACCGGCAGGATGCTCGAAGGCTTGCCTGTATCAGGCGCGCTGGTCGCTTTGCTCCTGATCGACGTCGATTGGTTCAAGTCGATCAACGATGTCTATGGTCATGAGGCTGGCGATCACGTTCTGGCAGCTATGGGCCGCTGCATCGCGCAGCATGAAAACTCCTCCTGTGCCGTATGTCGTCTGGGCGGGGAGGAGTTTGCGATGATGGTCACAGGAGCTGAAGTTGGGAACATCGAGCAATTTGCACAAACCCTGCGCGGAACCTTGGCCGATCTGAGCCATGGCGACATCATCGGCAATCGCATGGTGACGGTGAGTATCGGTGTGACGGCCTCGGCATCCCGCGTTGACTTTGGCACGCTCTACCGGCTGGCAGATGAAGCGCTTTACGACGCAAAGCGTGGGGGGCGCGATCAGATCGCAATCCGCCTGGATGAGTGGGCGGGCGCTAGCCGAAATAACAGACCGCTTTTCGCCTGACGGGGTTGCAGCGGGTTGAGGTGTCCCGGCCCGGCAACGCCTCGCCTTTGGCGCGCGCCGGGCTGGCGACCATATCTCAGAGCAGAGGCCGGTCCGGCTCGAAGTTCCACAGTCGAGGCCGGTTAGAAGCATCGCGCTGCTCACGTGCGCCGCCACCGGCACGGCGCCGCATTTCTGCAAAAATTATCTGGTCGTCACTGGTATGGCGCTCGCTTTGGATGAGAAGAAAGGCTTCCATCAGGTCCCCCTCATCCCATTGCCGAACCGAACCTATTTCATTCGACATGCGTCCCAAGCTCCCTGCGCAATTGCACTATCATTGGCGGAGAAGACCTTCTTTGAGGCTATGCCCCCCATCGAAGCTTCGATCTAATCGCCTGGCTGGCCCCCGAAACTGCTGCTGGAAACTGCTGCTGGAAACTGCTGATAGCTCATATTGGAGAACGCGAACTGCGCCACTGTGTTCCTGTGCACCATTCCAGCCCGGAGGTTGCCAGCAAGATTTTCATGGCAACCAATATGCCCAGGAAAGCCTTTTGGCAGAGGCACGGACGTAAAGGAGGGATGAGGGTGGAGAAGGATTTCGAGCTCTATTATTGGCCATTGCCGTTCCGCGGACAGTTCATCCGGGCCGCGCTTGCCTTTGCGGGCAAGAGCTGGAACGAACATGATGAGGGTGAGATCGCCGCGCTGATGCAAATGGCTGCGGAGGATCAGCCGGTGCCCTTCATGGGACCACCCCTCCTGGTTGATAATGAAACCGGATTTGCCTTGTCGCAGATGCCAGCAATCATGGTCTATCTGGCAGAGCGTCTTGACCTTGTGCATGGCGGTACCCGCGAACGCGCCTTGACGGTCAAGCTCGTCAATGACGCAAATGATATCATTGACGAACTGACGCTGGATGGCGGCCGGCAGATGTGGACGGAGGATCGATGGGCCAGCTTTATTCCTCGGCTTGTCAAATGGATGCGCATCTGGGAGGCTGTGGGCACAAGCAGCGGCCTTGAAGCTGGAAAGGGTTTCATGCTCGGCACCGCAAAACTGGATCTGGCCGATATCGTGACCGTGACATTATGGGGCACCATGGCCAGCCGCTTCAGCGCAATCGCTGCCATGCTCGCCCAACATGCGCCGGCAACGATGGGTCTGGTCCAGCGTCTGCGCGCTCATCCTGCCCTGGCGAGGCTCGAGGCAAGAAGCGTGACGCGCTATGGCGAGGCCTATTGCGGCGGGGAAATCGAGAAGTCTCTGCGCGCAGTTCTGCCTGCCGGCGACGGTTGAAACCGAACGCTATCCCCCTTCGGTAAGGTCGCTTCGCATCTGCCCATGGGCCAGGACCGCGAACAGGCCGCTACCACCGATGATGTTGCCGATGAGCGCAGGCAGAGAGAAACCGAACCAGGCCTGCTGGAAACTGACCTCGCCGCTCAACCAGAGGAAGCTGATCTGGGAAGAACCGGTGATGACATGCGAAAAGCCGCCAAGACCGATGACATAGGTCAGGAGGAAGATTACCCAGAATTCGCTGCCCTTGGCATTTGGCAAGGCCCACGCAATCGCGGCCATGATGAAGCCAGCCGGAATGCCCAGCATCAGGGTTTTCGACCAGTCCTGCCATTCGAGCTTGGCGAGAATATCGAGCGCCACGATGCGCTGTTCATGCGTGATGATGATCTCACCGGCCATCAGCGCGCTTACGAGCGTCACGCCGACAAGATTCCCAGCCAGCACGCAGGCCCACAGGCGCGCCAGACGGCCCAGATTGCTAAGGCTCGGACGGGTCGCGACCGGCAGCACCGCTGTGACCGTGCTTTCGGTAAAGAGCTGGAGCCGCCCCATGATCACTATCAGATATCCGACCGGATAGCCCAGCAGGTAGATGAGGGGCGCCCAGTCCGTGTCGGGCAGCCTTGCCCGCAGGAACAGTTCGCACATGAGCGACAGGGTGATCGCGAGGCCGGCGGCCAGGCCGGAAAGCATGAGCGCAAGGATCGGACGATCCAGCTCCTCCTCGCCCTGGAGCCGCACGACCTCATGGACGACCTTTGCCGACCCCGTACTACGCTCCTCGACATGGGCGGCCTCTTCTGCGTCAAGATCGGGGTGCGGGCTATCCTTGCCGTCCTTCATCTGCTCCATTCCCCTGTCTGTCGAAGCGACGCCTGGCCCGGTCGCCTCTTTCCTGTCCTTACTGTCCGGCACTGCGCAAGGCTCCCAGGATGAGCGCGCGATAGCTATGCTCCCTGACGCCATGGGGCGCATCCAGCCCCATGCGCTCGAGCGCGGCCGATTCCGCTTCGTCGGGCTGACCACCGCGCAGGCCGCGGGCAATCAGGGCGGCCAGTTGGGCGGGCCTAGTCGCATGGTCTGCCAGATATTGCATCGCCGGCAGGAGCCGCTGCTCGATCTGCGTAAAGTCCGTGCCGAACGGGAAGGACGGAAATGTCTCCTTGGGCATGGCCGCGCTGATCCGCTCGGGGAGATTATCCCTGTACGCTTCGGGAATGTCCCAGTCGGGCGCTATCTTGCCCGCGGACCGGGCCTTTTCCACAAGTTCGCCCTGAAAGCGGCTGTCGGCAATGGCGATCAGGCGCTGGATGACCTGCTCATCGCTTTGGCCGCGCAGGTCCGCCACGCCATATTCGGTCACGACCATATCGCGCAAATGGCGCGGGATGGTTTCATGGCCATAGCTCCAGACGATATTGGACTGGCTCTCGCCCTTGTGACGCCGGGTGGCAGGCAGCGTGATGATCGAACGCGCGCCGTCGAGCTCGAGCGCCTGCGCGACGAAATTATACTGTCCGCCCACGCCGCTGACGACCTGGCCATCTTCAAGCCCGTCCGAGATCGTGGCGCCCAGCAGCGTGACCATCATGGCGCTGTTGACGAAGCGGGCCTTGTGCCGGGCCTTGCGCTTGGCCGCTTCGTTGCCGAACAGCGCATTGATATAGCTGATCTCGCGCATATGGATGCGATCGCGCAGATCCTCATCCATGTCCCGCAACGCGGCATAGAAGCTGCGCGGGCCAACGAAGAAGCCGCCATGTACGATCGCGCCATCGACTTCACGCTTGACGATGCCGGCCCTTATGAGGTCGAGGAAACAGTCGACCAGCATTTCGGTCGGCGCATATAGGCCTTCCTCAAACGGGCCCGTTTCCCATGGTTCGGGAGCGCCCAGCCGGTCGAGCGTTGCGCGATAGGCATCCGGCCGTTCCTGCCGTAGGATCAGGCTGTGGGCGATCGCGTCGCCGATCGCGCCGATGCCGATCTGAAGCGAGCCACCATCGGCTATCAGCGCGGCCACATGGGCGCCGATGGCGTGCTGGGCAGTGCTTACGGGTTGGCGTGGCGGCCCGAAGAGGGGAAAGCGTGTCTGCGCGCTGTCGAGAATGATTGCGAACCGATCGGACGGGATTTCGGCCGGACCGCGCATGAAGGGCAATTCGTCATTGACCTGACCGATCAGGGCAAAATCGGCCCGGCCCCGATCGCGCTCGGCAAGCAGGTCGAGGGTCATGTCGCTATTGCAGCTCAGGCTATAGCTGTTTCCCCGTCGCGCCACGATCTGCGCCACCACATTGACGCCCTGGTCGATCAGATAGCGCATCGCATGGGTATAGTTGGCTGCAATATAGTGGCGCTGTGCATCTCCATTGCCGAGCCGGCTGCCGGCCTGGAAGAAAAATTCATTCACCTCGATATTGGCCGGCATCTCGCCCGCACGCTGCGCTTGCGCATAAGTAAAGCGCGGATATCGGCCCATTGTCCGCTCGAACACGGGCTCGAGGAAACGACGCTCGAGGTCCGTGCCAAGCGAGGGCTGCTCGAGCGTGAGCGCCGTGAAGATACGCAGCCTGATGGCGCGATCAGCGCTGGCACGGGCGAAGAGGGCATTGACGATATGAGGCGCCTTGCCCAGGCCCAATGGCAGGCCAAGGACGATATGCCCATCAGTGCGAGCGATGATGCGGTCGGCGACCTCCTCTGCCGAACGAAGTTCGAGAGGACCGGTCCCGCCGGTCCTCATTGCAGCAAGTCCCAGCCCGGATCGGGCCGGAACCGCTCGCCATGGGCTTCGCGCAGCCCTTCCAGCACGGCTTTGACTTCGCCAATCCCGCGTGCGTGGGCATAATGGAGCGGTCCGCCGCGGAAGGGCGCAAATCCGGTGCCGAAGATCATGGCAGCGTCGATGATATCTGGATCGTCGGTCACCTGCTCGCGCAGGGTCGCGGCGGCCATGTTGAGCATCGGCATGATGAGCCGGTCCGCCATCTCCGGCGGGGGCTGCGGGGCGCTGTTCTTGACCGCATGGCCGTCCTTCCAGGCATATATGCCTTTCCCGGCTTTCCGGCCCAACTGACCCGCCAAGACCTTGTCTGCCAACCATTGCGGCGTGGCAGGTATGGGCCAGTCCAGTTCTCGCTTGAGCATGGCGGCAACCGCAAGGCCGATATCAAGGCCGACCTGATCTGCAAGTTCCAGCGGGCCCATGGGCATGCCGAAATCCATTGCCGCCCTGTCGATCGTCTCGGGCGCGATGCCCTCTTCCATCATCGTCATCGCCTCGACCAGATAGGGGGTAAGGATCCGGTTGACGATGAAGCCTGGGGCGCTGCGGGCCGGGGCCGGCAGCTTGCCGATGATGCCGACAAAGGCTCTTGCGCCCGCCTCGACTTCCGGATCGACCCCGTCATGGCTGATGACCTCCACCAGGTCGAGCCGCGACACGGGATTGAAGAAATGGATGCCGATCAGCCGCTCGGGATGGCGTAACCCCTCGCGCAATTGCTCAAGCGGAATGGAGGAGGTGTTGGTCGCCAGGATTGCGCCGTCCTTCATGCGTGGCTCGGCGCTCGCATAGAGGGTCCGCTTGAGATCAACCTTTTCCGGGGCTGCCTCGATCAGAATGTCGGCCTTGGCGATGCCCGCACCATCCGGGTCGGGGATCAACCGATCCAGCGCATCGCGAACCTTGAGCCGATCTCCATGGGCGAGCTTTTCGTACAGTTTCGCGGCTCGGCCAAGAGCAGCGCCAATCGGCTCGGGCTTCACATCGGAAATGCTGGTGCGAAGGCCGCGCCAGGCGCACCAGGCCGCGATGTCGCCGCCCATCGCGCCCGCGCCGATGACATGGACATGGGCGATCGTCTTCGTTTCCGGCCCAGCCAGTCCCTTGAGCTTCCGGCGCAGGAAGAAGGCGCGTATGAGATTTTGCGCGCTATCGCTCATCATGAGATGCGCGAAGGAAGCGACCTCCGCCTGTTTCATCGCCTCCCGGTCGCCACCATGAGTTTCCCACAGGTCGATGAGCGCATGGGGCGCGGGATAATGGGCCAAGGGTGCCTTGGCCTCAGCCTGGCTGCGCATCTGCCGCGCCGCCAGATGGCGGACTGGCGCGGCGTCTTTCAATCGATCCAGCAATGCCTGCCGACCCTGGTCCATCTCTCCTGCAACTGCGGCCATGACGGCAGCGTGGACGTGGCGTTCAGGGACGACCGCATCGACCAGCCCCATGTCTTTCGCGCGCTTGGTATCGATCGACTTGCCGGTCAGCATCAGTTCCATCGCCGCGATCGGATCGCATAAATGGGTGAAGCGCGCCGTGCCGCCGAGCCCCGGATGCAGGCCAAGCTGCACTTCGGGGAAGCCGAGCCTTGTCCCTTCGATGGCGATGCGCTGATGGCACGCCAGCGCGACCTCGAGGCCGCCACCCATGGCATAGCCGTGCATGACCGCAATGGTTGGAAAGGTCAGCGCTTCGAGCCGGTCGACGATCGCATGCGCGGCGGCGATCCGGTCCCGCACCATCGCCTCGTCGCGCATATTACGAAACTCGCTGATGTCTGCGCCCGCAAGAAAGCCCTGTTTCTTGCCGGATCGAATGACCAACGCCCGGGGCGCACGGTCGGCAATCATGTCGAGTATATGGCCAAGCTCCTCGAGCACGGCCTGGGACAGGACATTGGTTTCCGTTCCCTGTTGATCGAGGATAGCCCAGCCAATGTCATGGGCGTCGCGCGTGAGACTCCAGTGATGCAGGGCATCCGAGCGATGGGGCGCGGGACCGGTCTCCAGATCGCGATCGGCAAGAAAGGACCAGACAGGATCGTTCATCATGGCCTCCTTCACAGCCGTTCGATCAACATGGCGCCGCCCTGGCCGCCGCCAATACATTCGGTGGCGATGCCGCGCCTCAGCCTTAGCCGCTCCATCGCCTGAACCAGATGCAGTGCGATCCGTGTGCCACTCGTGCCCACGGGGTGCCCTAGGGAAATCGCGCCGCCATCGACATTGAGGCGCGAGGGATCGATGCGCCCGGCTGCCCCCTCAAGGCCCAATATGGTGCGACAGAATGCTTCGTCCTCCCATGCGGCAAGGCAGGCCAGCACCTGCGCAGCGAAGGCTTCATTCAATTCCCACAGGTCGATGTCCGCCAATCCATGGCCATTGCGTTTGAGGAGCGCCGTGGAGGCGAGCACCGGGCCCAGGCCCATGATCTCGGGATCAAGCGCCGACCACTGGCTGTCGACGATCCGCGCGCGGGGTATAAGGTCATGGCGCTCGACGGCCTCTTGCGAGGCGAGAATGGTCCAGCAGGCGCCGTCGCTGATCTGCGAACTATTGCCCGCAGTGACCTTCCCATAAGGACGCTCGAATACCGGTTTGAGGGTCGCGAGCTTCTCTGTGCTGCTGTCGGGCCGCACGCCATCATCCTGGGAATATACGGTCCCATCCTTGGCAAAAGCAGGAAGAAGTTCCCCCTCCAGCCATCCCTCCGCCTGCGCCCTGGCAAGACGCTTGTGGCTTTCGACGGCATAAGCGTCCGCCTCCGCCCTCGATATGGAGAAGAGGTGCGCCAATATTTCGGCGGTCTGGCCCATGCCAAGATCGGTGATGGGATCAGTGAGGCCGCGTTCCAGTCCGATGATGGGCTTGAGGAAGTCGGGACGAAATCCGCTGGCCGCTTTCAGCGAGGCCAAGGGGCTGGTCTTGTCGCCCTGCATCGCGGCGAACCATTGGACGGCATCCTGGCGAAACACGAGCGGGGCGTGACTGAGCGCCTCAGCACCGCCGGCCAGGATGAGATCGCTGCCGCCATCGGCGATATAGCGGTAGGCAGTGTCCATCGACTGCATGCCCGAACCGCAATTGATCTGAACGGTAAAGGCGGTCGTCTGCGTCCCGCAGCCCAGACGCAGTGCAGCGACGCGCGCCGGATTGGCCTCATCTGCGATGACGTTGACGCACCCCAATATGACCTGATCGAAGTCCGTGGGGGCAAATTTCTGCCTTAGCAGGAGGGGGCGCCCACATTGTACCGCCAGGTCAACAGGCGTGAACGGGCCGGGGCCGCCACGCGCTTTGAGAAAGGGCGTGCGGGCGCCATCGACAATGTAGACCGGCCGGCTCATTCGGCGGCCTGCGCCAGATCCGATGGAGCGGGATTGCGCCGCAGATCTTCGGGCGCGAAATCATCGACGGCGATGACGTCCGCGACCGCTCGATCTGCCTCTTGGAGCTGCGCCAGTTCTGCGCTCGACAGCAGGCCGCGTTCGCGCGCCTTGGCCCAATCTTTAATCCGCGCCTTGCGCAGCCGGTCGTGGATCGGCTGGGTATCGACCATCAGGCGGAAGGCTTCGGTCAGGCGGGCGACAGGTTCTTCCGGGCCGCCGATGAAGACATTGTCGATTAGCCGTTCGCGCGCTGGGCAGGGTTCCAGGATGATCTGCGCGCACTGACGGATGGTCCGGTCCGTCGGGCCATGACGACGCCGGCCAAAGGGGAGGATGAACAGGCGCAGCATCCAGCCGACGGGCCGCGCCGGGAAATTCTCGATGATCTCGACGAACCTTTGCTCGATCGTGGCAAAGCCGCTGTCCATGCACCAGGCGAGCAGGGGAAAATCATCATCCTGGCGCCCTTCATCCTCCCAGCGCTTGAGCGCGCCGGAAAGAAGATAGAGTTCGGACAGGATGTCACCCAGCCGGGCGGACAGGAGTTCGCGCCGCTTGAGCTCGCCGCCCAGGGTCAGGAAGGATATGTCGGATATGAAGGCAAAGGTCGCGGCATAGCGGCTCATCTGGCGATAATAGCGGGTCGCGCGCCCGGCTTTGGGCGCCGGTGCAAACAGGCCGCCGGTCCAGTTACGCGCGAAAGCGCGGATCGCGGTCTTGAGCGCGTGGCCGACATGCTTCCACAGCACATCGTCGAACTGCGCCAGCGCCCGCCCGCGATTGGCATCTGCGACCGCGCGGATCTCCTTGAGCAGATAGGGGTGGGAGCGGATCGCGCCCTGGCCAAACACCATCAGGCTGCGGGTGAGGATATTGGCGCCCTCGACCGTGATGCCGACCGGGATCGCGCGATACTGATTGCCGAGATAATTATTGGGCCCATCGATCACCCCCTTGCCGCCATGCACATCCATTGCGTCGTTGATGACGGTCCGCATGCGTTCGGTCGCGTGGAGCTTGAGGATCGAAGAAATGACGGCGGGATGGTTCCCCTGATCGAGCCCCGCGCAGGTCAGGCGGCGCGCGCCATCGAGCAGATAGGCATTGGCCGCGATCCGCGCCAGCCGCTCCTGTATCCCCTCGAACTTGCCGATCGGCAGGTTGAACTGGGAGCGCACCCGCGCATAGGCGCCGGTCGTATGAGCCGCAAAAGCGCCGGCGGCTGCAGACAGGGAAGGCAGGGAAATGCCCCGGCCGGCCGCCAGTGCGCTCATGAGCATTTTCCAGCCCTGGCCGACGCGATCCGGGCCGCCGATGATGTTGTCGAGCGGGATGAACACGTCATGGCCCTCATTGGGGCCGTTCTGGAAACTCTGCATCGAGGGGATATGCCTGCGCCCGATCGACACGCCGGGAAGGTCGGTGGGGACCAGCGCGACGGTGATGCCGATCTCGTCCTGCCCGCCCAGCAGATGGTCGGGATCGCGCAGCTTGAAGGCGAGGCCCAGCAATGTCGCGACCGGACCCAGGGTGATATAGCGCTTGCGCCAGTTGAGGCGGATGCCGATCACCTCCTCGCCGTCCCACTGACCCTTGCAGATGACGCCTTCGTCGACCATCGCCGCCGCATCGGAGCCGGCTTCCGGGCTGGTCAGGCCGAAAGCGGGAATCTCGCGACCATCAGCCAGCCGCGGCAGCCAGTGGTGCTGTTGTTCTTTGGTTCCAAAGCGCAGGATGAGTTCGCCCGGCCCCAGACTGTTGGGGACCATCGCAGTGACCGCGGCAGATACGGAACGGGTCGCGATCTTGCGGACAATCTCGCTATGGGCGAAATTGGAAAAACCAAGGCCGCCATATTCCTCGGGAATGATGATGCCGAAGAATTTTTCCTGCTTGAGATAGTCCCAGGCTTCCTGCGACAAGTCGTGCGTTTGCCAAGTCATGCGCCAGTCGTCGATCATGCCGCACAGCTGTTCGACGGGACCATTCATGAAGGCCTGCTCCGCGTCGGTCAGCCGGGCGGGCGGTACGGCAAGAAGCTGATCCCAATCCGGATTGCCGGTAAAGAGGGCCGCGTCCCACCAGCTGTTGCCCGCCTCGATCGCTTCGCTCTCCGTAGCGGAAAGGGCGGGCAGGGCTGCCTCGACGAGGGAGAAGATCGGGCGGGTCAGGATTTCACGGCGGGCGTTGGCAAGCATCATCTCTGTCCTTTTTGCTTGCCCCATGAACGCGGAAGACCCCGTACATGATCCGTCGCGGCCTGAAGCCTTGCCTGAAACTCAGCCGCAAAATCTTGTCAGGCCGACCGCCGGTCGTACCGCAAGATTGACGATCTCTTGATATTGGAGGCGGCGCAGTGCTCGGTCGATTGCCGCCTCGCGGGATCAGGGCAGCATATCGCCAATCCGCTTTGCCAATGCGTCCATCGCGAACGGCTTGGTGACGAGCGCCATATTGGGCGCGAGCTGGCCATTGCCGATGACGGCATTTTCAGCATAGCCGGTAATGAACAGGACCTTGAGATCCGGCAGGAGGCTGAGTGCGGCATCGGCAACCTGTCGACCGTTCATCCCGCCGGGCAAGCCCACATCCGTGATCAGCAGGTCGATTGCCACGCCATTTTGCAACAGCCGCATGGCGCCTGGGCCGTCCATCGCTTCCTGCACATCATAGCCCAGTTCCTGCGCTATCTCGACAACGAGGAGCCGAACCGTGGGTTCATCATCGACCACCAGGATCGTACCGCGTCGTGGTTCATTGCTGGCCGCCTGCTCACTCAGCGATGGAATGACTGACGCGTCCTCGCTTTCCTCGTCTTCCATGAAGTGGCGGGGCAGATAGAGACACATGGTCGTACCCGTCCCGAGCTCGCTATAGATCCGCACATGGCCGCCGGACTGACGTGCGAATCCATAGATCATCGATAGGCCAAGCCCAGTGCCTTCACCCAGCGGCTTGGTCGTGAAAAAGGGATCGAAGGCACGGGAAATTACCTCGGGCGTCATGCCCGTGCCGGTGTCTGTCACGCAGATCGAGACATATTGGCCCGGTTCCAGATCGCGCTCGCGCGCTGCTGCGTCGTCCAGCCATTTGTTTGCGGTCTCGATCGTGATGCGCCCGCCATCTGGCATTGCGTCGCGCGCATTGATGCAGAGGTTGAGCAGCGCATTTTCAAGCTGATTGGGATCGACCAGGGTTGTCCAGATACCGGCCTTGCCGACGGTCTCGACCTCTATCTGTGGTCCCACCGTGCGCCGGATCAGCTCTTCCAGATCGAAGATCAGCCGGTTGGAATTGACCGGTTTGGGATCAAGCGTCTGCCTGCGGGAGAAGGCGAGCAGGCGGTGGGTGAGCGCAGCGGCGCGGCGCACGGCGCCCTGGGCGGCGACGGAATATTTGTCGATTTCGCCGACCCGGCCCTGCGCGATACGTATCTGCATCATTTCCAGGGCGCCGGAAATGCCCGTGAGCAGATTGTTGAAATCATGGGCTAGGCCACCAGTCAGTTGGCCGACCGCTTCCATCTTCTGCGACTGGCGCAGGGCGTCCTCAGCCTTGTCGCGCTCGGCCGTCTTGGTCTCGACCTCCTCGATGAGCCTGCGACGATCCTCCTCAAGCTGGCGCTCGACAGCCTTGCGGGCGGACATGTCCTGCATCGCCCCGACCATACGCAGCGGCTCGCCGGCAGGCGTACGCAGAACATAGCCGCGATCGAGGACATCGGCATAGCTGCCGTCGCTGCGGGCAAAGCGATATTCGTCGGTCCAGTCAGTCCCTTCGCCATCGATCACCGCGTGAATGTTGTCATTGATCCGCTGCCGGTCATCCGGGTGGATATGGTCCAGCCACCACCCGCCGGTCGGTTCGACATCTTCGAGCCTGTGCCCATAGGCATGCTCAAGCGCGATGTTCCAGGTCACATGATCGTCGCGGAAATTCCAGTCCCACACCGCATCATTGGTAGCCCGTCCAGCAAGACGCAGCCGCTCCTCGACCTCCCGCAAACTGGCCTGCGCCTGGCGATCGGCGGTGACGTCCTGCACGGTACCGATAAGACGGATTGGGTCCTGCCCCTCGAACATTACCAGGCCCTGGGCATGGATATGCCGCTCGATCCCATCCTCGATCCCGACGGTCCGATACTCGGTGTCGAAAATGCAGGTGCCGGCCGGATCGAGCGCGGCGCGCACCGCTGTGTCGGCCCCTTCGCGATCCTCGGGATGCAGGCCCGCCAGAAAGGCGGTTTCATAGCTGACGGGGGCACCGGGATGCAGGCCAAAAAGGGCACGACAGCGATCGTCCCATTCAAGCTGTCCGGTTTGCGGCCAATAGTCGAACTGACCAAGGCGGGCCGCGCGTGTCGCGAGTTCCAGCTTTTCCCGGCTTGTGGCCAGAGCTTCGCGCGAAAGATGCGAGGCCGTTACATCGGTGGCCGTGCCGAACCACTCAAGGATATTGCCGTCATCGTCGAGGATGGGGACGGCGCGGGACGCTGTCCAGCCGATGGTGCCATCAGCCTGACGTACGCGATGCTCCAGCATGAAGGGCGCCCTGGCTTCGATGGCGCGGGCGATCGCGTCCATCACGATGGAATGGTCATCCGTTGGAACATAGAGTTCAAGCCAGCGAACAGATGGTGCTTGCGTGTCGACGAGGAAACCACGTCCGTCGAGGTGGCGCATTTCCTGCCAGTCGGCGCTCATCTGATAGATTGCGTCGGAGGTCGCGCTTACCAATGCGCTGAAACGCGCTTCGCTTTTCTCCAGCCTTGCCCGTTTTTCCTCGATCCTGCGGGCGTCCGTAAACTTCTGCGTCACATCCACCGCGATATCGAGAACGCCGACGATATCGCCTGCGTCGTCGCACAACGGACTGTAGCAGAAGGTCCACCATGTATCCTCGGCATCACCATTGCGGGTCATGACGAGGTGCATGTCCTCGACCGAAACCGTCTCGCCGCCAAGGGCTCTATCGAGCAGGGGCGAGAGCTCGGACCAGATCTCGGGCCAGACATCGCACATCGATTGGCCAAGTGCTGCGGGGTGACGAGCTCCCAAAAAGGGCGCATAGGCATCATTGTAGAGGAATATCTGCGCCTCCCCCCACATGATGAACATCGGAAAATCCGAGGCGAGCGCGAGCTCGACCGTGGTCCGCAGCGAAATTGGCCAGCCGGCCTTGGCTCCCAGTGCCGTTTTCTCCCACGGGAAAGAGGCTATCCGTGTTCTGAGCGAATCCGCGTGCGTGGGCGCCGGAGAAAAAATGGAGGCCATGACTTGGGGATAGACGGACTTCGCCATCCTGTCACCGCGCACGACGGCGTTCTTTCCATCCACTTGGCGCATTTAACCTGATATTGCCGCTATTACTCGACGGCTTCAGTCCTGGGGGCGGCCGATCCTGCGCGGTTATCGCTGTTAACCTCATCCGCGCCGGTCTTGTCGGCCCTGAAATAGCCGATCGCAACCACGATGAGCAGAGCCGCAATGACGAGCGCGAGGCTTGTTACCAATATGGACCGGGTCACGGTGGTACGCGATCCGCTGCGTGCCTCGACTTTCGAGAGATGGGTCACCGTCTCGCCGTCTTCCTGTCGTTTCTCCATTTTCTCTCTCCTTGCCCCTTTTCCTGATGTCAGTGACGGATTGGGGCTATCCGCCAGACGCTGTTGGATAGATCATCGGCGACCAGGAGCGCGCCATGGACCGGATCATAGCTCACGCCCACCGGTCGTCCGCGCGCATGTCCATCCTTGACGAACCCGGTCAGGAAGTCTTGGGGCTTGCCGGTCGGCCGCCCATTGGCGAAGGGAATGAAGACCACCTTGTAGCCGGCCAGATCCTGCCTGTTCCAGCTGCCATGCTCCCCGACGAAGGCGCCCTGCGCATAGGTGGGGCCAAGACCGGGGCTTGTTGCAAAGCTGATACCGAGTGCCGCGACATGGGATCCCAGGGCATAATCGGGCCGGATCGCGCGTCGCACCAGTTCGGGCTGCTGCGGACGCACCCGCGGATCGACATTCTGTCCCCAATAGCTGTAGGGCCAGCCGTAAAAGGCCCCGGGACGAACCGCAGTCATATAATCGGGCACCAGTTGCGGTCCGAGCTCATCGCGTTCGTTCACCACGGCCCAGAGCCGGCGCGTCTGCGGCTCAACTGCAAGGGCTGTCGGATTGCGGATGCCCGAGGCATAGGTGCGATGCATGCCGGACTGGCGATCAACCTCCCAGATGACGGCACGATCTTCCTCCACCGCCATGCCGCGTTCGCCGACATTGCTGTTGGAGCCGATACCGACATAGAGTTTCGATCCGTCCGGGCCAGCTGCCAGCGATTTGGTCCAGTGATGATTGATGCGCGAGGGCAATTTGGTCACCTCGACGCCGGGCGTGGTGATGCGCGTCTCGCCCTCGCGATAGGGAAAGCGCAGCAGCGCGTCCTGTGTCGCGACATAGAGCTGGCCCTCGACCAGGGCGAGGCCATAGGGCGCATTCAACCCGGTGATGAGCGTACTGCGCAATTCGGCGCGGCCATCGCCATCGGCATCGCGCAGCAGGGTGATGCGATTGCCACCCTTTACCGATGTCTTCCCCATGGCCTTGATCTGGGTCGCGATGACATCCTTGGGCCGCAGGGCGGGGGCCGATCCCCCTGAACCTTCCGCCACCAGAATGTCGCCATTGGGCAGCACCAGCATCTGGCGCGGAATGGCGAGCTCCGTGGCAAAGGCCGTCACGCTAAAGCCGGCCGGTGCCGTCGGCTTTTCATTGCCCCAGCCTGCGGGCGTCGCGATTTTCATCGGCGGCAGCAATGTCTGGCGCTGATCGGGCAGGTCCGGCCGGTCGCCGGTCTGGTCAAGGCCAGGCTGGCTACGCCCGCAGGCGGCAAGCGCCAGGAGACTGGCGCCCAGAATGAAGGCACGCACGGTCATGGCCGAACCTCCCGATAGCTCGCGAAGGCCGTCCAGCCCGCGGCAAGGGCAGCCAGGCTGCTGAGGAGGGAAAGGATGAGGCCGATGGTCCCGACCGAACTCCAGCCGTCGCGGCTATGCTGGAAGGCGTTTATGAGCCCGCAGGCCCACATCAGCGCCAACAGCAGCAGATAAAGGCCATGCTGCCGACGTGCCGGCCCTTTGGCGCGCGCCAGCGCGATAAAGGCCCATAGCAGTACCAGGCCGCCGCCAATCAGTGCGCCGGTGATCAGCCAGGCCGAAAAATTGCTCCACTGGATTTCCGCGCTGTTGAGATAGGTGATGTCCGACAGCAGGGCAGCGGGAAACAGGGCGACCGGCCAGGCGAGCAGCAGGCCGTGAAGCGGATGGAGCAGGGGCCGGGTGCGCGGCGGGGCGCTGGGCAAGACAGGTCTCCTTGTCGAAGGAAGAACGATCCCTCGCCAATGCGCCGGCTGGCTTTTGGTTTCGCCGACACCGGCAATTCATCCACTTGTTACGAAACAGAAATGTTTGAACCGGATGCCGCTTCGCGTGTTGGCACGAAAGACGCTGCACATAGGATGCAGCGCAAAAGGGGTGACGCGGGCGCAATGCGCAATCCATGGCTCTGGACCATTTTACTGCTCGGCCTTGGCGCCTGCAATGCGCATCAGTCGGCCCTCCATGTCTTCGGCGCCGAAGCACGGCAGGTGCGCGAGATGGCGATCCTGTTGACCATCGGTGCGGCGATCATCGTGACGGTCATGGTCCTCATCTATGTTCGCGCGCTTCGCGCTCCGGAAGGGGCGCTCAGCCATCGTGGCGGCATGCGGATCATCTTGTGGCTGGGCGCCATCGGCCCGGCCCTGATCCTTGGCGCGCTGCTTCTCTACGCTTTGCCTGCCATGCGCCCGCGCGACACGGCGCCTGGCGACCTCACCATTCGGGTCGAGGGCGAGCAATTCTGGTGGCGGGTCGCTTATGGGGCATCACGCGCGGGGCCCGGACTTGTTTCTGCCAATGAAATCCGCATTCCCGTGGGCCGGACGGTGATCCTTGAACTCGGCGCGCAGGACGTGATCCACAGTTTCTGGATTCCCGGTCTTGCCGGCAAGATGGACATGATCCCCGGACGGACCAACAGGCTGGTCGTGCGCGCCGAAAAGGCCGGCCGCTTCCGAGGCGTTTGCGCGGAATTTTGCGGTCTGTCGCACGCGCTAATGGCCTTCGACGTGATCGCGATGAACCCGGCTGATTTCGACGCATGGCTGGCGGGCGCGCGCGGGGCCGGCAAGGGCCTGGTCCCATCGAGGGGCCAGTCTCTCTTCGATGCGCATGGCTGCGGCGCCTGCCATGCCATCCGGGGAACCGCGCATGATGCGGCGATCGGGCCTGACCTTAGCCGTTTTGGACAGAGGCGGACGCTGGGGGCCGGGATATTGCCACCGACCACCGCCAATATCGCCGCCTTCATCCGAGCGCCCCAGATCGCAAAGCCAGGCGCGCGCATGCCAGCCTATCCCCAGCTGTCCGAGCAGGAGGCCATTGCCATTGCCCATTATCTCGAGGGGCTGAAATGAGCCTCCACGATCAGGATGACCCGGCGCTACGCGCGGCGCAGGAAGAAAGGCTGCGCGCGGTGTGGGCGCCGCCCAGGGGGATCTTCCTGCGCTGGACCGACTGCAACAATAATCGCGTCGGCGTCTGGTATGTGCTGACCGCCTTTGGCTTCATGCTCTTTGCCGGCGTGCTCGCGCTCATCATGCGCACCCAGCTTGCCGTGCCCGACAATGATCTGGTTGGGCCTGGTACCTTCAACCAGCTCTTCACCCTGCACGGCTCGATGATGATGTTTCTCTTCGCCGTGCCGATGTTCGAGGCGGTGTCGATCATCCTGCTGCCGCAATTGCTGGGCGCGCGCGACCTGCCATTTCCCCGCCTGTCAGCCTTTGGCTACTGGTCCTTCCTGATTGGCGGCCTGTTCGTCGGGGGATCGATCTTCTTCAATGCAGCCCCTGACGGCGGCTGGTTCATGTATCCTCCGCTGACCACCCGCACAGACCTGTCGGGGCTCGGAGCCGATATCTGGATGCTCGGTCTTTCCTTCATCGAGGTGTCGTCGGTCGCCGCCGCAGTCGAACTGATCGTCGGCGTGCTCAAATGTCGACCGCCGGGCATGCGGCTCAATCTCATGCCGCTATATGCCTGGTACATACTGGTTGTGGCGGTGATGATCCTCTTTGCCTTTCCGCCGCTCATCGCCGGCGACATATTGTTCGAAATGGAAAGGCTGCTCGACTGGCCCTTCTTCGATGCGCGCCGGGGCGGGGATCCGCTCCTGTGGCAGCATCTGTTCTGGATCTTCGGTCATCCCGAAGTCTACATCATATTCCTGCCCTCGATCGCGCTGTTCGCGATGCTGGTGCCGACCTTCGCCAACCGCCATCTCCTGGGCTATCCGTGGATCGTGCTGGCCGCTGTGGGTACCGCATTCCTGTCCTTCGGCCTGTGGGTCCACCACATGTTCACCACCGGGCTGCCGAAGATCAGCCTGGCCTTCTTCTCGGCCGCCTCCGAAGCCGTGGCCATTCCGACCGGCGTCCAGATCTTCGTGTTCATAGCAACGCTGTGGGCAGGCCGGGTCACCTGGTCCACACCCCTTCTCTATGCGACCGGCAGCCTCGCCATTTTCGTGATTGGCGGCCTTACCGGCGTCATGGTGGCGGTGGCACCGTTCGACTGGCAGGCGCATGACAGCTATTTCGTCGTCGCCCATCTCCATTACGTGCTGATCGGCGGCACGTTGATGCCGCTTTTCGCCGGCCTATATTATTATTGGCCGTTGGTGACGGGCAAGAAACTGTCCGACCGGCTTGGCCGGATCGCTTTCTGGATGCTGTTCGTCGGTGCCAACCTGACCTTCTTCCCGATGCATCTTTCCGGGCTCATGGGCATGCCGCGGCGCGTCTTTACCTATCCGGCCGAACTGGGGCTGGGCGGGCTCAACATGGCTTCCACCCTGGGGGCCTGGCTGTTTGCCGCGGGGGTGGCGGTGATATGCGTCGATCTTAGCCTCTCGCCGCGCCGTGTTCGGGCCGTCCGCAATCCCTGGAATGCGGGCACGCTGGAGTGGCTCGCCCATCCCGAGGACGAGGACTGGGGCATAAGGTCGGTGCCATTGATCGAGAGCCGCTATCCAATCTGGGACCAGACAGATTTCGTGCGCAAGGTGGATGAGGGCCGCTTCTTCCTGCCCGATGCAGAGGAAGGGCGACGCGAGACGATCGTTACGAGCGTCCTTGATGCCCGGCCACTGGCAGTGATCCGCCTGGGAACCCCTAGCATCAAGCCCATGCTGACGGCGGTCGCGCTCGGCGGGGTCTTCATCCTCACCACCTATCATCTCTACTGGGCTGCGCTCGTCAGTGGCGTTGCCACACTCGCCATGGCGCTGTGGTGGCTCTGGACCGGGACGGCCGAAATTCCCGAAAAGCCGTGCAAACCGATCGGCCACGGCCTTGAGCTGCCGCTCTATCTCTCCGGGCCCTCTGCGCCAGGCTGGTGGGCGATGTTCATCACGATGATGGCCGATGCGACGGCTTTTTCCGGGCTCATCTTTGGCTATTTCTTCTTCTGGACCCGCCATGCCGATTTCCCGCCGGTCGCTCTGGCGGACGGTCCCGGCATGGCCTGGCCCATGCTCGCATTGTTCTTGGGCATCGCAAGCTGGCTGCTGACGCTCGGCGCGCGGGAGGTGCATGCCCGCAAGCATGTCGACATGGCACGGCTCTGCCTCTTGGTCGCGCTGCTACTCAGCCTTGCCGGGATCGGGGCAGGGCTGGCCGGCCCCTGGACGCATGGCATGGACCCGCAGGCGCACAGCTATCCTGCAATCGTGTGGACGCTCGCCATCTGGGCCGCGGCCCATGCGGGCGTTGCCGCCATCATGCAGGGCTATGCACTCGCGCGCAGTCTCGCCGGGCGCATGGACCCGGTGCATGACGCGGATCTGCGCAACGTCACCGTCTACATGCATTTCTATGCGCTAACCGCGATCGTCACCTATGCGACGATCGGCCTGTTCCCGCAGGTCACATGAGCGAGCGAGGCAAATGGCATGAGCGGCTCAAGGTCACGCTCTGGACGCTCATCATTCCACCAGCGATCTGGGCGGGGCATTTCCTCGCCTCCTATCTTTGGGCGGCCATCTCCTGTGCCAAGGCCGGGCGCTTTGCCAGTTTTCCGCTGCTGTTCGTCATCGGCACGATGCTTGCGCTGCTGATGATCGGACTTTCGGGATGGATCGCCTGGGCGCAGGCCCGCCTGCCGGGCAATCCGCCGCCCCATGAGGACTCGACCCGGATCGACCGGCTCCGTTTCCTGGCCAAGTCGACCTTGCTCCTGGCAGGGCTGAGCTTCGTCGGCGTGCTGTTCACGGCACTTCCGGTCATCTTCCTGCGAGACTGCCGATGAAACGCGCCGCACTTGCCGCCGGCCTCGCGCTGGTACCGATCGGCTGGCTCCTCGCTGGCATGCCGCTTGGCATGACTGGCCATATGGGGGGGCATATGATTGCCGTGGCGATTGCAGCGCCTTTTCTTGCCATTGGCCTGTCTCAAGGGCGGCTTGATCCTGCGCGTCTCTGGCCCGGCCTCACAAGTCCGATGGCGATGATGCTGGTGGAACTTGTCACAGTCTGGCTCTGGCACCTGCCGGCCCTTCGCGCGGCGACAATGACCTCCCTCCCATTGCTCGGGCTCGAGCAGCTCTGTTTCCTTGGCGCAGGTCTGCTGCTTTGGTCATCGGTGCTCCGCGCCGATCATCGGGCCGCTGGCATAGGTGCCCTGTTGCTGACATCGATGCACATGACCCTGCTTGGTGTCCTGATCGGCCTGGCGCCAAGGCCTCTCTATGCGGCGGCGGATCATCATCATCTGGCCGGCATGGACCCGCTGATCGACCAGCAACTGGCTGGTGTCCTCATGCTGCTGGTCGGCGGGGCCAGCTATTTCATCGGTGGTCTTGTCCTGTTGGCGAGCCTCCTTCGCCAGAGGGGGGCGGCATGATCCTTCGCATCAGCTTGAAGCGCGCAATTGTCGCGTTGCTCGTACTTGGGGTTCTTGGGATGCTGTTCGCCTGGTCCGGGGCCATGCAGATTTCCGCGTCGTCGGGCCATTGGCGTATTACCGACTGGTTCCTTCACTGGACGATGCGCAATTCCGTGCGGACTCATGCCTGGCTGGACGCACCGCCCGACCCGCTCGACGATGAGGGCCTGGTCAGTGCAGCAGGGCATTTCCGTCAGGCCTGCCAGGTCTGTCATGGCGCGCCGGGTGTACGGCCATCACCCGTGATGCAGCAGGCAACCCCGCCGGCGCCTGATCTTGCCCGGACGGCGGGGGAATGGCGGGATCGCGAATTATTCTGGATCATCCGGCATGGCGTCAAATTCACCGGCATGCCGGCCTGGGCGGCGGCTGATCGACCGGACGAAGTAAGGCGCATGACCGCTTTCGTCCGGCGCTTGCCGCATATGACGGCGGCGCAATATCAAGCGCTGACCCAGGCTGGCGAGGAAGGACGTCTGCCCGGCGTTGCTCCGGCAACCTTGTCGGCTTGCACAAGCTGCCATGGCGTGGATGGTCGGGGGAGGGAGCAATCCGATATTCCGGTCCTGGCTGGGCAGAGCGCGGCCTATCTGGTCGCCAGCATGCGCCAATATGTGTCGGAGAAGCGCAGCAGTGCGGTCATGCAGACGGCGCTGGCAACGACCGGGCGCGAGGACATGGCGAGGCTGGCGACCTATTTCTCTGCGATGCCGGGGCTGGCGAATGTTGCCACCACACGCAGTTCACCGGGGGTGGATCGTTTCGGTCAGCCCCTGCCCGCCTGCAGCAATTGTCATGCAGTCGGCAAGGCGGCGCCCATTCTTGCCGGACAGAAGCCAGGCTATCTTGCTGCGCGCCTGCGGCTTTGGCAGCAAGACGATAATGTCATCGACGCGCGCCTGCCGCCGGATACCATGGCGATGATAGCAAGACGTATCCCGGTCGATAAGATCGATGAACTGGCACGGACCGTGGCGCAGTCCGGTTCGGACTAAGGGGCTATCGCCCGGTCAGGCGTGCATGTTGACCCAGATGAAAGCCAGTATGGCTGCAACGATGAATGCGAAGACGAGGTAGAGCGCAAGGCGACTGGTGGCTTTGCGGGCAGGACGCTCCTTGTGATGGGGCATTATGATCCTTTCATGCTGATCTTCTCCCATCAACGCATGGCGGGGTTCATGGTGCCCGAAGCGAATCATAGATCCGGCAGGGTCTGCGCAGCGAAGCCCCAGCCTTTGAGCTTCGTTGCGCGCTCCCCCAATATTTCGGCATCTCCAATGTCGAAGGGATGGGCGTCCTGCAAATCGTTCAATTCGTCCCAGTCGACCGGTATGGCTACGGGCGCGCCGGCACGCGCGCGCGCCGAGTAGGGAAGGATGGCGGTGCTGCCGCGCTGATTGCGCAGCCAGTCGATGAATATGCGATCCTTGCGCTTGGCCTTGCTCATCGTGGCAACAAAGCGATCGGGTTCTGCCGCGCTCAAGGCCTGGGCGAAACGGGCGGCGAAATCCTTATGTGCGTCCCAGTCGTGGGTGGGGCTGAGGGGGACGACGACATGGACCCCCTTCCCTCCCGACAGCATGGCGAAGGAGATCAGACCGATGTCGCGTAGATGATCGCGAATATCCTTTGCCGCTTCACGCACCCGTGCAAAATCCATGCCCTCGTCGGGATCAAGATCGAAGATCATGCGATCGGGCTTCTCGATGGCATCGGCACGGCTCGCCCAGCCGTGAAATTCGATCGTACCCATCTGGACGCAGGCGATCAGGCCATCGGCATCGTCGACATAGAGATAATCTTCCAAGCCGCCGTCTTTCTCGCGGATCGCAACATGGCGGACATGGTCGCCAAAGGCGCCGCTGTCATGTTTCTGGAAAAAGCATTTCTTCGCACGGCCCTGGGGGCATCGCACAAGACTGATCGGCCGATTGGCGGCGAAAGGTAGCATCAGCGGGGCGATCCGCGCGTAATAATCGGCCAACTCCCCTTTGGTCTGCCCGCTCTCCGGGAAAATCACGCGCGCGCGATTGCTGATCTTGATGGCTGTGGCCGAAGGAGGCGTTGGGGCCGCTTTTTCGGGCTTGATTGTCTTTGCCAACTTGTCGCTTCGTAGCCCCAGAAAACTGCCATGTCGCACGAGACCCTCCCTTGTGAACTCGGCAAAACCGACTTCCGCAACGAGCTTGGGTTTGACCCATTGGACGCCGCGCGCTTGGGCGGCGGAAATGATGATCTGCGACGTGCCGGTCGCAATCGGACTCATGGCCTCGGCCAGGTCGGTCATTGTGGCGGCATCGAAACCAGTGCCGACCTTGCCCTTATAGACCAGTTCACCGCCTTCATGCTGCGCCAGTAGCAGGGAGGAGAAGGCACGCCCTTTTACCTTGCTACGGGTCCAGCCTACGATCACAAACTCCTGCCGACGAGTGCATTTGACCTTCACCCAGGCGCGTGTCCGTCCGCTGCGATAGGGCGCATCGACGCGCTTTGCGATAATGCCTTCCTGCCCGGCCTGACAAAGCGATCGGTAGAGCTTCTCGCCCGAGCCGATCAGGTGATCGGCAACGTGGATCGGTTGTTCTGCATCCGCCAATAAGGCTTCGAGCCGCTCCTTTCGCTCGATTGCGGGGAGAGACTTCAAATCCATGCCGTCAATGGAAAGAAGATCAAAAGCGAAGAAATGGAACGGCGTGTCGGCTCGCTCCGCGCCATGGCCCCGTTTCAACACCGCCTGCAGCGCCGAAAAACTGGGATTGCCGTCAGCGTCAAAGGCGATGATCTCGCCGTCGATCAAGGCAGGCGGGAGGTCGAGCGCTTTTATGGCTCCGGCCAAAGCACCAAATTTGTCCGTCCAGTCCAGGCCGTTGCGCGTATATATTTTTATCGCTTCGCCACTGGCTGCAACGAGCGCGCGATATCCGTCATATTTGATCTCGTGCAGCCATTCGTTGCCGACCGGTACATGGTCGACCAAAGTTGCAAGCTGCGGCTTGATGAAGCGCGGCATAGCCTCCGTTCTGGCGATCGCCTTCACCTTCGTCCTGCCGATCTTTGCATTATGCGCGTTTGCCGCCTGCATCCTATCCGTGAATGTCTTGCCCCTTGCGCCTTTCAATGACTGCGTGCCGGCGATGTCCCCGGCGATTTGCGCCATGGATCGGTCAGTCAGAACACTTGTCAGCGCGCGCTCGACCAGATCGCCATTCCGGCGGGCTTCGCCATCCTCAATCTTGCGGAGCAGCCAATTCTCGCGCTTTTCGCCCGCGCGCCCCTTCATCCGCACCAGCAGCCATTCCCCCTTCATCCGTTCGCCATGCAGGATGAAATGGAGATGGCCATCCTCTATATCCTTCGCGCTCTTTCCCGGGATCGGTTCCCACCAACCGCGGTCCCAGAGCATCACACTGCCGCCGCCATATTCGCCCTTGGGAATATTACCCTCGAAACTGCCATAGCTCAGAGGATGATCTTCGGTGCGGACAGCAAGCCGCTTGTCATCGGGATCCAGGCTCGGCCCCTTGGTGACGGCCCAGCTCTTGAGCACGCCATCGACTTCCAGCCGGAAGTCCCAGTGCAGCCTTGTGGCGGCATGTTTCTGGACAACGAAACTGTTGCCGCCCTTCTTTGCCATCTTGCCTTCAGGCTCGCTGGTGCGATTGAAGTCCCGTTTGGCATTATAGGAGGCAAGGGGATTGATCCGGCTCATTCGCCCTGTCGCTCCTCGGACGCGAGCCAGCGCCGTTCCACAAAGCCCAGCAGGCTGAGCATAAGGATCGCGACGAGAGTGGCACTGGCGACTAGGGGCCAGAGGGCAGCGCCGGAAGCGATTCCGATCATCGACGCCAGCCAGATATGGGCTGCCGTGGTCAGATTCTTGATCTCACCCTTGCTGAATATAATGAGGCCAGTCGCTATGATGCCCGAAAATGCGGCAGAAGCTTCGAAGACCCGCAGGGGATCTATATTTCCCTCGCCTTGCAACTGATTGTGCAGCGCGATTGCGCAGACAGTCATGAGGGCGCTGGTGAAGCAGATGAGGCCATGGGTGCGTAGCCCCGCTGCATGGCCGCGTATCTGTCGGTCGAGCCCCAAAAGCAGGCCGAGCAGAGCAGCAATGCTCAGGCGCAGCAGGACCGGCCCGTCGATAAGGTGGAGCGGGGTATCGGGATTCAGCGTCATCACGCGCTTTTGCGCTTGGCTGCAGGCGCACGCATATTGCCAGTCGCCGATCCGCTTTTCGACCTCTTCTTCGTCGCTGGGGTGCGAGCCGTTTCTCCTGCTGACTTCTTGAGCGCCGCCATCAGGTCGATGACATTGCCGCCCTTGCGCGCCGGCTCATCGTCCACCTCTTCTATTATCCGCTTCCCCTTGGACTTTTTCTTCTTTTCGATCAGGCGATGGAGCGCATCGACATAGCGATCGCGAAACTCTTCCGGCTTGAAGGGCGCCGTTCGCTTGTCGATGATGCTGGTAGCAAGATCGAGCATGTCCTCATCCGCCGTATCGGCAGGCAAACCTCGGAAATATGTCTGCGCCTTGGTTACCTCGTCAGCATAGCGCAGAACTTCCATGACCAGCCCCCGTCCACAGGGTTTGATCGACACCAGTTGCTCCCGTCCACGGACCGACAATTGGCCAAGTCCGACCTTCTTTGCCTTTCGCAGCGCATCCCGCAGCACGGCATAGGCCTCTTCTGCGAGGTCATCGGCGGGTACGACGAAATAAGGCTTCTCATAATAAAGAACGTCGATCGCATCGGCCTCGACGAACTGGACGAGGTCGAGGGTCTTGCGGCTCTCAATCTTGACCGCTTCGATTTCCTCCTGTTCGAGCAGCACATAATTGCCTTTTGAAAGCTCGAACCCCTTGAGGATCTCCTCTCGGTCGACGGGCCCCACGCCGCTCACGACCTTTTCATAATGGATGGGTTTGCCGGTGGGCTCGTGAATCTGACGAAAGCTGACCGCCGCGCCCGATTTGGTCGCGGGATACACTTCGACCGGGATGGACACCAGTGCCAGCTTGATCTGGCCCTGCCAAAATGCGCGTGCAGCCATGTGCGACCTCCGCGATGAGAGCGTGCAATCGGCAAGTTGGTTCCGTGATAGCCTCAAACAGAAAGCCGACAGCGCAGCTTCGCCATTCCCATGGGGTGGCAAGGCAAATCACTCATCTTCATGTTGCAACCATCTGGCCCCGGCACCTGATCGGGGCATGTCGCTGAACTTCCGCGCACGCGGAAGTTGCACAGCAGAGGCATTGCTCAGCCAATTCTCCCTCGATCCGCAGAACCCATTACGCGCCCAGGTGTTCTTTCCGCGAAGAAGGGATGGGCGCGTTCTGCTGATCCTGGCCCCTCAAGGAGATGACACATGCCGCTCAAGGCGCTGGCGCTTAACTGCACGCTCAAGGCGGACTCCCGCCAGGAGAGTTCGACCGACGCGATGATCGCCGTGTTGACGAGGGCCTTCAGCAAGAATGATGTGACGGTCAGCGAAACGGTCCGGGTTGCAGCCCTTGACATCAGGCCAGGCGTTAGCTCCGACGAAGGGGATGGCGATGCGTGGCCTGGACTGCGCGAGAAGATACTCGCTCATGACATTGTGATCTTCGGAGGACCGATCTGGATGGGGCAGATCAGCAGCATCGCCAAACGCGTCCTGGAACGGATGGATGCCTTCCTTTCCGAGACCGACGATGAGGGTCGGATGCCGAGCTATGGGAAGGTCGCTGTCGCAGCAATCGTGGGTAATGAAGATGGCGCCCATTTCTGCTCCGCTCAGCTGTTCCAGGCTTTGAACGATGTGGGCTGGACGATCCCCGCTGTTGCGGCCTGCTATTGGGTCGGCGAAGCGATGGGGGCGGTCGATTTCAAGGATCTCGGCGAGACGCCGGAGGCGGTAATGAAGACGGCGAAAATGGTCGCCGGCAATGCCGCGCATCTCGCAAGCCTGCTTCAGTCCAGCCCTTATCCAGGCTGAACGCGATGGCCGGTCTGTCACGCCAAATCCGCGAGAATATCGTCCTCTATGGCGCGCTTTTCGCCAATGTCGGGATAGCGGTCGCCAAGTTCGTGGCGGCGGCGATCAGTGGCTCTTCTTCCATGCTGACCGAGGGTGTCCACTCGCTGGTCGACAGCGGAAATCAGGTTCTGCTGCTCTATGGTCAGGCAAAGGCCAGACGTCCCGCCGACGCCACCCATCCCTTCGGCTATGGCCGCGAACTCTATTTCTGGGCCTTCGTCGTCGCGATCCTGATCTTTGCCGTCGGCGCGGGCGTTTCGGTCTACGAGGGCTGGTTGCACATCGCCGAACCTGAGCCCTTGCGTGATCCGACGATCAATTATGTGGTGCTGGGTGTTGCTGTGCTGCTTGAAGGAACAAGCTGGTTCATTGCGGTGCGCGAATTCAACGGCAAGCGCGGTGCCAGCAGTTGGTGGCAATCGATCCGCCGATCCAAGGATCCCGCCGGGTTCATTGTCCTGTTCGAGGACAGCGCTGCGCTGATCGGCCTCGCCATTGCAGGCATCGGCGTCTGGGCCAGCCATTATTTCGCAAATCCACGGATTGACGGTTTTGCATCGATTGCCATCGGTCTCATTCTGGCTGGGGTCGCTATTCTGCTTGCGCGCGAAGCCAAGGGTCTGTTGATCGGCGAAAGCGCCGACCCGGCGATCATTTCGGTTCTATGGACCATTCTCGCCAAGCGGTCGCAGATCAGTGCGGTCAATCATGTCCGTACGATCCATACCGCGCCTGATGCCGTTTTCGTAGCGATCAGTGCTGATTTCGTCGACGATCTGCCGATGGGAAATGCAGAGCGTCTGATTGAGGATATTGAACGCGAAATGAAGGCTTGCGTCCCCGATCTGACGTCCATTTACATCCGGCCGGAAAAGCAGGCGGATGCTGTGCGACAAACACCGCCGGCCTAATTTCCTTCCTCGCGTCCAACAGGCGGGATGAAGCTCACCTGTGCCAACCGCCACGCCCTGTCCTCACCCTCCGGCCAATAATGGCGCGGGTGACGGCATTCGCCCGGTGGATGCGTGTCATGCACTTCGGCGCGAATAAGGCGGCCGGTTTCCCGCAGCCGTATCGTGGCACCGGGAAATTCAGCGCTGAGGCGATCACACAGGCTTTGCGCATCATCCGAAAGATCAGTGCTGGAAAGCGCCCTCGGCGCACCATCGACCAGTTCTGCCGTGGAAGAGCGCAACGCCTTGATACCGTCATTAAGGACATCGAGCGAAATGATTGCTGCTGCCAACGCGTCAGCCCACCACCAGCCAAGCCCCAGCCCAATGACACCGGCGAGCCCCGCCGCCCCGGTCAGCCAATTAGCCTTGTTCATGAGTGCGTCGGTATGCAGCAGCTTGTCGTTGAGAGCCTGCGCCAGCGGAAGTTCCTTCCGGCCGATGAAGAGCGGCGGGATGAGGGAGTAGAACTGGGCGGCGATCATCAGCCATCCCAACCAGATATCATGCCCCAGAATGACGATCGATCCGACGGTCGCGTGCTCCTGCGAGCCCAGCGCCATCATCGCATTGTAGAGAAGCAGCGCGCCGACGGCAGTCAGTGCAACAGCCGCCACAAAGAAACCAAGGCCGTTGACCCGCTCGAAACCGAAAGGAAAGCGGCGCGATCGATGGGCGCGACGCTCCATATGCGCGGCGATCAGGAACATGACAGGCGGAACCAGGCCCAGCGTGTCCTCTATCCACGCGGTCTTCATCGTCTGGCTCTGACCAAGCACTAGGCCCATCGTCACGATGATGGTTAGAGTCCAGAAGATGTTCCAATATTCCAGGCGCACCGCCCGCGCCATCGTCTCGCGCAGCTCATCGGGAAGACTTGTATCGCTCATTCGTCGCGCGCCTCCTGCGAAACCGCGCGGCTCGCACGCTCGACTGTCATGATCCACCGGTTCTCGCCGTTGCGCATGGCCGCCTTTAGTTGCAGCGGCGCGTCTTTCGTTCCTGTCGTCGAGAGAGGCGGACCAAATGCCACATCCATTGCCCAAGGGCTCTCGGCCGAAAAACGTCCGATCACCAGGTCAAGCGTACCGTCGTCAAGCTGCTGGAAAAGTGCCTCGCCTGCGCCTGGCCGCCATTGTGCCTTCGCGCCGGTTCGCCGCTCAATTTCATGTACCAGCGTCCGGACTTGTGCGGCTTCGTGCACAGTTGGATCGGCGAGTGCGACCGTGAAGGTTCGTTGCTCAGCAATCCGCTTCGATGTGCCGGCCGGATCGCGAGGCAATATATCGCATGCAGCGAGGAGAGAAACGGCAAGGATTATCGCGCGCTTCATTGTTCGCGCGTCCTGTGATCGATGCGAATGTGGAGGCGGCAAGAATGAAATTCATTTCGAGCCCGGTCGACTTTGCCAGCCTGCCAGGCCTGGATCATCTGTGCTGTTAGAGTGGCATCGGGGATATTGTCGCCGCCACACTCCTGCGCTTTCCTGGGCCGTGCCCTGAGCGAGCTCGCGTCGAGGGCCGCTGCTCCGCGCGTCGAAGCACAAACGAAGGCAATCGAAGAGCGATTGATGATTGGGGATGCTAACTGGGCGGTTTCCCTCCTCCCGCTGAATAGGGCTGCACTTTGCGGGACCAGAGCATCGCGCATCTGGGCATCTGCCTCTTCCATATGTCTCACCGCCTGGGATGATCCGGCTCGCCTCCTCGGCACGAAGAGGCCACCATCACATTCTTCGGATTAGTTGCAGGCTGATAACGTCTGGTAGCGAAAAAGAGCCATCGCTCTGACGGAGAGGCTTCGCTGAAAAACGGCCGACCTCGTATAAGGGGCTCATCTCCATGTCATGATGGTGGAGGGCGATCATCTGCACCCTCGCAAAAGTTCATCGATATACTCGGCTACCGCCGTTGCGGCGGCGCGCAGCGGCTCATCGATATGGATGTAGCGCTGCGTGACGCCGCGGGACGCGTGTCCCAGCAGTGCCGCAATCGTGAGTTCGGAGTAGCCAAGCCCGCCTGCGACACTTGCGAAAGTGTGGCGCAAGACATGCGGTGTCACGCCTTCGAGTCCTGCTCGATGGCAAATTCTATCCAAGACCCGCACTATGCCGATGAAGTGGCCATCTCCCCAATCGGCTGGGAAGAAATATCGCGAACCCGAATCGGCCTGCGCCGAAAGAAGCTGGAGAGCAGGCTGACCTATCACGCGTCGTTGCGCCCCCGTTTTTGTCGTCCTGAAGTGAATCGCGCTCTCCTCATCAAGGAGCCAGTCGCGCTCAAGACTGAGTGCTTCGAGCCGACGAAAGCCAGTCAACAACAGCAATCGGATCACGGCTATCCCGGTAGGATGCTCGTCATCTGCCTCAGCTTCTCTGAGCGCTATGCCGAGCTTCCTGATCTCAGCCTGAGAGAGCCACCTCATTTTGGGCGTGCTCGCAATTCTGCGAATGCCTCTCGCGGGATTTCTTTCGATTTCGCCAAGTCGTACGGCATGTTCGAAAATCGAGTGAAGCGTAGACATGCAGCGCGAGGCTACGCCTTCGCCGCCTTTGGTGGCTCCCCCACGACTGCCCACCCTGGGCTTGGAGGTCGCACCAGCAGCGATGTCGGCTTGGGCGCCTTCGATATCACCGAGCTTCAATGTGGCAATTATTCTGTGGCCTAGCAACGGACGGATATGGGCATCGACACGACTTCGATCCATCGTCAGAGTGGATGCCTTGATCGGCTTGCGGCTTCTGCCGATGATTTTGCCGGCTGAGGCTCGCTCAAGGTACCAGTCACAAATCTGGTCTACAGTATAGCCCTGCCCGCTCGACCGGGCATCCTCGACAGGGTCTCGCCCATTGGCGACATCGCCAAGAATGATGCGAGCCTGCCGCCTAGCTTCCTCCACAGTCATCAACCCGAACCGACCGATCACCTTTCTACGGCTCTGTCCGTTCGGCAAACGGTACTGAACGACGAAACTTCGCCGGCTCTGGCCGATAGAAACACCGAAGCCACGCAGCTCGCTGTCCCACAGAAGATGATTCGAACCTTTGACCCCATCTTTCGAAGGTTTCTGAGCTTCGATGAGCGTTTTTGTGATTTTCGCCATGATTTCAGTCGCCTGCCAAATGACCCAAAAATCTGCTTACTTTTTCCGGATTTCGACCTGATTTTGCTTATTTTATAAGTCCTGGAGGTCAAATCCGGGCGTAGGGCAGGATAACACTGACGAATCTCGATCGCAAACAAACGGCAGAAATGCGTGCTTTTTGCTGTTTTAGGGTAGAATCGAAAAACACAGAAAATATGCTTCGGGCGAATTGCCAAGGTTGGGGTCGAGGGTTCGAATCCCTTCGCCCGCTCCAGTTTCTTCCGAGGGAAGAACAGAATAGTGCATAGAAGATGCGCTTAAGCCTTTCAGATAAGGGCGATATTTACAAATCATCCAGGCAGTAGAGCATTTTGCGCCACGGGGCTGACGCCCTGCATTTTGGTTCGCAAGCGCCCGCCCGCCAAATGGCAGAGCAGGGGAAGCGCAGCGCGTCCACTGCGCTTCCCCTTGCCTTCAGTGCGCGGCGCCCTTCTTGGGCAGCAGCGGATTGATCGTCTGGATGCTGCCATCGGCATTGTAGCGCAATTCCGTCACCTTGACGTTGCGCAGGCGAGTCTGCCCCGACAACTGGCTGTCGGCGTAGAAGAGCCAGGACTTGCCGCCCCATTCGACGATCGAATGATGGGTGGTCCAGCCTTCGACCGGCTCCAGGATGCGGCCCTTGTAGGTGAAGGGGCCATAGGGGGAATCGCCGACAGCATAGACCAGATAATGGGTGTCGCCGGTCGAATAGCTGAAATAATATTTGCCATCATGCTTGTGCATCCATGACGCCTCGAAGAAGCGGCGATCATGGTCGCCGCCCAGCAGCGGCTTGCCCTTGTCGTCCAGGATCTGGATTTCGCGCGGGGCCTCGGCGAATTCCAGCATGTCGCCGTTCAGCCTGGCGACGCGCGGCGCGATCGCCGGCTTGTCATCCTGCTTCAGGTCGGTCTTCGACCCGTCCGGATCATATTTCCCGCCGATATTGCGCTGCAACTGGCCACCCCAGATGCCGCCGAAATAGATATAGCTCTGGCCGTCGGCATCGGTGAAGACGGCCGGATCGATCGAATAGCTGCCCTTGATCGGCTGTGGCTGCGCCTTGAACGGCCCCATCGGATCTTTCGAGGTCGCCACACCGATGCGGAAGGCGCCTTCCTTGTCCTTGGCCGGGAAGTAGAGATAATAGGTGCCATTCTTGTAGGCCGCGTCGGGCGCCCACATCTGCTTGTCGGCCCAGGGCACATCCTTGACGTCCAGCGCCACTGGCCCGACCGTCACCGGCCCGCCGATCTTGTCCATCGACAGGACATGATAGTCGCGCATCTCGAAATGGCTGCCCAGGTCATCCTCGGGCGTCGGCCCGTCAATGTCGTGGCTGGGATAGACATAGATCTTGCCGTTCCACACATGGGCGGACGGATCGGCGGTGTAGATGTCACTGACCAGCGGCTGGGACAGATATTCGGACGCATCGCGCTTGCCGCTCGCGGCATTGCCGGCCGGCTGCTCGGTCTTCTGTTCCGGCGCCTGCTGGCAGGCGGCGAGGGCCAGTCCCAGGGCCAGCGGCCATGCGTGCAGCCACATTCCGCGCTTGATCGTCATATCATCCTCTCCTTGCGATTTGCGCAATTGATAGCGTTATCATAAATCGCGTGCAACGCTCGATTGGCGCCGCCCTTTCAGCGGTTGAGGCGCTGCATCACCATCGTCCGCAGACGTCGCGCCTCCAGCGGCGTCAGCGGCGCCAATGGCCCCTGTGCATGATCGGGCAGATGGTCGCGCGCATCCTCCGCCGGTCCAAACAGATAATGGTCGAACAGCGCGCGCCAGGCCATGCGCTCGGACTCCGGTCGCTCGCGGATGCTGAGCAGCCCGTGCAGCAGCGTCGCCATCGGCGTGTCGATGAAGTCGGGGACGGCGTCCCACCAATAGTTCATCATGATGTTGAAGCCGTCGCGCGCCTCGACCTGATGCCACCACAGCGCCGGGTAGAAGAGCGCGTCGCCCGGCTCCAGTTCGGCCACCTCACCGGCCGCCAGTGCCTGCGCAAAGCGCGGATAACGGGCCAGGTCGGGCGCGGCCGGATCGACCATGCTGACCACCTGGCCGCCCGGCGTCGGCGACAGCGGACCGGGATAGAGATTGCCCACCTGATCGGGCGGAAACAAAGTGAAGCGCCGCCGCCCGACCAGGCAACAGGCCAGATTGTGCGAACTGTCATAATGGGTCGCGGCGACCGTGCGGTTGCCGATCCACAGGCTCACGGTCGGCACCGCCTCGCCGAACAGGCCGGGCAGATCATGGTCGGCGCGCAGGCCGGGAAAATAGCGGTCGACATCGGTCGATCCGATATAGATGGCCGGGCCCTCGCCACTGGCATCCGCCCGGATCCTGTCGAGATAATGGGGCAGGGGCGCCTGCCCCCGATCGAAATTGAAGCCGGTCAGTTCATCATTGTAGAAGAAGCGGCCCCCGGCCTCCTGCGCCCCGACATAGCCGGTGACCGGCGCGCCGCCATAATTGGCCCGCAGTCGGTCCATCGCCGCCTGCGCCGACAGCCGCCCGGCAGCGACCAGTGGCCAGCCATCGACCAGTCCGCCGATCACGACCGGCCTCTGCGCCGCCATCAGATCGTCGAGCCAGCCAGGTGTCAGGTCGCTGGCGGCAATCCGCAGGGTCTGGCGCAGCGTCACGCCGCCTGCCGCGCCCGCTTGCGCAGGATCAGATCCTCGATATTGGCGAGCGAGGAGCGGATCGCATAGGCCAGTTGCAACAGGCCCGCCTGATGCAGCGCCTGCAGCGTCGGACCATCCAGTGCCTCCAGCCGATCGGCATCGATGGTGAAGCGACCGGCAACGTCATAGCGCTGCGCATCGTCGATCGCGATCTCCAGCGCGATCGGCGCCAGCAGTTCGGCCTGTTCGAACGCGGCGAACATCGGCGCGCTCAGGCCATGGCCTTCATGAATGGTGCGCAGCGCATCGGCGACATGATCCAGATAGGGCGCGTTGCCGCCATGGGGCAGGAACAGCGCTTCGCCCGCGGCGCCGACGCGCGGATCGTCGAGGTCGACATGGATCACGGGATGATCTTCGCCGTCGCGCTGCTGCATGCCGATCAGGAAAGGGCCGCGCCGATGGACGGCGGGCACATAGCGTGCGGTCCAGCCTCCCGCGTCGAGAAACAGATTTTCGTCGCGATCGAACCCCAGCAGCGCGGTAAGCTGCCAGGCGCCCTGGCCATCGCGCTGGATCAGGATCGGATATTCCCGCTGGATCGCGTCGATCTCGGTCGGGAAGATCAGGGTCTGGTTGACGGCATCCCCGAAGGCGGCGCCATTGCCCGGTGCGACCCGAAGCGCGGCATGGGTGATGGGATCGAGTATCATCGTGCTGGTCATGGAATATCCGGCGTGCCGCATGAACGGGCGGCCATAGTAGGGCGTCGGCGGCGCAGGAAAAGCCCTTTGCGTGGCCCGCCCCGATGCCGTCCGCCCGACGCGATTGTGAAAGTCGGGGCCGCCCGGCAGGACGGCCCCGGCTCACCCCCTTAGAAGCGGAAGCGACCACCCAGCAGGAAGCGACGGTCCAGTTCCTGCGCATACCACAGGTTGCTCTTGTCGCGACCATAGGTGCGGATGTCGCTCTCGGTCAGGTTGATCGCCTCGAACGAGACGGCAAACTGTTCCGACACATCCCAACTGATGTTGAGATCAAGCTGGCCGAACGGGCGCACGAACACCGGGTTGCGATCGCCGCCGCCACGATTGGCCGACTGCAGGAACTTGTCACGCCAGTTATAGGCGAGACGGGCCGACAGGCCGTTCTTGTCATAGATCAGCGTGGCGTTGGCGGTATCCGACAGGCCGACCAGCGCGAACTGGTCCTCGCTCGGATCGGCGCCGACATCGATGCCCACGTCACCCCGGACCAGCGTATAGGCCGCCGACACACCGAAACCGGTATTGCCGAAGAAATGCTGGGCCGCGAGTTCGAAGCCCCAGATCTTGCCCTGCCGGTTGTTGATCGGCTGCGTGACCTCGAAATCGTAGAGTGGATCATTGGCGTCCGGCGTCAGGTCGACTTCGGTCAGCACCTGGTCGATGAAGGCCTGGCTGAGCGCGCCGTTCGAATAGTTTGCCTGGAACTGCTGCGACGCGGCCTCGATATTACCCTGCTGCTGCAGCAATGCCGTCATCGTGAACAGATTGACGTCGCTCGGGTCAGCCCCCAGCCGCTTGAGTTCAGCCAGTGCCGTGCCCGATCGCGATCCCGCCGCGCCCGAACTGACGTCGCGCAGCCCGAACAGGTTGCGTGTCGTCTGGCCGGTGCCGACGAAATTCTGCACCCGCTTTTCGAACACGCCCGCCGAAATATAGCTCGACGGCTTGTAATACCATTCGAACGACAGATCGAGATTGTCGGAAATCAGCGGCGACAGGCGGGCATTGCCGGTCGAGCCAGTGGCAAAGCCACCGAGCGCGATCGGGCGCGGCGGGGTGCCGACCGAGCTTGCCACGAACAGATTGCCATAATCGGGCCGGGCAATGGTCTTGCTGAACGAGAAGCGACCGATGAAATTCTTCGCCAGCTCGATCTGGAAATCCATCGCGGGCAGGAAGTTGTTGTAATTGCCGCTGTCCGAAACCGGCTGGACCTCATCCGACACCACCAAGGTGAAGTCGTTGTCCGACACCCAGTTGATCGCCTGCGGCACCGCCACCAGCGAAGTCGAGCGCACCTTCGTCCGTTCATAGCGCGCGCCGACCACCAGGGTCGCCGGACGGCCCGCCAGTTCGCCCTTCCAGGTCAACTGGCCGTAGGCGGACCAGATATCCTCCTTGACCCGGTTATCTTCCTGCTGGGTGATGCCGATCGCATTGCCGCGCTGGGCATAATAAGGCGACAGCGCATTATAGAGATCGACCGCGCTGCCCTGGAAGGCGGTCAGCGTCGCGCCCTGGCCCTTGGCATCGAAATTGTCGAACTTGCAGACCAGGCAATATTCCTGCAGCACGCCCGGCGCGACCGATCCGATATCGCCGACATTGCTGATGCCCCAGTCGCCCAGCGTCTGTTGCGTCTGGGTGCGGGTCTGGCGCATCTTGGACGTGCGGTAATTGGCACCGACATCGAAGCGGCTGCCGCCATCATCCAGTTCCCAGCCCAGGTCGGCGCGAATTTCGTTGAGCCGCTGGCGCTGCGACGAGGACACGGTGCGACCCATCTGCGACCCCAGATCACCCAGATCCAGCACGCCATTATTATTGCCGCGCAGGGCATCATTGATGGTGATCGACTGGACCGGGATGGTGCCGCTGAAATCGGCCGACTGCGACGCCACGATCGGCGCGCCCAGGCCCACCAGCGTCGAACTCACGCCATTGGGATTGTCCGGGGAGCTTTGCGCCAGGCCGGTATGGCCGTCGATCGACAGGGTGACGCGGTCGTTGATTTCCCACTTGGCGTTCAGGCCATAATCCTGCAGCCGGTTGCGCACGCCGCGTTCGGCCTGTTCAAACGCCGCGTCCTTAACGCCGGCGATATTCTCCTGCAGATAGCTGGTCGTGGCGACCACCGGATTGCCGTCGAATTCGACCTGGGCGAAGGGTCGGTTGAACCAGTTGCCCTGGCTGGCGCGCTGTTCATGCTGCTTGTTCTGGGCGAACAAAGCGTCGGCGGTGAAGGTCAGCGTCTCGGTCGGGCGGAATTGCACGACCGCCGATCCGTTGATGCGCTCGCGCGAGCCCTGCGAATAATAATAGCTGCTGTCATTGGGCACCGACACCAGGGTGTTGGGGTCGGTCGGTGCGTTGCTGATCTGGGTATTGGCGTTGACGAAGCCGTTGGCCGGATCGGCGAACTGGCTGTAGCGACGAATGTTCCAGTTGTTGACGGTCGCGCCGCGGGTCGAGAAATTGCGCTTCTGATAGCTGCCGAAGATCGACACGCCGAACACTTCATTCTCGTCGCGCCAGCTCAGCAGGCCCGATGCTTCGGGCGTGATCTTGGCCGGGTCGCTCAGGCTCTTCTCGACGCTGGTGTCATAGAGCGCCTTAACGCCGATCGTGCCGCTGAAGCCCGCCTCGCGCGCGTCGAGCGGCTTGCGGGTGATCACGTTGATCGACGCGCCGATGCCGCCCGACGGGATCGCCGCGCGACCGGTCTTGTAGACTTCCAGCGTGCTGACGCCTTCCGACGCGAGATTGCCGAAGTCGAAGGAGCGGCTGGTGCCCGACGAATAGTCGGCATTCTGGTCGCCGCCGACGGAGGTGACATTGGCCGATGGCAGCGCGCGCCCGTTCAGCGTCACCAGGTTGAAGCCGCCGCCAAAGCCGCGGACCGTGACCTGCGAGCCTTCGCCATTGACGCGATCGATCGACACGCCGGTGATACGCTGCAGCGATTCCGCCAGGTTGGTGTCGGGGAACTTGCCGATATCTTCGGCCGAAATGGCATCGACCACGCCGCTCGAATTGCGCTTGATGTCGATCGCGCGATCAAGGCTGGCACGCACGCCGGTGACGATGATGTCGGCTTCGGCATTCTGGACGGCGGCGTCCTGCGCCTGCGCCATCGTTGGTGTAACGCTATACGTTAGCGCTATCAGAGACGCGCAACGCATGAATCTGGAATATGGTAAACCCATTTCAGAATCCTCCCTTTTTTAACAGCTCGCCCACATCGAGCCTTATTGGACGTTCATGCTAGCCTAATGGCCAGCGTTGTCAATTATGATGCTATGATCGGTTAAAGTCCCTAAGGGTTTGATTTACAGATTTATATTTGACTGAAAATAATGGTTTTTTATGTTTTATTGTGCATTGCAAAAAATATTCTACCGATGCGCATTTTTTGACTAGACCAATTCTGCAGGACAATAGCGGCGCAGGAATTCGCGATGGCTGGGCATCTCCGCGACAACCCCGGCAATGTCCTTGCGCATCCGCGCCAGTTCCTCGCGCAGCTGCGGTTCGGGCATCATCGCCGCGACATGATGATAGCCGCGCGGATTCATGCGCTGACCCAGCAGCACCGACGACCAGCTGTCGACCCGGAACAGTTCATGCCCCAATTGATAGGCGCGGCCATTTTCCTGCCACAGCGCCAGCCTTTCCTTCAGGCTGTCGGGTATCTCCATCGTCCGGCAATGATCCCAGAAGGGGGAATCATCGCGCTGGGTCACGTGATAGTGAAGGATGATGAAGTCGCGGATATTCTCGAATTCCAGCCGTGACTTGCGGTTGAAATGGTCGAGCAGCGCGTCGTCGAACCCGTGGAAGGGGAAATCCTCGATCAGCCGCGTCACCGCCGCCATCATCAGGTGGATGCTGGTCGATTCGAGCGGCTCGATGAAACCGCCGGCCAGCCCCAGGCCGACGCAGTTCTTGTGCCACGCCCTGGTCCGCGTGCCGGTCTTGAACCGCACCAGCCACGGGTCGACGATCGGCTCCCCCTCGATTTCCGCCAGCAGCCGGGCATGCGCCTCATCGTCGGATATGAAATCGCTGGCAAAGACGAAGCCGTTGCCGTCGCGATACTGCAGCGGGATGCGCCAGCGCCAGCCCGCCTCATGCGCGATTGCCGAAGTATAGGGCTGGGCCGGACCGTCGGAGGTGGACTGGACCGCGACCGCGCGGTCGGTACGAATCCACTGGCCCCAATCCTCGAAGCCGACGCCCAGCGCCTCGCCCAGCAACAGCGATCGAAAGCCGGTGCAGTCGATGAACAGGTCGCCCTCGATCCGCGTGCCCGATTCCAGCACCAATGCCGCGATATGGCCGCTCTCAGGCGCCAGTTCGACATTGCGGATCTTGCCTTCGACCCGCTTCACTCCCGCCGGCTCGGCCAGGCTGCGCAGGAAGCGGGCATAGCGCGCCGCGTCGATATGATAGGCATAGCTGGGCGCGACCGAGCTGCTGAGCGACATGCGATTGGCCTCGCCCGCCATCCATTCCAGGCAATATTCGCCCAGCTCGCCGCCAAAGCCCCGCGCCCTGGCATGCAGCCAGAAATGGTGGAAATCGGCCATCCAGCTCCATTGCAGCCCGATCGTACCGAACGGGTGGATATAGCGATCGCCGACCCGCCCCCAATTCTTGAACTCGATGCCAAGCTTCACCGTCGCCTGCGCTTCGGCCATGAAGCGGTCTTCGCGGATCTTCATCAGCTGGTGGAAACCGCGGAAGGTCGGCACGGTGGATTCGCCCACGCCGATGGTGCCGATCGCGTCGGATTCGACCAGTATGATGTCGATCAGCGGTCCCAGATGGCGGACCAGCGCGGTCGCCGTCACCCAGCCCGCGGTGCCGCCGCCCGCAACCACAACCCGCTTCACCACCCGGTCGGACGTCGGAAAATCTGCATGCATGTCGGTCATTCCAGCGGAAGGGAAAACAGGATGGGGCGCTGCATCGGTCAGGCAGCACCGGGCGTGGCGACGGTGCGCGCGCCGGGGTCATCGTCCGGCCCGTCGGCAATCGGGCCGTCCAGCCCCTTCCGGCGTGCCAGCCGGTCGATCGCCGGAACCGTCATCGTCGTCGTCACGATCGTCATCAGCGCCAGCATCGCGAACAGTTCCGGCCCGATGATGCCGCGCTGCAGGCCGATATTGATGACCAGCAATTCCATCAGGCCGCGCGCATTCATCAGCGCGCCGACGGCGAGCGCAGTGACATTGTCCTGCCCGGTCAGCCGCGCCACCGCCCAGCAGGCGCCCCCTTTGGCCAGGATCGATGCCGCCAGGATCGCCAGCGCGACCAGTGCCAGCGACAGGCTGCTCACCATCGTCACCTGCGTATTGAGGCCGGAGACGGTGAAGAAGATCGGCACGAGGAGGCCGATGGTCGTCGGCTCCAGCCTGCGGGCCAGCCCCTGCGACAGGATGCCGCGCGGCATCGCCACCCCCAGCAGGAAGCCGCCGAACACCGCATGCAGCCCGGCCATGTCCATCGCCCACGCGCAACCGCCGAACAGCAGGAGCACGACCAGCAACATGGCCGGCGTGACCCGCCCTTCCCGCTCCGCCCAGCGGGCGAGCGGCGCCAGCAGCCGGCTGCCCAGGAACAGCATGACGATCGCGAACAGCCCGCCGCCGCCCAGCGCCCGGACCGCGACCATCCCATCCGCGCCGATGCAGGCGAGCAGGATCGCCAGGATCGACCAGGCGATCGCATCGTCGATCGCCCCGGCCGACAGCGCCAGCGCGGCCAGCGGCGTGCCGACCAGCCCCCGTTCGCGGATGATCCGCGCCAGCACGGGAAAGGCGGTGATGGAAATGGCGACGCCGATGAACAGGGTCGCCTCGAACGGCGTGACCGTCGGCCCGAACAGCCCCATGGCCGACAGCCAGGGCGTCAGCGCCACCGCGACCAGGAAGGGCGCGATGATGCCGCACAGCGAGACCGCAACGGCGCTGCCCGCCTGAAGATGGAAATGCGCGCGGCGAAAGCCGAGGCCGACCAGGAACATGTAGAGGCCGATGCCGGCCTGCGCGACAAATTGCAGCAGCGGCCGGGTCTCGATCGGGAAGAGCAGCGCCTGGGCCTGCGGCGCCAGCCAGCCAAGCAGCGAGGGACCAAGCAGGATGCCCGCGATCATGTCGCCGATCACCCGTGGCTGGTGCAGGAACCGGCCGACCAGCCAGCCGGACAGGCGACAGGCGCCAAGAATGACGACCATCTGCATCGCCAACGCCGCGCCGACATGGACCAGATCCATGCACCCCTCCTTGCCCCTGTCCGGTGCATGGGAATCCCCGTTCCCCGCATCCGACGCGCTGGACAATGGCAGGATGGCGCGGGGGGACAAGTGTTTTTCGCACCCCGCCGCAAAAAATGGGAGCGCTACCCCCGATCGCGCCGGATCGCGGTCAGATCATCGGGCCGGTTGATATTGGGCAGGACCAGCCCCGGCAGCGTCACGGTGCGCGCATCAATCCGCGCCAGCCAGCCCCGGATCGACCGGTTATTCTCTTCCGCCAGATGGGCGTCCAGTTCGGGCGCCAGCGCGGCCGGCCACCAGCCGAGCAGCTGCTGCCCGTCGAGGATCGCCGCCCGCTCGCCGATCAGCAGCGCGGGCAGGTCGGCCGGATAGAAGGGCATGTCGCAGCCGCTGGTCAGCACGCCGTCAAAGCCGTGGGCTTGCGCATGATGCAGCGCGGCGTTGAGGCCGCCCAGCGGCCCCATGTCCGGCCCCGGCCGGTCGGACAGGCACAGATACCCTTCCTCCGCCCGGCCGCAGATCGCGATCGCGGCGACATGGGGAGAGAGCGCGTCGATCGCATGGTCGATCAGCCGCCGCCCGTCGAGCAGCGCCGCCGCCTTGTCGCTGCCGAAGCGGGTCGCGCGTCCGCCCGCCATTATCGCCCCCAACAGCCTGGCCATGCCCGCCCCTCCTGCCGATCCGGTCCATCCGTTTTGACATTGGCGAGGCACAGGGGCAAGGGTTCGGGCCGATGGCAGGCGCGCCCCGCGCGCCGCCCCTTCCCGGCGAGACCCCGATGCATCTGCATGATTTCGATATCGACCTGTTCCTGCGTGACTATTGGCAGCAAAAGCCGCTGCTGATCCGCAATCCCTGGGCGCAATGGAGCAACCCGCTGGCGCCCGAGGAACTGGCGGGCCTTGCCTGCGAGGAGGGCGTCGAGTCGCGGCTGGTGGTGCAGGCGGACGGCGACTGGAAAATGGAACAGGGGCCGCTGGCCGAGGATCGCTTCGCCGCGCTCGGCGCCAGCCCCTGGACCCTGCTGGTGCAGGCGGTCGATCATCAGGTGCCCGATGTCGCGGCGCTGATCGCCCCGTTCCGCTTCATCCCCGACTGGCGGATCGACGATGTGATGGTCAGCTATGCCAGTGACGGCGGCGGCGTCGGCCCGCATTTCGATCAATATGACGTTTTCCTGATCCAGGGCGCGGGCCGCCGCCGCTGGCGCATCGGCCAGGCGTGCGACGACAGCAGCCCGCTGCGCCCCCATGCCGATCTGCGCCTGCTCGCCGATTTCGACGCGACCGACGAATGGGTGCTGGAGCCCGGCGACATCCTCTATGTCCCGCCCGGCATCGCTCATGATGGTGTCGCGGTGGGCGATGATTGCATGACCTATTCGGTAGGCTTTCGCGCGCCCGCGCGCAGCGAACTGATCGAGGGCTGGACCGATCGCCTGCTCGAAGGGCTGGGGGAGGATGACCGCTATGCCGACCCCGCCTTGGCGCGCCAGGCCAATCCCGGCGAGATCGCGCCGGCCGCGCTGGCCCGGTTGCAGGCGATGGTGCTGGAGCAATTGGGCGATCCCGCCGACTTTGCCCGCTGGTTCGGCGAATATAGCAGCACCCGCAAATATCCCGAGATCGACTGGGCACCCGAGGAAGCGATCGACCCGGCATCCATGCAGGCGCTGGTGGCGGAAGGCGCGCCCCTGCGCCGCAATCCGGCCAGCCGCTTCGCCTTCGTCCGGGCGGAAGACGCCATCATGCTGTTCGTCGATGGCGCGTCGCATGACTGCACCGGCGCCAGCGCGGCGCTGGCGCAGCAATTGTGCGCGGACGACGCGCTGGACCTCGATCCGGCGCTGGCGGGTGATGCTGCCGCGATCGCCCTGCTGGTGCTGCTCCACAATCAGGGCAGCATCGCATTTGAGGATGATGAGGAGGACGACGCATGGGACGACTGATCCTCCTCAACAAGCCCTATGGCGTGCTGTGCCAGTTCAGCCCGGAAGCCAACGGCCCGCCGCGCCCGACCCTGGCCGACTATGTCGACCAGCCTGGCGTCTATCCCGCCGGTCGGCTCGACCTCGACAGCGAGGGACTGCTGCTGCTGACCGATGATGGCCGGCTGCAGGCGCGCATCGCGGACCCGCGCTTCAAGATGCCCAAAACCTATCTGGTCCAGGTGGAGGGCGACCCCGACGATGCGCCGCTGGCGGCGCTGCGGCGCGGCGTGCAACTGAAGGACGGCATGACCCTGCCGGCCGAGGTCGAGCGGATCGACGATCCCGCACTGTGGCCGCGCGACCCGCCGGTGCGGTTTCGCAAGAGTGTTCCCGATTGCTGGCTGCGCCTCACCATCCGCGAAGGCCGCAATCGCCAGGTCCGCCGCATGACCGCGGCGGTCGGCCTGCCGACCTTGCGCCTGGTCCGCTGGCGCATTGGCGACTGGACGATCGACGACATCGCGCCGGGCACTTGGCGCGAGGCGCCGGCGATCCTGCGCCAGGGCCGATAGAAAACGCCTCTCCCGAAGTTCACAGTGTAAACGGACTTTCGGGGCCTTTTGCGCCGGTTTTGCGCCTGCGACGCGCAGGTCGCGCACCTGGCACGCGTCACCTCCAACAGGGTGTGGGTCTATGCGCCGCGCCCGGATCGCCCCCGCCGCGCGCCGCCGAAGCGACACCCACGCACCGGTTGCGCGCCGGGCAGGCGCCGGATGGAGAAGGTGGGTTGGTGAGGAACAGCGCTGTCGCATCGCCAAGGGTAGACCAGAGACGGAGCGAATAGGAAAGCGCACCCCCACAGGTCATCCCGCCCCGCCCGGCAGGGCTGGATTCCCGCTTCAGCCCGATTCCATCTGAAACGATCAGAACGTCCCCTTGACCATATAAGTGAAGGTCGGCCCGATCAGGCGGTCGCGGCTTTCGGTCGACAGGATCGGCGACGCCCCCCGCACGCCTTCATAGATGGTGCGTTCCCGGCGCGAACGGGCGTTCAGCATGTTGCCGACCGTGAAGCGCATGGTCAGCCCCATCACATTCTTGTTCTCGATAAAGGCCGAGGCGAAGACCGGCCCTTCCCAGATACGGTCGACCTGGTTGCGGCGATAGCCGGCCTGCTGGTGCATATAGGATGCTGAAAGGCCCGTCGCCCAACTGGTCGCGGGCACGTCATAGCGGAAATCGCCTTCAAATTCCCAATCGACAAACTCGCTCCAGTTGCGCGTCTGGCCGGTGAAGGGATCCTTCAGCCCCGACGTCTGGTAGACGATCGTGGTGTCGAGCCGCGCCCCCTTCCAGCCGATCGGATCGAGGTTGAGCGTATTGGTCGACACGATCGCCCAGGCCCGTGCCTTGTCGATATTGCCCACGGCCTCGCCGGTCACGCCGACGGGGATGATATCGACGCGGTCCTGAACGTCGCGATAGATGAACTCCAGCTTGGTAGAGCCCCATCGGCCCAGCCGCTTGTTCATCTCGGCGGTCCATGACCAATCCTGCTGCGGTCGCAGATCGGCATTGCTGGCATTCTGGTTATTGTCGTCGAGGAAGGCGCGCGCCAGAAAATCATAGAAATCGAGCTGCAGCACGCGCCGTTCCAGCTTGGCCGACAGATCGAAGCTTTTGGTCGGCTTCCATGCCAGGGAGATCGACCCCTTGGGCCGGTCGAACACGCGGGTGATACCGGCCGGACCGGTCTGGGCGATCCGGGAGTGCTCGGCGCCCAGCGCGACCTGCACCGACAGCGACTTGGCCAGCGGGCGCCCGAAGCTCAATATCGCTTCATAACGATCTTCCTTCACGCCGCCGCTCGCCTCGGGGAAAGGCTGCGAGGTGAAGCCGCCCTCGATCGGATCGAACGTGCCGAGAGAGGCGAGATTGTCGAGCGAATTATAGGCAGCCTCCGCCGCCAGCTGCCAGTCGCCGCCCAGCATCTTCCAGCTATATTCGCCGCGCGCGATGGTTTCCTCCAGCGTGCCGACCTGGGCATAGCGATCGCCGCTCGCGGCGCGGCCATCCAGCGGCGTGTCGATCACTTCCGAAGAATAGGGTTCATGGCTGCGCCGTTCGAGGCCGATCAGCTTGAGCCGGCCGGGTCCGGCGGCGAATTCGAAATCGCCGCTAAACTGATAATTCCAGCTGTCATTATCCTCGCTGATCCGGCGCAGACGGTCGGGATAGACCGGCGATCCGGTCCGTTCGCTGCGTTCCCGATAATGATGCCAGATCTGCTGATAGCTCGCGCCGAAATGGGCGATCGAACTGCCCGGCCCGTCCCAGGTGAACTGCCCCGAAATCTTCGGCGCATCATGATTCGACGTCCACACATCGTCACGCAGTTCGATCGCATCGCCGCTGCGCCCGCGGATCACCGTCTGGCCACCGGCAGCGCTGCGCCGCGCCTCGTCATTGTTGAGTGCCACCTCATATTGCAGCGCGCCGGTGCTGCCGCTGACCGAGACATTGCCCCGCGTGTAAAGTTCGTCGGCAAAATGCGCCCGCATCACCGGCCGCCACTCGAACTGGCCCGACGTGCGGCTGGCCTTGTAGGTCAGATTGGCCACCTGGCCGCTCAGCCCCGGTATATCCAGGCTGGCGCCATCGACAATCTCGATACGCTCGACATTGGCGGCCGGAATACGGGTGAGCTGGGTTTCCAGATCGTCCGATTTGTTGGATGGGCGCGCGCCGTTGAACAGCACATTGCTGGTCGCCTGGCCCAGGCCGCGCCGTTCCTGGCTTTCCTTGATCGCAAAACCCGGCACCCGCAACAACATGTCCCAGGCATTGCGCGGGGCAAAGCGCTGGAAATCGGCCCGCGTATAGACGGCCCGTTCGGCCGGACGGTTGGCGGTCGGATTGTCGATGATGGTCGGCTGCGTTTCGTCGCCGGGCGCGGTCGCATTCTGCGCGCGCACTGCCGATGAAGCCAGCGCCGCCCCGATGGCGACGGCTGTTGCATGAATCTTGATCTGCATTCCCCTCTTCGCGCCGCTGCCTTGTATCGACAGCTGCACGCTCCCCCTGATGTGCCTATGCGGACCGAACAGCCGCTCTTGCCTGAGTCAGGCCCGGTCCTGCTCCGCTGCTGCTGGCGGTATTTTCAGGCCATCGCACCAGCGGATCGACGAACAACATTGCGACGACGACAAATGTAGTTGTGGGCGCTCCACTCAGCGACACGGCGCCCCTTCACCCGTCCCGTTCGCGCGCCTTGACCTTGCGGACCTCGGCCAGCTGGCCCATCAGGATGGTCAGCGCGTCGCGTTCCGCTTGCGGCAGATCCCTCGTCTCGAAATGGCGGATCAGCACTTCGAGCGCATCGCCGATCCGGCCGATCTGCCGGCCATAGCTGCCGACCTCGTTCAATACCGTGCGCTCTATGTCCGGGCGCGCCGTCTGGCCGAGCGCGATATTGATGAGGCCGACCTGACCGCCGCTCTGCGTCCAGGTCAGGGGATTGATCGCCTGCCACAGTCGTTCGGGGGCCAAAGCCATGCTGAAGGGGGCTGCGCTGAAGGGTTCCATGCCGTGCTCCTTGTCGGGGAAGGATGACGGAGGCGAAGCCTGCCATGGGCGCCGCATCGGGGCAAGATGCTGTCCTACAGCAGCCCACTTTGCTATCCTTGCCACCCGGTTGCCGACTTTTCGATAGGATCGGCCGGGCGCAAGAAAATGTCAGAATGTGCGGGAAATGTGCGAAGTTAAGCGGATGATTTCCAACAAGGGACGCTTTTGCGTGGCCGGCCGGATGGCCGCGCCACTGGATTGCCGCCCGTCATGCCCTAAATAGCGACAAATGCCCCCAGCCACGCCCGATTCCACGCCCCTTCCGCCCGCCTGGGCCACGCTGCGGCGCTTCATCCCCTATCTCTGGCCGGCCGATGCGCCCGCGCTGCGCCGCCGTGTCGCGGTGGCGCTGGCGCTGGTCGCGCTGGCCAAGGTCGTCACCCTCGCCATGCCCTTCGCCTACAAGGGCGCGATCGACCGGATGGCGCCGGGGCTGGAGCCGGCCGCCGGCCTCGCCATGGCGCTGGTCGTCGCCTATGCCGGCGCGCGCTTTGGCGGCGTGTTGTTCGACAATCTGCGCAACGCCATTTTTGAGAAGGTCGGGCAGGAAGCAGGCCGGCGTCTGGCCGACGATGTCTTCGTCCATCTCCACCGCCTGTCGCTGCGCTTCCATCTCGACCGGCGCACCGGCGCCGTCACCAAGATCGTCGAGCGCGGCACGAAAAGCATCGACACGATGCTCTATTTCCTGCTGTTCAACATCGCGCCCACGGTGCTGGAACTGCTCGCCGTCTGCGCCATCTTCCTGGTGAAGTTCGGCCCCGGCCTGGTCGCTGCGACGCTGGCCATGGTCGCCCTCTATATCTGGTTCACGCGGTTCGTCACCGAATGGCGCAACCAGTTGCGCCGCGACATGGTGGACATGGACACCGGTGCCGTCGCCCACGCCGTCGACAGCCTGCTGAATTTCGAGACGGTCAAATATTTCGGCGCGGAGGAGCGCGAGGCGCGGCGCTACGGCACCGCCATGCGCCGCTATGCCAAGGCGGCGGTAAAGTCGGAAAACAGCCTCGCCTGGCTCAATATCGGCCAGTCGCTGATCACCAATCTGATGATGGGCGGGGCGATGGCCTATACCGTCTGGGGCTGGAGCCGGGGGCAATTTTCCACCGGCGACGTGGTGCTGGTGAACACGCTGTTGTCGCAGCTGTTCCGCCCGCTCGACCTGCTCGGCATGGTCTATCGCACCATCCGCCAGGGCCTGATCGACATGGAGGCGATGTACAAGCTGATCGATACCGAGACGGAGGTGGCGGACGCGCCCGGCGCCCCGGCGCTGCAGGTGGCGGGCGGCGCGGTTCGCTTCGACGCTGTCCGCTTCGGCTATGATCCCGAACGCGAAATCCTCCATGGCGTCAGCTTCGCGGTGCCGGCGGGCAAGACGCTGGCCATCGTCGGCCCATCGGGCGCGGGCAAGTCGACCATCGCCCGCATCCTGTTCCGCTTCTATGATATCCAGGGCGGCACCGTGTCGATCGACGGGCAGGATATCGCCGCCGTGACGCAGGCCTCGCTGCGCGCCGCGATCGGCATCGTGCCGCAGGACATGGTCCTGTTCAACGACACGGTCGGCTATAATATCGGCTATGGCCGCGAAGGCGCGAGTCAGGATGAGATCGAGGCGGCGGCCAAGGCGGCTTCGATCCATGATTTCATCATGAGCCTGCCGCAGGGCTATGACACCCGCGTCGGCGAACGCGGCCTCAAGCTGTCGGGCGGCGAGAAACAGCGGGTCGCCATCGCCCGCACGCTGCTGAAAGACCCGCCGGTGCTGGTGCTGGACGAAGCGACCAGTGCCTTGGACAGCCGCACCGAGACCGAAATCCAGACCGTGCTGCGCGACATCAGCCGCAAGCGTACGACATTGGTGGTGGCCCATCGCCTGTCGACCGTGGTCGATGCCGACGAGATCATCGTGCTCGACGCCGGCCGCATCGTCGAGCGCGGCCGCCATGCCGATCTGGTCCGCGCCGACGGCCTCTACGCCACCATGTGGGCGCGCCAGGCGACCGAGCGCGATGACATGGGACAGGAGCCGGGGATCGAGGACATGTTCGAGGTCGCCCCCCAATAAATGGTCAGCACTCGCTGATCTGGGCCAGCGGATCGAGCCGAGCCTGCCAGCCCAGCCGCGCCAGTTCGGGCGTGTCGGCGACCGCCTCAGGACGGCCCAGGCACAGCAGGGCGGCGAAAGTCCAGTTTTCGGGCACCGCCAGCGTCCGACTGACAAAGGCCGGATCGAGGATGGATACCCAACCGAGCGCCAGCCCGCGCGCCCGCGCGGCGAGCCACAGCGTGTGGATCGCCAGCACCACCGAATGGAGCCGGGTCTGCGGCATGGTCGCCGCGCCCAGCCCCGCGCCGGCCGATGTCGCATCGTCGCAGAAGACCGCGATGATCTCCGGCGCCTCGCCCAGCCCGTGCAGCTTCAGCGCGCGATAGGCGTCATGCCGGGTCGCGTCGGCGATCTGGCTGGTGGCCCGCTCCCGCTCGGCATCGACATGATCGGCCAGCACATCACGCAGCGCCGGCGTCTTCACCCGGACAAAGCGCCAGGGCTGGCTGTTGCCGACCGAGGGTGCCAGTTGCGCCAGCGTCAGCAGTTCCAGCACCATCGCCTCGTCCAGCGGATCGGTGCGGAAATGGCGCACGTCGCGGCGCCAGGTCAGCAGCTCCGTCAGCGTCGCGCAGAAATCGGGATCGAAGGCCTGCATCAGAACTCGATGCCGGCCTGCGCCTTCACCCCACTGCGGAAGGGATGTTTGATGAGGGTCATTTCGGTGACCAGGTCAGCCGCCTCGATCAGCGCCTCGGGCGCGTTGCGACCGGTGACGACGACATGCTTCATCGCGTCCTTGGCGGTCAGCACCGACAGCACCTCGTCCAGCGGCAGATAGTCGTAGCGCAGCACGATATTCAGCTCATCGGCCAGCACCATCGCATAATCGGGGTCGGCGACCATGCGCTTCACCTCGTCCCACGCTTCGCGGGCCAGCGCGATGTCGCGGCTGCGATCCTGGGTGTTCCAGGTGAAGCCCTCACCCATCGGCTTGAACTCGATCTGCTCGGGGAAAGCATCGAACACCACCTTTTCGCCGGTGGTCATCGCGCCCTTCACGAACTGGACCACGCCGACCTTGCGGCCATGGCCGATCATGCGCACGACCATGCCCAGCGCCGCCGTGGTCTTGCCCTTGCCCTTGCCGGTATGGACGATCAGCAGGCCCTTTTCCTGGGTCTTGGTCGCCATGATCTTGTCATGGGCGGCCTGCTTCTTCTTCATCTTTTCCGCATGCTGTTCGTCGGTGCGTTCGACCATCATCACTCTCCTGCAAGCTGGGCGAGCAGCATGCCCGCGCTGTTGGACTTGGGTTTCCACAGGCCGCGTTCCAGCGCCTCGGCCAGCCGGGCGGCAGTCTCACGCAGGGCGGCGGGGTTGGCGTCGGCCATGAAGGCGCGCACGGCGTCGTCCTCGATGAAGGCGGCATGGACAGCGTCGAAATGATGGTCGCGCACCGCATGGGTGGTGGCGGCGAAGGCGAAGAGATAGTCGACCGAAGCGGCGATCTCGAACGCGCCCTTGTAGCCATGGCGCATCACGCCGGCGATCCATTTGGGGTTGGTGACGCGGGCGCGCACGATGCGGCCGATCTCATCCTCCAACGTGCGGATCAACGGCCGCTCCGGGCGGCTATGGTCGTTATGATAGCTGAGCGGCCGGGTGCCTTTCAGATGTTCGATGGCGGCAGCAATGCCCCCTTCGAACTGATAATAATCGTCGCTGTCGAGCAGGTCATGCTCGCGATTATCCTGATTCTGGACGACCGCATCGGCCTGGGCCAGGCGGGTGGCGAACAGGCTGCGTTCGCTGTCGCCCTCGACCCCCGCGCCATAGGCATAGCCGCCCCAGTCGAGATAGACGTTCGCCAGGTCGGCGCGGCTGTGCCAGATTTTCTCGTCGATCATCGCCTGCAGTCCTGCGCCATAGGCGCCGGGCTTCGATCCGAACACGCGGGCGCCGGCGCGGCGCGCGGCCTCCGCCGCATCGGCGCCCTCCGCCACCAGCGCCGCCTGTTCGGCGCGATGCCGGGCGGCGGCGGGATTATCCTCGTCCGGCTCATCGAGCGCCATCACCGCGCGGGCGGCGCTGTCGATCAGGTCGATCTGTTCGGGAAAGGCGTCGCGGAAGAAGCCGGAGACGCGCAATGTCACGTCGACGCGCGGCCGACCCAACTCGGCCAGCGTCATCATCTCGAAGCCGACGACCCGCCCCGAACTCCATTCCCAGCGCGGCCGCACGCCCATTAGTGCCAGTGCCTGCGCAATATCGTCACCGCCGGTGCGCATGTTCGCCGTGCCCCAGGCGGACAGGGCGATGGCGCGGGGATAGTCGCCTTCGCGCTGAAGATAATCGTCGACCAGCAATTGCGCCGATCGCTGGCCCAGATCCCAGGCCACGGCGGTCGGCACCGCGCGGGTATCGACCGAAAAGAAATTGCGCCCGGTCGGCAGCACGTCGGGCCGCCCCCGCGTCGGCGCGCCCGATGGCCCCGGCAGCACAAACCGTCCGTCGAGCCCGGCCAGCAGGGCCGCCGCCTCACGCGGGCCACAGGCGTCGACGCGCGGCGCCAGATCATCGGCGATCGCCGCCAGCACGGCAGCACTGGCCGGGCCGACCGGCGCCGCGCCGTCGACCAGCGCCGCCGCCAGCAGCTCCAGTCGCTCGACCATGTCGCCATGGGTGCGCCAAGGGTCTGTGGATAAGTCCGCCAGCGGGGCCGGACGCAGCCCATGCCATGGCGCCCCCAGCACGCAATCGAGCGGATCGAAACCCAGCCCCAGATCATCGGCCAGCGCGCGCAGCAAGGACGCCTGCCCCGGATGATCCAGACCGCGCGGCGTGCGCGCCAGCGCGATCAGCAGGTCGCGCCGCAGCCGCCCGTCCGGCGAAGCGGTGAAGACATGCAGCCCGTCGCGGATCTGCAATTCCTTGAGCTCGCACAGATAATTGTCGATCGCGGCAAGCGCGTCGTCATCGTCGCCGGCGGCCCCCGCATCCTTGTCCAGCCCCTGGCTGCGGGCGAGGTCGATGATATCGCGGCGCAGCCGGTCGAGCCGGCGCGGGTCCATGCCGGCGGCGAGATAATATTCATCCACCAGCGCTTCGAGCTGCTTGAGCGGCCCATAGCTTTCCGCCCGCGTCAGCGGCGGGGTCAGATGGTCGAGGATGACGGCGCCGATGCGGCGCTTGGCCTGCGTTCCCTCGCCCGGATCATTGACGATGAAGGGATAGAGTTGCGGCACCGGCCCGGCGCAGATTTCGGGGAAGCAATCGGCCGAAAGCGACACCGCCTTGCCCGGCAGCCATTCCAGATTGCCATGCTTGCCGACATGGACCAGCGCCTGCGCGCCGAAATCCTGCGCCAGCCAGACATGGAAGGCGAGATAGGCGTGCGGCGGCGGCAGCGCGGGATCATGATAGCTGCTCTTGGGATCGATATTATAGCCACGCGCCGGCTGCACCGCGATCGCGACATGGCCGAAGCGATGGACGGCGAGGCGAAAGGCGCCGTCCCGCACGAAGGGGTCGGCCTCCGGCGGCCCCCAACGATCGACCATGGCGTCCCGCGCGCTGGCCGGCAGAGCGGCAAGGGCGGCGCGATAGACATCGAGCGACAGGCTGACCTCGCCCGGCCGATCGATCGACGCCCAGTCATTGGTGACGCCGCCGGTCATCAGCCGCATCAGCGCGGCGCCGTCGCGCGGGGCGTCGCCGATCGCATAGCCGGCCTCGCCCAGCCGGCACAGGATCGCTGCGGCGCTGGCCGGCGTGTCGAGGCCAACGCCATTGCCGATCCTTCCGTCGCGATTGGGATAATTGGCGAGCACCAGCGCGACCCGGCGCTCGGCCGGCGCGGCGCGGCGCAGCGCCGCCCAGTTGCGTGCCAGATCGGCGACGAAGGCGACCCGGTCGGGTGCCACCCGCGGCACGACGATGCCGCACTGGGTCCGCGCGTCGAACCGCTCGGCCGCCTTGAAGGCGACGGCGCGGGTGAAGAGGCGCCCGTCCACTTCGGGCAGGGCGACATTCATCGCCAGGTCGCGCGGGCCAAGGCCGCGGGCGGACCCGCGCCAGCTGCCTTCCTCGACGCCGGCAAAGGCGGTCTGCAGGATCGGGCAGTCGGCCTGTTCCAAGATGCCCGGCACGCGCGGCTCGGACGAAGAGGAGGCGGCGAAGCTGGTCGCATTGACGATAATGTCGGGCGCGATGTCGGCCAGCAGTCCGCCGAGCCAGTCGCGCACGAACGGCTCACGCAACGCACGCACATGCACGGCGGCGACATTGAAGCCGCGCGCGCCAAGCGCCGCCACCATCGCATCGACCGCGCGCAGCGTGCCGGCCACCACCAAAGCGCGATAGAAGATCAGCAGCGCCACCGGCCGCCCCTCGACCCAGGTTGCGCGCAGCTCCGCCACGCCGGGCCGGTCATGGCCAGGCAGGTAGAGGCCGGCGTCGGCGATCGGCAGCGGATGGTCGGGCTCGCCCGCATCCGCGCCGGTCAGCCGGGCGGCGCAGCGCAGGAAGGAGAGCGCATTGGCGGTGCCGCCCTGGCGCAGATAGTCGCGCAACTGCTCGCGCATCGCTGCCGGCACGGTGGAGGCCAGATCCAGCGCGGGATCGCCCTCGCGCCCGTCGGCGATCGCGGCGAAGGCGATGCCGCGTTCGCGCGCGACCTGCGCAATCTCGTCCACGCCATAGGGCCAGTAGCTTTTGCCGCCGAGCAGGATGACGCAGACGAAGCGCGCGTTAGCAATCACCTTCTCGACATAGAGGTCGACCGAATAGGGGTGTTTGAGCTGTAGCAGATTGGCCAGCCGCACGCTCGGCGCATCATCGGGCAGGCGCGCGGCGGCAGCGGCGAAACAGGCCAGGTCGCTGTCCGCCACGGTCAGGATGACGATGTCGCCGGGCGGCTGATCGAGGTCGATCGCCTCCTCGCCGTCGCTGATCGTTCCCGGCGTGGCGGACAGAAGATGCATCAGCCGAGCACGGCCTGGATGTCGGCCTCGATCGCGGCGCGGTCCAGCCCCTTCTGGCCGATCACCACCATCTGGGTGCGGCGCGCTTCATCCGCCTGCCAGGGGCGGTCGAAGAAATGCTGGATGCGCGGGCCGACCGCCTGCACCACCAGCCGCATCGGCTTGCCGGCGACCGCAACCATGCCCTTGACGCGCAGCACATCATGGGTGGCAATCAGCGCGGACAGCGCCTGTACCAGCGTGTCGGGATCGGCAACGGCAGCGCCGCTGACGACGAAGCTGTCGAAATCATCATGGTCATGATCCTCGCCCTCCGCCTCATGGTGCGAGGGGCGCGCATCGAGATCATCCTCCGCCGCCGCGACGATGCCCAGCAGCGCGCCGATGTCGACCGCGCCATGCGCGGCGCGGACGATCTTCACGCCGGGCCGCGTTTCGGCATCGACCTGCGCCTCGACCGCGGCCAGCGTGTCGGCATCGACCAGGTCGCTCTTGTTCAGCACCACCATGTCGGCGCAGGCAAGCTGATCCTCGAACAATTCCTCCAGCGGGCTGTCATGGTCCAGATTGGGGTCGGCGGCGCGCGCTGCGGCCAGGGCGGCCTCGTCCGTGGCAAAACGGCCGGCGGCGACCGCATCGGCATCGATCAACGCGACGACGCCGTCCACCGTGGCGCGGGTGCGGATGTCGGGCCACTGGAACGCCTTGACCAGCGGCTTGGGCAGGGCCAGCCCAGAGGTTTCGATGATGATATGGTCGGGCGGGCTCGGCCGGTCGAGCAGCGCGGTCATGGTTGGCAGGAAATCGTCGGCTACGGTGCAGCAGATGCAGCCATTGGCCAGTTCGACGATATCCTCTTCAGGGCAGGCGGCGTCATTGCAGCCCTTCACCAGCTCGCCGTCGACGCCGACATCGCCAAATTCGTTGATGATGAGGGCGAGGCGGCGCCCCTTCGCATTTTCCAGCAGATGGCGGATCAGCGTGGTCTTGCCCGCGCCCAGGAAGCCGGTGATGACGGTGGTCGGAATCTTGGCAGATGCAGTGTTGGCCATGACAAATACTCGCGCGCCGGAGCAACCGGGGCGGGAGCGAACCGGGCGCGCACGCACGGCCGGCCCGCATCGCGGACGGGCGCTTGTTCGCCCGCAGACGCGTGACCGCGCGGCTCCAGCCGCCAACCTGTCGCTCAGACGGAACACCGTGCCCCGGCCATCCCCTGGACCAAAGCAAGAGCGACCTAAACGCCGGCAGGTCTCCTGGCTTGCGGGTCATAGCGGGAGGAACGGCCTTCCCAGGCCTCGCAGGATTTAGCGTCCGGCCCAGTGGCTGCTGATCCCGCATCGGGGACAGCTTTGTTCATCACGCTCGCCGCTCACAGTTGCAGGGACAGCTGCGGACTTGGATGCCATGGCATCCGCACCGCCTTCCCATTTTAAGCCCCCGTGGGGGCACCGGCGCGATCATGTCGGGACGATGCGAAGCGCCGTCCCTGGGCCGGTTCCTAGTCGCTTTGGGCAGCGGTGACAATCCAGCCATCGGCGATGGCAAGTGGCCAGGACGTAAGGCGCTGGCCGACACAGGGTCCACCGACACAGACACCATCGTCGCGACGGAACAGGGCGCCGTGCCAGCTGCATCTGATATGGCTGCCGTCCGGGGTCAGATAATCGTCCAGCTGCTGCGCCAGCGGCAGGCCTGCATGGGGGCATTGGTCGACAAAGCCGCTGACCTGATCGCCATCCCGCACGGCAAAGCCATGGAAGCGGCCGGCCCGCATCTGCAGCACGAAATTGCGCGCCTTGCCGTCGATGATCTGCTCGATCGGGCAGAGGCGCACGTCCGCCGGCGTCGTGAACAGGCGCGTGTCACTATCGCTCATGCGTCGGCGTCGGGCTGGCGATCGGGGTGCGCGGCGGCAAAGGCGGGGAGCGCGCATGCCGCCGCGTCCACGGCGCACAGCCGCGGAAAGGGCGTCAGGTCGACGCCGAAGCGCCGGGCATTGTAGAGCTGGGGCACGATATGGCAGTCGGCGAAACTCGGGCTGTCCCCGAAGGCAAAGCGGCCGCAATGGCGGGCGACCAGTGTTTCGAGCGCGGTGAAGCCGTCGCCGATCCAGCGCGCGATCCAGCCACTGACCTGATCCTCGCTGGCGCCAAAATCCTGCCGCAGCGCCTGCAATATGCGCAGATTGCCGAGCGGATGGATATCGCAGGCGATGATGCCGGCCATGGCACGGACGATCGCGGCATCGCCGGGATCGGCGGGCAGCAAGGGCGGCTGCGGCCAGCGCGCCTCGATCCATTCCAGGATCGCGCCGCTCTGCGTCAGCACGGTGTCGCCCGCGACCAGCGCGGGCACCAGCCCCTGTGGCGCGAGCGCCCGATAGTCGGGTGCCCGCTGCGCGCCGCTGCGCAGATCATGGGTGACCTGCGCATAGTCGAGGCCCTTCAGGGCCAGCGCAATCCGCACACGATAGCTCGCGCTCGATCGCCAATAGCCATGAAGGATGAGGTCGCTCATCGCGCCGGCACGATCATCGCGCGGCATTCGCCAAAGCCGATCGACACATGGCCGGGGACCGACGCAGTGGCGCGCAATGTCACCTCGTCGCCATCCTCCAGGAAGCAGCGCGTCTCGCCCGATGGCAGACTGATCGGCTCGCGCCCGCCGCTGCTGATTTCCATCAGGCTGCCATAGCCATCGCGCGTCGGGGCGGAGATCGTGCCGCTGCCCAACAGATCGCCCGGCATCAGGTTGCAGCCATTGGAGGCATGATGGGTGACGATCTGGCTGACGGTCCAGTACATGTTGCTCGCCGGCCCCTGGCTCAGCCGCATCGGCGGCTGGCCTGCGTCGCGCATCGCCTGGGTCGAGAGATAGACTTCCAAGGTCAGCGCCAGCGCACCATGAGCCTGATCATCGGCATCGCTGAGATAAGGCAACGGCGCCGGGTCGCCTTCGGGCCGGGGCGGCTGGGCGATGCGGAACGGCGCCAGCGCCTCGGGCGTCACCACCCAAGGCGAAATGGTCGAATGGAAATTCTTGGCCAGGAAGGGCCCGAGCGGCTGATATTCCCACGCCTGGAAATCGCGCGCCGACCAGTCGTTGAGCAGGCAGAAGCCGGCGACATGATCGGCCGCCTCGCCGATCGGGATCGGGCTGCCCAGATCATTGCCGGCACCGATCCACACGCCCAGTTCCAGCTCATAGTCGAGCCGGGCAGTCGGGCCGACCACCGGCACATCGGCTTCGGGCGGCTTGCGCTGGCCGCGCGGACGGACCAGCGGCGCGCCCGACGGGCGGATCGAGGACGCCCGGCCATGATAGCCGATCGGCACATATTTATAATTGGGCAGCAGCGGATTTTCGGGCCGGAACTGACGGCCGATATTGTTGGCGTGATGGATGCCGACATAGAAGTCGCTATAGTCGCCGATCCGCGCCGGCAGGTGCAGCATGCAATCCGCCGCCCAGTGCAGCAGCGGCTCGACCGCGGGGCGATGGGCCGGGTCCGACAGCAATATGCTGATCCGGCGGCGCAGGGCGCCCCGCTCCGCCACCGGCAGCGCCATCAGGGCATTGAGCTGCCCTTCCAGCAGCGGCGCGCAATCGATCAGTCCGGCGCCAACACAGGCGGCCAGGTCCAATATGGCGTCGCCGATCGCGACACCGGCGCGCGGCGAAGCTCCTGCGGACGAAAACAGGCCATAAGGCAGATTCTGGATCGGGAAGTCGCCATGATCCTGCGCGCTCGCAACCCAGCTGGTGCGGGCGGGATCATGGGTTTCGTCTATGTGCCAATAGCTCATGGGGTCTCGTTCATCGGGGGAAGCTGGGCCTTGCGGAAGCCGGACCAGCAATCATCATAATCGGGTTGCAGCAGCGGGCTTTCCATCGCCCAGCGCGTCGGGCGCAGCACCATCCGGCTTTCGAACATGAAGGCCATGGTGTCGGCGATCCGCTGGGGCGCCAGGTCTGCGGCGATCGCCTTGTCATAGCTCGCCCGGTCGGGGCCATGGCCGGCCATGCCATTGTGCAGCGACGCGCCGCCGGGCGCGAAGCCGCCCGCCTTGGCATCATATTCGCCATGGATCAGCCCCATCAGCTCGCTCATCACATTGCGATGGAACCAGGGCGGCCGGAATGTGTCCTCCGCCACCATCCAGCGCGGCGGGAAGATGACGAAGTCGATATTGGCGGTGCCCGGCGTCTCGCTCGGCGAGGTCAGCACCGTGAAGATCGACGGATCGGGATGGTCGAAACTGACCGTGTTGATCGTGTTAAAGCGGGTGAGGTCATAGCGCAGCGGCGTCAGATTGCCGTGCCAGGCGACGACGTCGAACGGGCTATGGTCCAGCATAGTTATCCACAGCCGTCCCATGAACTTCTGTATCAGGGCGAATGGCCGCTCGACATCCTCATAGGCCGCGACCGGCGCCTCGAAATCGCGCGGGTTTGCCAGGCCATTGGCGCCGATCGGGCCGAGATCGGGCAGGCGGAAGGGCGCGCCGTAATTTTCGCAGACATAGCCGCGCGCCGCGCCCTCGGTCAGCTCGACCCGAAAACGGACACCGCGCGGGATCAGCGCGATCTGCAACGGCGCGACGTCGATCACGCCCAGCTCAGTGACGATGCGCAGCGCTCCCTGCTGCGGCACGATCAGCATCTCGCCATCGGCGCAGACGAAGGCGCGGTCGATCATCGACGCGGTCGCGGCATAGAGATGCACGGCGCAACCCTGGCCCGCCGCGACATCGCCATTGCCGGCATAGCTGGTGAGGCCGTCGATGAAATCGACATCATCCGCAGGCAGCGGCAACGGATTCCAGCGCAGCCGGTTCGGCGATGGCGGCACCTCGTCAAATGGCGCGTTGCGCAGCAAGGCTGCAGCATCATAGGGCGCGAACGGCGGATGCGCCGCCGCCGGCCGCATGCGATAGAGCCAGCTGCGCCTATTCTCCGCTCGCGGCGCGGTGAAGGCGGTGCCGGACAATTGCTCGGCATAGAGGCCATAGGGCACGCGCTGGGGCGAATTGCGCCCCACCGGCAGCGCGCCGGCCACCGCTTCGGTCGAGAAATGATTGCCGAAGCCGCTCATCATCCGGGGCGGCGCGTCACTCATCGACGGTGATCACGCCGCGACGGATCTGGTCCAGCTCAATCGATTCATAGAGGGCCTGGAAATTGCCATTGCCAAAACCCTCATTGCCCTTGCGCTGGATGATCTCGAAGAAGATCGGGCCGAACATCGTCTCGGTAAAGATCTGCAGCAAGATGCCCTCCTCGCCGACATTGCCGTCGATCAGAATGCGGTTGCGCTTGAGACGTTCCAGATCCTCGCCATGGCCCGGCACGCGCTGGTCGACCAGTTCATAATAGGTCTCGATCGTGTCCTGCAGCCGCACCCCGCGCGCGCGCAGCTGCTCGACCGTGTCATAGATATTGGCGGTGGTCAGCGCGATATGCTGGATACCCTCGCCATTATAGTCGCGGATGAACTCTTCGATCTGGCTCTTGTCGTCCTGGCTTTCGTTCAGGGGAATGCGGATCGCCTTGTCCGGGGCGATCATCGCCTGGCTGAACAGGCCGGTCGCCTTGCCCTTGATATCGAAATATTTCTGCTCCTCAAAACCGAAGAGAGTGCGGTAAAATTCGCTCCACACCCGCATCTGACCGCGCTTCACATTGTGGGTCAGATGGTCGAGCAGGTCGAGGCCGACATTGTTGCGCGCTTCGGCTTCCCGCCAGCCGGGATATTCGGCCCAGTCGGCATAGGGATCGCCGCCATCGGGCATGAAATAGAGATAGGAACCGCCAATCCCCTGGATCACGGTGTCATTCTCGTCCGTCGGCTTGCCGCCATGGTCGAGCGCCCAGCGCAGCGCCGCATCGGGATCGGCAACGCGAAAGGCCATGGCGCTGGCCGATGGGCCATGTTCGCCACGGAATGCAGCAACCCGCCCGGCATCGTCGCGATTGAGCATCAGGTTGATCCGCCCCTGCTTGTAGCGGGTGATGTTCTTGGTCGGGTGCCGGTGGGTCGCGGTGAAGCCCAGCTGCTCGAACTGGGCGGCCATCTTCTCGGGCTCGGGCGAGGTGAATTCGACGAATTCGAAGCCGTTGAGGCCCAGCGGGTTGGCGGGATCGATGGTCATGACGGGTTCCTCAGGCAGAAGGCAGATGCGGCGAAAGGCCGGCGACAAAGGCGGGGATGGTGTCGAGCCGCAGCCCGGCAATGTTGATGCGGCCATTGCCGGCCATGTAGATGCCATGGTCGGCGCGCATCGCGGCGACGGCGGCTGGCGTGACCGGCAGCATCGCGAACATGCCGCGCTGGCCGGCAATGGCGGCGAGCTGCGGATGGGCCGCCGCCAGCGCGGTGCGCAGCGCATTGATGCGGGTGCGCATCTGGTCCAGCTCGTCCGTCCATTGCGCGCGCATCGCCGGCCGTTCCAGGATGGTGCGCACGATCGCCGCGCCATGATCGGGCGGCATCGACCAGATGCCGCGCGCCAGCGCGACGATGTTGGAAAAGGCGAGCGTGGTCAGCGCGGCATTCGCCCCCTGCACCCACAGCGCGCCCACCCGCTCGCGATAGAGGCCGAAATTCTTGTCGCAGCTATAGGCGACCAGCGCATCGGGCACCGCGGCCAACATCTGCCGCGTGGCGGCGGCGTCCGCCTCCAGCCCGTCGCCCAGCCCCTGATAGGCGAGGTCGATGAAGGGGATCAGGCCGCGCGCCGCGCACAGATCGGCAATCGCCGCCCATTGTTCGGCACTGAAATCGACGCCGGTCGGATTGTGGCAGCAGCCATGGAGCAGCAGCACGTCGCCGGCCTGCGCCGCGGCCAGATCGGCCAGCATCGCGTCGAAATCGACCGCGCCGGCACCATCCAGGAAACGGTGCGACGCCAGCGCCAGCCCGGCCTCGCGGAAGATCGGCGCATGATTGGGCCAGGTCGGATCGCCGATCCACACGGTGGCGCCGGGCCGGGCGCGGGCGATGAGGTCGGCGCCCAGCCGCAGCGCGCCGGTGCCGCCGGGCGTCTGCACACCGGCGATCCGGTCGGCCCCTGCCAGCGGACCAAAGACGATGCCGGCGAGCAGGTCGACAAAGCCCGTGTCACCCTCCGGCCCGAGATAGGATTTGCTCCCCTGCTCGGCCAGCAGCACCGCCTCGGCCGCCTTCACCGCGTGCATCACCGGGGTCGCGCCCGCTTCGTCGCGATAGACGCCGACGCCCAGGTCAATCTTGTCGGCGCGCGGATCGGCGCGATATTGCGCGATCAGCCCCAGCAGCGCGTCGGGCGCCTGGCGATCGAGCGCACCGAACAGGGACCGGCCGGGCGCCGGGGCAAGAAGGGTCGTGTCTGTCATAGAACCTCAGGAGCGCGGGCACGGGCATAAGCCTGGGTGCCACGGGTGTAGATGATGTCGGTGTCGGCGATCGCGTCGGTCGCGAAATCGGGCTGTCCTGTCAGCTCCGCATAAAGCGGGGCGAAGTCGGTCTCGACCGTCTGGCGCAGCAGATCCTCGAAACTGTCGATGACGAAATAGCTCTGCTGATAATCGTCGATGCGATAGCGGGTGCGCATCAGCCGCTTGAGGTCGAAGCCCAGGCGATGGGGCGAGGGATCGTCGAGCGCGAAGACGGATTCGCCATAGGAGGAGACGATGCCCGCGCCATAGAGGCGCAGCCCCTCGGGTCGGCGGATCAGGCCGAACTCGACCGTATACCAGTAGAGCCGGGCCAGCCGCTCGATCGCGCCCAGATTGGCGGCGCGCAGGCCGCCCTGGCCATAGGCCTGCATGTAATCTGCGAAGACCGGATTCGCGAGCAGCGGCACATGGCCGAAGACATCGTGGAAAATGTCCGGCTCCTGCAGATAATCGATCTGCTCAGGCGTGCGGATGAAGCGGCCGGCGACGAAGCGGCGATTGGCCAGATGCTCGAAGAAGACCCGATCCGGCACCAGCCCCGGCACGGCCACCACCTGCCAGCCGGTCGCGCGCATCAGCCGATCGGACAATTCCTCGAAATTGGGGATGCCGGGGCGGTTGATGCGCAATATGTCGAGTCCGGCCATGAACTCGGGCACTACCCGGTCGGGCAGCATGGCGGACTGGCGCGCGAACAGCGTATCCCACATCGCATGCTCGGCCGCGCTGTACCGGTCCCACGCCTGCGGGATCGTCCAGTCGGCCGCAGCGCCGGCGGGTGGATCAAGCTCCTCTACCATAACCCCAATCTCTCACAGACTGGACGTAATTGCCTTTCAATCGGGCAGGATTTACAAGGGATTTTGGAAAATCAATTCACCGATTGGCAATATCATGAACAAATCCGTCAATCTCGATGCGCTCGACCGTCGCATCGTCGCAGAGCTGCAACGCGACGCCTCGCTCAGCAATGCGGACCTGGCCGAACGGGTCGGCAGCACTGCCCCGTCCTGCTGGCGGCGGATCCGCGCGCTGGAGGAGATGGGCGTGCTGAAGGGCGCAGTGCGGCTTGCCGATGCGGAGAAGCTGGGTCATGCCGTCAACATCTTGTGCAGCGTGCGGATGAAGAGCCACACCAGCGAAAGCGTCGACGCCTTCCACGCCTTTGTCGAGGCGCATCCGCAGATCATGGAATGCTACCTCATGTCGGGCGAATGGGACTATCTGATGCGGGTCGTGGCCTCCGACGTCGCCGATTATGAGCATTTCCTGATGCGCAACCTGCTCAAACACCCCTCGGTCGGCGGCGCCTCCTCCCACTTCGCCCTGTCGGTGACGAAATTCACCACTGTGCTGCCGGTCGGGGAGATGGGGCGCTAGGCACGGCGCCCCTGTCCCGTCAGTTCGACACGTCAGGGCATTGGCCGGGACGCTTTTCTTCTTGGCCGCCCTTGAACCAGCGGGTCGACTGGGCATCGACGGCCTCGTCATAATAGCAGACCTCCGCCGTGCCGCTGGCCGGATCGACCAGGGTCAGCCATTGGTGCGGGCCGCAATTATGGGTTTCGCACGACCAGGCCGCGACCTTGCCATCCACGGTCGCGATCGGCGAAGCGGGGCCGCCCTCTTCCAGCACCCATTTGCGCACCGCCTTGTCCGCGACCGCCGCCTTCACCGCCGCAACCACGGCCGGATCGTCGTTCCAGCTATGGGCGCCGACCTTGTCGAAGGGATATTTGCCGACGTACTGGCTGAAAGCGTCGGCTCTGGGCGCGGCGGCATTGGTCGCGTTGGCGGCGTTGGCCATGGCATTTTCGACCGCGTTGACCGCATTGTCGGCGTCATTTTCCGCCGGGCTGCTCTTCTCGCCGCTGCAGGCGGTAAGCGCGGCAGACAGGAGTACGGGCAGGGTCAGGACGGTCCAGAGGCGGTGGCGGGTCATCGGCGGTCCTTTGCGCGGTAGGGATGCCCCCATGGTGGGGCGGGACGCGGCAGCGAGCAAGGCCGATTGCGCCACGGGCGCGGAAATTGGCGGCTGATCCGTCTGTAGGGGCAGATGATCTTCGATTGCGAAAGGCCCCTTGCCCGATGCGTTTCCCCCCTGCCCTGATCCTGCTCGCCGGCCTGGCTGCCGCACCCGCCACCGCCCAGACCGCGGCACCCGCCGACGGCCCGTTGAAGGTGGAAAATTACTACCGCGTCAAATGGGGCGGGATGGGCCAGTTCCTGACCACCTATCACAAACAGCATGAGGCGTTGCTGCGCGAGATGATGCGGCAGGGCTATATCAGCGAAGTCACGGTCGAGATGCCCTTCACCCACATGGGCGGCAGCACGCGGTGGGACGTGCGTACCACCATCGTCTACAAGCATGGCGCCGACGGCGTGGGCGCGGGCGAAGCCTATAAGGCGGCGATGGCGGCGGCCAAGGCACGGATGTTCCCCGACAAGGCAGCGTTCGATGCCGAGGAAGCCAAGCGCATGGCCGTGACCGAGGATCATTGGGATGTGGTGCTGGAACCCGCGCCATAAGGATCGGCAGGCCATTTGGGGGCATCGCTGCGGCGGACCGTGAAGCTGTCGCGATTCATGGGTCAAATGCCCCCTTTTCCTTTGCCCGAAGCCACGCCATGTTGGAGCCGAGTAAAGTGCATCGCGGGAGGCAGGCAAACGCATGTTCGGCGCATTGTGGAAACGAATCTTCGGCAAGACCAACGCCCCCGAGCAAGAACCCGCCCTTCCCCCCTATGATCCGCTCGCCGCGCTGCGCGACCAGGTCTGGCGCGATGTTGCCGGGGGATTTCATGACGATGACGCGATCCTGACCGCCGCCCACGACACGTTCGTCGAGGAACTGCCCGGCCCGACCCTGCGCCGCGAGGCATCGGCCGCGCTGCGCCAGGCGCTGGCCGAACATAATGCCGCCGAAAAGGCCTGGCCCGACATGACCGATTGCGACCGGCTGGACGCGGCCTTTGCCGCGCTGGAGGCCGAGGGCGTGATCGCGCGGCAGAATTTCACCTGCTGCGGCAGTTGCGGCGCGATCGAGATCTGGGACGAGATCGAGGAAGCGATCGGCGAAGGGCGCCCGGCCGAGGGCTATGCCTTTTTCCACATGCAGGACACCGAGGCGGCGGTGGAGGGCGAGGCGCTCTACCTCAATTACGGTGCCTGCGCAGCCGGCGAGGCGGCGGCGCTCGACATCGGCCGGCGGATCGCCGCCCAACTCGACGCGCATGATCTGGCGGTCGACTGGGACGGCAGCTGGAGCATGCGCATCCAGGTGGTACTCGACTGGAAGAAGCGCCGCACCCTGCGCATGCTGGAAGCCTGAACCCCAGCGACCCGGTGACGGGGGGCCGTCACCATATCTCGACGCTCGGGTGGAAGCCGCCCTCCCGCCCGCTATGGGTGGCATGCATGTTGATGCGCGTCGGCACGAAGCTGGTGCCGCGATATTCGGGTATGATCCTCAACTGATCGACCAGCCGTTCGCGGGTGAAGCGCTGTAGCGTGCCGGTAATCTGGTCGAGCGCCGCGTTGGCCTCCGGCGGGACATAGCTGATATTCGCCTTGCGCCTCGGCCCGCCCAGACGGAGCGGGAAGAGATAGATGCGCACCAGGGCACCGGTCGCCACCAGCGCCTCCGCCTGTTCGCGCGAGGTCACATGGGAGAAATCGGGCTTGGCCGCTGCCGGATCGGGCGCGCCGACGATGATCGCTGCGAGCAGCAACGGCAATAACGAAGCGAGACGATGAACCATGGACTTCCTCCCCTGAGGACGAATCATGTTCGTTATTTGTTCTCATATTTTCGGCGATCCTGCAAGGCGGCGCGGACAAAGGGCGAGGGTCACGCCCGAAGTTCACAGCGTTATCGGCCTTTCCGGGGGATTTGCGCCGCTTTTGCACCGGCCGCGCGTCACCCACGCGCCTGCTCTGCATCAGGACGCGCCACCGGGGCGACGCATAACGCGCCCATGATGCCCCGGTGACGCGACAGCTTTGCACCTGTTCTGCACCGATATGTCTCAGCGCCGCGTCGCGGCCTGGGGGCGAAGCTGGGTGGCGATCGGGTCGGCCATCGCCTGGGCATGGAGCGCCAGCGCATTGCTCCAGTCCCGGTCGAAGGCGGTGCCGGCGAGGCGGCGGCGCAGGCGATGCGCGCTGGACGGCGACATGCCGACCATGCGCGCGGCTTGGGCCACGCTGCCGCTCTGGTAGAGGGCGGTCAGGAAGGTCCGCTGCCGGGCCGGGGTCCAGCGGGCGGGGGTGAAGAGCGCCGGCGCGGGCTGCGCGGGCGGGCGAGCGGGGATGTGCTGTGTCATTCCCCAGGGTAGATCAGAGGATCGCCGTGTAGGACAGGGGATATTGGCGCCGGGGTGTCAGGGGGCGAGATGGTGGCGAAACCAGTCGGCCAGTTCTTCCTCCGACAGGGTGCCGGCGGCCAGGTCCATGAACGCCACAACCAGTTCGGCATCGGTCGCGGTCAGGCCATGGCCGTTCAGCAGCAGGAAGGTTTCGCTGACCACCGCCGCAATCCGCTTGTTGCCGTCGACAAAGGGATGGTTGCGCGCCAGCCCATAGGCGTAAGCAGCCGCCAGAGCAGCGGCATCCGGTTCACCATAATGGGCAAGTTGTTGGGGCCGCGCCATCGCGCTTTCAAACAGGCCGCGATCGCGCAGCGCGTCGCCGCCCCCGCCATGTTCGGCGATCTGCTCGGCATGAGCGGCCTCCGCCACGGCGGGCGTGATCCAGACCCAATCGGGCTGCGCCATTATTTCGCCAGTTCGCGCAACGCCCGCTTGCGCCGCGCCATCACCTCGCGCGCGGCAGCCATCTGCGCCTCGAAATCCGGCTCGGCCGCCGACAGTTCGATCCCGCGCGGCGTGAGAACGACCGACAGGCTGTCACCCGCCGCTGCCTGAAGATGCGCCAGCAACTCCTTGGGCAGGATCACCCCGGCGCTGTTGCCGATCTTCGTGATCTTGAGGGGGGCGTTCATACGGGGGTTATAACATGGAAAACGCAATAAGCGATGAACATTATATCAAGTTATAAAATATACGTTAACACACTAATTTTATGACATTTATCAACCCTTGGGAAACGGAACATCTTTCGGCCAATACCCTTTATCTTCGACAGTTCTAAATTTTCCAGATCTCCAGATATTTGTACCAAACACTTTGTTTTTATCTTTGCCTGGAAAAGAATATCCCTGATTTTCCAGCTCCTTCACAAGCTCGTTGCGCTTCATAGGACGCTGATTCTGAATTATTATTTTGCGTGCAGCATCAATTGCACGAGCGATTTCAGCGGCTTGGGCGGCTCGTGAAGACGGCCATTGATACAAGTTGAGTTGTTCCTCCGGCAGAGATTCTGCATCTCCGCCACCCCAAAGTCCCTTGTAGACACCAATCAGACTATCTAGCGTCGACAATTCCTTAATTAAAAAAGAACGCCTTTCCAATAGCTTATCAAGAATTTCTCGAGTTGATGGTTCGCTCATAGCCATTTTTAGCACACTCACAGTCCGACTATGCACAGATTTTTTTGTTTTTTTCCGATTTTGACACTCTGGGCCATAGACATGCCGCAACGTTATGTTAGGGTTAATTTCAGGCAAAGATTCTATTGGGACCACCCCAAGGGAGGAAGGTTATAGAGTGAATTGCAGGGGGCGCTCTGAAACGCAAAAGGGCCGACCTTGCGGCCGACCCTTCCCGTAAGCTCGACGGTTAGAAACCGTGAACCTCTGTGTGCAAAATGAGATTCGCATTTCCTTCCGTCGGAATCAATACCTGATCGCTGTCTTGACGCGATTGGGAGGCGACCTGTTTTCGCCACCAAGAAGGAAATCAAGATGAATTATATGAATAATCGTAAGCCGATTGGCACAACCGCTCGTACCGGCGAAATTTGCCCGGAGTCGGGGGTATGGCAAGCCCTGTCTACGCCGAGCACAACGGCTCCGATCGCCAAGGGTAACCGCATGCCGCCATACAATGGCGCGGCAGTCACTTGGAAGCTGATCCGCTACGCGTAAAATAAAAAAAATAGGGCGGCTATGCCGCCCTATTTCCCTCAATCATGCTCCCTGCCGCCAGCGCCCATATAGAGTTCGCTGCCGGTTTCCTTGAAGAGCTTGCTCATCTCTTCCATGCCTTTCAGGGCTGCGGCCTTGCTGGCTTCGGCCACTTCCGCGCCGGTGAGACCGGCTTCTAGGAAACCGTCGGCGGGCTGGTTCTTCTTTGCGGCGAAGTCGCGCACTTCCTGCGTGATCTTCATCGAGCAGAATTTGGGGCCGCACATCGAGCAGAAATGGGCGCTCTTGGCGCCTTCGGCCGGCAGGGTCTGGTCATGATATTGTTCGGCCGTGTCGGGATCCAGGCTCAGGTTGAACTGGTCGCGCCAGCGGAATTCGAAGCGGGCGCGGCTGAGCGCGTCATCGCGGACCTTGGCGGCCGGATGCCCCTTGGCGAGGTCGGCGGCGTGGGCGGCGAGCTTGTAGGTCACCACGCCGACCTTCACGTCATCACGGTCGGGCAGGCCCAGATGCTCCTTGGGCGTGACGTAGCAGAGCATCGCCGTGCCATACCAGCCGATCTGCGCCGCGCCGATCCCTGAAGTGATATGGTCATAGCCCGGCGCGATGTCGGTGGTGAGCGGCCCCAGCGTATAGAAGGGCGCTTCGCCGCAGACCTGGAGCTGCTTTTCCATATTCTCCTTGATCTTGTGCATGGGCACATGGCCCGGCCCTTCGATCATCACCTGCACATCCTGTTTCCAGGCGCGGTGGGTCAGTTCGCCCAGCGTATAGAGTTCGGAGAATTGCGCTTCGTCATTGGCGTCGGCGATCGAGCCGGGGCGCAGGCCGTCACCCAGCGAATAGGCGATGTCATAGGCCTTCATGATCTCCGTGATCTCGTCGAAATGATCGTAGAGGAAGCTTTCCTTGTGATGGGCGAGGCACCATTTCGCCATGATGCTGCCACCGCGCGAGACGATGCCGGTGACGCGCCTGGCCGCCATCGGGATATAGGCGAGGCGGACGCCCGCATGGATGGTGAAATAGTCGACGCCCTGTTCGGCCTGTTCGATGAGGGTATCGCGGAAAATGTCCCAGGTCAGTTCCTCGGCGATGCCGCCGACCTTTTCGAGCGCCTGATAGATGGGGACGGTGCCGATCGGCACGGGCGAGTTGCGGATGATCCATTCGCGCGTGTCGTGGATGTTGCGGCCGGTCGACAGGTCCATCACCGTGTCGGCGCCCCAGCGGATCGACCAGACCAGCTTGTCGACTTCGCTCGCCACGTCGGAGGCGACGGCGCTGTTGCCGATATTGGCGTTGATCTTCACCAGGAAATTGCGGCCGATCGCCATCGGCTCGGATTCCGGGTGGTTGATGTTGGAGGGGATGATGGCGCGGCCGCGGGCGACTTCATCGCGCACGAATTCGGGCGTCACATAGTCGGGGATCGACGCGCCCCAGCTTTCGCCGTCGCGGACATATTCGGCGAGGCGGGCGCGGCCGAGATTTTCGCGCTCGGCGACATATTCCATTTCCGGGGTGATGATGCCGCGGCGGGCATAATGCATCTGGGAGACGTTGGCGCCGGCCTTGGCGCGCAGCGGGCGCTTCACGACATTGGGGAAAGGCTGGACGCCGCCCGAGCGATCGGGGCCTTTGAGGCCATTATCTTCCGGTCGGATTTCGCGCGCGTCATATTCTTCGACATCGCCGCGCTCGCGGATCCAGTCGCGGCGCAGCTGCTGGAGGCCGGACATGATGTCGATATGCGCGTCCGGATCGGTATAGGGGCCGGACGTGTCATAGACGCGGACCGGCGGCTCGCCGCTGCCCGGTTCCAGATGGATTTCGCGCATGGCAACCCGGCGCGGGCCGACATGGATCTTCTTCGAGCCGCGAATGGGCCCGGTGGTAACGCGCATTTCGGTGCGGGCGGGGACGTCTGCCATAACTTCTCTCTCCTTCAGGCGGAAAGAGAGTGCGGGCGGTGTCACGGGACGAGTGGCACGACGCGCTTCCCTCCCTACGCCAGTGTCAACTGGATCAGGTTCAGCGGGTCGCGGCCACAAAGCCGCCTCTCAACCGTCTGCGGACGGTCCCCCGGGGATATGGGCAATGGATAGCGCAAGCGCGGCGGCAGGGGAAGCCCTTCGCGAGCCGATCGCCTTGCGCCGGGGCGATGGAGACCATAATTGGAAGAAGATCCAGCAAGAGGCCGATCGTGCAGAACAGCGCCCCACCCCATCCCGATTCCGAGAAGGCCCGGCGCAAGGCGTTGCGGCACGAGATGCGGATGGTGGCGGTGCGGCCGCGGCGCTGGGGGCTGTGGCTGCTGACGCTGGGGGCGCTGCTGCTGATCCTGCCGTCGGCCTTTGGCGTCCATAGCCTGATGGGCTGGTCACCGATGCTGCTGGGGCTGGTCGCCTGTGCCGCGTCGCTGCCCTTGCTGGTGGCGGGCGCGGTGCTGCGGCGGCGCTATCTGAAGGGTCAGCTCGCACGGGATTGAGGACAACAAAGGGGGGGGCGCAATGAAGAGGTTTTTGACGATGGTTTCTGCTGCCTTGCTGACCGGCGCTGGCGCGCCCGCCCCTGCTCCGGCGGACGATCCGTTCGTCTGGCTGGAGGACTGGACCGGGCCGCGCGCAATGCAGTGGGTGGAGGCGGAGAACAAGGCGACCGTCGCCACGCTGCAGGGCGATCCGCGTTATGCCGGCTATTACAGGGACGCGCTGGCGATCGCATCGGCCAAGGACCGGATCGCGATGCCGATGCTGATCCATGGCCGCATCTATAATTTCTGGCGCGATGCCGACCATCCGCAGGGCGTATGGCGCTACACGTCCGAGGCCGATTATGCGTCGGCGTCGCCGAGTTGGACGACCGTGCTGGACCTGGATGCGCTGTCCAGGGCCGAGGGCAGGAAATGGGTGTGGAAGGGCGCGACCATCCTCGACCCCGAGGAGCGGATCGCGCTGCTGGCGGTGTCGGACGGCGGCGAGGATGCGGTGCGGCTGCGCGAGTTCGACCTGGTCGACGGCCGGTTCGTGCCGGGTGGGTTCGACATTCCCAATGCCAAGCAGAATGCAGTGTGGCTGGACAAGGACAGCCTGCTGCTGTCGCGCGACTGGGGGGCGGACAGCCTGACCAAGTCGGGCTATCCCTTCGTCATCAAGACGCTGAAGCGCGGGCAGAAACTGGATCAGGCACAGGAAGTGTTTCGCGGCGCGGCGAGCGACCAGCTGATGTCGATGCCGATCCTGCTGAGCGATGGACAGGGCAATAGGGCGGCCTTCCTGTTTCGCGGCGTCACCTTCTTCGGCAACGAGACCTGGCTGCTGACGGCGCAGGGGACGAAGCGGTTGGCGCTGCCGGCCAAGAGCCAGTTGCAGGGCATGGTCGACGGGCAGGTGCTGATCCAGACCAGCGAGGCGTGGACGAGCGGCGGCGTGACCGTGCCGGCCGGCGCGCTGGCGAGCGTGGCGCTCAAAGCCCTGCAGGATGGCGGCGTGCTGACGCCCGAGATATTGTTCGCGCCGACGCCACGCCAGTCGATCGACGGGGTGGTGGCGACGCAGAATCGGGTCGTGCTGAGCCTCAACGACAATGTGCGCGGGCGGGTGCGGGTCTATGCGCGCGGGGCAAAGGGATGGAGCGCGCAGCCGGTCGACCTGCCCGACAATGCGACGATCAGCACGGTCGCCGCGTCCGACAAGAGCGACCAGGTCTATCTGAGCGTTGCGGGCTTCCTGGCGCCGACGACATTATGGGCGATGGATGCGGCTGATCCCAAACCGGTGCAGGTCAAGGCGATGCCGGCGCGGTTCGATGCGGCGGGGCTGGTGGTCGAGCAGTTTGAGGCGACGTCCACCGACGGAACCAAAATCCCCTATTTCATCGTCCACAAGAAGGGGATGACGCCCGACGGCAGCACGCCGACGATCATGACCGCCTATGGCGGCTTCGAGGTGCCGATGACGCCCAGCTATGCCGCGATCACCGGCAAGCTTTGGCTGGAGCGGGGCAATAGTTTCGTGCTGGCCAATATCCGCGGCGGTGGCGAGTTCGGCCCGGCCTGGCATGAGGCGGGCCTCAAGACCAAACGCCAGATCATCTATGATGATTTCGCGGCGGTGGCGCAGGATATCTTTGCCCGCAAACTGTCCAGCCCCAAGAAATTCGGCATCTATGGCGGGTCCAATGGCGGGTTGCTGATGGGGGTGGAGTTCAACCAGCATCCTGACCTCTGGAACGGCGTGGTAATCCAGGTGCCGCTGCTCGACATGATCCGCTATGAACAGATCGCGGCCGGTGCGTCCTGGGTCGACGAATATGGCAGCGTGTCGGTGCGGGAGGAAAAGGCGTTTCTCGAGAAGATTTCGCCTTATGCCAATATCCGCAAGGGGGTGGCCTATCCCACGCCCTATATCTGGACCACGACCAAGGACGACCGGGTCGGCCCGCAGCATGCGCGCAAGTTCGCCGCGCGGTTGAAGGACTATGGCCTGCCCTATCTTTTCTACGAGGATACCGCCGGCGGTCATTCGGGCGACGCCGATATCGAACAGGGTGCCCGGTTGCAGGCGATGCAGATGGTCTATTTCAGCCAAAGGCTGGAGGGGAAATAGAGGCTAGGCCGCGCAGACAAATTCAGCGCACGCCGAATGGCCAGGATGGGTGGGGTGCGCAATGCCCCTTATCCCGTCATGCCAGCGAAGGCTGGCATCTCAGGCAGGCGCACATGCGGGCAACGGATAGCGCAAGACGCCTGACCTCCTTCTGCCACCGCCTCAGACCCCAGCCTTCGCTGGGGTGACGGAGTTGGGTGGTTCCTGCCACTCCCCTCCCGCTGGCGGGAGGGGCAGCGAGACTTGCGCGCGCAGCGCGTTAGTCGCAGCGGGGTGGGCTTTCGCTACGTCCAGCCCACCCCCTAACCCCCTCCCGCCTGCGGGAGGGGGAACAGGTCCGCTCTTGGTCGCTCCCTGCCAATCACGACCTGCGTCATCCTGACGGAAGTCAGGATCCATTCTGCGCCAGAATGGAGAGGAAGCGCTGACTGGATTCCGGATCAAGCATGCCCTGAGCCTGTCGAAGGGGCCGGGATGACGTCGGTTAAATTAGGGGATGGCCGGGGCTGACGCGAACGGAAATTGCGAGAATCTTTGGCGAGGCGACAGTTTCGCATTGCATTGCAGCAAAGCGTGGTTTCTGATCGCATCATGCTCAAGGCCGCGCTGCACCACCTGACCGCCTATCGCTACAACCGCCCGATCCGTCTGGGTCCGCAAGTGATAAGATTGCGGCCCGCGCCGCATAGTCGCACCAAGATCCCCAATTATGCGCTGAAGATCGAGCCGGCGAACCATTTCCTCAACTGGCAGCAGGATCCGCACGGCAACTGGCTGGCGCGGATCGTCTTTCCCGATCCGGTCGATCATTTCAGTATCGAGGTCGACCTGCTGGCTGATCTGGATATCATCAACCCGTTCGACTTCTTCGTCGAACCCTATGCGGAAAATTACCCCTTCAGCTATGACGAGGCGCTGGGGACCGACCTGGCTGCCTATTATGATGTCGAGGCGCAGGGGCCCTTGTTCGAGGAACTGGTCGCGCAGCATGCGTCGTTCGAGGGACGGACGATCGACTTCCTGGTCGATGTGAACAGCAAGCTGCAGCAGCGCATCGGCTATGTCATCCGCATGGAAACCGGGGTGCAGACGCCCGAGGAGACGCTGGACATCGGCACCGGATCGTGCCGCGATTCCGCCTGGCTGCTGGTGCAGTTGCTGCGCCGGCTGGGCTTTGCCGCCCGCTTCGTGTCAGGCTATTCGATTCAACTTGTCGCAGACGTCGCGCCGATCGAAGGGCCCAAGGGCGTTACCCAGGATGTGGTCGATCTGCATGCCTGGGCCGAAGCCTATGTGCCCGGCGCCGGCTGGATCGCGCTCGATGCGACCAGCGGCATGTTCGCGGGCGAGGGCCATATCCCGCTCTGCGCCACGCCCCATTATCGGTCCGCAGCTCCGATCAGCGGCATGGCCGAACCGGCCGAGGTCGATTTCAATTTCGCGATGAATGTCAGCCGCATTGCCGAAGCGGTGCGGATCACCAAGCCTTTTACCGAGGGGCGCTGGGCGTCGCTGATGGCGCTGGGCGAGCAGGTGGACGCCGACCTGATCGCGCAAGACGTGCGGCTGACCACCGGCGGCGAGCCGACCTTCGTCGCGGTCGACGACCCACAGGCGGGCGAATGGAATGGCGACGCGGTGGGGCCTACCAAGGCGGGCTATGCCGACCGACTGATCCGGCGGCTGCGCGACCGTTTTGCGCCGGGCGCGCTGCTGCATCATGGCCAGGGCAAATGGTATCCGGGCGAAAGCCTGCCGCGCTGGGGCTATTCGATCTACTGGCGGGCGGACGGCGTACCGATCTGGCGTGATGCCGGGCTGATCGCGGGCGAGCCGGAGGCGGGCGACAAGACCATCAGCGCCGAGGATGCCGGTCGCTTCCTGACCGCCATGGCGGACGGGCTGGGAGTCGAGACGGATTTCGTCCAGCCGGTGTTCGAGGATGCGCTGGCCTGGTCGGTGAAGGAGGCGGAACTGCCCGCCAATACCGAGCCGGGCGACCCCAAGTTCGACAATCCCGAGGAGCGCAGCCGGATGGTGCGCGCGTTCGAGGGCGGCCTGTCCAAGACGGTCGGCTATGTGCTGCCGATCCAGCGCTGGCAGACGCAGGCGAGCGCGCCGCGCTGGCAGAGCGAGGTGTGGAAGGTACGGCGCAAGGCGCTGTTCGCGGTGCCGGGGGATTCGGCGCTGGGATACCGCCTGCCGCTGGGCACCCTGCCCTATGTGCCGCCGTCCGATTTCCCCTATATCCATCCGCAGGATACGAGCGAACCGCGCGAACCGCTGGCCGATTATCGTGCCGAGGCGGAAGCGGAAACCGGGGCGCCGGCGGAACGGTTCGAGCGGTCCGAAGTCGCCGCCGCCGAGCATCAGGACCGGCAGGAACAGGTGTTCATCGAAGGCGCCGTGCGCACCGCCGTCACGGTCGAGCCGCGCGGCAATTTCCTGTCGGTCTTCATCCCGCCGGTGAAGACGCTGGACGATTATCTGGAGTTGATTGCGCAGGTCGAGAAGGTGGCCGAGGCGACCCGCATCCCGGTGCGGATCGAGGGTTATGCGCCGCCGTCCGACCCGCGCGTCAACGTGCTGAAGGTGACGCCCGACCCCGGCGTGGTCGAGGTGAATATCCAGCCGGCGACAAGCTGGGCGGAAACGGTGGCGATTACCCAGGGCGTCTATGAGGATGCCCGCGAAGTGAAGATGACCGCCGACAAGTTCATGGTCGATGGCCGGTCGGTCGGCACCGGCGGCGGCAATCATCTGGTGCTGGGCGGGGCGAGCGTGAACGACAGCCCGTTCATCCGCCGGCCGGACCTCTTGAAGAGCTTCGTCCTCTACTGGCAGCGGCACCCTTCCCTCTCCTATCTGTTCTCCGGCCTGTTCATCGGCCCGACCAGCCAGGCGCCGCGCATCGACGAGGCGCGGCACGACAGCCTGTATGAGCTGGAGATCGCGCTGGCGCAGGTGCCCAATCCGGTGCGCGATGGCGAGGACAAGCTGCCGCCGCCCTGGCTGGTGGATCGGCTGTTCCGCAACCTGCTGGTCGACGTGACCGGCAACACCCACCGCACCGAAATCTGCATCGACAAGCTGTTCTCGCCCGATGGGCCGACCGGGCGCCTGGGCCTCGTCGAGTTTCGCGGGTTCGAGATGCCGCCAGACCCGCAGATGAGCCTGGCCCAGCAATTGCTGCTGCGCGCGCTGACCGCCTGGTTCTGGCGCGAGCCGCAGCAGGGCAATCTGGTGCGCTGGGGCACGGCGCTGCACGACCGCTTCTTCCTGGGTCATTTCGTCTGGGCCGATTTCCTGGAGGTGCTGAACGATCTGCGCCAGGCGGGATACGACTTCGATCCCAACTGGTTCGAGGCGCAGCGCCAGTTCCGCTTCCCGGTGCATGGCAGCGTGGAGGCCGGCGGCGTCGGGCTGGAAATCAGCCATGCGCTGGAACCGTGGAACGTGCTGGGCGAGACCGGCGCGATCGGCGGCACGGTGCGCTATGTCGACAGTTCGACCGAGCGGTTGCAGGTGCGCGTGTCGGGCCTGGTCGCCGGGCGCCATATCGTCAGCTGCAACGGCCGGCGGGTGCCGATGACGCCGACCGGCGTGCCGGGCGAGGCGGTGGGCGGCGTGCGCTACAAGGCGTGGGCGCCGGCCAATTGCCTGCACCCCAACCTGCCCGCCAATGCGCCGCTGACCTTCGACATCTTCGACAGCTGGAGCGGGCGGTCGCTGGGCGGCTGCGTCTATCATGTCGCCCATCCGGGCGGGCGCAATTATGACGATGTGCCGATCAACAGCTATGAAGCGGAGGCGCGGCGCAAGGCGCGGTTCCAGGATCATGGCCATACGCCCGGCCCGGTCGACATGCCGCCGGCCGAACCGCCGAGCGAATTTCCGATGACGCTGGACCTTCGGTTCAGGCATCCCGAATATTAGACGATGACCGACTCGCCTGTCCTGCCGGGTCTCGAAGCGTCCGGCTGGGCCGGCGACTATCTGGCGCGCGCGTCCGCCGGTGACTTGTTCGCCGGGGCGCCGGCAGAGATGGCGCCACGCTGGCGCGCGATGCTGGATCGATTGTCCGAACAGGGACAGGGCGATCCCGCGACGCTGGCCGGCAATGTCGAGCGGCAGGCGCAGGATCTGGGCCTGGCGTTCCGTCTGACCGGCGACGAGCAGGAGCGGCCCTGGCCGCTGAGCCCGATCCCGATGCTGATCGGCGCGGGCGAATGGACCCGGATCGAACAGGGGCTGATGCAGCGGGCCGAGCTGCTGGAGCGGGTGATCAGCGACATCTATAGCGGCCAAAGCCTGGTGCGCGAGGGCAAGCTGCCCGCCGCGGTGGTGACCGGCAGCCCGCATTATTGGCGGGTGATGACCGGGGCGGCGCCGCCGCGCGGCCATTATCTCCATTTCTATGCCGCCGATCTGGGGCGCGGGCCGGACGGCGAATGGCGCGTGCTGGCCGACCGGGTGCGCACGCCCGTGGGCGTCGGCTATGCGCTGGAGAACCGGCTGGCGCTGTCGCGCGCGACCGGCGATCTGCTGGGCGCGATGAACACGCGGCGACTGGCGCCCTTCTTCGCCGACCTGCGCCGGGGCCTGGCGGTCGATTGCCAGCGCGCCGATCCGCGCATCGGCCTGCTGACACCGGGCCGGTTCAACCAGAGCTATGCCGAACAGGCGCATCTGGCCCGTTATCTGGGCCTGATGCTGGTCGAGGGCGATGACCTGATCGTCAGCGACGGGCGCCTGTTCGTGCGCACGATCGAGGGGCTGAAGCGGATCGACGGGCTGTGGCGCTGGATGGACAGCCGCTTCCTCGACCCACTGGCGTTCGACGGGGAATCGCGGATCGGCGTGCCCGACCTTTATGATGCCTGCGCGCGCGGTGGGCTGATGGTCAGCAACTGGCCAGGCGCGGGCGTGATCGAGGCGCGCGCCTTTGCCGCCTTCCTGCCGCAACTGGCCAAGGCCCTGCTGGGCACCGAATTGCTGCTGCCCAACATCGCCACCTGGTGGTGCGGGCAGGAGCGCGAGCGCGGCCATGTGACCGGCCATCTGGACGAATTGCTGGTCGCTTCGGCGTTCGACCGGGATGCGGCGGGGCTTGGCCCGGCGCGGTCGGTGCAGGGATCGACGCTGGACGCGGACCAGCGCGCCACCCTGCTGGAAGCGATGGCGCAGCGGCCGATGGACTATGTCGGGCAGGAGGTGGTGAAGCTGTCCACCACACCGGCGATCGTCGGCGGGCGCCTCACCCCCCTGCCCTTCACCCTGCGCGTGTTCGTGGCGCGGGACGGGCTGGGGCAATGGCGGATCATGCCGGGCGCCTTCGCGCGACTGGCCGCCCATGGCGATATCCGCGCCGCTTTGATGGGCGAGGGCGACATGTCGGCCGACATGTGCGTGATCGACAGCCAGCCGGTGCCGCCCGATACGCTGTTGGGTTTTGGGCTCGGCGATGGCGGCGCGCCGGCGATCCGGCGGATCGGCGGGCTGTTGCCGACCAAGGCGGCGGACAATCTCTATTGGCTGGGCCGCTATATCGAGCGGACCGAGATGACGTTGCGGGTGATCCGCGCGGTGATCGGCGAATCGATCGAGGTCGATATGGGGCCATCGTCGGATTCGCCGACCATGGCGCGACTGGCGGGGCAGCTTGCCCTGTGGGGCGCGACCGGAAACGCGGCCCAGCCGGTCGGCGCGCTGTGCGCGCAGGCGCTGGGCGATGCGCGCCAGCCGGGCAGCGTGCGCGCGCTGATGGGCGTGGTCGCCAATATCGGCGAGGGGCTGCGCGATCGGCTGGCGACCGATTTCTGGCGGCTGGTACGCCTGCCCCTGCCCGCCTTCGACGGGGCGGTGACCGAGACGCTGCTGGATGCGGCATCGCGCATGATCGAGCGGATATCGGCGCTGTCGGGCCTGGCGGCGGAGAATATGGCGCGCACCGAAGGGTGGCGTTTCCACGACATGGGACGGCGGATCGAGCGGGCGATCACCGGATGCCGGCTGACGCTGCTGCTGGGCAGCGACTGGGCGTCGGCCGACGACCTGACCGTGCTGCTCGACCTGCATGACAGCCAGATCAGCTATCGCAACCGCTATCTGACCGGCCCGTCGCTGCCGCCGGTGCGCGATCTGGTGGCGCTGGAGCCGCAGAACCCGCGATCGATCGCCTATCAGGCGCAGCGCATTGCCGAACATGTCGCCGCTTTGCCCACGCTGCGCGGCGACGGCATGCCGGAGGAGCCGCAACGGCTGGCCGGCGCGCTGGCGGCGACGCTGGCGCCGCTGACCGGCGACATGCTGACCATGGCGGCGCTGACCGATATCGAAAGCCGGCTGCTCGCCTTGTCCGACGCGATCGGCCAGCGCTATTTCCTGCAGGTCCGCAAGACGGAAAAGGTCGAGGGCGCAGAGCTGCTGTCATGATCTACCATGTCCGGCACAGAAGCATATTGCGCTATGGCGCGCCGGTGCGGGTCGCCCGCTTCAATGTCCGGCTGCGGCCGATGGCCTGGGCCGGGCAATGGACCGCCGACTATGCGTTGAGCGTCGATCCCGCGCCGCTGTCGATCGAGGCGCGGCCGGGCGCCTGGCCGGTGCATGTCGAGCGGCTGGTGATCGACCAGCCATTGCGGCAATTGACGATCGAGAGCCGGTTCCGCGCCGGGGTGGCCGGCGGCGCGCCGATCCTGCCGCAGGATGACGACCCCAGCATCGCCATGGTGGCGCGTGCGGCGCTGGCCGATCGCGACATCAGCGCCTCGGCGCCGGCGCAATTCCTCTATGCCTCGCCCCGCGCGCCGATGCTGGACGCGATCGGCAGCTGGGCGGGCGCGATGCTGGCGCCCGACCGGCCGATCGTCGCGGCGGCATGGGAACTGGCGCAGCGGATCAAGGCGGAATTTGCCTATGACCCCAGCGCCACCGATGCCGGCACGCCGGTGGCCGACGCCTTTGCTGCGCGCCATGGCGTGTGCCAGGATTTCGCCCATGTGATGGTGGTGGCGCTGCGCCTCGCTGGCCTGCCCGCCGCCTATGTCAGCGGATACCTCCGCACCTATCCGCCGCCGGGCATGCCCCGGCTGGTCGGCGCCGACGCCATGCATGCCTGGGTGATGCTGTGGTGCGGGCCGACGCGCGGCTGGATCGGCTTCGACCCCACCAATGGCGTCATCACCGGCGAGGATCATCTGTTCATCGCCATGGGCCGCGACTATGCCGATGTCGCGCCGATGGACGGGCTGTTTGTCGGCGGATCGGGCCAGAGCATCAGTGTAGCCGTCGATGTCGTGCCAGAAGACGAAAAGGCAAAAGAGGAAGTCGCATGATCGCCGCCATCATCCTGGTCCTGGCCGGCCTTTACTGCCTGGCGCGCGGCGTCATGGACCTGCGCGCGAAACGCTGGGTGTGGGGCGTGCTGGGGATCGTCGCAGGGATCGCGATCATGGCGGCGCCGATCCCGACGCAGGTACAGGTGGAACTGCCGGCGGCGCGGGGCGGGAAGTAAATTCATCCGTCATGCCAGCGAAGGCTGGCATCTCACTTCTTGTAGCGATGCCTTTAAAGAAAAGAGAGATCCCAGCCTTCGCTGGGATGACGGTAGGAGATGATGGGTTCGTTACGCGCCCTCAAACCCGCTCGAACAGCAGCTTCATGCCGGTCCTGGGGCGGATGGTGAGGCGGCTGATGGGTTCGGGCTTGAAGCCGGCGGGCATCGTCAGCTTGTAGCGGCGGATGACCGAGGCGATCACGGTCATCACTTCCTGCTGGGCGAAGCCGGCGCCGACGCAGACGCGGGGGCCGCGGCCGAAGGGGAACCAGGCCTGTTTCACCATGTCGGCATTGGCCGGATCATCGAACCGGTCGGGGTCGAAGGCGTGCGGACAGGCCCAATTATCCTTGTTGCGCTGGGTCAGCCAGGGCGCGACAACCAGCATCGATCCTTCTTCAAGGCTCTTGTCGCGCATCTCCATCGGGCAGGTGACTTCGCGCGGGAAGAAGGCGACCGGCGGATAGAGGCGCAGCGTTTCGCGGAAGATGTTGCGGACATGGCTCATATCCTTGAGCATCGGCGCGGTCAGCACGGCGTCGCCGGCGATGCCGGCCACTTCGGCGCGCACCCGATCCTGGATATGGGCGCATTCGGCGAGCATGTAGAGCGCCCAGGTCATGGTGCTGGCCGAGGTTTCATGGCCGGCGAGGAAGATGGTCGAGACCTGTTCCATCACCTGTTCGCAGGTGAAATGGGCGCCAGTCTGCGCATCCTGCACCTCGATCAGCGACTGAAGAATGTCGCGATGGGGCGCCTCGCCCCGGCCATGATAGCCTTCGTAGCGGGCCTCCACGATCGGGCGGAACACCTCATGGATGGCGCGGGCCGGCCCTTTCGAGCGCTTTTCGAACCAGCCCGCCGGAATGCCATAGAGGCGCAGCATCGAGGCCGAATGGGCGAGCCGCTGGAACCGGCCAAAGGCGGTGTGGATGATGTTGGAGCGTTCCTCGTCCAGCGTCTGCGAGAAGAGGGTGCGGAAGATGATGTCGGCCGCGACATGGGTCATCATCGGGTCGATATCGACCGGCTTTGACCGATCGGCGGCATCGAGCCGGGCGAGCAGATCGTCGGCGGCGGCGACCATCAGCGGCATGGAGCGATTGAGCGCGGTATGGGCGAAGGCGGGATTGACCATCGCCCGCTGACTCTCCCAATCCTCACCATTGGCGGAGAAGACCGAATTGCCGATCAGCGGATCGAGATTGCGGACCAGTTCGCTATGCTTGGGGAAGGCGGTGCCGCCCTTGAGGATCTTGTCCACCAGCGGCAGTTCATTGGCGATATACATGGTCTGACCCGGCATGCGGATCTCGCCCATCTTCATCGTGTAGCTTTTGTCGAACAGCACATGGATCCAGCTGTGCCAGCCGCGCAGGAAGCGTTTGACGAGGCCACGCTTCGACTTGGGCGGTTCGGGATAGGGGGGCGTGAAGGGCGCGCTCACGGGATCGTCCGGAAGGCGGCGACGGCTTCGTCCACGGTGCGGCGGCCGGCGGTCAGGCTCACGAAATCCAGCGGCGACAGGCGGTCGCCGACCCTGAGATAATCGAAATGCGCCTCATATTTGTTGGACCAGCCCCCGTGATAATTTTCGGCCAAGTAGAAGAGATGGAAACGCGGCGATAGCATGTCCACCCGCGCGGCAAATTGATCGGCGACAAGGCGCAGCGGATTGACGTTGTAATAGGCTGCGCCGTCGGGCGGCGAGCTGATGTCGACATAGCGGAAATATTGGTTGGCAAGCGCCTTGAGGTCGGCATGATACCAGCCGGCATCGCGGCGCAGGCCGATGACCGGCACCACCTGTCCCATGCCGACCATGACGAAATGATCGGGCAGCGCGCCACCGCGCAGCGCGAGGATGCGGCGCAGCAGGCTCATGCCCAGGATCGTGCCGGCGCTGTGGGTGACGAGCTGGATTTCGTCCCAGTCGCCGTCCAGCTCCGCCGCGATGCGGGCGGCGAACTGGTCGAGCCGGGCATTGAGTTCGTCGCCCGGCCCGTCGGCGGCAAGCGCGCCATGATAGGTCATGAAGCGCAGCAGCCAGGGCACGACCAGCTTGTCGAGGATGCGGCCAGAGAAGAAGGCGCTGATGCCGATGCCGACCAGCGCGGCGATCCAGAAGGGCAGCAGCAGCGACAGCAGCAGCGCCGGGACCAGCGCCAGCAGCAGCGGGATCAGCACCGCCAGGATCGGCGGGTAGAGGATGGTGATGACCGGACCGCGGCGCAATTTGCGCATCCGGCCGAACTGCATCAGCCGGGCATGGCCGGCATAGGCGCGGGCGGCGCGCCAGGCGAGGGTGAAGGGATGGCGGATCCAGACCTTGCCGATCAGATCTTCCCAGCGGAGATATTCATAGTCGGTCTCGACCCCGGCGCTGGCGTTGGTGACGGTCCAGATCGCGCTGTTGGCGGGGCCGGCGCGGCGCCCGCTGACCTCCACCGCTTCGCCGGTCAGCGCGGTGTAGCGGGCCGCCTGATCGCGGTAGAGCTGGTGATAGAAACGGACGCCGCGCGGATCAAAACCACCCAGGTAAAAGACTTTACGCTTGAATTTCTGCACTGCCCCGGTCCTAATCGGGACATGACCACGCCCGAACGCGACTACTGCTATTTCATAGACCATCGCAAATACAACCGGAATGTCGGCTGTAGGAAGCATGACAATATGTATGGCATCAATGGCGGCGGCAGCGAGCGCGACCGCTGGCGCGCCGACATGACATTCTATCGCCATATGAAGGCCAATGGCGATCCGATGGCGCTGCCCTCGCTGCTCGCCTGCCTGACCTTTGGCTGGTTCTGCTGGAATTATCATCCTGGCAAGGGGCTGTGGCGCGGACAATTGTTGCGCCGCTTCGCAAAGGCGCCCAAGTGAGCGGCATGAGCGATCCCAAGCATGTGAAGGTCGGCCCGGTCACCTTCGGCAACGACCTGCCCTTCGTCCTGATTTCCGGCCCCTGCCAGATCGAAAGCCGCGACCATGCGCTGTTCATGGCCGATGCGCTGGCGAAGGCGGCGGCGGAGGCTGGCGTGCCCTTCATCTTCAAGAGCAGCTTCGACAAGGCGAACCGCACGTCGGTGAGTGGCAAGCGCGGCGTCGGCATCGACGCGGGGCTGGCGATCCTGGCCGAGGTGAAGGCGGTGCTGGGCTGTCCGGTGCTGACCGATATTCATGGCCCCGAACAGGTGGAGGCGGCGGCGCAGGCGGTGGACATCCTGCAGATCCCGGCCTTTCTCTGCCGCCAGACCGACCTGCTGATCGCGGCGGGAAAGACCGGCGCGGTGATCAACGTCAAGAAGGGGCAGTTCCTGGCCCCCTGGGACATGGCGGCGGTGGCGCAGAAGGTCGCGTCGACCGGCAATAAGCGCATATTGCTGACCGAGCGCGGCGCGAGTTTCGGCTATAATACGCTGGTCAGCGACATGCGCGCGCTGCCGGTGATGGCGGAGACGGGCTATCCCGTCGTGTTCGACGCCACCCATTCGGTGCAGCAGCCCGGCGGGCTGGGATCAGCCTCAGGCGGGCAGCGCGACTATGCGCCGCTGCTGGCGCGCAGCGCGGTGGCTGCGGGCGTGGCGGCGATCTTCGCCGAGGCGCATGAAGACCCGGACAATGCGCCGTCGGACGGGCCGGTGATGCTGAAGCTCGACTGGGTCGGGCCGATGCTGAAGCAGTTGAAGGCGATCGATGCGGTGGTGAAGGGGTAAGTCTCCCCCTTCACCCCGAGAAGCGCCTTACGGTCGAGCCTGGCCGCGACCGCGGACGATCCATTTATAGGTGGTGAGCCCTTCGAGCGCGACCGGGCCGCGGGCGTGGAGGCGGCCGGTCGAGATGCCGATTTCCGCGCCCAGGCCGAACTCGCCACCATCAGCGAACTGGGTCGAGGCGTTCCACATCACGATCGCGCTGTCGACGGCATTGAGGAAGCGTTCGGCGACCGCCGCATCCTCGGTGATGATCGCGTCGGTATGATGGCTGGCATGGGCGGCGATATGGGCGATCGCCTCTTCCACGCCATCGACCAGCCGGATCGAGACGATGGCGTCGAGATATTCGGTATCCCAATCCTCGTCCGATGCGGCGACCACGCGTTCGTCCATCGCCTGCACCGCGTCATCGCCGCGCACTTCGCATTTGGCGTCGAGCAGCGCCGTCACCAGCGCGGGGGCGTGGCCATAGGCGCGGTCGATCAGCACCGTTTCGGTCGAACCGCAGACGCCGGTGCGACGCAGCTTGGCATTGAGGACCAGGCTTTCCGCCATGGCGGGATCGGCCGCGCCATCGACATAGCTGTGGTTGATGCCGTCAAGATGGGCGAGCACGGGCACCCGCGCCTCTTCCTGCACGCGCGCGACCAGGCTCTTGCCGCCACGCGGCACGATGAGGTCGACGAAATCCGATGCGCGCAGCAGCGCGCCGACCACCGCGCGATCGGTGGTGGGAACAAGCTGCACCGCTTCGGCGGGCAGGCCGGCGGCGGCGATCCCCTCTGCCATGGCGGCGTGGATGGCGCGGTTGCTTTCCTTCGCCTCGCTGCCGCCGCGCAGGATCACGGCGTTGCCGGCGCGCAGGCAGAGAGCGGCGGCATCCGCGGTGACGTTGGGGCGGCTTTCATAGATGATGCCGATGACGCCCAGCGGCACGCGGACGCGGCTCAATTCCAGACCATTGGGACGCACGCTGCTGTCGATCACGCTGCCGAGCGGATTGTCGAGGGTCGCGACCTGATCGACGCCGGCGGCCATGGCGCCAATCCGGTCCTCGTCCAGCCGCAGCCGGTCGAGCATCGCGCCGGACAGGCCATTGTCGATGCCATTGTCCATGTCGCGCGCATTGGCGGCAAGGATAGCTGGCGCCTGATCGCGCAGCGCCTGGGCAGCGCGGCGCAGCGCATCGACCTTCTGCGCGTCCCCAGCTGGCGCGAGCAGGGCGGCGGCGCGGCGCGCACGCGCGCCCATCTGCGCGATCAGCATTTCGGGGGTCTGCGTCAGGTCATTCATTGGTAATCTCGCTTCAAATCCGGCAGCGGCTTAGCACGAAAATGTCGCGGGACGGAACCCTGACGAAGTGTGGGGAGACAGGAAGAGATACCGGCGGCCGACCCATGGGTCGCATATGGACCGGCCGTCGGCAGGCAAGATGCTCCTGCCCCGTCGAGTCATCTAGCCGTTCGACGAAGCCGGCGCATACCCCGATCGGGGTAAATTGCGCAATTCACGCAATAAAAATCCGGATGTCAGCTGCTCATCATCCCGACGATGCGCACCAGTTGCGATTCCCGGTTGCAACCCGTCTTGTCATAGATGGAGCGCAACTGGGCCTTGAGCGTCTCGGCCGAAACGCCGCGGCGCTGGGCAATATCCGCACGACTCATCCCCGCGGCCAGATGGATGGCAATATCCGCTTCGGCCGGGGTCAGACGGAAGGTGCGCATCAACAGGCGAACATGGCGCTCGGTCGGCGCGCCGACGCGCGCGACGATGATTGCATGCGGCGCGAAAGGCAGCGCCCAGGGCCGGGACGGAAGCGGAAAAAATTCCAGCATGATGCCAACGCCGCCATCGGCATCGGCCAGCGCCACCGGATCCGCCTCGCGCACGGGCGCGTCCACGACAGCCCGCACCGACCGCAGGATCGCGCGCGTCTCGTCCGGCCGGTCGCTCTGCAGCCTGTGATCCTCCAGCCGCAATCGGCTGGACGACAGCAGCATCTCGGCACGCTGGGTCATGCCCCCGACCCGCCCGGTGGCGTCGAGCAGCCAGCAAGCCCGGTCCATGGTCTCGAACGTGCCGGCCAGCAGGCCGAAGCCCTGTTGCTCGATCGCCCGCTGCAGCCGGACGGCATGGCGGGCATGGCCGGCAAGCTGGGCGAACAGGTCGCGCTGTTCAACGCTGGTGCGGCCATCGGCCTCGCTGCGCAGCAGGGCGAAGCCGATCATCATATTGTCGTCGGCGACCAGGCGCGTCTGGCACCCGTGGAAGATGTCGAAATCGCTGCACAGGTCCAGATAGTCATCCGCGCGCAGTGCCTGGCGCGCGACATCATAATGGGCTTCATGCACGATCGCCGGGCGCGCCGGCAGTCGGTCGGCCGCGACCCGGAAATTGAGGTCCGGGGCAGCGCCGTCGATCATCGATGACTTTTCGATAATATCCGGCGCCACGTCGCTGATCCAGTTGAAGGCCGCTGCCCCCGGACCGAAACCAATCAATTGGCCATGGCACGACCCGGTTGCCTGGGCCATGGCGCGCAGCGCCGCATCCCACAGGTGCGGCTCCAGCGCAGCCGACAAGAAGAGGTCGGCCCACGGATCGCTGCCATCGGCGTATGACGCCATATAACCCCCATTTCCCCCAGGCAATTGGTTGCCCAAGTCGAAGAGTGAGTCAAATGGACGAAGGTCCGGATTACGTAATTTCTGCCAGATATTGATGCAGATCAGGAAAGGTCAGGCTGCCTGGGCCAGCGCCTCGTCCTTGGCCGCGCGAAACAGGCGACAGGGGGGAATGTTGCGCCATTCCAGTTCGTCGCTGACCTGGCCGAACAGCGGGTCGATCAGGCGGCGGACATAGCGCGAATATTGGTAGATGATGAAGCTGCCGCCCGGCCGCAGCACCGCGCGCGTTTCTTCGCAGATGGTTTCGCCCACGCCCGCCGGCAGGGTGGAAAAGGGCAGGCCCGAAAGGACATAGTCGGCCTTCTGATAGCCCGCTTCCTTGACGAAGCGGCGCACGTCGGCGGCCGAGCCATGGACGACGCGCAGGCGCGGATCGTCGATCGCATCCTCCAGATAGGCGACGAAATCGAGATTGAGGTCGATCGCCAGCAGGATCGCGTCGGGATGCATGCGATCGAGAATGGCCTGGGTGAAGGTGCCGACACCCGGACCATATTCGACGAAAAGGCGGGTCCGTGCCCAGTCGACGCCGTCCAGCGCGCGCGCGACCAGTTGCGACGAGGAGGGGATGACCGAACCGATCATGCCGGGATGCTTCATGAACTGGCGGAAGAACATGGCCCACTGGCTGCGGAAGGAGCGGCTGCCACCGCGCGTCGAAATCCTGGTCTTCTTGTCTTTGAACGGTAGGGAGGCCATCAAAATCCGCCTGACTGACTAACAGAATCGGCCTCGCAAAATTGATGTCCGCTGGCAAGCGGCTTTGCGCGCCATGAGACAGAACGCGCGGCCAGGCGATGGGTTCACCCCACCGCCGGCCGCGCGCTTATCCCAAGTCCATCAGCGTTCGCGGGCGCGCAGCATGCCGGGCGCGATGAAGCCGATCGGATCGACCTGCATCGCGCTCTGTTTCAAGGTCGCCTGGATCTGCTCATATTCCCGCTCCATCTCCGGCGTGACCGAAGCCCGTGTCTCCTCCAGCGCCGCTTCGAAATGGGCCATGGTGACGGCCTCGACCCGCAGCGACTGGCGCAAGGCGATCAGGCCGGCCCGGCGGGAGAGATCCTCCAGATCCGCGCCGGTGAACCGCTCCGTCCGGGCCGCCAGCTGATCCAAATCGACGTCGGACGCCAGCGGCATCTTCTTGGTATGGATCGCCAGGATGCGCTTGCGGCCGGCCTGGTCGGGCACCGGCACATAGATGAGTTCGTCGAAGCGGCCGGGGCGCAGCAGCGCCGGATCGACCAGAGTTGGCCGGTTGGTGGCGCCGATGACGACCACCGACTGCAATTCCTCCAGCCCGTCCATTTCGGCGAGGATGGTGTTCACCACCCGCTCCGTCACCGCCGGCTCACCCAGGCCACCGCCACGGGCGGGGACCAGGCTGTCCAGTTCGTCGATGAAGATGACGGTCGGCGCCACCTGTCGCGCGCGGGCGAACAGGCGGGCGATCTGCTGTTCGCTCTCGCCATACCATTTGGACAGGAGGTCGCTCGACTTGGTGGCGATGAAATTGGCCTGCGCCTCGCGCGCGACCGCCTTGGCCAGCAATGTCTTGCCGGTGCCGGGCGGACCATAGAGCAGGAAGCCCTTGGCCGGGCGGATGCCCAAGCGCCGGAAGGCATCGGGATCCTTGAGCGGCAGTTCGACCCCTTCCTTCAAACGCATCTGCGCATCGTCGAGGCCGCCAATGTCGGCCCAGCCGATATTGGGCGCCTGCACCATCACCTCGCGCATGGCCGAAGGCTGGACCCGCTTGATCGCCGAGAGGAAATCCTCCCGCGTGACCGACAGATCCTCCAGCACGTCCGGCGGGATCGTGCCTTCCTCCAGATTGAGGCGCGGCATCAGCCGGCGCACCGTCTCGATCGCGGCCTCGCGGGTCAGCGCGGCAAGATCGGCGCCGACAAAGCCATAGGTCATGCGCGCCAGTTCGGCGAGGTCAACCCGGTCGCCCAGCGGCATGCCGCGGGTATGGATGCCCAATATCTCGCGCCGGCCGCGTTCGTCGGGGACGCCGACGACGATCTCGCGGTCGAAGCGGCCGGGCCGGCGCAGCGCCTCGTCGATCGCCTCGGGCCGGTTGGTGGCGGCGATGACGACCAGATTGGTGCGCGGCTCCAGCCCGTCCATCAGGGTGAGAAGCTGGGCGACGAGGCGCTTTTCCGTCTCGCCGGTGACCTGGCCGCGCTTGGGCGCGATCGAGTCGATCTCGTCGATGAAGAGGATGGAGGGCGCCGCCTTGGCCGCTTCCTCGAAAATGTCGCGCAGCTTCTTTTCCGACTCGCCATAGGCAGAGCCCATGATTTCCGGCCCGTTGATGAGGAAGAATTCGGCCTCCGATTCATTGGCGACGGCGCGGGCGAGCCGGGTCTTGCCGGTCCCCGGCGGGCCATGGAGCATCACCCCCTTGGGCGGATCGACGCCCAGCCGCTCGAACAATTCGGGGTAGCGCAGCGGCAGCTCGACCATCTCGCGCAGCTGGTCGATCGTTTCCGCCATCCCGCCGACATCATCATAGGTGACATCGGCGCGACGGGATTCGCGCGGCTCCTCATATTCGGCGCGCAGCTCCACCTCGGTCTCGGCATCGATATGGACGATGCCCTTGGGCACGGTCGATACCACGATCAGGCGGATTTCCTGGAGCGCATAAGCCGGCGCCGCCAGCATCTGGCGCAGATGGGGCGGCATGTCGCCGGGCGGCACCTGTTGCTGGCCGGCGGTGGCGACGACATCGCCCGCGACAAGCGGCCGCTGAAAGAAAACCCGCTTCAGCGCATCGGGATTACCCTGGAGACGGAGATTATTTTGTGCAGGCGCGAACACGACGCGCTGGGCCGGACGCGGATCGATCTTGCGCAGCTGGACGAAGTCGCCCGAGCCGACGCCGGCATTGGCGCGCTGCAAACCATCCAGCCGCAACACGTCCAGACCTTCATCTTCCTTATAGGGGCGCACCACCCGTGCCGGAGTCGATCGCTTGCCGACAATCTCGACAACGTCACCTTCGGCCAGCTGCAATTCGGCCATTACCGTCAGCGGAAGCCGCGCCAAACCGCGCCCGGCATCCTCCGGCCGCGCATTGGCGACCTGAATCCTGCGTCCGCTGCTGTCCTGATCGGCCATGGTCATCCCCGTCCTTTTGGTTGCGAAACGAAGATAGGTAACGCTGGGGGTGAGGGAAAGGGGCCGTGCTTCGTTATGCCCGGAACAAAAAAAAGGGCCGGCGCAAGCGCCAGCCCGGAAAGTTTATAGGAGAGGATGCCTGAAAGGCCTTTCCTATGTGCGCTGCAGCAGGTAATTTTGCAAGTGCGAAAAGAATCGGCCGGTTGCAATTTTTGCATCTTGCCATTTGCCGCGTTTTCCTGCTCATTGCAGGTCAGGATGCTTGAACCGGGGAAGCGCGCCGTTTGATAATGATAGATGATGCGACGCAGCGGACCGGCTTATAGAATTTGACGATTATGCGCAGATTGCCGCCTCTTACGGCCCTGGAGGCCTTTGTTCAGGTTGCCCGCCTTGGCTCGGTCAAGGCGGCTGCCGAAGAGCTTGCCCTGTCGACGCCGGCACTCAGCCGCCGCGTCCAGGCGCTGGAGCGTTTCATCGGGCGCCCCTTGTTCGACCGCAAGCATCAGGCGCTGGAGATCAATTCCGAGGGCCAGCGGCTGCTGGACGACATCGCCCCGGCGCTGGATTCGCTCAGCCAGGCCTTGGAGAATATTCAGAGCGGCGGCAACCAGTTGCGCCTGCGCCTGGCGGTGATGCCGCTGTTCGCGACGCAGCGGCTGTTCCCCCATCTGGGCCGGCTGCGCCAGCAGCATCCTCAGCTGCATATCGACATCGAAACGACGCCCCATGCCGTGGCGCGGCTGGGCGAAGGGCTGGACGCGGCGATCGTGCTGGCCAGCAAGGATATCGACCCGGCGCTCTATGCCTATGAACTGGACCATGAGCAGGTCTATCTGATCGGCCGCCGCGAAATGGTGGAAGGCCCCAATGCGCTGGCGTCGCCCAGCGAACTGGCGCAACAGACGATCCTGCTGCATCGCGACATGGCCCTTTCCTTCGACGCATGGAAGGATGTGGCGGGCATTCCCGACCTGCAGCCGCTGGCGATCGACAATTATGATTCCGGCCAGCTGATGCTGGAAGCCGCTGCCCAGGGACTGGGCGTGGCGGTCATGCATGCCAGCCATTTCGAACAGTCCGGCGACCCCCGGCTGATCCGGCTGTTCCCCAATATCCGCTGCGACAGCCCCTATCGCTATTATTTCGTCTGTCGCCCGCGCGCGTTGCAGACCCGGTCGGTGCGCATCTTCCGCGACTGGCTGGTGGCGGCAAATATCTAGACGGTGACGGTTCGCGTCCCTCTTGGATGGTGATTTCCAACAAAGAAGGGGAGCGCCGTCCGGCGATGACTGACCGATCCATCACGCGCCTTTTCGTGACGAAATAAAGTCATGGTTGACTCCGCGCGCCGCAGCGGGCTTCTTTTCTGGCAATAATGAGAGCAAGCGGGAAGGACAAGAATGTCGGAACATTTCGCGAGCGGTGATTATTGGGCAAAGCGAGAAGATTCGCTCTATTACAGACATGTGGACTATATCGTCCGGACCGTGGGGCGGGAGGCAAAAAGTCTTCTCGATGTCGGCACCGGCAACTGTCCCTATATGGAATGGTTCTACTGGATAGACCGCAAGGTTTCCGTCGACATGCGCGTCCCTTATCGATCCGAGAAGGTCGAAGGCATGGTTGGCGACATCCATGAGATGGATTTTGGCGATGGCTTCGATGTCGTGACCTGCCTGCAGGTACTCGAACATGTTCCCGATGCTCGCTCCTTTGGCCGGCGCTTGCTGGAACTGGGCAAGACCGTCGTGGTTTCCGTCCCCTATCGCTGGGAAACAAATCCGCGAACGCCAGGCCATATCCACGACCCCGTATCCTACAAGAAGCTGACCGCATGGATGGGGCGCGAGGCCAATTATCATGAAGTCGTGCGCGAACCTTTCCATGCGCGCAAGGGTGAGCGCCTGATCGCGGTCTATGATGTGCAGGATCCCGATCGCAAATTCAGCGGCAATGATATCAAAGCCCGGCGTTCCCGGATGCAATGAGGGGTCAGGGCGGCAGCCGTGATGGCAGCCGCCCGAAAAGCCATCGATCGCGGTCGATGATGGCCGTTCCGGTCCCTTCTCCTTTATTCGCCACGCGGCTCTTAACCTTGTTCGGCCAAGGCCGTTCTAGGGGACATGACTGGGGCATCCACATCCACCACCGGCTCGCACCATGGGCTGACCGACCGCCTTTCCCGCTGGGCCCGTGGCCTGTCCGGCAAGCCGGACGAACCGCAGGTGGAAAGTGAACCGCGCGCGCGCGCCGGCAGTGCCGCCAGTCGCGAGATTAATCGCCGTCGTCGCCTCTATGAGGAGATCGGCGAATTTCTGTTCGCCCATGATCTGGACCTGACGCCGCTCAATTTCGGCGTCGCGCTCGACTATCTGACCGGAGCCAGCATCGGCGTGGAAAAGGCGGTGCAGGCAGTGCTGATGGAGCGCGGCAAGATCAGCAACGCCTGGATGGAATCCCTGGCCGCCAGCCAGCGCGCGGACGAGGTGACGCCCGACGCGCTCGCCTCGATGCTCGACAAGGTCGAGGAAAATCTGGACGAATTCACCGGGCTGATGACCGAATCCCGCAATTCGGCCAAGGATTATGGCGCGGCATTGCAGGAACAGGCCAAGGGCCTGGCCGCCGGCGCCGACAATGAGCCGATCCTGGCGCGGCTGGTCAGCCTGACCCGGTCGATGGTGGAAAAGACCCGCCAGGTCGAAACCCAGCTGCGCGAGAACCAGAAGCAGACCCAGGCGCTGAAATCGAGCCTGGAGACCGCGCGTCGCGCCGCCGAGCATGACCATCTGACCGGCCTGCCCAATCGCCGCGCCTTCGAAGGTGTGCTGCGCGAGGAGTTGAAGCTGGCGAAGGAAGGCGACGAGCAATTGTCGGTCGCCTTCTGCGACATCGACCATTTCAAGCTGGTCAACGACACCCATGGCCATGAGACCGGCGACCGGGTGCTGAAATTCGTCGCCGGGCTGCTGGCCAAGGCGTCCGATGACCGCTGCCATGTCGCCCGCCATGGCGGCGAGGAATTCGTCATGCTGTTTCGCGGCAAGACGGCGGCCGAAACCTGCGAGGCGGTGGATGCAGTGCGCGAGGATCTGGCCAATCGCAGCCTGGTCAACCGCACCAATGGCGAGCGGATGGAGCGGGTGAGCTTTTCCGCCGGCGTCGCCAATGTCCTGGCCTATGACGACCCGCGCGCGGCGCTGAAGGCGGCCGACCGGGCGCTCTACCTGGCCAAGGAACATGGCCGCAACCGTGTCTATCTGGCGGCCGAGGCGGACTAGGCCGCCTCGTGCCCTTTAGAAATCCGGCTTTTCATAATGGGTCGGCGGGGTGATGACTTCCATCCGTTCGGACAAGAGCGGGCGGAAGGAGGGGCGTGACTTGAAGCCGGCATACCAGCGCTTGACCGGCTCATGCCCGGCCCAGTCGATGCCGCCCAGATAATCCGCCACCGACAGATGCGCCGCCGCCGCGATATCGGCAAGGCTGAGCGTGCCGCCGGCCATCCAGCTGCGATGGTCGAGCAGATAATCCATATAGTCCATATGGACGTTGGCCCGACGCATCGCTTCGCGCAGGACGCGGGCGTCGGGCGAAACGCGCTCGATCAGCCGCTTCTTCATCCGCTCATGCAGCAGCGGGCCGACGACATCGCCGTAGAAATTCTGGTCGAAGAAGGCGGTCAGGCGCCGCACTTCCGCCCGGCCCGCCGCCGTGCCGGAAATGAGCGGGAATTTTTCGACCGTTTCCTCGAAATATTCGCAGATCGCCTGGCTGTCGATCAGCGTGACGCCCTTTACCTGATCGACGACCACCGGAGTGGTGCCGGCCGGATTGAGATCCAGAAACTCGTCGCGCATTTCCCAGGGAGATTCGCGCACCAGATCATAGCCGATGCCTTTCTCGCCAAGCAGAAGACGGACCTTGCGGGAGAAGGGACAGAGCGGGAATTGGAAAAGTTGCCACATATGATCTTCTGTTAGGCCGGGGCCGCGCGCCGGGAAAGGCGCAAAAGCACAGAAACGCGGCGAAACGCGCATCGCCCCTTTAAGTCGTGCTGCGCGCCTCCTACAACCTGCTGCAAGCGCATGGAATTTAGCGCACAGGAAAGGATAGCTGGATGTCTGACGATTTCTTCCCGGTTCCCTCCCAATGGGCCGCCCAGGCCCTGTTGGACCGGGAAGGCCGCGCGGCCGATTATGCACGCTCGATCGAGGACGCCGACGCCTATTGGCTGGAGCGGGCGCAACGGCTGGACTGGATCACGCCGCCGACCAAGGCCGACGAAAGCAGCTTTCATGAAGCGGATTTCGGCGTCAAATGGTTCGCCGATGGTGAACTGAACGTCAGCGCCAACTGCATCGACCGGCATCTGGCCGAGCGGGGCGACCAGATCGCGATCATCTGGGAACCCGACAGCCCGGACGCCGATGTGCGCCGCTACACCTACAAGCAGGTGCATGAGGAAGTCTGCCGCCTCGCCAATGTGCTGAAGGATGCGGGCGCGCAAAAGGGCGACCGGATCACCGTCTATATGCCGATGATCCCCGAGGCGGCCTTCGCCCTGCTGGCCTGCGCGCGGATCGGCGCGATCCACAGCGTCGTGTTCGGCGGCTTTTCGCCCGAGGCGCTGGCCGGGCGTCTGGTCGATTGCGATTCGACCATCGTCATCACCGCCGACGAAGGGCGCCGGGCCGGCAAGACCGTACCGCTCAAGGCCAATGTCGATGCTGCGCTGGCCGAGGCGCCCTGCGTCAACAAGGTGGTCGTCGTGCAGGCGACCGGTGGCGCGGTGCAGATGCGGGAGGGACGCGACATCTGGCTGCATGAGGCCGCGGCGCAGGTATCGGCCGACTGCCCGCCCGAACCGATGAATGCGGAAGACCCGCTGTTTATCCTCTACACCTCCGGCTCGACCGGCAAGCCCAAGGGCGTGCTGCACACCAGCGGCGGCTATTTGCTGTGGGCCAGCCTGACCCATGAACTGTGCTTCGACTATCGGCCCGGCGACATCTGGTGGTGTGCGGCCGACATCGGCTGGGTCACGGGCCACAGCTATATCGTCTACGGCCCGCTTGCGAACGGCGCGACGACCCTGATGTATGAGGGCGTGCCCAACTGGCCGACCCCGGCGCGCATCTGGGAAGTGGTCGACAAGCATCAGGTCCACACCATCTTCACCGCCCCCACGGCACTGCGCGCGCTGATGAAGGAGGGCGACGATTATGTCCATTCGACCAGCCGCGCCTCGCTGCGCGTGCTGGGCACGGTCGGCGAACCGATCAATCCCGAAGCCTGGCGCTGGTATCACAGCGTCATCGGCGAAGGCCGCTGCCCGATCATCGACACCTGGTGGCAGACCGAGACCGGTGGCGCGATGATCGCGCCGATGCCCGGCGCCACCGACCTGAAACCCGGCAGCGCGACCCTGCCGATGCCCGGCGTCATTCCCCAGATATTGGATGGCGACGGCGTGGTGCAGGAGGGCGCGACCGAAGGCAATCTGGTGATCGCGGGCAGCTGGCCGGGCCAGATGCGCACGGTGTGGGGCGACCATGAGCGCTTCTTCCAGACCTATTTTACGACCTTCCCCGGCAAATATACCACCGGCGACGGCGCGCGGCGCGACGCGGACGGCTATTACTGGATCACCGGCCGGGTCGACGATGTCATCAACGTGTCGGGCCATCGCATGGGCACGGCCGAGGTCGAGAGCGCGCTGGTACTGCATGAAAGCGTCGCCGAGGCCGCGGTGGTCGGCTTCCCGCACGACATCAAGGGCCAGGGCATCTATGCCTATGTCACGCTGAACGCGAACGAGGAGCCGAGCGACGATTTGCGCAAGGATCTGGTGAAATGGGTGCGAACCGAGATCGGCCCGATCGCCACGCCCGACGCGATCCAGTTCGCGCCCGGCCTGCCCAAGACCCGGTCGGGCAAGATCATGCGCCGCATCCTGCGCAAGATCGCCGAGGGCGAAGTGTCCGCGCAGGCGCTTGGGGACGTTAGTACACTTGCCGATCCGTCGGTTGTGGATAATCTGGTCGCCAATCGTCAGGGATAAAAGACACGCCGGATAAGGAACTTATCGCCGGCGTGCGTATCCTTTCGACATAGCTGGGCCGTGCGGGCGGGGTAGCGCACGCAGGGCCCAGGCGAGACTTCCGTAAAAGGAGCAGCCCATGGCCCGTTACACGTCCGTCGCCCGCCTGTTGCACTGGATCATCGCGATCCTGATCCTGGTCAATCTGTGGCTGGGCTTTGCCCATGACAGCCTGCCCAAGGAGTGGAAGGTGATGCCGGTTCACAAGTCGATCGGCCTGACCGTATTGGCATTGACGATCCTGCGCATCGTCTGGCGGCTGGGACACAAGCCGCCGGCGCTGCCGGCCGCGATGCCGGGCTGGGAGAAGCTGGCTGCCAACCTCACCCATATCGCCTTCTACGCTTTCATGCTGATCGTGCCGCTGTCAGGCTGGATCATGTCGTCGGCGGGCGAGCGGCCGCTGAACTGGTTCTTCCTGTTCGACGTGCCGAAATTCGGCGTGGCCAAGGGCGATGCGATCGTCGGCATCTCGCACGAGGCGCATGAATTGATCCCCTGGCTGTGGAGCGCGCTCATCATCGTCCACATCCTGGCGGCGCTGCGCCATCATTTCATGCTGAAGGACGGGGTGCTGCGGCGGATGCTGTGATCCGTAGAAGCAGAGTCCCGCCAGCCTGCCATTCATTCCGTCATCTCAGCGAAGGCTGGGATCTTGTGCCTTCCAGCGCGTGATCGCCCGAGACCCCAGCCTTCGCTGGGGTGACGAACATTAGCCCCTAAACCATCTCGCCGGCGAGCAGGCGCGGAAGGGCGCCGGACTGGCCGCGGGCTTCGGCCATGAAGCGGTTCTTGAGCAGGCTGGTGCGCTGCACGGCGGCAAGGCCGGCGCGGCGGACCAGCGAGGGCAGCTTGCCGGGAATGTCGAACAGGCGAACCAGGCCATCCATCGCGACGCTGGTCATCATCGTGTCGAGCCCGCGCCAGCGCTGATAGCGGGCGAGCAGCTGCGCATCGCCCGGATCGAGGCCCAGGCGCATGCCTTCGACCAAGACTTCGACCAGCGCCGCCACGTCGCGGAAACCGAGATTGAGACCCTGTCCGGCGATCGGGTGGATGGCATGGGCGCTGTCGCCGACCAGCGCGAGGCGGGTGTCGGTGATGCGCGCGGCATGGTGGAAGCCGAGCGGATAGGAGGAGCGCAGGCCGGCCAGGCTGATCTCGCCCAGGAAGCCGCCGATGCGCTTCTGCATTTCGGCGAGCCAGGCGCGTTCCGACAGCTTGAGCATCGCCGGCGCCTGATCGGTGGGCACGGTCCAGACCACGGCGGACCGGGTGCCCGGCAGCATCGGCAACAGCGCGAGCGGGCCGCCGACATAGAAGATTTCATAGGCGGTGTTGGCGTGCGGCACTTCATGGTCGATCGCGGTGACCATGGCGGTGTGCTTATATTGCCAGCGGGTGGTGTTGATGCCCGCCGCCTCGCGCGTGGGGCTGTTGCGCCCTTCCGCCGCGACCAACAATGCGCCGTGGATCGTCGCGCCGTTCTGCAGCGTCAGGGTGACGCCATCGGCATTGCGATCGACATGGACGGCACGATCGGGCTGGAAGAGGATGAGGTTTTCGACCTCGGCCGCGGTCTGCGCCAGCGCGACGCGCAGGTCGCGATTGGGGAACATCGTCCCCATCACGCCATCATCCGCGTCCGGCACGAAGTCGAGCGCGCCAGGCTCCAGCCCGTCGCTGACCCAGATACGGTCGATCGGGCAGCCCTTGCCTTCCAGATGCGCGCCGACGCCGATCGCCTGAAGCATGGCATGGCTGGTCGAGCTGATCGCCGAGACACGGCCATCGAAACCGGCGGCCGTGGCCTGCACGGGGTCGGCCGGATCGATCACGGCGCATTGCACGCCATGGCGCGAAAGAGCGATGCCCAGGGTGAGGCCAACCAGGCCTCCGCCAAGAATGACGACGTCGAAGCGTTGCATGGGCATCTGTCTAGGCGCTTGAGAGCGCTTTGAAAAGCATCGCCCCCGCTTTCGGAGTGAAAGCGGGGGCGACAAATTGTCTCAGCATCATAGGAATGCGCCTCCGGCGCATCGGCACCAGCCCACACCCCCACCCGGCCGCCCAGACATGGTATCCTGATGGGAGGTCGGGTGGGGTTCAAGCGAGTCACGTGCCTCGCTTGAAGGCCGGTGCGGCTCTATATCAAAGAGTCCGGACCCAGCCGGCCGGATCGGCCACGCTGCCGCGCTGGATGCCGGTCAGTTCGGCGCGCAGGCTTTCGGTGACCAAGCCACCATCGCCATCGCCGACAGTGAAATCGCCGTCGGTGCTCTTGACCGTGCCGATCGCCGTGACGACGGCGGCGGTGCCGCAGGCAAACGCCTCGCGCAGCTTGCCGCTGGCGGCGTCGGCGCGCCACTGGGCGAAGCTGTAGGGCTCCTCGCGCACCTCATGCCCCTTGGCGCGGGCGAGGCTGATGATCGAGTTGCGGGTGATGCCGGGCAGGATGGTGCCGGTCAGAGGCGGGGTGACGATCGAGCCGTCGTCCATCACGAAGAAGACGTTCATGCCGCCCAGTTCCTCGACCCACTTGTTCTCGGCGGCGTCGAGGAAGACGACCTGGTCGCAACCATCCTTGATCGCTTCCTTCTGCGCGACCAGCGACGCGGCATAATTGCCGCCGCACTTGGCCGCGCCGGTGCCGCCGCGCGCGGCGCGGGTATAATGTTCCGACACCCACAGGGTCACGGCCTTCTTGCCGCCCTTGAAATAGGCGCCGGCGGGCGAGGCGATGACGCAGAAAATATATTCGTTCGACGGGCGCACACCCAGGAAGGCTTCGCTGGCGAACAGGAAGGGGCGCAGATAGAGGCTGCCCTCACCCGACGGGATCCAGTCCGCGTCGATCTTCACCAACTGCTCGACCGCTTCGAGGAACATGTCTTCCGGGATCGCCGGCATCGCCATGCGTTCGGCGGACTCGGCGAAGCGACGGGCATTTTCCTCCGGCCGGAACATGGCGACGCTGCCGTCGGCCAAGCGATAGGCCTTCATGCCTTCGAAGATTTCCTGGGCATAATGGAGCACGGCGCAGGCGGGATCGAGCTGGAACGGCTCGCGCGGACCGACGCTGTGGCTATGCCAGCCCTGCCCCTCGGTATAGCGGATGGTGACCATATGGTCGGTGAAGAGCCGGCCGAAGCCCGGATCCTCCAGAAGTACCGCGCGCGCGTCCGCCGCCACAGCCTTGCTGCTGGGGGTAACGGTAAAGCGCGACTTCTGTTCGACGTCCATGGTGAGTCTCCTTATGCGTTGGACGGGGGCGCCTATGTCACATCCGGCCCCGCGAAACAATTGGTCATATATACTGACCAATTTTGGAATAAAGAGCCAAGGCGCCGTCGCTGGCCTCTTCCCGTCCCAGCGCGCGCCCTGTATCGCATGCGCCATGCACTTCTTTTCGGACAATGCCACCCCGATCTGCCCCCAGGTGATGGCCGCCATCGCCGGTGCGGACCATGCCGACCATGGCTATGACGGCGACGCGTGGAGCGCGCGACTGGACGGCGCCTTTTCCGACCTGTTCGAAACGCCGGTGAAGGCGCAATGGATCGCCACCGGCACGGCGGCGAACAGCATCGCGCTCGCCTGTCTGTGCCCGCCCTATGGCGGGGTGATCTGTCATGAGGAAGCGCATATCGTCGTCGACGAATGCGGCGCGCCGGGCTTCTACACCCATGGCGCCAGCCTGATGGCGCTGCCCGGCGTCGGCGCCAAGCTGCTGCCCGATGTCGTGGAGGCAAGGCTCAGGGCGATCCGCCCCGACGTGCATCAGGTGCCAGCGCGGGCGATCAGCATCACCAACGCGACCGAATATGGCATGGTCTATACGCCGGACGAGGTCGCGGCGCTGGGCGAGATCGCCAAGGCACATGGGCTGGGCTTCCACATGGACGGCGCGCGCTTTGCCAATGCGGTGGCGCATCTGGGCTGCGCGCCGGCCGACGTCACCTGGCGGGCGGGGATCGACATCCTTTCCTTCGGCTGCGTCAAGAATGGCGGCATGGTAGGCGAGGCGCTGATCTTCTTCGGTCCCGAGCGTGAGGCGCGGGCGGCGGAAGCGGCGCGCTGGCGCAAGCGGGCGGGCCATCTCTTTTCCAAGGGTCGCTATCTGGCCGCGCAAATATTGGCGATGGTCGAGGATGGGCTGTGGCTGGACAATGCCCGCGCTGCCAATGGCGCGGCGCAGGCGCTGGCGCAGGCGGCGGCCGGACGGCTGATGCATCCAGTGGAGGCCAATGAGCTGTTCGTCTGGCTGACCCCGGCGGAAGCGGCGACGCTGCGCGCGCAGGGCTTCGATTTCTATGACTGGGGCGAGGGCGCGGCGCGGCTGGTGACCAACTGGTCGCAGGATGCGCAGAGCGTCGCGCCGCTGGCCCACGCGATCCGGGCCTTGGGGCATCATGACGCCTGACGACAGGGCGCAGGGCGGGATGGAGCGGGGCGGCATCGCCCTGCCCTTTATCCTCGTTACCCTGATCTGGAGTTCGACCTGGATCGTCATCCGCGACCAGTTGGGCAGCGTGCCGGCCAGCTGGTCGGTCTGCTATCGCTTCCTGCTGGCGGGCGTGACGATGGCCGCGTTCGCGCGGATGCGCGGCGTGTCGCTCAACATCGGGCGGAGCGGCCTGGTCTTTGCCGCGCTGCTGGGCACGGCGCAGTTCGTGCTCAATTTCAACTTCGTCTATCGCGCCGAAGTCTATCTGACGTCCGGCGTGGTGGCGGTGGTCTATGCGATGCTGCTGATCCCCAACAGCATCCTGGCCTGGATCTTCCATCGTCAGCCGGTCAGCCGGGCCTTCATCGGCGGATCGGTGATCGCAACGGCGGGCATCGCCATGATGCTGGTGCATGAATATCGCTTTGCCGGGATCGACCCGGACAAGGTGGTGCTGGGCGCGGCCTTTGCCTGTGCCGGGCTGATGAGCGCATCGACCGCCAATGTGATGCAGGGCATGGACATCGCCCGCCGCCTGCCGATGATCGCGGTGCTGGCCTGGGCGATGCTGATCGGCGCCGGGATCGACGCCGCCTTTGCCTGGATCACCACCGGGCCGCCGGTGATCGAGCCGCGGATCGGCTATCTGCTGGGCATAGGCTGGCTGGCGCTGGCAGGATCGGTCGTCACCTTCCCGCTCTATTTCGGGCTGATCCAGCGCATGGGCGCGGGTCGGGCCGCCTATACCAGCGTGCTGATCCCGGTGATCGCGATGCTGATCTCCACGGTGATGGAGGGCTATCGCTGGAGCGGGCTGGCCGTGCCGGGCGCGCTGCTGGCGATCGCCGGGATGGTGATCGCGCTGCGGGCGAAAACTAAAGCCTGACGCCGCCGGGCTGGTAGCGCAGCTTGGCCATGTTGAGGCGGGCGATCAGGCTGCTGAGCGGTTCCGGTGCAGGGGCCGCGCGATCGGGCACGGACATGGCGTTGATGCGGTCACCGAGCGTGGAAACAGTCTTGTCGATGCTGGTCATGACACACCCTTGTTGATGCGGTAATCCCGCTTTCGGCGCACGCTGGTTAACGGGGCGTAAACCATGCGACGAACCGATCAGCAAGGCTGATTTTCTTCCACAAGACAGGCCCTTAGACCTTCGACATGGGTGGGGTAAAGAGGTTTCCAATCAAGCAGCCGACGCGCCCGGCCATTGGCGACGCGGCGGTTTTCGGCATAGAAGGCCAGCGCCTGGGGCGAGAGGTCCGCCTGTTCCAGCGACAGCAGCGGCGGCAGTGGCTGGCCCAGCAGTTCGCAGGCGGTGGCGATCACATCATTCTGGGCGCTGGGCCGGTCGTCGGCCAGATTATAGGCGCCGGGCGGGCCGTCAAAGGCGGCGATGATGCCGCCGACGATATCGTCGACATGGACGCGGCTGAATATCTGTCCGGGCAGGGCGATGCGGTGCGCCTTGCCGGCCCGGACGCGATCGAGCGCCGAGCGGCCGGGACCATAGATGCCGGGCAGGCGGAAGCGGCGGACATCGGGCCGCAAGGCGCCCCAGTCGAGATCGGCGCGGGCGCGGGCGGTGCGGCGCCCCTGCCCGACGGGGCTCGCCTCATCGACCCAGGCGCCGGCCGCATCGCCATAGACGCCGGTCGAGGAGAGATAGCCGACCCAGAGCGCCGGCGCGGCGGCGATCGCGGCGCCATAGCGGGTGAGGACGGGGTCATCCTCGCCCTCGGGCGGGACGGAGGAGAGGATATGGGTGGCACCGGCAATCGCGGCGCGAACCGCGGGTTCATCGTCGAAGGCGATCGCCTGGGCATCGGCGCTGCGGCGGACGCCGGTGACCTGCCAGCCTTCAGCCCGCAGTCGGGCGGCGAGGCGGGAGGCGCTATAGCCCATGCCGAGGATCAGCATGTGCAGCATCGGCGCCCTCCCCTTGAAGCCGGTATCAGACCGTGAAGCTCTCGCCGCAGCCGCAGCTGCCCTTGGCATTGGGATTGGCGAAGACGAAGCCGGCGGTGAAATCATCCTCGACCCAGTTCATGGTCGAACCGATGAGATAGAGGACCGAAGCACCGTCGATGTAAAGGACGCCACCGGGAGTCTCGATCTTCTCGTCGAACTTGGCCTCTTCGGTGACATAATCGACCGAGTAAGCGAGGCCCGAGCAGCCGCGCTTGGGGGTCGAGAGCTTGACCCCGATCGCGCCTTCGGGCGCCTGCGCCATCAGCTCGGCGATGCGGCCTTGCGCGCTGGGCGTCAGCATGACGGCGGCGGGGCGGGCACGAGTCTTGGTGGTCGTCTCGGTCATCAGAGCATTCCCAGTTCGAGCTTGGCTTCGTCCGACATCTTGCCCGGATCCCATGGCGGATCCCAGACCAGGTTCACCTCGACATCGCCGACACCGGGCACCGCGCCGACGCGCAGTTCGACTTCGCCGGGCATGGATTCGGCGACCGGGCAATGCGGCGTGGTCAGCGTCATGGTGACGACGGCATGGCCGTCGCTGGTGACGTCGACGCCGTAGATGAGGCCGAGATCATAGATGTTGACCGGGATTTCGGGGTCGAAAATCTCCTTCAGCGCATCGATGATGCCATCATAGAGATCGCCGCCCGGCTCGCCGGCCGCGACTTCGCTGGGCTTCTGCGCCAGGAATCCGTCAAGATAGTCGCGCTGGCGCGGAGCGGCCTCGGCCTCTTCCACGCGCGCCTTGGGCGGGGTTTCCACCGCGTCGACTTCTTCCACCATGAACTTCTTTTCCTCGGTCATCCGAAGATCTTCCTTACCCGTTCAATGCCTTTGACCAGCGCATCCACGTCGCTGTCGTCGCTGTAGATGCCGAAACTGGCCCGTGCGGTCGCCTCGACGCCCAGATGCCGCATCAGCGGCTGGGCGCAATGATGGCCGGCGCGGATCGCGACACCCGTTTCGTCCAATATGGTGCCGACATCGTGCGGATGCACCCCCTCCACCTCGAAAGAAAGGATGCCGGCGGAATCTTCGGGGCCGAAGACGCGCACGCTGTTGATCTGGCCGATGGCGGTGCGGGCCTTGGCCACCATGGCGCATTCATGGGCGTGGATGGCGTCGAGGCCGATGCCCTGCACATAATCGATCGCAGCGGACAGGCCGACAACGCCGACGATATGCGGCGTGCCTGCCTCGAACCGGGTCGGCGCGGGGGCATAGGTGGTCTTTTCGAACGTCACCTTGTCGATCATCGATCCGCCGCCCTGATAGGGGGGCATGGCGTCCAGCAATTCCTTGCGGCCCCACAGCACGCCGATGCCGGTCGGGCCGTAAAGCTTGTGCGCGGAGAAGACGTAGAAGTCGCAGTCCAGCGCCTGCACATCGACGGCGAGGCGGGGGACCGCCTGGCAGCCGTCGATCAGGATCTTGGCGCCGACCATATGGGCGATATCGGCGGCGCGGCGGCAATCGAGCACGCTGCCGAGCACGTTCGACACATGGGCAAGCGCCACCATGCGGTGCTGCGGCGTGATCATCGCGCGCATCGCGTCGAGATCGATCCGGCCATCATCCGTCAGCGGCACCACGTCGATCTGGGCACCGACCTTTTCGGCGACGATCTGCCAAGGGACGATATTGCTGTGATGTTCCAGCGTGGACAGCAGGATGCGGTCACCCGCCTTGAGCTGCGTGCCGGCCCAGCATTGGGCGACGAGATTGATGCCCTCGGTCGCGCCGCGGACATAGACGATCTCGCTGTCCGACGCGGCGCCGATGAAGCCGGCAACCTTGCGCCGGGCAGCCTCATAGGCGAGCGTCATATTGGCCGAGCGCTCATAGACGCCGCGATGCACGGTGGCATAGTCCGGGCCATAGGCGCGGGCGATCGCGTCGATCACGGCGGTCGGCTTCTGCGCGGTGGCGGCGCTGTCGAGATAATGCCAGTCGCCGACACCGGGGAAATCGTCCCGCAGGCGCAGGCCTTGGGCGAGATCGGTCATACCAGCGTCTCCAGCTTGGCGAGCGCCGCCGCCTCGAACCGCTCGCGCAGATCGTCCTGCGCGACATCGTCGAACACGCCGGCGACGAAGGCCTTGAGCAGCAACGTCTTGGCGGTGGCCGGGTCCATGCCGCGCGAGGCCATGTAGAAGAGCGCCTGTTTGTCCAGTTCGCCGACGGTCGCGCCATGGGCGCATTTCACGTCGTCGGCATAGATTTCCAGTTCCGGCTTGGCGTTGGCCGTGGCGGTGCGGTCGAGCAGCATCGCCTTGATCGACTGGAAGGCGTCGGTGCGCTGGGCATCGCGGGCGACATTGATGCTGCCCAGATAATTGCCGGTGGCATGGCTGCCCAGAATCGAGCGGACAGTCTGGCCGCTGGTCGCGTCGGGCTGGGCATGGGTGACGCTGGTGATGATCTCCAGCGTCTGCTCGCCACCGCCGATGATCGCGCCGTTCAGTTCGAAATGGCTGCCCTTGCCAAGCGTGACAGCAAAGGTGACACGACCCAGCTTGCCGCCAATGTTGAGCAGATGGAAATCGAACCGGGCACCGTCGGCGATGTCGATGACATAGTCATGCACCGCGACACTGCCGTCCGCCGCATCCTGCAGCAGATGGTCATGCGCGCTTTCGCCCTCCGCCACCGTGATCCGGGTCGCGGCCGGCACCGGCCAGGCAGCGGCGAGTGCGTCAAGATCGCTGTAACGCCAGGCTTCGTCCTTGCGCGTGGGGAGAGCGAGGAGGGTCACGCCGCGATCACCTCGGAATAACCTTCGCTTTCCAGCTGCAGCGCCAGTTCGGGGCCGCCCGACTTGACGATCCGGCCGGCGGCCAGGACGTGGACGAAGTCCGGCTTCACATAGTCGAGCAGGCGCTGATAATGGGTGATCAGCAGCACCGCCTTGTCAGGCTTGCGCATGATCGCATTGATGCCCGCGCCGACGGTCTTGAGCGCGTCGATGTCGAGGCCCGAGTCGGTTTCGTCGAGGATCGCGAGCTTGGGATCGAGAATGCCCATCTGGACCATTTCGGCGCGCTTCTTCTCACCGCCGGAAAAGCCGACATTCACCGGACGCTTGAGCATCTCCATGTCGAGGCCGAGCAGCCCGGCCTTTTCCTTGGCCAGCTTGATGAACTCGCCACCGTTCAGTTCCTTCTCGCCGCGCGCGCGGCGCTGCGAATTGAGGCTTTCGCGCAGGAACTGCAGGTTGGAGACGCCGGGGATCTCGACCGGATATTGGAAGCCCAGGAACAGGCCGGCAGCGGCGCGCTCATGCGGGTCTTTTTCGAACAGGTCTTCGCCTTCGAAGGTCGCGGTGCCGCCGGTCACGTCATAGTTCGGACGGCCGCCCAGCGTGTAGGCGAGGGTCGACTTGCCGGCGCCGTTCGGCCCCATGATCGCGTGGATTTCGCCCGCATTGATCTGGAGCGACAGGCCCTTGAGGATCGCCTTGCCGTCGATTTCGTTGGTGAGATTGTCGATCGTCAGCATCTTGTCTTTAGTCCTTGTGCGCGCGCTGGAGCGTCCGCGCGGTCCAGAAGGCCATGTCGCGCACGTCGCCCGGTGCGGGGAAGAGCGTGTCGATATGGCGCTTGATCGGCATATAGGGCCACCAGTCGGCGTCCGGCTCGGGCGCGCCCTTTTCCAGCAGTGCGACGACGAATTCGCTGACCGGCCCCATGCGGGCGAGGTTGGGCGCCTTCGCCTTGTGGAAGGCCTTGTCGCTCCGCAGCTTCTCGGTCATCGCGACATCGCCCTTTTCCAGCGCATCGCGGCATTCGGCCTGATAGGCGTCGAGATCGCCGAAATCCTTGGCGGCACGCGTCTGCAGCTCGCCCTCTTCCAGCTCATAATCCTCGGTCAGGATGCGGATCGCGGCGGTCCATGCCTGGCCATTGCCGACATCCTCCGCGAAATCGGCGAGGGCATCCTGGATATCGTCTTCGTCGCTCAATTTTCCGTCCTTCAAATCTCTGTTTTATCGTCACCCCGGACTTGCTCCGGGGTCCCGCTGCCTTTCCGTCCCACCCAAGAAAAGCGGGATGCCGGATCAAGTCCGGCATGACGGGAAGGGGCAGGACAAATTTAGCCCACGCTGCCTTCCAGGCTGATGCCGAGGAGCTTCTGTGCTTCCACCGCGAATTCCATCGGCAGCTGTTGCAGCACTTCCTTGGCGAAGCCGTTGACGATCAGGCTGACCGCGCTTTCCTGATCCAGGCCGCGCTGCATCGCGTAGAAGAGCTGATCGTCGCTGATCTTGCTGGTGGTCGCCTCATGCTCGATCTGGGCGCTGGGATTGCGCACCTCGATATAGGGCACGGTGTGGGCGCCGCACTGGTCGCCCAGCAGCAAGCTGTCGCACTGGGTGAAGTTGCGCACGCCCTCCGCGCCCGGCGCAACGCGGACGAGGCCGCGATAGGTGTTGTTGGAACGCCCGGCCGAGATGCCCTTCGACACGATGGTCGAGCGACTGCCCTTGCCATTGTGGATCATCTTGGTGCCGGTGTCGGCCTGCTGCAGATTGTTGGTGAGCGCGACCGAATAAAATTCGCCGACGCTATTCTCGCCGTTCAGCACGCAGGACGGATATTTCCAGGTGATGGCCGATCCGGTTTCCACCTGAGTCCAGGACACCTTGCTGTTGCGGCCCTGGCAGAGCGCGCGCTTGGTCACGAAATTATAGATGCCGCCCTTGCCATTCTCATCGCCCGGATACCAGTTCTGGACGGTCGAATATTTGATCTCGGCATCATCGAGCGCGACCAGTTCCACCACGGCGGCGTGGAGCTGATTTTCGTCGCGCATCGGCGCGGTGCAGCCTTCGAGATAGGAGACATAGGCGCCATCATCCGCGACGATCAGCGTGCGTTCGAACTGGCCGGTATTTTCCGCGTTGATGCGGAAATAGGTCGACAATTCCATCGGGCAGCGAACGCCCTTGGGAATATAGACGAAGGTGCCGTCGGAGAAGACCGCGCAGTTCAAGGTGGCGAAATAATTGTCGTGCATCGGCACGACCTTGCCCAGCCATTTCTTTACGAGGTCGGGGAATTCGCGCACCGCTTCGCTGATCGAGCGGAAGATGACGCCCGCTTCCTCCAGCTCCTTGCGGAAGGTGGTGGCGACCGAGACCGAGTCGAACACGGCATCGACCGCGATCTTGCGGCTACCCTTCACGCCGGCGAGCATTTCCTGCTCGGCGATGGGGATGCCCAGCTTCTGATAGGTGGCGAGAATCTCCGGATCGACCTGATCCAGCGAATCCAGCTCCACCTTCTTCTTGGGCTCGGCGTAATAGTACGCGTCTTGGTAATCGATCGGCGGGACGTTTAGCTTCGCCCAGTCCGGCGCTTCCATCTTCTGCCACATGGCGAAGGCCTTCAGGCGCCAGTCGAGCAGCCATTGCGGCTCGTTCTTCTTGGCCGAGATGAAGCGGACCGTATCCTCGTTCAGGCCCTTGGGCGCGAAATCCTGCTCGATGGCCGACGACCAGCCATGCTCATAGGTGGAGGCGCGCTCGGCGGCCTCCAGCGCTTCCTGATTACGGACGGTGCTCACTTCTTCAGTCATGCCATTTCTCGTGTCAGGCTGGCGATGGTCACGTTCGCGAGCGCTTCGCGGATCGCGTTGTTCGCCAGATTCATGTGCGGGCGGATGCGGCAATCCTGTTCCAGATTGCAGTCATGCGCCCCCTGTTCGCTGCATGCGGTCATGGCGATGGGGCCTTCGACCGCCTCCACCACGTCCGCCAGGGTGATCGTCGCGGGCGGGCGCGACAGACGCACGCCGCCGCCGGTGCCCCGGCTCGATTCGAGCAGCCCCGCCGCCGACAGCCGGCTCACCAGCTTCTGCGCGGTGGGCAGCGGGATGCCGGTTTCAGCGCTGAGCGTGGTCGCGTTCATCTTGGCCGCACCGCAGTGGCGGGCGGCAGCAGACATCAGCACGACGGCATAATCGGCAAAGCTCGATAATTTCATGCGTGTTGCGAACCATTCTCAAATCGGATCGAATCAATCCGATTGGGCATGTGGTCCCACTCGCCCCCGGAATCAAGGCATTTCTCCTACCGTGGGAGTCTGTTTGGAAAATGCGCGAAAGAGCGCATTTTCAGAGCCGCACCAGCCCACACCCCCACCCGGCCGCCCAGACATGGTATCCTGATGGGCGGCCGGGTGGGGGCGTGGGCTGGTGCGGATGCGCCAAAGGCGCATTCCAAATAGCGATCAGCTCAGCCGGTTGAGCACCGCGACATCGCCGCCCAGAGTCCGGCGAAGCAGGGTCAGCTGGACCACGGCGGTCGGCTCGGTCTGGAGCTGGTGCGGGGTCATGCCGATGAAATGCTTGATCTCGCGGATGAAATGCGACTGGTCGTAGAAGCTGCCATCGTCGCACAGGGCCTGCCAGCTTTCATGGTCGAGCGCGATCCGCGCGCTGCAGCGCAGGGCACGATATTTGCGGGCGAGCAGCTTGGGCGGGGCACCATAGAGCTTGTTGGTGATGCGGGCGAGCTGGCGCGGCGACAATTCGGTCATCTCGCTCAGCACCTCGATCCGCGGCGATCCTTCGCCGATCAGCCAGCTGTCGATCGCCCGCAGGATCGCCCAGGTCGCTTCGGGCAGCGGCTTGATCCGTTCGGCGAGGAAGGACCAGGTGAGCGCGGCCATGGCGTCGCCATCCTCCATACGCTGCAACTGGGCGAGCAGGTCGAGAAAGCCGTCATCCCGTTCCGCCGCCAGATCGCAAAGGCCATCGGCCAGCTTGTCAGCGTCGCCGCCATGCAGCGCCAGCCAGCCGGCCGGCAACAGCGACACGCCCACCAGCCGGGTCGGCGCATCCAGTTCGAAGCGGGTTGCCCCCTGCGTGGGGCCGATCAGGCCGACGGCGGGAGGCCGCTGCACCGATCCATCCTGGAAGTGATAGCGCCCATCGCCCCGCAGCATCAGCCGCAGCTGCGCGACATCGGCGCGGGTGACGTCGGCATAATGGTCGGCCGCCACGGAAAATATGTAGAGCGAACCGAAATAGGGCCGGACCTTTTCCGGCGGGGTGAAATAGCGCAAGCGGACCGGGCCCTGTTCGGCATCCACCGAATAGGACAATGGCCCGCGATTATCCGGCACCACCCCCCGCGCCGCACTCAGCGGCAGATCCCAATGTTGCGGCCCCATAGTTTCACCCCAGTGGCGGCATTATGAGCGCGGCCAGCGACCGTGCAAGAGCCATGACGTCACCATGACGATTTTTCGCCACAGCGTTGCAACAAAAAAATGACCCGGCAGCTTTCACTGCCGGGTCAGGAAAAGGTCTCATCAGCCAAAATGGCTTAGAGCCTTCGGGTCGCAAGACGGCTTTAAGCCCGAATCGGTGGAAGATTATTGGACAGATCGGACATCGGATTGATCAAATCGAACCGATTCATGACGAATTATGTCATGAAATGACGTTCAGCAACGAATGTGGCTGCCGCGCAACAGTGACTCGACGCCCGCCCGACGCGCTGGCATAGCGCGGCCATGTCCTATCGCCTGATCCGTCCGCTCTTCTTCGCGCTCGATGCCGAGCGCGCCCATAATCTGTCGATCGCGCTGTTGCGGATGATGCCGACCCCGGCACCGCTGAAGGCCGACCCGATGCTGGCACAAACGGTGGCGGGCATTGCCTTTCCCAATCCGGTGGGTCTGGCGGCGGGCTATGACAAGGATGGCCGGGTCGCGCACAAGATGCATGGACTGGGCTTCGGCTTTGCCGAACTGGGGACGCTGACGCCGCTGGCGCAGCCGGGCAATCCCCAGCCGCGCCTGTTCCGACTGGTCGAGGACAGGGCCGTTATCAATCGCTTCGGCTTCAACAATGGCGGCCAGGGCGCTGCCGCCGACCGCATCGCCCGCTATCGCCGGCCGGTGGGGGATGGACCGGTGATCGGCATCAATATCGGCGCAAACAAGGAAGCGACGGCGGCCGGGCGCGCCAATGCCGATTATGCCACCGGCGTTACCTGCATGGCGCCGCTGGCCGATTATCTGACCGTCAATATCTCCTCGCCCAACACGCCGGGGCTGCGCGCGCTGCAGGGCCGGGCGGCGCTGGACGACCTGCTGGGCGCGGTGATGGCGGCACGGCCCGAAGGTGGTCCGCCGATCTTCCTGAAGGTGGCGCCCGACCTGGAGCCGGCCGATATCGAGGATATTGCCGCCGCCTGCATCGACCATCGGATCGACGCGCTGATCGTATCCAACACCACCATCACCCGTCCGGCGCTGCAATCGCCCCATGCGAGCGAGACCGGCGGCCTGTCGGGCGCGCCGCTGACCGACCTGTCGCTGGGCAAGCTGCGCGACTTCCGCCGGCTGCTGGGCGACCGGCTGCCGCTGATCGGCGTCGGCGGCATCGCCAATGCGGAGCAGGCCTATGCCCGCATCCGCGCCGGCGCCTCGCTGGTGCAGGTCTATAGCGCGCTGGTCTATGAAGGCCCCTATCTCGCCAGGCGGATCAATGAAGGCCTCAAGGCGCTGATGGCGCGCGATGGCGTGCGGCATATCGGCGACGTGGTGGGGATCGACGCCTGATCCGTCCTTCCCGGACATGATCGGAACAAGACGGGTTGCGAAACGAAATGCGAGCTTTAGGGTGCCGGCCATGACCTCCCGCCTGACCGGCCTGCTGGCCCCCTTCGCCCTGATTGCCCCCCTTGCCCTGGCGCCCGCGACCGTACTGGCGCGCGAGCCGGTGGCGTTGAATGCCACCGTGTCCGCCGCCGATCCGCGCGCGGCCGCGGCAGGGCAGGAAATATTGCGCAAGGGCGGCAGTGCCACCGATGCGGCGATCGCGATGATGCTGGCGCTGAATGTGGTCGAGCCGCACAACAGTGGCATCGGCGGCGGCGGTTTCCTGATGCATCATGACGGCGCGAGCGGCGTGCTGGAATCGATCGACGGGCGCGAGACCGCGCCGGCCGCCGCCCGGCCCGACCGTTTCATGGGCCCCGACGGCAAGCCTTTGCCCTTCGCCCAGGCCTGGCCGGGCGGCTATTCGGTCGGCGTGCCGGGCAATCTGCGCATGGCGTGGGAAGCCCATAAGAAATGGGGCAAGCTGCCCTGGGCCGACCTGTTCCAGCCGGCGATCCGGCTGGCCAACGACGGCTTCCAGCTGGGCGAGCGCACCGCCACGGCGCTGAAGGCATTGCAGAATATCTGGGCCGATTTCCCCGAAATCCGCAGCTATTACTGGATCGACGGGCAGTTGCCGGCGGTCGGCACGACGCTGAAGAACCCGCCGCTCGCCGCCCTGTTCAAGCGGATCGCGGCGGAAGGGCCGGACGCCTTCTATCTGGGCGAGAATGCGCAGGCGATCGCCAAGGCGGTCACCACTGCGCCGCGGAACCCGGTGCCGATGACGACCGACGACCTGGCCAATTACCAGGTCAAGGACCGCAAGCCGGTATGCGGCCATTATCGCGTCTATACGGTGTGCGGCATGGGGCCGGCGTCGGCCGGCGGCATCACCGTGCTGCAGGTGCTGGGCATGGTCGAGCGCTTCCCGCTGGCGCAGTGGGGCAAGGATGATCCGCGCTCCTGGCACGTCATCGGCGAAGCGATGCAGCTGGCCTATGCCGACCGCGACACCTGGCTGGGCGATCCCGAGTTCGTCCATGTGCCGATCGCCGGGCTGATTGATCCTGCTTATTTGAAGCAGCGGTCGGGCGAGATCCGGCTGAACAAGGCGCTTACGGCCTACAAGCCCGGCCTGCCCGCCGGGGCGCAGCCGCGCACCAGCGCCCTGCCCCAGCCGGAAAGCGGCACCAGCCATTTCGTCGCGGTGGACCGCAATGGCGACATCGCCGCCTGGACATCGACGATCGAGAGCTTCTTCGGCAGCCAGCTGGTCGCCAATGGCGTGGTGCTGAACAATGAGCTGACCGATTTCAGCTTCACGCCCGAAAAGAATGGCGCGCCGGTCGCCAACCGGGTGGAACCGGGCAAGCGGCCACTATCGTCCATGTCACCGACCATCGTTTATGACGCAAAGGGCATGCCGATCTTCACCGTCGGCGCGGCCGGCGGCAAGACCATCATCATGCAGGTCGCCAAGGCGCTGATCGCCCATTTCGACTGGGGCCTGTCGGCGCAGGATTCGATCGCGCTGGGTCTGGAATTCTTTAATGGCGACGGGCTGGTGCTGGAACAGGGCACCTCGCTGGAAGCGATGAAGGGACCGCTGGAAAAACTGGGCCACCGCGTCACCATCTCGCGCCTGGGCCTCAAGGCCAATGCCGCCGAGCGGACCGCCGACGGCCACTGGATTGGCGCCGCCGACCCGCGCAGCCCCGGCGTGTCGCTGCAGGAATAAGGCAGGCGATCATGGCGAGCGCGTTGCTGCGCTCGCCAGTCGCGCGTCAGGCGCCCTTCTTGAGGTCGAGCCCGGCGACGTTGAATTCGAACGGGAAGCGCTGGTCCTTCGGGCCGACGGCGAGGTCAACCTTCACGCTCTTCGCCTTGGCAATCGCCTCATAGGCATTTTGCGAGGGCATGATCTCGATCCCGTCCTTCGCTTCGGTCATGCGGCCCTTCCAGTGATGGGCCTTGCCATCGTCGGTGGTGGCATCGACCGCGCAGTCGGACAGGTCGCACTGGAAGGGTGCACCAACCAGCTTCACCGTCACCGTCTTTTCGCCATTGGACATGGGCTGGACCATCAGCACCGAGAAGGTGTCGGCGGCGGTCATGGTCTGCACGCTGTTGGCGCTGCCGATATAGGCGACCTTCTGGCTGGCGCCGGCGGTTTCATATTTCCAGACCTGGCCGATCTGGTCGCGCTGGGTCGGTTCCTTCTTGTCCCCGCCCGAACAGGCGGCCAGCAGGCCGAGCATGGCGAGGGGCATGATATGGCGCATTGTCGCATTCTCCTTGTCAGGCAAGAACGCGGGGATGCGCGGGAGTTTCCGTCAGGCGTAGCGGGCAGCAGTCTCGCGGATCAGGGCGATCATGTTGGGAATGCCCTGGGTGCGGTTCGAACTGAGCTGGTTCTTGAGATCGAAGGGGGCGAGCGCACCCTCGATATCGGTCGCGCCGATCTCCGCCGGGGCGCGGTCCTGCACGGTCAGCAGCACCAGCGCGATGATCCCCTTGGTGATGGCGGCATTGCTGTCGGCAAGGAAATGGAGCCGGCCATCATCGAGCACCGTGGGATAGACCCAAACCGCCGCCGAACAGCCCCGCACCAGCGTCATATCGGTCTTGAGCGCGTCGGGCATATCCTCCAGCCCCCGGCCGAGATCGATCAACAGGCGATAGCGATCATCGGCGTCGAGAAATTCATATTCTTCCTGGAGGTCGGCCAGAACGGGCATCGGGGCGGGCTGATCGGTCATGCCGCCCATATAGGGGGAAAAGCGGTGCGGGAAAGCCGCTTTTCCCCGCCGGCGGATCAGAGATCAACGCCGGCGGCGATGGCTTCGAGCTTGCGGATGCGTTCCTTGAGGTCGGCGACCTCGATCCGGGCGGCGGCCGAGGGCGGCGCGGCTTCCTCGCTGCGGCGGCTCAATTCCGCCCGCTTGAGGTCGAGCCAACCGTTCCAGCCGCGCAGCGACGCGAAGGCGACGATGGTGAGGCCGGCAAGGCCGGCGGTGGCCATGGTGAGGTAGAAGAGGGGATCCTGCATGATGTCCTCCCTGTGTCCTTTGCCGCGATCAGTCGCGGTCCTTGAGCTTCTCGAATTCGCGCTCCAGCGCGGTCGAACTGTCGGTGGCGAGCCGTTCCAGCACGGCGACCCGGTCCTTGAGCGCCTTCACTTCGGCGCGGAGGCGTTCGGCCTCCGGATCGGGACCGCGCTGGATGAAATCCTCGCCCTTGTGGCGGCGCACGACGCCATATTTGGCGCGGACGACGCTGGCGATGGCGGTGATCGCGACGATGGCGACGACCATTTCGAACGGATTCATGTCATTCCTCCCTTGGGCGCGCGGGGCGATCAGTTCGCCGGGCCGCGCAGCCGCTCGATTTCGCGATTGAGCTGATGGCTTTCGTCGGTGACGATCCGCTCGACCACCGCGAGCCGGTCCTTCATCGAGCCGATTTCGGCGCGCAGCTGGGCATTTTCCTGGCTGATCAGCTTGATGCGCTCGACCAGTTCTTCGTTCTTCTGCGGATAGACCGCCTTGCCCCAGCTATTTTCCAACGGGTAGCCGTGCCGGATGCGAAGCCAGGTGGTAAAAACCCAACCCGCGACACCCAGCGATCCGACGATGACCGCAGCAGGCGCAAGAACTTCAACTGGAACCATGATCTTTACTCCCCTTGCCTGGTCAGCGTCAGCGCAGCGCGTCGATATCGCGCGCGGTCCGGGCGGCGGGATCGGTGGCGATCCGTTCGAGGACTGCGATGCGTTCTTCGAGGCGGCTGATGCGGCCAGTCAGCTTTTCGTTTTCACTTGAAAGAAGGTCGATTTTTCGACCGGCGTCGGGATCTGTTCGATGAACGGTGCCCGTCCATTCATTTTCAACCGGATAACCATGGCGGGCACGGACCCAGGTGGTGAACATCCAGCCCAGCGTCGACATGGCGATGATGGCCAGAACGAAGGTCGGTCCTGCGAAATTCATGGCCTTAACTCCCCGTTATTGCTGCCCTGTCCTGGCTATGCTTCAGCGCAGGCTGTCGATCTCGTCGGCGAGGCGCGTGTTGCGGCTAGTATAATAGACCTCGATGTCGGCGAGGCGGCGGTCGATGTCGCGGAACTTGGAGCGGACGTCGCGGGTGGAGCGCGCCGGGTTGGTGCGCACGCCCTGCCAGAATTTCTCATCATCCCGATCCGAATAAAGGCCCTGGGGCTTGGCATCGGCGAAATAGGCGGCGGCGAAATAGGCGATCAGCGTCCAGGGGAAGGCGCCCATGAGGGTCACCAGCACCGCGCCGACCCGGACCCAGACCACGTCGATCCCGGTATAGTCGGCGATGCCGGAGCACACGCCCATCCACTTGCCATTCTGCTTGTCGAGATAGAATTTGGTGCGGCGGGCGCTCATGTCAGTTCCTCCGGTCGAAGTCGTAATTATCGTCCTGTGCCGGACGTTGCGGGCGGAAGTCGGGATTGTCGGCTGCGACGATCCGTTCGACCGTCTGCAGCCTGTCTTCGAGACGGCGGGCGAGCAGGTGGAGTTCGTCCAGCAGCCGCTCATCCTCGTCGGTGATCTTGGGCGCCTGCTTCCACTTGGTGACATAGTGGAAGATCAGCCAGGGCATGCCGATGAACAGCATGCCGACCACGGCGATGGGGACCAGTACGTCTTCCATCGGATCAGGCTCCCTTGTTCATGCTGGCCTTGAGCGCGGCGAGATCGGCATCGACCTTGTCGGCCGACTTCAGCTCCGCGATTTCCTCTTCCAGCGTCTTGGGCTGTGCGCCCAGACCCATGGCATCGGCGCGGCCTTCGGCCATATCGACGCGGCGTTCGAGCATGTCGAAGCGGGCAAAGGCTTCGTTGACCTTCTCGCCGGCATAGGCTTCGCGCACCCGCAGGCGGTTCTGCGCGCTTTCCATGCGGCTGACCAGGCTGTTCTGGCGGGCACGCGCCTCGCGCAGCTTGCCCTGCAGCTTGGCGATATCCTCTTCCGACGCCTTCAGCGCCTCGTCCAGCACCTCGATCTCGTGGGAGAGATGCTCGGCCATGTCGGCGGCCTTCTGGCGTTCGACCAGAGCAGCCTTGGCGAGATCCTCGCGGTCCTTGCTGAGGGCGAGCTGTGCCTTTTCGGTCCAGCCATCCTGCAGCGCCTGCAGCTTGCCGATGTGGCGACGCATTTCCTTCTGGTCGGCGATCGTGCGGGCGGCGGACGCGCGCACCTCGACCAGCGTCTCCTCCATTTCGAGGATGATCATGCGGATCATCTTCGCCGGGTCTTCGGCCTTGTCGAGCAGGTCGGTGACATTGGCGGCGATGATGTCTCGGGTGCGGGAGAAAATACCCATTTTAACGGTGCTCCTGGTCTTCTCTTCAAGGGGGCCGGGGCGGACGAGAGGGGGCATTTCCGCCCCGGCCTGGGTCGTGCGGCCTTACGCCAGATAGCGCAGGGTCGCGGGGGTATCCTGGGTCGCGAGGACCGGGGCTTCGCTGGCGCGGGCCGGGCCGACCGCCGAAAGGATCATGGTCGATCCGAACAGGACGGCGGCAATGGCGACCGACATCAGTTGACCGATTTCGCGAACGCTGTTGCTGTTCTTTTCCATCTTCAACACTCCTTGAACCTGGCCTTCTAAAGGTGCCGCCTGTCTGAGCAGCGGCTTCGTTCCCAACATTGCAGAGGCCGTGCCAATTTTCGAAAAGCGCAGAAAACAGCCGTTTTTTGATGATCTGGCACGGCAGCGCAAAGATTTCTCTTGCTGAAAGTTGGGAAATTTCCCCATATTTTGGCGCATGGAGAAAAATACCCAGTTTGTCGGCCAGTCGCTGGCCTTTCTCGACGCCGTCGAACTGGCCGGGCGGGCCGCCGAACTCAATCGCCCGGTGCTGGTGATCGGCGAACGCGGCACCGGCAAGGAGCTGATCGCCGAGCGCCTGCATCATCTGTCGCCGCGCTGGGGCGAACCGCTGATCGTGATGAACTGTGCCGCCCTGCCCGAGACGCTGATCGAGGCGGAGCTGTTCGGCCATGAACAGGGCGCCTTCACCGGCGCGACCAAGGCGCGGCCGGGCCGGTTCGAGGAAGCCGATGGCGGCACCTTGTTCCTGGACGAACTGGGCACATTGTCGATGGCGGCGCAGGAACGGCTGCTGCGGGTGATCGAATATGGCGAGGTGACGCGGATCGGATCGTCGCGGCCGGTGATGGTCGATGTCCGCATCGTCGCGGCGACCAACGAGGACCTGCCCGCCGCCGCCGATGCCGGGCGCTTCCGCCCCGACCTGCTCGACCGATTGAGCTTCGAGGTCATCACCCTGCCGCCGCTGCGCGCGCGCGAAGGCGACATAACGGTATTGGCCGACCATTTTGGGCGGCGCATGGCAGCGGAACTGAACTGGCCGCAATGGCCGGGCTTCTCCGCCGCCTGCGCGGCCGAACTGGAAGGCTATGGCTGGCCGGGCAATGTGCGCGAACTGCGCAATGTGGTGGAGCGGGCGGTCTATCGCTGGCCCGAGCCGGGACGGCCGATCTCGTCCATCGTGTTCGACCCCTTCGCCTCGCCCTGGAAACCGCGCCCGCTGATGCCGGGAGCCGCCGCGCCGTCAGCGGAAAATGCGGCACCGGGACCGGTGACCGCATCGGTGATGAACGGCCATGGCGATGTCACCGATCTCAAATCGGCGGTCGACGCACATGAGGCGGCGATCGTGCGGGCAGCGCTGGAGCGGTTCCGCTATAATCAGCGGGCGACCGCCAAGGGGCTGGGCCTGACCTATGACCAGTTGCGCCATTGCATGAAGAAACATGGGCTGAGCGCGGGATAGGGCGGCACAAGACCGCCCTACCTGATAGTTTTACCGGGTCGGGACGGGTTCCGGCCCCGAATAATCATAGAAGCCCCTGCCGGTCTTGCGACCATACCAACCGGCCTCGACATATTTGACCAGCAGCGGCGCCGGACGATATTTGGGATCGCCGGTGGTGGTGAGGAAGACGTTGAGGATTTCTAGCGCGGTGTCGAGGCCGACGAAATCGAGCAGGGTCAGCGGCCCCATCGGATGGTTGAGGCCGAGCTTGCAACCCTGGTCGATGTCGGTGACGCTGCCGACGCCCTCACCCAGCACGAACACCGCCTCGTTCAGCATCGGCAGCAGGATGCGGTTCACGACGAAGCCGGGCGCGTCAAAGGCATGGACGGTAGTCTTGCCGATCTTCGCGGCAAAACCCTCGACCGCGGCGACCGTTTCGGGCGACGTGGCAAGGCCGCGAATGACCTCGACCAGCACCATCACCGGCACCGGATTGAAGAAATGGACGCCGACGAAGCGGCTGGCATCCGGCGCGGCCTGGGCGAGGCGGGTGATCGGGATGGACGAGGTGTTGGTGGCGAGGATGGCGTCGGGCGCCAGGATCTGGCCGACATTGGTGAAGATGGTGCGCTTGACCTCTTCACGCTCGGTCGCAGCCTCGATCACCAGCTGGGCGCCGGCGAGCGGCGCGATCTCGCCGACCGGGGTGATGCGGGCAAGGGCGGCATCGGCATCGGCCTGGCTGATCTTTTCCTTTTCGACCGCGCGGGCCAGCAGCTTGGCAATGCCGGCCTTGCCCTTTTCGGCGCGGGGCAGATCGATGTCGGACAGGATCACGTCATAGCCGGCCTGGGCGGCGACCTGGGCAATGCCCGCCCCCATCTGGCCAGCGCCGATCACGCCCACGGTCTCTATGTCGGTCATGTCCCATCCTCCTCACCAAATGTTCGTTCCAGTCACCCCTACCGACAAGTAAGGCCGCGCGCCAAGCCCCTTCGCGGGCGGCGAACGGGCCATCGCGACGGATGGATGGTTCGCCCGCGCGATTTTCCGCCTTTGCGCGAACCGCACGCCATGCTTAATAGCCGCCCATGCCCCTTGCCGATCCCCTGCCAGCGCCCGCATCCGGACGGTTCATCGCCGCCGTGCATCATTTCCCGCTGCGCATCTATTTCGAGGATACGGACCTGTCGGGGCTGGTCTATCACGCCAATTATCTGCGCTATATGGAGCGTGCCCGGTCCGACATGCTGCGCATCGCGGGCATCGACCAGCGCGCCAATCACGAAGGTGGCGAAGGCGTCTATGCCGTCACCGACCTGAAACTCGCCTATCGCCGTCCCGCCCGGCTGGACGATGACCTGATGGTCGTCAGCCAGGTGATGGAGGTGCGGGCCGCCAGCTGCGTCATTCAGCAAAGAGTCATGCGCGGCGAGGACATATTGACCGACGGCGTCATCACCGTCGCCTATCTGACACCCCAGGGACGACCGCAGCGCCAGCCGCGCCCCTGGATCGAGATTTTCAGCCGTTTGATGCGAGGGGAAGACATCCACCCATGAACCTGTCCATGCCTGACGTCGGCACCGCCATGGGCGCCGCAGCCGACGCCGCCACCATTTCGCCGCTCGCCCTGTTCCTGCAGGCCGACATCGTCGTGAAGGGGGTGATGCTGGGCCTGTTGCTGGCCAGCATCTGGACCTGGGCGATCATCATCGGCTTCAGCTTCACCCTGCGCAAGGCGAGCAAGCAGAGCCGCGCGTTCGAGGCGGATTTCTGGAAGGCGGACGATATCGACCGTTTCTATGAAGCCCGCGGCAAGGCCGAGTTTCCGGCCGCCAAGGTGATGGCCGCCGGCGTCACCGAATGGCGCCGCTCCACCGCGCAGAAGGTGATCGACCGCGACGGCACGCGCGACCGGCTGGCGACCAGCATGTCGAGCACGATCGCGGCCGAGGTCGACCGCCTGTCGGACCGGCTGAACATCCTGGCGACGGTCGGTTCGGTTGCCCCCTTCGTCGGCCTGTTCGGCACCGTGTGGGGCATCATGCGCGCCTTCACCTCGATCGCCGCCGCGCAGAACAGCTCGCTCGCCGTCGTGGCGCCGGGCATTGCCGAGGCCCTGTTCGCGACCGCGATCGGCCTGTTCGCCGCCATCCCGGCGGTGATCGCCTACAACCGGTTCAGCCATGGCATCAACCGGATGGAATCGCGCCTCAACCGCTTTGCCGATGGCTTCTACGCGACCTTGAGCCGCGAGCTTGAGGCCCAGCGCTAATGGCGATGTCTGGCCCTCCGTCCGGTCGGCGCGGGCGCAATCGCGCGCCGATGGCGGACATCAACGTGACGCCGCTGGTCGACGTCATGCTGGTGCTGCTGATCATCTTCATGGTGACCGCGCCGCTGCTGGTGACCGGCGTGCCGGTCAACCTGCCCGAGACGCGCGCCAAGGGGCTGGACCAGGATGCCAAGCCGACGGTGGTGTCGATCGATCGCGACGGCGCCATCTATGTCGACGAGGATGTGGTCAGCGACGCCGACCTGCCCGACCGGCTGGCCGAGATCGTGTCGGCCAATGCCGGCAAGCCTGACGCGCCGCAGATCTTCCTGCGGGCGGACACGGCGCTGGATTATGGCCGGGTGATGCGGGTGATGGGCGAGCTCAACCGGGCCGGCCTCAACAAGGTGGCGCTGGTCAGCACCGGCGGGCAGGACGGCGCCGACGATGTCAGCGCAGGTTCAGAATAGGGGCCATAGGTCAAACCGATGGAACGCGCGGAAAAAATCGGCCTTGGCGTTGCGACGGCAGGACATGTCCTGCTGTTCGGCCTGCTGTCGGCCGGGTTCCTGGCGACGCCCAATCCGCTGAAGCTGAACAGCCCGCCGATGGATGTCAGCCTGGTGGACGAGGTGGCGCTGCAATCGACCGCACCGCGCATTTCGACCGAGCCGCCACCACCCAGCGTCGCGCCCGAACGCGGCCCGACCGAGGATGCCGCGCCCGCGGCCCAGCCCGAGCCGGCCCCCGTGCCCGAGCCGACCCCGGCGCCGCCCAAGCCAAAGCCGGTCCCGCCCAAGGCGGTCGCGAAGCCCGCGCCGCCCAAGCCCAAGCCAGCGCCGCCGAAGAAGGAAACGCCCAAGGCGGCGCCCAAGCCCAAGCCGGCACCCGAAAAGCCGGCGGAAAAGCCCAGGGCGAAGCCGGCGCCGGAGAAACCCAAGGCGGCGGCCGCCGCGCCCGCCAAGGCGAGCGCCAAGCCCGCGCCCAAGGCCGCCAAGCCGGCCGCGGCATCGGGATCGGGCAAGGCCGCGGCCAAGCCCAAGGGATCGCTGCTGGGCAATGATTTCCTCAAAGGCATCGACACCAGCGCCGACGCACCGCGTAAACCCGCCGCCGCACCGCAGGCCGCCACCATGGGGCCGCAACAGAAGGCCGCTCTGGACGCCGAAATCCGCCGGCAATTGAAGCCTAACTGGCGCCCGCCGTCAGGCGCGGATGCCGATCAGCTGGTGACCCTGCTGGAAGTGCGGCTGGACAAGAATGGCGCGGTGATCGGTACGCCCGAAGTGATCGACCAGCTGGGCGTCACCGCCAGCAACCGGCCCCAGGCCAAGCTGCATGCGGAGCGCGCGATCCAGGCGGTCAAACTGGCATCGCCCTTCCGCAATTTGCCGCCCGAATATTATGAACAATGGAAATGGCTGCGGCCACTCCGCTTTGACGCGAGGCTGACCCGATGACGACGACCCTGCTCCGCCGCCTGGCCGCGGCGACCGCCGCCCTGCTCGCCTTCACCGCCATGCCCGCGCTGGCGCAGCTGTCGGTCGACGTGACCGGCGATATCGACAGCAACCTCAAGATCGCTGTGCCCGCCCTGCCGGCACAGCAGGATGTGGCGACCCCGGCCGGCACCGCCAATGAACTGGGCCGCAAGATCGCCGAGGTGATCGCCACCGACCTTAAGGGATCGGGCCTGTTCGATCCGTCCGGCCCGGCCGGCATGCCCGCGCTCGCTTTCCCGGAAGTGACCAATCCGGTCTATGACAAATGGGGCGCCTATCAGGCGCTGGTGCAGGGCTTTGTCCGCACCACCGGCGGCGAGGCCGACATCACCGTGGGCTGCTACCTTTATGACGTCGCGCTGAAGCAGGAACTGACGCGCCAGGGCTATGTCGTCGCCCCGCGCGACTGGCGCCGCGCCGCGCATAAATGCGCCGACGCCATCTATGCCCGGCTGTCGGGCGAGAGCCCCTTCTTCGACAGCCGCATCGCCTATATTGCCGAGAGCGGCCCCAAGGATAACCGCGTCAAGCGCCTCGCCATCATGGATTCCGATGGCGCCAACCACCGCTTCATCACCAACGGCCAGTCGATCGCCCTCACCCCGCGCTTCTCGCCCGATTACAAGTCGATCGTCTATGTGAGCTATCTGGGCAGCCGGGTGCGCATCTATGTCTATGACATCGGCACCGGGCAGCAGCGGCTGGTGACCGAAAGCAACAACACGACCTTCGCGCCGCGCTGGTCGCCCGATGGCCGCAACATCCTGTTCTCGATGGCGGTGTCGGGCAATACCGACATTTATCGCGTGTCGGCCCAGGGCGGCGCGCCGGTGCGGCTGACCAATTCGCCGGGCATCGATGTCGGCGGTTCCTATTCGCCGGACGGTCGCCAGATCGTGTTCGAGAGCGACCGGTCGGGCGGGCAGCAAATCTATGTGATGAATGCCGACGGGTCGAACCAGCGCCGCATCAGCCATGGCGGCGGCCGCTATGCCACGCCCGAATGGAGCCCGCGCGGCGATCTCATTGCCTTCACCAAGCTGTCGGGCGATTTCAAGATCGCGGTGATGACGCCGAGCGGCGACAATGAGCGCATCCTGACCAATGGCTGGCAGGACGAGCAGCCGACCTGGTCGCCCAATGGCCGCGTACTGCAATTCTTCCGCACCACGCCGGGCCGCCAGGGCAGCAGCCAGGTGTGGCAGGTCGACCTGACCGGCGTGAACGAACGGCGCATCCCGACGCCGCTCAGCGGCTCCGACCCGGCCTGGGGTCCGTTGCTGCCGTAAGTTTTCCACAGCTTTTCGACGCGATAGGGAACCCTATCGGGTTGACAGCGTAACGATTTTTACCAACCATGTTGTTGCCCGTCCGGGTGGCAGCTTGGCGATATCCTTAGGAGACCCCGATGAAGATCACCCGGCCCCTGCTCATGGCAACCGCCGTCCTGGCCCTCGCCGCCTGCTCGAAGAAGCCGCCGGCCGAACTGCCGCCGGCGCCAGGCGGCAGTGACACGACCCAGACGGGTGGCTCCACCGGCCAGACCGGTCCGGTCAAGGGCAGCCAGGAAGATTTCGTCGCGTCGGTGTCGTCCGACCGCATCTTCTTTGGCCTCGACCAATATGATGTCGATGCCGAGGATCAGGCGACGCTGCAGAGCCAGGCCGCCTGGCTGCAGCAGAACCCCAATGTCCGCATCACCATCGAAGGCCATGCCGACGAACGCGGCACCCGCGATTACAATATCGCGCTGGGCGATCGTCGCGCCAATGCGGCCAAAAATTATCTCGCATCGCTGGGCATTTCGCCCAGCCGCATCAACACCGTGAGCTATGGCAAGGAACGGCCGGCGGCTCTGGGTTCGGACGAGGCAAGCTGGGCGCAGAACCGCCGCGCAGTGACCGTTACCGTCCAATATTGATCCCCGTCGGGTCGCGACTGACGGCTATGGGCCCGCCGATTTCGATCGGCGGGCCCTTATGTTTTTGGGCTGATCGCGATCTTCGCTCCGTCGTTGCGAAATTCGTTTCCGATATGTGGGACGACCCTATATATGGGACGAAAACAGGAAGCGAAAAAACATATGCAAGATGGCGAAGAGAAGCAGGAACAGGGCGTTAAGGGCACGCAGACGCTGATGCGCGCGCTCGATATCATGGACGAGGTGATCGACGGGCCGATCCGTGCCGCCGATCTGGCCCGCAAGCTGGGCATGAGCAAGACCACCGCGCACCGGCTGGTGCAGGCGCTGAAATCGCGCGACTATCTGGCGGTGACGCGCAATGGCTTCGCGCTCGGCCCCAAGCTGTTGCAACTGGGCGTGCTGGCCACCGAGCAGATCGACTATGTCCGCGTCGCCCGCCCGTTCATGGAATTGCTGTCGGAAAAGACCGGCTTCTGCGTGTTTGTGGGCAAGCGCGAGGGCGACTGGTCGCGCCATCTGGACCGGGTGACCGGCAACCAGCGGCTGCGCGTCGCAACCGCACCGGGCGATCGTCGTCCGGTCGCCGAAACCGGCCTGGGCAAGGCGCTGCTGCTGGACGAAGATGAAGCGACCTGGGAACGGCTCTATGTCGAGGCCAAGGGTGGTGAGGCCAGCCGCAAGCAGATCGACGCCTATATTGCCGAGATGCGGGTCCACAAGGCGCGCGGCGAAGTGCTGCATGACAGCGAACTGGGCGATGGCGTGCGGTCGATCGCGGTGCCGGTGCGCGATGCCAAGGGGCAGATCTGCGTCGCCATCTCGATCGCGAGCGCGGCCCATTATCTGACCGACGATGTCCGCCCGGCCTTGGCCGAGCAGGTGATGAAGTCGGCCGAACAGATCAGCGCCGCGGTAGGATTCAGCGGCCAGCGCTGAGTTTCCTTTCGTCCCAAACAAGAAAATAGGCGCGGTTACCATTGGTAACCGCGCCCTTTGAGGTTGGGGAGGACTGGGAAATTACATCCGGTAGGTCACGCCGAAGGTGAAGGTGCGACCGATGCGGGTTTCGAACAGCGTGTCCTGACGCTGGCTGTCGATATAGAGGCGGTTCTGCTCATCGGTCAGGTTCTGCGCCTCGACGATGATCTTCAGGCGATCGGTGACATTATAGCTGGCCGACGCATCCATGTAGAAGGTCTTGGCATTGCCCTGAAGATCGCTGCCCGGTGAGGCCGGAATGCCGCGGATGAACTTGTCGCGGAAGTTGCCGGTGGTGCGGATCGAGAATTTGTCATCCTCATAATAGAGCGTGCCCGACGCGGTGTTCGGCGACAGGCCGACCAGATCCGCCGTGGTGGTCACGGTCGGCACGCCGTTCACGCTGGCGAGGATATAATCGATCTTCGACGTGACATGGGTGTAATTGGCCAGCACGCCGAAATTGCTGAAGAAGCCGTCGAGGAAGGTGAAGGGAATCTGGGCATTGAGCTCGATACCCTTGAGCTTGCCGCCCGGCGTGTTGAACGGCTGCGACACGGTGAACAGTTCATCCGGCGAGGTATTGCTGTTTTCCAGCAGGGCGTTGGGCAAGCCGAGCTGGTTGAACGGAATCTGGCTGTTCACATTCTGGATGAAGCTCTTGATGTCCTTGTAGAAGAAGGCAGCCGAGAGCAGCGAACCGGGGCGGAAATACCATTCGACCGCGACGTCGAAGGTGTTGGCGCGGATCGGGTCGAGGAACGGATTGTTGACATTGCCGACGCGGGTGACCGGATTGACGCCGCTGGTCGGGGTCAGCAGGCCGAGTTCCGGACGGGCCATGACCTTGGCACCGGAGAAGCGGACCAGAACATTCTCGACCGGCTCGACGACGATGTTGGCCGAAGGCAGCCAGTCGTCATAGCTGTTGGTCGCCGCCGCGAACTGGCCGGTCAGGCCCGTCGGCGAACTGGCCTGGGCCACGGCGACATAGCCCGACGACAGCATGTCGGTCTTGACGTAGCGCACGCCCACATCGCCGCGCACGCCCAGGCCGATCGCATCGCTGAGGTCGAAATTGGCCATGAGGTAGCTGCTCATGACCTCTTCACGGACGCGGCTGCGGCCGCCACCACATTCGACGCCGCAATAGCGGACATCGTCGAAACCGAAGGTGTCAGCCCATTTGTCGGGATCGATCGCCACCCAGCTGGACGGTGCGCCATTACCCCACAGTTTGTCGACGCCAGTAATGGTCCGGGTGATATCGGCCAGCGTCGTACCGGCCGGCAGTGCCCGCACCACGGTATCTGCCGTATAGGGTCGCAGGAAGGTCGAGAGGAAATTGCTGCGCCGATATTGCGCGCCACCCTTGATCGAGAAGGAGTCGCTGACCGTCCATTTGAGGTTGATGTCGGCGGTCATATTGTCGGTGGTGTTCTTCGACGGCTTGCCCTGATAGCTGAAGCCGCCCAGCACGGTGCCGTCAGAACGGCCCGGCGCATAGTTGAAGCTGGCCGGATCATTGACGTCGATGCCGAAGCCCAAGGTCGGCGTGGTGCCACCCTTGCTATAGTCGATCGAGAAGCCGTCGGTGTCGATCGCGTCCATGAAGGTCTGGAGACGCTTCTTGCCGTCCCAGATCGAGCGGTTGAAGCCGACGATCCCGCTCAGTTCCAGACTGTCGTTGAGGCGGCGGCGGAAGTTGAGGTTGGCCTGCTTGAAGGTCGAGACGAAATGATCGACCAGTCCTTCGGAACGGACATCGACGCCGTCGAACACGCCCTGAACCAACGAGCCATTTTCGTCGAACGCGATATCGCGCACGGACGTCATCGGCTGGCCGTTATTGGCGGCCGAGCGGGCGAAGGAGATGGCAGCGATATAATTGTCGCGCCGGGTCACCTCGAACCGCGAATAGAGCATGTCGAGCGAGATGTCGGTATCGTCGTCAGGGTTGAACTGCAGGGTCAGCGACCCGCCAATCCGTTCCTGATTCTGTTCCGAATTGAGGTAGCGCGGAATGCGCGGCAGGAAGGCGCCGCTGCCCGGCGTGTCGGGCAGGTCGTCGCGACGCAGATCATAGATGGACTGATAGGCGGCGCTGGTGCTGGTGCGCGGATTGCCGGTCGAGCAATTGAGCGCATCGGCGCCCTTTGCGGCATTGTCGGCCGGGTTCTGCGGCGCGAAGCCGACCGGCGAGCAGAAACCGCCATTGGTATTGGCCGACAGGATGTCCACCGCCGAATAGCCGACTTCGCGGATATGGCGCTTCTGATAGGCGACCGAGCCGAGGATGCCGAAGCCGCTGTCGCCGAACTTCTTCGACACCAGCAGCGAGGCACGCGGATCGACCTCCTTCGACAGTTCGTTATAGACGCCGCGCGCAGTCATCGAGAGGACGAAATCCTCTTTCTGCTCCATCGGCTTGGGCGCGCTCAGGTCGACCGTCGCACCGAGCGAGCCTTCCTCGACATCGGCCGAGGGGGTCTTGCGCACCGACAGGGCCGAGAAGATTTCGGTCGGGAAGACGTTGAAGTCGAAGCTGCGGCCATTGTTGCCGGCGCCGTAAATGTCCGACGAACCGGTCTGCGACGTGCCCTCCATGCCGTTGATGCGGGTGCGGGTGAAGGCCGGGCCAAGGCCGCGGACCGAGATGTTGCGGCCTTCGCCGCCGTCGCCGCGCTGGAGCGCGATGCCCGGCACGCGCTGCATCGATTCGGCGAGGTTGGAGTCGGGGAACTTGCCGATATCTTCGGCGACGATCGAGTCGATCGCGGCGGCTTCCTGCCGCTTCATGCTGAGCGCGCTGTTGAGCGAGGCGCGGAAGCCAGTGACGACGATGTCGGCATTTTCCTGGTCAGGTTGTGCCTGCGGCGCCTGGTCCTGCGCCAAAGCCGGCGCGCCCGCCATCATGGCGACGGCCAGCGCGATCACCGACGAACGGCGCGCGGACGCAATACGGCTGTAATGCTCGATCATGACTTCCTCCCCAATGTGCCGGCCCTCGCCAGCATTCCCACTATGTGAAATTTAGTGTCACACTATATTATATTTCACGACATTTCCATAAAAATCATAATATGACCGCAAGTCCCATACTGTGGACCCCCATGACACTGGTCGCATTGGATGCGGGGAGGGATTGACCGGAATTTTTTCCCTATATATGGATCATGCTATCAATTTATGAGACCGATCCCATCGTGATCGCGACCGGATTCCTGCTTCCGCCTCTGCACGGGCGGTTTTCTTGGGGGAGCGCGTTCTGGCGCGCTCCCCTTTTTGCTCGCCAGCCCAGTTCGGGATACACTGCGCCATGCCCCTTAGCTCTGCTCTTGCCCTGTTTCTGATGGCCGGGGCACCGTCCCAGCCCTCCGTCCTGAGCTTCGATCTGTCGCCAGGTGGCGCGGAACGGCAAACACCATATCGTGCAGGCGGCCATGGCATGGAGCCAGGCAGCACGGACGGCGATTTCCTATTTTCGGTTGCGGTGCCCGACGGCACCTATCGGGTGACGCTGACGCTGGGCGATCGCAAGATGGCCGGCGAAACCACGGTCAAGGCTGAAGCCCGCCGGTTGATGCTGCGTAACGTCGCTACGAAAAAGGGCGAGTTCGTTCAGCGCCAATTTCTGGTCAATGTCCGCAGCCCCGCGCTGCCGCCACCGCCCGCCAATGCCCCTGGCGGCAATGCCGTCCGCCTGCCCAGCGTCGATATCCGGGAATATAGCTGGGATGATCGCCTCACCCTGGAATTTCTTGGCCAGCCGAAACTAAGCTCCGTGAAGATCGAGCCGGTGACGGCGCCCACGATTTTCCTCGCCGGCGATTCGACGGTTACCGATCAAGCAGCCGAACCCGCGGCAAGCTGGGGTCAGATGCTGCCGGCGATGCTGGACGGCACGGTTGCCGTGGCCAATCATGCGCGTTCAGGTGCGACGCTGAAATCCTTCCTCACCGACCTGCGCTTCGACAAGCTGCTGTCGGCAGTGAAGCCGGGCGACTGGCTGTTCATCCAGTTCGGCCATAATGACCAGAAGCAGGAATGGCCGCAAACCTATGTCGATGCGGCGAACACCTACCCCGCCTATCTTCGCGCCTATATCGCCGAGGCGCGGCGGCGCGGCGCCCATGCGGTGCTGGTGACGTCGCCGGAACGGGGCAATTTCGACACGCATGGCAAGATCAAGGACACATTGGGCCCTTATGCCGATGCAGTGCGCAAATTGGCGGCCGAGGAGCGCGTGCCGCTGATCGACCTCAATGCCGACAGCCGCGCCATTTATGAAGCACTAGGGCCGGAAGTCGCCCCCATCGCCTTCAACGCTGGTGGGAAGGATCGAACCCATCATGATAATTATGGCGCCTGGCTGATGGCGAGCGCGGTGGCCGAGCGGATCAGGTCGCAGATTCCAGAACTAGCGCCCCATATCGTCGCCGCACCCTTTGTGCCGGCCCAACCGCCGAGCGCCGCGCAGGTCGCGATCGTGCCGAGCCGGGCGCATAGCGATGTGCGGCCGGCGGGCAACTGAGGCATGCTGAAGATGAGCCGGCGCGAGATGAGCCTGGGCCTGGCCGCCGGCGCGCTGCTGGCGCCCGGCACCGCCTTCCCTTTTGCCGGTCATGCGACGCGGCGCTTCGACGTGCGCGATCATGGGGCGCGGGGCGACGGTGTCGCGATCGACAGCGATGCGATCAATGCCGCGATCCTGGCCGCGTCGCGGGCGGGTGGCGGCACGGTGCTGCTGCCGCGGGGCCGCTATCTGAGCTTCTCGATTCGGCTGAAGAGCCATGTCACCCTGGTCATCGGCGAAGGCGCGGTGATCGAGGCGGCCGATCCGGCGCGCCATGGCGGCCGCTATGATTTGCCCGAGACAGGGATCGACCAGCTCTACCAGGATTTCGGCCATAGCCATTGGCACAACAGCCTGATCTGGGGCGAGGATCTGGTCGAGGTTGCGATTCTTGGCCCCGGCATGATCCATGGCCTGGGCCTGACCCGCGACGGGCCGGGTGCCCGCTGGAAGAAGCAGGCCGGCGAACGGCCGCTGTCGATGCGCAGGATGAGCGACGCGCAGATTGCCGAGCTGGAGCCCGATGCCGCGAAGATGAACGGCCTGGGCAACAAGGCGATCGCGCTGAAGAACGGCCGCGACATTCATCTGAGCGGCTTTTCGATCCTGAAGGGCGGGCATTTCGCGATCATCGCGACCGGCACGCAGCAATTGCGCATCGACAATCTGGCGATCGACACCGAACGCGACGGCATCGACCTGGACTGCGTGCGCGACGTGGTGGTGGAACGCTGCCGGGTCAATTCGCCCAATGATGACGGCATCGTTGTCAAGAGCAGCTATGCGCTGGGCCGCGCGATCGCATCGGAGAATATCCTGATCCGCGACTGCGACGTGTCCGGCTATGATATGGGATCGATGCTGGACGGCACCAAGCGCACCACACAGCAGATCGCGCCCGACCAGGACCGGGTCACCGGTCGGATCAAGCTCGGCACCGAGAGCAATGGCGGATATCGCAATATCCGGATCGAGGATTGCCGCTTCACCCGCTGCCGCGGGCTGGCGCTGGAAACGGTCGACGGCGGGGTGATGGAGAATATCGCCGCGCGGCGGCTGACCATGCGCGAGGTGACGACCGCGCCGATCTTCCTGCGCATCGGCGATCGGCGGCGCGGGCCGGATGGCACCGGCATCGGCGCGATCAACGGCGTGGAGATCAGCGAGGTGGATGCGCGCGGGATCGACCACAGATTTGCCGCGAGCATTGCCGGCCTGCCGGGCCATCCGGTGCGCGACGTGACGCTGCGCGACGTGCATCTGGTCTATCAGGGCGGCGGCACCGCGCAGGATGCGGCGCGCAGGCCCGCCGAACTGGCCGATGCCTATCCCGAACCCAGCATGTTCGGCGTGCTGCCCAGCTGGGCGCTATGGGCGCGCCATGCCGAGCGGCTGACGATCGAGCGCTTTTCCGCCGAGACGGCGACGCTCGACGCGCGGCCACCGGCGCTGTTCGACGATGTGGCGGGCCTGACGATCCGCAACAGCCCGATCCTGGCGCGCTGAAACGGACATCGTCCCACCCATTCTTAGTATTTGACGAACATGTGGGACGATGTTACCCAAATATCGGTTTCGAGTTCCATAATATGGTTCACAGGGGAGAGCCGATGTCCGTCCACGCCTTCAAGATGCAGCTCAAGCCCGGCGTGGTCGCGGAATATCGCAAGCGTCACGACGAGATCTGGCCGGAACTGTCGGCGCTGCTGACCGAGTCGGGCATCCATGATTATTCGATCTTCCTGGACGAAGAGACGCTGAGTTTGTTCGCGGTGCTGAAGCTGCGCGAGGACAATCGCCGCGACAGCCTGCCCGACCATCCGGTGATGAAGCGCTGGTGGGATTATATGGCGCCGCTGATGGAAGTGCAGCCGAGCAACCAGCCCAAGGAATGGCCGCTGCCGCTGCTGTTCCACATGGATTGAGTGCAGGACAGGCTGACATCCATGCGTAGCTTCATCGCCGCCCTCGCCCTTGGCACCATGCTGGCCACGCCTGCGCTTGCGCAGCAGGCCAAGCCCACCGCCAACCTCTCCGCGCCGGTCAAGACCTTCGGCCGCGTCTCCTATGATGCGCGATCGCTGATGATCGACGGCAAGCGGATGGTGATCTGGTCGTCGGAATTCCACCATTTCCGCCTGCCCTCGCCCGATCTGTGGCGCGATATCCTGCAGAAGATGAAGGCGAGCGGCTTCAACAGCGTCGCCGTCTATTTCGACTGGGGATTCCACAGCCCGAAAAAGGGCGTGTACGACTTTAGTGGTATCCGCGACATCGACCGGCTGCTGACGATGGCGGAGGAGGAAGGCCTCTATGTCATCACCCGTGCCGGTCCCTATGTGAATGCGGAACTGTCGCGCGGCGGCTTTCCCGGCTGGCTGGTCAACCAGCGCGCCCGCGCCCGCACCGATGATCCCGACTATATGGCGGCGGCCGACGAATGGCTGACGAAGGTCAACGCGATCATCGCCAAGCACCAGATCAATAATGATCCGAGCCGCAAATATGGCGTGATCCTGCACCAGATCGAGAATGAGCTGGCGATGACCACGCCGGCCCAGCGGCGCTACATGGATCATCTCTATACCAAGGCGCGGGCCGACGGCATCACCGTGCCGCTGTTCCACAATGACCAGGGCCGCAACGGTTACTGGGCGCCGGAAAGCAGCAAGGTGGACAAGGTCGTCCACGGCCCCAACGACATGTATGCGTTCGACGGCTATCCCGGCGGCACCTGTACCGTGGATGGCAAGCCGACGCGCGGATCGGCCGCGCCCGATTGGGGCTATTATGGTCCTGGCGGGGCCAAGGGCGGCGCTTCGGCCTCGCCCGACACGCCCGGATTCCTGGCCGAATTCGGTGGCGGCTGGTTCGACTATTGGGGATCGAACGGCGGCTATGAATGCAACGCGATCCAGCGCGGCAAGCGGTTCCAGCGCGTCTTCTATGGCACGAACCTAGCCAATGGCATCGGTATCCAGAGCTTCTACATGGGCTATGGCGGCACCAGCTGGGGCTGGCTGCCTGCACCGGTGGTGTTCAGCAGCTATGATTATGGCTCCGCCATTTCCGAGCCGCGCGAAATCCGCGAAAAGGCGCTGGAGATGAAGCAGCTGGGCGGCCTGATCGCCTCCGTCCCCGACATGGCCGGGATGATCCCGGCCGGGACGCCGGAGATCAGCTCGCCCAATATCCAGGTCTATCACAACAAGAGCCCGGAGACGGACGCGCGCTTCCTGATGGTGACGCACAAGCCGTCCAACGGGCAGACGAGCGATGCTTTCAGCTTCACCGCCGACCTGCCCGATGGCCGCTACACCGTGCCGATGCAGCTCGATGGCTTTGACGCCAAATGGCTGGTCGCGGGCGTGACGCTGGGCGGGCAGCGGCTGGTCTATTCCAGTTCCGAACTCCAGTCGGCGCAGCAGATCGACGGCAACGACCTGATCCTACTCTATGGCCGCGCCGGCGAGCCGGGCGAGACCGTGCTGCGCTACGCTACCGCGCCCAAGGTTACGGTAGTTGAGGGGCAGGCGAACAGCGCGTTCGATGCCGCCAAGGGCGACCTGAAGCTGGATTACAGCCATCAGGGCCGCGCCGTGCTGCGGATCGAGGGTGGCGGGCGTCCGCCACTGACCCTGATCCTGGCCGATGAGGCCGAGGGCGCGCGCTACTGGCGCGAGAAGGACATGCTGGTGCGCGGGCCGGCGCTGGTGCGCAGCGCCGTTGCCAAGGGCGGTTCGTTGGTGCTGACCGGTGACACGGCTGCCGCCAGCCCGCTCGAAATCTGGGCGCCAAAGGCGGTCCGCTCGGTCAGCTGGAACGGCGCGAAGGTGACAACGAAGGCGACAGCCATCGGCAGCATCGCAGCGGTCCAGCCGCTCGCCGGCCCGGCGGATGTCGCGCTGCCGGCGCTCAACGACTGGCGCATGGCGCAGGGTTCGCCCGAGGCGCAGCCCGGTTTCGACGACAGCGGCTGGCAGGCGATCGACAACCGATCCTATGCCAGCACCACCGCCAAGCCCGACGGCCAGCCCAATATGCTGATGGACGCCTATGGCTTCCATGATGGCGATGTCTGGTATCGCGGCCGCTTCACCGGGTCAGCCGATGCCAGGGCGCTGTCGCTTTATTATGGCGCGGGCGGTTCGGGACTGGTGCAGGCCTGGATCGACGGCAAGTTTTTGGGCGAAGGCGAAACGTCCGGCGGCCTGCCGCGGCCGATCACCACCGGCACCGCGCGCTTTGCCCTACCGGCGGAGGCGCAGGCCGCGGGCGAGCATGTCATTTCCGTCATGGTCCGCAACAATGGCCATAATTGGGATCTGGACAGCGACGATTTCCACAAGGAAGCGCGCGGCCTGGTGTCCGCATCGCTGGAGGGCGGCCCGAGCGGACGCAGCTTCGCGGTGCCGATCCACTGGAAGATCCAGGGCAAGCAGGGCGGCGAGGATCTGCCTGACGTTGCCCGTGGTCCCGCGAACAATGGCGGCCTTTATGGCGAGCGGATGGGCTGGCACCTGCCCGGCTTCAACGACGCCGGATGGGCCAAGGCCAGCGTGCCCGCGACCCAGGCGGCGGCCGGGACCAGCTGGTATCGCACCAGCTTTGCCCTGAACGTCCCCAAGGGGCAGGACGCGACCATTGGCCTGAGCTTCGGTGACGCCAGCAAGCCGCGTTCGCCGGTCCGTTACCGTGTGCTGATCTTCGTCAACGGCTGGAACATGGGGCAGTTCATCGCCCATGTCGGGCCGCAGCGGACCTTCCCCATTCCCGAAGGCATCCTGAACCACAGGGGCCAGAACCATGTCGCGCTGGCCGTCACGTCCGACGGTCAGCCGGGCGATGCGCTCGAAACCGTGCGCCTCGTCACCCTACGCAATGTGAAAGGCGGTCTGCCGGTGCAGATGGTGACCGCGCCAAACGCACCTTCAGACCTCAAGGAGACCAAGTAAGTGGCCGCTCTCACCCATGATGTACCGCGCCAGCAGGTCGTCGACTCCATCGACCGGCTGATGGACAATCTCGTCAATATCAAGGACGAGACAGGCGAATTCCTGCTCCATCTGGAAGATGGCCGCATCATCGACACCAAAGGCTGGGCCGGATGGGAATGGACCCACGGCGTCGGCCTGTTCGGCATGTGGCGCTATTTCGAGCAGACCGGCGACCAGAAGGCGCTGGGCATCATCAAGCAGTGGTTCGAGGATCGCTTTGCCGAAGGCACGCCGACCAAGAATATCAACACGATGGCCCCATTCATCACGCTGGCCTATCTGTATGAATATGAGCCCGACCCGCGCTACATCCCCTATCTGGACGTCTGGGCCGAATGGCTGATGGCGGCCGATGGCCTGCCCAAGACCGAAGAAGGCGGGTTCCAGCACATCGTCTATAATGACGTGAATCCGGGCGAGATGTGGGACGACACGCTGATGATGTCGGTGCTGCCGCTGGCCAAGATCGGCCTGCTGCTGGGTCGTCCGGCCTATGTCGAGGAAGCCAAGCGCCAGTTCCTGGTCCATATCAAATATCTCTATGACACGAAGACCGGCCTGTGGTTCCACGGCTGGGACTTTAACGGCCGCCACAATTTCGCCGAAGCGCTGTGGGCGCGCGGCAATTGCTGGGTGACGATCGCCATCCCCGAGATCATCGAGATCCTCGACCTGAAGGAAGGCGATTTCTTCCGCACCTTCCTGATCGACACGCTGGCCGCCCAGGTGAAGACGCTGGCCGAGACGCAGGACGCCGAAACCGGCCTGTGGCATACGCTGATCGTCGATCCGACCAGCTATCTGGAAGCATCGGCCACCGCCGGCTTTGCCTATGGTATCCTGAAAGCCGTGCGGAAGGGCTATCTGCCGCGCCATTATGAAGCGGTCGGCATCAAGGCTGTGCGCGGCGTGCTGGCGAACATCGACGAAACCGGCGAGCTGCAGCAGGTGAGCTTCGGCACGGCGATGGGTGACACGATGCAGTTCTACAAGGACATCGCGCTCACCTCCATGCCCTATGGCCAGAGCCTGGCCATGTGCGCACTCGGCGAGTTCCTGCGCACCTATATCTGAGTCACGGGAAACGGGGATCGAGGGGTAAATGGAAGGACCGTTCGATCGCCGTTTCCTGCTGAAAGGTGCCGCCGGCATATCCATGCTGGCGGCACTGCCCGCTTTCGGCCGCGCCCTGCCGCAAGGCATCGTCAATGTCCGCGATTTCGGCGCGAAGGGCGATGGTAGCCATATCGACAGCCCCGCGATCGACCGGGCAATCGCCTTTGCCGCGCAGCGCGGCGGCGGGACCGTCTATGTGCCCCCCGGCCGCTATGCCAGCTATACCATTCACCTGAAGAGCAACATCACCCTATTGCTGGACCGGGGCGCCACCCTGCTGGCCGCATCAGTGCCGCTGACGGGCCTCGCCAGCGGCGGCTATGACGCGGCCGAGCCGCAGGATCCGGCGATCGCGCCTTATCAAGATTATGGCCATAATCACTGGCGCAACAGCCTGATCCATGGCGAGGGGCTGCATGACATCGCGATCTGCGGCGACGGGCTGATCTGGGGCAAGGGGCTGAGCCGGGGCCATCCCGACACGGATCGACCGGCTGCCGAACTGCCCGGCGTCGGCAACAAGGCGATCGCGCTCAAAAACTGCCGCAATGTCGCGCTGCGGGACTTTTCCATTCTGGAGGGCGGGCATTTCGCCCTGCTGGCCACCGGGGTCGACAATCTGCTGATCGACAACCTCACCGTCGACACCAATCGCGACGGCTTCGACATCGACTGCTGCCGCAATGTGCGGGTCAGCAACTGCACGCTCAACACCCCCTATGACGACGCGATCGTGCCCAAGTCCAGCTATGCGCTGGGCTATCCCCGCGCGACCGAGAATGTGACCATCACCAATTGCCATGTCAGCGGATCCTATGTCGTCGGCACGCTGCTGGACGGGACATTCCGGCCGCTGGCGCGCAATCGCGACACCTGGCTGCTGGGCCGGATCAAATGCGGCACCGAAAGCAATGGTGGGTTCAAGAATATCACGATCAGCAATTGCGTGTTCGACCAATGCTGGGGGCTGGCGCTGGAAACGGTGGACGGCGCGGTGATGGAGGATGTGGCGATCAGCAACATCGCCATGCGCGGCTGTCACAGCCCGGCCCTGTTCCTGCGACTGGGCCGGCGGATGCGCGGGCCGGCCGGCGCGGCGGTGGGGGCGATGCGGCGGGTGCTGATCGACAATATCACCTGCCAGAGCGGATCGATGCTGCCGTCGATCATCGCGGGGGTGGCCGGTCATCCGGTCGAGGACGTCCAGATCAGCAATATCTTCATCGACCAGCCGGGCGGTGGCGACGCGGCGATGGCCGGGATCGATCCACCGGCGAAGGAAGAGGATTATCCCGATCCCGACCGGTTCGGGCCGTTGCCGGCGAGCGGTTTCTTTATCCGGCATGCCCGCAATCTGGACCTGAGCCATGTCGAGATACGGACACGGGCGGCGGACGCGCGGCCGGCCTTCTGGCTGAAACATGTCGAGGGGTTTGACGGGTCCTATCTGAAGATGCCGGGCGGCGCGGATGCCTTCCGGCTGGAGCATGTGACCGGCTTTCGCAGCAGCGCGATCCGCGACCTGCCGGACCGGCGGATCGACACGGTCGGCATGGTGCGTTTCTGATGCGCTGGTGGCTGGCGCTGCTGCTGCTCGGCGCGACTCCGGTACAGGCGGCGGACTGGGTGCGGGCGGTGGCGCAGCGAGGGGATTTCCCGCTGGTGGCGCAGGGACAGGCGGCACGGATCGTCACTGATCCCGCCGACGACGCCGTGGTAGGAATCGCCGCCGAGGATCTGAAACAGGATATTGGCCGGGTCACCGGCGCGGCCGAGGGCGGCGCGGCGCAGGTCTGGATCGGCACGCTGGGGCATAATGCAGCGATCGACCGGCTGGTGGCAGGCAGGCGGATCGATGTCGCGAAGCTGAAAGGCGCGTGGGAGAGTTTCCTGATCCTGCCGGTCGAGCGGCCGGCGCCCGGCGTGGCGCGCGCGCTGCTGATCATCGGCAGCGACCGGCGCGGCACCGCCTATGGCGCCTATGAACTGTCGCGCGCGATCGGCGTGTCACCCTGGCACTGGTGGGCCGATGTGATGCCGCTGCATCGTGACGCCCTCTATGTGGCGAAGGATGCACGGCGGTTCGGGCCGCCGTCGGTCAAATATCGCGGCATATTCCTGAATGACGAGGATTGGGGGCTGGTGCCCTGGGCAGCGGGCCGTCATGCGCCGGACGAAAAGCCGCTGGGGCCGAAGACTTATGCACAGGTCTTCGAACTTCTGTTGCGGCTGAAGGCCAATCTGCTGTGGCCGGCGATGCACAAGGTGACGACGCCGTTCAATGCCGACCCGGCCAATGCGGCTTTGGCCGATCGCTATGCCATCATCATGGGGTCGAGCCATGCCGAGCCGATGCTGCGCAACAATGTCGGCGAATGGACCGCCCCGGCCGAGGATTTCGATTATCTCAAGAACCCCGACGGGGTGCGGCGCTATTGGGACGAGCGGGTACGCAGCAATGCCGGCTATGAGAGCATCTGGACGCTGGGGATGCGCGGCATCCATGACAGCGGCATGGTAGGCCCCAAGACGGTCGAGGAACGGCGCGCCACGCTGGAGCGCATCTTTGCCGACCAGCGAGCGATGCTGGCCAGGGCCGGTGCGGCCGACGCGCCGCAGGTCTTCACCCCCTATAAGGAAGTGCTGGACGTCTATCGCGCGGGCCTCAAGGTGCCGGACGATGTGACGCTGATGTGGCCGGACGATAATTTCGGCTATATCCGTCACTTCCCTGACGTCGCCGAGCGGGCGCGCAAGGGCGGATCGGGCGTCTATTATCATCTCTCCTATCTGGGTGCGCCGCTCTCCTACCTATGGTTATCCACAACCCCGCCGGCGCTGATCCGGGAGGAAATGGGGCGTGCCTGGGATGCCGGCGCGCGGCAGGTCTGGGTCGCCAATGTCGGCGATTTGAAGCCGGCGGAGCTGGCCACCGACTATTTTCTGAGCCTTGCCTGGGCTGTGGATAAGGTGCGGGCAAAGCCTGTGGATAAGTTTGTGGAAAACTGGGCGGCGGAGAATGTCGATGCTGCGCAGGCACCCGCCATCGCAGGGATTTTGCGCGATTATCATCGGCTGAATTTCGCCCGGCGGCCCGAGCATCTGCAGTGGAATTTGCCTGTGGATAAGTATCGGCAAAGCCCGCTGACGATCGGCGAGGCAGATGAACGGCTGGCGGCGTTCGCGGCGATGGAGACGGCGCTGGCAAAGGTCGAGCCGGCGATCCCGGTCGAGCGGCGGGACGCTTTCTATGAATTGCTGGCCTATCCGGTGCGGGCATCGGCGGCGGCCAATAGGCGCTTCTTCGCGGCGGAGGCGCATGACCGGCTCCGCGACAGCGACCTGGCCGAGGCGACGCGGCGTGGCAGGATCGCGCATGAAGCGGACAGCGAAATTGACAGGCTGACGACCTATTACAACCGCGAACTGGCGGGCGGAAAATGGCGCGGAATCATGGCGGTGGAGCCGGCGGACGGGCAATGGCGCAGCTATCGCCAGACGCCGGTGATCCTGCCGCCGGTCGACGCGCTGGCGCCGCCGGCCGGACCAGCCAAGGCGCAAGCGGCCACCCCTGACGTGCCGCTGCTGACGCCGGACCGATTCGCCGGATGGACGCGCGTGGAGGGGCTGGGTCGTCATGGCGCGATGCTGGCGCCGGGCACCAAGGCCGGGGAGAGCCGCGCGACGATCGACCTGCCACCGGGTGAGTGGACCGCGCTTGTGGATATCTTGCCGACCTATGCCGACCGGGATGGCGACGCACTGCACATGACCATCGGCATCGATGGCGTGACGCAGGTGCTGGAGAGTCGGCGCGAGACCGGCAGTCGCGACTGGGCGATGGGGGTGCTGGACAATCGCGCGACCATGACGATAACGCAACGACTGAACGGCGGGCGGCATGTCGTGACGCTGGAGCGCGCCGATCCCGGCGTGCTGATCGAGGCGATCCGCTTCGTGCCGGCGACCGCAGAAAAGGCCGAGAACGGCTTGCATTAGTCTCATATCGTGTGATAGCCGTTCACTATGTGGCATATATCTCATATGCCCGCGCGCGTCAGAACAAGAGCCCAAGCGCCGTTCATTGCCCTAGGCGGAGGACCTGAATTGCCCGAGACTGCCCCATCCACCGCGCGTCCCGTCCGCCTGCAAAATTACCTCGCCTATGGCTCCAACGACGTGCTGGGCGCGGGATCGATGGCGGTCATTTCCGGCTGGGTGCTGATCTTCTACACGCAATTCTGCGGGCTTAGCGCCGGGCAGGCGGCGACCATCTTTGCCGTGGCGCGCATCCTGGACGCCTTCGCCTCGCCGATGATCGGCTATATTTCCGACCATTTCGGCGGCACCTGGCTGGGCCGCAAGTTCGGCCGCCGCCGCTTCTTCATCCTGGCGGCTATCCCGCTGCTGCCAAGCTTTGCATTGATGTGGCTGCCGGGTCAGGGCTTCTGGTATTATCTGGTCAGCTATGTGCTGTTCGAGCTGGTCTATGCGATGGAGATCATTCCGTTCGAGACGCTGGCCGCAGAAATGTCGACCGATTACCGCACCAAGGCGAAATTCGCCGGGTCGCGCATCCTGTTCGGCCAGGCATCGGCGATCCTGGCCGGCTTCCTGCCGCTGTGGCTGATCAACGCGCTGGGCCGCGACAGCGCCGACACCTTCTTCTACATGGGCATCATCTTTGCCGCTTTGTTCATGGTGACGGCGGGGCTGCTCTACCTGTTCAGCTGGGAACGGCATCTGCCCGGATCGGCCGAGGCGATCGGCCAGCATCCGGTCGGCGCGGGCGGGCCGGGACAGGCATTGAAGGCGCTCTACCGCAACCTGTTTTCCACCATGCGCATCCGCGCCTTCCGCCTGCATCTGGGCATGTATCTGGGTGGCTATATCAGCCAAGACATCTTCAACGCGGCCTTCACCTTCTTCGTGATCTTCGCACTCGCCGGATCGACGGCGATCGCATCGGGCCTGCTGGGCACCATGTATATCGTCCAGTTCGTGGCGGTGATCATCGCCATCAACCTGGCGCTGCGAGCATCGCCGGCCAAGGCCTATCAGGTTGCCGCCGCCGACTTCGCCGTCGGCTGCCTGACGCTTATCGGCCTGTGGTTTGCCGGCGTGCCGGCGACCAGCCCGTGGATCTGGCTGCCGATCATCCTGTGCGGCCTGGGCCGCGGCGCGCTCAACTATATTCCCTGGGCGACCTACAACTATATGGCCGATGTCGACGAGATCGTGACCGGCCAGCGCCGCGAAGGCAGCTTTGCCGGGGTCATGACCTTCGTGCGCAAGGCGACGCAGGCGGCGGCCGTCGCGGGCGTGGGCTTCATCATGCAGGCCGGCGGCTTCGTATCGGGCGCGGCGGAACAGAGCCATGGCGCGATCCTGACGATGGCGCTGCTGCTGGGCGTCGGCACGGTCGGCTGCCTGGGGCTGGGCATCTGGGTGTCGACCAAATTCCGCCTGAGCCCGGCGACGCACGACATATTGATGCGCGAGATCGAGCATCTGCGCAGCGGCGCGCGCACGCCGACGTCGCCGGTGGCGGCCGAAGTGGTCGAGGATCTATCGGGCTGGCGCTATGACCAGCTGTGGGGCCGCAACCCGGTCGCGCAATAAGGGCCGGTCAGACAATAAGGGAGAGGGACATGGGCAAGAGGATGCTGTTGGGTGCGGCGCTGCTGGCGATGGTCGCCGCGACGCCGGCGCAGGCCCAATATTGGTCGCGCAGTTGGATGGCGGCCCCGCTGGTCAACCGCGCCCCGCCCGAGAAGCACCCCGACCTCAACGACCGTACCGTCCGCCAGGTCGTGCGCCTGTCGAACGGCGGGCAGCGTATCCGCATCCGCCTGTCGAACGAGATGTCGGTCAATCCGCTGCTGGTGGGCAGCGTGCATGTCGCGCTGGCCGGCGAGAATGGCGCGATCGTGCCGGGCAGCGACCATGTCGTGACCTTCAACCAGGCGCAGGGCGCGACCATCCCCGCGCGTGCGCCGCTGTTGAGCGATCCGATCGACCTGGCGGTCAAGCCGCTGACCCGGATCAGCATTTCCATCCATCTGCCGCAGGGCGCGGCGGATGCGACCGTCCACAGCTACTCGGCGGCGACGACCTGGACCGCGCCGGGCGACCAGACCGGGGCGGAGACGCTGACCAGCCCGACCGTCATCGGGCCGCGCGTGGTGATTTCCGCGGTCGAGGTCGATAATACCAAGCGCGGCACGGCGATCGTGACGCTGGGCGATTCCATCACCGATGGCGTGCGCGCCACCCCCGACAGCAACCGGCGCTGGCCCGACCTGCTGGCCGAACGGCTGCAGAAGGCGGGGCGCAAGAGCGTGGGCGTGGCCAATGCCGGGATCAGCGCCAACCGGCTGCTGAGCGAGGCGGACGGCTATAATGCGCTGGCGCGGTTCGACAGCGACGTGCTGGCGGTGCCGGGCGTCACCCATGTCGTCATCCTGGAAGGGGTCAACGATCTGGGCGGGGCGGCGCGCGACAAGCGTCCGATGCTGACGCCGCAGACCGTCATCGGCGCCTATCGCCAGATGATCGCGCGGGCGCATGACCGCAATATCAAGGTCATTTTGGCGACCATCCTGCCCTATAAGGGCGCGGGCTATTGGAGCGCGGAGGGCGATGCGGTGCGTGTCGCCGTCAATGACTGGATCCGCACGACCAAGGAGGCCGACGGCTTCGTCGATCTGGCCAAGGCGGTGGCCGATCCGGCCGATCCGTCGCGCATGGCCAAGCCCTATGATGTCGGCGACGCGCTGCACCCCAATGACGAAGGCTTCCGCGTCATGGCCGATGCGTTCGACCTGAGGCTGTTCAAATGATCGCATCGCTGCTGTTGATGGCGGCCGCCGCGAGCGGGCCGGTGGCGCCCAAGCCGCTGCTGCGCGATCCGGTGCATGATGGCGCGGCCGATGCGTCGACCGTCTATGACCGCAATAGCGGCGAATGGGTGATGTTCTACACCAATCGCCGCGCCGACCTGCCCATGGAGGACGCCAAGGATGTCCGCTGGGTCCATGGCACGGCGATCGGCACGGCGCGGTCGAAGGACGGCGCCAGGTGGCGCTATAGCGGCACCGCGACGATCCCGACCAGTTGCACCGGCGAGACGCTGTGGGCGCCAGAAGTGCAGTGGCTGGAAGGCCAGTGGCATATGTGGCTGACGGTGGTGCCGGGCGTCTATCGCGACTGGAATGCACCGCGCTTCATCGTCCATCTGACCAGCCCGGACCTCAAGAGCTGGACCTGTGGCGAGCGGCTCGATCTCGGCTCCGACCGGGTGATCGACGCCAGTGTTTTGGCGTTACCGGGCGGCGGCTATCGGTTGTTCTTCAACGACGAGCGGATGAACAAGGCGATCCGCACTGCCGACAGCAGCGACCTCATCCACTGGAGCGTCAAGGACCGGCTGACCGATACGGCGGGCGAAGGGCCCAAGGCGTTTCGCTGGAAGGGCAAATATTGGCTGATCTCCGACGCGTGGAAGGGGCTGCTGGTGATGCGCTCCGACGACGGGACGCACTGGACGCGCCAGCCGGACTATATATTGGCGACGCCCGGCAAGGCCCCGACCGACCGGGCCAAGGGCCAGCACCCCGACATCATCGTGTCGGACGACCGGGCCTATATCATCTATTTCGTCCATCAGGAGGGCGAGGATGAGGCCAAGGCCAATCCCGACTGGAAACGGCGGTCGGTGCTGCAGATCGCCGAACTGACCGAGAAGGACGGGATCGTCAGCGTCGATCGCGATGCGCCGGCGCATATACGACTAAAGCCCTGATCGCCGCGATTTTCCTTGCCCGTAAAAGTGGCTAGGAAGATGGACGATGCAGAAAGCCGCGAAGAAGAAGCCGCCCACGATCCGCGAGGTCGCCGCCCGTGCCGGCGTGTCGATGATGACCGCGTCGCGCGCGATCAACGGCAAGGCGCTGGTCAGCGCCAAGTCGCAACAGGCGGTCGAGCAGGCGGTCAAGGATCTGGGCTATGTGCCCAATGCGTCTGCGCGCGCGCTGGTGGGCAGTGCCGACCGGCGGGTGGCCTTGCTGCACAGCAATTCGACGACGTCGGCCTATCTGGGCGAGCTGCTGCTCGGCGCGCTGGGCGAGGCGCCGCAGCGCCATCTGCATCTGGTCGTCGAGCAATGCGCGCCCGGCGCCTTTGCCAAGGAAATCGTCGATCAGGTGTCGAAGGCGCATGTCGCCGGCGTCATCCTGCCGCCGCCGCTGTGCGACTGGGCCGAACTGGTCGAGGCATTGCAGGCGCGCGACATCGCCGTGGTCGGCATCGCGCCCGATGGCGATGTGCCCGGCATGCTGGCGGTGGGGACAGACGACCGCCATGCCGCCTATGACCTGACCCGGCACCTCATCGACCTTGGTCATCGGCAGATCGGCTTCATCTCCGGCAATATCCGTCACCGCGCCAGCGCCCGGCGCCTGCAGGGTTTTCGCGACTGCCTGGCCGACCGGGGCATAAAGCTGGACGAGCGCTGGATCGTGCCGGGCGACTTTTCCTATCGATCGGGGCTGGACGCGGCCGAGCAGTTGCTGAGCCTCGATACGCCGCCGAGCGCCATCTTTGCCTGCAACGACGATATGGCGGCGGCGGCGATCACGGTGGCGCATCAGCGGCGGATCAACGTGCCGGGCGACATCACCATCTGCGGTTTCGACGACACGCCATTGGCGAGCGCGATCTGGCCGGCGCTGACGACGATCCGCCAGCCGATCCGCGACATGGCGCGCGAGGCGATCGGCCTGCTGGGCGCCCATTTCAGCAGCGAGGACGATGGCGCCGGCGAAGAGGTGCTGGGCCGGTTGAAGCTAGATTATCAGCTGATCCGGCGCCAGTCGGATGCCGTGCCCTCACGGCATTAGAATTGCCGGAAGGTGACAGCAAAGTTTACAGGAAGCCGACCTGTTTGAGCCAGGCTTCGCACAGGCGCGGCCAGAGCGAGACGGGCTGATACGGTGTGTCGAGCGCGAAGCCATGGGGGGCGTCGGCGAAGATGTGCAGCTCCGCGCTGCCGCCCGCATCCTGCCAGGCGCGACCCAGGCGATGGGCGTTTTCGACCGGCACCACCGGATCATTGCCGGCATAGACGATGAAGGCCGGCGGCGGGCCGGGCCGCAATAGCGCGTCGGGCTGGAGCGCGTCGTAGAGCGCCTGCTTTTCCACCGGCGGCAGCGGCGGCTTGTCGGCGACGATGGTGCGCCCTTTGGCATTGGTGGAGATGGGCGCATAGCCGATCACCATGACATCGGGCCGCTGTGGTGCGACATCGCCCCAGTCCGCCGGATAATGCGCGGCGAGGCAGGCGGCGAGATGGCCGCCCGAGGAGAGGCCGACGACGCCGACGCCATCAGGCGTCAGGCCGGAGGCGCGGATCATGCGCATCGCGGCAAGCGCATCGTCGAGCGGCGCGGACGGGCCGGTGCCGGCATGGGGGAAGCGGTGGACGAGGACGAAGGCATGATAGCCGAGCGACGTCAGCCAGCGCGCGACCTGAACCCCTTCGCGTCCGGCCATCAGCGCGACATAGCCGCCGCCGCCCAGGACGAGCATGGCGCGGCCATTGGGCTTGTCGGGCGCATAGCCGAGCAGCACCGGGCGATCGACGGCGGTGACGACCGCCTGTTCGGGCGCGGCATTGGCGTCTTCCAGCGCGAAGGCGCCGCTTGGCGCATCGCGCAGCGGCCAGACCAGATCAGCAGCGAGCATCGGATACTCCCATCGGGCAGCCATGGGTGGGATAGGCTTCGCCATCCAGGTCCACGGCCTCGCGCACGACCTCCAGCCGATCGCCGGCGTCGCGCATTTCGTAGAATTTGGCGATCGCCCGCTTGAACGGGCGGTGGAGGACCAGCATCAGCCGTCCGTCAAAGGCATGGAACAGCATGCCATGGCCGCTGTCCTGTTCGATCAGAGGTCCAAGCTGTTCCCACGGGCCGGCGAGCGTGCCGGATGTGGAGCGGGCCTGCGCCTGGACATAGCCGCCCTTCCCCCAACTGGACCAGAGCATCAGCAGGGTGCCGCTTTTGGTGTGATAGAGTTCGGGGCCGTCGGTGACATAGCCCATGTCCCCTTCGGGCTGTTTCTGGCCGATCACCCAGTCAGCGTCATTGGCGCGGAACAGCAATTGCGGCTTGCCGGCGGGCGAGAGATCGTCCTTGAGCGGCAGCGCCTCCATCGTGCCGACACCCATCTGCAGCCATTCATGGGCATAGACCATCCAGGGCTTGCCGGCCGGGTCGATATAGAGGCTGCCGTCGAGCGTCATGTCATTGGGCGTAGTGACCGGCTCACCCTTGTGGATAAGCTGGTAAGGGCCATCGACCCGGTCGGACACCGCCAGCAAGGTGGCGCGGCGATAAGTGGGGCGCTTGCCGCTGGCGGGGATTGCCGCCTTGTCATTGTGGAAGGTGGCGAAGAGATAATAGCGCCCCTTCCAGCGATGCACCTCCGGCGCCCAGCCGCCGTCATTCGCCCAGCTGTCCTTCGGCAGGGCGAAGACCAGTTTGGGTGTCTGCCAATGGGCGAGGTCGGTGCTGGCATAGGCCATGATGCCGATGCGCGGATCGCCGGTGACGGCCGGATCATTCTTCGAGAAGAGCCAATAGGTTCGGCTGCCCTGCTCCGCCACGACGAAGGGATCATGGATGCGCAGATGCGATGTCAGCAGCGGCGCGTCGGCCGCTGCCAGCGGGGCGGCGAGCGTCAGCAGCAAGGCGGCGAACCAGCGGCGCATCAGCTGGCCAGCCTGTTGCCATAGCCGATGATGAGGGTGGCGAGGATCAGCAGGCCGACGCCGCTCCACACCATGCGGCGGACTGCCGGCGCGGCATCCTTCCACTCGCGGAAGGCAAAGCCCCAGCAGGTGCCGAAGATGATGATCGAGGCCATGTGCAGCGTCCAGCTGGAGAAGCCGAAGCGCCCCATCTGGCTTTCACCCATGGTGTAGAAGAAGAACTGGAAATACCAGGCCGTGCCCGCCACCGCGCAGAGCAGGAAATTGGGCAGGAGCTTGGGGCGCTGGCCGCTGGCGTCGGGTGCCCCGGCCCACTGGCCCGCCGACTTGTTCCTGGCGATCAGCCAGCCGCACCAGAGCGCGTTGGTGATGAGGCCGCCGAACATGACGAGGCAGAGGGTAGGCAGGCCGGTCCAGAGCGGACCAGTGCCGGCGGCGGCCGACAGCGCCTTGACCGGTTCGCCGGCGGCGAGGCCGAAGGCAAAGCAGCTCGACATGATGCCCGAGAAGATGGCGACGGCGATGCCCTTCCTGAAATCGAACTCGGCGACGGCTGCGGCCTTCTGCTCGGCCGAAAGCGCCTCATCCTTGCGGGCGCCGGCGCGGGCGACGACGACGATGCCGAGCACGGTGACGGCCAGGCCCAGCAGGACGATCTGGCCGTGCAGGGTACCGGCAATTTCCGTCATGAAGGTGCCGTCGAAGATCGGCGGGATCAGCGTGCCGAAGACGGTGCAGAGGCCCAGCACCACCGCCATGCCGAGCGAGAGGCCGAGATAGCGCATGGTGAGGCCATAGGTGAGACCGCCAAAGCCCCAGAGAAAGCCGAAGAAGATGCACCAGCCGACGACGGACGAGGGCACCTGTGCCATCACGCCCATCAGGTCATTGGTCTGGACCGAGGCGAAGAACCAGGGCGCGATCACCCAGGAGAAGATGCCGCCGGTGAGCCAGAAAATCTCCCAGTTCCAGCGCTTCACGCCGCGGAAGGGGACATAGAAGCTGGCCGAGGCGAAGCCGCCGAGCCAGTGGAAGAGGACGCCGAGCAGAGGATTGGGGGTCATAGATCTAGTCCCAGGCGATAGAGGCGATTGGCGTTGCCGCCGAACATGGCGCGGCGATCGGCTTCGGGGAAATCCGACACGATGGCGTGATAGGATTCCATATAGCGGTCGATCGGGCCGAACAGCTTGTCGGTCGGCGTGTCGCTGGCAAAGGCGCAGCGTGTCGTCCCGAACATGTCGATCGCCTCATGCACCAGCGGCGCGATGCCGGCCATGGTCCAGTCGCGGCGGATGAAGCCCATGCCCGACAGCTTGACCGCGACATGGGGCAGCGCGGCGAGCGCCTTCATGCCCCGGCGCCAGTCGTTGAGGCCATCCGGATCGGTCAGCACCGGCATGCCCATATGGTTGATGATGACCGGGATGTCGGGATGCCGCTCGATCAGCGGGACGAGGCCGGGCATCTGCCCCGGATAGCATTGCAGGTCGAAGGAGAGGCCATGTTTGGCGAGCAGGCCATAGCCCGCCTGCCATTGCGGATCGACGGTGAGGTCGACCGGGCCATAGGTGCGCTGGGGATCGGCATGCCAGTTGACGATGTGGCGGATGCCCTTGACGCGGGGATGGGCAGCCTGAGCGGCCAGCAGCGCATCGACATCCGGGTCGTTGAGGGCGGCGAAGGCGACGAAGCCGGTGGGGAGGCCATCTACGGCGGCGAGCGTGTCGAGCCACTGGGTCTCGCGCAGCGCGCTTTCCGCAGCCGCGCCGGCATCGACATGGACGGCGCCGATGACGTTCCAACGGGCAAGGTCTTCGCGATAGTCGGCCACGCCATAATTGCGGGCGATCGGCTCGACGCTGCCATTGGGGCCATCGTCCGAAAAGGGCGGGCTCAGCCAGTCGTAGCGGATATGATTGAGATCCCACAGATGGATATGGGCATCGACAAAGGGGATCATGCGTCCTCTCCCACGAACAGTTCAGCAGCCTCTTTCCGTTCGGGCTGAGCGTAGCGAAGGCTTCGGCTTCGCTCAGCCTGCCCTTCGACAGGCTCAGGGCGAACGGGGAGAAACTGGCATAAATCGCGGCGCGCCGGGCTCTTGGATGGCCGGTCGCGCCGCGTAGAGGCTTGGGTCAGAAGGTGGTGCGGCCGCCCGAGGTGTCGAAGGTCGACGCCGTGGTGAAGCTGCATTCCTCGCTGGCCATGAAGCAGACCATGGCGGCCGATTCCTCGACCAGGCCAAGCCGGCCCATCGGGATCTTCGAGCGCATATAGTCGACCTGGCTCTGCGGCAGCTGTTCCAGGATCGGGCTTTCGAAAGTGGCCGGGGTCAGCGCATTGGCGATCACGCCCCTGCCCGCCAGTTCCTTGCCGATGCTCTTGGTGAGGCCGATGACGCCGGCCTTGCTGGCCGAATAGGCGCTGGCGTTGGGATTGCCTTCCTTGCCTGCGACCGAGGCGAGATTGACGATCCGGCCATAGCCGTTTTCGAGCATGAAGGGCACGACTTCCCGGTTGCAGTAGAAGAGGCCGTTCAGGTTGATGTCGATCACCCGCTGCCAGCTGTCGACCGGATAGTCCCACACCGTGGCGGTCGCGCCGGTGATGCCGGCCGAGCAGACGAGGACGTCGATCTTGCCCAGCGCATCCGCGCTGGCCTTGGCGGCGGCGGCGACGGCGGCCTGATCGGAGACGTCGAGCGCAACCACATGGGTCGCGCCGACTTCCTGGCTAGCAGCGGCGAGGGCGTCGGCGTTCAGATCCCACAGGACCACCTTGCCGCCTTCTTCGACGATGCGCTTGGCAACCAGCTTGCCCAGGCCCGAGGCGCCACCGGTGACGATGGCGCAGCGACCTTCATAGCGTCCGGAAAAGACGCTCATCCGAGCACCTCGTCACCCAGGTGGCGCCATTCCACGACATTCTGCTTCTGGCTGCCGAGCTTGGCGATGCCCAGTTCCATGACGTCGCCGGCCTTGAGGTAGACGGCTTCGGGCTTCTTGCCCTCGCCCACGCCCGGAGGGGTGCCGGTGATCATCAGGTCACCGGGGTAGAGGGTGATATATTCGCTGACATAGGAGATGAGCTGGGCGACGTTGAAGATCATCGTCTTCGTATTGCCGGTCTGCATCCGTGCGCCATTGACGTCGAGATACATGTCGAGATCCTGCGGGTCGCCGATTTCGTCGGCGGTCACCAGCCAGGGGCCGACCGGGCAGAAGGTGTCATGGCCCTTGCCCTTGCTCCACTGGGTGCCGCGCTGCTTCTGGTTGAAGCGTTCCGACACGTCGTTGACGAGGACATAGCCCGCGACCTTCGACAGCGCATCTTCTTCCGACACGAAGCGGCAGGTTTCGCCGATGACGACGCCCAGTTCGACTTCCCAGTCGCCATGGGTCGCGCCCTTGGGCAGCATCACTTCGTCATTGGGGCCATTGAGCGACGACAGCGCCTTCATGAACATCATCGGCTCGGTCGGGATCGGCAGGTTGGATTCGATCGCATGATCCTCATAGTTGAGGCCGATGGCGACGATCTTGCCGATGCCCTTGACCGGCACGCCATAGCGCGGGTCGCCATCGACGACGGGGAGCGATGCGATGTCGACGCCCTTGGCGGCGGCGAGGCTCTCGATCGTCAGGTCGGCGACGACGCCGGACAGGTCGCGAATCTTGCCCTCGGCATCGATCACGCCGGGCTTTTCCTGGCCACGCTGGCCGAAACGAACAAATTTCATGGGATCAGTCTTTCTCTGTTCAGGCGATCAGTGGGTATAGGGGCGGTGCATCGCGATGTCGGGGTTCAGGTCGACGCCGAAGCCCGGCTTGTCGAGCGCGGTCACCTTCATGCGGCCATTTTCCGGCACCGGTTCACCCAGCAATTGCGGGTGGAACATCGGCACCACTTCCGTCGGCCCCGGATGCATCATCAGGAACTCGGCGAAGGGCGAGTTGTGGCGGGTGATGACGAAATGATAGCTGTAGACCGACGAGCCATGCGGCACGACCATCTTGCCATGGGCGTCGGCGAGCGCGCTGATCTTGAGCAGTTCGGTGACGCCGCCGCACCAGCCGACGTCGGGCTGGATGATGTCGCAGCAATCCATTTCCATCAGCATGCGGAAGCCCCAGCGGGTCGCTTCATGCTCGCCGGTGGTGACCAGCATGCCCTTGGGCACGTTGCGCTTGAGCTGCTGGTAGCCCCAATAATCGTCCGGGCTGATCGCTTCCTCGATCCACTTGAGGCCCAGTTCATGCGCGGCGATGGCGAGGCGGGTGGCATAGTCGACGTCGAGCGCCATCCAGCAGTCCCACATCAGCCAGAAATCATCGCCGACCTTCGAGCGCATGTCGGCCAGTTCGGCGATATTCTTCTTGAGGCCCTCGACACCCTCGGCCGGGCCATGGTGCAGCGCCATCTTGCCGCCGATGAAGCCGAATTCCTTCGCCTTGTCCGGGCGCGCGCCGGTGGCGTAGAATTGCAGTTCGTCGCGGACCGCGCCACCGAGCAGATGATAAACCGGTTCCTGGCGCAGCTTGCCGAGCAGATCCCAGAGCGCGAGGTCGACGCCGGAGATGGCGTTGATGACCAGGCCCTTGCGGCCATAATATTGGGTCGAGAAATACATCTGGTCCCAGATCTTCTCATAGTCGGTCGGCGACCGGCCTTCGAGGAAGCGGGCGAGATGCTTTTCGACGATATAGGCGGCGGGCTCGCCACCGGTCGTCACGGCGAAACCGACGGTGCCGTCTTCCGCTTCGATCTCCACCACCAAGGTGCCGAGCACATTGATGCCGAAGCTCTGCCGCGACTGGCGATATTCGGGATATTTCGACATCGGCGTCGCGATGTGATCGTCGATCCAGTGGCCTTCGCCCTGGTCATGATAATCGGCACCGCCGCCGCGCACGGTGAAGGCGCGGACATGCTTGATCTTCGGCAACGTCACGATGGGCACGCTGAAACTCCCTTGGGCCAGACCCATCGCAAGGGGATGGGCAATAACACTTCCACCATATGGACAAAATGCGCACAACGTGGGGCAATTGAGGGGAAGAATCGCGTCCGGCCTCTCCTACACCCTTGTTTTTCTCATTTTGTGGGATAGAGTGTTAGTAGATGAGACAAAATACGTCAAACCCGGAATCGGGTCCGCGAGAGGAAAAGTCGAAGACGCAGGGGTCGCAGACCCTTCAGCGCGGGCTGGACCTGCTCGACCAGGTGATCGACGGGCCGGTAAAGCTTGCCGACCTGTCCGAGCGCATGGGCCTGACGCGCTCCACCACCCATCGCCTGGCCAATGCGCTTGTCGAGCGCGGTTTCCTGACCTTCCTGCCGCGCGAGGGCTATCAGCTTGGTCCCAAGCTGCTGCAGCTCGGCTTCCTGGCGCAGAGCCAGGCCGACGTCGTGCAGATTGCCCGCCCGCATCTGGAAGCGCTGGCCGCCGCAAGCGAGGATGTGGTGCATCTGGGCCGGCTGGACGGCGACCAGGCGCTCTATCTGGACAAGATCCCCGGCCGCCGCCGGGTCGAGATTTCGAGCCGGATCGGCGATCGCCATCCGCTGACCTCGACGGGCCTTGGCAAGGCGCTGATGCTGGACGATCCGGAGGCGGGCTGGACCCGGCTGCTGGAGAGCGAGCGGGAGAACGGCACCCATGATGCCGACCCGGCCACATGGCTGGAGCGGATGCGCGGCTATGTCGCGGCCGGGCGCGCGTTCGACCTGGAAGAGAATGAGGACCAGATACGCTGCGTCGCCGCCCCGATCCGCGATGCATCGGGCGCGATCGTCGCCGCCATCAGCCTGTCGAGCGCCGCCCAATATATGGACGATGAGCGCATGGCATCGCTGAGCGACGAGGTTCGCGCCGCCGCGCAGAAGGTCAGCGCCGATCTGGGCTGGACCCCCGGCGTCAAATCCCCCCGCCGCCCGGTGCGGCGCTAATCCAAGGAAATGCTCGCATGAAGCTGCTTGAAGGCAAGACCGTCCTCGTCACCGGCGCATCGACCGGCATCGGCCGGGCGGCCGCCATCGGTGCCGCCCAGCATGGCGCCGACGTCGTCATCAATTACGCCCATAGCGACGGCCCGGCCGCCAGCTGCGTCGCCGAGATCGAGGCGCTGGGCCAGCGCGCGATCGCGGTGAAGGGCGATGTCGCCGATCCGCAGACCGCGCAGGACTTCGTTGCCAAGGCGGTCGAGGCGTTCGGCAAGGTCGACGTGATGGTCAGCAATGCCGGCATCTGCCCGTTCCATGGCTTCCTCGACATGCCGGTCGACGTGGTGGAGCGCACCTTCAAGGTCAATCTGCACGGCGCCTATTTCATGGTGCAGGCGGCCGCGCAGCAGATGGTGAAGCAGGGCCATGGCGGGTCGATCGTCGCCGTCTCCTCCATCTCGGCGCTGGTCGGCGGCGAATTTCAGACCCACTACACCCCGACCAAGGCCGGCGTGCATTCGCTGATGCAGTCCACGGCGATTGCGCTCGGCAAATATGGCATCCGTTGCAACAGCGTGCTGCCCGGCACCATCCTGACCGAGATCAACAAGGATGATCTGGCCGATGTCGAGAAGCGCGAATATATGGAAAAGCGCACCCCGCTCGGCCGCCTGGGCGCGCCCGAAGACCTGGCCGGGCCGATCGTCTTCCTGGCGTCGGACATGGCCGCCTATGTCACCGGCGCGGCGCTGCTGGTCGACGGCGGCATGTATGTGAACCTGCAATAAGATATTGAGCGCCGTCATTCCCGCGAAAGCGGGGATGACGGTATTCAGGAAACAGGACATCGCCGATGAGGATCGTCACCAAAGCCGCCGCCGCCCTCGCCCTGCTGGCCACGCCCTTGCCGGCGCTGGCGACGCAGCCGGGCGACACGATCCTGATCGCCAGCGATTCGACCGCGGCGAATTACAAGAAGGGCAATTATCCCCAGACCGGCTGGGGCATGATGCTGGGCTGCGGCCTGTCGCCGGAGGTGCGGGTGTCCAACCATGCGATGGGCGGCCGGTCGACCCGCACCTTCATCGAGGAAGGGCGCTGGACCAGGCTGATGAGCGAGCTGATGCCCGGCGACACGGTGCTGATCCAGTTCGGCCATAATGACGCCTATCGCGCCAAGCCGCAGCGCTGGGCGCCGGCGCAGACCGACTATCGCAACAATCTGCTGCGCTTCATCTGGGACGTGCGCAGCGCGGGCGGCACGCCGGTGCTGGTGACGCCGGTGACGCGGCGCAGCTTTGGCGCCGATGGCAAGGCGAAGGCCGACTTCGCCGAATATTCCGCGGTGATGCGCGAGCTGGCGGCGAACGCCCATGTGCCGATCATCGATCTGGAAGCGCTGTCGCGTGTCTGGGTCGACCGGGCCGGGCCGGACAAGGCGAAGGCCTATTTCCTCCATTACAAGGCGGAGGACAAGATGCCCGGCTTCCCCAAGGGGATCGATGACGATACCCATTTCAGCGAACTGGGCGCGCGCAATGTCGCCGATCTGGTCGCCGGTGGCCTCAAGGCGCTGAACCTGCCGATTTCGGCCAAGGTACTGGCGAGCCGGCCGGCACTCGATCGGACCACGCCGCTGGGAAGGACCGAATGCCAATGACCATGCTTGACCGTCGCGGCCTGTTGACCGGCGCTGCCGTTGCCGCCGCGCTTGCGCCGATGGGCGAGGCACTGGCGCAGAGCTTTCCGCTGCCCCAGGGATTCGTCCGCTTTCCGATCTGGCCGGGCAAGGCGCCGGGCAGCGAGCATGTGACGGTGAAGGAAGTGGAGACGCTGCGCCGACCCGACAGCGGGCCTGACGATGGCGTGTTCGCCCATATCGTGACCCCGACCCTGACCCTGTTGCGGCCGGCAAAACCCAATGGCGCGGCGATCATGCTGATCCCCGGCGGCGGCTATAGCCGGGTGGCGATCGGCCATGAGGGCTATTCGATCGCGCGCCGCTTTGCCGAGGCCGGCTATGTCTGCTTCGTGCTGCTCTATCGCCTGCCCGCCGATGGCTGGGCCGCCGGGGCCGAGGCGCCGCTGCAGGATGCGCAGCGCGCGCTGCGGCTGGTGCGGTCGATGGCGGCCAAGGAGAAATTCGACGCCAACCGGGTCGGCGTGATCGGCTTTTCGGCCGGCGGGCACCTGGCCGCCTGGCTGACCAGCCGGGCGCCGGTGGAAAGCTACAAGCCGGTCGATGCCGCCGATCGCGAGCCGGTCAAGGCCGCCGTCGCCGCCTATATGTATCCGGTGATCCAGATGGAGGGGCCGTTCGTCCACAAGGGGTCGCGCACGCAATTGCTGGGCGAGAATCCGAGCGCGGAGCGGATGCGCGCCTATTCGCTGGACCAGGATGTGAGCGCGCAGACGCCGCCGGTGTTCCTGGCCCATGCGATCGACGATCCGGCGGTGCCGGTCGACAACAGCATCGCCATGCTGGCGGCGCTGCGGGCGCAGAAGATCCCGACCGAATGCCATTTGTTCGAAAATGGCGGCCATGGCTTCGGCATTACGGCGCAGGCCCAGTCGGCGGCGCCCTGGCCGGATCTGTTCCTGGCCTTTGCCAAGAGGCATGGCGTGTGACCCAGCATAAGGTTGCCCTGTTCGTCACCTGCCTGGTCGACATGATGCGCCCGCGCATCGGCTTTGCCGCGATCCGCGCGCTGGAGGCGGCGGGCTGCGACGTGGTCGTGCCCGAGGGCCAGACCTGTTGCGGCCAGCCGGCGCTCAACAGCGGCGATACCGAGCATGCGATCGCGCTGGCCAAGCAGACCATCGTCGCGCTGGAACCCTATGAAGCGGTGGTGGTGCCGTCGGGATCGTGCGGCGGCACGATCCGTTGCCATTATCCGGAGCTGTTCGAGCATGATCCGGAGTGGCTGCCGCGCGCGCGGGCGGTGGCGGGCAAGACATGGGAGATCATGGCCTATCTGGACGAGATATGCGGGTGGAAGCCCGAGGGCGTGCAGGTGGACGCCAAGGCGACCTATCATGACAGCTGCTCAGGGCTGCGCGAGCTGGGCGTCAAGGCGCAGCCGCGCCGGTTGCTGAAGCCCATCGCCGGGCTGGAGCTGACGCCGCTGGCGGGCGAGGAGACCTGTTGCGGCTTTGGCGGCACCTTCTGCGTCAAATATCCGGCCATTTCCAACGCGATCGTCGGCGAGAAGGCGGACGCGATCGAGGCGACCGGCGCAGACCTGCTGCTGGCCGGCGATCTGGGCTGCCTGATGAACATGGCCGGCAAGCTCAATAGGCAGGGCAGCAAGGTCCGCGCCTTCCACGCAATCGAGCTGATCGCCGGCATGGGCGATGGCCCGGCGATCGGGGAAGAGGCATGAGCGGCGCACCGGCCGAGGTGGCCAGCTTCAAGGCGCGCGCCGACGCCGCGCTGGCCGACCGCATCCTGAAGGTCGCGGTCGAGCGAACGGCGGGCACGGCCGAGGCCAAGCGCGCGGTCGCGGTCGACGCCTTTCCCGATTTCCAGGCAGCGCGCACCCGCGCGGCGGCGATCAAGGACCATGTCGTCGCCCATCTGGGTCATTATCTGGAGCAGTTCGAGGCGAATGCCATCGCCGCCGGGGCGAAGGTCCATTGGGCGCGCACCGCCGACGAAGCCTGCGATATCGTCATCGCCCTGTGCAAGGCGGCGAAGGCCAAGAGCGTCGCCCGGTCCAAGTCGATGCTGGGCGAGGAGATCGGCCTGCCCCATGCGCTGGCCGAAGCGGGCATCGGCCGGGTCGAGACCGACCTTGCCGAACATATCATCCAGCTGGCCGACGAACGGCCCTCCCACATCATCTGGCCAGCGATGCACAAGACCCGCGAGCAGGTGTCCGCCCTGTTCAAGGCGAAGCATCGCACGCCGCATGAGGAAGAGACGATCGCCGCCATGGCGGAAAGCGCGCGGCGCGAGTTGCGCACGCAGATGCTGGGCGCGGATGTCGGCATTTCCGGCGCCAATTTCCTGATCGCCGACACCGGCGCGATCTGCACCGTCACCAATGAAGGCAATGCCGAGCTGTCGCTGGTCCCGCCGCGCGTCCATATCGTGACCGCCGGGATCGAGAAGATCGTGCCGAGCATGCCCCATGCCGTGCATATGCTGCGGATGCTGGCGCGGTCGGCAACCGGCGCGGCGCTGACCCAATATACGACCTTCTATACCGGCCCCAGGCGCCCCGGCGACCGGGACGGGCCGGAAGAGATGCATATCGTGCTGGTCGACAATGGCCGCACCCGGATGCGCGAGGAAGGCTTGGCCGATATGCTGCGCTGCATCCGTTGCGGCGCCTGCATGAACCATTGCGTCGTGTTCCGGCAGATTGGCGGCCATGCCTATGGCGGCACCTATCCGGGACCGATGGGCGCGGTGCTGACCCCGGTGCTGGACGGGCTGAAGCAGAGCCGCGACCTGCCCAATGCCTGCACCATGAACGGCAAGTGCCAGGAAGTGTGCCCGGTGCGGATCCCGCTGCCGACGCTGCTGCGCGGCTGGCGCGAGAAGAGCTGGCGCGAGGGGCTGGAGCCGCAATCCTTGCGCGCTGGTCTGGGCCTATGGGCCTGGGTCGCGACCCGGCCGCGGCTCTATCGGATGGGCACCGGCCTGGCGGTGCGGGCGATGCGGCTGCTGGGCAGCAAGGGCTGGATCCGTTCACTGCCGCTGGCGGGCGGCTGGACCCGCTATCGCGACATGCCCAAGCCGGCGGCGCAGACCTTCATGGACCAATATCGCAAGGAAAACGGCCGATGAATGCGCGCGAGGCCATCCTTGGTCGGCTGAAAGATGACAGCGAAGTTGACATAGCGGCGGAGGCTGCGGCGCTGCTCGGCACGCCAGAGCGACCGGCGGTCGATGTCGCTCAGGTCGAGGCGGAGTTTCTGGCGCGGCTGGCCCTGCCCAGCGTCAGCGCCAGTCATGCCGTTATCGAAACGGTAGAAGACCTGCCCGCAGCGGTCGCGCGCTATCTGGACGCGCAGGGCGAGGCGCGCGCGCTCTGCCTGCCGCCCGACCCGCGCCTGTCGGGCTGCGACTGGAGCGGCTTTGCCCTGCATCAGGACGCGGCGCCCGACGAGGCGGCGACGCTGGCGATCGCGCGCAAGGGCATTGCCGAGACCGGATCTCTAGTGTTCGAGACCAGCCCGCAGGCGCCGATGCTGCCCAATTTCCTGACGCTGCATCATCTGGTGCTGCTGCGCGTGGCCGACATCGCCCCCTGGCTGGAGGAAGCGCCGCTCGCCGGGCCGCAGCCGCGCGCCCATTACTGGATCACCGGCGTGTCGGGCACGACCGATATCGAGGGCACCTATGTGCGCGGCGCCCATGGCCCCCGCTTCCTGCATGTCATCCTGTTACGCGGCGATTTTCCTCATATGTCGGAACAATAGTCCACATTCCGGGAAAACAGGCTTACATTCGCCGCCTGCGCCGTTATAAGCTTCGCCAAAGTTTAGATGGAGATTCCCGATGTTCGACAAGACCTATTATGCGACCCACCCCGACATGATGGAGTGCGTGTCGAACGAGGAGCTGCGGGATCGCTATCTGATCGGCGGGCTGTTCCGTGACGGCGAATGCGTGCTGAACTACACCCATGCCGAACGTTTCGTGATCGGCGGCGTGGCGGTGGCCGATGCGCCGGTGAAGCTGCCGGCACAGACCGAGCCGGCCTCGGCAGCGGGCCATCCCTTCCTGGAGCGGCGCGAGCTGGCGATCGTCAATGTCTCGGGCGTCGAAGGCACCGTGACCGTCGACGGCGAAGTCTTCACCCTGGGCAACAAGGATTGCCTCTACGTGACGATGGGCGCCAAGGACGTGGAGTTCGCCGGCGCCGGCGCGCGCTATTATCTTGCCTCCTGCCCGGCGCATAAGGGGTTCAAGACGCGGCTGATCTCGGTCGCCGATGCGACCACGCTGGAACGCGGCAGCCTGGAGGAATCGAACGAGCGCACCATCTATCAGATGGTCATCCCCGGCATTTGCGACAGCGCGCAGCTGGTCATGGGCCTCACCGTCCTGAAGCCCGGTTCGGTGTGGAACACCATGCCCCCGCACATCCATGAGCGCCGCAGCGAAATCTACTTCTATTTCGAGCTGGATGGCGATGCCGACCGCGTCTTCCATTATATGGGCGAGGGCGATGCGATGCGTCACATCGTCATGGCCAATGAGGAAGCGGTGATCTCGCCGCCCTGGTCGATCCATATGGGCTCGGGCACCAAGGCCTATGCCTTCATCTGGGCGATGGCCGGCGAGAACCAGGACTATACCGACATGAACGTGCTGGACATCTGCCAGCTGGCCTGACGGTTTTTCGCCCCTTCCGCGTGAGCGGAAGGGGCCAGGGAGTCCTGATATGAGCACTATCTTCGATCTTGGTGGCAGGCGTGCCATCGTCACCGGCGCCAATACCGGCATCGGCCAGGCGATCGCGCTGTCGCTCGCGGCGGCCGGCGCCGACATTGCGGCGGTCGGCCGCACCCCGGCGGAGGAGACCGTCGAGAAGGTCCGGGCGCTCGGCCGCAAGGCGGAGATCGTCTCGGCCGATCTTTCCAGCATCGAACCGGTGCAGCGCGTCGTCGACGAGACGATCGAGAAACTGGGCGGCCTCGACATCCTGATCAACAATGCCGGCATCATCCGCCGCGCCGACAGCGTCGACTTCACCGAGGAAGACTGGGATGCGGTGATCGACACCAATCTCAAATCCACCTTCTTCCTCGCCCAGGCGGCCGGGCGGCACATGCTGGCACAGGGCTCGGGCAAGATCGTCAACATCGCCTCGCTGCTGTCCTTCCAGGGCGGCATCCGGGTGCCGAGCTATACCGCGTCCAAGAGCGGTGTCGCCGGCCTCACCAAGCTGCTGGCGAACGAATGGGCGGCCAAGGGCGTCAACGTCAACGCGATCGCGCCGGGCTATATCGCCACCAACAACACCGCCGCGCTGCAGGCCGACGAGACCCGCAACCGCCAGATCCAGGAACGCATCCCGGCCGGCCGCTGGGGCGACCCCAGCGACATTGGCGGCGCCGCCGTGTTCCTGTCGTCGCCGGCGGCCAACTATATCCATGGCCATGTCCTCGCCGTCGATGGCGGCTGGCTGGCCCGCTGATATCCCGTCCTGCGCCCGTTCCCTAAGGAGGGGCGCAGGACACCCCCGATCCAAGAGGAGGGCTCAGCCTCCCGACCCATCACAGGAGGACGGATGCCCGATATCGACCGGCGTACGGCGCTGACTGCCACCGGCCTTGCCGGCCTGGGTCTCGCCCTTCCCGCTGACGCGCTGGCCCAGACGGCCAACAGCCTGGACGCGCGCAAGCCGGGCCTGCCGCTCAAGTCCGGGCATCTCCATATGGGGACCGGCGCCGGGCCGCAGGGCCGGATCGGCATCACCAATCTCTATCTGACCCGCGACGACCGGCCCTGGCTGCCGGTGATGGGCGAATTTCACTTCACCCGCTTCCCGAGCGAATATTGGGAAGAGGAATTGCTGAAAATGAAGGCGGCCGGCGTCGGTATCGTCGCCTCCTATGTTCTGTGGAACCATGTCGAGCTGGCGCCCGGCATGCTCGACTGGACCGCCGATCGCGATATCGGGCGCTTCGTGCGGCTCTGCCAGAAACATGGCCTGCTCTTCTTCCTGCGGCCCGGCCCCTGGGGCCATGCCGAGGCGCGCTTTGGCGGCATTCCCGACTGGATCGCCGGCAGCACCCGCACGCGCAGCAACGACCCGGCCTATATGGCGCAGGTCGAGCGCTTCTGGCGCGGGCTGCACGATCAGCTGAACGGACTGATGTGGAAGGATGGTGGGCCGATCGTCGGCATGCAGGTCGAGAATGAATATAATCTGGGTGGCCCCGGCCAGGGCCGGGAGCATATCGCGGCGCTGAAGGCGCTGGCGCTGCGGATCGGCTTCGACGTGCCGCTCTATACCGTGACCGGATGGGACCAGACCGTCTATCCCAAGGGCGAGGTCGTGCCGGTGCATGGCGGCTATCCCGACGAGCCCTGGTCGGCGAAGACGGTGAAACTGCCGCCCAAGGAAAATTACCTGTTCCGGTTCGACAGCCGGGTGAGCGGCGACCTGGGCGCGCAGACGCGCGGCGGGCGACGCGGTGACGCCGACAGCGACATGGCAGACACGCCCTTTCTGGGCGCGGAATATGGCGGCGGCGTGCCGGTCATGTATCGGCGGCGGCCGCTGTTGCAGCCGGCCGACGTGGCGGCGGCGGTGACGACGCAGGTCGGGTCGGGCGTCAATCTGCTGGGCTATTATATGTTCCATGGCGGCGCCAACCCGATGGCGAACGGGCGCATGCTGGAGGAGACGCAGCGGTCGGGCGGCTATAATGACTGCCCGGCGATCGCCTATGATTTCCAGGCGCCGATCGGCCAATATGGCGAGGTCAATCCGGTGAGCGCAGCGCTGCGCCCGCTCCATTATTTCCTGGCCGAATATGGCGAGACGCTGGCGCCGATGACGGTCCATGCGCCGGCCGTGCTGCCGGCCGACAAGGATGACCTCAAGACGCTGCGCTGGGCGGTGCGGGCTAAGGGCGACACCGGCTTCCTGTTCGTCAACAATCATGTCCGCCAATATGGCACGGCGGCGCATCCCGGCACGCAGTTCAGCGTGACCTTGGACAACGGCACGGTTCGCCTGCCGAGCCGGCCGGTGACGATCGCGCCGGGCGACAATTTCTTCTGGCCGATCGGCATGGACCTGAACGGGGTGCGGCTCGATTGGGCGACGGCCCAGCCGGTGACGCGCATCGCCGACCGGGACGGGCCGATCCATGTGATGGCAGCCTGCCTGCCCGGCCCGGTGGAGCTTGCCTTCCCGGCCGGGACGAAGGTCGATGCGCCGGCGCGCAGCGAAGGCGGACGGGTGATCGTGCAGGTGCCGCCATCCGCGACGCGGCCGGTGCGGGTGACCGGCGCGGACGGGCGATCGGTGCGGCTGCTGCTGATCGACCGGGAGGCGGCAAAGCGCATCTGGGTCGGCGAGATCGGTGGCGAGCGACGCGTGGTACTGAGCGCGGCGGATGTGCTGTTCGGGCCGGACGGGCTGGAACTGCGCCAGCGTGGCGAGGCGCGTTTCGCCTGGCAGATATTGCCCGGCAAGGCAGCGATGATGACGGCGAAGGCGACAGGCATCGCGCCCCCGCCCTTCACCCGGACGCGCGAGGCCGGCACGGCGCCGCCGATCGAGATTGGCGGGCCGGCCAAGGCGGCGATGCAGCCCCTGCCCGAAGCGCACAAGGCAGCGGCGGCCTTTAGCTTCACCATCCCCAAGGATGCGTTGCCCGAAGGCGGCGACGCCTTTCTGGAGATTGACTGGCGCGGCGATATCGGCCGGCTGTTCGATGGCCCCGACATGCTGGACGATGCCTATTGGGACGGGCGGGTCTGGCGGATCGGCCTGAAGCGCTTTGCGGCGCGGCTGGGGCGGCCCTGGACGCTGACGGTGATGCCGCTGCGCGCCGATGCACCCATCTATCTGGATGATGCCGCGCGGGCGAAGCTGCCGGCTGGCGCGCAGGTCGCGACGCTGGAGACGCTGCGCCTCGTCCCGGAATATCGCATGGAGGTGAAGGCATGACCCGTTTCACGCGGCGCGGCACATTCGGCCTTGCCACCCTGCCCCTGCTGGCCCGGCCGGCGCTGGCCAAGGTGAGCAAAAATGGCGCACGGCCCGGCCCCTATCTGATCGGCGCCGACATAAGCTGGGTGCCCGAGGATGAGGCGGCGGGCGCGCGCTATTTCGTGGACGGGGTGCAGAAGGACCCGATCCTGATCCTGCGCGATGCCGGATTCAACGCGATCCGGCTGCGCATCTTCGTCGATCCGGCCAAGGGCTATTCGAAGCGGGAGCCGGACAAGGGCTGGGCTGGCCTCGCCCAGACGGTGAAGCTGGGCAAGCGGGTGCGCGATGCCGGCATGGGGCTGGTGCTGAGTTTCCATTATAGCGACACCTGGGCCGATCCGGAGCATCAGGGCGTGCCGGCGGCCTGGGCCGGCCACGACCTGCCGGCGCTGGCCAAGGCAGTCGAGGCGCATACGCACGACACGCTGGTGGCGATGCGGGCGGGCGGCGCGCCGGTCGACATGGCGGTGATCGGCAATGAAACGAGCTTCGGCATGTTGTGGCCCCATGGCCGGGTGAAGCTGTCGACGTCGACCGGCAATCCGGTGACCGACGCCAATCATGCCAAGGTCGGCGAGGTTGGCGGGTTCGACGGCTTTGCCGCGCTGCTGCGCGCGGGGATCGCCGGCGCGCGCCGGGCCGAGCCGGGGGTCGCGATCCAGGTGCATAATCATCTGGGCCGGCACTGGCCGATCGTACGCGAATGGACCGATGCGCTGATCGCGCGGCAGGTGGATTTCGATGTGGTCGGCTTTTCCTGCTACCAGCAGCGGGCGCAGGGCGACTGGGCCACGACCTTCAGCGAATATGTGAAGCGCTATCCCGACAAGGGGCTGCTGGTTGCCGAATATTCGAGCCGCAAGCGCTATATCAACGATCTGGTCCATGCCCTGCCCGGCAAGCATGGTTGGGGCACGTTCATCTGGGAGCCGATCCGGCACCAGGAGGCGATTTTCGACCAGGATGGGCATAATGCCGGCGAAGGGGCCAAGCCCGACCTAATCAGCCAGGGGCTGAACGGGGCGGAGGCGCCGGGCGGGCTGGCATCGCAGCAGCCGGCCGTGCCGAAACCCGAGCCGACCGGGCCGATGGGCCATGGCGGCGACTATGTCGCCAATGAGCTGATCAAACTCTACCCGCAAATGGCCAAGGATTATCGCTGATGAGACGGCGCGACTTCACATTGGGGCTGGGCGCGCTGGCGTTGGCAGGGTGCGCCACCCGATCGGCGGCGCGCGCCGATGACCTGCTGGTCTTCGCCTATTTCACCACCGGCAAGGGCGAGGCCGACGGCCTCAAACTGGCGGTGAGCGAGGATGGCCTTGCCTTTCGCACGCTGGCGGACGGGCGCAGCCTGCTGGTACCGCAGGTAGGCGAAAAGAAGCTGATGCGCGACCCCTATCTGTTCGCGGACAAGGGCGTCTATCATCTGCTGTGGACCACCGCCTGGGAAGGGGTGACGATCGGCCATGCGACCAGCCGCGATCTGGTCCACTGGTCGCCGCAGCGCGCCATTCCGGTCATGCAGGACGTGCCGGGCACCCGCAATTGCTGGGCGCCCGAGGCGGTGCGCGATCCGGCGACCGGGCGGCATATCCTGTTCTGGTCGAGCACGGTGGAGGGCCGCTTCACCGAGACGGCAGGGACATCGGAATCGGGCTATAACCATCGGCTCTGGTCGGTCAGCACGAGCGATTTCGAGACGTTCAGCGCGCCCGCGCCGCTTTATGATCCCGGCTTCAGCGTGATCGACGGGACGTTCGCGCAGGCGCCGGGCGGCGGTCTCTATCTGATCGTCAAGGACGAGACGGTGCAGCCGCCGCATAAATGGCTGCAGGTGGCCAAGGCGGACAGCCCGACCGGACCGTTCGGCCCCCTGTCGCCGCCCTTCTCCCCCGGCTGGGTCGAGGGGCCGATGAGCGCGCAGGTCGGCGATGCGCTGCTTTGCTATTATGACGTCTACAAGGAGGGTCGCTGGGGCGCGGCGATGACGCGCGACATGGTGACGTGGACCGACGTCAGCGCGCGCCTGACCATGCCGGCCGGCGCGCGCCACGGATCATTGCTGCGCGTTCCCCGCGCTCTGGTCGAGCGCATCGTCTGAGGTCCAGCCGCCGCCCAGCGCCAGGAAGATGGCGATCTGGTCCTGCACCAGCTGGACGCGGGCGGCCGCGGCCGAAGATTCGGCGCTGGCGAGACTGCGCTGGGTATCGAGCAGGTCGAGGAAATCGCTGCGGCCAAAGCGGAACAGCTTGTTCGCCTGCCCCGCCGAGACATTGGCGCTGTCGCGCGCGCGATCGAGCGCAGCCGCCTTTTCGGCGTCGCGGCGATAGGTTTCGAGCGCGGTTTCGGTCTGGCGCAGTGCTTCCAGCACGCTGCCGTCGAAGCTGGCGAGATCGGCCTGCACCTGGGCATCGGCCTGTGCGATCCGGGCCTTCACCACCGGGCGATTGGGGAAGGTCCAGCTGATGAGCGGGCCGAGGCTGAAGCCGAAGGCGGAGCCGGAGCCGAAATCCTTGAGCGGGCCGGACAGGCCGACCGAGCCGCCGATGCTGACCTGCGGATAGAGATCGGCCATGGCGACGCCCAGGGTCGCGGTGTCGGAGGCGATCAGCCGTTCGGCCTGGCGGATATCCGGGCGGCGGCGGATCAGGGCGGTGCCATCGCCCACCGGCAGCGGCGCACCGAGCGACGGCAGGGTGGCGCAGCCCTCCACATCCCTGGGGTAATCGGCCGGCGGACGGCCGAGCAGGGTCGCGAGCAGATAGAGGCCGCTCTGGCGCTGAGCCTCATAGACGGGCAGCGTCGCCTCGCTCTGGTCCACTGCCGCCTGGGCGCGGCTGACATCGAAGGCAGTGCCGCGACCGCCCTTGAACAGGCGCTGGGTTGCGGTGAGCGTGTCGCGCTGGAGCGAGACGACCCGGCGATTGACGCCGAGCGCATAATTGGCGGCGCAGACCTGGGCATAGGCCCTGGCGGTAGCGGCGGCGACGCTGACGCGGACATAGTCGCGCGCGGCGGTCACCGCCTCGACATTGGCGCCGCTCGATTCGATCGCGCGGCGGATGCGGCCGTTGAGGTCGAGCGGATAGGCGGCGCTGAGACCGAAATCATAGCTGACCGAGCCGGGCAGATGCTGGGTCACGCCCGAGGGCCGCGCCAGCGTTTCGCCGCCGCTGATGCTGGTGCTGATCTGGCGCCCCGCCTCCGTCTCGCGCAGCACGGCTTCTGCTGCGGTGAGATTGGCGTCGGCGACGCGCAGGTCGGTATTGGCGGCCAGCGCCTCGGCGATCAGCGCGTCGAGCCGGGGGTCGTTATAGAGTTTCCACCAATGGTCGGGCAGGTCTGCATTGCTGAAGCCCGCGCCTTGCGCCGACTGGAAATTGCCCTGCGCGCCCGGCGCGGTCGCGGCCGAATGTTCGGGCGGATGATAGTCCGGCCCGGCGGTGGCGCAGGCGCTGAGCGCCAGGACCATCAAGGATGTGGCGATACCCTTATGCATGGCGGCAGCTTCCCGGCTTGGCATCCTTCTTGGCCGGCTCGACCGTGACCGTGGCGGTGCGGCCGGAGATCAGCGTGATATTGGCCGGGACGTTGGTGAGCTTCACCCGGACCGGGATGCGCTGGGCAAGGCGGACCCAGGAGAAGGTCGGCTCGACCGTGGGCAGGAGATTGCCGGAATCGCTGCGGGTCGAGTCATTGATGCCATAGGCGATGCTTTCGACCTTGCCGTGCAGATCCTGCTTCTCGCCCATCAGGCGGACGGTGACGGGCGCGCCGATGCAGACCAGGGGCAGCTTGGTTTCCTCGAAATAGCCCTCCACCCGCAGGCTGTCGCTGTCGATCAACGCCATCGCCTGGGTGCCGGCGCCCAGATAATCGCCGGGATGCAGATCGAGATTGGTGACGACGCCGTTGACCGAAGCGCGGACCTGGGTGCGCTTGAGGTTCAAGGCGGCGGCATCGCGCGAACTCCGCGCCTCGGCCAGCGCGGCCTGCGCCGTGGCGACGCGGGCGACATTCTGTTCATGGCTTTCCTTGGCGACGAGATCGCCCAGCGCCAGATCGCGGGTCGCCTCCCGCCGGGCCTGGCCGAGCGTGGCCTGGGCACTGGCGATCTGCGCCTCCGCCTGTTCAAGCGCCAGCGCATAGCGGGGCGTGTCGATGACGAAGAGCAGGTCGCCCGCCTTCACCTGCTGATTGTCGCGCACCGCGACCGAGGTGACGAGGCCGCCAATATCGGGGGTCACGCGCACCACGTCGGCGCGCACGCGGCCGTCGCGGGTCCAGGGGCTGCGCTCATAATGGTTCCACATCCACACCGCGACGATGACGGCGAGAATGACGATGATGATGGTGGCGGCGCTGCGGATCAGCGTCCCGGTCAGGCGGTTCATAGGCGGATTCCCAGCATCGGAACGAGAATGGACAGGCCCCCGAGCGTCAGCACGAACAGGCTGAGGTCGACGAGGGCCCGATAGGCAAGAAAGCGGTAGAGGCCGAACGCCGCGATCAGGCGGGTGAGGCCATAGGTGAGGATCAGCGCGGCCAGCGCCAGCGCCAGCAGCGTGGGGAAGAAGACCCCGTCGATGGACAATTCGCCGGTCATGCGGGGACTCCGGTCAGGGGGGGCATGGGTGGCATGCGATAGCCGGCGCTGTCGGCGAAGAGATTACGGCGCAGGCTGACCAGCGCTAGGATCGCATCGCGGCGGACCGAGGGCGCGGGATTGGCGGCAAGATCGCCGATGGCGCTGTCGATATCGTCGAGCAGGGCGGGATCGGCCGATGCCGGCGCATCGGGATCGAGCCGGCGATAATGGTCGGCCACGCCGCCCAGCACCCGGCCGAGTGGCTCGCCTTCATCCAGCGGCAGGTCGACGCGGAGCTGGCGCAGCTCGCCGATGGCGACACCGGTGCGCAGGTCGCGCAGCGCGTCATAGAGCGGCTTGCCGCTGTCCGTGCGCATGGCGGCGAGGCGCGGGGCGAGCAGCGCGATACGATCGAGCATGCGGTTGATCCAGCCGCGCACGTCGGGCTGGGTCATGAGGTTGGCGCGAGTGGCGATATCGGCCCAGCCGGCGCGCACGGTGCGGCGCACGGCACGCTCCACCCCGGCCGATTGCAGCAGGCCGGCCATGATGATCGCGAACCAGATGCCGACCAGCTGCGCCACCGAGCCATTGGCGTAGGAGGCGAAGGCGTTGACGTAGGAACTGGAGAGCAGCACCGGACTGCCCAGACCGAGCAGGGTCGGCAGGGCAATGCCCATCCAGCGCGGCGAGGCCATCATTGCGCCCAGTATCAGCAGCGGCGGCGCATAGGCCAAAGCGAGCATGGCGAAGCCGTCGAGCCGGGGCATGATGGCATAGCCATAAAGCGCGCCGAGGAAGGTGGCGATGATCGTGCCGATCATGAAGCCCTTGAGCGGGGCGAGCGGATTGTCCGACGCCGAGAAGAGGGCGAGGAAGACCCCGGCCAGCATCACCGCGCTGCCGCCATCATGCCAGCCGCTGCCGATCCACAGCGCGCAGCCGATCGTCACCGTCATGAAGGCGGCGAAGGCGCCGCGCGCGGCCCCGGCATAATCGCGATGCAGTTCCCGGTTGCGGCGTCCCTCCAGCAGTTCGGCGACGCGCGGCGTCACCGGGCTGCGGCTGTGGGTCAGCATCTGGTCGAACAGGTCGCGGCAGTCGCGATGGACGGCGATCAGCGTGCCGAGGCGGGAATAGAGGCTGAGCCGCATCATGCCGGCCCAGTCCATATGGCTGTCGGCCGCCGGTTCCAGCGCGGCGCAGCGGTCGATGAGCGCCTGGGCGCCGGCGGCGCGGGTGGCGCTGTCGGTGCCGGGATGATCGAGCCAGTCGCGCGCATCGGCGATCAACTGTTCGACCTGGGCCGGGACGACGCCGCCATTGGCCTGTTTCAGCATGGCCAGCCGATCCTCCACCGCGGCGCCGAGCGGCAGCAGCAGCGAGAGCTGGTCCTGCATCGCGCGCACGGTGCGGACGCGCGGCGCGAGGCGGCTGATGTCGAAGGGCAGATGGATCGACATCTGGTGCAGTTCGGTGACGTCCTGCGCCAGGCGGCGGCGTTCGGCATCAAGGCCGGGCACCGGATCGGTCGCGATCGCGTCGCGCGACCAGCGTTCGGCGTCGCGCAGCATGGCTTCGACGCGGGCGAAGAGGTTGCCGGTGATCGAGCCGGGCAGGACGACGCCATGGACGATGCTGCCGCAGGCGATGCCGATCCAGATTTCCTGCACGCGCAGGGTGGCGACGGTGAAGATGGTCTGGGGCGAGTCGACGTCGGGGAAGACGATCAGGCAGGCGCTGTAGCCGGCCAGCACGAACATGTAGGAGCGTGGTGTGCGATCGAGCAGCGAGACGAAGACGCAGAGCGCTAGCCAGGCGGCCATGGCGAGGGTCAGCAGTTCGGGCGAATTGACCAAGGGCGGGACGATCGCGACCGAGAAGGCGGCGCCGACGATGGTGCCGATGGCGCGGAAGATCGCCTTGGAAATCACCGCGCCGGCGAGCGGCTGGGCGACGATATAGGAGGTGAGAAAGGCCCAATAGGGGCGTTCCAGGCCAATGCTGAGCGCCACATAAAGGGCCAGCATCGCCGCCAGGAAACATTTGAGCGAGAATAGCGCGGCGGGAACGCCGAGGCGCTCGCTCCAGGCTGACAAAGCGGCCTTTTTCATGACTGGCCCCGGCGCTCCCCGATACGGCGTCGCAGCAGTTCTAACAGATTGACCGCAATCTCGATATCCGCCTCTGGCACACCATCGAGCAGGTCGTTGCGCATGTTGCTGAGCCGCGTTTCGATGCGGCCGACCAGGTCGCGGCCGGAGGTGGTCAGCGACAGGCAGTTGGACCGGCGATCCTCGGGATTGGGGGTGCGCTCGATCAGGGCGGCGGCCTGAAGATGGTCGAGGGTGCGGACCAGCGACGGCTGGGTGATGCCCAGTACGTCGGCCAGCTCGATCTGGCGCACGTCGGCGCCCAGCCGATCGAGATAGAGAAGACACCAGCCGGCGGAATTGGAGACGCCAAATTCGGCCAGGGTGGAATCGGCAAGCTGGCGCCAGAGGCGCGCGATCTGCGGCATATTATGCGCCAGGGCGCGCTGAAGTTCGGTCCGATTCACGAACGCTTAGATAGCTAACTAATTTTATAGTGCAACGGGTCGGCCATGAATTTTTGGTAATGTCGGCTGCGGCCCGGCATGAACCGGGCCGCAACTGATCGGGGTCAAGCCCGACGCGTGCCGGTGAAGGGCGCGGCACCGAAGGCGCCAAGCTGCATCGTGCCGGTCAGGCTTTCGCCGGTGATTTCGGCTTCGCATTCCAGCGTCATCGGCATGGGGATAGTCATTTCCATCTTCCAGGTCAGCTTGTTGCCGGCGACCACGCCATCCTTGACGTCGAGCGAGCCCATCATGCCGGCAAAGGTGCCATTGAAACGGTCGCCCGTGCTGATCACGGTGAACACGCCGGTCTGTTCGCCCAGCGGGGTCTTAGCCACGCAATCATAGGCACCATCCACTACAGCCATCTCACTTCTCCTTTACGTTAGCGTCAATCAGCCAATGTGCCCATTTCCACCGGCAGGCCGACCGCGTCAAGCTGGGGCTTCACCAATTTCGCATCGCCGACCACGACCCAGATCAGCCGATCGGGATTGATCGCCTCGCGCGCGGCCTGATCCATCTGCGCCGCGGTGATGGCGCGATAGGTCGCCGGCAGGGTGGCGTAATAGTCGTCAGGCCGGCCGAGCAGATTGTTGCGCATCATCGCCGAGAGCAGGTCGGACGAGGTTTCGAAGCTGCCGGGCAGCGACAGGATCTGGCCGTTGATGGTCTGGTCGCGCTCCGCCTGGGTCGTGCCCTTGCTGGTCAGGAAATCCTTGATGTCCTGGCGCGCGGCGATGATCGATTCGCCGGTCTTGTCGGTCTGGACCGGGGCATAGACCAGCAGCGGGATGGTTTCCTTGACGCCGGGCATGCCGGTGCCCGCGCCATAGGCCCAGCCCTTCGCCTCACGCAGGTCCATGGTCAGGCGCGAGGTGGTGCTGCCGCCCAGCACCTCGTTCGCGGTGATGAGGGTGACCGGATTGTCGGTGCCCGACTTGTTGGTGAGCTGGCCGGCGAGGATCATCGACTGCGGGCTTTGCGGCTTGTCGATGAGGACGATGCGCGACGGGCGCATCATGCGGTCCATGCGGAACAGCTTGGCGCCCTTGGCAATGGCAGGCGCCTTCCAGTCGCCGAAGCGCTTTTCGAGCAGCGGCAGCAGTTCAGCGAGCGTCGTGTCGCCGGTGGCGAAGATGGTCGCATTGTCCGGGCGCATCCATGTGTCATGGAAGGCGACCAGATCGACGCGCGTCACCGCCTTCACCCCGCTTTCGGTGCCCGAACCGGTGAAAGGAATGCCATAGGGATGGGCCTGACCATAGAGCATCGGCGGCAGCATGCGCTGGGCGATGGCCATGGGCTGGGTCTTTTCCGCGGCGATGCGGGTCAGCATCTGGCTGCGCAGCCGTTCCACTTCCTTGGGATCGAAGGCCGGGTTGCGGATGATGTCGGCGAGCAGGCCGAGCGAGGCGTCGAGATTGGGCTTGAGCGCATAGAGGCCGACATTGGTGGCATCCATGCTGTTGGCCGCGCTGATGCCGGCGCCCAGGCGTTCCTGCTCCTCGGAAATCTGCACCGAGTTGCGGCTGGTAGTGCCTTCGTCGAGCAGGGCGGTGGTGAGCGCGGCGGTGCCGAGTTTCTGCCGGTTGTCGGCGGCATTGCCCGCATCGAAGGCGACCGAGACCTTCACCACCGGCACGGTGGCGCGGCGCGAGAAGACGACCGACATGCCGTTGGAGAGCTTCGCGCGCTCGACCGGCGGGAAGACCAGATCCTTGACCGGCTCGATCGGCGGCTCGGCAACCTTGGTCGGCGGCGGGGGCGTGCCGGCCTTGGGCGCGGGGCCATTGGGATCGCGGAAATGGGCGGGATGCATGGTGGCGCTGCCCGAGGGCGCATTGCCGGCGAGCGCATTATCCTCGGCCGAGCGTTCGCCGGGCGACACGGTCAGGCGGAAGACCGGGCGGCCCAGCCATTTGCGCGCGGCGGCCGAGACGCTGGCGGGCGTTGCGGCGGCATAGATGGCGAGATCCTTCTTATATTTGCCCGGATCGTCGGAATAGACCGCGCCTTCGGCCAGGGTCACCGCCTTGCCGGAGAAGCCGCCGACCTTTTCGAGGCCGCCGATCGTGCCGGAGAGCTGCTGGGTCGCGGCGCGCAGCACCTCGTCCGCGCTCGGCCCCTTGGCGAGATAGTCGGCGAGCAGCGCGTCGAGCCGCTTGCCCACGGCGACCGGATCCTGGCCCGGCTTCACGTCCACGGTGATCTCGACCATCGACAGCTTCTCGAACGGCTGGATGCTGGCCTTGACCGCGACCGCCACCTTCTCGTCGCGGACCAGGATATTGTCGAGACGCGAGGAGCCGAGGCCGCCGAACACCGAAAGGGCAAGGTCAAGCTGCTGCAGGTCGGGCGAATTGACGCCGGGGACGATCCAGTTGCGGTAGAGGCGGGTGGCAGCGACATTGTCGTGCATCACCTTTTCCACATCCTTGTCGAGCGTCGGCACGGTCGCGTCGACATCCTGCGGCGCGGGGCCGGAGGCGATGTTGCCGAACCATTTTTCGACCTTCGCCTTGGCGGTCGGCACGTCGATGTCGCCGGCCAGCACCAGGGTGGCGTTGTTGGGGCCGTAGTGAGTCTTGAACCAGCTCTGGACGTCGGCCAGGCTGGCCGCGTTCAGATCCGCCATCGAGCCGATGGTCGAGTGGCGATAGGGATGGCCTTCGGGCAGCATGCCGGCGAGCTGGGCATATTCGACCAGGCCATAGGGCTCATTCTCGCCCATACGCTTTTCATTCTGGACGACGCCGCGCTGGGCATCGAGCTTGGTCTGGGTCACGGCGCCGAGCAGATGGCCCATGCGGTCGGATTCCAGGAACAGCGCGCGATCGAGCGCGCCGGTCGGCACCGTTTCGAAATAATTGGTGCGGTCGAACCAGGTCGTGCCGTTCCAGTCGGTGGCGCCGATATCTTCCAGACGGCCGAAGAAGGGACCGTCGGCATTTTCCGAGCCGTAGAACATCAGATGTTCGAACAGATGGGCAAAGCCGGTCTTGCCGGCGGGCTCGAAGCGCGAACCGACATGGTACCAGACCGAGACGGCGACGATCGGCGCCTTGCGATCGGTATGGACGATGACCCGCAGACCGTTGGGCAGGCGAAATTCCTGATAGGGGATGTCCACCGCCGAAACGAGGCTGGAGAGCGGCGCGGGCGCGGCGGCTGCGGTGGCCGGCGCGGCCTGCGCGGCGGAACCAAGCGGCGCGAGCGCAAGCGCGGACAGGCCGAGCATCAGGGGAAGCCGGCGGGACATGCGGGTAAGGATCATGAAGGCCTCTAGGACAGGAGGGCAGTCGATGCGGCCGGAACGAACTCCGCCGCGATGGCGCGCAGCATAGCGGGGCGTGATAGCGGCGCAATACGCATGATATCGACAAGCGGAGGCTGGACAGCGACGGGGCGCAGCGGCAAGTCTGCACGCCATCATCCATAGAGACGGAAAGTCCCCGATCCCATGAAACGCCTGGCCCTGCTGGCCGCCACCGCCGCCCTTGTGCTGCCCGCCGCCCTGCCCGCCCAGACCACTGCCCCAGCGGCATCGGACACCCCGACCTTTTCGGCCGCAGCGGTGCGCGCCCATGTCGAATTCCTGGCCGACGACCTGCTGAAAGGGCGCGACACCGGCAGCGAGGGGCATGAGATCGCCGCCCGCTATGTCGCCAGCCAGTTCGATGGCCTCGGCCTCAAGCCCGCCGGCGACAATGGAAGCTGGCTGCAGCGCATCGGCTTCCAGAAGACCGAGCGCGCCAGGACGCCGGGCACGCTGACCGTCACCGGCCCGGCCGGCACCAAGCGCTTCACCCATGCCGGCGACGTGCTGATCGGCATGAACGCGGCCGAACCCAAGCTGGACGTGTCGGCGCCGCTGGTGTTCGTGGGCTATGGCCTGGAAAATGCGCGGCTAGGCCTCAACGACTATGCCGGGCTGGACGTGAAGGGGAAGATCGTCGTCACCCTGCGCGGCTATCCCAATGGGCTGCCAAGCGAGGAAGGCGCGCATCTGTCCGCCACCAAGGGCAAGATCGCCGAGGCGCATGGCGCGATCGGCATGCTCTCGATCGGCACGATCCAGTCGATGAAGGCCCGCCCCTGGAACCGCATGGTCCAGTTCGCCGACGAGCCCGACTTCACCTGGGTCTCGCCCGAGGGCGTGCCGTTCGACGCCGCCCCCGGCATCCGGGTCGGCGCCAGCCTGGACGATGCCGCGGCGCAGGCTGTGTTCGCCGGCGCACCGACCAGCATCGCGGCGATCCGCAAGCAAGCCGACAAGGCCGGCGGCAAGCCCAAGGGCTTTGCGCTCAAGTCGACTGCCCAGATCCAGGTCGAAAGCGTCAGCGAGCGGGTGACCAGCCCCAATGTCGTTGCCATCCTGCCCGGCAGCGACACCAAGCTTAGGCAAGAATATGTCGTCCTGTCGGCGCATCTCGACCATATCGGTATCAGCCCGGCAAAGCCGGGCGACAAGCCCGATACCGACCGCATCAACAATGGCGCGCTGGACAATGGCGCCGGTATCGCGACCATGCTGGAAGTGGCCCGCGCCATGGCCCAGTCGCCCAACAAGCCGCGCCGATCGATCGTCTTCCTGGCCTCCACCGGCGAGGAGAAGGGCCTGCTGGGCGCGGACTATTATGCCCGCCACCCCACCGTGCCGGGCAAGCAGATCGTCGGCAATGTCGACCTCGACATGCCGCTGCTGCTCTATCCCTTCACCGACGTGATCGCGTTCGGCGCCGACCATTCGACGCTGGGGCCGATCGTCGCCAAGGCGGTTGCGCCGATGGGGATCAAGCTGGCCGCCGACCCGATGCCGCAGGAAACCATCTTCGTGCGGTCGGACCATTATATGTTCGTGAAGCAGGGCGTGCCCGCCGTGTTCCTGGCGACCGGCTATGCCAATGGCGGCGAGAAGGCCTGGGGCGAGTTTCTGAGCGGCGCCTATCACCATCCCGGTGACGACATGACGCAGAAGATCGACTGGGATGCCGGCGCCCGCTTTGCCGAGGCAAATTATCGCATTGCACGGGTTATGACCGATAGCGACACCCCGCCCCAATGGTACAAGGCGGACTTCTTCGGCGATCTGTTCGCACCGGAGGCGGCCAAGGCGCCCAAGCAGTAAGATAAATATGCACGGGGCGCGGATTTTTTGCCCGCGCCCCTTGTGTGTCATTTTTGCAACATTACATCGCCAGCAATGCCTTGAAGGGGATGCTAATGAACCTCGAAAAATTCACCGACCGCGCCAAGGGTTTCCTCCAGTCGGCGCAGACCGTTGCGATCCGCATGAACCACCAGCGGATCAGCCCCGAACATCTGTTGAAGGCGCTGCTGGAAGATGAGCAGGGCATGGCGTCCGGCCTGATCAAGGCGGCGGGCGGCGATGCCGCGACCGCGCTGCGCGAGACCGATGCCGCGCTGGCCAAGGTGCCGGCGGTATCGGGCAGCGGCGCGCAGCAGACGCCGGGCCTCGACAATGATGCCGTGCGCGTGCTCGATTCCGCCGAGCAGGTGGCGCAGAAGGCCGGCGACAGCTTCGTCACCGTCGAACGGCTGCTGCTGGCGCTGACGCTGGCGACGACCACGACGGCGGGCAAGGCGTTGGCGACCGCCGGCGTGCGCGCCGAGGCGATGAACGGCGCGATCAACCAGCTGCGCGGCGGCCGCACCGCCGATACGGCGGGCGCGGAAGACCGTTATGATGCGCTCAAGAAATTCGCGCGCGACCTGACCGATGCGGCCAAGGCCGGCAAGCTGGACCCGGTGATCGGCCGCGACGAGGAAATTCGCCGCACCATCCAGATCCTGGCGCGCCGCACCAAGAACAACCCGGTGCTGATCGGCGAGCCGGGCGTCGGCAAGACCGCGATCGCCGAAGGGCTGGCGCTGCGCATCGCCCATGGCGACGTGCCCGATACGCTCAAGGACCGCACCTTGATGGCGCTCGACATGGGCAGCCTGATCGCCGGCGCCAAATATCGCGGCGAGTTCGAGGAGCGCCTCAAGGGCGTACTCGACGAGGTGAAGGGCGCGGACGGGCAGATCATCCTTTTCATCGACGAGATGCACACGCTGATCGGCGCGGGCAAATCGGAAGGGGCGATGGATGCCGGCAATTTGCTGAAGCCGGCGCTGGCGCGCGGCGAGCTGCATTGCATCGGCGCGACCACGCTCGACGAATATCGCAAATATGTCGAGAAGGACCCGGCCCTCCAGCGGCGGTTCCAGCCGGTGTTCGTCGGCGAACCGACGGTCGAGGACACGATCTCGATCCTGCGCGGCATCAAGGACAAATATGAGGCGCATCATGGCGTGCGCATCGCCGACGGCGCGATCGTGGCGGCGGCGACCCTGTCCAACCGCTATATCACCGACCGTTTCCTGCCCGACAAGGCGATCGACCTGATGGACGAAGCGGCGAGCCGCATCCGCATGGAAGTGGAGAGCAAGCCCGAGGAGATCGAAAATCTCGACCGCCGGATCATGCAGCTGCAGATCGAGCGCGAGGCGCTGAAGAAGGAAAGCGACCAGGCGTCGAAGGACCGGCTGGCCAATCTGGAGACCGACCTCGCCAATCTGGAGCAGCAGTCGGCCGAGCTGACGACGCGCTGGCAGGCGGAGAAGGACAAGATCGCCAGCGAGGCCAAGCTGAAGGAGCAGCTCGACGCCGCGCGGCTCCAGCTGGAACAGGCGCAGCGCGGCGGCGACTATGGCAAGGCCGGCGAGCTGCAATATGGCACCATCCCGCAGCTGGAAAAGCAGCTGGCCGAAGCCCAGGGCGCGTCCAAGGGCGCGATGCTGCGCGAGGAGGTGACGGCCGAGGATATTGCCAGCGTCGTGTCGCGCTGGACCGGCATTCCGGTCGACCGGATGATGGAAGGCGAGCGCGAGAAGCTGCTGGCGATGGAAGCGGAACTGGGCAAGCGGGTGATCGGCCAGGCCGATGCCGTGCGCGCGGTGGCGACCGCCGTGCGCCGCAGCCGGGCGGGCCTGCAGGATCCGAACCGGCCGCTGGGCAGCTTCCTGTTCCTGGGCCCCACGGGCGTCGGCAAGACCGAGCTGACCAAGGCGCTGGCCGGATTCCTGTTCGACGACGAGAGCGCGATGGTGCGCATCGACATGAGCGAATTCATGGAGAAGCATAGCGTCGCCCGGCTGATCGGCGCGCCTCCGGGCTATGTCGGCTATGAGGAAGGCGGCGTGCTGACCGAAGCGGTGCGGCGCCGGCCCTATCAGGTCGTGCTGTTCGACGAGGTCGAAAAGGCGCATGGCGACGTGTTCAACGTGCTGCTGCAGGTGCTGGACGATGGCCGGCTGACCGATGGCCAGGGCCGCACCGTCGACTTCACCAACACGATCATCGTGCTGACGTCGAACCTGGGCAGCCAATATATCGCCGCCCAGCCCGACGACGAGCCGGTCGAGAAGGTCGAGGACCAGGTGATGGAGATGGTGCGCAGCCATTTCCGCCCCGAATTCCTCAACCGTCTGGACGAGATCATCCTGTTCCACCGTTTGGGGGCCGGCCATATGGCGCCGATCGTCGATATCCAGGTGGCGCGGGTGCAGAAGCTGCTGAAGGACCGCAAGGTAGTGCTGAACCTGACCGACGGCGCGCGCGCCTGGCTGGGCCGGGTCGGCTATGATCCGGTCTATGGCGCGCGACCATTGAAGCGGGCGGTGCAGCGTTACCTGCAGGATCCGCTGGCCGACCTGATCCTGCGCGGCGAGGTGCCGGACGGATCGACGGTGACGGTGGAAGATGGCGACGGCGCGCTGAAGCTCAGCGTCGCATGACGACAAAGGTGGCGGATTTCGCGCTGGCCGATGGCATCGACATCGACCGGCTGCGATCCGACTATCAGCGCGACGGGCATGTCCGCATCGGTCCCTTCCTGACCGATGCGGCGGCCCGCGCGCTGGCCGCCCATCTGGACGCACGCGAGGATTGGCGGATCGTCCTCAATGCGGACGAGAAACTGTTCGAGATCGATCGCCCGACAGCGCAATCGATGACGCCGCAGCAATGGGGCGCCCTGAACCAGGCGGTGCATGAAGCGGCCCGGCATGGCTTCCAGTTCCGCTATGGCAGCATTCGCGTGCCCGACGAGGAGCAGGCGCGTTGGCAGTCGCCCCATCTGCTCGATGCTTTTGTCCGCTTCATGACGGGGCCGGAAGTGCTGGCACTGGTCCGGGCGATCACCGGCAGCGAGGCGATCGGCTTCGCCGACGGGCAGGCGACCCGCTATGTCAGCGGCGATTTCCTGACCGGCCATGATGATGGGGTCGCGGGCAAGAATCGGCACGCCGCCTATGTCTTTGGCCTGACCGAGGGATGGCGGACCGAATGGGGCGGCTTGCTGATGTTCCATGGTGCCGATGGCAGCTTTTCCGGCCGAGTTCCGGCGTTCAACAGGCTCGATCTGTTCCGCGTGCCGCAATTGCACAGCGTCAGCTATGTCGCGCCTTCGGCGGGTGCGGCCCGGACGTCGGTGACCGGCTGGTTCCGGTCGGCGATGGGGTGAAGACGGCGACGGCGCACTGAGACCCAGTGTCGGCTAAGTCGGGCGCGCCGCGCGCCAGTTGGTCCTGAAAGGAGGGCGGCCCCGCAAGGGAGGGCCGCCCTTTTATATTATCTGGCTTAGAAGCTTGCCTTCGCGCCGATGCGGAAGGAGCGGCCCAGGATCGCCGACTCGCCAACCACCGGGTTGTAGAGATAGGCGCCATAGGTGGTCGCATCGATCGGCGGCTTGTTGTTGAAGACGTTCATGACGTTGGCATAAAGCTCGAACTGGTCGTTGACCTTGATCGTGCCCGTCATGTCGACGCTGATGAACGACTTCACGCGGCAGCCCTGATAGGCGTCGCCATCATAGTTGGTCGGCACCAGGCTGCAGTCGCCGGCGGTGCCGCCCTGATCCTCGGCCGAATAATTATAGCCATCGGTATAATAGGCGGTCGCGCTGAGCGAGGCCTTGCCGAAGTCCAGCGTGTTCTGCCAGCTGCCACGCCACTGCTGCGTGCCCGAACCGGCCGTCAGGTTGAAGTTGCCGAGCGTGTCGACATAATGTTCAACCGTCCCGTCGGGATATTCGGTGTTCAGCTTGATGACATAGGTCGCATCGATCGAGGTCGAGAAGGTGATGTTGTCGCTCAGGCGGAACTTGCCCATCGCGTTGAAATCGATACCCGACGTCTTGATCGTGTTGGCATTGATGAAGCTGCCCTGCACGAAGGCGATGCGGCGCTGCGAACCGGTATGTTCCTGATCGACTTCGTCCGGGATCACCGTCACGCCATCATAGGAGGTTTCCCCGGTGGCGTAATAGTTGGCGATCGCGTTCGAGAAGTTCACCGAGGTGATCGCGCCGGTCTTCTTGATATTATAATAGTCGACGCTGAACGACACATTGTTGAGCGGCTGGAAGGTCGCACCAAGCGTGATGTTGCGCGACTTTTCCGCCTTCAGGTTCGGGTTGCCTACCGTCGTCTGACCGATCGAATAGTTGGTCAGATAGGTGTTGGGACCGGTGCCGGCCGAGTTCAGATGCTGGTCGATGAATTCCTGCGGCATCGAACCGATCGACTGGGTGACATAGCCGGTGGTCGGCAGGGCGCCCATTTCCGCGAAGCTGGGGATGCGGAAGCCCTTCGAGAAGGTGCCACGGAACATCAGTTCGCGGATCGGCTTGAACTTCGCGCCGAACTTGGGCGAGAAATTATCCTGACCGGTCGAATAATGGTCGTAGCGACCCGCCGCCGTCAGTTCGAGCTTCTCGACGATCGGTGCGCTCAGTTCGAAATAGGCGGATTCGACATCGCGATGGCCCTTGGCGCCGAAGGCGTTCAGGCGGAAATAGCGCTCGGTCTGACCATCATAATCGGGGTTGCCGCTGGGATTGTTGAGCGATTCATAACGCGCGGCGACGCCGACTGCGACCTGCAGCGGACCACCCGGCAGGTCGAACACTTCCTTCGAAATGCTGGCCTGGCCCTGATAGAGCTGGGTCTTGCTGTGGTTGATCTGGGTCGGGGTCAGATAGTCGAGCGTCTCCTGCGAGGTCGCCGACGGGTTCATGAAATTATACGAACCGTCCGCGATCACATCGAGCAGATGCTGGATATAGACATAGCCCTTGGCCGTGGTCTTCAGCTTCGAGACCATGGCGGTGCCATCGACCTGATAATGCCAGTCGTTGCCGAAATCGCCCTTGATGCCGGCAGCGGCGCGAAAGACCTGGCTGACCGATTCATTATATTCGGTGCTGGTCGGCAGGCGGCCGATGATGGCGGCTTCCTGGCCCTGGGCGGCATAGGGGTTGTTCGGGTTCAGCGTACCGTTGCTGGCGTCGCAGCTGGCGGTGCCACGGGCGCAGACATAGACGGGCAGACGCAGCAGGCCGGCGCCGGTCGAGGTCGAGTAGGCCGAATAGTCGATGCCGGCCGGCGCATTGGCGCGGATGATCGAAGCAAGGCCGGTATAGGAGGACTTGCTGTTCTCATAGTTGAGTTCGAGATAGGCTTCGCCGCTGTCGCCGACGATCTTGGTGAAACGGCCCGAAATGCCCCAGCGCTGCTGTTCCGGCAGAACCTGGCTGTAGTCGTGGGTGATGTCCTGCTGGCAGACGGTATGCGGTGCGGTCTTGTTCGCGGCATATTCTTCGTCGGTCAGGGTGTAGGGGTTGAGGCTGCCGCAGCCGGCAGCGGCGTTCAGCAGCTCGTAACGGCCAGTGCCTGCGCCGGTGGCGGCATCGAACGGACGGACCATGAAGACATTGGTCGCGGTCGACAGGCCGGTGAAGCCGATGCTGGGATCGACGCCATTGGCCATGTTGTTGGGACCGCAGACGCCGTCATGACAGATGCCCGACAGGTCGTCGCTGTTGTAGGGATAGCCCAGATCCTTGTTATAGACCGCAGCGCTCTTGAGATAATGGGCGCTGACATAGGCGTTGAAGCCCTGCTCGGCGAGGTCGCCATAGCCATAGGTGGCCGACAGGCGCTGGTTGGCGCCATAGCCCTTTTCGGCGACGCCGGCTTCGGCCTGAAGGTGCAGGCCCTTCACTTCGCGCTTGGTGATGATGTTGACCACGCCCGCAACCGCGTCGGCGCCATAGGTGGCGGACGCGCCGTCCTTCACCACTTCGACCCGATCGACGATGGCATCGGGGATGGTGTTGAGATCGACGAAGTTGCGCGTGCCGTCATCGGCCAGCGGATAATAAGCGGCGCGCAGGCCGTCGAACAGCACCAGCGTCGAGGAGGTGGACAGGCCGCGCAGCGAGACCGCCGACGCACCACCGGCAAAGGCGCCATTGGCCGAGAAGCCGTTGGTCAGTGCCGGGCCGTTATTGGCCGACAGATTCTGGATGCCCTGCTGGACCGTGGTGATGCCGCGGATCGCCAGATCTTCCGACGACACGGTGGTGATCGGCGAGATGGTTTCCTTGTCGATGCGGCGCAGCAGCGAGCCGGTCACGACGATCGTGTCGTTCGCGCCATCATCGGCCTGGGGGGCGGCATCCTGAGCATGGAGGGGCGCCTGGAACAGCGCGGTGGCGAGAATGACGGGCGCGACTCCGGCCCGCAAGAATGCGGCAATCGATGCGTTCTTCAAATTTCCAGTCCCTTATCTGGAGCGGCAGATTTGTCTGCCTGCTGTGACCAGTGCGACCCTGCGGAACCACAAGGCGGGGCATGGGTGCGCCCCATGGAACCGGCTGTAAACCCGGTTGCGTTACGAAACGTTACGATTTTTACAAATGTGCAACATTACAGCAACACCATTACGGTGTTGAAACTAAATGAAATTCTGTGGAATGGCGGCGGCGCGAGCGCTCCAAAACCCCCAGATTATCGGTATTTTTGTGCAACTGAATAGATGGTGCCGCGCGGAGCTGCAAAGATACCGCATCATTATATGACAAGGCTTGGCTTGAAAATTTTGGCCGCATGGAACCGATGATGAAAAGGCCCAAAAGCCACCGCAGACCATCGCAAATGCCTGGCGCCCATGAAAAAGGGAGCGCCCGCACCAAGCGACCGCTCCCGTAAATCAGATATCATTACCCCTATCGCCCCGCAGGGCTGACAGGCAGGCTCAGCCGTTTGGATTCATACCGGCACGGCTACGCATGATCAGGTCGTCGGCATCGCGACTCTGCTGCTCGCTAATCGCCCGCCATTCCGCATTGGTCTTGCAGATGCGTTCCTTCCTTACGAGCGAACCCGTTACCGGAAAGCTGCGACAGCGCGTTGCATTGGGATCATTGCGGTCGAGCTTGGGCTTGTCTTCAGCGAGGGCTGGATAGGCCATCGCAAACAGGCCCGTCATGACCAAGGTTTTGACGATACGCATCTTATATCTCCCAGACGACAAGGCGATCCGGCGCGGTGGCCGTCGCATCCCTTGCCTCAAACCCCGGCCCCCAGAGCGTCCTGCGCTCTGCTGGCATCAGCTGTCGCATAGAATTGCTTCAAGAGCTGCTGCTCGGCAAGTGACAAATGCGGATTCCACACGTCGAAGATCAGGACGACGCGCAGATGATCGCTGTCATTCCAGGCTTCATGCTCGATCGTGTCATCGAACGCGAAAGCCTGTCCTTCCTGCCAGGCGCGGGTTTCACCGCCGACGCGGAAGAAACAGCCCGGTGGGACGATGAGCGGCAGGTGGATGATCGCGCGCGTATTGGTGACGCCGGTATGGGCCGGAATGCGGCTGTGAGGCTTGAGCAGCGAGAAAAAGGCGGATGGCGCCCGGCCGGGAATGTCCGCACGCGGCAGCGCTTCGAGCGCGGCGACCGTCTGGGGACAGGCGGCGCAAACGGCTTCGTTGCGCACGCCATATTCCCACAGAAAGGCTGCACCCCAGTCGAGCGAGCCATCCAGCGCCGTCCACTTATTTTCCGGCGTGCCCGGATCCTGCCGCACATAGGGGCGCACATTGCCGCCCTGCTTGTCGATCAGGCCCAGAAACTCCTCACGTATGGCGTCGGTCTTTGCCTCCAGCTGCGCCATCCAGGAAAAATGGTCCCGATCGAAATATTCGTCGGCCTGCAGGAAAGGATAATGCAGGCCCGAACACTGGTTCTGGTACAGCGGGCGCCCCCCGAATTCCTTGTCGAGGCAAGCCTTGAAACGACGCTGGCTCCGCAAGTCGGCATCCGCCAACAGCGGTGCGACATCCTGTTCCACCATGTTCGCGAGGCGGGCCTGATGATCGGTCAGAAAGCGTCGCGCCTCGGCCAGGGTCTCGACAAGTTGCGCCGGCAGATCCCGCATGCCCATGGACAGAGCCAACACCTTGCTCCAGCTGTCAGCCGAAGACTGGGCCTCCCCCAGACGCTGCTGCAATTGGGCAAGGCGGAGCTGGGCCATGAAGTTGCGTTGGTCGATGTCGATCGCCCGCTGCAGGGCGCTCCGTTCCCCCTCTGCATCGCCCAGTCCGCGCTGGGCCGCGGCGACATTCATCCACAAGGCCGGTTCGCCCGCATCGCTGGCGGTGGCTCCCAGAAAATGGTCGCGCGCGGCATGAAAATCGCGCTGTTCCAGCGCCATCATGCCCAGCATGTTGAGCGCCTGTGGCTCGCCGGGCTGAAGCGTAAGAAGCTGGGCAAGCGCAGCCTGCGCATCGCCATGGCGTCCGGTGCGACGGGCTTCCGCCGCCTGCTGCAAAAATCGTCCGATCTGCTGGTTCATCCCGTCCTGCTATCATATGGCGCGGTCGAGGCAAGCCGCTGGCCTGCAGCCTTGTGTGCCCCTGCCCGTCATGCGAAGGCTGCGACCGATGACCGCTTCCTCCACCCAGCCTCTGAACAGCCTGATGGCCGACGCCCAGTGGCTGGCCCACCGTTATGATCCGGGGCAGGACGCCTTCCATTTTCTACAGCTACCGCGCGCGCGCCATGGCGAAATACCGTTCCTGACCGACGAGTATGTCGGGCAGGCCGTCGAGCCGATCGTGCTACGGCGCGAGGATGCAATCGCCGCAGCACCAGCCCCCGCCCCGCTGCATTTCATCTTCCATTCGGCCTATTGCTGTTCCACCCTGCTCGCCGCCGCCTTCGATCGGCCCGGCATCGCCATGGGCCTCAAGGAACCGGTGCTGCTGAACGACATTGTCGGCTGGCGCCATCGCGGCGCCAAGGGGCCGGAAGCAGCGCGCGCGCTGGACCATGGGCTGCGACTGCTGGCACGCCCCTTTTCGGCCGGCGAAGCGGTGGTGATCAAGCCATCCAACCTGATCAACCCGCTGATTCCCGGAATCATGGCGATGTGGCCGACCGCCCGCGCGCTGTTCCTCCACGCGCCCCTCGATGCCTATCTGGCGTCCATCGCGCGCAAGGGCATGTGGGGCCGACTATGGGTGCGCGACCTGTTCGGCAAGCTGCTGCGCGAGGGCGTGGTCAATCTGGGCGTCGCACCATCGGACTATCTGGGGCTGACCGATATCCAGATCGCGGCGCTGGGATGGCTGACACAACAAGCCCACTTCCAGGCGCTGACCAAGCAATTGGGCGAACGCGTCCTGACCCTGAACAGTGAAACATTGATCGCGCATCCAGCCGATAGCCTGGCCGCGCTGGCACGGCATTTCGATATCGCGTTGAGCCGCGCGGATATTGCCGACATCGTTTCAGGACCGATATTCGGCCGCGATTCCAAGACCGGCGCCGACTTCGCCCAGGGCCAGCGCGTGCGCGCCGCGCAGGATGGCAAGGCGCTGCATGCCGAGGAGGTCGAGAAGGTCGGCGAATGGGCCAGCCTGATCGCCCGCAACAATGGCATTGTCATGGACCTGCCTCGCCCGCTGCTGGGCTGAGACGCCTATCCCGGCCGCAGGCGGGAGCAGACCATCAGATAATCGACGGAAAAACGCCTGCTGGGCGCAGCGGCGCTGTCGCGCATGTCGGGTTCAGGCGCTGAAGACCGCATGAAAAAAGGGCCGGCTTTGCAGCCGGCCCCTCTTTTTCATTCGACGTTGCGCTTCGATTAGAAGCGGAACTTGGCGGCGATCGCATAGCGACGGCCCAGCGCGTCGTAGGTCGACGGATAGACGTTACCGCTGTTGTAGCTGGTCGAACCGATCGTGTTACCCACAACCTTCGGCTTGTTGTCGAAGAGGTTCTGGGCCGTCAGCGTGATGGTGATTTCATCCGAGACGTGGAAACGGCCGGTCAGGTCGAAATAATGTTCGGCCTTGATCTTCCGGAATTCCGGATCGACCATGCAGCCGTCCGTATCCGCACCGCTCGGGTCTTCACAACCCGCGTCAACCGCAGCGGCCAGATCGTCCGCCAGCTGCTTCGGCTCATACTTCACGCTGTCGATATAGCGCCATAGCAGCGAGATATCGAACTTCTCGAAGCTGAGAGTCGAACGCTGCGAGAACTGCCATTCCGGCTGGATCGACGCACAGTTGACCGAGTAGAAACCGACGCATTCGCGGTTGTACGAGGCCGAGGTCGCCTGGAACTTGTTGCTGTTGGTCCAGGTACCCAGCAGGCTGAGCGCCAGCTTAGCAAAGCCGATGTCAGTCTGGTAGTTCAGCGTGAAGTCCACGCCGTCGGTGCTGAGCTTGCCCAGGTTCGAAGTTACCAGCGACAGGCCCGGCGTGGTCAGCGATTCGCCGAACAGTTCGCCGGTCAGCGGGTTACGACGGATCGAGGTACAGGCCGGATCGGTCGCGCTGGAAGCGGTGATGTTGTCGAAGCAAGCCGAGACAGCATCGCCCGGGGTCGGCGAGGTGATGGCGTCCTTAATCTTGATGTTGAAATAGTCGACCGTCGCCGAGAAGCCACGCAGGCCCGACGGCTGGAAGACAGCACCGATGGTCCAGCTGTTGGACTTTTCGGGCTTCAGATCAAGATTGCCACCGCCGGTGTAGTTGACCTGGCCGGCGGGATCGTTGGTGATCGCACCGATGGTCGAGGCGGGCGCGCCCTGAGCGATACAAACCGCAGCGAGGTTCGCGTCGAGAAGCGGCGCGTTGCCCGAGCAGGGGTCGGTGCCCAGGTTGGTGAGCGCAGTGCTGACCGGAGCGAACAGTTCCGCGATGTTGGGCGCACGCACGGCGTGGGCATAGTTACCGCGGATCTTGAAGCCTTCAACCGGAGTCCAGCTACCGCCAGCCTTCCAGGTGGTGGTCTTGTAGGACGGGCTGCTGGGCGCGTCGACGCTGTAGCTGGAATAGCGGATGCCGGTTTCCAGGGTCAGATCCTGGAAGAAGGGCTTGTCCTGAACCAGCGGCACGATGAGTTCGCCGAATGCTTCATAGACGTCATAGCCGCCCGAGATGTTCGGAGCCGCACCGCCGGCGCCGCCCAGATCACCCGACTGCGAGAGCAGATCCGATTCCTGCGAAGCGGCATATTTGCGATATTCGCCACCGATGGCGAAAGCCACCGCGTCGCTGGCGAACGGAACCGCCCAGCCGAAGTCGCCGCTAATGGTCGCATTGGCCTGGGCCAGCGAGGTCTTGGTCACGACCTGGCTGTTGGCGTTCAGGAACGCGTTCATTTCCGGCGTGATCGAGCCATCGGGACCGAAGGCGTTGAGCGGGACGCAACCGTTCGACGTGTCAAGGCAGTCGGTGGTGCTGGTCGCCTGCAGCGCCTGACGGACACGCGAGGTCAGCCAGTAGCCCTTCTGGGTCTGGGTCTGTTCGCTTTCACCATAGGCACCCGAAACGTCCCAGCTGATCGTGTCGGTGATGCCGCCACGGAAGCCGAGCTTATAGTCGAAGAAGGTGGTGGTGAATTCCGAGATACGCGGCCCCAGTTCGGTAGCACGACGCGACATGGCGGTCGTGACTTCGCGATAGTTGGGATCGTTCGGATCGGTCGCGACAGCGGCCGCGTCACATTCAGCCTGGGTGTAGAGCGGCGTATAGACGCCGGCAGCGATCTCCGCCGGGGTCGCGATGTTGCGCTGACAGAAGGCGTTGCGCTGAGCAGCCGTCATATAAGGGTTGCTGAGCGGAATATCGACGGCGGCGCCGAAGATGCCCGACGGCGCGATGATGGTCTTGACGGTGTTCTTCGAGAAGATGCCGCGGGTATAGGCTTCTACCGCATCGCTGATCTCATAACGCGCAGCGCCGAACATGTTGAAACGTTCGAACGGCGTCTGGAAGACGTTGTACGGGTTGAAGTTGAACGCATCAAACGCAGTGGTCGGACGGAAGGCCGAACCATCAGCAGTCACCTGGCGCGTACCGTTGCCGCCAGCAGTGCCCGAGGGGTTGGTGCCGGTGAAGCGCGACGGGGTCGCCGTACCCGAACCGCCGATGGCACCGCTGTAGGAATCGACGTTGAAGACCGAGAAGCTGCGATCGCCCTGATAGACCGGATCCGACTGCTGATAGCCGATCGAGAAGACCGCGTTACCCTTGCCGTCGTCGAAGTTCGCACCCATGGTGACGTCGGCGCGGAAATAATTACCGTCGCCCTGTTCCGTCAGCTGGTTCGAAATCGTACCTTCCAAACCGGAGAAATCCGACTTGGTGATGAAGTTCACCACGCCCGAGATGGCATCGGCACCGTAGGTGGTCGACGCACCGCCGGTCAGCGTCTCGACGCGTTCGATCAGCGCAACCGGAATGTTGTTAAGGTCGAAGCGGCCGTTCAGTTCGGCCGGAACCAGACGGTCGCCATCGAGCAGGACGATGTTGCGGTTCGAACCCAGGCCACGAAGATCGACGAACGAGGCGCCGCCGTTGCCGTTGTTCACCGCCGAGCCGATGCTGGGAACGATGCCCGGAATTTCACGCAGAATATCTTCTGCGGTGTTGTTCTGCTTCAGTTCGATCTGGTCCGCCGAGGTCGCGGTGACCGGGGTCGAGCGTTCCAGATTCGGGTTCTTGATGAGCGAGCCGGTAACGACGATGGTGTCGGTGGCTTCGGCTTCGGCGCCCTGGGGCGCGTCCTGCGCGAATGCGGCAGTCGCGATCAGCGACGCACCGAGAATCGCCGGAGCGGCGCTGGCACGCAGCAGTGCCCTCTTCGAAAATGTCTTCACGTTTCCAGTCCCTTGCTCTGGAGTTGGGCAGTCACCTGCCTTCATGTGCACCTACAAGGGGATATGGTGCCCGACAGCGATCCCCCCGTATGGATTGCGGGAACCTGCGCGGTGGGAAAGCTGCTGTAAAGCACGGGAAATGGCCCTTTGCCGCTTTTGAACAGCCCTGTATCAAAAATGCAACAAGACGAAACATGTGGAATTTTACGGTCGCAAAGCAAGATAATTTCACACATGCAATATAAGGCGACGCAATGCTGCAGCAGCGAGCGATACGCTGTCAGTTTGTGACGCAAGATCGAATATCATGAGAGCGCCGCACTCTATTGACGATGGAATCGCGGAGTGCATGGTGGCGCCCATTGGCTGCAGATCGACGGAGAATCAAGCATATGAAGGCCCCTCATGCGATGATCATGGCCCTGCCTCTATGCCTGGTCGCGACCGGCACAAGTGCAGCAGAGCGCCAGCAGCCACGCGCGGAAATTTTCACGGACCTCCTGAAATGTCGTGAAATTTCCGACGATAAGGGACGTCTTGCCTGCTATGATCGCCAGGTTGGCGCAATGGATAGTGCTGCCCAGCGCGACGAGGTGGTGGTGCTGGACAAGACGGAACTCAACAAGACCCGCCGGACGCTATTCGGCTTTTCTTTCCCCAAATTGCCTTTCCTCAACGATGGCGATGAAGATGTGAAAAACGCAACTCCGCAATCTGATGCGATGACCCAGATCGAGGCGACGATCGCGTCGACGAAAAGCATCGGCAACGGCAAATGGCTGATCACGCTGGAAGACGGCGCGGAATGGATGACCACCGAGGCGGTTACCTTTCGCGATCCCAAGCCCGGCATGACGATCGAGATCAAGCGCGCCAGCATGGGCGGCTTTATGGCCAAGATCGCCGGTCGCCCGGTGCGGGTGAAGCGCGTCGGCTGATCCCTATCGCGGTTGCGGCATCGGCCCGGCGAGCAGCAGCGGGTCGATGCGCGCGTCGTTCCATTTCATGCCCCAGTGAAGATGGGGGCCGGTGGCGCGGCCTGTGGCACCGATCGCGCCGATGCGTTGCCCCTGTGCCACATGGTCGCCGGGCTTCACGTCGATCCGCGACAGATGCAGGAAAGCGCTGTTGAGGCCATGGCCATGGTCGATCATCAGCAGATTGCCCTCCAGCGTGAAGGGATGATCGGCGGCCAGGATCACCACCCCGTCCGCCGGCGCCACCACCGGCTCGCCGGTCGCGCCGGCAACATCGACGCCGCCATGATAGGCGCCCGGCTGCCCCTGATAGATGCGCTGCGATCCGAACAGGCCGGAAATCCGGCCGAGGCGCGGCCAGATGAAGGTCTGGCGCCAGCCCTGCGCGTCCGTCACCTTGTCGCGCGCAGCGGCGATCTGCTCCAGTTCGGGCTTGCGCAGGGCGAGGAAGGCCTCGCTGCTTTTGGTCGGGCGGAGCGGCGCGTTGATCCGTTCCAGCCGCCATTCGCGCGGTGCGACGATGAGGGCACGATCGATCACCCGGCCATCCGACAGGCGCGCGCTGAGCTTCGCCGGCGGCGGCGCGTCGCGATCGAAGGCGATCAGGAAGCGGCCATCGGCATCGACCGGCACCAGTTGATCGCCAAAATGCAGCGCGACCGTGCCGGCCGGCGCGGTGCCGAGCAAAGTGCCGCCCTGGATCGCCGGGCCGGACAGGATGAAATCGGGTCCAGCCACCACAGCCGGCGCCGCGCGCAGCATCGCCGGGGCAAGCGGCAGCGCAGCGACCGCCAGCAAAACAGCAGCGCGACGGATCATCCGGCCGGGCGCGCCTTCAATTCCGCCTCGACCGACAAAGCGGCGCTGGCATAGGGCTCCTGTCGGGCGATCGACCAGTAGCGCAGATCCTCCAGCGGGATGCGCTGGCCGGACACGGCGCACAGCACATGGTCGCCGGCCTGCAGCACGCGAAAGCTGTAAGGCATATAATGCAGCCGGGCCGGGCGGTCGCGGTTGGACATCAACATGAATCAGGCCTTTCTGCGGCGCATCAGGAAAAGAGATCCTGCTGGCCGCCTTCGACGGTGTCGCGCGGCTTGCGCGCGGGACGGGATGGGGCGGATATAGCGGGCGCGGGCGCTGCCTCAAGGGGCGCGGCGGTGTCGATCGCGGCGGCCACGGCGCCATCGGCGAAGTGCAGGCTGACCTGGCCTGCGGCCTGTGCATCGGTGACCGAGCGGATCAGCCGATCGCCCGCCATCACCCGAGCAAAGCCGCGCTGCAACGGCAGATCGGGATTGACCGAGGTGAAGAGGCGCGAGAGGCGATCGAAGGCGGTGGCGCGGTCACGATAGACGCGGGTCAGATAGTCGGGGCGCAGCCGCAGCCGGTCGACCCGCTCGGCCGCGCGGCTGACATATTGGCGCAGCAAGGCCGGCCGCAGCGCGCCACTGACCTGGCCCAGATGGGCGCGGGCGTCGGCCAGCCGGTGGCGCAGGCCGCTGTTGAGGCCGTCGGACAGCAGGTCGAGCCGCTGCCGCTGCGGCGCGAGCAACGTGTCGGGCGTCGGCATCAGCCGCGCCTGCATCTCCAGCCGTTCGCGCGCCTGCATCGCCCCGCGCCGCACCGCCCGGCCCGAGCGCAGGCCCATTTCACCCAGCATCGCCAGCAGTTCGGCGCGGACCGGCACCGCCATTTCAGCGGCGGCCGTCGGCGTGGGCGCGCGCATGTCGGCGGCATAGTCGCACAAGGTCGTGTCGGTTTCATGCCCGACCGCCGAAATGGTCGGGATCGAGCATTCAGCGACCGCGCGGACGACGATTTCCTCGTTGAAGCTCCACAAATCCTCGATCGAGCCACCACCGCGCGCGACGATGACGAGATCGGGCCGGGGCAGCGGGCCGCTGCCGTCCATGGCGGAAAAGCCGCGCACGGCGCGGGCGATCTGTTCGGCTGCGCCCTGCCCCTGGACCAGCACCGGCCAGAGCAGCACCTGGGTCGGGCAGCGATCGGCCAGACGGTGGAGAATGTCGCGGATCACAGCGCCGGTGGGCGAGGTGACGACGCCGATGGTGCGCGGCAGGAAGGGCAGGCGGCGCTTGCGATCGCGGTTGAACAGCCCTTCGGCCGCGAGCTTCGCCTTGAGCTTTTCGAGCAGCGCCATCAGCGCGCCCTCGCCCGCCAGTTCCATCCGGTCGATCACGATCTGATATTTGGACCGGCCCGGATAGGTGGTGAGCTTGCCGGTGGCGATCACCTCCACCCCGTCCTGCGGCTGGAAGGCGAGCCGTTGCGCCCCGCCCTTCCACATCACCCCGTCGAGCACGGCATTGTCGTCCTTCAGCGCCAGATAGAGATGGCCCGAGGCCGCGCGCTTGAAGCCGGAAATCTCGCCGCGCAGGCGGACATGGCCGAAGCGATCCTCCACCGTGCGCTTCAACAGGCCCGACAATTCGCTGACACTAAGCGGCGGCGCGTTGTCCCCCGCCCTTTCCTCGGCTAACAGGCGGCCCGAACTGTCATAGGCATCAAATTCCGGGGACATGGCCGAGATGAACATCCTTCTGCTTGGCGGCGGCGGCCGCGAACATGCGCTGGCGTGGAAGCTGGCACAATCGCCACGCCTCTCGACGCTCTATGCGGCGCCTGGCAACCCCGGCATAGCCCAGCATGCCACGCTGGTCGACCTCGACGCGACGGATCATCGCGCGGTGCTGGATTTCTGCACCCGCCATTCGATTTCGCTGGTGGTGATCGGGCCGGAAGCGCCTCTGGTCGACGGTCTGGCCGACAATCTGCGCACCATGGGCGTCGCCGTGTTCGGCCCCGACAAGAAGCCGGCGCAGCTGGAAGGGTCCAAGGGCTTCACCAAGGATCTGTGCCAGCGCGCCAACATCCCGACCGCCGGCTACATCCGTGTCACCAGCAAGGATGGCGCGATCGCCGCGCTCGACGATTTCACTTTGCCGGTGGTGATCAAGGCCGATGGCCTGGCCGCGGGCAAGGGCGTGATCATCGCCGAAACCCGGCAGGAAGCGCTCGACGCGCTCGACACCATGTTCTCCGGCGCGTTCGGCAAGGCCGGCGAGGAAGTGGTGCTGGAAGAGTTCATGACCGGCGAAGAGGCGAGCTTCTTTGCCCTGACTGACGGCAGCGCGATCCTGCCCTTCGGTTCGGCCCAGGACCACAAGCGCGTCGGCGACGGCGACACCGGCCCCAATACCGGCGGCATGGGCGCCTACAGCCCGGCCCGCGTGCTGACGCCCGAACTGGAGGCACAGGTGATCGAGCGGATCATCAAGCCGACGGTCGAGACGCTGGCGGCCGAGGGCATGGCATATTCGGGCGTGCTCTATGCCGGGCTGATGCTGACCGAGGAAGGCCCCAAGCTGATCGAATATAATGCCCGGTTCGGCGACCCCGAATGCCAGGTGCTGATGATGCGCTTCGACGGCGACCTGGTCGAACTGCTGCTGGCGGTGGCCGAAGGCAGGCTGGCCGAGCAAGGGCCGGTCGCGCTGGCCGATCGCACCGCGCTGACCATCGTGATGGCGGCCAATGGCTATCCCGGCACGCCGGAAAAGGGCGGCGCGATCAAGGGGATCGACGCAGCCGAAGCACAGGGTGCCCGCGTCTTCCATGCCGGCACGGCGGAGAAGGATGGCATGATCGTCGCCAACGGCGGCCGCGTGCTGAACGTCACCGCGACCGGCGATACGGTGGGCGCGGCGCAGGCCGCCGCCTATGCCGCAGTCGACGCGATCGACTTCCCGACCGGCTTCTGCCGCCGCGACATTGGCTGGCGCGAGGTCGCCCGCGAGGCGCAATAAGGGCCAAACCGGCGCGGGATCGGGACATGTCCCCCTTGTCCCGCGCCGCCAAGCGTCCTTAAATAGGGCGACATATCCATTCCGGGAGGCAAAGGGCGATGCAGGAATTCTTCATGGACTATGGCCTGTGGCTGCTGATCGCGCTGCTGGTCGTGATCGGCCTGGTGTTCCTGCTGTCGGGCAAGGGCAAGTCGGCTGCGGTGGAAGACCCCGCGCCGGTGGCACCGCCCGTGGCCGCCGAACCGATTGCCGAGCCCGCCGTCGCGCCGCTGGTAGCCACGCCCGATCCGGTGCCGGTTGCCGAACCCGTGATCGCTGAGCCGGTCGTGGTCGAGCCGGTAGTCGAGGAAACGCCTGCGCCTGTGGTCGAACCGACGCCCGCGCCGATCCCGGCATCGCCTGCCGTCGCGGCACCAACCGATGGCGCCGACGACCTGCTGAAGCTGAAAGGCGTTGGTCCCAAGCTGGGCGCCCTTCTGACCGAGCTGGGCGTGACGCGCTATGCCCAGATCGCCGGCTGGAGCGACAGCGACATCGCCGCGATCGACGCGAAGCTGGGCAATTTCAAGGGACGTCCGGTGCGCGACCAGTGGATCGACCAGGCCAAATATCTCGCCGCCGGTGACATTGCCGGTTTCGAAGCGAAATATGGCAAGATCTAGATCGTGATCGGTTCCGGTTGCATGGCGACCGGGGCCGGCCTGCGTTGCGGCACCGCGCCCAGCAACAGGGGCGGCAGTCGCCCCTGCCCCGCAAGTGCGCTGGCGATGTAAAGCAGCAGCACCGCACCAGCGAGAATGACGGCGCCATGCGGGTCGAGCATCGCCACCAGCCCCATCACCAGCGGATGCCAGAGATAGAAGAACAGGCTTTCGCGCCCGATCCGGTTGATCGGGCCGAAATGCAGGCGCACCGCCGACACGCTGGGCAGCAGCGCGATCAGCGCCAGGCACATGAGCAAGCGGGCGGGCACGAAGGCGAGCGCATTGCCGGTGCCATAAAGATCCGACCACCAGAACAGGCCCAGTGCCCCGACCAACAGCACGGGCCAAAGATAGCGTTTGGGCATGCCCCGTTCGGCCATCAGCATGCCGAAGAAGAAATAGACCGGATAGCGCAGGAAGCGGCTGTCGGGCGACAACAGGCTGCCGCCGACTGCGCCATGATCGAGGCCGAAACTATACATGGTGGCCAGGCTGATGGGCGTGCCAATCGCCAGCAGCACAAGCGGCGAAAGTGGTAGCAACCGGGTCACCAGGATCAACAGGAACAGCGCCGGCACATACCAGAGATGGAAGGGCGGACGCAGCAGCAGGTCGAGCGGGGTCTGCCAGGAAAGCAGGCCGCCGCTGGCAAGCCAGTAGACGAGCATCGCCACCGCCCAGGGCAGCAGCATGCGCCGGCCATAGCGGCTGAACATCTCGCCAGTCGGCATGGAGCGGGTGCGGGTGACGTTGAGCAGATAGCCGGAAATGCCGATCATCAGCGGCATGCGGAAACCCGAACCGATCCACAGCAGGACATGCTGCTGATGCGTTACTTCCATCGCATGCCCGCCCATGACGAGCAGGATCAGCAAGCCTTTCAGCAGGTCGATCGACGGGTTCTTGGTCACGATATGCTCGCAAAATTTGCCATCGAAACGATAGCGTCACAATATTGCCAAGCCCTTAAAATCCGCAATGGCATCATTCTGTCGCAGCCATCTTTTCTTAAGGAAAATATCGTTTAGACTTCGGACATTAGCAGGAGGGTCGCCATCATCTTGCAGAGACTGGATTCCCCATTGGGCAAGCGGTTGCTGGCCCTGTCGATTTTTTGCGTGATAGTCGGGGGCTGGTTCGCCTTCACCCATTATCGTGATGCCAGCCAGACCCTGCCGGACGGGCAGGGACGCGAGGGGCCGTGCGCCCTGTGGTTCGTGGGCAGTTCGTCGATCAAGCGCTGGACCAGCCTGGAACAGGATATGGCGCCATGGGTCGCGCATAATCGCGGCATCAACAGCGCCACCTTCAACGAGATATTGCCGCGCTTCGCCAATATCGAGCAGGGCACGCCAAAACCGGCGGCGATCATCCTCTATGCCGGCGAGAATGACCTGGCGGGCGGGCGACAGCTGCGGCCGATCTTCCACGATATGGCCCGCTTCCTGGAGTTGCGGACGCAGTTGCTGGGCGACGTGCCGGTCATCATATTGTCGATGAAGCCCAGTCCGGGGCGTTGGGCGATCTATCCGCAGCAACAAATCTATAATGATGCGACGCAGCGGCTGATCCCGCACATGCAGAATATCCATTATGCCGACATCACCACGCCGCTGCTGAAGGCCGGCAAGCTGGGCGACAATTATCAGCCCGACAAGGTGCATATGAATCCGGCCGGTTACCGCGTCTGGGCCGATGTGGTGCGAGCCAAGCTGAACGACGTCCTGCCGGAGAAGACGGTGAAAGCCTGCGCCGGCTGATCAGGCCTTGCCCAATATCTCCTTCGCACGCGGCGCGAGGCGGGCGGTGGCGGCGGCATGGATGCCCGGCGCCGCGCAGAGCAGGCCGAAGGCGACCGGCTGCGGCCGGTTGAAGGCGAGCGGATCGCCCAGTGCATCGGTGACGATGGCGCCGGCCTCCTGCGCAATCAGGGCGGAGGCGGCGACGTCCCATTCATTGCCCCAGCGCACGGTGGCGACCAGATCGGCCTCATCGGCGGCGACCATCGCCATGCGCAGCGCGATGCTGTTGGGCTTGTCCACGGTGACGAGATCGCGGTCGGCGCGCGGCAGCTGATCGGCGGGGACGCGCGCGCCGGGCAACATGGTGCGATTGCCGGCATGGAGCGGCACGCCATTGCGGGTCGCCCCCTGCCCTACCTGCGCAATCCACAATTCCTTGCGCGCGGGCGCCGCCAGGATGCCGAGCCTGACCGCGCCATCCTCTACCAGGGCGACAGAGACGGCCCAGCCGGGCCTGCCGCGCAGATAGTCGCGGGTGCCATCGATCGGATCGACCACCCAGACGCGCGATACGCCGAGCCGATGCACGGTGTCGGCCGTTTCTTCCGACAGCCAGCCGGCCTGTGGATCGATCGCCGCCAGCCGTTCGCGCAGCATGACGTCGATTTCCAGGTCCGCCTCGCAGACCGGATGGCCGGGCACTTTTTCCCACTGGCGCACGCGCGTCTCGCCATCGGCCCATAGCGCCAGCGCGCGATCGGCCGCATCGGTGACCGCCGCGACGACGGCCGGCAACAGAGGCTCAGCCGCCGGCAACGGTCATCCCGTCGACGCGCAGGGTCGGCACGTTCATGGCATAGCGGAACATCAGGTCATTGGCCGGCACCAGGGTGCGGAACATGTCCTTCAGATTGCCGGCGATGGTGATTTCCGACACGGCCGGGCCGACCGCGCCATTTTCGATCAGGAAGCCGGCCGCGCCGCGGCTATAGTCACCAGTGACGCCATTGACGCCCATGCCGATCAGTTCGGTGACATAGATGCCGCGCTTCACATCGGCCATCAGTTCGCCGACCGACAGGCTACCCGCTTCCATATGGACATTGGTGATGCCCGCGCCCGGCGCACCGGCGCCGCCACGGCTGGCATGACCGGTCGGTTCCAGGCCAAGCTGGCGGGCCGAGGCGCTGTCCATCAGCCAGCCGGTCAGCACGCCATCCTCGATCAGCGCGCGGCGCTCGACCGGCAGCCCTTCGCCGTCGAACGGGCGCGAGCGCAGGCCGCGCAGCAGCAGCGGATCGTCGATGATCGTGATCTTGCTGTCGAACAGCGTTTCGCCCAGCGAATCCAGCAGGAAGCTGGAGCGGCGGGCGATCGCCGGGCCGACCATGCCGCCGATCAGATGACCGACCAGGCTGGAGCCGATGCGCGGATCGAAGATGACCGGCATGACGCCGCTGTCGACCTTGCCCGGATTGAGCCGCGCCACGGCGCGCTGGCCGGCGCGCATGCCGACTGCTTCGGCATCGTCCAGATCCTTCAGGTGGCGGCTGGCATGGCTGGCATGGTCGCGCTGCATGTCGGCGCCGCTGCCCGCGAGCACGCTGGCCCAGGTCGAATGGTTGGTCGCGGCATAGGCGCCGGCGAAGCCATGGCTGGTGGCGAGCGCGACCTGGCTGCGGCCGCTGGCGGCGCCGCCGCCTTCGCTGTTGGTGATGCCGGGAATGCTGCGCGCCGCTTCTTCCGCGATCAGCGCACGTTCGCGCAGCGCGGCGGGTTCAGGCTCTTCCTCATCGACCAGGTCGAGCGAGGGGGCGCGCTTCCTGAGCAGGCGATCCTCCGGCGCCAGGCCGGCATAGGGATCTTCCGGCGCTTCGCGCGCCATGGCGATGCTCCGATCGATCAGGGTGGCGAGCGTCGCCGGGTTCATGTCCGACGCGGAAATGCTGGCCGAACGCTGGCCGATGAAGACGCGCAGGCCTATCTCCTCGCCCTCGGACCGTTCGACATCCTCCAGCGCCCCAAGCCGCACTGCCACCGTGGTCGAGGCGTTGCAGGCATAGATGGCGTCGGCCGCGTCCGCCCCCGCCTTGCGCGCCGCCGTCACCAGATCCTGCGCGCGCGACTGGGCTTCTTCGAGGCTGAGCATAAGGGGAGGTCGATCCTGTAGTGAAGACGAAGCCGGGCCTTACGCCCTTGCGTCGGACGGGGCAACCGCGCCGCGCAGCCAATGGTCGAGCAGGTGCCAGGCAACCGCCATGCGCGGCGGCGCGAGGAAGGGCGCGTCGGGATCGCCCGCCAGCGCGGCGGCGACGCCATCGGCATCGCACCAGAAGGCATGTTCGATCTCGGTCTCGTCCAGGGTCAGCGCGGGATCATCGGACTGGGCGACGCAGGCGATCATCAGCGAGGACGGAAAGGGCCAGGGCTGGCTCATCACATAGCGGACAGAATGAACCGTGATGCCGGCTTCCTCCTTCAGTTCGCGCGCGACCGCTTCCTCGACCGTCTCGCCCGGTTCGATGAAGCCGGCGAGCGCTGAATAGCGGCCGGGCGGCCAGCTATGCTGGCGGCCGAGCAGGACACGGCCCTCATGCTCGGCGAGCATGATCGAAACCGGATCGACGCGCGGGAAATGTTCGGAGCCGCAGGATTCGCAGCGGCGCGCCCAGCCGGCCTTGTGCGCATGGGTCGGCCCACCGCAGACCGAGCAGAAACGATGCCGGGCATGCCAGAAGACGAGGCTGCGCGCGGTGCCGTAGAGCGCGACATCGGACGCGGAGACGAGATCGGCGAGGCCACGCGATCGCGGCGTCGCATTGGGCCCCTGTTCCAGCGTCTCGACCAGATGGGCGAAGATCGGCCGGTTATGCAGATCGACGCCGAGCAGCACATGCTCCTCGATCCGGGCGTCGGGGCCAAGCGGCGCCAGGGCCAGGCCATGATCGTCCGTCACCGGCTCCAGCCCTTCGAGGATCAGCAGCCGGGCGTCAGGCGAGGCAAAAGCCTGCGCATGGAGCGCGGGATTGCTGCGGATATGATCGACCCGGTCGAGCGTGCCGCCGACGAAACCGGGCAGGCCGTGCGCTTGGGGGTCAGTTCCGTGCATCGTCCGTCATCTCCTTCATCGCCGCATCGGCCGCCCGCGCGAACAGGGTGGGCAGCCCCGCCTCGCCGATCCGGGCGCGCGGCCACCATTCGCCTGCACCGTCAGGCACATGGTCCAGCCCCACATGGGTAGTGTGGACACTAAGTGCCAGCGAGAAATGGGTGAAGACATGGGCGACCGGCGGATCGATGGTCTGCCACTGCGCGGCGAAGGGCGGCGTGGCGTCGGGTGCGGCATTCCAGTCGGAACTGGGCAGCGCGCGCATGCCGCCCAGCAATCCCTTGTCCGGGCGTCGCACCAGCCAGACCTGACCATCGCTGCGTTCAATCCACCAGGCATGGCCGAGGCGATGGGGTTTGGCCTTTTTCGGCGCCTTGACCGGGAAGGCGGCGGGGTCAGCGGTGCGCACCGCTGCGCAATCCTGACGCAGCGGACAGATGCCGCAGGCGGGGTTGCGCGCGGTGCAGATGGTGGCGCCCAGATCCATCATCGCCTGGGCAAAATCGCCGGCGCGCAGATCCGGCGTGATGCTGTCGGCCGCCGCGCGGATGGCCGGCCGGGCGGCGGGCAAGGGCGTCGCTATCGCGAACAGGCGGGCGACCACCCGCTCGACATTGGCGTCGACCACCACGGCGCGGCGGCCGAAGGCAATCGCGGCGACGGCGGCGGCGGTATAGGCGCCCAGGCCCGGCAGGGCACGCAATGCATCTTCGGTGTCGGGGAAGCGGCCGCCATGATCGGCCACCACGGCGCGGGCGCAGGCGAGCAGGTTGCGGGCGCGGGCATAATAGCCCAGCCCCGCCCAGGCGGCCATCAGGTCGGCGTCGGCGCTGGCGGCCAGATCCTCCACCGTCGGCCAGCGGACAGTGAATTTCTCGAAATAAGGGCCGACCGCCGCGACCGTGGTCTGTTGCAGCATCACTTCGGACAGCCAGACATGATAGGGATCGGCCGCATTGGCGCCCGGCGGCGCGCGCCAGGGCAGGCGCCGGGCGTGGACGTCATAATGGGCCAGCAGATCCCGTGCGATTTTTGAACCCGACATCTCGACGCGCATGGCGGCCCTATGCCATGTAGCGCGCCATGACGGAACGCCCCCCGACCGCGAAAAAAACGAGCCGCGCCGCGCCGCCGGCCGAGCGCGCCCGCGTGGGTGCGCCGCGCGCAATCGCCGACCTGATGCCGGAGATCGGCCGTACCGCATTCCGCAAGTTCGGTTTCGTCCAGTCGAGCATCGTCACCCGCTGGAACGATATCGTCGGCGCCGACTATGCCGCGATCACCGCGCCCGAATCGATCCGCTTCCCGGTCGGCCAGAAATCGGGCGGCACGCTGCAACTCACCGTGATGAGCGGCCATGCGCCGATGATCCAGCATGCGCTGCCCGACATCATCGAGCGCGTGAACCGCTTCTTCGGCTATGCCGCCGTCGCCAAGGTGGCGATGAAGCAGGGCATGGTCGGCCCCGCGCCGGTCGAGCGGCGTCCGCCGCCCCGCAACCTCAAACCCATTCCGGTCGAACTGGGGGATTCCCTGCGCGACATCGGTGATCCGGAATTGCGCAAAGTCCTCGAATCGCTGGCACAGGGGCTTGCGAATTCGAACGGCCTGCCCAAGATCGGTTGATGCAACCCGCCCCGTCCGGGGCGATGCCTTAGGACTGCCCCATGACCAAGTTCCGCCTTTCCCTGCTTGCCCTGATCGCCGTTCCCGCCATCGCCGTCGCCGCCGCGCCCAACTGGGTCGCGCAGGTGGTGCGTTCGCCGATCGGCGGCCATGTCATGGGCAACCCCGCAGCGCCGACCAAGCTGGTCGAATATGTCAGCTATACCTGCAGCCACTGCGCCCATTTCGTGAATGACGCGAGCGCATCGCTGAAGGCCGATTATGTGAAGGGCGGCAAGGTCAGCGCCGAAGTGCGCAACGCGGTGCGCGACAAATATGACCTGACCGCCGCGCTGCTGGCCCGTTGCGGCGGCGCCAGGCGCTTCATGGGCAATCATGAGGCGCTGTTCGCCAACCAGGATGCCTGGATGGAGCAGATCATGGCCTATGACAAGGGTGCCGCCAAGCCGACCGAGCAGAAGGCGGCGCTGAGCGACATCGGCCAGAAGACCGGCCTCTATACGCTGATGAACAAGCGCGGCTTCACCAATGCGCAGCTCGACGCCTGCATCGCCGACCCGGCATCGGAAAAGGCGATCCTGGCGATGACCGACGAGGCATGGAACAAGGTCAAGATCACCGGCACGCCCGGCTTCGTCGTCAACGGCACGCTGGTCCAGGGTTCGACCTGGGAGTTGCTCAAGGCCGCATTGCCCGCAGCCGCCCGCTGATCTAAACCGTCCCCAACTATCCATAATTCGGAGCGTCGCCCGTCGTGAAAGTCCTGTCCGGCCTTGCCCTTATCGCCCTGTCCCTGACGCTTGCCGGTTGCGGCAAGAAGGATGAGGGCAATGCAACCTCCGCCGCGCCGATCGCCGCCGTGGCCGCGCCCGCCGGCACCAGTTGGTCGGAAACCGTCGCCGAAACGCCCGAGGGCAATTTCGTGATGGGCAATCCCAATGCCAAGCTGAAGCTGGTCGAATATGGCTCCTTCACCTGCAGCCACTGCCGCGACTTCGCCCATGAATCGTCGGAAGAACTGAAGGCGATGGTCGATAGCGGCAAGATCAGCTACGAATTCCGCGTCTATGTCCGCGACCCGATCGACATCACGACGGCGCTGCTGGCCCGTTGCGGCGGCAAGGACATCTACTATCCGCTGTCGGAACAGTTCTTCGCCAACCAGAGCGCGATGTTCGAAAAGGCGCAGGGCCTGGGCGACGCCCCCTATCAGGCGATGGTGTCGGCCCCGCCGGCGCAGCGTTTCGGCCAGCTGGCCAACGCGCTGGGTCTGGTCGACTATGCCAAGCAGCGCGGCATTGCCGAAGACCAGGCCAAGCAGTGCCTGGCCGACACGGCAACTGCCGAGAAGCTGGCCAAGGGCGTCGAAGCGGCCAATGCCCAATACAACATCTCCGGCACGCCGACCTTCCTGATGAACGGCGTGGTGGTCGAGAATGCCTCGTCCTGGCCGGTGCTGAAGAACAAGCTCAAGGAAGCGGGTATCTGATTGGCGCAAGGGGGGGCGACATCTGAAGGCCTGAGGCCCAAGGAGACCGGGGCGGCACCCTGCCCCGGCGTTTCCCCATGCAGATAAAGCGGCTCAAGCTTTCGGGCTTCAAGAGCTTCGTCGATGCGACCGAATTGCGCATCGAGCCGGGCCTGACCGGCATCGTCGGCCCCAATGGCTGCGGCAAGTCCAACCTGCTGGAAGCGATCCGCTGGGTGATGGGCGAATCCAGCGCCAAGTCGATGCGCGGCGGCGGCATGGAGGATGTGATCTTCGCCGGCACCACCAGCCGGCCGCAGCGCGACTTTGCCGAAGTGTCGCTGCTGACCATCCAGGAACAGGGCGAGCTGTTCAACGCGGTCGATGTGGGCGCGGATGGCGAACTGGAAGTCACCCGCCGGATCGAGCGCGGCGCGGGCAGCGCCTATCGCGCCAATGGCAAGGATGTGCGCGCCAAGGATGTGGCACTGATCTTCGCCGACGCCGCCACCGGCGCGCACAGCCCGGCGCTGGTCAGCCAGGGGCGGATCGCCGCCGTCATCGCCGCCCGGCCGCAGGAACGGCGCGCCATGCTGGAAGAGGCGGCGGGGATCGCCGGCTTGCATGTCCGGCGCAAGGATGCCGAGCAGAAATTGCGCGCGGCCGAGGGCAATCTGGCCCGGCTGGACGAGATATTGGCCGACATGGACAGTCGCGCCGGCAATTTGCGGCGCCAGGCGCGCGCGGCGGAGCGCTATATTCGCCTGTCCGAACAGATCCGCATTGCCGAGGGCCGGGTGATCTTCGCCCGCTGGCGCGAGGCCAATGCCAGTGCCGAGGCGGCGCGGGCCGAGGCGAAGCTGGCCGAGGCAACCGTGGGCGCGGCGCAGGAGGCGCTGACCGCGGCCAATGTCCATAGCGGCGCGGCCGTGACCGCGCTGGCCGAGCGGCGGGCGGAGGCATTGGCGACGCGCGATGCCGCCAGCGAATCCGGCCACCAGCTCAACACGCTGAAGGCTGAGCGCGACGGGGTGGTGCGCCGGCTGCATGACCTGGCGCAGCAGGCGGCGCGGCTGGACGAGGATCGCGAGCGCGAGGGAACGCTGGCCAATGACGCGGCCGAGGCGATCGCGCGGCTGACCGCCGAGGTCGCGAGCCTGAAGGCCCGGATTGCCGAGACCGAGGCGATGCGTCCCGATTTCGCCGCGCGCATCGCCCGCGCCGAGGATGGTGCGCGCGATGCCGAGCTGGAGCTGGCCAGGGCGATGGCCAAGCAAGCGGGAGAGCAGGCCGAACTGCGCGTGGCCGAGGCGGCGCTGGCGGCGGCGCGCGACCGGCTGGGCCGGGCGGAGCAGGCGATGCGGCGGCTGGAGGGGGAGGCGGCAGCCTTGCCCGATGCCGCGCCGCTGGAAGCCAAGCGCGACGAGGCGACGGCCGCGCAGGTCCGCGCCAATGCCGATCGCGAGGCAGCGGAAGCGGCGATCGCGACGGCCGAGACGGAGCGGCAGGCGGCGAGCGAAGCACGGGCGGCAGCGGAGGCCGCGCTGGCATCGGCACGGGCCGCGCTGGCGGCGCTCGACAGCGAGGCGACGGCGCTGCGCAAGGCCATCGATACTGGCGGCAGCGGCCGGGCGCGGGCGCTCGACCAGTTGAAGGCTGCACCGGGCTATGAGCGGGCGCTGGCGGCGGCGCTGGGCGATGATCTGGAGGCGCCGATCGGGGCGGAAGGGCCGCGCCGCTGGGCGGGTGCTGAAGCGTTGAAGGATGACCCCCGCTTGCCCGACGGCGCCAGCCCGCTGGCCGCGCATGTGACCGCACCCGCGGCGCTGGCGCGGCGGCTGGCGCAGGTGGCCGTGGTGGAGCGCGACAACGGCCAGATGCTGCAGGTCGGCCAGCGGCTGGTGACTTTGGACGGACAGTTGCGGCGCTGGGATGGCTATGTCGCGGTTGAGGGCGGCGCGGCGGCCGCCGAACGACTGATCCGCATCAACCGGCTGGAGGCGATCGATGCTGCGCGTCCGGCAGCGGCGCAGGCGGTCGAGACGGCGCAAGCGGAGCAGGCCGAGGCTGGCGCGCGCGAGAAGGCGGCGGTGGAAGCGCTGGCGGCCGGGCGCACCAAATTGAGCGATGCGGACCAGCGGCTGCGCACGGCGCTGCGCGCGGCGGACGAGGCGGCGGGCGCGCTGGAGCGGCTGAGCGGCAAGCGCGAGGCGATCGAGGAACGGCTGGCCGAGGCGCGGCGCGACCAGGGGGCGGCGCAGGCCGAGCATGACAAGGCGTCGGCCGCGCGCGCCGCCCTGCCCGATGGCGCCGAGACCCGCGCGCAGGTGGCGGCGCTGTCGCAGGCGAGCGAGAAGGCGCGCATGGCCGTCAGCCAGTTGCAGGCCGACCAGGCGCTGGCCGACCGGGCGCTGTCGAGCGACCGCGAGCGCATGGCGGCGGCCGATGCCGAAGCCAAGGGCTGGAACACGCGCGCGGGCGAAGCGGCCAAGCGCATCGCCGCCATGGCATCGCGCGGCGAGACGGTAGTGCAGGAGCGCGCCGCAATCGAGGGCCAGCCCGAGGCGCTGGGCGCCACGATCGCCACGCTGACCGAGGAGCGTGAGGCGCAGGTCGAGCGCGCCGAACAGGCCCGCCGCGCCGAGATCGAGGCCGAGGCGACGCTGAAGGCGGCCGAGAAGCGTGCGGCCGATGCCGGCGAGGCGCTGGCCGGTGCGCGTGAGGCGCGGGCGACGGCAGTGGCGCGGGCAGAGGCGGCGGACGAGCGGCGGATCGAGACCAATCGCCTGTCAGGCGAGCGGTTTGAATGCCCGCCGCCGGTGCTGCCGGAGAAACTGGGCTTTCCCAGCGCCGACATCCGCATCGCCCAGAGCGAACAGGCCGAGCATGATCGCCTCTCGGCCGAGCGCGAGCGGATCGGCCCGGTCAATCTGGTCGCGGCGCAGGAACTGGAGGAACTGGAGACGATCCAGGCGACCAGCCGGGCCGAAAGCGCGGAACTGACCCAGGCGATCAACCAGCTGCGCGGATCGATCGGCAGCCTCAACCGCGAGGGGCGGCAGCGGCTTCTGGCCGCGTTCGAGGCGGTGGACGGCCATTTCCGCCGGCTCTTCACCACCCTGTTCAATGGCGGCCAGGCGCATCTGGAACTGATCGACAGCGACGATCCGCTGGAGGCGGGGCTGGAGATCATGGCCCAGCCGCCGGGCAAGAAGCTGGCGGCGCTGACCCTGTTGTCGGGCGGCGAGCAGGCGCTGACCGCGGTGGCGCTGATCTTCGGCCTGTTCCTCACCAATCCGGCGCCGATCTGCGTGCTGGACGAAGTCGACGCGCCGCTGGACGATGCCAATGTCGAGCGTTTCTGCGACCTGCTCGACGCGATGGTCGCCCAGACCCGCACCCGCTATCTGATCGTCACCCATAATGCGGTGTCGATGGCGCGCATGCACCGGCTGTTCGGTGTCACCATGGTCGAGCGCGGCGTCAGCCGGCTGGTGTCGGTCAACCTGCACGGCGCCGAGGCGCTGCTGGCGGCGCAATAGGGCCAGCGCCGCGCAACCGGTCCTTGCCCCCGCGCGGCGGCTGGCGAAGCTGGCGGCCTGATCACGGAGTTGTGCCATGGACCTGCCGCCCTTTGCCCTCGACCATTGGCTGTCGGCCTATGATTTCGCGACGCCGCCGATCGCCTATAATCTGGCGTCGAGCACCGGGCCGCGCTGGAGCGTGGCGGATATCTGCGCGCTGGGCGAAACGCCGCTGGCGATCGACGATGTCGTGCTGAGCTATGCCCCGCCCGAGGGAAGCGCGGCCTTGCGCGCGGCGATCGCCGCCTTTCATGACAGCGAAGCTGACAGGGTGGTGGTGACCACCGGATCGTCGGAAGCGCTGTCGATCTTCTTCTGCCTCGCGGCGCGGCCGGGCGCGCATATGCTGATGCCCGATCCTGGCTATCCCGCCTATGCGGCGGTGGCGCAGGCCTGGGGGCTGGGGACGCGGCCCTATGCGCTGACCCGCGAGACCGGCTTTGCGCAGGATGTGGATGCGATCCTGGCGCTGGTCGATGGCGACACCGCCGGGGTCGTGGTCAACACCCCGCACAATCCCAGCGGATCGGTGATGCCGCGCGCGGAGATCGCACGGCTGGCGGCGGCGCTGGCCGAGCGCTGCGTGCCGCTGCTGGTCGATGAGGTCTATCATCCGCTCTATTTCGGCGCGCCGCAGCAATCCGCCGCCGGCATCCCCAACGCCTATGTCACCAGCGACATGTCCAAGGCACTGTCGCTGCCGGGGTTGCGGATGGGCTGGATCATCGCGACCGACGACGCGCAGCGCGCCCGGATCATCGATGCGCGCAGTTATTTCACGATCAGCAGTTCGCCCCTGCTGGAGCGGCTCGCGACCCATGCGCTGGAGCATAGCGCGGCCATCACCGATCGGTTGAAGGCCGTTGCGACTGTCAACATCGCTGTCCTCGACCGGCTGATCAGCGAGGCTGGCGGCAAGCTGCAATGGGTGCGGCCGCAGGGCGGCACCACCGCCTTCCCCTGGCTGGGCGACGGGCGCGACAGCCGGCCGCTGTGCGAGGCGCTGGCAGCGCAGGGCGTGCTGCTGGCGCCGGGCGATTGTTTCGGCCAACCGGATCATATGCGGCTGGGCTTCGCGCAGCAGGCCGAAGGCTTCGCGATTGCGGCGGACCGAATCGAAACGGCGCTGGCCGCCCTTTAGCTGCGACCGAACCAGCCCTTCATCCGGCGGAACAGGCCGCGCTCGCTGACCGGTTCGAACATCTCGTCCGGGCCTTCTGGATCAAGCACCTCATTGTCGGCGAGCCAGGCCTGAACATCGGCGAGGTCCGGCACCTCATAGGGGCGCAGGGTGCGGCCCGGCTTGGTGCGCAATTCCTCGATCGCGGCGATCAGGCCGCGCTGGGCAATCACCGCCGACACACGCTCGCGCGGCAAGTCGAGATGTTCGGCGATCAGGTCGTCGCGAATGGCGAGAATGGCTTCCTGCCGGCCGTCATTGCCGGGCAACGCGGTGTCGATCACCACGTCGCATTCGGTATCGAGCCGCATCGAGCGGTTGTTCATGTTGGACGATCCGACGCGGATCAACCGATCGTCGACGATCAATATCTTCGCATGGACATAGATGGGGGCGCCGCGCGTGGTGAAGGGGTGATAGATGCGCAGCTTGCCATGCGGGTCGCGCTCCTTGAGCGCCTCGAACAGGCGGGCACGAGCGGTGTCCATCGCCTGCTGTTCCAGCCAGCCATCGGCCTGGAGCGGGTTGATGATGACGATGTCCGGTCCATCCGGATCGCCGAGCCGCTTGGCGATCGCCTCGGCAATGCGGCGCGAGGCGAAATATTGGCTTTCGGCATAGATGCAGTGCCGGGCGGCCGCGATCTGGTGAAGATAGAGCTTCTCGATCTCGATCAGTTCGTCCTGATCGTCCATCTTCGGCGCGGAGCGGGCGATGGCGACGTCGACATGCTCGAAATGGACCGGCAGCGCGTCGGGCCAGCAATCATATTCGCCCTCGACCGGGGCCAGTTCATCACCGCCGGCGCCGACCCAGCGGGCGCGGGCATGGTCGCCCAGCGCCATCGCCACCGGCCCCTGCAAGGCGGTGGTCGCATCATGCCAGGGGCCATAGGGCGAACCGTCGGGATGGCGACGTCCAAGTTCGTCGTCGCGATGATGCCGCGTGTCCCAGCGGTCGCCGGTCATGTCGATGCCGCCACAAAAGGCGAAGCAATCGTCGATCACGACGATCTTTTGATGATGGGACGCGGCGGGCGGATGATGGCCGTCCAGCTTCACGGTGATGCGCGGGTGCGCCATCCAGCGCAGCGTCGTGACCAGATGCGACGGACGCGCCATCGATTTGAGCGCGCCGACATCCCAGCGTAGCAGGAAAATCTCCAGGTCTGGCGTGCGTTCAACCAGCCAGGTAATGAAATCACCAATGACGACGGGCGCGCCATCCTTTGCCTCATCTTCACGGATCAGGCTGATGGCGGGATCGAAATCCCATCCGATCAGCATGATGCGGCGCTTCGCCTTCAGCATCGCGTCGCGCGCCAGACGGAAATAATTGTCCGCGTCGACGATCACGCTGGCGCGCGCCGCCTGCTCTATGCGCCAGCAATCCTCGCCGGGGGTGGGAAGGTTGGTCATGCTCATACGCCGGCACTCCCGACGACCAGACAGGCAAGGAACATCAGCAATCCTGCAAAACGGTTGGAGCGGAATTTGACGAGCGGATCGGTGCCGTCTTCCTTCAGCGTGCCGACCTGCCAGAGCAGATGGGCCGCCATTGGCACCAGCGCGACCAGCGCCAGCAGCTGCGGCCGGACCTGCCAGATGGCACTGGCCCACAGCGCAAGCGCGACGAGATAGCAGAGCGTCACCCCGCCCCGGACATGGCGGCCCATCGACAGGGCGCTGGAACCAATGCCGATCAGAGCGTCATCCTCCCGGTCCTGCAGCGCATAGATGGTGTCATAGCCCAGCACCCAGAAGATGCAGCCGGCATAGAGGCACAGGCCCGGCAGGGTCAGCGCGCCGGCAATCTCGCTCCAGCCGACCAGCGCCGCCCAGGAGAAGACGATGCCGAGCCAGACCTGCGGCCAGCCGGTGATCCGCTTCATGAAGGGATAGGCGGCGACCAGCGCCAGCGAGCCGAGCGCCACGATTTGCGCATAGCCGCTGAGCTGAAACAAGACGATCAGGCCGATCAGGCAGAGCGCGAGCAGCCAGGCCCAGGCGGTCTTGACCGACATCGCGCCGCTGGCGAGCGGGCGGGCGGCGGTGCGCGCGACCCTCGCATCGAGGTCGCGATCGACGATATCGTTGAAGACGCAGCCCGCGCCGCGCATCGCGATGCTGCCGAGCAGCAGCCAGAGGATCAGCGGCCAGCGGACAAAGGCACCGCCCGCCAGCGCCACCGCCCAGGCGCCCGGCCAGAACAGCAGCCACCAGCCGATCGGCCGGTCGAGTCGGGCCAGCGAGGCCAGGATTCGCGGGGTTTCCGGCAGGCGCGCGAGCAGGCCGCGCGCTTCGCTGTCGGGGACGATCGACTGATTCACTGCAACTCCGTTCGTCCCGCGCTTGTCGGGAACGCGCTTTCCTCTTTAGGGAAGATCGGGCCGACGACAAGCGCGGCCGGAATGGACGAGACAAAATGACCGCTACCCCCGCCTGGCCGCCCCAGAGCGCCCCGCGCCTGCATGTCGAAACGCTGCTGGGCGAAGGGGTCGCCGTGCCGGTGGACGGCAACGGCGCCCATTACCTCATCAGCGTGATGCGGGTGAAGCCGGACGATATCGTGCTGCTGTTCGACGGCAAGTCGGGCGAATGGGCAGCGCGGGCACGCGATATTCGCAAGCGCGACCTGGTGCTGGAATGCGTGCAGCAAACCAAGCCGCCGGAGGTGGTGCCCGATTTCTGGCTGTGCTGCGCGCCGATCAAGAAGGGGCGGATCGACCTGATCGCGGAAAAGGCGTGCGAGCTGGGCGTGGCGCGACTGCAGCCGGTGCTGACCCGGCGGGCGGTGGTCGACAAGCTCAATCTCGACCGGCTGCACGCCCATCTGGTCGAGGCGGCCGAACAATGCGGGCGCACCGCCCTGCCGGAGCTGACCGAAATGGTGAAGCTCGACGCGTTGCTGAAGGGCTGGTCGGCGGAGCGGCATCTGTTCTTCGCCGACGAGACCGGCGGGGCATCGCTGGACGAGACATTGCGCGCCCATCCCGGCCCGGCAGCGTTCCTGGTCGGGCCGGAGGGCGGATTCGACCCGGTCGAGCGCGACGCGATCCGGGCGACGCCGGGGGCGGTCCCGGTGTCGCTTGGCCCGCGAATCCTGCGCGCGGAGACGGCCGCGATCGCCGCGACGGCGGCCTGGATGACGGTGAATGGCGACTGGGGCTAATGGTTTTCTTCCGCAACCAATTGAAGCGGACATAGGCCTGCCTTATCTGTCGCATTCGCGCCTCGATTTGACGCGCAAAGGGGAAAGACTAAGGGCGGGGCATGAGCACCAGAACAGACTCGGGCGGACATGATCCCGTCATCGAAAGCCGCGACCAGCTGATCGCGGCCTTTGCCAAGGGCGCCAAGCCCAAGGATCGCTGGCGGATCGGCACCGAACACGAGAAATTCGTCTATTCGACGAAGGACCATCACGCCCCGGCCTATGAGGAAAAGGGCGGCATCCACACGCTGCTGATCGGCCTGACCCGCTATGGCTGGAGCCCGGTGTTCGAGGGCGTGAATATCATCGCTTTGTCCGGCGCCGACGGCACGATCAGCCTGGAACCGGCGGGCCAGCTGGAACTGAGCGGTGCGCCGCTCGACAACCTGCACCAGACCTGTGCCGAGACCGGCCGCCATCTGGAACAGGTGAAATATGTCGGCGACATGCTGGGGCTGGGCTTCCTGGGCCTTGGCATGTGGCCGGACAAGACCCGCGCCGAGCTGCCGATCATGCCCAAGGGCCGGTACGACATCATGCTGCGGCACATGCCGCGCGTGGGGTCGATGGGCCTGGACATGATGCTGCGCACCTGCACCATCCAGACCAACCTCGACTATGGCAGCGAGGCGGACATGGTGCAGAAGTTCCGTGTCTCGCTGGCGCTGCAGCCGCTGGGCACCGCGCTGTTCGCCAATTCGCCCTTCACCGAGGGCAAGCCGAACGGCTTCCTGTCCTATCGCAGCCATATCTGGTCGGACACCGACCCGCAGCGCACCGGCATGCTGCCCTTCGTGTTCGAGGATGGCTTCGGATACGAGCGCTATGCCGACTATGCGCTCGATGTGCCGATGTATTTCGTCTATCGCGACGGCAAATATATCGATGCGGCGGGCCTGTCGTTCCGCGACTTCCTCGACGGCAAGCTGTCGGTGCTGCCGGGCGAGAAGCCGACCGAGAAGGATTGGGAGGATCATCTCTCCACCGCCTTCCCCGAAGTGCGATTGAAGAGTTTCCTGGAAATGCGCGGGTCCGACGGCGGGCCGTGGAATCGCATCTGCGCGCTGCCGGCTTTGTGGGTCGGCCTGCTCTATGACCAGGGTGCGCTCGACGCGGCCTGGGATCTGGTCAAGGACTGGAGCATGGAGGAGCGGCAGATACTGCGCGATTCCGTGCCGAAGCTGGGCCTCGACGCGCCAGTGTCGGGCGGGCGCACGCTGCGCGACATCGCGCCGCAGGTGCTGGATATTGCCCGCTCAGGTCTGGCCGCGCGCCAGCGGTTCAACGCCGCGGGCGACAATGAGACCGGCTATCTGTCGGCGCTCGACGAAGTGATCGCCACCGGCAAGACCCCGGCCGAGCGGCTGCTCGACCGCTATCATGGCGAATGGGGCGGCGATGTCAGCCGCGTCTATGCCGAGGAAAGCTTCTGATCCTACCCGGCCTGCCGGTCATTCGGCGGGCTGGGTTTCCCGTGGCGCGTCCGGCTTGCGGCCGACGACCCAGGCGAAGAAGCGTGGCACCGGCGCGTTGCGCGCCATCCAGTCGCTATAGGCCTGATAAGCGGGATCGGCGGACAGATGCTGTTCCTCCGTCTTGGCCCGCCAATAATAGACAGCGTTGGTGACACCCAGCAGCGCGCAGTTGCGCACCATGTCGGTCAGGCTGCCCGTGGTGGTGAGGAAGGGCAGCGACGAGAACCACCAGAAGAGATTCTTGGTCAGATAGGCCGGGTGGCGGGTCCAGCGATAAGGCCCATGGGTCAATATGCCGCGATGGGTGAGGTTGGAGAAACGGATGCCGAAGGCGACCGTCGCCCAGGCATAGATGGCGGTCAGCAGCACCAGCAAAGCGCCCAGTCCCCATTGCAGCGCCGGCATGCCCTGCGTCCAGACATCCCATTCGGCGCCGCCGCCATGATAGTCGAACGGGCCGCCCGCCCCCATCATGACGAAGGGCGGATAGCAGAGTAAAGCCGCGAGCCAGCCGCCCAGATAGGGATTGGCGGTGCGGATATGGGAATCCAGCGGCTTCATCGTCAGCAGATAGCCGACCGTCGCCATGCAGACGTCGATCATGAACATGATGCCGATCAGGAAACCGGTCAGCGCGACCGGATTGTGCAGCAGGTCGTTGAGCCGCCAGTCGATGACGCTGGAAAAATTGCCCGGCACGATGCTGATCATGAAGGCGGTGAAAAAGCCCTTCACCGCCCACGCGCGGGCATGGTTGGCGACCTGCGCCATGTCCGCCTTGCCGGCTGCGCCGCCGATGACCCATTGGCCGAAGGCGAAACAGGCATCGCGCGGTTCGACCAGCCGGCGGTCGAGCCAGAGGACATAGGGGATGGACAGCAAGAGCAGCCACGGCGCCGCCGCCATCAGCAGGTCCATGGCGAAGCGATAGCTGCCGGTCCAATACCAGCGACCGATGCAGTAACAGACGGCAATGGCCAGCCACGTCGCCCACAGGCCCGCAATCTTCACCAGGCTGATGTCGAGCATGCTGCGGATCGAGCGGGCCGGCGCGTTCCAGTCGACGCCGGTGCTGGGGTTGCGATGCACCTTGTCCACCAGCAGCGACCAGAGCACCATCGGTATGCCGCACGCGACCACCGCGGCCAGACCCGCATTGGGACCGTTCATGCCATAATGGCGGGCGACCAGGGTCCACAGGCCAAGGCCAACCAGACCGGCAATGCCGACACCATGGCTGACGGCGGATTTGGGGCAGGGATCGGCGCTCTTGCTCATGGGACCGGGCTTATAGCCGATATTGGTAAGCAAGCCATGAAGCCATCGCCTCAACCGCCCAGTACGTTGATGGTGAAGGCGAGGATGCCGAGGTTGAAGACGAAGGCGGCGAGGCAATGGAGCGTCACCGTGCGGCGCATGCCGGTCGAGGTGATCGACACGTCGGAGGTCTGGAAGGTCATGCCGAGGGTGAAGCCGAAATAGAGAAAGTCCCAATAGACCGGCTCGTCCGTGTCCGGGAAATCCAGGCCGCCCGCATCCTTGCCCTTGTCGTCGGCGAGGTAGAAGGCATGGGCATAGTGCATCGCATAGACGAGGTTGGAAAAGAGCCAGGCGATGACGAGCGTCGCCAGCAGCAGCACGACGCTTTCCGCATCGGGATGGCCCGGCGCGCTGGCGGCGACGCCGACCGCAACCAGGATGACGATGCACACCACCCCGGTCAGCAGCAGCATCAGTTGCCGGTTCGCGTCGTTGAGCACGGCCTTGCGCCGCATCTGGGCCGGATCGGAATCGATCAGCGGCACGGCGGCGAGGCAGAAGGCGATGGCGGCAAGGTCGAACCCGCCCATCACCGCCTCATGCCAGGGCAGCCACAGCATCAACGGCGCGATCGACAGTAGCAGCATGAGGAACATGCCATAGCGCCAGGGAAAGAGGGTGGATCGCTTCTGCGTCTTGGCCATGGCACATCAAAGGCCCGAAAATGCCGCCGCGCAAGCGTTTAGAGCACGGTCGCCACCAAGCCGAGCGCGGCGGCCTCATTGGCTTCCAGATACCAGTTTTCCGGCGCGCGCTGCAGCACCTCCTCCATCGTCACCTGCGATCCCAGGATCAGATTGGCAAAGCCCTCATTCTGGATCGCGATCGACGCCTCGATCTCGTGCAGCGAGGCCTTGAGCGTAGCGATGCAGGTGGAAAGCGGCCCTTCGAGATGGATATTCTTGGTGATGAGCCGCTCATGGATCATCAGCCGGGTGCCGCGCGTCAAATAGCGATTCTCGGTGGCGAAGAAGCTCATGAAGGTGGCGCCGGCGGAATAGACGGCGGTCTTGCCGAGGAAGACCAGCCGCCGTTCGGGATAGAGGTCCGAATGGAAGCGGATATCCTCCCCCATCATCCGCGCGATCTCCGGATCGCCACCCAGGGTGGAGATTTCCACCACCACCAGACCCTGCTGCGGCGCGGTGGACAGGCAATTCTTGAAATGCAGATACATGCCATGGTCGACCACGCCCGACAGCATGATCGCGGGAAATTCGAAATCCTTGGGGGTCAGCATCGGCGCGGTCATCAGCATCGTCTCTTGGTCCTCTGGCGGATGGCAATCGACCGGCATTACGCACGGGCCGCCATTTGGTGCCCGAGCGGCCATGCGCTTTTGTCTGGCGCGGGGCGCAAGAGGCTGTAAAGAACAGATCATGACCATGGGGCAATGGCGATGATCGCGAAACTCAAAGGACGGCTGGACAGCACGGGCATCGACCATGCCATCATCGATGTCGGCGGGGTCGGCTATCTGGTCGGCGCGTCATCGCGGACGCTGGCGGCGCTCGGTCCGGTGGGCGAGGCGGTGACCATCCACACCGAAATGCTGGTGGCCGAGGATTCGATCCGGCTGGTCGGCTTTGCCCGTGCCGAGGAGCGCGACTGGTATCGGCTGCTGACCCATGTGCAGGGCGTGGGATCGCGCGTGGCGCTGGCGATATTGTCGGCGCTGGAGCCGCTGGAGCTGCATCGTGCGATCATGATGGGCGACAAGGCGATGATCGCGCGCGCCAATGGCGTTGGCCCCAAGCTGGCCCAGCGCATCGTCAACGAGCTGAAGGACAAGATCGGCACCGCACCGACCGGAGCGCCGGGCATGCCGGGCGTGGTTGCGCTACCGACCGGCAGCTTTGCCGCCGACGCGCTGTCGGCCCTGCAGAATCTGGGTTTCAAGCCGGCCGAGGCAAGCGGCGCGGTGGCGGCCGCCGAAGAGGAACTGGGCGAAGGCGCCAGCCTTGACGCGCTGGTCCGCCTGGCGCTGCGGAAGGCGGCGAAGTGAGCGAAGAGGATCGCCTGATCACCCCCGCCCGCCGGGCCGAGGATGTCGATGCGGCGCTGCGGCCCAAGTCGCTCGACGAATTTGTCGGGCAGCAGGCGGCGCGCGAGAATCTGCGTATCTTCATCCAGGCGGCGCGCACCCGTGGCGAGGCGCTGGACCATGTGCTGTTCTTCGGCCCGCCGGGCCTTGGCAAGACGACGCTGGCGCAGATCGTCGCCAAGGAAATGGGCGTGGGTTTCCGCGCCACGTCCGGCCCGGTGATCGCCAAGTCCGGTGATCTGGCCGCCCTGCTCACCAATCTGGACGAAGGCGATGTCCTGTTCGTCGACGAGATTCACCGGCTCAATCCGGCGGTCGAGGAAGTGCTCTATCCCGCGATGGAGGACCGGGCGCTCGACCTGATGATCGGCGAGGGACCGTCGGCCCGGTCGGTGCGGATCGACCTGCCGCGCTTCACCCTGGTCGGCGCGACCACGCGCCAGGGGCTGCTGACGACGCCGCTGCGCGATCGGTTCGGTATTCCGGTGCGGCTGCAATTCTATACCGTTGACGAGCTGGAGCTGGTGGTCCGGCGCGCGGCGCGACTGCTGGACCTGGCGATCACGTCGGACGGGGCGATCGAGATTGCCCGCCGGTCGCGCGGGACGCCGCGCATCGCCGGGCGGCTGCTGCGCCGGGTGCGCGACTTTGCAAATGTCGCCGGCGCCCCGACCGTCGATGCCAAGGTGGCGGACGCGGCGCTGCAACGGCTGGAGGTCGATCATCTCGGCCTCGACCTGATGGACCGGCGCTATCTGCACATGATCGCCGACATCTATCGCGGTGGTCCGGTGGGGGTCGAGACACTGGCGGCCGGTCTGTCCGAAGCGCGCGACACGATCGAGGAAGTGGTCGAACCCTATCTGATCCAATTGGGACTGATCGCCCGCACCGCGCGGGGCCGTTGTCTCAACGGGCCGGGCTGGAAGCATCTGGGCCTCAATCCCCCGGCCGGGTCGCAAGACGGGCTGTTCGACTGATCCCATTGGCGCTTGCGCCATCCGGCCAGCCTTTCTAGAGCGCGCGCTTTCCCGATTCGACGCAGCGATATGCGCCGAAACCCGTTATTGTGCATGGCCGTTACGGCAAGGCCGGGCTATAGCCAGCTGGCGCTGCAGGCGCGCGGCAGACGCGCCGATGTAAGAGGAGTTGAGCCTGTGAGGGCGATCGAACGTTTCCCCAATCTGGTCACCATGTTCTTTGCCCGTGCCAAGGAAAAGGGCGACGCGCCCTTCCTGTGGCGCAAGACGCAGGGGACATGGCAATCGCTGAGCTGGGCCGAAGTCGCGCGCCAGGTGGCGGCGATGGCGGCCGGGCTGAAGGCGGAAGGGCTGAAGCCCGGCGACCCGGTGATGCTGGTCAGCGAAAATCGCCCGGAATTCTGCATTGCCGACCTCGCCATCATGGCGGCCGGCTGCATCACGGTGCCGACCTACACCACCAATACGACGCGGGACCATCAGCATATCCTGACCGACAGCGGCGCACGCGCAGTGATCGTGTCGACCGCCAAGCTGGCGACGGCGCTGATGCCGGCGGTGCTGCGATCGCAGGTCAGCCTGGTCATTCCGATGGAACCCATCCGCGGTGCGCAGGGCAATTATACCTGCCGTCTGTGGTCCGACCTGATCGCCGCCCATCCGGCCGATGTCGATGCCTGTGCGCTGGCCCAAACCGCCGTGCGGAGCGACCAGGCGTGCATCATCTATACCAGCGGCACCGGCGGCGCACCTCGCGGCGTGATGCAGCATCATGGCGCGATCCTGGCCAATGTCGAAGGCGCGGGACAGGTGGTGCTGGAGGATTTCGGCTGGGGCGACGAGGTTTTCGTGTCCTTCCTGCCCCTGAGCCATGCCTATGAGCATAGCGGCGGCCAGTTCCTGCCGATGCTGCTGGGCGGGCAGATCTATTATGCCGAAGGGCTGGAGAAGCTGGCCAGCAATATCGAGGAAGCCCGGCCGACCATCATGGTCGTGGTGCCGCGCCTGTTCGAGGTGCTGCGCACCCGCATCATCAAGTCGATCGAGAAGCAGGGCAAATTCCCCACCTATCTGCTCAACCAGGCCCTGCGCATCGCCGCCAAGGAACAGCAGGGCAAGTCGTCGATCGTCGACCTGCCGATGAAGGCGCTTTTGGCGCGCACCCTGATCCCCAAGATTCGTGCCCGTTTCGGCGGGCGGATGAAGGCGCTGGTGTCGGGCGGCGCGCCGCTGAACCCCGATGTCGGCCTGTTCTTCGAGGCTATGGGGCTGATGCTGCTGCAGGGTTACGGCCAGACCGAGGCCGGACCGGTGATCAGCTGCAACCGCCCCGCCGCCGGCATCGCGATGGACACGGTCGGCCCGCCGCTGGACGGGGTTGAGGTCAAGATCGCGGAAGATGGCGAGATATTGGTGCGCGGCGAACTGGTAATGCACGGCTATTGGCGCAACCCGGCCGAGACCGAGAAGGTGCTGAAGGATGGCTGGCTGCATACCGGTGACATTGGCGAGATCGATGGCCGCGGGCGCATCCGCATCACCGACCGCAAGAAGGATCTGATCGTCAACGACAAGGGCGACAATGTGTCGCCGCAGAAGGTCGAGGGCATGCTGACGCTGCAGCCGGAGATCGGCCAGGCGATGGTCTATGGCGATCGTCGCCCGCATCTGGTCGGCCTGCTGGTGCCGGATTCGGAGTGGACGATGGAATGGGCGGCCGCCAATGGCCGGCCGATCAAGGGCATCACCGATGATCCGACCTATCTGGCGGCGCTGCGCGCGGCGGTCGACCGGGTCAATGACGATCTGTCGGTGATCGAGCGGGTGCGCCGCTTCATCCTGGCGGATGAGCCGTTCGCGATCGAAAATGAGGAACTGACGCCGTCGATGAAGATCCGGCGCCATGTCATCCGCAAACGCTATCAGGACCGGCTGGACGCGCTCTACAAGGGGTAAGCGCGTCCAATCGGCCTTACGGGGCCGGCGGACGGTAGGGAATGAAATCGCCCAGCGCGCAATTGCCGGTCGGAATGCCGATCGTCAGATCCGCGCTGCTCGTGATGTCGCCCCGGCAATATTGCGCGCCGAAGGTGCGCACGATCATCGTGTCGCCGCGCGCCAGGCCGTTGCAACTGCCGATCAGTTCATTCTTGTAGACCAGCTTCTTGCTGACCCGATAGAGCAGCGTATTGCCGCTGATGACGGTGAAATTGGTCTGCGGCTCTCGGTTGACGCAGGTCACCTTGTCGCCCGGCACCAGTCCGGCCAGCGCCTTGTCCATCTTGGCCGCCTGCTTCTCGGTCAGCGGCGTCGGCTCATAAGTGCCGCTGCAGGCCGCCAGCGCGAGCGGGGCCAGACATATCCATGCGCGCATCGCCTCTCTCCATCCATGTCCTTGCAAACAGGACGCCATGATAGCGCGGAATCCGTCGAGGACCGCGCCTAAAATGCGTCCTTGCCGGCGCGCCTCTCCGCCAGTTGGGCCACGTCCTGCGCGCGCATGAAGATGTTGGTGTCGCGTTCCAGCGCGATGGTGGTGGGCACTGTCGGCTCGCCATGCGCACGGGCAGCAACGACATCCGCCATGCGCGACTGAAGCGCGGCATTGTCCGGCTCCACGGTCAGCGCGAAGCGGCCGTTGCTCTCCGTATATTCATGCGCGCAATAGACGATGGTGTCGCCCGGCAGCGCCTTGAACCGCTGCATATTGGCGAACATCTGCGCCGCCGTCCCTTCGAACAGCCGGCCGCAGCCCATGGCAAAGAGGGTGTCGCCGACGAAGAGGATCGCGTCATCGGCCAGATGATAGGCGATATGGCCGGCGGTATGGGCGGGCACGGCCATCACCATGGCGACATGATCGCCGATGCGGACGCTGTCCCCCTCCCCCACCTGCCGGTCGAGCGTGTCGATCTTGGCGGCTTCGGCGGCCGGGCCGGTGACGAGGCAGCCAGTCGCAGCCTTGATGCCGGCATTGCCCCCGACATGATCGGGGTGCCAATGGGTGTTCCAGATCTGGTCGATGGTCCAGCCGCGTTCCGCAGCCGCCGCCAGCACGGGTTCGGCGACCGACGGGTCGACCGCGACCGTCTGGCCGCTGGCATCATCATGCAGCAGCCAGACATAATTATCCGAGAGGACGGGGACGCGGACGACCTGCAGCATCGGCTTACCAGGCCCCGATATTGGGCATCGACACCCAGGGTTCGGCCGGGTCGAGCCGGCCGTCCTGCAACAGTTCGACCGAGATATTGTCGGGGGTGCGGATGAAGGCCATGTGGCCATCGCGCGGCGGCCGGTTGATGGTGATGCCTGCGTCCATCAGCCGCTGGCAGGTCTCGTAGATATTGTCCACCTGATAGGCGAGATGGCCGAAATTGCGGCCGCCATCATAGATTTCCGCCGGGCTGCCATCCTGCGGCGGCCAGTTGTAGGTGAGTTCCACCTGCGCGTCCTCGTCGCCCGGCGCGGCCAGATAGACGAGGGTGAAGCGGCCCGCCTCGCTGTCGAAGCGCTTGACCTCGCTGAGGCCGAGCAGCTCGAAAAAGGCGATGGTCTTGTCGAGATCCGTGACGCGGATCATCGTGTGCAGATATTTGAGCAAGGCTTTCTCCGTTCGTCGCCATAAAGCAACGGTTCATCGGCAGATTGGCAGATAGCTCCCTAGATAGGACCGGGACCGGCCCGGCGGAAGAGGAAAGCGATCATGGCTCTGGAAATGCGGGACAAGGTGCTTCTGGGTTCGGCGGCGGTATTGGCGGTCGGCGTGATCGCGGGCGGCTATCTGCTGGGCGACGGCCTCAAGCGCGCCAGGGCGGCGGACCGGTCGGTCACGGTGCGGGGCCTGGCCGAAAAGGACGTGACCGCCGACCTTGCGACCTGGTCGATCAGCTATTCGGCGACCGGCACCGACCTGCCGACGGTGCGGGCGGAGATCGACGCCAATACCCAGGAACTGAAGTCCTATTTCGCCAGTCTGGGGTTCAAGCCCGATGCGCTGACCCCGGTTGGCGCGGGCGTGAACCAGTATCTCAACAATGGCATCAACAATATCACCATCACCCAGCGGATGCTGCTGCGTACCACCGATATTGCTCGCGCCCAGCGTGCCGTCGCCCAGCAGTTCGACCTGGTCCGGCGCGGCGTGACGCTGCAGGAAGGATCGGGGATGCGCTACAGCTTCACCAGGCTCAACGACCTCAAACCCCCGATGGTGGCGGCGGCGACGCGGGATGCGCGCGCGGCGGCCGAGCAGTTCGCCAAGGATTCAGGCTCCGGCGTCGGCGGCATCAAGAGCGCGACCCAGGGCTATTTCTCGATCGACCCGCGCGATGGCGAGGGCGGCGACGGATCGAGCGACACGCCCTACAAGAAGGTGCGCGTCGTCACGACCGTGGATTTCTACCTGAAATAGCGGCTCAGTTCGCCGGCGGTGACGCCGGCGCGGGCAGTCGGCCGAGATTGTCGGCCGCTGCCTTGCCCGCCGGTGCATCCGGCGCCAGCTTCACCGCCCGCTGCCAGGCCGAACGGGCGATGTCCGCATGGTCGGTCAGGACGGCGATATTGCCCTCCTCCAGCGCGACCGAGGCATCGTCGGGCGACAATTGCACGGCACGGGCGATATGCGCCTGGGCCAGTGACAGTTCGCCGGTGCGGCGCGCCAGCGTAGCCGACAGCAGCCAGGCAAGCGGATCCTTGGGCGCCTGGGTCAGCGCGGTGTCGAGCGAACCGCGCGCGCCATCGACATCGCCCAGCGCCACCAGCGCGCGGGCGCGATCGAGATGCAGTTCGCCCTTTTCCATGCCGTCGGGCAGGCCGCGCGCCAGTGCCGCGTCGAAACCCTCCCGCGCCTTCTTCGCGTCGCCGCTGGCAAGGGCGGCATTGCCGGCCTGGCCCCAGAGGCGCGCGCTCTGCACGATCTCGCCGCCGCGCTCGGCTTCCTCGGCTGCCTGTTCGAAGGCGACGATCGCCGGCCCCCAGCGTTCGGCCCGCGACAGGGCAAAGCCCATGCAGTGGCGGGCGTAGAAGCTGCCGCCGTCGATCCGCCAATTCTGGGCGAAGGTGATTGCCTTGTCCGGCGATTCCAGCGCCTGGTCGAGGCAGGCCTGGAACGGTCCGGCGAATTTGGCCGGGACCGGGATGCGCCCGTCGGCATCGGGCGTCGAACGGGCGGCCGCGGCCTGTTGGACTGACGCTGCGGAGGCGGCAGCCGCTGCGGCATCCTCCTTCTTCTTGCGGCTGTTGCGCATCACCGCCTCAATCTCGGGATCATAGGCCTGCATGAACATCAGGAGGGGGAGGATGACGGGCATCAGCGATTGTCCAGAAGAGCGGCGACGGTGCGGATCAGCAAGGCGATGTCGCCGTCGCGGGAAAGGCGATGGTCGCCATCCTTAATGAGCAGCGTCTGCACATCGGATGAACGCAGCCGATCGGCGGTGCGCAACGCGATCTCCCAGGGGACATCCGTATCGCACTGGCCCTGGAGCAGCCGGACCGGGCAGTCGATCGCGATTGCATCGTCCAGCAGGCGATGCGCCTGACCGGACTGCCAGAAGCCCAGCGTCGTTACATAGGGATGGTCGCCATAGGGCGTGGGTTCCTCGATCCGCCCCTCGGTCGCCAGCAGCGCCTTGTCGGCATCGGTAAAGCCCCACTCCGTGAAGTCGGGCGCGGCGGCGATGCCGACCAGCCCCATGATGCTGTCCGGGCGGGCCAGCGCGATCAGCAGCGCCAGCCAGCCGCCCATCGACGATCCGACCAGCAGCAGCGGCCCCTGCGTCAGCCCATCGATCAGGGCCAGCGCATCATCACGCCAGCTGGCGAGCGTGCCATCCTCGAACCGACCCTCGCTGGCGCCGCAACCGGCATAGTCGAGCCGCAGCATCGCCCTGCCCTGCTTGCCAGCCCAGGCGTCGAGCGCGAGTGCCTTGCTCCCTTCCATGTCGGACATGTAGCCCGGCAGGAAGATGATGGTCGGCCCCTCCCCCGGACGATGGCGATAGGCGAGGCGCAGCCCGTCGGCACGCGCGAGAAATTGGGGGGAAGATTCGGGCGCGTTCAAGTTTCAAAGGCTCCATCGCTGTGGACCGGGGCACGGCATGGCCCCGGATTGCCATGTTTTGACGGCAAAAATAGCCCTTTCCCGTGAAAGTTCAAAAAAAACGCATTGCCGCGTTGACAGGTCTGGAGGCCGCCGTTAGAGGCGCACTCCTACCCCGTGCCCAGATGGCGGAATTGGTAGACGCACCAGCTTCAGGTGCTGGCGATCGCAAGGTCGTGGAGGTTCGAGTCCTCTTCTGGGCACCATTTTCCTTCGGTAAGGAAGGAAGCAAAAACCGCCGGAAACGGCGGTTTTTTTTGTGCCTGACATCGACTCATCCACCGATGGATTTGGTCATTCTAGCGAGCTAGAACATGTTGGTGGATGGGGCAGTATTGCATCGGTCGATGCCCTTCTCAGCGCTTTCGTGATCTGGCACCGCGTCAAACAGCAACTCGAGCAACCACAACTGCCGAGCCTGCATTGCCGCCGCAACCTCTGACACTATAATCACTGCGGTCATCCATGATGTCAGCCTACGGGTGCCTTGACGTGTCCGTTTCGGCATTCCTCATTCTGCCGGACCCGCACGTGCGTAGTCAGCATATAACGGCGCGCCTAACCATATTGGACGCCCTGACTGCGACGGGCATAGCCAACAAATCGGAACGGACGCCCCCGGTAAAGACGTAATCTTTTGCCGCTCCTGACAATAGCCTTGGCATCCAAGGGCTTCCGGAAGCCCAAGCTGCAACGCCATTTTTGCAAATAACTATCATTCGCGATAGACATTCAGAACCAAAGCAGCAAAAAGCGCGTGTGGCGCCCGCTCAAAACCGTTCTGAAAACCGGAAATCAGAGAGGATCACACAAAAAGCTAGAAGCTCTGAAAATTAGAACTGGCAGAGCGTCGATATTGAAAAGACATTGATAGGCATTAGCGAAAAATGGGCATGCAATTTCGACCAATGGGATCGATAATGGCGGGAGCAGTGGCATGAAAAACTCGCTGCGCCAGACCATGTCGACGCTGCACACCTGGACCGGGCTGCTGCCTGGCTGGCTGCTGTTTGTCATCTTCCTGTTCGGCACGGTTGCGTTCTTCCAGCAGGAAATATCCCAATGGATGCGACCTGAACTGACACCCGTCCCGGTCAGTGATAAGGCAATCGACGCCGCCGACACGATCCTGCGCAAAGAAGGCGCGGGTGCAGACGACTGGACGCTCTCCCTTCCCGGTTCGCGCGGCGGCGAAGGCTTCTCCATCGGCTGGACACCGGCGGGCGGCGACCGCTCAAGTCAGCAGGAACGGACGCTCGATGCCACCAGCGGCGCCCTGACCAGCGTGCGCGATACGCGCGGCGGTTTCTTCCTCTATCGCATGCATTTCGACCTTCATTATATGCCGGTCATGTGGGCGCGCCTGCTCGTAAGCCTGGCTGCACTCGCCATGCTGGTCGCGATCCTGAGCGGCGTCGTCACCCACAAGAAGATCTTCACCGACTTCTTCCTGCTGCGCTTCGGCAAGGGCCAGCGCTCCTGGCTCGACGCGCATAATGTGACCGCCGTCCTCGCCCTGCCCTTCTATCTGATGATCACCTATACCGGGCTCGTCACCCTGCTTTTCACCCTGATGCCATGGGCGATCAGCGCAAATTTCCCGTCGACCGACGCCTATTATGAGGCCGCCTTCCCGTCCGGGCCGAGGAGCGAGCCGAGCGAAACCAAGGCCGCCCTGCGCCCGATCCCCGAACTGCTGCAGCGTGCCCGCACTTTGCGTCCTGGTTTCGAGCCCAGCTATGTCAGCATCAGCCATCCCGGCAATGCAGCCGCGATCGTCCGCATCTGGCCCCGCACCGAAACGCTGGGCGGCCACCAGCCGATGCTCTACCTTAACGGCGCCACCGGCGAACCGCTGGCCGGCCCGCGCGAAGGCGGTGCAGCGACCGCGACCAAGGGGGTGATGATCGACCTCCATGCCGGCCGCTATGCCAACCCGGCCTTGCGCTGGCTCTATTTCCTTTCCGGCGTGGGCGGCACGATCATGGTCGGCAGCGGGCTGGTGCTGTGGACGGTCAAGCGTCGCGCCAAACTGCCCGATCCGGCCCGGCCCCATTTCGGTTTCCGTCTGGTCGAACGGCTGAACATCGGCGTGATCGCCGGCGCGTCGGCAGGGATCGCGGTCTATTTCCTCGCCAACCGGCTGCTTGATCCGGCGATCGCCAAACGCGCCGACTGGGAAGTCAACGCCCTGTTCATCGCCTGGGGCGCGATCTTTGTGTGGAGCCTGGGCCGGCCGGCACGGCGGGCCTGGGTCGAGACGCTGGCCGCCTGCGCCCTGCTCTATGCCGCCATTCCGCTGGTCAACGCCGCTACCACGCCCCGTGGCCTGCCCGCCAGCGTGATGGCGGGTGACGCTATCTTCACCCTGTTCGACCTGATGATGATCCTGACCGCCACCGGCTTCGCCTTTGCCGCCCGCAAGGTGGCAACCCACCAGTCCAAGGCCAATGCGCGCAGCCGCACGCGCCAGCCCAAGCCAGATTTTCAGGAGGTGCCGGCATGACCCATGTCGCAACAGCCCTGCTGTCGCTCGGCGGCTTTGCGCTGCTGTTTCTGGCGATGGCCCGCCACCAGCAGGACTGGCTTCGTCGCAAGCTGCCCGACCCGCAATCGCGCCGGTTGCGCCGCGCCGGCTTCGCGCTACTGAGCATCGCCTTCCTGATCGCAGGCCTTGGCCTTGGCTGGGGTTATGGCAGCGTCGCCTGGTTCGGTTGGCTGAGCGCCGGCGCCGTCACGATCGTAACGCTCAATTGCAATCGCGAGCGCATCCTCACTTGGGTGCGGCCATGATCGGGTTCAGCTCCGCCGCCCGTGCCCAACTGGCCAATGCCGGGCGGGTCACGGCCTGCACGCTGGGCGCCTATGGCCTGACCGCGCTCGTCTCCGCCGCCCTTTCCCGTCTGCTCGTTCGCCTTGGCATGGACGCTGTGGAGGCGGTCACCGGCGTCACCCTTGCCAGCTTCGCCCTGTTCGCGGTCATTGCGATGAGCGCCTTTCACGCGCGCAATCCGGCGCGGGCCTGGATCATCATGATCCTCCTCGCCCTGCCACCCGCCCTGCTGCTGCTCGCGCTTTCGGAGTAGATATGGCTTCGCTGCCTCTCGCCCGTGCGCCACTGAGCGATTATGTCGCGCCGAAATCGACGGCGACGCTGAGTGTCTTGGCCGTTGCTCCGCCGGCTGCGCCACCGGAAGCGGCAAGCGAAGTGCCGCCCGGCCCCGAACAGTTCCGGGCGGAAGAGTCGCAGTCAATGCCCCGGCAGCCTATCCTGGAGCCACCCGAGGATGTGAAGGTCGAAAGCATCGAACGGGTCGTGCCGGTAAAGTCTTTCCTGCAATGATGCTGTTCCATGCGATGATGGCCGGCCTTGCCATGACGGCGGGCGCGATAGCGAGTGAACAGGAAGCAGTTCAGAACAACAGCCCGCCAGCTCATCCGCCGATCGTCCCGACTGGTCCTGATCCGGTTTATCCGGCCGATTTCTACGCGCCCTTTCAGCCCCAGACCGCGCTCGACATGCTGGAGCGCACCCCCGGCTTCCTGCTGAGCGAGGGCAACAGCCTGCGCGGTTTTGGCGGCGCGGCTGGCAATGTGCTGATCGATGGCCAGCGGCCTACGGTGAAGGCCGGCGGCATTACCGAGGTGCTGCGCCGGATCGGTGCCGCACGCGTCGAGCGGGTCGTGCTGCTGCGCGGGACCGACGCGGCCGAGGCACAGGGACAGACATTGGTGGCCAATGTCATCCTGCGCACCGATGGGGGCGGATCGGGCAATGCCTCGCTGAAGCTCAGCCATACCCGCGACGGCCGAATATCGCCCTCTGCCCAGATCAGCCATGCACGCAAGATTGCCGGCTGGCAGAGCAATGTGGAACTGTCGGTCGAGCAGGTCCGCTATCCGATCGACGGCATCTACCATATCAGCGATGGCAATGGCATGCCGACCGAGACCCGGCATGAGCGCATCATCGGCAAGGCGCCGGAGATCGGGCTTGCGGCATCGACATCGGGCGCGCTGGCCGGCGGTACGCTGACGCTCAATCTGCGGCTCAATCGGGATGGCTATGAATCCGACCGGGCGATCATGATCATCCCGACGGACAGTACAGCGATGATCGAGCGGACCATCGGCTATGACGAAAAGGGGCGCAGTGGTGAGCTGGGGCTCGATTGGACCCGCGCCCTTGGCAAGGACTGGTCGGCAAAGCTGGTGGGGCTTGGCCGGGTCGAACGCCTGTCCACCAGCGAGGACTATGTCGAGCCGGGCTATCGCGGCGTTTCGGCGCTGGCGCAGAAGCCGTTGGAGCTGGTCGGTCGCACAACGCTGACGCGGGGCGGTGACCATATGCTCCGCCCCGAACTGGGGATGGAGATCGCCTATAACCGGCTCAGCAGCGCCCTCGACTATGCGGAGGATAATGGCAGCGGCTTGACGCCGATCACCCTGGCCAACGCCAATAGCCGTGTGTCCGAACTGCGGGGCGAGGCCTTTGCCAATGTCACGTTGCGCCTGGGCAAACGCTGGACGCTGGAAAGCGGCATGGCGTTCGAACTGTCGCGTATCCGCGTTACGGGGGATGCTGCGAACGAGCAAAGCCTGTCCTATTGGAAACCGTCTGCCGCTCTGGTGTGGTCGCCGCGCGATACCAGCCAGTTGCGACTGGGCATTCGCCGCACGGTCGATCAGCTCGACTTCGGCGACTTCGCCGCGTCGGTAAATCAGGCCGACGGCCGGCCGCTCGGTGGAAACGCGCAATTGCGCCCAGCCCGCGTTACCCGCGCCCTTGCCCGTGCCGACCATCGCTGGGGCAAGGGCGGCGCGCTGGCGGTCGAGGCCTATCATCAATGGCATCGGGGGATGCTCGGCTATCTCCTCCTCCCCACGGGCGACGAAGCACTGGGGACGATCGGCAATGCCCGGCAATGGGGCATCAGCACGCAAGCAACCCTGCCGCTCGATGCCGCCCTGCGTGGCGCGCGGCTGACGCTAGACGGTACGCTACGGGGATCGCGCATGCGCGACCCTGTAACCGGAGACAACAGGAAGATGGACGATATCGCACCACGCAGCCTGACCGCCGAATTCCGCCACGACGTGCCGAAACTGCGTTCATCCTGGGGGATCAGCTATACCGCCGCCGAACAGGGCGATGTTTTCTACACCGGTGAGCGACTGGCCTGGCGCGACGATGCCGCATTCGATGCCTATGTCGAAACCACGGCGCTGGCCGGGTTCAAGACGACGCTGCGGGCCAGCGCGCTCAACGGTCAGGATTATCATCGGCTGCGCCGCTTCTACAGTCCAAGCCGGGCAGGCAGCTATAGCGGGCAGGAACAGCGCAACCAGTGGGAGGGTGCCGTCGTCTCGCTGACATTGGCGCGTGCGCTGTGAACCGCTCCACCCTGCCCCTCCACCGCCGCACGCGAACCGAGCGCCGGGTGCTCGCGATGCTGCGAGGCGAGGAGCATGTGGCAACTGATGCCGGTTTGGACGGCTTTGCACGCCTGCGCGATCGCGCCATCGAATGCGGGATGCGAATCCAGCCGCCTGCCACACGTTACACGAGTGACGATGAATTGGTCCTGCTGGCCTGCCTGGCCGATGCCCAACGCATCGCGTCGACGGCCATGCTGTCGATCGACGAGCGGCTGAAGAAAGATATCACGCGATGTGCGGAAATATTGATCCGCCACAATCTGCGCCTGTCGCCGCTCACCCTCTATAGCGGTCGCAACGCCACCAAAATCTAAGCGGGGCCGCGCGCAGGGTCAGCTAGGCACATTCCTGGCCCACCGACGGTCTATGCTGAGGCAGGCCTTCAAAACCGATCGCCACGATGGTTTGCGCGGATGCGACTTTGACTGGAAGCGCCCTCTAACAAGGCGTTCGCCACATCGCGGGCATTGGCGGCTAGTTCCTCGTCCGGCAGTTCGCCCGCGGTCCAGAAGGACAGCACGCCGCGAAAGCCGAAGGCCAGATGCCTTGCCAGGGCGGGCAGCGCCAGATGTCCTTCAATCAGACCTTCGCCAGCGCCGATCGCCAGGGTCCACAGCGCGGTGGACTGCGCCAGCACTTCGCCATGGGTCGGCCCCGGCGTGCCGAGCCACCCCATCACCGCCCGGTTCACGCGCGGTTCTTCCAGCATCAGCTCGACCACCGTGGCGACCGCCAGCAGCACGCGCCGGCCGGCATCGTCGAGCCGCGGCTTGTCCGCGAAGCGCTGGGTCGCGGTGGCGATCCGCCGCGCTGACAGGGCATGCATGATCGCGGCCTTGCTGCCGAACTGGTTGAACGGCGTGGCGAAACTGACGCCCGCTTCGGTCGCCAGATCGCGCATCGAAAATTCCGCCTTGCCGTCGCGCAGCAGGCGTTCGGCCGCGTCGATCACACGATTGCGCACGGGTTCACCACGCGAACCGGTCGAGGGGGGCTTGATGGGCGTCATGTTGCTATCTATATCATGATATAGTTTATGTTCAAATCATGGAGTAGGCCATGTCGGCGCTGATCCCCAAGACTTTCCTGATTACCGGCGTCAGTTCCGGCCTGGGCCGCGCCTTTGCCGAGGGCGCGCTGGACGCCGGCCATGCCGTCGTCGGGACCGTGCGGCACCCCAAGGATGCCGAAGCCTTTGCGGCGCTGGCGCCCGGACGCGCGCATCCGCTGCAGTTGGACGTGACGCATCTGGACGCGATTCCGGCGGCCGTGGCGGACGCCGAGCGGCGCGCCGGGCCGGTCGACGTGCTGGTGAACAATGCGGGCTATGGTCATGAGGGCGTGTTGGAGGAATCGTCGATCGACGATCTGCAGCGCCAGTTTGCCGCCAATGTGTTCGGCCCGGTGGCGATGATGAAGGCGGTGCTGCCCGGCATGCGCGAACGGCGGCGTGGTCATATCGTCAACATCACCTCCATGGGCGGGTTCATCACCATGCCCGGCATCAGCTTCTATTGTGGCAGCAAGTTCGCGCTGGAGGGGATTTCCGAAGCGCTGGGCAAGGAAGTGGCGCCGTTCGGCATCCATGTGACGGCGCTGGCGCCCGGCCAGTTCCGCACCGACTGGGCCGGGCGGTCGATGGACCGCACGCCGCGCAGCATCGCCGACTATGACGCGGTCATGGACCCGATAAGGGCGGCGCGTCAGGCCAAGAGCGGGCAGCAGCCGGGTGATCCCGCGCGCGCGGCGCAGGCCTTGCTCGCGCTGGTGGAGGCACCGGCACCGCCGACGCGCCTGTTCCTGGGCGACGATGCGCTGGGCCTGGTCGAAGGCAAGATGGCCGCCATGGAAGCCGAGATCGCCCAGTGGCGCGCATTGTCCCGCTCCACCAGCTTTGCCGCATAAGCGCGGCGATCGCCCGCCAACGGAAAGACATAGACCATGTTTGGAATAACGCCCCTGGGTTGGGTCCATACGCTCGGCAGTCTGCCCGCCATTCCGCTGGCCGCCTATATGTTTGCGCGCCATGGCCGGATCATGCCGCGATCGGCACCGGGCATCGCCTATCTGATCTTCATGCTGATCGGTGCCGGCACCGTCTACCTGGTGGCGCATCAGCCGGTCAGCTACGGCATCGGCACGGTGACGATCCTGCTGCTGATCGCCGGCTATGGCGTGGACAATATCCGCTTTCTCGGGCGGGCGCGGCGCTATCTGGAAACCGTCTTCCTCAGCCTCACGGCGTTTCTGCTGATGGTGCCGACCGTGACCGAAATCCTGCGCCGCGTGCCGGATGGTCATCCTCTCGTCACCGACCTCAAGTCGCCCTTGCTGCTGGGATCGCAGGCTACGCTTCTGGCGATGCTGATCCTGGGCCTTGCCGCCCAGTTGATTGCCCTGCGCCGGCAAAATGGCGGGGACGCCTGATGTCGATCGCAATGGCCCGCTTGCTTCTGCTTCCGTTGCCGGCGCTGGCGCTGATCGGCTCGGCGGCGCCCGAAACGCGCTTCGATATCAGCTTGCCGGCTGCGCTGGGCGACGACGCATCGGGGCGACTGCTGCTCTTTGCGGCACCGCTGAGCGCCGACAATGGCAAGAGCGAGGATATCGACATCTATGACCCCGACGACGCCCGGATTTTCGTGGCGGGCCGCGATGTCGCCAGTTTCGGGCCCGATCGCACGATCAGCATCGATGCCGGGGAAAGCGCCTTCCCCAAGGGGCTCGCGGCCCTGGCGCCCGGAGACTATCGGGTGCAGATCGTGCTCGATCGCGATGGCGACTATAATTATGGCGGGCGGGGGCCAGGCGACCTGGTCTCGAAGGTGGTGACGTTGCGTCTGCCGCTTCGCGCCAGGCCATCGATTGCGCTCGATCACAGACTGCCGCCGGCGCCCGCGCAGTTCAACGTCACCGGCCTGCCGCCGCGCGCCGCAGAGCAGATCACCGCGTCGCGCCCGCATCTGCACGACGAACAGGTCGTGTCGAAAGTGCTGACCCGTTTTCGCGGCACTTCGCAGAGCGTCGCCGCCTGGGTACTGACCCCGCCGGGCTATGATCCCAACGGCCGCGTCACCTATCCCACGGTCTATACGGCCGGTGCGTTCGGGACCAATCATCGGGTCGACGGGCAGCAATTGTCGCGCATCTGGCACCTGATGGAGACAAAGGCCATTCCGCCGATGATCTGGGTGACGCTGGACTTCGCCTCGCCCACCGGCACGACCGAATTTGCCGACAGCGTCAATAATGGTCCCTGGGGTGAAGCGCTGACGCGCGAGATCATCCCGGCGCTCGAAAGCCGCTATCGGATGGATGCGAAGCCCTCGGGCCGGTTCCTGACCGGCCATAGTTCGGGCGGCTGGTTCGCGCTCTGGGCGATGGTGCGCTATCCCGCCTTCTTCGGCGGAAGCTGGGCCTCGTCACCCGATCCAGTGGATTTCCGGCATTTCATCGGCGTCGACCTCTATCAGCCGGGGGCGAACATGTATCGCGATGCCAATGGCGTGGCCCGTCCGCTGGAGCGCGCCCATGGCGCGGTGAAGACGACGATCGCGCAGGCGGCGGGGATCGAGACGGTGCTGGGCCGGGACGGCGGCCAGTTGCGATCCTTCGACTGGACCTTCTCGCCGCGCCGTGCGGACGGGACGCCGGCGCCGCTCTTCGATCGGGTGACGGGCGCAGTCGATGCGCAGGTCGCGGCCTATTGGCGGGACAATTATGATATCGGCCACCGGATCGAGACCCAATGGCCACGCCTGCGCCATGACCTGGACGGCAAGGTCCATGTCGTGGTCGGGACCGCCGATTCCTATTATCTCGACGGCGCCGTCCATGATCTGGAGGCCGCGTTCCGCAAGGTAGGTGGCCGGGCAGAGTTCATCTATGTCCCCGGCGCGTCGCACAGCATCAACGAAGTCTATGCACGGGACGACGATCGCAACGCCTATTACCGGGAAATGGCGCAGGCCATGTATGCGGTGGCGCGGCCAGCAGGGGGCTGATAGGCGGCAAAACAAATAACTGTCGAACCGCCTCTTCTGCACCGACGGGGCTCATTTTACCTTCGATGCGATGACTAACTTATCATCTAACGAAAAACGCCGCCCGGTCCATGATGGACAGGACGGCGCCTATAATTTCGCAGTGCGACCAGCCTCAGCTGCCGTTCGGGCCGCCGCCCGGACCGGCGCCGCCGGCCGAGCCGGCACCCATGGCACCCACGGCACCGATATTGCCGAAAATCTCGTCGAACAGGCTGCGATGGCGACCCAGCGTCGGGGTCTTGTCGCCGGTCGGCGAGATGTGCGCGACCTGCTCCAGGCCCATGCGATCGACCGCGACGACATTGCCCGCCGGGTCGAACCGGACATGCAGAACCGTCTGCGACACCGGCTTGGGATTGGAGAAGGCAAGCGAGCGCATGTCGCGCGACACATAATACCAGTCCTGTTCGCCGAACTGGGCGACGAAGCTGGGACGGCCCAGCGTGCCTTCGACCGAGGCACGGTTGTCGATGCCGGGCTGGACGGAGTCCACCAGCAGCTTGTCGACCTGATAGCCCTGATGCGTGCGGATGCGGGTACAGCCCGATGCGCTGATCACGATCGCGCCGAGGCCCAGAGCCAGCAGGAAACGCCCGCGGCGGGACTGGCGGCTAAACTTGCGCATGGTCTTCTCCTGCGGGGACGGGCCCGCGAACCCAAGAAACAGAAAGCCGCCATTGCATCGGGCGGCCCAGCGATCAATATGGAAATGCGCAGGCCCCGGCAAGGGGCGCACGCGCCCGCGAAGCCCGCTGGCCCACATTCCATCACGAAAAGACGGCAACCCATGTCCCAATCCCGTCCTTCCTTCCTCCAACGCCTGTTGGGCCGCGATGATCCGAAGGCGGGCTTGATGCCGCTTTATCATGCGGTGGTGGCCGAGGGACGGCAGCCACACTGGTATCTGCAGGGCGGTGTGCCCGATACGCTGGACGGCCGGTTCGACATGATCGTCGCGATATTGGCGCAGGTGCTGATGCGGCTGGAGGCGCTGGGCGCGGCTCAGGACAGCGTGTGGCTGACCGAGCTGTTCGTCGACGATATGGACGGCCAGCTGCGCCAGGAAGGGATTGGCGATGTTGTCGTCGGCAAGCATATCGGCCGGATGATGAGCGCGCTGGGCGGGCGGCTTGCCGCCTATCGTGCGGCCTTGACGGCGGAGGGCGATCTGGAGGATGCGCTGCGCCGAAACCTGTATCGCGGCGATGCCCCGTCGGCAGAAGCGCTCTGCCATGTCGAGGGCGCGCTGCGCGCACGCTGGACAAGGCTGGCCTGCCTGACCCGCGACGCCTTGCTGGCTGGAGACCTTGGATGAGCGACATGATCGAATTTTCGCGCCCCGTGCGCGCCGACCAGCTGGGCAAGCTGGGTGACAGCCTGGTGACCATCAGCGCCGATGAGGGCGAGCGTGCCGCGCTGATGCGCCGTTTTGCGCTGCTGGCGCTTGATCGGCTGGAGGCGGATTATCGGCTGAGCGCGGAGGGCAGCACGATCCTGGCACGCGGCCGGGTCCGCGCCGCCCTGGCCCAGCCCTGCGTCGCCACCGGCCTGCCGGTGCCCGAAACGATCGACACCGATTTCCTGCTGCGCTTCGTGCCCGAGAGTGGCGACCTGCCCGAGGGCGAGGAACTGGAGCTGGACGCGGAGGATTGCGACACGATCGGCTATGACGGCAATGTCATCGACATGGGCGAAGCGGTGGCCGAGACGGTGGCACTGGCGATGGAACCCTATCCGCGCGCGCCGGAGGCCGACAGCTATCTGCGCGAGGCCGGGGTGCTGACCGAGGATCAGGCGAGCCCCTTTGCCGCGCTGCTGGCCATGGCCAAGGATGAAAAGGGCAAGAAGAAGGGCTGACACGCCCGACTGTTTCCCTTTCGTTCCCATGGTGGCATAAGGCCGGCCATGGACGCCCCGCCGCCCGCGCTGCGCAAGATCATCCATATCGACATGGACGCCTTTTATGCGTCGGTCGAACAGCGCGACGATCCCGGCCTGCGCGGCAAGGCAATTGCCGTGGGTGGTGGCGGTCCGCGCGGCGTCGTCGCCACCTGCAGCTATGAAGCGCGGAAATTCGGGGTGCGATCGGCGATGCCGGGTGCCAGGGCACGGCGGCTATGCCCCGACCTGCTGTTCGTGAAGCCGCGGTTCGAAGTCTATCGCAGCGTATCTGCCCAGATCCGCGCGATCTTTGCGCGCTTCACCGACATGATCCAGCCGCTCTCGCTCGACGAGGCCTATCTGGACGTGACGCAGAACAAGCCGGGCATCGCGTCAGCGACGCAGGTGGCGCGGGAAATCCGGCGGCTGATCCAGGAGGAAACGGGCCTCACCGCATCGGCGGGCGTGTCCTACAACAAGCTGATCGCCAAGCTGGCGTCGGACCAGAACAAGCCCGACGGGCTGTGCGTGGTGCGGCCGGCGGAAGGCGCCGACTTCATGGCGCGCATGCCGGTGCGGCGGATTCACGGCATCGGCCCGGTCACCGCCGAACGGATGCACAAGCTGGGAATCGAGACCGGCGCCGACCTGCGCGATCGCGACCTGTCCTTCCTCCAGACCCATTTCGGCAGCAGCGCGCTCTTCTATTATCGTGCCGCGCGCGGTGAGGACGACCGGCCGGTGCATGAGCGGCAGGAGCGCAAGTCGGTCAGCGTCGAGGACACCTTCTTCGAGGATCTTGTCGCCGAGGAGGCGCTGCTGCACGAGATTGAACGGATCGCGCAAAGCCTGTGGGCCCGGATCGAGAAGGCGCAGGCCTATGGCCGGACCGTGGTGCTGAAGGTAAAGTTCGCCGATTTCCGCATCATCACCCGGTCGCGCAGCTTTGCCGCGCCGGTTCGATCGGTCGAACAATTGGTGGACGCTGGTCGCGCGCTGCTGAAGGCGCAATTGCCGCTGCGCATGGGGGCCCGGCTGCTGGGCCTGGGCGTGCATAATCTGGAAGGCGAGGGGGAAGCGGGGGAGAGCGGCGACGCGGGCGCCCAGCTCTCCCTGCTATGACCGTCAGAAGGGCAGCCAGGTCCGCTTTTCGCTGAACTTCATATAGCCCGCATTGACGCCGAGGCGATAACCGACGCCCAGGCGGATCGGGATCAGCACCACGCTGCCCCAGCGCAGATAGCTGGCGGTGAAGCCACCGACCAGATAGGCGGTGCCTTCGGCGGCCGGGAAACGATGGTAGAGATCCTGGCTGTCATAGAGATTATAGACCAGGACGAACGTGTTTGCGGCATTGCCGCCGACGTCGAAGCCGATCGACGGGCCGGTCCAATAGACTTCGCGCTTGCCCTCGATCTTGTGGTTGAGCGTGCCCGAACCATAGCGCAGGCCGACCACGAAGGCGCCCGACGCCTCGCGCCCGGAAATATAGGCATTGGGCTGGCCCTGATCCTTGAGGATCTTCTCGATGATGCCGGCCAGGCCCTCGGCCCCCTTGCCGAAAACGCCTTCGGCCGCGCCGATCAGATCATCTTCCTGATAGGATTCGCCCGGCGCCATAGCGGCCGGCGGCGAATTGGAGGTGACCGGCGCGCCGGTAGCGGTCGCACCGCCAGCAGCGGGGGCGGCATTATAAGTGCCGGAATCAGTCGAGGTGGCTGGCGGCGGCAGGCTGGTATCGACGCCGGGATCGGTCGGCGTGCTGTTCTGGACCGGCGGCGGCGCAAGATCGGAATCGATCGCCGTGTTGGGATCGACCGTGCGAATCTGCGCGCTGGCGACCGGCGCCAGCAGGAGCCCGCCGAGTGCCGCCATCAGGGCACCCACCCGTGCGAAGCGGGCGCCCGTGCGCCCCATGCTGCCGATCATTACCCGATACTCCCCGAAGCCCGCGCTTGAAAACATTGGACAGATTATCCGTCGCCAAGCTGAAACGACAATGAACGAACGCTCACCGGAGTCGATTCTAAGCCAGATTGAATCCGATTGTGCAAATCCGCATGAAAAATCGCACATTTGGACCGTTGCCATGGATCAAAGCCGTCGCTATAGCCCGTCGCCTAGCCACTGCCTCCCGGTTTCCGGTAGGCAAATTCGTGCGGAGACGTGGGTGAGTGGCTGAAACCAGCGGTTTGCTAAACCGTCGTAGCCTTAAGGGGCTACCGAGGGTTCGAATCCCTCCGTCTCCGCCACCTTTCCATTGATGATGATCCGGCCGCTCAGGCCGCAACATCGGCCTTTGACCGGTCGGTTGGCATCGTCGCATGCACAAAGCGTCGAAAACGCCCCATTAACCGCACTTTTAAGCGCAATCGGACGCTTGGGGGCGATGGACCTTGGCTTTCGTGCCAGCTATGCAATGCGCGCCAACAACAAAGGAAAGTCTATTCCATGAACAACAGCGACCTCGCCGACAGCCTGGCTTCGGCCAACAACATCACCAAGGCCGATGCTCGCAAGCTGGTCGATGGCGTGTTCGCCGCGATCGCCGATGCTGCCGCGAAGGGCGAAGAAGTTTCGCTCAACGGCTTCGGCAAGTTCAAGGTCAAGGACACGCCCGCCCGCGAAGGCCGCAACCCTTCGACCGGTGCGACCATCCAGATCGCTGCCGCCAAGAAGCTGACCTTCACCCCCGCCAAGGCGGTCAAGGACAAGCTGAACGGCTGAGGAACTGGCCCGGTGCCCGCCTGATGGCGCGGCACCGGGCTTATTCTCCCGGCATCCTCCGGTCCCGCACGGACGGATCGCTCCAACGCCCATTGATCCTTGGGCGAAAAACTAAAGGGTTACGCCGCGCTTCCAGATGCCGATGGCGCGTTCGTCATTCACCTCGTTCCGGGCCGGCGCCCCGCTGGCAATCGCGATGATATGCGCCAGCAGCGCATCGGCCGCGGCATCCATCCCTTCCTGCAGGACGCGTCCGGCGTCGAAATCGATCCAGCCCGGTTTGCGATCGGCCAGCGCGCTGTTCGACGCGATCTTGACCGTCGGCACCGGACTGCCAAGCGGCGTGCCGCGACCGGTCGAGAACAAGGTCAGGGTTGCGCCGGCCGCCGCCAGCGCCGTCGTCGATACGGCATCATTGCCGGGGCCTTCCAATATGGTGAGGCCCGTGCGGCTGATCCGGTCGCCATAATCAATGACGTCGGTGACGGTGGCGATCCCGCCCTTCTGCACCGCGCCCAGCGATTTTTCCTCCAGCGTGGTGATGCCGCCGGCAATATTGCCGGGACTGGGATTTTCCGACACCGGCTCGCCATGGTCGAGGAAATAGCGTTTGAAGCGGTTGACCACCTGCGTCAGCCGATCGAACACAGCCTCATTCTCGGCACGCTGCATCAACAGCGTCTCCGCGCCGAAAATCTCCGGGATTTCGGTCAGGATCGCGCTGCCCTGTGCCTGGGCCACGGCATCGGCCATGCGACCGATCAGGGGATTGGCGGTGAGGCCGCTCATTGCATCGGAGCCACCGCATTTCACCCCCAAACGCAGCGCCGAAAGCGGCACATCCTGCCGCTGATCCGCGCTGGCGAGATCGATCAGTTCAGCAAGCGCCGTCATGCCGGCCTCGAACTCGTCGCTTTCACTCTGCGCGCGCACGGTGCGCAGCCGGGCGCGCCGATCGGGCGGAATGCGCGACAGCAGCGCATCAAGCTGGTTGGATTCGCAGCCCAACCCAAGCAGCAGCACCCCGCCGGCATTGGGATTAAGCGCCAGAGAGGCGAGAATCGCGGCCGTGCCGTCCAGATCGGCGCCGAGTTGCGAGCAGCCAAAGGGGTGATTGAAGGCATGGACGCCATCGATACGCCCCTCCGCCAGCGCCGCTCCCTTCATCGCCAGCCGCTCACCCAGCCGGCCGACACAGCCCACGGTCGGGAGAATCCATATCTCGTTGCGCGTGCCGACACTGCCGTCGGGACGGACATAGCCGCGGAAATGCGGGACGGGTCGGTCCGTCGGGGATAGCGACTGCGGCTGCGCACCGGTGAAGCGATAGGTCAGTTCGCCCGAAAGCGCGGTGTGGAGATTATGGCTGTGGACATGCTCGCCCGCCAGGATCGCCCGCGTCGCCAGGCCGATCGGCGCGCGATAGCGGCGGACCGGCGCGCCGGCCGGAATCTCATGAAGCGCGAACTTGTGCCCGGCCGGAACCGGATCGCGCAACGGCACATCGACCATGCCGACCCGCACGGTCTGCCCTGCCTCCAGCGGGTGCAGGGCGACGGCGACATCATCTTCGGGCGCGACCTGAAGGGCCAGCAGCGGGGCGGTTTCGGCAAGGATCGACATGGGTTTGGAATAGGCCATTGCCAGCGTTGGCACAAGGCGGTAACCGGCGGACAAGGAGATCGCCATGCATCCGCTTACCCTGTCGCCCGACCGCCTGTTCCCCGCCGATCCCACGACCCGTTCGATCGCCCGCGCGCTCTATGCCGAAGTCGCCAACCTGCCGATCATCAGCCCGCATGGCCATACCGACCCGGCCTGGTTCGCCACCAATGCCCCCTGGTCCAACGCGACCGAACTGCTGCTGGCGCCCGACCATTATCTGTTTCGCATGCTCTATTCGCAGGGCATCGCGCTGGACGATCTGGGCGTGCCGCATCGTGGCGGCCTGCCCGATACCGATCCGCGCGCCGCATGGCGCCTGTTCGCCAGCCATTATCATCTGTTCCGGGGCACCCCGTCGAGCATGTGGCTAGACCATGTCTTTGCCGAAGTGTTCGGGCTGGACATGGCACTGGACGCGCAAAGCGCCGACCAGGTCTATGATGCGATCAACGCGGCGCTCGCCACCGACGCCTTCCGCCCGCGCGCGCTGTTCGAGCGGTTCAATATCGAATTGCTGGCGACGACCGAAGGGGCGGACGACGATCTGCGCCATCATCAGGCGATCCGCGAATCCGGCTGGCAGGGGCGGGTGGTCACCACCTATCGTCCGGATTCGGTGATCGATCCCGAGCATGAGGAATTTCGCGACGCGCTGGTCCGCTTCGGCAACATGACCGGCGAGGATGTGGAAAGCTGGCAGGGCTATCTGGCCGCCCACGCCAAGCGGCGTGCCGATTTCCGCGCCATGGGTGCGACCGCGACCGACCATGGCTTTGCGACGCCGCGCACCGCCAATCTGTCGACCGTGGAATGCGAGGCGCTGTTCGCGAAGATCGTCGGCGGCACGGCCGATGCCGAGGATGCCGAACTGTTCCGCGCCCAGATGCTGACAGAAATGGCCAAGATGAGCCAGGCCGACGGCATGGTGATGCAGATCCATCCCGGTTCCTGCCGCAACCATAATACCGCGCTGTTCCACAGCCATGGTCGCGACAAGGGCGCCGACATCCCGATGCGGACCGACTATGTCGGTGCCCTCAAGCCGATGCTGGACGTGGTCGGCAATGACGCCAACCTGACCATCATCCTCTTCACCCTGGACGAGACCACCTATGCCCGCGAACTGGCGCCGCTGGCGGGCCATTATCCCTGCCTGCGGCTGGGCCCGGCCTGGTGGTTCCATGACAGCCCGGAAGGGATGCGCCGCTTCCGCGAGATGACGACGGAGACCGCCGGATTCTACAATACGGTCGGGTTCAACGACGACACCCGTGCCTTCCTGTCGATCCCGGCGCGGCATGATGTCGCCCGCCGCATCGATTGCGCCTTCCTGGCGCGGCTGGTCGCCGAACATCGGCTGGCCGATTGGGAAGCGGCCGAACTGGCGCAGGAACTGACCGTCGGGCTGGTGCGCCGCGCCTATCGGCTCTGATCGGTCAGGCGGGGGCGGGACCGCTCGATTCCGCCTCCACCAGGCGCAGCGGCGGGGGCAGTTCGGCGGTTACGGCCTGCCCCTCGATCCGGTCGATCAGTTGCTGGGTCGCGATCCGCGCCATATCACCAAAGGGGCGCCAGATGGTGGTGAGCGCTGGCGATACGACATGCGACAACAGGCTGCCGTCGAAGCCGACGACGGACAGCGACTGCGGAACGGCAACGCCCTTGATTCCGGCGCATTTGAGGACGCCGGCAGCCATGACGTCATTGGCGGCGAAGATCGCCGTGGGCGTGGTCGGCAGCGACAGGAAGCGCTCGGCGGCGGCAAGGCCCGACTGGAAGCCATAATCGCCCTCCGCCTCGTCCAGCAAAGTGACACCGGCGGCGGCCAGCGCCTCGACAAAGCCCGCCCGGCGCTCCTGCGCGGAAATGGCATTGGCCGGACCGCCGACCATCGCGATGCGGCGATGGCCAAGATCGAGGAGATAGCGCGCCACCTGTGCGGCCGCCTCGCGCTCGGGCGACAGGATCACATCGGCATAGCCGGTGATCGGCAGGGCTGACAGGGCAACGGCGGGGATATGCTCGCGCGCCAGCGCTTCGGGCAGTCCGGCAATGCCCGATACCGGCGGCAGCACCACCAGACCGTCGGTGCGCGAGCGACGGACGAATTGCAGCACATCCTCGACCGAGGCGGCGGCATCCATCGGCGTGGGATGGACCACCAGTTCATAACCGCGCCGGCCCGCTTCGCCGACAATGCCGCGCTGCACGGCGTCGAGCACCAGCGCGTTGCGATCATTATGGACCATGCCGATCAGGAAGGAGCGGCCCATGGCGAAGGCGCGGGCGCGCATGGAGGGACGGAAATTGAGCGCCGCAATCGCCTGCTGGACGCGCTCGCGGGTTTCCGCATTGACCTTGGGCGACTGGTTGAGAACCCGTGATACCGTTCGGATCGAGACGCCCACCGCAGCGGCGACATCGGCAATGGTGGAATCGCTTCCCTGCGGGCTGTCCTTTGTTGATCGCATCTTTGCGGCTAGCCACAGGGAGAGGGAAATCGCAACCTGTTTGGGCTAAGGCCCTTCCAATGGATTCCCTGCTCCCCATCGGCACCGTCGCATGATCAACGCGCGGTTCGGCACATTTCGCGGTCTGGTGCGCCTGGCCCTGTCCTATCCGCAGCTCGCGCTGGGGCGATCGGCCACGCTGCGCCCCAGCCCGGCCGAAGTGCGCCGGCTGGTCTTCGTCTGCCAGGGCAATATCTGTCGCAGCGCCTTTGCCGATGTGGTGGCCCGCAAGGCCGGCGCCCGCACGGCCTCCTTCGGCCTATCGACCACCACGGGACGACCGGCCCATGATCCGGCAATCGCGGCGGCGCAGGCCCTGGGCCATGACCTGTCCGCCCACAAGGCGCTCGACAGGACGGACTATCAGCCGCAGCCGGGCGACCTGCTGCTGGCGATGGAAGTGCGGCAACTGCATCGACTGGCTGCCGATCCGCGCCTGTCGCACCTGCCGCGCCAGTTGCTCGGCACCTGGACGCAACCGGTGATGCCGCATCTGCACGATCCCTATGGCCTGGACGATCGCTACATGGCCTATTGCCTGCAGCGGATCGAACAGGCGGTGACGGCGCTGGTCAGGACTTATCCCGGCGCAACGCCTTCCTGACGATCTGCCCCAGATCGCGCAGCAGCGGCCGGGGATCGCTGAAGCTGAAGACATAATAGCGCATGCGTGGGTCTAGGAAGCCCAGCAGATAGGTGGCAAGGTCGCGCCATGGGCTGGCCCGGAAGAAGGGATCGGCGATCTTTCCGCCCATCAGCAATCGCAACAGGCGCTTGGTTTCCGGCACCATGTAGCGGGCGCGCAGCGTATCGCGGGGCAGGGGCGCCGCATCCGTTTCACCCAGCACCGCCCGCCGATAGGCTTCCCAGGCGAAATGGGCATGGCAATGGCCGGCCAGCGGCAGGCTGCCCCAGAAACGGCCGTTCACCTCCATCAGCCAATAATGACCGCTGGCTGCATCATAGCGATATTCGACCATGGCCGGCCCCTGCCAGCCGAGCGCGCGCAGCAATTGTTCGGACAATGCCATCTGTGGCCCATGGCGATCGCGCAGTTCGGCGCGGCACAGGGTCGATACGCCCCCTTCGGGCGGCCATTCGTGCAGGCGGCGATGCTGGAAATGCAGGGTCGCATCACCATCGGCCATGAACAGCATCTGCCCGAGGCCCACGCCGCTGCAATATTGCTGGATCATCGGCCAGATACCGACCGGACGATAGCGGGCAAGCAGCGCCTGCAACGCATCCGGCGTCCGTACATATTCCGCCTTGATCCATTCCAGCCCGGCCCGTTCGAGCAGCGGCATAACCGCCGGCGGGTTGGCCCATTTGGCGACCAGCGGATAGGGCATGGATGCGGCATGGGCCTGGAAATCGTCGCCCGCCATCGGCTGCCAGGTTTGCGGTATCAACAGGCCCTGCGCCGCCGCGGCCGCCAAGGTGCGACGCTTGTCGATCACCTGGTTGAGCGCTTCGGCGCGCGGAACCAATATATGGCAATCGCCGATCATCGGCGGCAGCAGCGCCAGATCGAGCAGATCGGTCTCCGAAATGGCGAAGACAGCGCGGGCGCCGGTCCGGGCGATCAGGCCGGGCAGCCAATCGGCCGCTGCGCCTGACGGCCGATCGGTGCTGTCCGTGCAATAGCGCGATGCCGCCGCAATCCCGCTTGCCGGCCCGACGCCATGGACCCGCACGCCATGGCGGCCGAGTTCCCGGACGATGGTCAGGCTGATCGCATTTTCCAGGCCGATGACGATCGCGCAGGGCAGGCGGCTCACGCAGGCACCAGCCGATGTTCGTAGCGCCAGGTCGCCCAGGCCTGTTGAGCGACACGCAGGCCGGTGCGCAGCCGGTTGGGCGGCACGCGGGTCAGGGTACGGGCGGGGGCATCGGCGAGCGCGGGCGACAGATCATGGAAGCCGGCAGGACGCATGCCCGGCGTCGCCGCTGCGGTCCGGCACAATTGCTCGAACCGGCGCATCACCGCGCGGTTCGGGCGCATCCGGTCGCGCGAGAGCATTTCGAAACTATGGGTGACGATGACGAAGGCATCATGACCTTCCTGCGCGGCGTGGCGCATGCCGGCACGCATTTCGGCGGCCGACATGGCGCAAATTTGTGCCGGGCGGAAATGGCCGGGGCGATCGGCGATCCCCGACACGGGCAGTTCGACCAGCCCCTGGGCGCGAACCGCGCCGATCTGGCCGGCATCCATGCTGATGCCGCATCCATGACCGAGATAGGCCGGATTGACGCTGCTGTCCCAGCCGATGCCGATCGCCGCCAGCGCCCGCAGCGTATCGTCATTGGCGCCGAAATTGCCGGCCCGGAACGCGCTGATCCGCGGGGCGCCTGCCTGTTCCAGCAGGTCGCGACCAAGGCCAAGCAGGGTAATCTGGTCGGCCAGGTTGAAATCGCCGATATTACGGCCCTGTCGCCCTTCAACTGGCGAATCTTTGGCCCAGGCCAGCCATTCGCTGTGCAGATGGAGCTGCACTTCATGCCCACGCCCGACGATGGCCGCGACGATGGGCTGGAGAAAGGCGGGACCGTGGATCAACGCCGGCAGGGGATCGAGGAAGAAGACGCCCTTGAGGCCATGGCGGTCCATCAGGTCGATCTGCCAGCCGATGCCGAAAGCGCCGGCCGCCGTCTCACCCCAGATCGACTGGCGTAGATTCTGCTCGAGACCGACGCCGCGCTGGTGCAACGCTGCGGACAATTCAGTGTCGATGGTGATGAGCAGCGCAGTCATGATCAGTCCGATCCGGAATGGGGACGATGATAGACGGCAGACGTTAAGGAGCCGTGATGTTTCTGACCCATGTATGGATCATTACGGCCTTTTAACGAGCTTTACCCCTTTTTTCTTGCCCTCTTGCCCGATCAGACGGCGTCGCGCCGCCGGTTCCTCATGCGAGCAGCGAAAATTCGCCATAATTGCCCTGGAAGAACAGCAATGGCCGGTCGGGCCGTTCCACTTCCAGCGCGACCACTTCGCCCAGCACGATATAATGATCGCCGGCTTCATGCACGGCATGCAGGCTGCAATCGATCCAGGCGACGACATTGTCGATGATGGGCGATCCATTGTCGGATACGCGGTGCGACACGCCAGCGAACTTGTCGGGGCCAGGTGCGGCCAGCTGGCGGCAGAGCGGCTGCTGATCGCTGGCGAGGACATTGACGCAGAAGCGGCCGATCTGCTGGATGCGCGGCCAGCTGCCCGAGCTTTTGGCCGGGAAGAAGGCGACCAGCGGCGGATCGAGCGACACCGAGGTGAAGGAGCCGACCACCATGCCAACCGGGGTGCCATCCTCGGCGGACGCGGTGACGACGCATACGCCGGTCGGATAATGGCCCAGGACGCGGCGGAAGGTGGCACTGTCGATCATGGTTGCGCTGTTCATGCCATGGTCTTCCAGCAGACGATGGCGCAAGGCAAGCGAAACCGGTCAGAAACCAACCGGTCGTAGCGGATAGGGGCGGGGCTGGTACCCCGCCCCCCTTATCAGAGGGCGATGCCGCCCGCGGCCAGCACGGCCAGCGTCAGCAACTCGGACGCATTGGACGACATGGTCGCGATCTGCACCGACTTTTCCATGCCGACCAGCACCGGACCGATCATCGACGTACCGCCCAGCTCGCGCAGCAGCTTGGCCGAGATGTTGGCCGACTGCAGCCCCGGCATGACCAGCACATTGGCCGGGCCGGACAGGCGGCTGAACGGGTAGTTCTTCATCACGGTCGGATTGAGCGCCGCATCCGGCGTCATTTCACCCTCATATTCGAAATCGACGTCGCGCTGGTCGAGCAGCTTCACCGCATCGCGCACATTGTCGAGGAAGGCGCCGGGCGGATTGCCGAAATTGGAATAGGAGAGGAAGGCCACGCGCGGGTCATGGCCCATGCGCCGCGCAACCGCGACCGTGCCCTCGGCGATGTCGGCCAGTTCGGACGCCGAAGGCCGTTCATGCACGGTGGTGTCGGCCAGGAAGACGGTCTTGTCCTTGGTCACCATGACATGGATGCCGAAGGGCGTGCAGCCCGCCGCCGGGTCCATCACCCGCTTCACCTCGCGCAGGGTCTGGCCATAGGGCCGGGTGACGCCGGTAATCATCGCATCGGCCACGCCCATCTTCACCAGCAGCGATCCGAAGATGTTGCGGTCGCGATTGACCATCCGCTCGCAGTCGCGACGCAGATAGCCGCGCCGCTGCAACCGGGCATAGAGAAGATCGACCATCTCGGGCACCAGCGGCGAATTGACGCTGTTGTGCAGTTCGAAGCTGTCGGGATCCCGGACGCCCAGTTCCTTGAGCTTGTCGCGCACATGGTCGCGGCCGACCAGCACGGGGATGCCATAGCCCAGTTCGCGGAACTGGATCGCGGCGCGCAGCACCACTTCCTCTTCCGCCTCGGCAAAGACGACCCGCTTGGGATTGGCCTTGGCGAGTTCATAGGCGCTGGTGAGCACCGAGGTGGTCGGGTTGAGCCGCGCCTTGAGCGAGTCGCGATAGGCGGCCATGTCGGCGATCGGCTTCTGTGCGACGCCGGTATCCATCGCCGCCTGGGCGACGGCGGCCGGCACCACCTCCATCAGCCGCGGATCGAACGGCGCGGGGATGATATAGTCGGGGCCGAAGCTGTGCGAACGGCCATAGGCCTTGGCCACTTCCTCAGGCACCTGTTCGCGCGCCAGGTCGGCAATCGCCTTGGCGGCGGCCAGCTTCATCGCCTCGTTGATGCCGGTCGCCCGCACGTCGAGCGCACCGCGGAAGATGAAGGGGAAGCCCAGGACGTTGTTGACCTGGTTGGGGAAGTCCGACCGGCCGGTGGCGACGATCGCGTCGGGGCGAACCGCATGGGCGTCGGGCGGCAGGATTTCCGGGTCGGGATTGGCCATGGCGAAGATGATCGGATTGGCCGCCATCGACTTCACCATATCCTGCGACATGGCGCCGGCGACCGAAAGGCCCAGGAACACGTCGGCGCCCTTTACCGCTTCGGTGAGGGTCCGCGCGTCGGTCTTGACCGCATGGGCCGACTTCCACTGGTTCATGCCCTCGGTGCGACCCTGGTAGATCACGCCCTTGCTGTCACACATGATGACGTTTTCGTTCGGGACGCCCAGCGCCTTGATCAGCTCGGTGCAGGAAATGGAGGCGGCACCGGCGCCGTTCACCACCACCTTCATGTCCTTCATGTCGCGACCGGTGAGCAGCGCGGCATTGATGACGCCCGCCGCCGCGATGATCGCGGTGCCATGCTGGTCGTCATGGAAGACCGGAATGTTCATCCGCTCCTTGAGCGTCGTTTCGATGACGAAGCATTCGGGCGCCTTGATATCCTCAAGGTTGATGCCGCCGAAGCTCGGCTCCATCAGTTCGACCGCGTCGATGAAGCGATCGACATCCTCGGTCTTCAGCTCGATGTCGATGGAATCGACGTCGGCGAAGCGCTTGAACAGGACGGCCTTGCCCTCCATCACCGGCTTGGACGCCAGCGCGCCGAGATTGCCAAGACCCAGGATCGCCGTGCCGTTGGAGATGACGGCGACCAGATTGCCCTTGGCGGTATAATCATAGGCGGTCGCCGGGTCTTCGGCGATCGCGCGCACCGGCACCGCGACGCCAGGCGAATAGGCGAGCGAGAGATCGCGTTGCGTCGCCATCGGCTTCGACGCGATGATCTCGATCTTGCCGGGGCGGCCGGTCGCGTGGAAGAACAGCGCCTCGCGCTCGGAAAATTCCACATTTGACTTTTCGGTCATCGCGATACCCACATAATGGAACAATAGCGCCGCCCTAGCGGCAAGATTATCTTGTGGGCAAGTGCGAGAAGCGCAATTTTCCTGCCCTTTGGCGAAGCTCTGGTTTCAGCGGAGCGATCAGGCTATCCGCTTGCCCCATGGCCAATTCGACCTCCACCACCACCCAGCCTACCCCCATGATGGCACAATATTTCACCCTCAAGGCAGAGGCGCAGGATTGCCTGCTCTTCTACCGCATGGGCGATTTCTTCGAACTCTTCTTCGATGACGCCAAGATGGCGGCCGCGACGCTCGACATTGCGCTCACCAGCCGTGGCGAACATGCCGGGCAGCCGATCCCGATGTGCGGCGTGCCAGTGCATAGCGCCGAATCCTATCTCGCCCGGCTGATCAAGGGCGGCCATCGCGTCGCCATTGCCGAGCAGACCGAGACGCCGGCCGAGGCCAAGGCACGGGGCGGCAAGGCGCTCGTGGCACGCGCCATCGTCCGCTATGTCACCGCCGGCACGCTGACCGAGGAAACCCTGCTCGACAGCCGGCGCGACAATATGCTGGTCGCGCTGGCCCAGACCGGCGGCGAAGGCGAGCTGGGCCTGGCCGCCGCCGACATCTCGACCGGCCGGTTCGAGACGATGACCGTGCACGCCGGCGACCTGCCCGCCGAACTCGCCCGGTTGCGGCCAAGCGAAGTGGTGATCGCCGAAGGGTCGACGCTGGAGGTCGCCAACAGCCATCCGTTCGACAAGGCGGCCTTTTCCAGCACCCGTGCCGAAGACGCGCTCAAGCGCCTGTTCGCGGTCGCGACGCTGGATGGCTTCGGCCAGTTCAGCCGCCCCGAACTGGCCGCGATGGGCGGTCTGATTGCTTATCTCGACCATGCGGGGAAGGGCACGCTGCCCTTCCTGGCGCCGCCGTTACGCAAGACCAGCGGCGCCCATGTCGCCATCGACGCGGCGACGCGCGAGAGCCTGGAAATCGTCGCGACCACCGGCGGCACCCGCGCGGGCAGCCTGCTGGGCGCGGTCGACCGGACCGTCACCGGGGCCGGCGCCCGGCTGCTGGCACAGGATCTGTCGGCGCCGCTGATGGATGCGCCGCTGATCGACGCCCGGCTGGGCCTGGTCGAGCTGTTCCATGATGATGCGACGCTGCGCAGTCAGCTCCGCGCAGCACTGCGGGCGCTGCCCGACATCGGCCGCGCGCTCGGCCGTGTCGCCGTGGGGCGGGGCAGCCCGCGTGACCTCGGCCAATTGCGCGACGGTTTGGGCGAAGCGCGATTGCTGCGCGAGCGGCTGGGGCGGCTGGCCGATCAGCCGCTGTTGCTGACGCAATTACTGCCGGCGCTCGACGGTCATGGCGCGCTGGTCGATGCGCTGGCGCGCGCGCTGGTGCCCAGCCCGCCGACCGAGACCAACAATGGCGGCTATATCGCCGACGGCTTCGACCCGGCGCTCGACGAACTGCGCCGCCTGGCCGGTGACGGCCGCCGCGCGATCGCCGCACTGGAAGCGCAATATCGCGAGCAGACGGGGATCAGCGCGCTCAAGATCCGCCATAATGGCGTGCTGGGCTATCATGTCGAGGTGCCGGCCCGCGCCGCCGACCAGCTGATGCAGCCCGAAAGCGGCTTCACCCATCGCCAGACGCTGGCCGGGGTCGTGCGCTTCAACTCGATCGACCTGCATGAACAGGCCGGACGGGTGGCGCAGGCCGGTGCCCATGCGCTGGTGGCGGAAGCCGCCCATCTCGAAACGCTGATCGAGGCGGTGCTGGACCGCAAGGCCGACATCGCCCGCGCCGCCGATGCGCTGGCGCGGCTCGACGTCGCTGCCGCGCTGGCCGAGCGGGCAGCCGAAGGCGGCTGGCAACGGCCCCATTTCGTGGTCGAAGACGGGGTTGGCCCCTGCCTCGATATTGTCGGCGGCCGCCATCCGGTGGTCGAGGATGCACTGCGCGCGCAGGGCCAGCCCTTCGTCGCCAATGATTGCCGGCTGGTCGCAACCGACCGGCTATGGCTGGTCACCGGCCCGAACATGGGCGGTAAGTCGACCTTCCTGCGGCAGAATGCGCTGATCGTCATCCTGGCCCAGGCCGGCGCCTTCGTACCGGCGGAATCGGCGACGCTGACCCTGGTCGACCGCCTGTTCAGCCGCGTCGGCGCCTCCGACAATCTGGCGCGCGGCCGGTCGACCTTCATGGTCGAGATGGTCGAGACCGCGGCGATCCTGGCGCAGGCGACCGAACATAGCTTCGTCATCCTGGACGAAGTCGGGCGCGGCACATCCACCTATGACGGGCTGGCGCTCGCCTGGGCGGTGGTCGAAGCGGTGCATGAGGTCAATCGCTGCCGCTGCCTGTTCGCGACCCATTATCATGAGCTGACACGCCTGTCTGAAACGCTCGATGCGCTGTCGCTGCACCATGTGCGGGCGCGCGAATGGAAGGGCGACCTGGTGCTGCTGCACGAACTGGCCGAAGGGCCGGCCGATCGCAGCTATGGCCTGGCGGTGGCGCGGCTTGCCGGCTTGCCGCCCCTGGTGCTCAAGCGCGCCAAGGATGTGCTGGGCCGGCTGGAGGCAGGCAAGGCGAAGACCGGCGGCATTGCCGCAGGGCTGGACGACCTGCCGCTGTTCGCCAGCGTCGCAACCCAGGCCGAAGAGGTGGTCGATCCGCTGCGCGACGCACTGGATGGCATCGATGCCGACGCCCTGTCCCCGCGTGAGGCACTCGATCACATATATCGTTTGAAACAACTGGCTGCCGCCAGTCACCACGAGTAGACGAGAGCCATGGTCATGCAGTTCCCCAGCCTGGGGTCGCGCCGCGCGATCATTGATCGGCGCGCGATTTCCGACAGCATCAACGCCCTGGCGCAGGAGCATCGGGGCGATCCGATCAAGCTGCGCGGGCTGATCGTCAAGGAACTCAAGGCCGCTCTGGAGCATGGCCGCGAGGATGTCGCGCGCCGGCTGGAAGCCAAGCCGACGCGCGGGCGCGAGGCGGTGACGGCCTTCGCCTTCCTGATCGACCAGATCTTGCGGCTGCTCTACGACGCCACCACCCATCATCTTTATCCCGCCGGCAACCGCAGCACAGGCGAGCGGATCGTGCTGATCGCCGTCGGCGGCTATGGCCGGGGCGAGATGGCGCCGCACAGCGATGTCGACATCGGCTTCATCACCCCCTGGAAGCCGACCGGCTGGACCGAGCAGATCATCGAATCCATGCTCTATTCGCTGTGGGATCTGGGGCTGAAGGTCGGCCATAGCAGCCGTTCGATCGACGAGACGATGCGGATGGCCAAGGCCGACCTCACCGTGCGCACCGCCCTGCTGGAAGCACGCTATGTGTGGGGCGACCGGGCGCTTTACGAGGAAGTGGCTGTCCGCTTCGACAGCGAGATCATGCAGGGCACTGCCCGCACCTTCGTCACCGAGAAGCTGGAGGAACGCGACGAGCGCCACCGCCGCATGGGCGACAGCCGCTATGTCGTCGAGCCCAATGTCAAGGAAGGCAAGGGCGGCCTGCGCGACCTGCACACGCTGTTCTGGATCGGCAAATATGTGAACCGGGTGAAATCGGTCGCCGAACTGGTCGATGTCGGCCTGTTGACGCAGAGCGAGCTGCGCCAGTTCCAGAAGGCCGAGGATTTCCTGTGGGCGGTGCGGTGCCATCTGCACATGATCACGGGGCGGGCCGAGGACAGGCTGACCTTCGACCTGCAGCTGGAAACCGCGACGCGGATGCACTTCACTGCGCGGGCCGGACGATCCGGGGTCGAGCGCTTCATGCGCTATTATTTCCTCAATGCGAAGGCGGTCGGCGACCTGACTGCGGTGTTCCTGGCGCATCTGGACGACCAGCTGGCCGAGCGCGGACGCCGCTATATTCCGTCGATCTTTCGCCGGCCCAAGAAGCTGGATGGCTTCGTGCTGGATCGCGGGCGGCTGGCGCTGCCGAGCGACGATTTCTTCCAGGCCGATCCGGTCCGCCTAGTCGAGATTTTCGCCGTGGCCGACAGGCATGGGCTGCAGATTCATCCGAGCGCGATGCGCGCGGCCAGCCGCGACGCCGGCCTGATCACCGCCAAGGTGCGCAAGGACGCACGCGCCAACGCCGCCTTCATGGATGTGCTGACCAGCCCGCGCGACCCGGAAACGGCGCTGCGCTGGATGAACGAATCTACCGTGTTCGGCCGGTTCATCCCCGATTTCCGCCGCGTCGTGGCGCAGATGCAGTTCGACATGTATCATCATTATACGGTGGACGAGCATACTATCCGCGCCGTCGGCCTGCTGGCCCGGATCGAGAAGGGCGAACTGGCTACCGATCATCCGCTGGCGACCGAGCTGATGGGCAAGATATTGTCGCGCCGGGTGCTCTATGTCGCGGTGCTGCTGCATGACATCGCCAAGGGGCGCGGCGGCGACCACAGCATATTGGGTGCGGAAGTGGCGGAGCATCTCTGCCCGCGCCTGGGCCTGACCGCCGCCGAGACCGAGACCGTCGCCTGGCTGGTGCGTTATCACCTGTTGATGTCGGCCACCGCCTTCAAGCGCGACCTGGCCGATTACAAGACCATCCTCGATTTCGTCGAAGTCGTGCAGAGCCCCGAGCGGCTGCGCCTGCTGCTGTGCCTGACCGTGGTCGATATCCGCGCGGTAGGGCCGGGCGTCTGGAACAGCTGGAAGCGGCAGTTGCTGGGCGACCTCTACGACGCCGCCGAGGAAGTGCTGCGCCTGGGCCACAAGCAGAAGGGCCGCAGCGAACGCGTTGCCGCCAAGCAGGAGGCGCTGCGCCAGGCGCTGGGCATGGATGAGGCGACCTTCGCCGCCTTCAGCGGCCGCATGCCCGAAAGCTACTGGATCGCCGAACCGGACGATATCCTGGTCCATAATGCGCGGCACATATTGGAAGCGGGCGACTCCTCGCTGTCGATCGCCGCGCAATATTATCCCCAGCGCGGCGCGACTTTGGTCACCGTCTATGCAACCGACCATCCGGGCCTGTTCTACCGCATTGCCGGCGCCATCCATCTGGCGGGCGGCAACATCATCGATGCGCGCATCCATACGACGCGCGATGGCGTCGCGATCGACAATTTCCTGGTGCAGGATCCGCTGGGCGGTGCCTTCCACAGTCCCGAGCAGCTGGCGCGGATCAAGGCAGCGATCGAAGACTCGCTGTCCAACCGCCACCGCATGATCACCAAGCTGGAAGCGCGCCCGCTGCCCCGCACCCGCGCCGAAGCCTTCCGCATCGAGCCCAATGTGCTGATCGACAACAAGGCGTCGAACCGCTTCACCGTGATCGAGGTGAATGCCCGCGATCGGCCAGCGCTGCTGTTCAGCCTGGCCAATGCGCTGTTCCAGTCGAAGGTGACGGTCCACAGCGCCCATGTCGCCACCTATGGCGAGCGCGCGGTCGATACCTTCTATGTCACCGACCTGCTGGGCGGAAAGATCGAAAGCAAGGCGCGGTTGCAGACGCTGGAGCGGCGGCTGCTGGAAGCGGCCGGCGGCGAAGTGGGCGAGGCACTCGAGCGCGCCTGATTGCTACTCAGGCAATGGTCATGACGTCGCCGGGTGACAGCAAAGGCAACAGGCGCAGCATGTCGTCGCGATCCACAGCGACGCAGCCGGCGGTCGGGCGTCCTTCGGACAGATGGAAGAAGATGGCGCTGCCCATGCCCGGCACTGGCGGCGCGTCATTATGGCCCAGGATGACGATCACGTCATAAGCGTCGTCGCTGCGCTGCAGGCTTTCGGTCGAGAAGGGCCGGGGCAAGCGCACGGGACGGTTATAGGCGGGATCGGCCGGATCGTCCGACCAGCCATCCCCCGCATGGGTCCATCGCCAGGGCAGGGCGATGCCGGTGGCGGAGACCTTGCCGGGGCGCAGCAGCACCGCACGGATCGGCCAATTGCCCAAGGGGGTGCAGCCATCGCCTTCGCGCTTGTCGGCGGCCGCACAGGCGCCGCTGCGGCCGATGGTGCAGGCCATGTCGAGATCGCCGAAGCGCAGCCGCCCGGTGGCGACATCGACATGGATGACGCTCATAGCTGGTGGCCGGTCCGGTCGCGCTTGGTGGCGAGATAGCGTTCATTATGCGGGTTGGCCGGCAGGATGATCGGCAGTCGTTCGACCACTTCGATCCCGGCCGCCTGCAACCCGGCAACCTTCTGCGGATTGTTGGTGAGCAAGCGCACGCCGCCAATGCCGAGCAGGTCGAGCATCCGCGCCGCGACCGAGAAATCGCGTGCGTCGATCGCGAAGCCCAGCCGCACATTGGCGTCGACCGTATCGAAGCCCTGATCCTGCAACGCATAGGCGCGCAGCTTGTTGACGAGGCCGATGCCGCGCCCTTCCTGCCGCAGATAGAGCAGCACGCCCCATTGTGCATCGGCGATCTGGTGCAGCGCCTGATGCAGCTGCGGGCCGCAATCGCATTTCAGGCTGCCGAACACGTCGCCGGTCAGGCATTCGCTGTGGATACGGATGACCGGTGGCGATGCGTCACGCTTGCCGACCACCAGCGCGACATGCTCGCGCGGCTCGTCGGGGCTGCGGAAGGCGATGATCTCCGCGCTCTCGCTGGCCGATACCGGCAGGCGGGCACGGGTGGCGATGGCGAGGTGAATGGCATCGTCATAATCGCCGACATCATCGGCGCTGACTTCCGCCTCGACCGGGCCGTCACCTTCGGTGAGGAAATAGGCGGGCAGGATACCGGCCAGCCGGGCCAGGCGCAGCGCGGCCTTGGCCGCCTGTGGCGCCGGCAGCGCGCGCGCACGGAACGGCCCCTTGAGCGGCGAGGCAAGGTCCAGCACCGGATCGGAAATCGAGGTCGCGACATCCGCGTCGATCCACGGTGCCCGTTCGATCAGCACCGGCAGGTCGGGATCGGCCGCCGCCAGCTGGTTGGCGAGCTTCAGCGTCTCGGCGCGGGCGGCGGAGATCAGGATATCGGCCTGCCCCTGCGGATCGAAATCGGCCAGCGTCACCGCATCCGCGCCCTCGATCGCCATCAGCCGGATCGCGCCATCAGGCGCGGTCAGGCGGATCGCCCAGCCGCGACGCAGCGCATCGATGGCGCGGGCAGCATCCCGCCCGTTCATCAGAAGGCGAACTCGGTGATGATCGGGATATGGTCGGACGGTTTTTCCCAGCTGCGCGCGGGTTCGACGACACGGTGGGCGACCGCCTTGTCGGCGACATCCTTGGTCATCCACATATGGTCGAGGCGACGGCCGCGATCCGACGCCGCCCAATCCTTCGCGCGATAGCTCCACCAGGTGTAGAGACGCGCCGGGGCAGGGTGAAAATGGCGGCCGATATCGACCCAGTCGTTCGACGCCTGCAGCCGACCCAGCAGCGCGCATTCGACCGGCGTATGGCTGACCACGTCGAGCAGCTGCTTGTGGCTCCAGACGTCGCATTCCAGCGGCGCGATGTTGAAGTCGCCGGTGAGGATCGTCGGCTTGTTGTCGAGCGCCCCGGACCACTCGATCATCCGCTCGATAAAGTCGAGCTTCTGGCCGAATTTGGGATTGACCGTGCGGTCGGCGACATCGCCGCCGGCGGGGACATAGACATTCTCGATCCGCACGCCATTGTCGAGGCGGATGCCGACATGACGCGCTTCGCCATTGGCCTGCCAGTCGAACCGGTCATCCTCATGGATCGGCACCTTGCTCATGATCGCAACGCCATGATGCATGCGCTGGCCGTTCAGCACCTGATGGACATAGCCCAGCCGCCTGAACATGTCGGTGGGGAAAATCTCGTTCACCACCTTGGTTTCCTGCAGGCAGAGAATGTCGGGCGCTTCCTCGGTCAGGAAGCGTTCGACGATGTCGATCCGGGCGCGGACGCTGTTGATGTTCCAGGATGCAATCGAAAGGGTATCGGCCATGAAAAGCACCTAGGGTGCCGCGCGCCCGCGCGCAAGCGCCGGACAAAGTAAGACCCCCGCTCCGGGGGCGTGGAACGGGGGTCTCGATCGCGCCCTTGAAGCGCTTTGCGACGGGAGCGGTGTGCCGGGTAACAGGGGGGAAATCCCGGTCTACGTCTCTCGCCGTGATCTCTATCTAGGCGATCCGATATGAGCGGCAGATGAACGATGGCAGAAAGTTTTCAGCCCATCGTTCCTGCGGCCCGCCCTAGCCGTTCGGACGGCCGCGCGGACGCGGATCGGTCCAGCGGAAGGCGGAATCGGCGACCGGCACGCCATATTGCTGGTTCGACAAGCGCACCGCCGTGCGATTATTCTGTGCGTCGAGCGCGACCCAGCCATACAGCTCCAGCCCGGCCGGCGACGCAGGCTTGCGCTTGAAGATCATGGTGATGGTGCCGAACTCGGGCCGCTTGGGATCCTTTGCCTGCACGCTCAGCACGGTCGGGTCGCCGGTGGGCACGACGGTGCCGAATTTCGACAGATCCTTGGTCGGGTCGATCAGCGCGGCCAGCGGCGAATTGCCGATCGGCCAGCGCTGCACCTGGCGCACTTCATAATCGATCAGGGTCAGCGCCTTGCCATCGCCAACGATCAGCAGCGGCACGCCCTTTTCATATTGGAAGCGGATCTTGCCCGGCTGCTTCAGGGTCAACTTGCCGGTCAGCACCTGACCATTGCGGTCGGTCTGGCTGAAATCGGCGGTCAGGGTGGTGACGGCGCGGATATAGGCGTTGACCTGATTGAGGTCGGACGGTGCCGCCTGCTGGGCAAGGGCATAGCCCGCCGGCACCGCAACCAGCGCAGTGGCGAGGGACAGGGCGACAGGCGCGAGGATGCGCTTCATGCAATCATCTCCGGGTTGTTCGGAAAAGGGGGCATAGGAGGTGGGGCTTGAACCCGCTGTGAACCTTGCTGTTCCATCGCAGGGAAAGGATTGATCGGAAAGACCAGACGGGGGAGAGCGGCCGTGAAATGGCTGGCTCGATCCCCCGTGCTCCCGCCTCGCCATGCCGGTCTTACCGGCGGCACCGCTCCAATTATGTTTATCGGCGCGGCAGCAGCGACGCCTGCCTAGACCGATTCGCGGACAAAAAAAAGGCTGATCCGAAGATCAGCCTGAAAAGTTTTTAGGAGAGGATGCCTGAAAGGCCTGTTCCTAATGGCCCAAAGCCCCTGTCACGACAAATGCGAAGGCAGCAAGCATGGTTGCACGGAACGCAATCGCTCAAGGAAAACAGGCATTTCGTAGCGTCAGAGCGGATTGCCATTCTCGTCACGCAGCACTTCGCGGCGGCCGACATGGTTGGGCGGGCCGACCAGCCCTTCCTCCTCCATCCGTTCGATCAGGCGTGCGGCGCTGTTATAGCCGACTCGCAGCTGGCGCTGCAGCCAGCTGGTCGAGGCCTTCTGATTCTCGAACACCAGCTGGCAGGCCTTGCGGAACAGCTGCGCGTCCGGGCTGTCATCGCCCAGGTCCACGCCGTCGAGCGCGAAGCTTCCTTCTTCCGGCTCTTCCGTGACCGCCTGGATATAATCGGGCGCCCCCTGCGCGCGCCAATGGTCGGCAACCACGCGCACTTCATCGTCCGAAACGAAGGGACCATGAACGCGCATCAGGCCCTTGCCGCCATGCATGTAAAGCATGTCGCCCTTGCCCAGCAGCTGTTCGGCGCCCTGCTCGCCCAGGATGGTGCGGCTGTCGATCTTGCTGGTCACGAAGAAGCTGATGCGGGTCGGCAAGTTCGCCTTGATGACGCCGGTGATGACGTCGACCGAGGGACGCTGTGTCGCGAGGATCAGGTGGATGCCGGCAGCACGCGCCTTCTGCGCCAGACGCTGGATCAGGAATTCGACTTCCTTGCCCGCCGTCATCATGAGGTCGGCCAGCTCGTCGACCACCACCACGATCTGCGGCAGAGGCTGGAAATCGAGCTGCTCCTCTTCATAGATCGGCTTGCCGCTCTCGGGATCATAGCCGGTCTGGACGCGGCGGCCGAGCGGCTTGCCCTTGGCCTTGGCGGCGCGAACCTTCTCGTTGTAATTGGCGAGGTTGCGGACCGAGATGGATGCCATCATGCGATAGCGATCCTCCATCTGCTCCACCGCCCATTTGAGCGCGCGGATCGCCTTGCTCGGCTCGGTCACGACCGGGGCGAGCAGATGCGGGATGTCGTCATAGGTCGACAGTTCCAGCATCTTGGGATCGATCATGATCAGGCGCAGCTGGTCCGGCGTCATGCGGTAGAGCAGCGACAGGATCATAGCGTTGAGGCCGACCGACTTACCCGAGCCGGTGGTGCCTGCGATCAGCAGATGCGGCATCGGCGCCAGATCGGCGATGATCGGCTCGCCCGAGATATTCTTGCCCAGGATGATCGGCAGGGTCGCTTCCGCACCGAACTGCTCGCTGGTGATGAGTTCGCGGAAGGACACGCCCTCGCGATTGGTGTTGGGCAGTTCGATGCCGATGACGGTGCGGCCGGGAATGGTCGCGACGCGTGCCGACAGCGCCGACATGTTGCGGGCGATATCGTCGGCCAGCGCGATCACGCGGCTCGCCTTGATGCCCGGTGCCGGCTCCAGCTCATACATGGTGACGACAGGGCCGGGGCGGACCTCGACGATATTGCCCTTCACATGGAAGTCGTCGAGCACGCTCTCCAGCAGGCGGGCGTTGCGTTCCAGCGCCGCCTTGTCGATCTTCTGGCCCTGATTGGCGGGAATCGGATTGAGCAGGTCGGCCGACGGCAGCGAGCTATGGCCGAACAGATCATCCTGCGACACCGGCGCGGTCGAGCGCTGCACCGGGGCGGGCTTGGGTGCCTGGATGGTGATCGGCGGCTTGGGTTCGTTCGACACCTGCTTGCGCGGCGCGATCACCCGTTCGACCGGGCCGTCATCATCCTCGTCCAGATCGACCGCTCCTCCCTGTCCCGCAAAGGCGAGCGAAGGACGCGGCAGGCTGAGCCGGGGCAGGGTCGGGCGGCGGATGGTGAAGATCGGCTTTTCCAGCGCCAGGCTGCGATACCAGACGAACAGGCCGGCCAGCATGGCCACGACCACCAATATGCCGATGATCCAGCCCTGCGCGGCCGGCGCCTGGGCGGTCAGGCTCATCACCCCCTTGGCAGTGACAAGGCCGATCATGCCACCCCAGCCCGAAGGCAGGCCGACCAGCGGATCGGGCTGGAACAGGGCCAGCGCGATGCCGATCAGGATGATGCCGACCAGGCATTTGCCAAACTGCGCCTTCCACCCGATCATCTCATGATCGCCCCACAGGCGACGGGCGGTAATCCCCATCAGCGGCAGCAGCAGCGCGATCGGCACGCCGAACAGCAGCAGCAGCATGTCGGCCACCATGGCACCGGGCGCGCGCATGATATTGGCGACATGATCGCCCGCCACCGTGTTCATCGACGGGTCGCTGGGCTGATAGCTCAGCAGCGCCAGCGCCAGGAACAGGGTCGCCAGAAACAGCGAGATCGCCCCGATCAGCGCGCCGCTGCGCACGATGCTGCGCTTGAGCATTTCGCGCCATTCCGGCGCGCGCTTGGCTCCGCGGCTGACAGCCATGGTCAAATGTCCCCCAAATGTTCCGTTCCGGCACAATGCGCCGAGCCAGGAGTCCTCGTCAAGCCTGCGGCCCATCGGCTCGTCCCGCCCTATCCGCAACATTGCGTATGTCGCGGGCCTGGGGCGCAGGCGCAAAATGGGCGGCGAAAGGAGATGTCGCCATGTTCGCCTCTTTCTATCCCGCCTTTGTCGTGATTGCCCTGAGCAGCTTTGCGATCGTGCTGCTGGGCGTCAGCCTGCAGGATGCGATGCGAGGGCGCTGAGCGCATCGCCATCGACACGCTGCACGGTCCATTCATCCATCGGCCGGGCGCCGAGCGCCCGGTAGAAGGCGATCGCCGGCGCGTTCCAGTCGAGCACCGACCATTCGAGCCGGGCGCAATCACGCGCGATCGCCAATTGGGCGAGACGGGCGAGCAGCGCCTTGCCGGCGCCGAGACCCCGCGCTTCAGGCAGAACGAACAGATCCTCCAGATAGAGGCCCGGACGCCCCTCGAAGGTCGAGAAATTGTGGAAGAAGAGGGCAAAGCCGATCGGCGCGCCATCATGCTCGGCGATCAGCACTTCCGCCATCGGCCGAGGTCCGAACAGATAGCGGGCCAGCGTCTCGCGGTCCGCCTTCACTTCATGGGCCAGCTTCTCATAGTCGGCGAGCGCCAGGATGAAATTCGCGATCGCATCGATATCCGTCGATTGCGCGTCCCTGATGATGACCTTGCTCATGCCGCTCCCGCTTCCACATGGGCGATATCCGCCCGTTTCGTGCGCGCGGCGATAAGGCAGCCGGCGACGATCAACAAGGCACCGGCAAGGGTGGTCAGCGTCAGTTGCTCGCCAAAGGCCAGCCAGCCGAAGATCGCGGCCCAGACGAAAGCGGTATATTCGACCGGGATCAGCCGCTGAGCTTCCGCACGCGCATAAGCCCAGGCGAGCGCCGCGAGAGAAGTGAAGGCCAGCATGGCGGCCAGCAGCACCAGCGGCACCGCCGCTCCGGTCGGCACGATCGCCCAGACCGGCGCGCCGATCGCGAACACGCCCAGCATGACCAGATGCTGGAAGAAGGCGACCTCTATCGGCGTGGCAAGCTGCGCCTGCTGACGCTGGAGGATCAGGTTCCAGGCGAACAGCATCGCCGAGAGCAGCACCGCGCCGGCGCCCATCAGCGCGTCGCTATCATAGTCGCCGCGTATCCGCCCCGACAGGATGACGCCCACCCCGACCAGGCCGAGCAGCGAGGCGCCGATCGCCTGCCGCCCGATCCGTTCCTTTAGCAGCAGCGCCGCGAGATAGAGCGCGATCAGCGGAGCGATGAAGGAGAGGGCGATGGCTTCGGCCAGTGGCAGGCGCATGATCGCCCAGAAGAAGAAACTGGCCATCAGCGCCACGACAACGCCGCGCAGCAGATGCAGGCGCAGCACGGAGCGGTTGGGCCAGCGCTGGCGGGTGGCGAGCATCAGGGCCAGCCCGAGCAGGCTGCCGGTGATCGCGCGCCAGAGCAGCGCATTATAAAGGCCGATCGAGAGGCTGAGCCCCTTCATCGCCGCATCCATCACCGAAAAAAGCGCGACGCCAAGGCAGCAGATGAGAAAGGGCAACAGCACGGACGGGCTGCGGGGAGAGGAAAGCGGACGATCCATCGACGGGTGAAGGGATCAGTCGCGACCGGGGCCGACGATCCTGCCGATATGCAATTCGTCGATATGAAGCCGGGTGATCCGCGCCTTGCCGATGCGCAGTCGACCAATGGCCAGGGCGCCGACCGCTATTGCGCCCAATGCGACCGCGCCCAGGGCCAATGCCCCAAGAACGGACGCGCCGACCGCCTGCGCACCCGTGGCGCTTGCGCCATGGACGATGGCGGACCGGTCGGCGCTGTCCGTCATTCGGCTGCCTGGACCTGTCCCGCGTCGATTGCCGCCGCTTCGATCTCGGCCGCCTTGGCCTCGACCAGCCTGACGATATGGTCGACCATGTCGGCGTCCTGGATCGTGTGATCGGTGACGCCCGACAGATAGACCATATGCTTGCCGTTGCCGCCGCCGGTCAGGCCGATATCGGTCTCGCGCGCTTCGCCCGGACCGTTGACGACGCAGCCCAGCACCGAGAGCGAGAGCGGCGTGTTGATATGCTGCAGCCGTTCCTCCAGCGCCTGGACGGTGCGGATCACATCGAAGCCCTGCCGCGCGCAGCTGGGGCAGGAGATGACCTTGACGCCGCGGGTGCGGATGCCGAGCGTCTTGAGCATCTCATAGCCGACCCGCACTTCCTCTTCCGGTTCGGCCGAGAGCGATACGCGGATCGTGTCGCCAATGCCGGCCCAAAGCAGGTTGCCGATGCCGATCGCGCTCTTGACCGTGCCGCCGATCAGGCCGCCGGCTTCGGTGATGCCAAGGTGCAGCGGGCAGTCAACCGCGTCGGCCAGCTGCATATAGGCCGCGACCGCCAGGAACACGTCGCTCGCCTTCACCGCGACCTTATATTCGTGGAAATCCTGGTCCTGCAGCAGCTTGATATGGTCGAGCGCGCTTTCGACCAGCGCTTCCGGGCAGGGCTCGCCATATTTTTCGAGCAGGTCGCGTTCCAGGCTGCCGGCGTTGACGCCGATGCGGATCGAGCAATTATTGGCCTTGGCGGCGTCCACCACTTCCTTCACCCGCGCGGCCGAACCGATATTGCCGGGATTGATGCGCAGGCACGCAGCACCGGCATCGGCGGCTTCCAGCGCACGCTTATAGTGGAAATGGATGTCGGCGACGATCGGCACGCGTGCGGCGCGGACGATCTGTTTGAGCGCCGCGGTCGATTCCTCGTCGGGGCAGGACACGCGGATGATGTCGACTCCGGCATCCTCGCAGCGACGGATCTGATCGATCGTCGCCTTGACGTCATGGGTCAGCGTGTTGGTCATGGTCTGCACCGTGACCGGCGCGCCGCCGCCCACGGGGACGTTGCCGACCATGATCTGCCGCGACTGCCGTCGGGCAATGTCGCGCCAGGGGCGCAGGCCGGGATTATGTTCGGACATGAAAAGGGGCTCCAGATCTCTGGAGCCCCCTATAAGCATTAAAGCGGCTTTTTAGAAGCGCGCGGTCAGCGATGCGGCAACCTGGTCCGCATTGCCGCTGGTCTGTGCCAGGGTCGTGGCGGTGACGGTGGCCGGCGACGGGTAATAGCTGTCCGGGCGGATGATGTTCGCCTTTTCCACCCAGGTATGGGCGTAGGCGACGTTCAGCGCGAAGGCCGGCGAGATATTCCAGGTCGCGCCGCCGGTCAGCCACACGCGGTCGCCATCGGGCACGCGGGTGGTCAGATGCTGCGGATTGGTCGGCGAACGGTCGAACATGGTGCCCGCGCGCAGCGTGAAGGCGGGGCTGAAATCATATTCGCCGCCCAGGCTGACGCTGTAGCTGTCCTTGTAATCCAGTTCCTTGTTGGTGGTGCCGGTGGCAGAGGTGACCGCGATCCCCTTGAAGCTGGACCAGCCATACCATTTGCCGGTGATCATCGCGCGCAGGTTCGGCGTCAGCTTGTGCATGAAGGACACGGTGACGATATCGGGCAGGTCCAGCGGTGCCGAGGCATCGAACTCGCCATTGGCGGCGCTGAGCGGCGTCACCAGGCCGGAAATGGTCTGGGTGCCCTTGAGCTTGTGGTTGATGCCCGACCGATAGTGGACGCCGACATTGGTGGTGCCGTTGGTGTAGAACAGGCCGGCGTTCCAGCCGACGGTCCAGTCATCACCCTTCAGCTTGGTGAAGCCGTCGGTGGTGACCAGCGGCGACACCTGCGGCAGCGCGTTGGTCAGGTTCGCCTTCACATATTGCACATCGACGCCGCCGCCGATCGAGAAATTGTCGTTCAGCTTGAACGCGGCCGACGGCTGGATGTTGTAGGTCTTGAGGTCGGTGTAGATCGAGTCATAGCGACCGAAGAAACCGTCATCATATTCCAGCTTCAGGCCGAAGGGCGCATTGACGCCTAGGCCCAGCCAAAGCCGGTCGGTGACCTGCGCCGAGGCGTAGAAATTGGGGACCGGGATGACGCTTTCGAACGGCTGGCCGCCGTCATTGCCGGTCACCGGCACGCGGGCGGTCGAACCGGGGACCGAGCGATAGCTGCCACGATTGGTCTGGTGGGCGGAAGCCATCAGGGCGTTGACGCCGGCCGAAACCTGGACGCCCGACAGCTGGGTCATGGCGGCGGGGTTGAAATAGATGGTCGAGGGATCGTCACCTGCAGCGGCACCGCCAGCCATGGCGCGGCCGGTTTCCACCGGCGACTGTTCCTGAAGATAGAAGCCACCGGCCAGCGCCGGCATCGGTGCGACGATCGCGCCGGTCAGCAGGATGGTGGGAAGAATGCGACGGCGAAGGGACATGGCGTTTCCTCTGCTAAAAACTCATTTGGCCATTTGGTGCGGGCGCTTAAACGCCTCATGCGACTTATGGAACCATGCGCATAACAGCTATCCCCACGATTTCTACAGGCGCCAACGACGGATTTCCGCGATTTTTCGCTCAATTGCCCGGATTTCGGCCGGCTCGACGCTACGGCAAGTGCCGCCCTGTTGCGTCAACGTCACAGGTCAAAAAAAAAGCCGCCCCGAGGGACGGCTATGAAGTTTTAGGAGAGGATGCCTGAAAGGCGATTTCCTTTTGCGGCCAGGCGGCGTTCGTCGCAAATGCGAAACATGATGGCGCGATTGCGTTTCATGCAACCGGTGTCACAAGGCCATGTTTCCCTAAGGGAAATCCCGCATGAAATAATGATAGCGATATCAATTTTTCGCGTTGCGGCAGGCTATTTCGCCGCTTGCAATCGCTGATCGACGCCCGAATCACGCAAATGGGATTCGATTTCGGCCAGCAGCCGCGCCAATCCTGCGGCATCCGACGCCTCCGCCCGCGCGGTCAGTGCATTCTGGGTGTTGGACGCGCGCAGCAGCCACCAGCCATCGACAGTGCGGACGCGGGCGCCATCGATCGATTCCACGATTGCGCCGGATGCAACCAGGCGGTCGCGCAGGTCTTCGATGATCGCGAACTTGCGGTCTTCCGGCACGGCGATGCGGATTTCCGGCGTGTTGACCATTTCGGCCATGTCGCCGCGCAGGTCGGTGACGGTGCGGCGCAACCGGGCAGCCGCGCGGATCAGGCGAACGGCGGCATAGAGTCCATCATCAAAACCGTAAAAATCATCGGCGAACATGATGTGGCCGGTCATCTCGCCACCCAGCGGACTGCCAATCTGCTTCATTTTGGACTTGATATGGCTGTGCCCGGTCTTCCACAGTACCGGCTCACCGCCCAGCCGCGCAATCTCGTCGAACAGGGCCTGGCTGGCCTTCACATCCGCGACGATCGGGGCGCCGGGACGATCCTTCAGCACCACCTGCGCGAACAGGCCGAGCAGCTGGTCACCCCAGATGATCCGGCCTAGGCCATCGACCACGCCGATCCGGTCGCCATCGCCATCGAAAGCCACGCCGAAATCGAGCTTCCTGGAGAGGACAAGGGAACGAAGATCGGCCAGATTCGCTTCTTCGGTAGGATCAGGATGATGGTTGGGAAAATTGCCGTCTACATTGGTGAAGAGCAGATGATGCTCACCCGGCAGGAGTTGCACCAGCTTCTCCACGACCGGTCCTGCGGCGCCGTTTCCCGCGTCCCAGCCGATCCGCCAGGCGGCGCCGTCAAAATCGCGCACCAGCCGTTCGACATAGGCCGGCATGATATCGACATCGCGCACCCGGCCTTCGCCCGTCAGCCAGTCGCCGGCCGCCGCCATGGCGCCGAGCTGCTGGATCGCCTCGCCATGAAAGGGCGCATGATCCAGGACCAGCTTGAAACCATTCTGATCTGCGGGATTATGGCTGCCGGTCACCTGGATGGCACCCGCCACCTCCAGTTCGGCCTCCGCATAATAGAGCATGGGCGTGGGACCGAGGCCAACGCGCAGCACATCGACACCACTGTCGGTGAGGCCGCGCACCAGCGCCCCCTCCAGCATGGACGAACTCAGCCGCCCGTCATAGCCGACCGCGACCGCTGATCCGCCGGCGCGCCGCACCCAGGTCGCGAAGCTGCGCCCCAGCGCATAGCCGTCCGCTTCCCCGAGCATCGGGCCGACAACGCCGCGCATGTCATATTCGCGCAGCAGGGTCGGATGGAAGCGATGGGCCATATAGTCCTTTCTGGGGCAATCAGCCGGCGGACGGACGATCCCGCTCGGCAAGGTCAGCCAGCAACAGGTCGCGAGCAGCATTGATCTGGGCAGCCAGCGCTTCGGTTCCACCCTTGTCGGGATGGACCGAGGCGATCAGGCGGCGATGTGCGGCGCGGATGTCGGTTGCGCGGGCATCCGCCGACAGGCCGAGCAGGGCGCGGGCGCCCTCCACGTCGGCCCTGTCAGTCTGCACCGGCGGCGCAGCCTTGCGCCTGGCGCGGTTAGCGCCCTTCTTCGCCTTGCCCTGCGACGCGAAGAAAAGGGCCGCGCCCAGCAGGATCGGCGCGCCGAGCGCCGGCTTGCCCTTGGCCGCCAGCACTGCGCCGACCAGCGCCGCCCCCAATGCCATGCCATCCTTGGTCGACATGCGCTGCAATCTCCCGGTCCAGATGAGCCAGCCCGCCAGGCCGATCAGCACCAGCGCGATCAGCCCCATCAGGCAGCGCCGAGCATGTCCACGGACGCGGCATGATCGCCGGTCGGCAAGGCCAATCCGGCCACCATCTCGCGCAGTTCCTGGCGTGCGGCGATATGGCTGATGCCCAGGTCGCCCAGATGTCCCTTGTCGAGCAGGGTCAGGCCCGAGGGAAAGAGTTCGCGGAAGATGACGCGTTCCGACAATCCGGGAATGACGCGGAAGCCGACCCGGCGCGACAATTCCATCAGCGCATCGCCGACGCGCTTCTTGTTGCGGGCATCATGATGCTGGACGCGGTTGCGCAGCACCACCCAGTCGATCGACACGCCATCGGCCTTGGCGCGGGATTTGCGCGCTTCGAAGATGAGTTCGGAATAGAAGGACAGGCGGCGAACCCGGAAGGTTTCGGCATCGACCTGGCCGATCAGGTCGAAGTCGACGAAACTGTCATTCATCGGCGTGACCAGCGTGTTGGCGCGGGCCGCCATGTGCCGGGCGAAATCATCGTCGCGGCCGGGCGTGTCGACGATCAGGAAATCCTTGCCCTCGGCAACCGCCGCCGCCTGTTCGTCGAGCGCGGCGACATTGTCGCCCTGGAACACCGCAAAGTCGGGTGCCGACAGATCGATGCCGCGGCGGCGCGCAGTTTCTGCGCGATTTTCCATATAGCGGGTGACGGTGCGCTGGCGCGGGTCGAGATCGATCAGGCCGACGCTATGGCCGAGCGCGGTCAGCGCGATCGCCGTGTGGACGGCGGTCGTCGACTTGCCGGTTCCGCCCTTTTCATTGGCGAAGACGATGAGGTGCGTTTGCGCGTTCGCCATCGGACCTTGATAACCCCGTGTTTGTCGCTCTAGATTCTTGACGGTCCCGTGGCGCGAAGCCTAGCAGGACGCCCCTGTGTCCCTGCCCTTATCGGAGCCCCTCGTCCCGTGCAAATTCTCCGTGACCTTCCCGCCCTGCGCGCTGCCGTCGCCGCGCTGAAGTCCGACGGAAAGAAACTGGCGCTGGTCCCCACCATGGGGGCGCTGCATGACGGGCATATGGCACTGGTCGAGGAAGCGCGCCGCCATGGCCGCCATGTCGTGGTGTCGATCTTCGTCAATCCGCGCCAGTTCGGCCCGAACGAGGATCTGGACGCCTATCCCCGGCGCGAGGCGAAGGATGCGCAGCTGTTGCAGGCCGCCGGCGTGGACATATTGTGGGCGCCAAGCGTCGAGGTCATGTATCCGGCTGGCTATGCTACCAATATTCGGGTGTCGGGGGTGAGCGAAGGGCTGGATGGTGCGGCGCGGCCGGGCCATTTCGATGGTGTCGCCACGGTCGTCACCAAGCTGTTCAACCAGGTCGCGCCCGATGTCGCGATCTTTGGCGAGAAGGATTATCAGCAGCTCGCCGTGATCCGCCGGATGGTTGCCGACACCAATCTGGACATCGAGATCATCGGCATGCCGACCCAGCGGGCCGAGGATGGTTTGGCGCTGTCGTCGCGCAACGCGTATCTCAGCGAGCAGGAGCGCAAGGATGCGCTGGCGCTGCCGCGCGCGCTGGGTGAGGCGAAGCGCCAGATCGAGAAGGGCGAGCCGGTCGAGGCAGCACTGGCGAAGGCGATCGCCACGCTGGCGACCCATGGTTTCGACCCGATCGACTATGTGACCCTGTGCGACGCAGACAGCCTGGAGCCGATCGCGACGTTCGACCGGCCGGCGCGCCTATTGGGCGCGGCGAAACTGGGCAAGACCCGGCTGATCGACAATATCGCGGTTGATCCGGCCTAAGCCGAAAGTCCGCGCTTGAGCAGGACAGCGGCAAGGACGAGCAGGCCGACCACCGCCCAGCCCTCCCAGGTGCGAGGACCATAGCCCCAGCCGATACGCTTGGGGCCGAACCAGATGCGCGGGTCATTCATGGGCGTCTCCGCTTAACTTCGCACATTTCCCGCACATTTTGACATTATGTTGCGCGGGGGCGATCCTATTCGCCTGTCACCCGATCGGCGACACTCCCGCTATAGCATGGTCATGGCGGCGTAGGACAGCAGCTCGAGGGACCGGGGCGAAGGCCCCGATCCCCCCTGTCAATCAGAGCGCGCCCGCGGCCGGAGCGGTGCCGGCTTCTACCGGAGCCGGGGTCGCGGCGATCGGCGCGGGCGTCGCCGCCGCGCTGTCGACCGAGAAGGCCAGATCCTCATCCAGGAAGGCGGGGATGATCGAGCCTGACGGGATGTTGGCGCTGGTGCCGGTGGTGAAGAAGCCGGCGACCGGGATCAGCGCGATCGCACCGACGACGCCGGCAGTGCCGGTCACGCCCTTGTCATTGAAGGTGCCGGTCAAGCGCACCTGCCGGCCCCCCAGCCGGACGTAGAGCACGCGGCCCTCGATGAAGCCGGACTTGCCCCACATGCCCTTGTTCCGCACGCTGGTGATTTCCGCGATGCCGGGCGTGCCGGCGGGGATCACCACATTATTGCCGACCATCACGGCTTCGGCGGTCTCGATATTGACGCGATCGCCGACCTTCACGGCCTTCTTCTTGGTGGTGAGTTCGACCAGCGTGCGAACGGGCACCTTGGCACCGGCACGCAGGACATTGCCATCGACGGCAGGCGCGATGGTGACGGCAGGCTGCTGCGCAGCCGCCATCGGCGCGGCCAACGCGGCCGCGCAGAAAAACAGACGAATCATGATACCCCCACAGAAAGTCCGCAGGATGCGGACCGGCGGAGGCAAAGCATAGTCCGAAGACTTGCGCCAGAGGCCAAGTAAAGTGCCCGATCTTTTCGGACGCTTTACGCTACGACCATCAGAAAGGACGGACGATCACCATGATGACGATCACCGCCGCGGCGATGCCGGGCACTTCGTTCAGCATGCGCAACTGCTTGTCGGCAAGGCTGCGCTGACCGCGCGCAAGTTTCTTCGCATAGCTGGCGATCCAGCCATGATAGCCCGACAGTGCCAGGACGAAGAGCAGCTTCAGGTGGAACCAGCCGAAATGCCAGGCGCCGATTTCCACCATCAGCATCAGGCCGAAGACCCAGGTTAGGATCAGCGACGGGTTGAGGATGATCTTGAGCAGGCGCGTCTCACGCTCGATCCAGCGCTGGTCCTCCGCCGAGCCCGGCACGGTTTCCTGATGATAGACGAAGAAGCGCGGCATCATGAACAGTCCCGCCATCAGGAAGATGACGAAGATGACATGGGCGGCCTTCACCCACAGATAGGCAGCGCCGAGATAGGGCATCAGCGTGTCTCCGTTCCGCGCACATAGGCGATCAGCGCCTCGACATGGGCGATCGGCGTGTCGGGCAATATGCCATGGCCCAGGTTGAAGATATGCGGCCGGCCGGCAAAGGCGGCGCGCAAGTTATCCACAGCCTGTTCCACCGCCTGACCGCCGGCAATCAGCGCCAGCGGATCGAGATTGCCCTGCACCGGAAGCCCGGCGGGCAGCGCCTGGTTCGCCCAATGCGGGTCGACCGTTTCATCCACACCCACTGCATCGACGCCGGTGCCGATCGCATAGGCCGGCAGTTTCGCGCCGGCGCCCTTGGGAAAGCCGATCACCGGAATGTCGGGATGGAGCGCCTTCAATTTGCGCACGATCGCGGCATTGGGCTCTATCACCCAGCGTTCGAACTGGAGCGGGGCGAGGCTGCCGGCCCAGCTGTCGAACAATTGCACCGCTTCCACGCCGGCTTCGATCTGGCCGGAAAGATAGATGACGGTGGCATCGACGATCGCGTCGATCAGCGCGGCGAAGCGATCGGGCTGTTGATACGCCATGCGACGCGCAGCGCCCTGGTCCTTGCTGCCCTGTCCCGCGACCATATAGGTGGCGATCGTCCAGGGACTGCCTGCAAAGCCCAGGAAAGTCACCGACGGGTCCAGCGCAGCCTTCACCTGCCGGACCGTTTCATACACAGCCTCATAGCGGCTGAAATCGGGTGTCAGCGCTGGCAGGTCGGTCTCCGCCAGGATCGGGGCGAGACGCGGGCCTTCACCGGCCTCGAACCAGAGATCCTGTCCCATGGCATAGGGGACGATCAATATGTCGGAAAAGAGGATCGCGCCGTCAAAGCCGAAGCGGCGCAGCGGCTGCAGCGTGACCTCTGCCGCGGCGGCGCTGTCATAGACCAGTTCGAGGAAGCCGCCCTTGTCGGCCCGGAGTGCGCGATATTCCGGCAGATAGCGGCCAGCCTGGCGCATGAGCCACATCGGCGGGACGGGCGGCACCGCGCCGCGCAATACGGAAAGGAGCGGCTTGGCGCTGACTGCGCCGGCGTGAGCGTCGGGACCCGTCATGAACTCTCTACTTTATAAAGATATTTAAAAAGGAATGTTGAGGTTGTTGGGCTGTTGGTTCGGGGGTTTATGCGCTGTCCCCGCTTTTGCCAACAGCTTGACTCCTGGAGTCACGCGATTCCGCGGCGAGTCATCTGAATCATCCCCATTACCCACAGGCTGTGGATAAGATTCCGGCCCTGTTGAGAGGCTGTGGATAAGATTCCGCTTTCTGGGGACGAAATGGGGCTGCAAAGTTATCCACAACTCTATCCCTTGCTTTATCCACAGGGGACTCACAGAGATATGCCTGTGTCACGTATCCATCTTCACCTGCTTTCGGACTCCACCGGCGAGACGCTGGAGAATATCGCCAAGGCGGCGATCGGCCTGTTCGAAAATGTCGAGGCGATCCGCCATTTCTGGCCGATGGTCCGATCCGAAGTGCATCTCGACCGGATCATGGAGGAGATATCCGCCCATCCCGGCCTGGTGCTGTTCACGCTTACCAACCACGTGCTGCGGCGGCGGCTGGAAACGCGCTGCCGCGCGCTCGGCCTGCCCCATGTCGCCGCGCTCGACAGCGTGGCCGATGCCCTGTCCAACATATTGGGGCAGGAAACCCGGACCCGGCCGGGCCGCAAGCATATCCTCGACGAAGCCTATTTCGCCCGGATCGAGGCGATCCAGTTCACCATCGCCCATGATGATGGCGTTGGGCATGAGAATTGGGAGGAGGCCGATATCGTCCTGGCAGGGGTATCGCGCGCATCGAAGACGCCGACCTCCATCTATCTTGCCAATCGCGGCTACAAGACTGCCAATATCCCGTTGGTGCCGGAATCGCCACCGCCGCGCAGCCTCTATGGCCTGAAGCACCCGATGGTGGTGGGGCTTACCATCAGTCCCGAGCGGCTGATTCAGATTCGCCGCAACCGGCTGCTGTCGCTCAACCAGGCGCCCGAGACCGCCTATGTGGATAGCGATAAGGTGCAGGAGGAACTGGCTTTTGCCCGGCGCATGTTCGCCGACAATGGCTGGCCGGTGATCGACATGACCCGCCGCTCGATCGAGGAAGCGGCCGCTGCCATCATCAACCTGTTCAACGACCGCGAACTGGCGGAAGGAAATGAAGCATGATCGTCCTAGCCTCGCAGAGCGCCAGCCGGCGCGCCATGCTGAGCGCGGCCGGTGTGCCGTTCGAGGCGCTGTCGCCGGGTGTGGATGAAGAGGCGGCCAAGGAAGCATTGCGCGCCGATGGCCATGATGGCCGCGCGCTGGCCGATGCGCTGGCGGAGCTGAAGGCGCTCAAGGTGTCGCGCCGCGTGCCGGGCGCGCTGGTGCTGGGCTGCGACCAGACCCTGACTCTCGACGACGGGACGATGATCGACAAGGCGGTGGACAAGGCGGATGCCGCGCGCATCCTGCGCTTGCTGTCGGGCCGGGTGCATCATCTCCACAGTGCGGCGGTGATCGTGCTCAACAATGAGCCGATCTGGCGCCATGTCGAGCGGGTGCGGATGACGGTGCGGACCTTGTCCGACGGATTCATCGACTCCTATCTGGATGGTGACTGGGACGAATGCCAATGGTGTGTCGGCTGTTACCGGATCGAGGGGCCGGGCGCGCAACTGTTCGCCAGGGTGGAAGGCAGCCAGTTCGGCATCCAGGGCCTGCCGCTGCTGCCGCTGCTTGACTTCCTGCGCGTAAGGGGCGTTCTGGCGTCATGACCGACAAGCTCCCTTATGCCGAGGTGATCGGCGATCCGATCGACCACAGCAAATCGCCCCTTATCCACAATTTCTGGCTGCAGGCGCTGGATATCGAGGCGGAGTATAAGAAGACTCATGTGACGCCCGAGGGGCTGTCCGCTTATTTCCTGCAGCGCCGGGCCGATCCCGACTGGCTGGGCTGCAATGTCACCATTCCCCACAAGATCGCGGTGATGGACTATACCGACGATCCGGGTGGGGTGCGCGACCGGATCGGCGCGATGAACACCATCGCCAGCGAGACCGGTGGGCCGCTGATCGGCACCAACACCGATGCCGGCGGGTTCCTGCAGCCGTTGCTGCGCGACAAGTGGAAGGGCCGCCATGCGGTGCTGATCGGCGCGGGCGGCGCGGCGCGGGCGATCCTGTTCGCGCTCACCAGCCTGGGCGTGCCGGAGATCACGATCATGGCGCGCGATCCGGCCAAGGGACAGGCGCTACTCGACCGGGCCGGGGTGAAGGGCAAGGTGATCGGCATGACCGACGCGCTGCCGGCCGCCGACCTGCTGGTCAACAGCACGTCGCTGGGCATGGTCGGCCAGCCGGCGCTGGATCTGGACCTGTCGCCGCTGCCGGCCAGCGCGACCGTCTATGACATCGTCTATGCGCCGCTGGAGACCGGGCTGCTGAAGGCGGCGCGCGACCGGGGCCTCAAGACTCTCGACGGGCTGGAAATGCTGATCGGCCAGGCGGCGCTGGCGTTCGACATCTTCTTCGATGCGGAGGCGCCGCGCGAGCTGGACGCGGAACTGCGCGCGCTGCTGTTGGCGGCGGACTGAACGGCGACGGGGTGAAGATCTACGGCCTCACCGGCTCGATCGGCATGGGCAAGTCGGCGGTTGCGACGATGTTTCGCCGCGAGGGTGTGCCGGTGTTCGATGCCGATGCCGAGGTGCATCGGCTGCAGGGTCCGGGCGGCCGGCTGATCCCGGCGATCGAGGCGCGCTTTCCCGGCACCACCGGGCCGCAGGGCGTCGACCGGGCGAAGCTGGGCGCGGCGGTGTTCGGTCACCCCGCCGAATTGAAGGCACTGGAGGCGATCGTCCATCCCGCCGTGGGCGAGTCGCGTCGGCGATTCCTCAAACGCCATCGGTCGCGTCAATTCGTGATTCTGGACGTGCCCTTGCTGTTCGAGACGGGTGGCCACCGGCGCATGGCGGGCATCATCGTGGTCAGTGCGCCCGCCTGGAAACAGCGCCGGCGGGTGCTGGCCCGGCCGGGCATGACGGTGGCAAAATTTCGTAGAATCCTGCACTTGCAGCTGCCCGATGCTGAAAAGCGGCTAAGGGCAGACTATATCATCAACACGGGTACGACATTTGCCGCAACCCGGACACAGGTCAGGCGTCTGGTCGCTTGCCTTGGCGCCCGGACAGGCAGATAAGTAGAGTCATAGAGAGTCGGTTCAAAAGGGCGATGCGCGAGATCATTTTCGACACCGAAACGACGGGATTTGATCCGGCATCCGGCGATCGGCTGGTCGAAATCGGTTGCATAGAGCTTATCAATCGCGTGCCGACCGGCCGCACCTTCCATGCCTATTATAATCCACAGCGCGACATGCCCTCCGCCGCCGAGGCGGTGCATGGCCTGTCGAGCCAGTTCCTGTCGGACAAGCCGTTGTTCCGCGAGGGCGTGGCCGAACTGATGGATTTCCTGGAGGACAGCCCGCTGGTCGCGCACAATGCGCGCTTCGACTTCGGATTCCTCAATCACGAATTGAAGCTGTGCGCGCGCGACGCCGTGTCGATGGACCGGATGATCGACACGGTCGCGATCGCCCGCACCCTGCATCCCGGCGCCAAGCATAGCCTGGACGCGCTCTGCACCCGTTACGGCATCGACCGCAGCCATCGCGTCAAGCATGGCGCGCTGCTCGACGCCGAACTGCTGGCGCAGCTCTATGTCGAATTGACCGGCGGCCGTCAGATCGGCCTGGGTCTTGCACAGGAGGAAGAGAAAGAGATCGTCAGGGTGGAACTGACGGAAACCGCCGTTGTTCGCCCTGTTCGTCCCGCGCGCGTCTTCACGGCGAGCGTGGAGGAGCTGGAGAGGCATGCCGCTTTCGTCGCGAAGCTGGATAAGCCGCTCTGGCTCGAGGAGGCGCCGCCGGCCTGAACCTGCCGGCGTTTGCCACGTGCCAACCGGGCCGCTGATCCGGCGTCCCGGCAAGAATAAGGAGAAGGCATATGGATATCCGTGTTTCCGGGCATCAGGTCGAGACGGGCGAGGCGCTCAAGCAGCACGTCAGCGACCGGCTGGAAGCGATAGCCGAGAAATATTTCTCCCGCACGATTTCCGCCCAGGTGACCTTCCGACCGGCCCCGCATGGCGCCTTTCATTGTGATATCGTCTGCCATGTGATGACCGGCCTGATCCTGAAGGGCGCCGGCGAGGCGCAGGAGGCGCATCCCGCCTTCGACCAGGCATCGGACCGGATCGAGAAGCAACTGCGCCGCTATATGCGCCGCCTGAAGGACCGCAGCATCCAGGCCGCCGCGGCCGAGGCGCAGCGCGCCAATGGCTATAGCGTCGATGATATCGATGGCGCGGGCTATACCATCTTCGCCGGTGCCGCCGACGAAGAGGCCGAAGCGGCCGATGCGCCCCTGATCGTTGCCGAAACGCGGGTCGACATTCCCGAGGCCAGCGTGTCCGACGCGGTGATGATGCTGGACCTGCGCAACACCAATGCGCTGCTGTTCCTCAATGCCGGGACGTCGGCCTATAATATGGTCTATCGCCGTCAGGACGGCACGATCGGCTGGGTCGAGCCGCGCGGCTGACCCCCTGCCAAGCCGGGCCGCCTGTTGACCTCCGGGTGCAGGCGGCCTATGGGGCCGGGCTTTAGTTTCTCCGAGCAACGCGCATTTTTTTCGACAGGCTGGGCGCGCCTCGGCTGCCCCCGGAAGTAAAATGGTGCATTTCAACGATATTGTCTCGCCGGACGCGCTGGCCACCGAGGTGACTGTGAACGGCAAGAAGATGCTGTTCCAGAAGATCGCGGCTCTGGCGGCGCAATCCTATGGCGTCGATGCCGAAGCGGCCGCCGACGCGCTGCTGGAGCGCGAGCGTCTGGGCTCCACCGGCTTCGGTGGCGGCGTTGCCATTCCCCATGCCAAGCTGCCGGGCCTCGACCGCATGTGCGGCGTGGTCGTGCTGCTCGATCCGCCGGCGCCGTTCGACGCGGTCGATGATGCGCCGGTCGATGTCGTGTTCGCGCTGCTTTCGCCGCAGGACAGCGGCGCCGAGCATCTCAAGACGCTGGCGCGTGTATCCCGCTATCTGCGCGACGAGGCGCAGGTGACGCGCCTGCGCGGTGCCAAGTCGGCCGAGGCGCTGCATGCGCTGCTGGCCGGTGGTGAGGCGCGTGACGCCGCCTGAGGCCGCCGCGCTCGCCAGTGGCGAGGCGGCGCATTTTCGCGCGCTGGAGCATCTCTACAACAGCGCGCCGATCAACGACCTGTTCCTGTCGACCCTGCGCGTGCCGGAACCCGGCCGGTCGGTGATCGATTTCGAGGTCGACGAGCGGCATTTCCATGCCGCCGGCGCGGTGCATGGCACCGTCTATTTCAAGATGCTGGACGATGCGGCCTTCTATGCCGCCAACAGCCTGGTCAGCGACCGCTTCCTGCTGACCACTGCTTTCAACCTGCTCTTCACCCGGCCGATCGGCCCCGGAAAGCTGCGCGCCGAGGGGCGCTGGATCAGCGGCAAGCGCCGCGTCTATGTCGCCGAGGCGAGCATTCTCGATTCGGACGGGGAAGAAGTGGGCCGGGGCACCGGCACCTTCATGCGATCGCAGATTCCGCTGTCATCGCTGCCGGGATATCATGGCTGAGGATAGTCCGGCCGCGCGGTTGACCAGCGCGATGCTGGTCGGCGCGCTGGTGAAGCGGGTGAATGCCGCCGGTGGCTTTGCCATGATCTTGGCCAAGGGCGATGCAACGAGCGGTGTCATCCTGGTCCAGGTAATGGACAAGGGGCGGGAATCCGCAATTTTCGAACGGGTATCGAACTTTCGCGGCGGCCATGCATTGATGCGTTGTGGCCCCCCTGCGGAAGAGGGGCCGGAGGCGTTCGCCGCCTATGCCGAACGCCGGCGCAGATCGGACCCCGACCTGTGGCTGGTGGAGCTTGATATCGCGGATGCGGAACGGTTCGCCGCTGAAACGATCTGCTGATCGTTGACTCCTTGCACGCGCGCGGGCAATGGCGGCCGACGCTGAACGCGCAGGTTGCCTGCATTCGTCCATGGGGGGCGGGCCGGTAAACACGCAGACGGGGGGCGGCCGAACGTCACAGAATATCGGTTACAATCGACGTTTCTGGCCAATAACCGCACGATTTTGAGTAATAATGAGTTTTCGTCTGAAGGCCGCGATCATCGCGGCATTTACGCTGTCGGCCGCTGCGGCTGTTACGGCGTCGGACATGTCGAGCGCCAGCGAGGCCTCCCTGTCCACGGTTTCTCTTCCGGAAACCGCCGCGCTGATTAGCGCACCCACGGCCGGCACCAAGCCCGCCGTCGTTTTCGCTGCGCCGCAAGAAGTCGCGCAGTCGCTGGATTCCGGCCCCAAGGCTGGCAGCAATTTTTCGACCGATATCGAGCCCAAGGCCGAGACCCTGGCAGCCCTGGTTGATGCGCAAGGCGCTCCCGAGGATGTCGAAGGCGACATGAAGTGCCTGGCCGGTGCAGTCTATTTCGAATCCAAGGGTGAAACGCTGGAGGGCCAGCTGGCCGTTGCCCGCGTCATCATCAACCGCGCCAAGTCGGGCCGCTTCGCAAGCAGCCTGTGCGGTGTCATCTATCAGCCGAGCCAGTTCAGCTTCGTGCGTGGTCACGGCATGCCGCCGATCAACATCGCCAGCGATTCCTGGCGCCAGGCCGTTGCGATCGCGCAGATCGCCCTGGACGACAGCTGGGACAGCCAGGCCGAAGGCGCGCTGTTCTTCCATGCCCGCCGCGTGTCGCCGGGTTGGGGCAAGACCAAGCTGGCGTCGATCGACAATCACGTCTTCTATCGCTGATCCGCGCTCGCCGCGCGACAGCAACGCCCTTTTGAAGGCCGGTTCGGACCCCATGTCCGAATCGGCCTTTTCTTTTGTTCCCTTCCTGTTCTAATCTGGTGCCATGACCATCCAAGAAGCCGCCCAAGACGCCGATCGCTGTTCACCGCTGACCGACGGGACCGCGCTGGCGGTTGCGCGCGGCACGCTGCGCCTGTTCCACCGTCATGACATGAACGGCATATTGGAAGTGCCGCTGCCCAATGGCCGGCGAGCCGACATCATGGCGATCGACAGCGCCGGGCGCCTGACCATCGTCGAGATCAAGTGCAGCCGGGCGGACCTGCTGGGCGACATGAAATGGCCGGATTATTTCGACTATTGCGACCGCTATTTCTGGGCGGTGCCATCGGGCTTCGACACCAGCCTGTTCGACAGCGAGGCGCTGTGGCCGGCCCGCACCGGCCTGATCGTCGCCGACCAATATGATGCCGAACTGGTGCGTGCCGCGCCGTTCGAGCCGCTGGCCGCCGCCCGGCGCAAGGCAGAGACGCTGCGCTTCGCCCGCCGCGCCGCCCGCCGCCTGTCGGCGCTGGCCGACCCGGATTATGCGGCGGAACTGGGCTGGTAATATCAGAAAAGGATGGTCGATGCGCTCGCATCTGGAATTTCGATCGGCAGTTTATGCAGACGATGGGGCGGCCATTGCCCAGGTTCTGGCCGAACACCTGCCTCATTATGGCTTTCAAGCCCAGCCGATCGTTCAGGAGGATTGGGGCTGGTGCGTTCCGATCGCACATGAGGCCTTCTCACTGTGGATCGGATGCGGCCACTATCTGGAATATCCTGACGGTGTGCTTTGTTTCATCGAACCTTCACGGCCCTTTGTGAGACGTTGGTTTCGTCGCATAAGCACCATTGAGCCGGTGGAAAGGCTGGCTGATGCCCTAGAGGCGATTGTCGAAGCCAGTGGCGAAGCGAAGCATATCCGCTGGTGGACTGATGAGGAAGTGGCCGCGGGCTAAGCACGGCCACCCAATGTTTCAGAAGACCGGACCCTGGACCGGGCCCTTGGGCGCGGCGGCGTTGGTCTTGGCGGAATCGAGCGCTTCGACCAGGCCCGGCGTGCGGCTGTCCCGTTCGGCATAGTCGCGGGCGGACATGCCGGCGATGGTGTCGCGCTTGTCCGCATTGGCGCCCTGCGCCACCAGCAGGCGGACCAGGCCGATGTCGCGCAGTTGCACCGCGCGGATCAAGGCGGTCTCGCCGCTGCCATTGGCCTTGTCGACCTGGGCGCCGCGGGCGAGCAACAGGCGCACGCCTTCCTCGAACCGGTTCTGCACGGCGAGCAGCAGCGGCGTGGTGCCATTATTGTCGGCCAGGTTCGGATTGGCGCCCTTCGACAGCATGAAGTTGAGCCATGTCGTGTCGCGGCGGCCGATGACGATATGCAGCGCGGTTTCGCCGGTGGTGACGTCACGGCTGTTGATGACGGTCGAACCGGGCTTCTGCAGCATCTCGGTCGCCTTGTCCCCATCGGCATCCTTCACCGCCTTGAGGAAGTTGTAATTGTTGGAAAACTGGGCCTGGGCCGCAACCGGGGCCATCAGTGCCAGGGTGATGGCGGCAGGCCGCGCCAGAAACAGCCAGGTGGAAAGTCCGCTCTTCATCCCAATCTTCATCGTCGCGCGCCCCGTTCGATTTGCAAATCGGCCCATAGCAAGGCATGGCAGGCGATACCATGAACAAAGCGCTGATCTCGCTCGCCCTGCCGCTTCTGGCCTTGCTGACGGCATGCAATATGGGGGCTGGCGGCAACGCATCAAGCGGCGAGAGCGAACAGGGCAATCTGGTCGGCGCGCGCATCGGTGGGCCCTTCACCCTGACCGACCAGGACGGCAAGACCGTTCATTGGGACGATTATAAGGGCCAGTATCGGATCGTCTATTTCGGCTACACCTATTGCCCGGATGTCTGCCCGGTCGATCTGCAGCGGATCATGCAGGCGTTCAGTACCTTCGAGAAGGCAGCGCCGGCCCGCGCCGCGAAGGTGCAGCCGATCTTCATCAGCGTCGATCCCAAGCGGGACACGCCCGCGGTGCTGAAGCCCTATGTCGCGGCCTTCCACCCGCGCCTCGTCGGCCTGACCGGCACGCCGGAACAGATCGCAAAGGTGGCCAAGGACTTCGTCGTCCTCTACAATGCGGAAAAGCCGGACGGGGCGAGCGACTATCTGGTCAGCCACAGCCGCACGCCCTATCTGTTCGGGCCGGACGGCAAGCCGATCGCGCTGGTGCCGGTGGATGATCCGGGCACGCCGGACGTGGACGAGGGCGCGCCGGATATCGTGCGCGCCTTTCTCGAAAAATGGGTCAAGTGACATTTGGACTTCTGGGACAAGCCCCTCGACAAGCTGAACCGCGCCGAATGGGAAGCGCTGTGCGACGGTTGCGGCAAATGCTGCCTGCACAAGGCGGAAGATGAGGACACGGGCCGCATCTATCCGACCAATGTCGCCTGTCGCCTGCTCGACCGGCATAGCGGCCAATGCACCAACTATCCCGATCGGCGGCGGTTCGTGCCCGATTGCGTGCGGCTGACCCCGGCCAAGGTGAAGCAGATCAGCTGGCTGCCGCGCACCTGCGCCTATCGGCTGCGCGAGGCGGGGCTGCCGTTGCCGGACTGGCATTATCTGGTCTGCGGCGATCGCGAGGCGGTGCATCGGGCCAAGGAATCCGTGCGCGGCTGGACCGTTGCGGAGGCCGATGCGGGCGATTGGGAACATCATCTTGTCGACCGAGAGCTCTGACGCGGCAATCCTGATCGATGGCGTCGCCATGCCGGTGCGGGTGCGCCGGTCCGCGCGAGCGCGCGCCTACAAGCTGACGATCGACGGGTTGCGCGGCGAATTGCGGCTGTCCTTGCCGGCGCGGGCGAACCTCAAGCGTGCGCTGGGTTGGGCGCAGGGGCATGAGGATTGGGTCCGGGCGCAGATGGCGGTGACGCCGGCGGTTACCCTGCTGGGTGACGGCGCAACCTTTCCGCTGGAGGGGCGCGAGGTGCGCATCTGCTGGATCGAAGGGGCGACCCGCACGATCCGGCTGGAGGGCGATCGGCTGATCCTGGGCGGGGCGGCGGAATCGGTCGGTGCGCGGGTGCTGCGCTGGCTCCGGACACGGGCCAAGGCGGTGCTGGAGGCGGAGACGCTGGCGATGGCGCAGGATCATGGCCTGATCGTTGCCTCGGTTGGCACTGGCGACACGCGCAGCCGTTGGGGCAGCTGCACGTCGAGCGGGGCGATCCGCTATAGCTGGCGGCTGATCCTGGCGCCGGCCTGGGTGCGGCGATCGACCGTGGCGCATGAACTGGCGCATCTGCTGCACATGGACCATAGCCCCGCCTTCCACGCCGCCCATGCGCGCATCTATGGCGAGGATCCGCGCCCGGCGCGTGCCTGGCTCAAGGCGCATGGGGCGGGCCTGCACCGCTATCAGGCCTGAGCCGATGGCGCGCCGGAAACGCTATCTGACCGCCACCATGCCGGACGGCTATGTGAAGAAGATCGGGCCGACCGCCGACCCCTTCACCCATTATTGGCGGATCGTCGCCATACTGGAAAATGGCAAGACCGAGGTGTTCTGGGGCCACACCCGTTCGCTGGCCGAGGCGAAGAAGAAGCGCGCCGCCGCGCCCGATGGCGCGCGGATGCGCGGCTGGACATCCTATCAGTTCGAGATGGTCGAATTGGTGGAGAGTGACAGCTAGCCCCGATGCGGCCAGGCGCCGTCGGCGTCGCCGGGGCAGTCATGGTCGGTATCGCGCGGATAGGGCAGGCCGCAGGCGCTGCAGGTGGCATAATGGCCTTGCTTGAGGCCATGGCCGACAGCGACCCGCTCGTCGAAGACATAGCAGTCGCCCTGCCAGCGGCTTTGTGCCTGTGGCATTTCCTCCAGATAGCGCAGGATCCCGCCCTTGAGGTGATAGACTTCATCAAAGCCGCGCGCCTTGACCAGCGCGGTCGATTTTTCGCAGCGGATGCCGCCGGTGCAGAACATCGCGATCTTCGGGCTGCGGCCTTCGTCGCGCAGCTTCGCGGCGAAATCGTCGAACCAGGCGGGAAATTCGCGGAAGGAGCGGGTGGCCGGGTCGATCGCATTCTCGAACGTGCCGACCGCGACCTCATAGGCGTTGCGGGTGTCGATGATGACGGTGTCGGGATCGGCGATCAGTGCGTTCCAGTCCGCGGGATCGAGATGCACGCCGGCCTGATGGGCGGGGTCCAGGTCGCCCGCACCCAGCGTCACGATCTCCGCCTTCACCTTGACCTTCATCTTGCCGAAGGGCGCGCTGTCGGCGGTCGCATATTTCACATCGACATCGGCGCAGCCGGGCAGGGCACGGATATGGGCGACCAGCCGCTCGATCGCGTTGGCCGTGCCCGCGACCGTGCCGTTGATGCCTTCGCGCGCCAGGATCAGCGTGCCGCAGGTGCCAAGGTCGGCGCACAGCGCGCGCAGATCGGTGGCGGTCGCCTGCGGGTCGGCGAAGGTGGCGAAACGGTAGAGGGCTGCGACGGTGAACATGGGGAGCCCTATAGGCGCTGGCGCGCATACTTGAAAGCCGGGCGAAGAGGGCGCATAGCCGGGCGATGGTTCCCCTTTCGTTCGCAGGTCATGATTTCCTGGCTTTGCCGGAGGCGGCTTTGTTCTGGCCGGCGCAGGGCGCGCTGCTGGTGGCCGACCTGCATTTCGAGAAGGCGAGCTGGTATGCGCGCTTCGGCCAGTTCCTGCCGCCGCACGACAGCGCGGCGACGCTGGACATGATCGAGGCGCTGGTGGCGCGCACTGGCGCGCGGGCGATCTGGTCGCTGGGCGACAGTTTCCATGATGCCGACGGCGCGGCGCGGCTGGACCCGCGGGCGCGGGCGCGATTGCAGGCGCTGACCGAACGGCTCGACTGGTTGTGGATAACCGGCAATCATGACGTCGGCGTGGCGCATATGCCGGGCGGACGCCGTGCGGTCGAGGCGGAGGTGGACGGTGTCTGGCTGCGGCATGAGGCCGACCCGTCCGACCCCCGGCCGGAGATATCGGGCCATTTCCACCCCAAGCTGCGCCTGTTGCTGCGCGGCCGGCATGTATCGCGCCGCTGCTTCGTCGGATCGCCGACCAAGCTGATCCTGCCGGCGCTGGGCGCGCTGACGGGCGGGCTGGATGCGGGCCATGGCGAGATACAAAGGGCCGTCGGGCCGGGTGCAATGGCGTTGATACCCGTTTCCGACCGATTGCTGCGCTTTCCGCTGACGTAAGCAAACGCTACGGAAACCGGGCGTTAAATTGTTGCTGCTAGGCAACAGGGCCATGCGGCCATCATCACGCAACTGCGGAAAACGCCCGGAATCACGCGATATATTGCGTTATTCCGACTGTGGCAGCATAATCGCGCATAGTCCCGACCCGGCAAAAAGCCAGGCGGGCCAGGAGAGGATGCACATCATGATGCACAAGAGCCTTTGGCTGCTGTCCGCCGGTGCCGTCGCACTGGTGGGCGCGATGCCGCTTGCCCATGCCCAGGATGCCGCGCCGCAGGCGGCGGTGGACACCGAAAGCGTCGACATCATCGTCACCGCGACCCGCCGCGCCAGCCCGTTGTCCGACGTGCCGATCGCGGTATCGGCGGTCGGCCAGCAGGCGATGCAGAATAGCGGCGCCAATGATATTCGCGCGCTCAACCAGCTGGCGCCGTCCCTGCTGGTTTCCTCGACCGGGACCGAGGCCAATGGTTCGGCCCGTATTCGCGGCATCGGCACGGTCGGCGACAATCCTGGCCTGGAAAGCTCGGTCGCGGTGTTCATCGACGGCGTCTATCGGTCGCGCACCGGTGCGGGCCTCAATGATCTGGGCGAGATCGAGCGGGTCGAGGTGCTGCGCGGGCCGCAGGGCACGCTGTTCGGCCGCAACGCGTCGGCGGGCCTGATCAACATCGTCAGCAAGGCGCCGGAATTCACCCTGGGTGGCATGGCCGAGGCGACCTATGGCAATTATGATTATTGGCGCCTGGCCGGGCGCATCACCGGGCCGATCGCCAAGGGGATCGCGCTGAGCCTGGACGGCGTCTGGTCCAAGCGCGACGGTTTCTACGATCTGGTCGATGCCAGCGGTAACAAGGTCGGCGATACCAATGACCGCGACCGCTATTTCCTGCGTGGTCAGGCGTTGATCGAACCCAGCGATGCTCTGTCGATCCGGCTGATCGGCGATTATACCAATCGCGACGAGAGCTGCTGCGGCGCGGCCTATGTCGAGACGCGCGAACGGCGGCCGGCGACCGGCGGCGGCTATAGCACGGCGCCGTTCAACCGCATCGGCGCGATCCTGGCCGGGCAGGGCAGCGTCTTCCCCGCCGATCCCTATGATCGTGAGCTGACCATCACCGAAGGGCGCGACTATGTCAGCAAGCTCAAGGACTGGGGCGTGTCGGGCGAGATCAACTATGATCTGGGCGGCGCGAAACTGACCAGCATCACCGCCTATCGCGACTATAAATCCCGCGACTATGGCGATTATGACTATTCGGGCGCCGACCTTCTCTATCGCGATCCCAACACCTATCGCCAGTTCAAGACCTTCACCCAGGAATTGCGGGCGCAGGGTTCGGCCTTCAACGAAGCGCTCGACTGGCTGGTGGGCGGCTATTACGCCAATGAGAAGCTGACGCTGGAAGATAATATCCGCTTCGGCGCCGACTATGGCCGCTTTGCCGCCTGCCGCCTGATGGCGGGCGCGGGCGTCAACAGCAACTTCACCGCAGCGCAACTGGCGGCTTGTGGCAGCGGTCTTGCCACGTCGGCGCTGATCGGCGGCACCCAGGCCAATCTCAACGCCGGCCTGACCGCCGCGCTGATCAATGCCGGATTGCCGGCCGGCGTCGCGGCGGCGCAGGCGGGGGCGATCTCCACCGGCCTCGGCAATGGCCTGCGCGCGCTGGCGGCAATCCCGGAAGGCACCGGCGACGTTGCCTCCATCTACCGCCAGAAGAGCGAGAATTGGGCGCTCTTTACCCATAATATCATCCACATCACCAAGCGGCTCGATCTGACCCTGGGCCTGCGCTACACCCATGAATCGAAGAAATTCTCTTCTGATTTCAATAACAATAACGCGACCTGCGCGGCGTTGCAGGCCTCTTCGCTGCCGACGCTGGCGACCAATGCGTCTCTGGGCAGTGCGGCGGCGCTGGCGGGCGGCATCCTGACGCTCGGCTGCCTTGGCAATGGCTCGACCACGCTCAATGCGCTCGACCTCAACGACAAGATCAGTGACGGCGAGTTCAGCGGCACGGCAGTGCTGTCGTGGAAGCCGATCGACGAGATGCTGGTCTATGGCAGCTATTCCAAGGGCTATAAGGCGGGCGGCTTCAACCTCGACCGCTTCCAGCTGGGATCGACCGGCCTGAACACGGTGCCGGCGGTCTATGCGCCGCGCACCAATGCCGATGTGACGAGCCTGCGCTTCGCCGCGGAGAAGGTCGACGCCTTTGAAATCGGCCTTAAATATACCCAGCCGAAATGGAGCGCGAACATCGCGGCCTTCCGTCAGGAGTTCAAGAATTTCCAGTTGAACACCTTCAACGGCACCAGCTTCGTCGTGCAGAATATCAATGGCTGTGACAGTGCGCTGTCGGCGGCGCGGACCTGCGATTCCGGCGATGTCGGGCCGGGCCTGATCAGCCAGGGCGTGGAACTGGAACTGACCGCTTCACCGGTGCGCCATTTCCGCCTGACCGGCGGCCTGACCTACGCACGGGCGAAATTCGCCAAGCGGCTGGTCGGCAGCGGCGATGGCAGCGTGCCGCTCGATCCGGCGCTGTTCCTGTTGCCCGGATCGATCAACAGCAATGCGCCGCAACTGGTGACGACCGCGAGCATGGCCTGGACGCCGGATATCGGGTCGAACGGCCTGTCCGCGCTCTTCTACATCGATGGCCGTATGATGAGCGACTATAATACCGGGTCCGACCTGTTCCCGGAAAAGGCGCAGGACGGCTTTGCGGTGTTCAATGCGCGGGTCGGCCTGCGGGGCAAGGACCAGCGCTGGGCGGTCGAATTCTGGGGCCAGAATATCTTCAACCAGGATTATACCCAGGTCGCCTTCAGCAGCCCGCTCCAGTCGAGCAGCCCGGCGACATCGACCACCGGGCAGTTCGCGCAGGGCGCGCCGATGGCGAACCAGCTGATCTCTGCCTATCTGGCCGAACCCCGCACCTATGGCATTACCTTGCGGGGGCGTTTCTGATCATCCCCAGGCCGCTCCGGGGAACGGGGCGGCTGACGGGGGCGCGTTCGCCGAACAGGGCGGTGCCGACGCGAATGTCGGTGGCGCCCAGCATCAGGGCGGTTTCGAAATCGCCCGACATGCCCATCGACAGGCGCGGGAGGCCTTCTTCCCGCGCCATTTTCGCGAGCAGGGCAAAATAGGGGGCCGGTTCGACATCGGCCGGGGGCACGCACATCAGGCCGAGCAGCGGGATGTCGGCGTCGCGCGCGGCGGCGATCAGTGCCGGCACATCGGCGATCGGGCAGCCGCCCTTCTGTTCCTCGGCGCCGATATTCACCTGGATGAAGCAGGGCAGGCGCTGGCCCGCGGCGTCCATCGCCTTGGCGAGCGCGCTCAGCAGCGAGAGGCGATCGAGCGAATGGATGACGTCGAACAGGGCGACGGCATCGGCGGCTTTGTTCGACTGCAACTGGCCGACCAGATGCAGGGTCAGATCCGAAAATTGCTCGCGCAGGGCGGGCCATTTGTCCTGGCTTTCCTGGACGCGGTTTTCGCCGAAGACGCGCTGGCCGGCGTGGATCAGCGGAAGGATCGCTTCGGCTGGCTGGGTCTTGGACACGGCGATCAGGTTGATGTCGTCGGCGCTGCGCTGGGTCAGGCGGGCGGCGCGGTCGATCTGGTCGCGCAGGGTGGCGAGGCGGGCCGCAGCTTCGGGGATGTCGGTGGTCATGGCGGCTGCTATAGGCGATGGCCATGCACGCCCGCCACCGCAAAAAGCTGCCCGGCCTCTGGCTGATGACCGATGAGCGGATGGAGGATGCATCATTGCTGGCGGCGGCGGCGCGCTTGCCACGTGGGCGCGGGGGAATCGTCTTTCGCCATTATCGCACCGAAGCGGTGAAACGGCGCACGCTGTTCGAGGCATTGCGGGCGATCGCGCGGCGACGGCGACTGGTGCTGATGCTGGCGGGGGACGCGCGGACGGCGGCGGCCTGGCGCGCGGATGGCTGGCATGGGCGGGATGGGTCGAAAAATTTCCACAGACTTATCCACAGCCTGGCGGCGCATGATCGGCGGGAGCTTCAGGCGGCGGCGCGCGCGGATATGGTCTTCCTGTCGCCGCTGTTCCCGACCCGGTCGCATCCCGGTGCCGGGGCGCTGGGGCGGATCGGTTTTGCGGCGCTCGCGCGGCAGGCGAAGGCCCCCGTGATCGCGCTGGGCGGGGTCAGGGTTAAGCACCGCCATATGCTGCGCGGAATCGGCGCGGCGGGCTGGGCGGCGATCGACGGACTGACCGATGATATATGAATCCGGGTCATGGGGCCTAGCGCGGATACGGGCCTAATAGCCTGTGGATAAGTCGGGTAGGTTGGAGAGACGCCGTCCATTTTGCGGAGACCCGACATGACCGAACCCACCGACGCGCGCCGATCTTTTGGCGATCTGGCGCCTCATCTGGCGGAAATGACCGACAAGACCCTGTTCGGCAAAGTCTGGGCCGATCCGGCACTGTCGCCGCGCGACCGCAGCCTCATCACCATCACCAGCCTCATCTCGCTCTATCGCGGCAATGAACTGCCCTTTCACCTGCAGCGGGCGCTCGACAATGGGCTGACGCGCGAGGAAATCATCGCGACCATCACTCATCTGGCCTTCTATGCCGGCTGGCCGCCGGCGATGACGGCGCTGGGGATCGCCCGCAAGCTGTTCGACGATGCGCAGGACTAAGGCGGCGATGGGCGCATTGACGCTGGCCGCCTTCATGCTGGGCATCGGGGCTGGGCGACAGGCCAAGGCGCAGGCCGCGCCGGACAAGCCGATCGTGCGGATCGCGGAGCTGGAGATCGATCCGGCGCAAATCGAGGATTATAAGGCCTATCTGCGCGAGGAGATTGCCGCATCGGTGGCGCAGGAGCCGGGCGTGCTGTCGCTGTCGGCGGTGGCGATCGCCGGGAAGCCGGCCAGCATCCGCCTGCTGGAAGTCTATGCCAGCGACGCGGCCTATCAGGCGCATCTCAAGACACCGCATTTCCTGAAATATAAGCAGGGCACCGCCGACATGGTGCAGTCATTGCGCCTGATCGAGACGGAGCCGGTCATGCTCTGCGCCAAGGGTGGCGGCAGCTATTGTTGACGCGTTGGAGCGATCGGCATCAGGCGATGCCGATCATGTTCATGCTTGCCCTTTCAGGCGATCAGAATTTGAAGATGGTGCCCAGATAGACGGCCTGGTTGTCCTGGCGCTCGTCGGTCATCGGGGTCAGGCGGCCGGCAACGCTGTTGTTGTAGCGGATGCCCGCCGTCACGTTGAGGTTGCGGGTCAGCGAGTAGGAACTGGCCAGATCCAGCGAATAATCCTTGTCCGCGCTCGGGTTGCGGACGGTCGCCGTCGGCTCGCGACGGCTTTCCAGCAGCACCTTGGTGCTGAAGCGATCCTTCTTGCCATCATCCAGCGAGAAATTCTTCGCATCGACCATGGTTTCGACCGGAACCGGGTCCAGCGCCTTGCGGCCGGTATTTTCCGGCAGGGCGAACTTGCGCCAGCCATGCTCGCCGTTCAGGCTGAAGCTGACGGGCGCGATGTTGACCGGGACCACCGAGCGGTTGGCGGCAACGCGATCGACGTCGCTGGCGCGCACCATGACGGTGATCGAGCGCTGGCCGCTGAGCGAACCGCTGGTCGGCGTGAAGCGGAAATTCTGACGACCGGCCGAGGCGGCGATCTTCGCATAGGCCGCAGCCAGGCGCGAATCCTTGGTCGTGGGGGTGAAGGAGGAAATGCTGCCCAGCGCGCCGAGCGACACCGGGGCTTCCTCACGCATGCGGACGAGATCGGTTGCGGCGCCAAAAGCGGGCGACAGCATGAAGCCAGCGACGGCGATCGCCGAGCCTGCCAATGCCAAATGTCCCCGTTTCACGCGCATGATTCGAATCTCTTCCCCACCGGTTATTTTTCAAGACGCATTAGACACCAAAAAGCGCCATTGACCAGAGGCGCCATCCGCTTTTTGTCTGAGCTGTTGCACAGAGTACACAGACTCCGAGGACGGGTTGCGACGATCCGTGGCGTGCCGGACCCGCGCGCCCCCTTGCCCAATGGCGCGCGTCGACTATAGAAGCGGGGCGTTTTTCGTCTTTTTCAAGCTAGGACATGCCTGATGGTCCGTCGCCTTCCCGTTACCCTTTCCTCCGGTCTTCTGCTGGCTGCGCTCCTGCCGCTTGCCGCATGCGGGGGCGGCGCGAAGGAACGGCCCAAGGCCGATCTGGCCGCGTCGAAGGTCACCACCATCGGCGTCAACGCCTATCTGTGGCGCGCCAGCCTGGACACGCTGTCCTTCATGCCGATGGTGCAGACCGATTCCAACGGCGGCGTCATCGTCACCGACTGGTATACCAATCCCAACACGCCGAGTGAACGGATGAAGGTCACCGTGTCGATCCTGGACCAGGATCTGCGCGCCGACGCGCTGCGCGTGGCCGCCAGCCGCCAGGTCAACCAGAATGGCCAGTGGGTCGATGCCCCGGTGCAGGCCGCGACGGTGCAGAAGCTGGAAGAGATCATCCTGACCAAGGCGCGCGACCTGCGCCGCATGGCGATCGGCTGAACCACCCCTTTCGGGCGCGACTGCTACGGTAACGCCCTGTTTTCAAACCATCGGGGCTGGGCTTTCACAGAGCCCAGCCCGCTTGCATTTGTAAGGACATGACATGCAAAGGCGCTTCAACCCGCTGGAGGCCGACGCCCGCTGGCAGGCCGTCTGGGACGAGAAGCAGAGCTTCAAGGCGGACGATGCCTCGACGAAGCCGCGCAGCTACGTGCTGGAGATGTTCCCCTATCCGTCGGGGCGCATCCATATCGGTCATGTCCGCAACTATTCGATGGGCGACGTGCTGGCGCGCTTCCGCCGGATGACCGGCCATGAAGTGCTGCATCCGATGGGCTGGGACGCGTTCGGCATGCCGGCCGAAAATGCGGCGATGGAAAAGAAGGTGCATCCGGGCGAATGGACCCGGTCCAACATCGCCAATATGCGCGCGCAGCTGAAGAAGCTGGGTTTCGCGATCGACTGGAGCCGTGAACTCGCCACCTGCGAGCCGGACTATTATGGCCATGAACAGGCGCTGTTCCTGGACATGCTGGAATCGGGCCTGGTCTATCGCAAGGAAAGCCAGGTCAACTGGGATCCGGTCGACATGACCGTGCTGGCGAACGAGCAGGTGATCGACGGGCGCGGCTGGCGCTCGGGCGCGCTGGTCGAGAAGCGCAAGCTCAACCAGTGGTTCCTCAAGATCACCCAGTTCGCCGATGATCTGCTGGAGGGCCTCCAGACGCTCGACCAGTGGCCCGACAAGGTGCGGCTGATGCAGGAAAACTGGATCGGCAAGTCGGTCGGCCTGCAGTTCAGCTTCAAGCCGGTCGCGCCGTTCGACAGCGAAATCGAAGTCTATTCGACCCGTCCCGACACCATCTTCGGCGCCAGCTTCGTCGCGATCGCCGCCGACCATCCGGTCGCGCAGGCCGTCGCCGCGAACAACCCCGATGCCGTTGCCTTCATCGAAAAGTGCAAGGAAGGCGGCACCACCGCCGCCGAGCTGGAAACGGCGGAGAAGCTGGGCTTCGACACCGGCCTGACGGTCGCGCATCCGTTCGATCCGGAATGGCACCTGCCCGTCTTCATCGCCAATTTTGTGCTGATGGACTATGGCACCGGCGCCGTCATGGGCGTGCCCGCACATGACCAGCGCGACCTCGATTTCGCGCGCAAATATATGCTGCCGGTCGAGCGGGTCGTCGCGCTGGACGGCGAAGCTGACAAGCCGATCCATGACGAGGCCTATACCGGTCCCGGCCATCTGGTGAACTCGCGCTTCCTGGACGGCATGGCGGTCGAAGCCGCCAAGGCCGCCGTCATCGCGCGCGCCGAGGGTGAAGGCTGGGGGGCGGGCAAGACCGTGTTCCGCCTGCGCGACTGGGGCGTGTCGCGCCAGCGTTACTGGGGCACCCCGATCCCGGTCATCCATTGCGATGATTGTGGCGTGGTGGGCGTGCCCAAGGACCAGCTGCCGGTGAAGCTGCCCGAGGATGTGACCTTCGACATTCCCGGCAATCCGCTGGACCGCCACCCGAGCTGGAAGCATGTCGATTGCCCCACCTGCGGCAAGGCAGCGCGGCGCGAGACCGACACGCTCGACACCTTCGCGGATTCGAGCTGGTATTTCATCCGCTTTGCCAGCCAGCCCGACGACAAGCCGTTCGATCGCGCGACGGTTGAGCAGTGGCTGCCGGTCGGCCAATATATTGGCGGCGTGGAACATGCGATCCTGCATCTTCTCTACGCCCGTTTCTGGACCCGCGCGCTGCAGCATATGGGCCAGCTGGGCTTTGCCGAGCCCTTCACCGGCCTGTTCACCCAGGGCATGGTGACGCACGAGACCTACAAGGCTGGCGATGGCAGCTGGCTGTCGCCGCAGGAAATCAAGAAGTCCGGCGACGACTATATCCATATCGAGAGCGGGGCGCCGGTCACGGTCGGCCGCGTCGAGAAGATGTCCAAGTCGAAGAAGAATGTCGTCGATCCCGATGACATCATCGAACAATATGGTGCCGACGCCGTGCGCTGGTTCATGCTGTCGGACAGCCCGCCCGAGCGCGACCTGCCCTGGACCGAGGCTGGCATCGAGGGCAGCTGGCGCTTCGTCAACCGGGTCTGGCGCCTGTTCGGCGAAGCCGATGCGGCGGCGGAAGGCCAGGACAAGGCGCTCGACCGCAAGCTGCACCAGACGATTGACGGCGTTGCCAAGGATATCGAGGCGCTGGGCTTCAACAAGGCCGTCGCCAAGATCTATGAGCTGGTGAACGCGATCGAGAAGGCCAAGCCGTCGGCCAGCCGCACCGCGGCGATCCGCGCGCTGGCGCTGCTGGTCGCGCCGATGACCCCGCATCTGGCCGAAGAGGGCTGGGCCGAGATGGCGCAGCCGGGCCTGATCGCCGAAGCCGCCTGGCCGGCGGTCGATCCGGCGCTGCTGGTCGAGGATGAAGTGACCATCGCCTGCCAGGTGATGGGCAAGCTGCGCGACACCATCACCGTGCCCAAGGGCACGCCGAAGGACGAACTGGAAAAGCTGGCGCTGGCCGCGCCGAACGTCGTTCGCACGCTGGATGGCGCCACCCCCAAGAAGGTGATCGTGGTGCCCGATCGTCTGGTCAATCTGGTCATCTGACCTGTGCCCGTCACCCCGACCTTTGGTTCGACAAGGGCGGGGTGACGGGATAAGGATCATGCCCATGAAGCGCATCCTTCCCCTCGTCGCCCTGACTCTTCTCACTGCCTGCGGGCTGCGGCCGGTCTATGGCGGCGGCAGCCATGGCGCGGTGGCGCAGGGGCTGGGCCATGTCGAGGTGCAGGATATTGCGGGCAAGGGCGGCTGGCTGATGCGCAACGCGCTCAACGACCGGCTTGGCGCGATCAGCAATGGTTCCGGCCCCAGCTACAAGCTGGTGGTGAAGCTGGACGACCAGATCAGCGGTTTCGGTCTGCGGTCCGACGCGGCCATCACCCGTGAGCGGCGCACGCTGCGGGCGCGCTATCAGCTGATCGATGAAGCGACCGGCGCGCAGGTGCTGGACGACAGCGCCGGGTCGGACGCCGGCATCAACGCGACGTCGAGCGAATATGCGACGATCGCGGCGGAAGATACGGCGCTGGAGCGCCTGTCGGAGATCGTGGCCGACCAGATCGTCACCCGCCTGGCGCTGTATGCGACGCGCAAGGAAGGCGCCCAGGCGGCGTCCTCGTCGGCCCCATCGCCGGCGGCGTCGACCGGCCAGTGAAAGCCAATCGCGGCCAGATAGAAAAGGCGCTCGACGCGCCGCCGTCGGATATCCGCTTCTTCCTGCTCTATGGTCCTGACGAGGCGGGCAGCACGGCGCTCGCCAGGCGGCTGGAGCGGGCGATGGGACCGGGGGCCGAGCGGGTCGACCTGGACGTGGCCACGCTGCGCGAGGATCCGGCGCGGCTGGCCGACGAGGCGGCGTCCTTCTCCATGTTCGGCGACAAGCGCTGGGTGCGGATCAACGGCATGGGCGATGAATCGCTGCCAGCGGTGACGGCGTTGCTGGAGGCGGAGGCGGCGGGCAATCCGGTGATCGCGATCGCCGGTGCGCTCAAGGCGACGTCGAAGCTGGTCAAGCTGGCGCTCGACCATAAGGGCTGCATGGCCTTCATCTCCTATCAGCCCGATGCGCGCGAGGCGGAGCAGATCGCGATGGCGACCGCGCGCGAGAACGGCCTGCGCCTGCCGCAGGAACTGGCGCGCCGCATCGTAGACCTGGCCAATGGCGATCGGGCGCTGATGGGAATCGAGATCGAGAAGCTGGTCCTCTATCTCGACGCCGCGCCGGAACAGCCGCGCGAGGCGACGGCGGAGGCGCTGGACGCGCTGTCGGCCGACAATCCCGATTCCGATGCGGCGCCGCTGGTCAATGCGGTGCTGGGCGGCGACCTCCGGGCGATGCACAAGGAACTCAACAATCTGGCGGAGATCGGCGCGGCCATGGCGTCGGTGATCCGGCCGCTGCTGACCCGTGCCATGCTGATCGCCAATATCCGCGCCGATTTCGACAGCAGCGGGCGGCTGGAGGCGGCGGTGGAATCGGCCGGCAAGGCGGTCTTCTGGAAGGAGAAGGGGCTGGTCACCCGCCAGGTGCGGCTGTGGGACGCGACCGGTATCGCCCGCGTCATCCAGCGCCTGGCCCAAGCCGAACGGGCCAGCCGTGGCGGCAAGGGATTGGGCGACCTGCTGGTGCGGCATGAGCTGCTGGCGATCGCCCGACAGGCGGCGCGCGAGCGGGCCTGATCGCGGGCTTGATAAGGGCTTCGGCGGACGCCATATTGCGGCCATGGAAAAGCTGGACCTGAGCGAAGCCGAATGGCGTGCGCGCCTTTCCCCCGAACAATATCATGTGCTGCGCGAGGCGGGCACTGAACGGGCCTTCACCGGCAAATATAACAGCAACAAGGCGGACGGCGTCTATTATTGCGCCGGTTGCGGCGCGGAACTGTTCGATGCCGAGGAAAAATATGACAGCGGGTCGGGCTGGCCCAGCTTCACCGCGCCGGTGGATATCGACGCGGTCGAGGAAATCCGCGACGCCAGCCATGGTATGATCCGCACCGAGGTGCGCTGCGCCACCTGTGAAGGCCATCTGGGCCATGTCTTTCCCGACGGCCCCGGCGTCAACGGCCTGCGTTACTGCATGAACAGCGCGTCGCTGGATTTCAAGTCGCGCGACGACGCGGAATAAGAACGACAGAGGGACGGACCGCTGCGGGGCGGGGGCAGTATGTCCTGCCCGCCCCGGCTTGTTCGGACCTCCACTGATAATATTCATCGCGGGTAAAGCCGCATCATCCTTACAGACCGGGGAGTTTTCCGGACGAGCGCCCTGATTTGCGCTGGTCCGGGCCGGTAATAGCGCGTATCCGGGGCGGCAAATGGCACGATCTGACAAGAGCAAGAAGGCGCCGGGCAAGGCGAAGAAATGGCTGGTGCGCGGGCTCAAGATCGGTCTGGTCGGCGCCTTTGCCGGCCTGGTCGCGATCGGCGTCGCCGTGTTCATCGCGATGCAGTCGCTGCCCGACTATAACAGCCTCAAATCCTCCCCCAACGGTCAGATGATCCGCGTCCATGCGGCGGACGGGTCGGTCATCGTTTCCCTGGGGCCGAGCTTCGGCCGCTGGCTGAGCTATGACCAGATCCCCTCGGTCATGGTCGATGCGATGGTGTCGACCGAGGATCGCCGTTTCTACATGCACCCCGGCGTCGATCCGGTCGGCATGGCACGCGCGGCCTGGGTCGCGCTGGAACGGCGCGGCAGCGGCCGGCGCTGGCAGGGTGCCTCGACCATCACCCAGCAGGTCGCGCGCAACATCTTCCTCAACAACAGCTATAGCTGGGGCCGCAAGGTCCGCGAGATGGTGTTGGCGATGGCGCTGGAGCGCAAATTCTCCAAGCAGCAGATCCTGGAACTCTATCTCAACAAGGTCTATTTTGGCGGCGGGGCCTATGGCATCGACGCCGCCAGCCGCAAATTCTTCGGCCATCCCGCGCAGAGCCTGGACCTGCCCGAGGCGGCGATCATCGCCGGCCTGGTGAAGGCGCCGTCCAGTTACTCCCCCACCGCCGATGCCGAGGCCGCGATCGGCCGCGCCGGCGTGGTGCTCGACCTGATGCAGGAAAATGGCAAGATCAGCGCTGCCGATCACGCCAATGCCAATCTGGCCGGCGTGCGCATGGCGCCCGAGCCGCCGCAGAACAGCGTGCGCTATTTCACCGACTGGGCGCTGCCGCAGCTCGATACGCTGATCGACGAGCCCAATGAGCCGCTGGAAGTTTATACGACCATCGACCTTGGCATGCAGAATGCGGCGACCGCTGCGGTGAAGGCCAATGTGTCGAACGGCATGCAGGGCGCGCTGGTCAGCCTGGATCGCGATGGCGCGGTGCGCGCCATGGTCGGCGGGCTCGACTATGTGACGTCCAACTATAACCGTGCAACGACCGCCGTGCGCCAGCCCGGCTCGGCCTGGAAGATCTTCGTCTACATGGCGGCGCTGGAGGCAGGCTATACGCCTGATACCGGCGTTACCGACGAGCCGGTGACGATCAATGGCTGGAGCCCGCGCAACAGCAATGGCCGCTTTGCCGGCGCGATCGATATCCGCACCGCCTTTGCCTATTCGATCAACACGGTCGCGGCGAAGCTGGGCGTGGAGGTCGGCTTCCCGACCGTCGCCGACATGGCGCGCCGCTTCGGCATCACCACGCCGATCAACACCCACCCCTCGATGGTGCTGGGCACGTCGGACGTACGGCTGATCGACATGACCCGCGCCTTCGCCTCGATCGCGCGCAAGGGCGTGGCGGTGACCCCCTATGGCATCACCAAGGTGACGACCGCCGACGGGCGGATGCTCTACCAGCATCAGGACGATACCAGCCGCGTGCTGGTGGCGCCCTGGGTCGCGGCGGGCATGACCGACCTGATGCAGACGGCGGTCAGCACCGGCACCGGCAGGGCAGCGCAGATCGGTCGCCCGGTCGCGGGCAAGACCGGCACCACCAACAGCGGCAAGGATGGCTGGTTCCTGGGCTTTTCCAGCGGCATCACCACTGGTGTCTGGGTCGGCCGCGATGACGCCAAGGCGGTGCCTTCGCTCTATGGCGGTCGCGCGCCGGCCCACGCCTTCGCCGATTATATGAAGGTCGCCGTGGCCAAGCGGCCGGTGGAGCAGTTCGAGACCCAGGTCACCCTGCCGGAATGGCAGCTGGAGCCGGACGAGGAAGCCTATTATGGCCAGCCGGATAACGGCATGGAAGGCGGCATGATGGTCGATGAAAATGGCCTGCCGATCGACCGTGCCCGGCCGGCCGGCAGCGAGGCGGAGGATGGCGAGGATACGACTCAGCCCGATCCGGCCGATCGCCCGGCGCCGCCGCGCCTGGATCAGCAATGGATCGACAATGTGCTGGGCCGCACGCCGCGCCAGCGCCAGCCGGCCCAGCAGCAGCGACCCGACAATCCCTGATCCCGTGCCTCAGCGTCCCTGACGGGGCGTTGAGGCGGCCAGCCGAACCGGATCGAGGGCGCCGGTATCGGGCAGCAGGAAGTCCACCTTGCCCCGGCCGAAGTCGATCGCAACCCGGTCGAACAGGCGCAGCGCGTTCATCCCCAGCATCAGCGCCGGCTTGTCGGACAGACCCAGCTCGGCAAAGGGGCTGGCCTCGGCGAACAGCACCGGCACACCGGTCAGCTTGACCTGGCCCATGCGCACGAAATCCAGCCGCCCGACATCGCCGGTCAGCGTGTCGCCGGTCACGCTGATCAGGCTGGCCTGCAGCAGTTCGGGGGCGCGCTTCTTGCGCACCAGCTTGTCGCGCAGCGCCAGATTGCCGACGCTGAAATTGGCGCCGGTATCCAGAATGATGTTCACCTTCATCCCGTTGACGTCGGAATCCAGCAGGATCAGCTGCCCCTTGCGCCGGCGCGCCTCGACGATGATCGCATCGGGATCGCGCGGTGGCAGGCGGCGGCTTTCGCTGATCTCCATCCGGCCGGTGCGGAAATTGAGGAGCACCCGCTTGGCATGCAGGCTGTCGAGGCCAAGCAACCCGGCGGCGCCCAGATGCTCGCCGTTCAGCACCGGCGCTTCGATATCGTCCACCGTGGTCGCGCCGAAACCGAGCCGGGGCACGGCGACGGTCGGCACTTCCGCCTTGCCCGTCATGCTGAGGATGGTAACGATCCGCCGATTGGGGAGGGCGAGCCGGTCGGCCAGGTCGCGGGCGATGACCGTGCGCTGGGAGCCGGTGTCGATCACGAAGTTCCACGGCCCCTTGCCGTCGATATTGATGGGAATGGTGACGCGGTCGTCGAGCGAGGGGCCGGTGCGGACGACAGTAGGCGGTATGTCGGGATCGAGCGGGGGGCTATCCTGCGCGGCGAGTGGCAGCGTGGTGAGCGCGCCCGTGGCGATCGCCATCAGGGCACGGAAATAACGCATTTCCTCATCCTTCCGATATTTTATGTCTCATCATATCATGGGGCAGGATATGTCGTCCATCGCCGCAGATGGGGCACCACCTGTCGAAAATCCCCGGATCGCCCATGATTTCAGGCGGAATAGGGAAATGTCCTCGCTTGACTTGGGGGCCGGGCGCTCGCTAAACGCCGACTATTCCCCTCGCCCGTCCGGCGCGAGGCTTTCCCGAGACATTGACCGGGCAAAATCTCCTTTCTTACCCGGCTATTCTATCCCTCACTCCATCGGACCGACTCGCAATGCATCTCAAGGACCTCAAGAAGACAGTTCCCGCCGACCTCGTCACCATGGCGGAAGAACTGGGCGTCGAGGGCGCATCGACCCTGCGCAAGCAGGATCTGATGTTCGCCATCCTGAAGGCCGAGGCCGAAAATGGCGCGCAGATCATGGGTGAGGGCACGATCGAGGTGCTGCCGGACGGCTTCGGCTTCCTGCGCAGCCCTGAGGCGAATTTCCTGGCCGGTCCCGACGACATCTATGTCTCGCCGAACCAGGTCCGTCGCTTCGGCCTGCGCACCGGCGACACGGTCGAGGGCGAGATCCGCGCGCCCAAGGATGGCGAGCGCTATTTCGCCCTGACCAAGCTGCTGTCGGTCAATTTCGATGATCCGGACGTCGTCCGCCATCGCGTCAATTTCGACAACCTGACCCCGCTCTATCCCGAGCAGAAGCTGCGCCTCGACACGCTGGACCCGACCATCAAGGACAAGTCGGCCCGCGTCATCGACATCGTCTCGCCGCAGGGCAAGGGCCAGCGTACCCTGATCGTCGCGCCGCCGCGCGTCGGCAAGACGGTGATGCTGCAGAATATCGCCAAGGCCATCACCGACAATCATCCCGAAGTCTTCCTGATCGTGCTGCTGATCGACGAGCGTCCGGAAGAAGTCACCGACATGCAGCGCAGCGTGAAGGGCGAGGTCGTCTCCTCGACCTTCGACGAGCCTGCCACCCGCCACGTCCAGGTCGCCGAAATGGTGATCGAGAAGGCCAAGCGCCTGGTCGAGCACAAGAAGGATGTCGTCATCCTGCTCGACTCGATCACCCGCCTCGGCCGCGCCTACAACACTGTCGTGCCCTCGTCGGGCAAGGTGCTGACCGGCGGCGTCGACGCCAACGCGCTGCAGCGCCCGAAGCGCTTCTTCGGCGCCGCGCGCAACATCGAGGAGGGCGGCTCGCTCTCGATCATCGCGACCGCGCTGATCGACACGGGCAGCCGCATGGACGAAGTCATCTTCGAGGAGTTCAAGGGCACCGGCAACTCGGAAATCGTGCTGGACCGCAAGGTTGCGGACAAGCGCATCTTCCCGGCGCTGGATGTCGGCAAGTCCGGCACCCGCAAGGAAGAGCTGCTGGTCGAGAAGCCGACGCTCAGCAAGATGTGGGTGCTGCGCCGTATCCTCATGCAGATGGGCACGGTCGACGCGATGGAATTCCTGCTCGACAAAATGAAGGATTCCAAGACCAACGAGGATTTCTTCGCGACCATGAACCAGTAAGCGCGGCGGCGGCTGCGCGGATGTGCAGCCACCCTGCCATATATTTTGCGGTGAGAGCCGGGCCATGTATATGGTCCGGCTTTCTTCATTTTCACATACAGGGACGTTAGGCCGTCATGCTCGACCTTATCGCCACCGCCGCTTCGGCCGCCCAGGGGCTCGGTTCCCCGGCGGATATCTGGCAGCATATCGTCAACGACTTCAGCAATATCGGGACGCCCAGCGCCCTGGCCGCCTTTGGCCAGGTGCTGATGATCGATATCCTGCTGGCGGGCGACAATGCGATCGTTGTCGGCGCGCTGGCCGCCGGCCTGCCGCCCAAGCAGCGCCAGCAGGTCATCCTGATCGGCATCATCGCCGCGCTGGTGCTGCGCATCGGTTTCGCGCTGGTGGTCAGCCAGCTGATGCAGATTGTCGGCCTGATCCTGGCGGGCGGCCTGCTGCTGCTGTGGGTCAGCTGGAAGATGTGGCGCGAGCTGCGGCCCAATGCCGGCGCGCATACGCCTGACGATCCGAGCGACGATGATGTGTCGGGCGTGCGCCCGGCCAAGAGCTTTGCCGCCGCCGCCTGGTCGGTGGCGATCGCCGATGTCAGCATGAGCCTGGACAATGTGCTGGCCGTGGCCGGCGCGGCTCGCGATCATCCCGGCATCCTGATCATCGGCCTTATCCTGTCGGTGGCGATGATGGGCATCGCGGCGAACATCATCGCCAAATATATCGAGCGCTTCCGCTGGCTGGCCTATATTGGCCTGGCGGTGATCGTTTATGTTGCCTGCTCGATGATCTATGACGGCATCATGGACCGGTCGGTGGGCATATTGACGCTCTTCTGATCGATCTGATCAACGCTATCGCAATCGGCCCGCCCACGCTCAGTCGTCGGCGGGCCTTTTCATGCCTGCGGGGCGCCAGGGATGGCCTATCCAGCGTGCCACGGCATCGCGCAGGCCCCAGCGCAGGTTGATGCGCCGTTCGGTGATTCCGGGCAGGCTCCAAATGTCGAGCCCCACCAGCGGCCGGAAGGGGTTGCGCCGGCCATAGGCCCAGAGTTCGACGCGGGTGGAACGCTGCGCCGCTTCGCCCCGCGCATGGAAGCCGAAAGTGTCGGCGATCACCAATGTGTTGGCAGGGACCGGAAACTGGCGCGGCGGCGACAGGCCAAGACCAGCCAGTTCCGCTTCGTCGATCCGCAGCGACCCGCGCGCCGACAGACGGCAATCGCCATCGCGTGCTGTCAGGCTGCGCTGCTTCTCCCACGCTGCGCGCGCGGGGGTCAGTCGATGCGATCCGGGCACATAGGTGAAGGGGCCGCCTTCGGCCGGGACATCCTCTAGGAACAGCCAGGCCTTCATCGCGGGGTAAAAGGTGTCGGCGTGTAATTGGGTCTGGGGATCAGGCGCGCCGTCCCGCCGATGGGTGAGAATGGTCTGGATGTAGATCAGCGGCTCGACGTTGAAGCCGGCGGCATAGCGCGCCAGCGCACGCCAGCGGGGATGATCGAGAAAGCGGGCCACTGCGGGCATGGCGCGCCGTGCAGCCCCATCCAGCGCGTAACGGCGGGTGATGGTATGACCCTGCACCATTTCACGTGGAACAGCCTGATAGGCGGCAATCTGTTCGTGCAGGGCGGCAAACTGCTCCGGCGGCAGGAAGTCGCGAATCTCGATGAAACCGTCGCGATCAAAGGCATGACGATCGGCTGCAGAAAGATTTGCGGCGAGACGCGAGCGACGACGGGCTGTCATCCATTGGGCGAGCCTGACGCGCCCGACATGGAGGCCCAGCGCATTGAGCCGGGACGAACCGATCAGCGGATTATCGATAAAGGATTTGGCACCGGTCGCCAGCTGCACGGTCCACCATGGCAGCAGGATCAGCTTGGCCAATCGGGGCATGTTCTTGTTCTTCCGGGACGGCTGCATCTCCTGTCGGATACTGCAAATGGCGATCAATAGGGAAGGGCGGGCAGACCGCCTGCACAAAAAAAGGGACGGCATGTGTAATTCCGCCCCTGATAGGATTATGTAGATGAGCCAGAGGCTTAGGGGATCAGGATGGTGCTGCCGGTCGTCTGGCGCCCTTCCAGCGCACGATGGGCGTCCGCAGCGTCGGCGAGAGCGAAGCTCTGGCCGATCTGGGCCGATATGATGCCGCGTGCCATACGGTCGAACAGGCGTTCGGCGGTGTTGGCCAGATCCTCGGCCGTCGCGACATAGTCGAACAGGGTCGGGCGGCTGACATAGAGCGATCCATTGCGGCTGAGATCGAGCAGGCTGATCGGCGGCACCGCGCCCGACGCATTGCCATAGCTGACCAGCAGACCGCGGCGGCGGAGGCTGGCGAGCGATGCGGCCCAACTGTCCTTGCCGACGCCATCATAGGCAACGGCGACACCCTTGCCGTCGGTCTGGTCGCGCACCTGTGCCGCCAAATCGTCGAGCGGGCCGGACAGGCTGTGGTCGGCATCGACCCTGGCCGCCTTTTCGGGCGATCCGCTATGGGCGATCACGACCACGCCCTTGTCGCGCAGCCAGGGCACCAGCACCGATCCGACACCGCCGGCGGCGGCATGGACCAGCGCCACATCGCCGGGCCGCAGGTCGATCATGTCCTCGGCGAGGTAACAGGCGGTCATGCCCTTGAGCATCATTGCGGCGGCATCGCGCGTGCTGACCGCATCGGGGATGCGCACCACGCGGTCGGCCGGGACGATGCGGTGGGTGGCATAGGCGCCCAGGCCGGCGGCGCAGCCGACCTTGTCGCCCACCGCAATGCCGCTGACGCCCGCACCAACCGCAACGACATGGCCCGCACCTTCCGATCCCAGCGTCAGGGGCAGGGGGGCGGGGTAGAGGCCGGTGCGATAATAGGTGTCGATGAAATTGAGGCCGACCGCATCCTGCGCGATCAGCACCTCGCCTTCACCCGGCGTGCCCGGATCGAAACGCTCGCGTTCGATCGCCTCGGGGCCGCCATGGGCTCGGACGATCATCCGGTATGCTTCGTCCGACATCAGGCGAGCGCCTGCGCGAAGAAGTCGGCGGTGCGACGGTCGGCCAATTGCGCAGCTTCTTCGACGCGGCGGTCGCCCATCTCGGCAGCGAAGCCATGATCCAGCCCTTCATAATCATGCAGGGTGACGTGGCGGTTGTCCTTCAGCCCATCATGCATCTTGGCCTGCACATCAGCGGGGACGAAGCCGTCATTGGTCGGGATATGCAGCATGGTCGGCTTGCCGATGGCATGTTGTTCGCCCAGCAGCCCGTCGATGCCCACGCCATAATAGCCGACAAAGGCATCGCCATCGGTGCGGCAGGCGGTCATGAAGGCGACGCGACCGCCCAGGCAATAGCCGACGACGCCGACCTTGGCCGGGCCTTCCAGCATCGCGCGCGCGGCGCGGATGGTCGCCTCGATATCGCGGACGCCCTGATCCTGGTTGAAGCGGGGGATATAGGCGAGCGCCTGCTGCATCTGTTCGGGGATGTCAGCGTCCAGCTCGATATGCGGATCGATGCGCCAGAACAGGTCGGGCGCGATCGCCAGATAACCGGCGCGGGCCCAGCTGTCGCATTTGCGACGGATGCCTTCATTGACGCCGAAAATCTCCTGGATGACGATGATCGCCGCCTTGGCTGGGCTGTCGGGCGTGGCGACGTAGGCGTCGAACTGGCCGTCGCCTTCCAGCGTCTTGATCGGAATATAGTCTGCCATGGGATATCCTTCCGCCTTGGGGAGTCTGTTGGTCGAGGCGCATATTGGCGCCTTGGGCGAGGGGCGCAAGCGCGCTGTCGCGCCCAAAAAATTTGCCATCGCCGGCCTGTTTGCGGCATGAGATGGAGCGACAGGCGGATGACCGCGACAGGGAAGGGCAGCAGATGAAAGTGACCGTCGACGTGGATTGCACCCCGGCCGAGGCGCGCGCCTTTCTGGGCCTGCCGGACGTCAGCCCCATCCACGACAAATATATCAAGACGATGCTCGACAGCATGGACGGCATTGGCAGCGTCGAGCAGATGGAGACGCTGTTCAAGAGCTTCTCGCCGATGGGCGATGCGGGCGTGCGGCTGTTCAAGCAGATGATGGATATCGGCCTGTCCGGGATGGCGGGCAAGAATGGCGACAAGAAGGATTAAGTGAGCGACACGATCTTTGCCCTGTCGAGCGGCGCGCCGCCGGCGGGGATTGGCGTGGTGCGCGTCAGCGGCCCGATGGCGGGCGCGGCGTTGCAGGCGCTGGCCGGGCGACTACCCACCCCCCGCATGGCGAGCCTGGCGCTGCTGAGCGATCCGCGCGACGGCACGCCGCTCGACCGGGCGTTGCTCTTGTGGTTGCCGGGGCCGCGCACGGTGACGGGCGAGGATATGGCCGAGCTGCATTGCCATGGTGGCCGTGCTGTGATCGCAGCGGTCGAGGCGGCACTGGGCGCGATGCCACAGTTGCGCCGCGCAACTGCGGGTGAGTTCACCCGCCGCGCCTTCGCCCATGGCCGCATGGACCTGAACGAGGTCGAGGGATTGGCCGACCTGCTGGCGGCCGAGACGCAGCAGCAGCGGCGGGCAGCGCTGGCGATGATGGAGGGCCATTTTTCGCAGCGGATCGACGGCTGGCGGATGCGGCTGCTCGACCTGTCGGCGATGGCCGAGGCCGCGCTCGACTTCTCCGACGAGGATGATGTGCCCGACGCCGATATCGAGGCGCGGATCGGGCAGGGGGTGATGGCACTGGCGGACGATGTCGGTGCGTTGCTGTCGGCGCCTTCGGCCGAGCGGCTGCGCGATGGCATCCGCGTTGTGCTGGCCGGGCCGCCCAATGCCGGCAAGTCGACCTTGCTCAACCGGCTGGTGGGACGCGAGGCGGCGATCGTGTCCGACATTGCCGGCACCACCCGCGACCGGATCGAGGTGCCGGCCGCGATTGGCGGCACCGCCTTCCTGTTCACCGACACGGCCGGACTGCGCGACGAGACCGGTGACGCGATCGAGGCGATCGGCATCGATCGCGCACGCGCCGCGCTGGAGGCGGCGGACATCATCCTGTGGCTGGGCGACCCGGCCGAGACACCGCGCGAGGATGCGCTGCTGATCGCGGCGCAGAGCGATGTCGCGCTATATGGTTCCGACCGGCCCGGTCTGCGTCTGTCGGCGCGGACGGGGGAGGGGGTGGACGCGCTGGTGGCGATGCTGCTCGATCGGGCGTCGACGCTGCTGCCGGGCGAGGGCGACTATGCGCTGCATGCGCGGCAGCGGGACGGCGTGCGCCAGCTGCACGATCATCTGCTCGCGGCAGGAGCGGCCCGCGACCTGCTCGTGCTGGCGGAGGAGTTGCGTCTGGGACGGCGGACGATCGACGCGCTGACCGGACAGGCGGGGACCGAGGATATGCTCGACCGTCTCTTCTCGGGATTCTGTATCGGGAAGTAAGCGAAATTTCCGCGTGTGATGGCTGATAGTGCGATGTTCCACGTGGAACGCTTTTGACCGCAGGCCCCTGAATCTGATATGGGGCCGGCATGCGAACAAGCTATGATGTGATCGTGGTCGGTGGCGGCCATGCCGGCTGCGAGGCGGCCGCTGCGGCAGCGCGCAAGGGGGCGGCGGTGGCGCTGCTGACCTTCGAGCGGGCGACCGTGGGTGCCATGTCCTGCAACCCGGCGATCGGTGGTCTGGGCAAGGGCCATCTGGTCCGTGAAGTCGACGCGCTCGACGGCTTGATCGGCCGCGCCGCTGACGCCGGTGCCATCCATTATCGCATGCTCAACAGCAGCAAGGGCGCCGCCGTGCAGGGGCCGCGCGTGCAGGCCGACCGCAAGCGCTACAAGGCGGCGATCCATCAGATGCTCGACGCCCAGGCGGGACTGGAGATCGTCGAGGGCGAGGCGGTAGGCCTGATCGTTCGCGAGGGCGCGGTGGGGGGTCTGGCGCTGGCCGATGGCCGGACGCTGGAGGCACCCTCGGTCGTGCTGGCGACCGGCACCTTCCTCGGCGGCAAGCTGTTCCGCGGTGAGGATGTGGATGTCGGCGGTCGCACTGGCGAGCGGGCGGCAACGGCGCTGGGCGTGCAGTTGCGCGAGATCGGCCTGCCGATCGGCCGCCTGAAGACCGGCACGCCGCCGCGTATTGACGGCCGCACCATCGACTGGGCAGTGCTGGAGGAGCAGGCGTCGGACAGCGAGGGCTGGACCATGTCGCCGCTGTCCGATCATCGGCCGCTGCCGCAACTGGCCTGTGCCATCACCCGCACCAATGAACGGACCCATGCGATCATCCGCGAAGGGCTGGGGCGCTCGCCTCTGTTTAGCGGCGCCATCGAGGGGCGGGGGCCACGTTACTGTCCGTCGATCGAGGACAAGGTGATCCGCTTCGGCGATCGCGACGGCCATCAGATCTTCCTGGAGCCCGAAGGGCTGGACGACGCGCTGGTCTATCCCAATGGTATCAGCACCTCGCTGCCGGCCGATGTGCAGCTGGCCATGATACACTCGATGCGCGGGCTGGAGCAGGCCGAGATCGTCGTGCCGGGCTATGCGGTCGAATATGACCATATCGATCCGCGCGCGCTGGATGCCAGCCTGGAAGTGCGGGCGCTGCCCGGCCTCTTCTGCGCGGGGCAGATCAATGGCACGACCGGCTATGAGGAGGCGGCCGCCCAAGGGCTGGTCGCCGGCACCAACGCCGCGGCGCGAGCACGAAGCGAGGCGCCGATGATCCTCGACCGGGCCAGCTCCTATATCGGCGTGATGATCGACGACCTGGTGCTGCAGGGCGTGACCGAACCCTATCGCATGCTGACCGCGCGGGCGGAATATCGGCTGCGATTGCGCGCCGACAATGCTGAGACGCGGCTGGGCGAGATCGGCCTGACCCATGGCATCATTGGTCCGGATCGGGCGGCGCGCTTCGCCGCACGCGCCAGTGCGCGCGCCGCGATCGAAGCGGAACTAGCGCGACCCTTTACCGCGACCGAGATGGCGCGGGCAGGGGCGGCCGTGCGGCAGGATGGCGCGCGGCGTAGCCTGTTCGAATGGGCGCGCTTCCCCGAAGTGCAGGCGGAGCTGCTGGTGGCGCTGGCGCCGAGCCTGGCAGAGGCGGCGGCTGATCTGCGGGCGGAGATTTTGGAGGACGCCCATTATGCGCCCTATCTCGAACGACAGGATGCGGAGATCGCCGCCCTGCGTCGGGACGAGCGGGTGGCCATTCCGACGGACTTCGACTTTGCCAGCGTCGGCGGCCTGTCGACCGAAATGATCGAGCGGCTGGACGGGGCGCGTCCGGACACGCTGGCCGCTGCGGGCCGTATCCGCGGCATCACCCCGGCGGCGCTCGCCGCTATCCTTGTCCATGTGCGGCGGAAGGCAGCATGACCGAAGACGAAGCGCGGGCCTGGCTCGACGCGCATTTTGATGTTCCACGTGAAACATGGGATCGGCTGGAGCGCTATGTGTCGCTTTTGCTGTCCGCGATGGACGAGCAGAATCTGATCGCCGAATCGACCCGCCCCCATGTCTGGGCACGGCATATTGTCGACTCGGCCCAGCTGCTGCTGCATGCCAAGGATGCGGGGGAGGGGCCTTGGATGGACCTCGGCTCGGGTGCCGGCCTGCCCGGCATTGTCGTCGCCAGCATGTCCGACCGGCCGCTGATCATGGTTGAATCGCGCCGCAAGCGGATTGATTTCCTCAATGAGGTGATCGCGGAGCTGGGGCTGGGCAACGCCTCCGTCTTTGGCGGGCGGGTCGAGGTCGCGCCGCCGACCAAGTCGGCCGTCATCAGCGCCCGCGCCTATGCGCCGCTGCCCAAATTGCTCCAGTCGGCCCAGCATCTGTCCGATGAAAAGACGATTTGGGTGCTGCCCAAGGGACGAAATGCGCAGAATGAACTGGAGACCGCGCGTCCGGCATGGCAAGGTGCGTTTCATGTGGAACGCAGCGTGACCGACGCCGACAGCGCCATCATCGTCGCGCGATCCGTCAAACCTGTCAAAAAGAAGGGTCGAGGATGATTTGTATCGCCATCGCCAATCAGAAGGGCGGAGTCGGCAAGACCACCACGGCTATCAATCTGGCGACCGGCCTGGCCGCGACGGGCCTGCGCGTGTTGCTGGTCGATCTCGATCCGCAAGGCAATGCCTCGACCGGGCTGGGCGTCAATCATGCCGACCGCGAACGGTCGAGCTATGACCTGCTGGTCGGCAATTGCGAACTGGATGAAGCGGTCGTCACCACCCGCGTGCCCAAGCTGGACCTGATCCCGGCAACCCAGGATCTGTCTGGCGCCGAGATTGAGCTGATCGATTATGAGCAGCGCACCCATCGTCTGGAACGGGTGTTGGCCGAGGCGCCCGCCGGGCGCTGGGACATCTGCCTGATCGACTGCCCGCCGTCGCTCGGCCTGTTGACGGTCAATGCGATGGTCGCCGCGCAGTCGCTGCTGGTGCCGTTGCAGTGCGAATTCTTTGCGCTGGAGGGGCTGTCCCAGCTGTTGCAGACGGTCGAGCGCATCCGCAGTCGGTTCAACACCGGCCTGTCGATCCTAGGCGTGGCGCTGACAATGTATGACCGTCGCAACCGGCTGACCGATCAGGTCGCCGACGATGTGCGCGCCGTGCTGGGCGACCTCGTCTTCACCACCGTCATTCCGCGCAATGTGCGCCTGTCCGAGGCGCCGAGCCATGGCGTGCCGGCGCTCATCTATGATTTCCGCTGTTCGGGGTCGGAAGCCTATATGCGTCTGGCGCGCGAATTGATCGCGCGTCTTCCCCGACAGGAGGTAGCGGCTTGAGCGACGAGATTGGGGGAAAGCAGAAGCCGGTAAAGCGGCCGCACGGTCTGGGCCGTGGCCTGTCGGCGCTGCTGGGCGATGTCAGCCGGGAAGAGCCGGTGGCAGCGAGTGCCAACAGCGCCGCGCCGTCGAGCAAGGCGGTGCAGAATATCGAGGTCGCGCTGATCCAGCCGCACCCGGAACAGCCGCGCCGGCATTTCGACCAGGACGCGCTGCAGGAACTGGCCGACAGCATCGCCAAGCGCGGCGTGATCCAGCCGATCATCGTGCGTCCGCATGGCGGCGGTTTCCAGATCGTCGCGGGCGAACGGCGCTGGCGCGCGGCGCAGAAGGCGCAGCTCCATCGCATTCCGGCGATCGTGCGCGACTTCGACGAGCAGGAAACGCTGGAAATCGCGCTGGTCGAGAATATCCAGCGCGAGGATCTCAACCCGATCGAAGAGGCCGAGGCCTATCGCAAGCTGATCGGCGAATTCCATCATAGCCAGGAAGCGCTGGGCCGGATCGTCGGCAAGTCGCGCAGCCATATCGCCAACCTGATGCGCCTGCTTGACCTGCCCGATCCGGTGCAGCAGGCGGTGTCGCATGGGCGGATCAGCATGGGCCATGCGCGCGCGCTGATCGGCGTGCCGGGCTGCGAATCGATGGCGCTGATGGTCGAGCAGAAGGGGCTTTCGGTCCGCGAGACCGAGCAACTGGTGCGCAAGACCAAGAAGGGTGAGGATGCCGAGCCCAAGTCGCGCGGGGCAACTCCCGGCGGCAAGGATGCCGATATCGCCGCACTGGAGCAGCATCTGGCCGATATTCTCGGCCTGAAGGTCGAAATTGCCGATAGCGGTGACGGGCCGGGCACATTGTCACTGCGCTATTCGACGCTCGACCAGCTGGACATGCTGTGCCAGCGCCTGTCGGGCGAGCGGATCTAAAAACGCCGCGTCGGTTCGGTTCTGGATGAGGGGGACGTGCAAAGCGCTTCCCCCTCACAGAATCAGGCACTAGGCTGGTGCCATGGCCGATATCCAATCCACCCAAGCCGCCGCTCCCGCCATCATCCGCCGCGCCGATTATCGCGTGCCCGACTGGCTGATTCCCGACATCGCCCTCGACTTCGACCTGGATGCCGCGCGGACGCGGGTCTGGTCGGACATGTCGGTGGCGCGCAATGGCGATCATGAGCGGCCGCTGCGACTCGACGGCGATGGGCTGGTGCCGCTGGCGGTGAAGGTCGACGGCCGCAGCCTCAATGCAACGGAATGGACGCTGGAGGCCGGCGCGCTGGTCGTCCCCCTCGGCGGCGCGACGCACAAGGTGGAGGTGCTGGTCGAGCTGGCGCCCGAGAGCAACAGCAAGCTGATGGGACTCTATGCCAGCGGCGGCCTGCTCTGCACTCAATGCGAGGCGGAGGGCTTCCGCCGCATCACCTTCTTCCCTGACCGGCCGGATATCCTGTCGCGCTACAGCGTGAAGCTGACCGCCGACAAGGCGCGCTACCCGATCCTGCTCGCCAATGGCGATCCGGTGGCGCAAGGCGATCTGGAGGGCGGCCGCCATTGGGCGCTGTGGAATGATCCTTTCCCCAAGCCTTGCTATCTGTTCGCGCTGGTGGCCGGGGACCTCGCCTGCAATGCCGACCGCTTCGTGACGATGAGCGGGCGCGAGGTGGCGCTGGGCATCTGGGTGCGCGAGGCCGACCTGCCGCGCACCGACCATGCGATGCAGGCGCTCAAGAACAGCATGGCCTGGGACGAGCGCGTCTATGGCCGCGAATATGATCTGGACGTGTTCAACATCGTCGCGGTGGCCGACTTCAATTTCGGCGCGATGGAGAATAAGGGCCTCAACATCTTCAATTCGCGCTACATATTGGCCGATCCCGAGACCGCGACCGACATCGACTATGATGGCGTCGAGGGCGTGGTGGCGCATGAATATTTCCACAATTGGTCGGGCAATCGCGTCACCTGTCGCGATTGGTTCCAGCTGTCGCTGAAGGAAGGCTTCACCGTCTTTCGCGACCAGAATTTCTCGGCGGACATGGGCAGCCATGCGGTCAAGCGGATCGAGGATGTACGCATTTTGCGCGCGGCCCAGTTCCAGGAGGATTCTGGCCCGCTGGCGCATCCGGTCCGGCCTGAATCCTATATGGAAATCAGTAACTTCTACACCGCGACCATCTATAACAAGGGCGCCGAGCTGATCCGCATGATGGCGCTGATGCTGGGCGCGGAGCGCTTCCGCGCCGGCACCGACCTCTATTTCGACCGGCATGATGGCGAGGCGGCGACCTGCGAGGATTTCGTCCGCGCGATGGAGGAGGGCGGCGAGATCGACCTTGGCCAGTTCCGCCGCTGGTATGAGCAGGCGGGCACGCCCCATGTCCGCGCGCTGCTGAGCCATGATCCGGTCAGCCGCACCGCCGAACTGTTGCTGGAACAGAGCGTACCGCCGACGCCGGGCCAGCCCGACAAGCGGCCGATGGCGATCCCGCTGCGCGTCGCGCTCTATGATCCGGCGACCGGCAACCATCATGGCGACCAGTTGCTGATGCTGACGGAGGCGCAGCAGCGTTTCACGTTCGACAATTTCGCCAGCCTGCCGATCCTGTCGATCAACCGCGGCTTTTCCGCGCCGGTGATCGTCGAGACCAATCGCAGCCAGGCCGACCTTGCCTTCCTGTCGGCGCATGATGACGATCCCTTCGCCCGTTATGAGGCGATGCAGCAGCTGATGGTCAATGTGCTGGTCGGCCAGGTGGCGGGCCAGAGCGTCGACGTGACGGCGGTGGTCGACGCGGTGCGCAACACCATCACCGATCCGCTGCTCGACCCCGCCTTCGTTGCGGAGGCGGTGCGCCTGCCGAGCGAAGCCTATCTGGGCGATCAGATGAAGCAGGTGGACCCGGACGCGATCCATGCCGCCCGCGACGCCCTCCAGACGCGCCTAGGGGCCGATCTGGAGCCGCTGTGGCGCGATATTCATGCCAGGACCAAGGCGAACGGCTTTGCGGTCTCTCCAGCCGCCAAGGGCGCGCGCAAGCTGCGCAATGTCGCGCTGCTCTATCTGGTCGCCTCGGGCGCGGAGGACGGGCCGGCGATCGCCTATGCCCAGTATAGCGAGGCCGACAACATGACCGAACGCCAGTCGGCGCTGGCGACGCTGGCAAGCGGCACCAGCCCGGAACGGGAGGCGGCGCTCGACATCTTCTATAATCGCTACAGCGACGATGCGCTGACCCTGGACAAATGGTTCCAGACCCAGGCCTTCGCCTTCCATCCCGATACGGTGGAACTGGTTGCGCAGCTGGGCCAGCACAAGGCGTTCACGCTCAATAACCCGAACCGGGTGCGATCGCTCTATGGCGCCTTTGCCGGCAACCAGTGGGCGTTCCACCACAAGTCGGGCAAGGGCTATCGGCTGGTCGCCGACTGCATCATCGCGCTCGACAAGCTCAATCCACAGACCGCCGCCCGGCTGGTGCCGCCGCTTGGCCGCTGGAAGCGCTTCGATGAAGGCCGCGCCGCACAGATGCGGGCGGAACTGCAGCGTATCCTGAATGAGCCCGGCCTGTCCAAGGACGTGACCGAGCAGGCGAGCAAGAGCCTGGAGGGATAAGGGAAAGGCGGCGGCCGGGGTATTCAAACCCCGGCCGGCCGATCAGTCCTTTTGCGCCGCGACCCAGGCGGCGACGTCGGTCGCCACCTTGTTGGCGGCGCTGTTGAGCGGCGCACCGACGCTGCCGGCGTCGATCTTGCCGCCGACCGGCGCGCTGGCGGTGAAGCGCTGGCGGGCGATCGCGACGCCGGCCGGGGTCATCAGCGCCGCGTCGAAGGTGACGATCGCATTGTTGCTGGCCTGGTCGATGGTGAAGCTGATCAGCTCGCCGCTCAGGCGCTGGCCGCCGTCCCCGGAAAACTGGCCGGGATCGAGCACGATCCGGTCGGTGGTGGCCGACACGGTTTCGGCCAGCAGCCGGCGGAACAGATGGCGGGGCGTTTCGGCCCACTGCACCTTGGTGACATAGGCGACCGAGGTCGGCGTCACCTGCACCGGCACGCGCACCGTGTCGATGACGCGCGCGGCTTCGGGATCGACGATGATCAGGCTGCGGCCACCGCCGGCATTGCTCTGCGCGCCGGTCGGCACCTTGTGCGCGGCGTCGAGCGTCAGCAGTTGCTGCGGCGGCTTGCTGCCGATCGAGACGCAGCCGGACAGGGCGATTGTAGCGGCCAGCGCCAGCGATGCGCCACCCAGTTTCTTGTGGACCATCATCCGGCTCCCTTTCATGGCTTATAGTCGGGCAGCTGGGGCGATCCGACGATCGAGCCCGCGCCCTGCTGGTCGAGTTTTTCGGCGACGCCGCGGAAGGCGCGCGACATTTCACGCAGGTCGCGAACCAGGCGGTTCACTTCCGGCATGGTCTGGTTGCTGAAGGCATGCACGCCGGGCTGCGCTTCGGCGATGGTCTTGTCGAGCGTGTCGATGCTGCGGCTGGCCGAGGCCACGCTCTTGCGCAGGTCGGCCATCAGCGGGCGGCCTTCGTCATTGATCAGGCCGTTGGTGGTCGCGGCCAGCTCGCCAATCTGCTGCGCGGCGACACCGGTGCGCTGCACCGCGATGCGCGCTTCGGCCAGGGTAGCGGCGATTTCCGGGCTGCGATCGGCCAGCGATCCGGTCACCCGGTCGAGATTGGCGAGGATGCCGGCAATCGACTGCTGATTCTTGTCGTTGAGCAGCTCGGTCAGCTTCTCGGTCAGGGTCGACAGCCGCTCCAGCAACTGCGGCGCATTGTTGAGCAGTTCGCCCAGCGCACCCGGCTTGGTCGGGATCACCGGCACGCCGTCGGGGCAGGCCGAAGTGATATTCTCGGCCGGGCAGAGGATCGGCGGCGCGCCCTTGACCGCACCGTCCAGCACGATCTCGCTGACGCCGGTGAAGCCCACGCCGGCGATGGTCGCGGTCGTGCCCTGCAGCACCGGGGTGCCGTCCTTCACCGAAATGCGGACCTTCACGAAGCTGGGATCACGCTTCCACAGTTCGATCTTCTCGACCTGGCCGGAAGGGACGCCGGAATAATTGACGCCCGAACCCTTGGCGAGGCCGTTCACCGACTGCTTGAAGAAGATGTCATATTCCTTGTTGTCGCCCTGCGACAGGCGCGAGAACCAGAAGGCCGCCGCCATGATGGCGGCCAGCAGCAGCAGCGTGACCGCGCCGACCAGCACATGATTGGACCGGGTTTCCATATCCTATTGCCTTCCGTCCGCTTGTTTTTCGGCAGCGGCCTTGCCGCGTTTGCGCGTGACCGCCGCGGTTGCGGCGCGGCCTCGCGGACCGTTGAAATATTCCTGGATCCAGGGGTGATCGAGCGCCAGCAATTCGTCGATCGTCCCGACCGCGATCACCTTCTTGTCGGCCAGCACCGCCACACGGTCGCAGATCGAATAGAGGGTGTCGAGATCATGGGTGATGAGGAAGACGGTGAGGCCCAGCGTCTCCTGCAACTTGCGCGTCTGGTCGTCGAACGCGGCCGCGCCGATCGGGTCGAGGCCAGCGGTCGGCTCGTCGAGGAACAGCAGGTCCGGGTCCAGCGCCAGGGCGCGGGCCAGGCCGGCGCGCTTCTTCATGCCGCCCGACAGTTCGGCCGGATATTTGGGGCCGGCTTCGGCCGGCAGGCCGGTCATGCGGATCTTGTAGGCGGCGATCTCGTCGCGCAGCACCGGGCCGATATTGGGATAATATTCGCGGATCGGCACTTCGACATTCTCGGCCACGGTGAGGGTCGAGAAGAGCGCGCCGCCCTGGAACAGCACGCCCCAGCGCTTGCGGATCGCCAGTGCCTCGTCATCGTCCAGGCGGCCGACCATATCCTCGCCAAAGACATGGACCTGGCCCTCGTCGGGTACCTGAAGGCCGATGATCGATCGCATCAGCACCGACTTGCCGGTGCCCGATCCGCCGACCACGCCCAATATCTCACCCTTGCGCACGTCGAGGTCGAGATTTTCATGGACGGTCTGGTCGCCGAAGCTGTTTTTAAGGCCGCGCACCGAAATGGCGATATCGTCCGACGCGACCGCGCGTTCGATCCGCTCTTCTTCGGCCTGGCGTTCATCGGTGGTCATCAGTTCCAGCCCACCCAGGTGAAGAAGACGGCGAAGAAGGCGTCGAGCACGATCACCAGGAAGATCGCCTGGACCACGGCCGCCGTGGTGCGCAGGCCGACTTCCTCGGCATTGGCCTTGACCTGCATGCCCTGGAAACAGCCGCTGATGCCGATGATGAGGCCGAACACCGGCGCCTTGATCAGGCCCACCCACAGATCGTGGATCGGCACCACTTCGCGCAGGCGCTGGACGAAGGTGATCGGCGGAATGTCGAGCGACACGGCGCACAGGAAGCCGCCGCCGATGATTGCGATGATCGAGGAATAGAAGCCGAGCAGCGGCATCATCACCACCACCGCCAGGGTGCGGGGCAGCACCAGCGCCTCCATCGGCGACACGCCGATGGTGCGCATCGCGTCGACCTCCTCGGTCAGCTTCATCGTGCCGAGCTGGGCCGCGAAGGCCGAGCCGGAGCGGCCGGCCACCATGATCGCGGTCATCAGCACGCCCAGTTCGCGGAAGGTGAGGCGGCCGACCAGGTTGATGGTCAGCATCTCCATGCCGAACTGGCGCAGCTGGACCGCGCCCTGCTGGGCGATGACGATGCCGATCAGGAAGCTCATCAGGCCGATGATGCCCAGCGCGGATACGCCGACCACCTCGAACCGCTGGACCACGGCATTGATACGGAAGCGGCTGGGATGACGGATCAGGCCCCAGACCGTGACCAGCACGCCGCCGAAGAAGCCGAGCAGGCCGACCAGCGTGTTGACGGAATTGATCACCGCCTCGCCGATCTGGCCCAATACCCGGTTGAAGGGAGAGACATGGTCCGGGCGGATATCGACTGGCTCGTCGATCTTGCCGACTGCGCCGATCAGTCGCTTGCAATCGGTGCTGCCGCCGGACACTTCCGTTTCCAGCCGCTTGGCGGTGCGATGGATGGTCCAGGCGCCGATCGTGTCCATATGGTCGATATCGGCGACGTCGATGCTGGCGACCGGGCCGGAAATGGCATCCAGCCGGTTCGGCATGTCGTGCAGACAGGCGATCGACCAGGTGCCGGACAGGCGTATGACCTTGCCGCCGTCGTCGCGGCTTTCCTCAACGAGATCAGCGGCTTTGTTCATGTGGAGGGATTAGTGGTCCATTATCGGTTGCGCGGCAAGCCGAAACGGCCCATCCGCCAGACAGAACGACGGGCAGGGATAAAAGTTTCGGACACGGCATGACATACAGGTTGGCGATTTACGACATGGACCGCACGGTGACCTTTTCGGGCACCTATACCGGCTTTCTCATCCATGTGGCCGCCCATATGGCGCCCTGGCGATTGATCTTCCTGCCGCTCATTCCGTTCGTCATGCTGGCCTATGTGGTGAAGCTGATCAGCCGCCAGACGCTGAAGGAAACCAACCAGTGGCTGATGATCGGCGGCCGCGCCGACCGGGCGAAGCTGCAGCCGCATATCGAAAGCTATGCCGACAAGGTGATGGCGAAGAATGTGCGCGCCGGCGCGCTGGAGCAGATCGCCAAGGACCGTGCGGCGGGCTATCGGCTGGTGCTCGCCACCGCCTCCTACCGCCTCTATGTCGAGGCGATCGCGCGGCGGCTGGGTTTCGACACGGTGATCGCGACCGACCATGTCGGGCAGGATCTGCCCTATGTCCGCGCCAAGATTTCCGGCGAGAATTGCTATGACACCGGCAAGCTGCGGATGATCAAGGCGTGGATGGCGGCCGAGGCGATCGACCGCAGCCAGGCGCATATCCGCGCCTATTCCGACCATGTGTCGGACGCGCCGATGCTGGAATTCGCCGACGAGGCTTTCGCCTCCAACCCGCACCCGCCGCTCGCCAAGCTGGCGGCCGAGCGCGGCTGGACGCGGGTGGACTGGAGCTGATCGTCGGTCAGATCACGGCGTTGGGCAGCGGTTCTTCCGCCACGAAGGCGCGGATATTGGCGAGCAGCATCTGCGCCATCTGCGCCACCGCTGCGTCGGTCGCGCCGCCGGTATGGGGGGTCAGGATGCAGTTTGGCACATCGGCCCAGCGCGCCGGATCGGTCGGTTCCTGCGCATAGACGTCGAGTGCCGCGCCGCCCAGCCGGCCAGCGCGCAGGGCATCGATCATCGCGCCCTCGTCCACCAGTTGCCCACGCGCGACATTGACCAGCAGGCCGTCGGGGCCAAGCGCATCGAGGATGGCGGCGGAGATCATGCCGCGATTGTCGTCGGTCGCCCGCGCCGCGACGACCAATATGTCGCTTTCGGTCGCCAGCGCTTCCAGGCTCTCGCTGCGCGGCCAGGCGAGGCCGGGCTTGTCGCGCGGCCCCCACCAGCGGGTCGTCATGCGCAGGACATCGGCGCGCGCCGCGATGGCGATGCCGATGCTGCCCATGCCGACGATGCCCAGCCGGGCGCCGGCGACCGAGCGGGTGATGGTCTTGCCGCCGGGCAGCCATTCGCCCGCGCGCAGCGCCCGGTCGCCGCTGACGATCTGGCGCCGATGCGCCAGGATGAGGCCGATCGCATGGTCGGCGACATCCTCGGCATTGGCGTCGCCCGCATGGCTGACCGCTATGCCCCTGGCCCGCGCCCAGTCGAGGTCGACCCCGTCATAGCCGACGGTGAAGCAGGCAATCAGCCGCAGCCGGTCCATCGCCGCCAGCATAGCGGGATCGAGCCGGAACTCGCCGGCCGTCACCAATATCTCCGCCTCGGCAAGGCGCGCGCGCCCGGCTTCCTCCCATAGCCCCATGACGTCATATTGCATCGCCAGGATCGGCAGCAGCGGCGCCAGATGGGGCTGGGCGATCAGGATGACCGGGCGCAGCTGGGCCATTATCCTATCGCCTTCAGCGCCTGAGCGAAGTCGGCGATCAGATCGTCGGCATCCTCGCAGCCGATCGAGATACGCACCATATTGTCGCCGATCGCCAGCGCCTTCTTGCGCTCGGCCGGCACCGACAAATGGGTCATCGCGGCGGGGTGGCTGGCCAGCGTCTCGGTGCCGCCGAGACTCACCGCCAGCTTGGCGATCTTGAGCGCGTCAAGGAAGGCGAAGGCCTCCGCCTCGCCACCTTTCAGATAGAGCGAGAAGGTGGAGCCGGCGCCGGTGCAATGGCGGCGATAGATATCGGCCTGTCGCTCGGTCTCCGGGAAGCCGAGATAGACGACCTTCTCCACCTGCGGCTGGTCCTTCAGCCAGGTGCAGACCTTCTCCGCATTCTCGCCGGCGCGGCTCATCCGCAATTCCAGCGTCTCCAGGCTCCGCAACAGCATCCAGGCGCTGTGCGGGTCGAGGATCGTGCCGATCGTGTTGCGCATCAGGCGAATGCTGTTGATCAGCGCGTTGGAGCCCAGCACGCCGCCCGCGACCAGATCGCTATGCCCGCCGGCATATTTGGTGAGGCTGTAGATGACGAGGTCGGCGCCATGGTTGATCGGCCGGTGCCACAACGGCCCCAGGAAGGTATTGTCGATCGCGATCGGCGGGACATGATCCTCGCCGGCGAACAGCGCATCGCGCCGCGCGACCACCGCCTCCAGATCGACCAGCACATTGGTCGGGTTGGCCGGGCTTTCCAGATAGAGCATGGCGACGCGGCCCAGCCCCTTGGCCTTCTCGATCACCGCACCAATCTCCGCCTCGGTCGCGCCGGCGGGAAAATCGAGCCACTGCACCCCGAATCGGCCGAGAATCCGGCCGATCAGCGATTCGGTTGCGGCATAAAGCGGCGCCGAATGGACGATCACGTCGCCCGGCTGCACCAAGGCGAGCAGGGTGGTGGCGATCGCCGACATGCCGCTGGAAAAGAGCAGGGCGTCCTCCGCCTCCTCCCACACCGACAGCCGATCCTCGGCGATTTCCTGGTTGGGGCCGTTGAAGCGCGAATAGACCAGCCCCTCGGCGCCGCCGGGACGGATGCCGGTTACCCCCTCGAAATGGCGCTTGCCTGCGGCCGCGCTTTCGAAGGCGAAGGTGGAGGTGAGGAAGATCGGGGGTTTCAGCGATCCTTCCGACAGGGTCGGGTCATAGCCATGGCCCATCATCAGGGTCGCGGGCTTCAGCTTGCGGCCGTCAATCTCCAGAATCGGCGCCTTGGGGCGGCGGCGATTATGGGGCGGCTCGACGCCGGTCAGGTCGGCCTCGGTGACGGGGGGCGGGGTTTCGCCGGTCATGTCATTCTCCTGCATCTGGCGGCCTCTGCTGTGGCGCTCATGGATGGAGGGACTGTAACGCAGGAGCGGGGCAGGGGGCCAGTGGGGAGTGATATAATCTTTCGTGGCGGGGTATGATTGTTTCTGGGGAGCGGCGCTTCTCGACTATCGTGCATGGGGCGCCGAACGTCTCAATCGCGCAGCGGTGGCCATTGGCGCTTGGTATGAATGATGGTGAGAATCCAGATAGTGTCTGCGTATATCTCATAGATTAATCGGTAACTGCCGTGCGGCGTGAGTTCCCGCGTGCCAGGCACTTCGCCTTCATGCCCCAGCATCGGGAAATCGACCAGTCGGGCAACGGCCTGGCTGAACAGATCATCGATCCTGACGGCGGCGTCGCCATCGCGCGCCACGAGATAGTCCCATATATCGGCGCGGTCCTGGCGCGCCTCCGGCGTCCAGAGAATTTTCACGCTTGATTGGAAAGGCGCGCGCGGCGGTTGGCGAATTCCGCTTCAATCTCGTCATCGTCATAACCTTGGCCCGCCTGCATCGACGTGCGCGCCAGAGCTACCTTGCGCTCGACGAAGGTACTATGCTCACGCTTCATCCGTTGGCGCTCGATAAATTCCCGCATCAGTTCCCGCACGACCTGCGAAGCGGGTCGATGCAGGGCATCCGTTTCGGCCATGAAATCCGCCCGGAGATCGGCTTCCAGCTTCATCGTAAAAACGGCTTCCTTGGCCATGATATCCACTCCGTCTGGTAATGATATCGTGTATACTTCATCATTACCAACGCGACAACGCAACCGAGCGTCCTGCAAAAACATATTCGGATCATACTGACGGAAATCCGCTGCTGTCCGACACGGCGAGTCTGTTTTTGCACCCGAACGGCCGTCTTCGGCGCCAAGCGGCAGTCAGCGCCAATTCCGCCACCACTTCCCCCCATCCCCCGCACCCCCTACATCTCCCCCGATGCCACCCGCGCTCCCTCCCATCCTCACCGACTGGTTCGCATCGCGCGGCTGGCGGGTGCGGCGGCATCAGAGTGACATGCTCACGGCGGCGCAGCGGGGGGAGCATGCGCTGCTGGTCGCGCCGACCGGGGCGGGGAAGACGCTGGCCGGCTTCCTGCCGACGCTCGCCGACCTGATTGCGAACCCCGCCGACGGGCTGCACACCCTCTATGTCTCGCCCTTGAAGGCGCTGGCGGTCGATGTGCGGCGCAACCTGCTGGCGCCGATCGAGGAGATGGGATTGCCGATCCGGGTGGAGACCCGCACCGGCGACACCCCGTCGGATCGCAAGGCGCGGCAGCGGGTGCGGCCGCCGCACATCTTGCTGACCACGCCCGAATCCCTGTCGCTGCTGCTGAGCTATCCCGACGCGGCGCTGCTGTTCGAGCATCTGCGCACCGTCATCGTCGATGAGGTCCACGCCTTTGCCACGCAGAAGCGCGGCGATCTGCTCAATCTCTCCATGGCACGGTTGCAGGCGATCAACCCGGACCTGCGCCGGGTGGCGCTGTCGGCGACGGTGGCCGATGTCGATGCCTATCGCGCCTGGCTGGCGCCCGATGGCGATATCGATGCGGTGACGCCGGTGCTGGGGGAGGCGGGGGCGGAGCCCGACGTCACCATCCTGATTCCGGAGGGGCGGGTGCCCTGGTCGGGCCATTCGGGCAAATATGCCGCGAGCCAGGTGATGGCGGAGATCGCCGCGCGGCAGACCACGCTCGTCTTCTGCAACACGCGGGGCCTGGCCGAGCTCATCTTCCAGGAATTATGGTCGGTCAATGACGCGAACCTGCCGATCGCCATCCATCATGGCAGCCTGTCGATCGAGGCGCGGCGCAAGGTCGAATCGGCGATGGCGGCAGGCAAGCTGCGCGCGCTGGTGGCAACCGCCAGCCTCGACCTTGGCGTCGACTGGGGCAATGTCGACTGCGTGATCCAGATGGGCGCGCCCAAGGGCAGCTCGCGCCTGCTCCAGCGCATCGGCCGCGCCAATCACCAGCTCGACATGGCGTCGGAGGCGATATTGATCCCCGGCAATCGCTTTGAATATCTGGAGGCGCGCGCGGCGCTGGATGCGGTCGAGGCGGGGGAGCGGGACGCCGATGATTTCCGCCCCGGCGCGCTCGACGTGCTGGCCCAGCATGTGATGGCGATCGCCTGTGCCGGGCCGTTCCGCGAAGAGGAGTTGCTGGCCGAGGTCCGATCCGCCACCCCCTATAGCGCGCTGACCGACGAGGGCTTTGCCCATGTCCTGCATTTCATCGAGGGCGGCGGCTATGCGCTGCGCGCCTATGACCGGTTCAAGCGGCTGGTGCGAGAGGGTGACGGCACATGGCGGGTGTCGCATCCGAAGTTCATCCAGCAGCACCGGATGAATGCCGGCATCATCGTCGATCAGCCCGCGCTGGCGGTGTGCTTCGCCAATGGGCGCAAGCTCGGCACGGTGGAGGAGGGGTTCGCCGCCACCTTGCGGCCGGGCGACAGCTTCTTCTTCTCCGGCATGGCGCTGGAGGTGGTGCGGATGGACACCAGCGACCTGATCGTCCGCGCGACAGCCAAGACCGCGCGCATCCCCAGCTGGGGCGGCACCCGCATGGCGATGTCGACGCGGCTGGCCGACCGGGTGCGCCATTTCCTGGCCGAACCCGACGCCTGGCACCGTTTCCCCGACGATGTGCGCGAATGGTTGGAGGTGCAGCGCGCCCGCTCGGCCCTGCCGCAACCGGGGCAGCTGCTGGTCGAAACCTTCCCGCATGAGGGGCGCCATTATATGGTCTGCTACAGTTTCGAGGGCTGGAACGCGCACCAGTCGCTCGGCATGTTGCTGACCCGGCGGATGGACGCGCAGGGGCTGATGCCGCTGGGCTTCGTGTCGAACGATTATGCGCTGGCCGTCTATGGCCTCAAGCCCGTGACCGATCCGCAGAGCCTGTTTTCCGCCGATATCCTGGACCATGAATTTGTCGACTGGGTCGAGCAGTCGAGCCTATTGAAGCGCGCCTTCCGCGATGTCGCGGTGATCTCCGGCCTGATCGAGCGGCAGCATCCCGGCAAGCGCAAGACCGGGCGGCAGGTGACCTTCTCCACCGACCTCATCTATGATGTGCTGCGCAAATATCAGCCTGACCATCTGCTGCTCAAGGCCGCCTGGGCCGATGCGCGGGCACGGATGACCGATGTCGGGCGGCTGGGCGACCTGATCGACCGGGCGGCATCGACCATGCTGCATGTGCCGCTCGACCGGGTCAGCCCGCTCGCGGTGCCGCTGCTGATCCTGATCGGCCGCGAACTGGTGGCGCAGCGCGATGCCGAGGACGCGCTGCTGATCGAGGCCGAGGCGCTGGTGGCCGAAGCTATGCGCGCGGATTGAGGGGGGTAGGAACCACCACTCTCCACTACCGTCATCCCGGACTTGATCCGGGATCCATTCAGCACTCCCTTGCCTGTGTAGCGCCGAATGGATCCCCGCTTCCGCGGGGATGACGGAAGGAGAGGGGAGTGCCGGTTTAGCCCGGCAACCCGTTGAGCTTGGCAAAGGGATCGTCGCTCGCATCTTCCTGCCAGCGATATTCGGTCCGGTTGGCGACCCAGCGGGCCATGTCCTTGCCATAGAGCTTGGCGATCAGGCCCAGCGCCATGTCCGTGCCCGCCGAAATGCCGGAGGAGGAGATATATTTGCCATCCTCCACCCAGCGGGCGTGGGGAATCCAGGCGACCTTCGCCCCCTGCGCCGTCGCCCAGGCCCAGGCCATCTTATTGCTGGTCGCCTTCACCCCGTCGATCAGCCCCGTCTTGGCCAGCAGGCCCGATCCGGTACAGATGGTCGCCACCTGCGGCGTGTCCTGAGCCAATGTCCGCATGGCGGCGAGGAAATCGGGATTATTGACCTCCCGCCGGGTGCCGAGGCCGCCGGGGATCATCACGATGTCGAGTTTCGGCGCATCGGCAAAGCCATGATCGGCGATCGTCTGCGGCCCGGCGCCGCTGCGCACTGGTCCGGCCTTGTCGGCGATCATGACAATCTCGACCCGGTCTTTCAGCATGCCGAACATTTCCAGCGGGCCGAACACGTCGAGCAGCTCGAACCCGTCGAACAGGACCATGCCCAGCTTCTTCTTGGGCCCGCTCGGCGGCACCGGCGGCTGCACGGAAAGTTGTGCCGAGACAGTCGTGCTGGTCGCGGCGAGCGCGATTCCGGCGGTCAGGAGAAAGTTGCGCCGCGCAACATCGGCTTTGGGCTGGTCGCTCATCGTCACATGCTCCCTGTTTGCCGGGTTAGACGAGCGATGGCGGCGATCCCGCCTATTCGCCGCCGTCCTTGATGCCGCCGCAGCCCTTCAGCACGCCTTCACCGAAGGAAAGCTGCACCCGGTCGGACCAGATGGCGTCGCTCATCCCGTCGCTGCACGGCCCTTCGGTCACCGTCATGGCAAAGCCATCGCCCATGAAGCGGATGGCGCGGGGATCATCGGTGCGGGTGACGCTGTAGCGCAGCGGACGATGATCGGGCCGCTGCAAGGTCGCGACCGATCCATTGACGATCACCGCCCAGAAAGGCTCGGTGCCGATCGCGCGATATTCCTCAGGGGGAGGCGGGGCGGCGGGTGTTTCACGGGAAACAGCGGCGGGTGCCGGTTGTGCAGCCGGGGCAGGGGCCGGTTCGGGCGTGGCGCTCTCATTGGCGACGATCGCCTGATTGAGCGCAGGGGCCGCGTTGGCGATCGCCTTGTCGGCGCGATTGTCGACCCTGTTCGGCGGCACCGGATCACCCGAGCAGGCGGCGAGGGCCAGCAGCCCTGTCACCATCGCCGTCACTTTCACGCGCCGGCCCGCCGGAAACAATGGACGGCATGATCGTCAACCATGCCGATCGCCTGCATCCAAGCATAGACGATGGTCGGCCCGACGAACTTGAAGCCGCGCTTTTTCAGATCCTTGGAAATCGCCTCCGACAGCGGCGTCTGGGTCGGGAAGCTCTTGCCGTCGCCGATGATCGGCCCGTCGGGCGCGAAGGACCAGACATAGGCGGCGAAATCCTCGCCGGCGTCGCGCATCGCGCGATAGATGTGCGCGCCCCTGATCGTCGCCTCGATCTTGGCGCGGGCGCGGACGATGCCCGGATCGGCCATCAGCCGTTCGACATCATGGGGGCCGAAGGCGGCGACCTTGTCCGGATCGAAGCCGGCAAAGGCGGCGCGAAACCCCTCGCGCTTGCGCAAGATGGTGATCCAGCTGAGCCCGGCCTGGAACCCCTCCAGCATCAGCATTTCCCACAGCATGCGCGGATCATGCTGGGGCACGCCCCATTCCGCGTCGTGATAGGCCTGATAGAGCGGGTCCGGCCCTACCCAGCTGCAGCGTGGCAATACGACGTTATTCATTTCTCACCCAACGTCATGCCAGCGAAGGCTGGCATCCCTTTTTTCCTTCGTCCCAAAAAGAAAAGAGATCCCAGCCTGCGCTGGGATGACGAGGGAGAAAGAAAGATCAAACGTCCAAATTGGCGACGTTCAGCGCATTGTCCTGGATGAATTCGCGGCGCGGTTCGACCACGTCGCCCATCAGCTTGGTGAAGATTTCGTCGGCGACGTCGGCCTGTTCCACCTCGACGCGCAGCATCGAGCGATTGTCCGGGTCCAGCGTGGTTTCCCACAGCTGTTCCGCGTTCATTTCGCCCAGACCCTTGTAGCGCTGGATCGACAGGCCCTTGCGGCCGGCGGACAGGATCGCTTCCAGCAATTCGCTGGGCCGTGAGATGTTGACGCCCTTGGCCGACACGGCGGGCAGTTCGTCCTCGCCCAGTTCGTCCTGCGCCGCGACGGCCTTGGCCGAGACCAGGCGGCTGCCCTTGGCATAGCTTTCCGCCTCTTCGCTGGCGGTGCCGTGCAGCTTGCGCGCCTCGGCCGAACCCAGGAAGCCATGTTCGATGACATGATGGTCGGTCACGCCGCGCCACAGCCGCTCGAAATGGAAGCCGCCACCTTCGGCGATGCGGCCGGTCCACTTGCCCTCGGGATCATGCGACGCGATCCAGGCGACGGCGGTTGCCAGCCGTTCGGCCAGCTGCGCCTCGGACAGTTCGGGATCGAGCGCGCCGGTCAGGCCCAGCGCCTCGATGATCGCCGGGTCGTAGCGACGCGGCACATAGCGCATCACCGCGCGCATGCGGCGGGCATGGTCGATCAGGCTGCGCAGATCGTCGCCGGTGCGGGCGCCGCCGGTGGTTTCCAGCGCCATTGTGTCGACGCCATTGTCGACCAGATATTGCTCCAGCGCCGCCTCGTCCTTCAGATAGACTTCGGACCGGCCACGGCTCGCCTTGTAGAGCGGCGGCTGGGCGATGAAGAGATGGCCCGCCTCGATGATCTGCGGCATCTGGCGATAGAAGAAGGTCAGCAGCAGCGTGCGGATGTGCGCGCCGTCGACGTCGGCGTCGGTCATGATGACGATCTTGTGGTAGCGCAGCTTGTCCAGGTTGAAATCGTCGCGAATGCCGGTGCCCATCGCCTGGATCAGCGTGCCGACTTCCTTGGACGACAGCATCTTGTCGAAGCGCGCGCGCTCGACGTTCAGGATCTTGCCCTTCAGCGGCAGGATCGCCTGATTGTGGCGATTGCGGCCCTGCTTGGCCGAACCACCGGCCGAGTCACCCTCGACCAGGAAGAGTTCGGACTTGGCGGGGTCGCGCTCCTGGCAATCGGCCAGCTTGCCGGGCAGCGAGGCGATGTCCATTGCGCCCTTGCGGCGGGTCAGTTCGCGCGCACGCTTGGCCGCCTCACGGGCGGCGGCGGCGTCGATCACCTTCTGGACGATCATCTTGCCATGGCCGGGATTTTCTTCCAGCCATTCGGCCATCTTGTCGGCCATCAGGCTTTCGAGCGGCTGGCGCACTTCGGAGCTGACCAGCTTGTCCTTGGTCTGCGACGAGAATTTGGGATCGGGCAGCTTGACCGAGACGATCGCGGTCAGGCCTTCGCGCATATCCTCACCGGTGAGGGAGACCTTCTCCTTCTTCAGCAGGCCGGTCTTTTCGGCATAGCTGTTGAGGGTGCGGGTCAGCGCCGCGCGGAAGGCGGCCAGATGGGTGCCGCCATCACGTTGCGGGATGTTGTTGGTGAAGCAGAGGACGTTCTCATAATAGGAATCGTTCCACTCCAGCGCGACGTCGATGGTCACGTCATCGCGCGTGCCGGCGATCGCGATCGGATCGGGCATCAGCGCATTCTTGTTGCGGTCGAGATATTTGACGAAGGCTGCGATGCCGCCCTCATAATAAAGCTCGACTTCCTTCTTTTCCTCATGGCGCGCATCGACCAGGAACAGGCGCACGCCGCTGTTGAGGAAAGCCAGCTCGCGATAGCGATGCTCCAGCTTGTCGAAATCATATTCGGTCTGGTTCTTGAACGTGCCGCCATCGCCCGGCACCTTCTCGGTCGAGGCGAGGAAGGTCACGCGCGTGCCCTTCTTGCCCTCCGGCGCATCGCCGATGATCTTGAGCGGCGCGGTGGCATCGCCATAGGCGAAGCGCATCCAATGTTCCTTGCCGTCGCGCCAGATGTTGAGGTCCAGCCATTCGGACAGGGCGTTCACCACCGATACGCCCACGCCGTGCAGGCCGCCCGATACCTTATAGGCATTGTCGTCCGACGTGTTCTCGAACTTGCCGCCCGCGTGCAGCTGGGTCATGATGACCTCGGCCGCCGACACGCCTTCTTCCTTGTGGATGCCGGTCGGGATGCCGCGGCCATTATCCTCGACGCTGACGCTGTTGTCGGGATTGAGCGTGATGACGATCCGGTCGCAATGGCCGGCCAGCGCCTCGTCGATCGCATTGTCGCTGACCTCGAACACCATATGGTGCAGGCCCGACCCGTCGTCGGTGTCGCCGATATACATGCCGGGCCGCTTGCGCACGGCGTCGAGGCCTTTCAGCACCTTGATGCTGTCGGCGCCATATTCATTGCTGTTGGGGCTGTTCTGCTGTTCGTCGCTCATACCCAGCATATAGGGAATGGCGCCTCGAAACTAAAGCGAAACATGGCGGCTTCCACTCGGCTTTGGGGCGGTTTATCAGGCGCTCATGCGTGTTGTCCCGATCCTTGCCCTGATGCTGCTTTCCGCCTGCTCGCGCAGCAGTGAAGTGGCCGACGAATTGCCCAACAGCTCGCTGGCCGGCGCCCCGCGCGAGGCGATGCCCGAAACCCGGATCGAAGCGACCCTGGCCCGGCCGGTGACGATCGGCGAGGATGGCCCCCGGCTCGACGCCTGCGGCGCGATGGGGCAGGCGACCCGTGTCGGGCCGCAGGGATTGAGCGTCCGGTCCGCGCCCTTTGCCGAGGCGAAGGCGCTGGCGCAGCTGGCCGAAGGCGCACGGGTGCATGTCTGCACCCGCAGCATCGACCAGAAATGGCTGGGCGTGGTGATCCCGCCGCCAGCGACCGAGGGGGCTGCGCCGACCGATTGCGGCGTGCGCGAACCGGTCGACCGCAAACAGGCCTATGCCGGTCCCTGCATCAGCGGCTGGGTCTCCAGCGCCTATGTCCGGCTGGTGGCGGGCTGATTATAGTCCGCCCAGATAATCCAGCTTGCCCAGCGGCACGCCGGCCTGGCGCAGCAGGGCATAGGCGGTCGTCAGGTGGAAATAGAAATTGGGCAGCGAGAAGGTCAGCACATGGCTGCGCCCGGTGAAGGGAAATTCGCCGCGCGGGGTCTTGAGGATGACGGTTGCTTCCTCGCGCCCGTCGATCCGGTTGCGCGGCACCGATTCCAGGAAGGCGATGGTGCGGGCGATGCGATCCTGCAGGTCGGCGAACGTCTCCTCCGTGTCGGGCAGGGGGAAGGGCTCCAGTTCGCCGATGCGGATGACCGCGCCCTTGGCGCTGTCGGTGGCGAGCTGCACCTGTGCGGTCAGCGGGCGCATATCCTCGATCAGGCGGGCGCCGGTCAGCGTGGCGGGATCGATCCCCTGTTCGGCGGCAAAGGCGGCGCCCTTGTCCAGCAGGGTGGAGAGGACGCGCAGGCCGCGCAGGAAGGCCGGGACGGTCAGGTCGTAGAGTTCGGTCGCCACGTAAGGAGGATTCCCTTCATTCGATGCCGGTGAAGACCAGCTTCTGCACGCGGCGGCCGGTATTCACCTCGGTCGCATAGATATTGCCGGCGCTGTCGGTATCAATGCTGTGCAGCCAGGTGAATTGTCCGGCCTGCCGCCCGATCCGGCCAAAGGCGCCAAGCACGGTATGGGTCTTGCGCTCCAGAACCCAGATGCGGCCGTTCATCATGTCGGCGACATAGAGATAGGTCTGTTCCGGATCGGGCGAGAAGGCGATATCGGTGACGGTGTGGGTGCCGCCGGTTTCCGGCGCGATCGCCAGGTCGCGCACGAAGGTCAGGCCGCCATCCTTCTCGCGCTTGAACAGCTGCGCGCGGTTATTGTTGCGGTCGCAGACATAGAGGTGGCCGTCCGTCGTCGGCACCACGCAATGGACGATGCTGTTGAAGATGGCGGACTTGGGATCGGCGACCCGGCTAGGATCGACGGCATGGCTCTGGTCGAACGTGCCTTGCAACACCGGTCCGCTCGGCGGCTTGCCATAGGCGCCCCAGCGGCCCTTGTAGCTGTTGCTCCTGTCGTCGAAGCCGATCACCCGGCGGTTCACATAGCCGTCGGAAATCAGCACCATGCCGTCGCTGTGATTGACGTCGGACGGGTTGCCGAGCTGGTCGGTCGCATCATTGCCGCCGGTCTTGTCGCGCCGGCCGAAGCTGCGGATATATTTGCCCTCCGGCGTATAGTTCATGACGACATGGTCGCCCTTGCCATTGCCGCCGAACCAGACGCTGCCGGCCTTGTCGACGAAGATGCCGTGCAGGCTGGCGGGCCATTGGTTGACGCCATCGACCGTGGGCGCGCTGGCGGCGCCGCCCCAGCCGCCCAGATAGCGGCCATCCTGGGCGAAGCGCACCACCGGCGGGGCCGGCTTGCAGCAGACGGCGGTGGCGGGCGATTCGGCAAGGCCCGTGTCGGTCGCGGTCAGGCTGTGCGGGCGATGCACGACCCAGACCGAATCGTCCGGGCCGACCGCGACGCCGCTGACCTGGCCCAGCAGCAAATCCCCCGGCATGGCCGGCCACGCGGCATCGACCTTGAAGCGCGGCATCTTGGTGCCAGCGGGCGCGATCTGCTCGAAGGCGAGGGGAGCGAGCGCCTGCTCCGGCGGCGCAGCGGAGGCGGCGACGGCGAAGGGCAGGGCGAGGGCAGCGGCGAGGAAGGCGCGCATCGGCGGGGACTCCTTGATCGTCGGGAATGGCGGAGGCGGGATCATGCCCGACTGCCCGGTCCGGTCAAGGCCGGTCCGGTCAAGGAAGGTGCGACGCATTTTCAATGCAGAAAAGGACCGGCCGACGGGTTTCTGTCGGCCGGTCAGGGGGCAACTTATCCGGCGGTCGCCGGGCGCTCGGGCGCTGTGATCGTGAAGAAGGGCAGGGCGTGGTGGACGATCCAGCCGATCGTCGCGGCATAGACGATGGTGCCGATGCCGACCGTGCCGCCCAGCATCCAGCCGGTCGCCAGCACCGCGATCTCGATGCCCGTGCGCACCCATTTGACCGGCCAGCCGTTGCGGCGGCACAGGCCCGTCATCAACCCGTCGCGCGGACCCGGCCCCAGCCCGGCGCCGATATAGGCGCCACCGGCAATGCCATTCAGTATGATCCCCGCGCCCAGCCAGGCGGCGCGCATCGCATAGCCCTCCGGCATCGGCAGATAATGGAGGCTGATGTCCACCGCCGTACCGATCACCAGGATGTTGCAGACCGTGCCGATCCCCGGCCGCTGCCGCAATGGCCACCAGAGCAGCAGCACGACCGCGCCGACCAGGTTGACCGTCATGCCGAAGCTGAGGCCGAGCTTGGGCGCCAGCCCCTGATGCAGCACATCCCAGGGATCGAGCCCCAGATTGGCGCGCAGCATCAGCGCCATGGCAAAGCCGTAGAGCACAAGGCCCCAGAAGAGCTGGAAGAGGCGGCGGGTCATCATCATGGGCGTCAGACCTAGCCAAATTGGCCTTTTACAAAAGGACCAATGGCGCGTAAGTGGCCTTCAAATCTCTCTGATTGGATTGATCGCCATGTCCACTTCCTTCCTTCGGCCTCCCTCGCTGCTGCGGTTGCTGGGCGCCTGGCGCGCGCAGGACAGTGCTGAGCCGGCCTATCGCCAATTGGCGCAGGCGCTGCGGATGCTGGTGCTGGACGGGCGGATCGGCCTCAATGTCCGGTTGCCGGGCGAACGCGAACTGGCCGCCGCGCTGGGGCTCAGCCGTACCACCATCGCTGCCGCCTTCGACCGGCTGCGCGACGAGGGCTATCTGGAAAGCCGGCAGGGGTCGGGCAGCGTCACGCGCCTGCCACCCGGCCGGGTCGAGACGCCGACGCCAGACATCGACGGGGTGACCGGCGACAATCTGCTCAACTGGACCCATGCCGCGCTGCCGGCGGCGCCCGGCGTGGGCCTGGCCTATGCCCATGCGGTCGAGGCGCTGCCGGCCTATCTGGGCGATCTGGGCTATGATCCGCTTGGCTTGCCGGTGCTGCGCCGGGCGATCGCCGCCCATTATGAGCGGCGCGGCTGCCCGACCGATCCCGACCAGATCATGATCACCAATGGTGCGCAGCAGGGTTTCTCGCTGCTGCTGCAATGGCTAGCCGGGCCGGGTGATCGGGCGGTGATCGACCATCCCACCTATCATAATGCGATCCAGGCGTTGCAGCGGGCCAATGTCGTGCCGGTGCCGGTCGGCCTGCCGGTCCATGGCTGGGACATCGACGCGATGGACGCGGCCTTCCGCCAGACCGCGCCGCGCTTTGCCTATATCATCGCCGATTTCCACAATCCCACCGGGCGCAGCATGGACCCGGCGACCCGTCGCGCGCTGGTTTCGGTGGGGATGCGCACCCACACGCCGCTGGTGATCGACGAGACGATGGTGGCGATGGGGCTCGACGGATCGCCGCCGCCGCCGGTCGCCTGCCATGACCCGTCGGGCCGCCATGTCATCACTTTGGGGTCGGCCAGCAAGATCTTCTGGGGTGGCCTCCGCGTCGGCTGGATCCGCGCCGATCCGCAAACCGTGGCCGCGCTCGGCCGCATCCGCACGACGATGGACATGGCCAGTCCCGTGGTCGAGCAGCTCGCCGTCGCCCAGCTGATCGACGCGGACGAGGGGCTGGGGCCGCGTGCGGCGATGCTGCGCGACCGGCGCGACCATCTGCTGGCGCAGCTGGAACAACATCTGCCGCACTGGCGGGTGGAATCGCCGGCCGGCGGCCTGTCGCTCTGGGCCGAACTGCCCCGCGCGGAGGCGAGCGCGCTCGCCGCGCTGGCCGGCAATCATGGCGTACGCATCGCGGCGGGGCCGCGCTTCGGCGTCAATGGCGCGTTCGAGCGGTTCCTGCGCCTGCCCTTCACCCTGCCGGAGGCGCAGCTCGACATGGGCGTCGCCCGGCTGGTGGAGGCCGATGCCCGGCTCCATGCCCGCACGCCGCGCGGTCGCGATCCGCTGGCCCTCGCCCTGGAGGCCGACCGATTGATCTAGAGCCTGATCGTCTGAGGTGGAAACGCTTCGCGTTTTCACCGATGGCGTGAATCAGGCTCTAATCTTTAAATTTGACCCATAAGAAAAGGGCCGCGCGGATCATCACCGCGCGGCCCTTTCAAATGGCTATACCGAGAAGGGCTCAGCCCTTCTTCTTCTCGGCCTGATAGCGCTCGATCGCTTCCAGCGTGATCCGCTTGGCGTCTTCCGCGCCGCCCCAGGTGCCGATGCGCACCCACTTGGTCTTTTCCAGATCCTTATAGTGGGTGAAGAAATGCTCGATCTGCTCCATCACGATGCCGGGCAGATCGTCCTTCTCATCCACATTGCTGTAGTAGGGGAAGGTCTTGTTGTCCGGCACGCAGACCAGCTTCTCGTCGCCGCCGGCTTCGTCTTCCAGGTTCAGCACGGCGATCGGGCGTGCGCGCACGACCGAGCCGGGCACGAACGGCGAGCGGGCGATGACCAGCGCGTCGAGCGGATCGCCGTCGGGCGACAGGGTGTGCGGCACGAAACCATAATTCGCCGGATAGCGCATCGGCGTGTGCAGGATGCGATCGACGAACAGCGCGCCCGAGGCCTTGTCGAACTCGTACTTCACGGGTTCGCCGCCAACCGGCACCTCGATGATGACGTTCAGGCTGTTTGGCGGATCTTCGCCGACGGGGATCAGGTCAATATTCATGCATCTTCGCCTTTTACATGCGGTTGCTTGGAAATCTTCAGGTGCGCGGCTGCAGCAGCTTGTCGAGGCTGCCTTCGCCGGTGCCGGTCTTTTCGAGGTGCGGATAGCGCAGGCCATCCGAATAAGCGAGGGTCAGGGTGCGATAATATTTGTCCTGCTTTAGGATAAGCTGGATCGGCTTCTTGGCGTCCTTAGCCTCGGTCAGCGCCGTCTTGAATGCGTCGCTCGAATATTCATTGCCGTTCACCGCAATAATCTTCGATCCTACCGCAAGACCGGCCTTGAATGCTGCGCTGTTCCAGATCACCGCCGCGATATCGCCGTCATTCTTGACCGTCAGACCCACGCCAAAGCTCTGGTCGACCGTCTTCTGCGCGCCTTCGGCCGCCTTGGTGATGGCATTGGGCGTATCGGTATAGACCAGCTTGTAGCCGCCCAGGGTAAAGCCGCCCTTGGGCGTTTCCGTGGTGGGGCTGTCGACATATTTGTGGAACAGGCCGGCCCAGTCATAGGGGGCGACGCCGTTCAGCGTTTCGATCACGTCCTGGCGATTATAGACGACCTGGCCCCAGTCGCCCGGCTTGATGCCGAAAAAGGCCTTGGCGAAATCATCGATGCCCTTGGCGCCCTTGGTCTGCTGGCGCAGGATGCCGTCGACTTCCAGCCAGATCATCAGGCCTTCATTATAATAATCCTCCGACCGCTGCCAGTTGGCCCAGCCCTTGGGACGGCGGGCGGAGATGATCGGATCATTGGTGGTGTCCACCATCGGGCGCCATTCGCGGCCGCGCGTGGTGTCCAGCTTCGCCGCGATCTGGGCATAGGCATCCAGCGTCTCCTGCTTGGAGAACATGCCCGAACGCGCGCCCAGCACATAGCCCCAGAACTGGGTCTGGCCTTCATAGACCCACAGCAGGTTGTCCTGCATCGGCACGTCGAAATTGGGCGTCCACAGCAGGTCGGGGCGGCGGAACTTGCCGTCCCAGCTATGGGTGAATTCATGCGGCAGCAGGTTGCGGTCGAGCAGTGCCTCGCCCGAATCCCACTTCTTGAAATAGCCCGGCTCGACCTGATTCTCGGACGAGCGATGATGCTCCAGGCCGATGCCGCCCATCTCGTCGGTGATCGACAGCAGGAAATCATAATGGTCGAAATGATAGGTGCCGAACGCGGCGCCGGCTTCGGCCACCAGCTTCTTGTGCCTGGCGATCTGGTCGGTGTTGAACACCAGTTCGTCGGCATCGTCGGCAACGATGTTCAGCGTGACGTTGTGGCCCAGGTCCACCGCCTTGAAATGGGTGCCGGCAAAGACCGGCGAGTCCTGCAGCGCCTCATAGTCGATCACGTCATAGGCGATGGTGTCGCCGGTGCGCTTGCCGCGCAGCGCGGTCGCCGCCTGCCAGCCGGCGGGATAGGTGACATTGGCCTGCACCGGGATCTGGCGGGTATAATAGCCGGCCGGGTAGAGCGAGACATCTTCCCACTGGATATTCTGCATCTTGGGGGTCACGACGACGCGGCCCTGGTTGGTCGCGGTTGCCGACAGGAACTGGAAGGACGCAACCACCTGCTTGGTGCCGGCCGGCACGTCGATCTCGAACGCATAGACGTTGAGCGGATTGCGCTTCCAGCTGATCGGCTTGCCGTCGGCGGTGAAGGTCAGGCCGGTCAGCTTCTCGATCGGGCCGCGCGGGGCATGGTTGCCGGGCAGCCATTCGGGCATCAGCAGGGTCATCGGGCCGCTCGACGCGACGGGAATGGTTTCCTTCACGCGGAAGATGCGCTGCACCGTGTCGGTGGCGTCGACGTCAAGGCGGATCGTGCCGCCCGGATAGGGGACATCCTTGGGCATCGGCTTGGCGCTGTCGACGGGCAGGGCGGTCGGCTTGGAACGGATGACGTCCTGCGCCAGCAACGGGCTGGCAATCGCGGTCGAAAGGCAAAGGGCGGCAGCAAGGCTGCGGATCATGACGGTCTCCAGAAAAGGAACGGGGGCCGGACGGCCCGTCTGTCCCAAGCATGGCGGGGCGAATCGCCCGCGTCCACCCCTTATGCCGCCATAAAAAGCGCGTTTCCTTGGGCCGCGATTATCGTTAAAGGCGCTGCCCCATGGCGAAGATCGAAACGCCGCGCCCGGTGCGCGGAACGCAGGACATGTTGGGCGGCACGGCGGAGGCGTTCCAGGAACGCTTCGCCCATGTCGTCGCCACCTTTGACCGGGTGCGCAAACTCTATGGATTCCAGCGGGTTGAAGTGCCCGTCTTTGAATCGACCGCGGTGTTCGCCCGTTCGCTGGGCGAAAGCACCGACGTCGTGTCGAAGGAAATGTACACGTTCGAGGATCGCGGCGGCGACAGCATCACCCTGCGCCCCGAATTCACCGCCGGCATTTCGCGCGCCTATATTACCGAGGGCTGGCAGCAATATGCGCCGCTCAAGGTCGCGACCCATGGCCCGCTGTTCCGCTATGAGCGCCCGCAAAAGGGCCGCTTCCGCCAGTTCCACCAGCTCGACGCCGAAATCCTGGGCGCGGGCGAGCCGGCGGCCGATGTCGAGCTGCTGGTGCTGGCCGACCAGCTGCTGCGCGAACTGGGCGTGTCGGAAGGCGTGACCCTCAACCTCAACACGCTGGGCGACGCGGAAAGCCGCGAAGCCTGGCGCGCCGCGCTGATCGCCCATTTCGAGGCGCATCGCGACCAGTTGTCGGAAGAAAGCATCGACCGGCTGGCGAAGAATCCGCTGCGCATTCTCGATTCCAAGGATCCGCGCGACCGCCCGATCGCCGACAGCGCACCGGACATCGACGCCTATCTGACCGACGAGGCGCGCAGCTTCTTCGACAAGGTGACCAGCGGCCTCGACGCTGCCGGTGTCGCCTGGGAACGTAATTCGCGGCTGGTGCGCGGGCTCGATTATTATCGCCACACCGCGTTCGAGTTCATCACCGACCGGCTCGGCGCGCAGGGCACGGTGCTGGGTGGCGGTCGTTATGACGGTCTGATCGAGAATCTGGGCGGGCCGTCGACCCCGGCGGTCGGCTGGGCAGCGGGGATCGAGCGGCTGGCGATGCTGATCGACCAGCCCGCGATCGACAAGCCGCAGATCGTGTTGATCCCGATGGGCGAGGCGGCCGAGGCGAAGGCGACCGGCATCATCGCCGACCTGCGCCGCGCCGGCATCGCCTGCGACATGGGCTATCGCGGCAATATGAAGAAGCGGATGCAGCGCGCCAACGCGTCAGGCGCTCGCTATGCGATCATCCTCGGGGATGACGAGCTGGCGCGGGGCGAAGTGGCCATCAAAGATCTTGAACAAGGATCACAAGCGACGGCTGCTCTTGCCGGCCTTACCGACGCCATGTGGGCGCAGGTGATGCGGAATGAGTTTCCAGATGCGGTAACGACGAACGCCGATGGTGTCGTTGTCAAAGAGCCGTTTCAGCTCTGATGCACATTTCCGCCGAACGCATCGCGCAGATCGAGGCGCGCCGGGACGAGGTGCAGGCGTCGATGACGCGCGCCGACCTCGCGCCCGATGCGTTCGTGAAACTGTCTAAGGAATATGCCGAGATCGAGCCGGTGGCGCGGGCCGCGCATGAAGTGCGCCGGCTGCGTCAGGAGCTGCGCGCGCTCGAACAGATGGCCGGCGGCGAGGACAGCGATGCCGATCCGCTGATGCGCGAAATGGCGCAGGAGGAAATGCAGCTGCTCAAGGGGCAGTTGCCCGATGCCGAGCGCGCGCTGGCGCTGCAGCTGCTGCCCAAGGATTCGGCCGATGCCCGCCCGGCGATGCTGGAAATCCGCGCCGGCACCGGCGGCGACGAGGCGGCTTTGTTCGCCGGCGACCTGTTCCGCATGTATCAGCGCTATGCCGATACCCAGGGGTGGAAGATGGAGATGATTTCCGCCAACGCTTCGGAACAGGGCGGTTTCAAGGAAGTGGTCGCCAGCATCAACGGCACCGGCGTCTTCGCCAAGCTGAAGTTCGAGAGCGGCGTGCATCGCGTCCAGCGCGTGCCGGTCACTGAAAGTGGCGGTCGCATTCATACCAGCGCCGCGACCGTTGCGATCCTGCCCGAGCCGGAGGAGGTCGATGTCCAGATCGCCGATTCCGACCTCAAGATCGACATCTACCGCGCCTCGGGCGCCGGTGGCCAGCACGTCAACACCACCGATTCCGCCGTGCGCATCACCCATTTGCCGACCGGGATCGTCGTGACGCAGCAGGATGAGCGCTCGCAGCACAAGAACAAGGCCAAGGCGATGCAGGTGCTGCGTGCCCGCATCTATGAAGCGGAGCGGGAGCGCACCCAGAGCGAACAGGCCGGCGCGCGCAAGGCGATGGTCGGATCGGGCGACCGGTCGGAGCGTATCCGCACCTATAATTTCCCGCAGGGGCGGGTGACCGACCACCGCATCAACCTGACCCTGCACCGCCTGCCCGAAATTCTCGAAGGGCCGGGTCTTGCCGAAGTGATCGACGCGCTGGTGGCCGAGGATGAGGCCGCGCGCCTCGCCCAGCTGGACGGGGTGGCGTGAGCGTCGCCGATGCGCTGCGCGACGCCACTGTCAGCTTAAGCACGATCAGCGACACCCCCCGGCTCGACGCCGAACTGCTGATGGCCCATGCACTGGGCATCGGTCGCAACGACCTGTTGCTGCGCCAGCGCGACCTGTCTGTCCCTGACACTTTCGCTGTCCATGTTCAGCAGCGGCTGGCCGGCGCACCGATCGCCCATATCCTGGGCAGTCGCGATTTCTGGACGATCAGCCTGGCCGTCACCCCCGACGTATTGATCCCGCGCCCGGACAGCGAGACGCTGATCGAGGCGGCGGTCGATCATTTCCGTGATCGTGCGCCCTCGACCATATTGGATCTGGGCACCGGATCGGGCGCGCTGCTGCTCGCCGCGCTCGACCAGTGGCCCGATGCGACAGGGCTGGGCATCGACGCCTCGGCCGCCGCGCTGGCGGTGGCGCAGGACAATGCCGACCGGCTGGGCATGGGGACGCGCGCGCGCTTCCATCTGGGTGATTGGGCGGCCGACGTGACTGGGCCGTTCGACCTGCTGCTGATCAACCCGCCCTATATCGCCACCGACGCGCCGCTCGCCGGCGATGTGCTGCACGATCCGGCCAGCGCCCTGTTTGCCGGCGCCGACGGGCTGGACGATTATCGCCGCATCGCGCCGCAACTGCCCGCGCTGATCGCGCCGGGCGGCATGGCCGCGATCGAGATCGGCTATGATCAGGGGCAAAGCGTGTCGGCGCTGCTGCGGGCGCAGGGGCTGGGCGTGTCGCTGCGCCGCGACCTTGCGGGGCATGATCGCTGCCTCGTCGCCACGCCGGGCGAATAAGAAGGCGGGATTTCACGCCACCACAGCGAAAATTGCTTGGTTTATCGCGTGAATGCCATTACATCGGGATCAGGAAAACCGCCATTCCGGCGACATGGCCTTATCAGGCCATTGATGGATAAGGCATTTTCCTGCTCCTGAAAGTCAAGATGGCGCTGCTGCGCAAGCGCCTCTGGTGGCTGAGGGCGTGATCCGTACCGGATCATGTCCGGCGGAGCCACATCCGGCCCCACGGAAGGGGCGGTGCTTGGGGATAGCAGCTGAACAGTGTTTTCAGTGAATATTATCATAGCGAACGCAAGGATCATGTCTTGATCAACAACCGGCAGGCCGGTCGCCGCAATCGCGGCCGGAATAATAACAACAACGGTCGTCCCAATGGCGGTAACCGGGGTGGTGGCGACAACGGCAACCGTATCGACAACCGCGCCCGCGGCAATGCGGCCCAGCTTCTTGAGAAATACAAGAATATGGCGCGCGATGCCCAGATGGCCGGCGACCGTGTGAACGCCGAATATTATCTGCAGTTCGCCGATCATTATTTCCGCGTGCTGGCCGACAATCGTTCGCGCCAGGAGGAGCAGCAGCAGCGCTTCCGCCGGAATGACGAGAATTTCGACGACGAAGGCGAAGAGTTCGAGGGCAATGAGGACGGCGCCGAAGAGGGCCGCACCGAACAGCCCGAGCGCGCCGAACGCGATTATGACCGTCGCGAACCGCGCGGCGAGCGCCAGGATCGTGGTGATCGCAATGACCGGGGCGACCGCAATCGTCGTGACCGCAATCGTCGCGACCGCCCGGTGGCCGAGGACGCGACCGAGCAGCAGCCGGTGGCAGCCGAACAGCCCGCAGAACTTGCAGCCGAGCCGGCCGCCGAAGCGCCCAAGCCGCGCCGCGGCCGTCCGCGCAAGGCCGATGCCGCGCCGACCGAAGCGAATGAAGGCCTGGATGTCAGCATCCTGCCGCCCTCGATCGCCCGCGCCGATAATGACAGCGACACGGACGTGACCGAGGAAGCGCCCCGCAAGCGCACCCGTCGCGCCCGTCCGGCAACCGAAGCCGCCGAATAAGCGCGGCTTTCGGGCAACCCCAAAAACAAAAAGGGCGGTGCCATCCCGGCGCCGCCCTTTTTGTTTGCAAATATAGCCGCTTGGGGCAGAAGATCGTCGCATAAGGGGAGTGCGACCTGATGACGACTGTCCGCCTGCTGACCGGTCTGGCGCTGCTGCTGCCGGCCGCCGCCTTTGCCCAGACCGCTGCTGTCGATCCCACCGGCGCCACTGCCCAGGGCGATGTCGCCGTCACCATCTATAATGGCGGTCCGTCGCTGGTGCAGGATGACCGGCAATTGAGCGTCAATGCCGGCCGCAACCGCATCGAATTTCCTGACGTCTCGGCCCGCATCCGGCCCGAAACGGTCAATCTCTCCGGCCCCGGCTTCTCGATCGTCGAACAGAATTTCGATTTCGACCTGCTCTCGCCTGACAAGCTGATGGACAAAGCGGTGGGGCAGGAAGTGACGCTGGTGCGCACCAATCCAGCGACCGGCGCCGAGACGCGCGAGCGCGCTAAGATACTCGCGGCCAATGGCGGCATCGTCATGCAGATCGGTTCGCGGATCGAGGTGCTGCGCGACGACGGCCTGCCGGTACGGGTGATCTTCGATCGGGTGCCGCCCAATTTGCGCGCCCGTCCGACCCTGTCGGTGACGATCGAGGCGGCGCGCGGCGGCACCGTGCCGGCCCGGCTATCCTATCTGACGCCCAATCTCGGCTGGACCGCCGATTATGTCGCGCTGTTCGACGCAGCCAAGGGCGCGATGGACATGCAGGGCTGGGTGACGCTCACCAACAATACGGGCACGAGCTTCACCAATGCGAAGACCATCCTGGTCGCCGGCAATCCGGCCAATGGCGGGGGGCGGCGTAACTGGTGGCAGTCGTCTAGCGGCGCGGTCGACCAGGCCGGCACCGAAAGCGGCCCGCGCGAGCGGCTGGGTGACTATTATCTCTATCCGCTGGCCGATCGCACGACCATCGCCAATGCCCAGCAGAAGCAGGTCAGCTTCCTCGACGTGAAGGGGGCGCCGGCGCGGGCCACCTATGAATATCTCAATAGCTGGATGGGCAGTTCGACCGAGCCGATGAGCGCGTCGAGCGTACTCAAATTCTCGACCTCGAAACAGGGCGGCCTTGGCGATCAGCTGCCGGCCGGCACGATCCGCGTCTATATGCGCGACGCGCGGGGCGATCCGCAGTTCATCGGCGAAAACAGCATCGACCATACGCCGATGGGTTCCTCCATGGCGCTGCGCACCGGCGAGGCATTCGACGTCAAGGTGCGCCCGACCGTCGAGCAGCGCACGAAGAAGGGCGGCCAGCGCTGGGAAACGCGGATGCGCTACACGCTCACCAATGCCCGGCCCGAAGCGGTGACGATCGACCTTGCCCAGCAGGGACTGTGGGGCGACACCCGCGTCACCGCACAAAGTCTGGAAGGCAAGCGCATCTCCGCCGACCGGATGGAATGGAGCGTGCCGGTGCCGGCCAATGGCTCGGTCGATCTCAGCGTCACCTTCGATTCGCGCTACTGATCGGGCCGGCGCCGTGCTGCTGCGCGTCCTCGTCCTTTTCCTGCTGTGTCTCGGCATCGCGCCGGCGCAGGCCGGGACGGTCGTATCGGCCAAGGCGGATTCGGTCTCGGTCACCGTCTATCGCCAGCCCGGCCGCGCCAAGGGCGCGATCGATCCCAAATGGCCCGGCGGCTATGCGCTGATCAATGAGACTCGCATCATCGATCTGCCGCAGGGCGACTCAGTGGTGCGGTTCGAGGGGGTGGCAGAGGGGCTGATGCCCGAAACCGCCATCCTCTCCGGCATGCCGCAGGGCGTGCGCGAGAAGAATCGCGATGCCCGGCTGCTCTCGCCCGCCGGTCTGGTCGACGCCTATCTCAAGCGCAGCGTCACCCTGCGCCGCACCGACCGCAAGACCGGCAAGGTCAGCGAGCAGGATGCGATCATCAGCGCCGGGCCGATGGGCGGCGTCATCGTCCAGACGGCGCAGGGCTATGAGGCGCTGGGATGCAGCGGTCTGCCCGAACGCATGCTCTATCCGCGCGTGCCGACCGACCTGTCGCCGCGCCCGACGCTATCGGTGATCGCCACCAGCGCCCGGCCGACCCGCGTCACGCTGCGACTTACCTATCTGGCGGAGGGGTTCGACTGGGCTGCCAATTATGTCGCCGACATGCAGGATGATGGCCGCCATCTCGACCTCATGGCCTGGCTGACCGTGGCCAATGGCGGCGTCACCGGCTTTGCCGACGCCCGGCTCAGCGTCATCGCCGGACAGCCCAACAAACAGGGGCGCAAGGTGCAACCCCGTCCGACCGGCGGTCCGTTGTCGTTGCGCTGCTGGCCGATGGACATCACCAGCACTCATCCGCAGTGGGAACTGTTCCCGATCGAGATGCCGCAGGCCGAGGCGATGATGGATTCGGCGCAGGAGATCGTGCTGACCGCGCGTCGCGTTCCCGCGCCTATGATGGCCGCGCCGCCACCCCCGCCGCCGCCTCCACCTCCTCCACCGCCGGAGGATGTCGGCGACCTCAAACTCTATCGCGTCCCGGTGACGGTGGATGTCGCGGCGAAAGGCCAGAAACAGGTCGCCCTGCTGCGCCAGCCCGACGTGCTGGTGGAGCGCCTCTATGCCGCGGCCCTCGACTATAGCGACGGCAATGGCCGCTCACGCCCGATGACGCTGCGTTTGCGATTGCAGAATCGCAAGGCCGACGGTCTGGGACTCGCCATGCCTTTGGGTCGGGTCGCCCTGTTCGAGACGATCGACGGCCAGCGCCTGCTCGCGGGCGAAACCGATATTGGCGACAAGGCGGAAGGCGAGCGGGTCGATTATGATATCGCCCAGAGCGCCGATGTCCGCATCATGGCGGTCATCGGCGGCCAGTCGGCCAAGGCGCGGCGCTGGACGCTGACCCTCACCAATGCACGGCCGTTCGACGCGACGGCGGAAATCCTCATTCCCCATGACATCGCGCCGCGTCCGACGCAGATGGAGCGCCGCGGCAATAGCTGGGTCTGGCGCGCCATCATCCCGGCCAATGGGCAGGTGAGCTACAGCTATGACCAGAAGCTGCGCTGACCTCCTCAGTCGCCGGGAATGAGGCGGGGGCGGTGCGTCTCGTCCAGTGCGACGAAGGTGAAGAGGCCGCTGGTCAGCGCCACCGTTTCCGCGCCGCCGCCGCGAGTCGCCACCACGTCGATGCGGATCGCCACCGATGTGCGGCCGCGCTTCTCTTCCTGCGCATAGACTGACACCAGATCGCCCATCAGGATTGGCGAGATGAACTTCATGCTCTCGATCGCGACCGTCGCCACCGCGCCCTGGGCGATTCGGCCCGCGACGATGCCGCCGGCAATATCCATCTGGCTCAGCACCCAGCCGCCGAAGATATGGCCATTGCTGTTGATGTCGGCCGGGCGCGGCACGACCCGCAATATCACTTCGCGATGGGGATCAATCGTCAAGCGGCACCTCGTCCTTCAGCCGGTCCATTACCTGGTCGTCATGCCCCGTCCCGGCGGAGAGGAAGACGAGCGCCATCAAGCCCGTTCCCAGCATGAAGGTCAACCAGACGCCCAATATGGTGGCGATGATCATGTGAACCGGCATCGGCCCGGTCCATAGCCGCAGGAACAGCAGGGCCGCGCCGACGCATAATGCGCCGATCAGCGCCATCCAGAGCATGATCCGGCGGAATCGCGACCAGGCGATTGCCGCGATCCGGGGATCGTCCAGGCCCTTTTTCTCTGTCATTCACTTGCTCTCCTCCCTTTTCTTTGCGCCGCGAAAGTGGGATCATCAAGCGCAGAGACAGTAAGTCCACAAAAGGAGAGCGGCCATGACCATCGCGGCAATCTTGCAGGGCAAGGGGCGCGACGTCGTCCAGGTCCAGTCGACCGACAGCGTGTTGTCGGTGGTGACCTTGCTGGCGGATCGGCGCATCGGCTGCGTGCCGGTGGTCGATGGCGGCCAGGTGGTCGGCATCTTTTCCGAACGCGATGTCGTCTATCGTCTGGCCCAGCAAGGGGCGGAGGCGTTGAACCACACGGTCGCCGATGTGATGACCCGGCCCGCGATCACCATCGACGACCAGATGCCGGTGATCCATGCCCTGTCGCTGATGACCAAGCGGCGCATTCGCCATCTGCCGGTGGTGAAGGGCAGTGACCTGATCGGCCTCGTCTCGATCGGCGATCTGGTGAAGTTCCGCATCGACAATATCGAATCGGAAGCCGCCGCCCTGCGCGACTATATCCAGACCGCCTGAAGAAGGTCGGGCGTCCGCCGGTCCGTCAGGCGGGCGCCTGCACCGGCGGCGCGCGGCGCACGATCAGGCGCACCAGTTCCATCAGCGTGCCGCGCGCACACAGCATCAGCGCCGCCAGGAAGGCGATGCCGCCGGCCGGCACCAGAATCGCCAGCCGGATCGGCGCGGCGAGCGGCGGCAGCAGGCGGTCGATCATCAGCACCACGCCAGCCATCAGGATGGAACAGCCCAGCCCCGGCGCGGCGGCACGGATCAGATCGATCGCGCGCAGCCCCATCGGCCCGCCGGCGAGCCGCGCGGTGACGATGGTCAGGATCGGGAAGGCGCCCAGCCATGCCCAGGCCAGGCCGATCGCCCCCCATTGGATACCGATCAGGAAGGCGGTGGCCATCAATATCGCCCCGATCGCGGCGATCTGGGCGGTGGTGCCGGGCCGGCCCAGCGCATTGCTGACTGGCGCGAACATCACCTGCAGCGTCATGAACGGCATGGCGAGCGCCAGGATCGCTACGAACGGCGCCATCTCCAGCCATTTCTGGCCGAACAATGTCTCGACCAGCGGTTCTGCGGTGACGGCCATGCCCAGATAGATGGGGCAGGATATCAGCATCAGCAGCCGCACCGCCTTGCAGAAGGACCAGGCCACCCGCGACACATCCTTCTGCATGCGGGCATAGGCCGGGAAGGCGACCTCGTTCAGCGGCGGGATGAACTTGCTGACGAAGATCTGCGTCAGGAACAGCGCTTCGGCATAGAGGCCCAGCTGATGTGGCGTGAGGACGCGGCCGCCGATGAAGATGTCGCTCTGGCTCTGGATGATCCAGAAAAGCTGGCTGCCCAGCAGCGACGCGCCATAGAGGATCATCGCCCGCGTGCCGCTGAAATCGAAGCTGGGAATCGGGCGAAAGCCGGTGACCAGCATATAGCCCAGCGCCTTGACCCAGAATCCGGTCAATGGTGCGAACACCAATGTCCATACGCCCCAGCCCGACAGGGCACCGACCAGCGCCATCGCGGCCGAGGCGATGGCCGCGATCAGGTTGATGAAGGCCGGGCGCCGGAAATCCAGGGCACGGGCGGTGATCGCCTCGGGAATCGCGATGAAGGGGGTGGAAAGATAGAGCAGCGCCTGCACCCGCAGCAGCTGGGCCACCATTGGCTGGTCATAATAGTCGGCGGCCAGCGGGGCGATCGCCAGCTGTAGCAGCGCCAGGCTGCCGTTCAGCAGCAGCATGATGGTGAAGGCCTGGCGCAGCCGGTGGGATTCGAGATCCTCCGACTGAACCAGCGCGGCGACCAAGCCATAGCCGTTGAGGAAGGTTGCGAAGTTCAGGATCACCTGGGTCATGGCGAACAGGCCATAATCCTTGGGGTCGAGCAGCCGGATGACCGCCAGCGTCACCACCCAGCTCAGCATCTGCGAGATGATCTGGCTGCCCGAGCGCCAGAATATCGCCTTCTTCACCCGAGCGCCAAACCCTGCGTCGGCGGCTTCGGCCTGCTGTAACCCCATAGTCATCCTGTATCCCGTGGCGAAATGCCCGTGTTTTCGGGTTTAGACCGGAACCGCCAAAAAATTGTGAAATAAAATTGCAAAAAGCGTTTGACGGTTCGGGCGGCCCCGCCTAGAGGGCTTTTCACAGGACGGGGCGGCGCTGCTGAGGCGCTTCACTGACCCGGTCGCCCCCATAGACGGACACTGGTCCTCTGAACGAGAGTTTAGGGAACACTGGTTGTCCGGTTTTGATGTCGGTGCGGCTCTTTGACATTGTGATTTAGATGAAGGGACATGTGGGCGGC